>Ga0209130_1000008_pt1 | contig 581232 bp, 542 predicted proteins | sample AraplaMF_Cvi_mLB_FD_184264 | JGI IMG/M metagenome (GOLD analysis project Ga0209130, IMG submission 184264) | Arabidopsis root microbial communities from the University of North Carolina, USA - plate scrape MF_Cvi_mLB (SPAdes) (version 2) | ecosystem: Host-associated > Plants > Roots >... | reverse complement strand
GCGAACGTATTCCATGGGCTCCGGCTCGGCTGCGACGATTGCGTCGGCTGCCTGTGCGCCGGATACTGCTGCGAGAGCAGCAGCGGAGCCGAGAAGAAGGCTCTTGATGTTCATTTCTGACCTCCAGTCAAAAGTTTCAAACGGGTCTGGGTATTTTGCTGAAGGACAGCTTTCCCTGCCCCATCCCCAACGTTCAAGAAGTCGGACGATCAACCGCCCTTGCTTCCGGAGTTGAAAATACAAGACCGGATCATCGGCGCAACGTCCAACTAGCGAGATCACGTGCTTTGCATCGCCCTTCGCCGAACCCTGTTGCTGAAACGACACAAAATCGCCGCAGACCCCGGAAGAAAATTAACAAAGCATTAAGAAAAGCCTTTGGTGGCAGGGGTTTAGCGTAAGGGAAACACACGCAGCCTGTTTCAGAAAGAGGCAGAAAGCTGCCCAAAATAGGGGAAAGGATGGCCACAAACACCGACTCCACCTCCGCAGGGAGCGGCTAAAACAGCATTCGCTCCAGGAAATGAGAACAGGACGGACCGTTCGCAATCCAAAGATTCATCAGAATCAATGCCGAGATTCGCAAACGAAACGCATCCTTGATTCTGGTTCTGCGAGAATCGTGGCCCTGCACCCGCAGGAAGAGAATATCAATCGACGGACACCGCCCGCAGAGATCTCGGACGACGGATGATGCCGGCCAAGCAGAGAGAGAGAGAGAGAGAGAGAGAGAGATGCTGAAGCTGAAGCTGAAAACAGAGGGTGAGACAGCAGCCGAGATAGTGAACGCGGTAGGAATAGGCCGTGCGAGCGTCCTTAGGATACTGAAAGAGGCTGCGTAGGGTGAAGATGCAGAACGAAACTGGAGGGCTCGCGGCGAGCCTCCATCGGTGAGATGTTGGGATAAGCCGCCGCTAGAGCAGTCAGTTCATCTCTGACTTCCTTCGAGGTCTTGCCGAAGATCAGTCCATCGGGTTCCTCTGCACCAATCGGGCAATCGTCGTAGGGCCTATCGGAGGACCTTCCTGCCCCCGTAACTAATCGCCATTCACTCTCATACACCCACTCGGCCCGGTATTGATCTAAACCGGAGCAAGACTTCGAAAGGGCAAACGTGCCTAGGTGCGGATTGGTCAGGCTGGAGGAGTACAGCGAGGACCCACGTCAAAAGGTCGCCTCCCTAACCCGGAAGGGCAGACATCTGGCCGACAGCCTTTATCGTCTTCTGGAATCTTAGCCCAAGGTGTCCCAAAACATTTCTGGGTCACACGACTGGGTCACAGCAGCAACAAGCCCCATCATTAGGGCTGTCCGCAAATCACTGAAAACTTAGAAGAAATTGGGGCCGCCTGTGACCCAAAAGAACAGTGGCGGAGAAGAAGGGATTCGAACCCTCGATACCGTTTCCGGTATACTCCCTTAGCAGGGGAGCGCCTTCGACCACTCGGCCACCTCTCCGTTAGCGCCTGACTAGTGACACTCAGCGGCCAATGCAAGATTTTTTTGTCGGTTTCCGGCAATTCCCCCCATTTTCCGTGTGGACCTGGCCGGCAGGAAGCAAACGTGTGGGCGTAGCGACAGGCCACTCGTGCAGCCAAGTAGGAGTAGCTGGAAAGTTTCGGCGCTTGCCGTCCCCCGATTCTCACAAGCAATAGAAATGGAAACCCGAGATCCGCGAGTCTTGCCTCTCATGCCCTACGATTTGCGTGCGAGACGCTCGATCGCCTGCTGAGTGGCGGCACCGAAGTCGCCGTCAATCGGTCCACCATAGTAGCCGCGGTCCTTAAGCAGCTCCTGCATTTCCTTGCGGAACGCCGGCGTGAAGTTGTTGGGCTGCGTTCGCAATTCTTCCAGCTTGGCCGGGTCGCCGCCCTCGATGCTGGCTGCGGCCCAGCGAACCGCCTCCTTTGCGTCTGCCTTGGTACCGAGGCCGTAATCATAGAGACGGCTCAGATTGCCCATGGCGTAGGCGCTGCCGGCATTCGCGGCCATCTCGTACCAGGTGCGCGCCTGCACATAGTCCTGCGAGACACCGTTGCCGATATCGTAGAACCAGCCGAGCAATGCCATGGAATAAGAATCGCCCATATTGGCCGCCTTCTCATACCAGACCTTGGCTTCGCCATAATTCTGCTCGGTCCCCAATCCGTTCTGATAGGCCCATCCGAGTGACGACATGGCATTGGTGTCGCCGCTTTCGGCTGCTTTCTTGTACCAGGACAGCGATTGCGCCAGGTCCTTGGGCAGGCCGAGCCCCTCCCGATAGAACCAACCCATCGTTGCCATGGCGTTGGCATAGCCCTGATTGGCCGCCTGCTCGTACCACCTGGCAGCCTCGGCATAGTCCTGCGCGATGCCGCCGTAACCCTCGCGATAGAGCCAGCCGAGCGACGCCTGGCCGTAGGCGTTGCCGCCTCTCGCCGCCTCCTCGAACATGCGCTTGCCCTGGTCTACGTCCACCGGACCATCGGTCCCATAGACTGAGAACCAAGCCAGATTCGTCAGCGCATACATGTTGCCGCCGTCGGCCGCCTTCCGGTAGTTGCGTCGCGCGTCGACATAATTGCGGCCGGCATCTTGCGCCCGACCCAGCATGTTGACGAGCATCATATCGTCCGGGTTTTCGTTGACGGCCTGGGCGCAGGCGGTCAAAGCCCGCTCGGAATCGAGCTTCAGGAAATTGACCCCGAGGAAGCCCGGCATCGATTGCGGCTCGCCTGCCAGCAGATAGCAATCGCGCGAGGCCTGGGTGTCCTTGCCGGTCGGCGAGACGTTGAGACCCTTTTGCGGCTCGAGCGCCGCGATCTGCTGCTCGGCTTCGGCTTTATACTTGCTGTCAGGATAGCGCTCAATGAAGCGCGTCAGCGCCGCCGCATCGGTCGACTGTTTCAAGGCTTCCCAGGCAATCTCGTCAGGCGTCACGCTCGACGTCTGCTCGGCTTCGGTCAAAAGCTTCAGCTTCTTTTCGGCAAGCATCTTATAGACCGGGTCCGATCCATGCTTGGCCAGGAAGGCGGTTAGCAGATCCTTGTCGGCGAGATCGCGGATGTTCTGCCAGTCGGCAGCCGCCTCGGATTGGCTGTTCGGCGACAGTTGGCCGCCATTGTTGGTGATACTGATGTTCACCTCTTTGATATTGAGGAAGATCTGCGCACCACCGAGCGACCCGTAAACGAACGGCTCCTGGCCGCGATTGGTCACCGACACCACCTCATCGCGTACCTTACCGAGCGCAATGCGGACATCGACGCCGGGTTCGGTCAGGTATTTGGCGAGTGCGGTGGCGAAGGGGCTGTTCTTGCCCTCCCCATCGAGCGCGACCGTGCCGGCCTTGGAGGCAAATGCGACGAGCAGGTCGGCTGATTCCGGTTCGACACGCGCCAGCCCACGCGAAACCGCCCTGGTCGAGATCGAGCGTGTCATGCTCTGTTCAAAGGGATTGTTGCGGCAGGCGTCGAGAATAACGAGCTTGAGTTTGGTGGCGCCTTCGAGCGAACGCTGAACCCGGTCGAGCCCGATCGCCTCGTCCTCCACGTCCTTGTCGGTTTTCAATTGCACGTCGACGGGAAGCAGGAAATTCTCGCCGTTCATCTCCATTCCGTGGCCGGAATAATAGACGATCGCGACTTCGGCGCCGGTTGCGAGATCTTCGAACTCGCGCAACGCCTTCACCATGCCCTGGCGACTAACGTCGTGCACCGTCGTGACGGTATCGAAACCGGCCTCCTCGAAGGAGGCCTTCATCAGTTCCACGTCATTGGCAGGGTTGTTGAGCGGTGACGTCGCTTCATATTTCTCGTTGCCGATCAACAGTGCGACGCGCTTGGCAGCCCACGCATCGGACGCCGACACAAACAACGCCATACAAAGAATAGAGAGCGGCAGCCAATGCCGCAAATGCCCCATGAACATGCCCTTCCCTCCGGCACCGACCATCGTTCTTCGCCTTGCCCGGCTTGAATGACGAACGATGCCCTCACCCATCTGTCCCGCGGAATCACCACATCGGGCGTCCCGGTCATGCCTGACCAAAGTATTACGTATGAGGTGGGGGCTTTCAATGTACGCACGCATCATAATTTATTCCGTGACACGCGCGTTGGCCGGCGCAAGGTCGAAGCAAGTCGATGCACTTAGCTGAAACACGATAGCGGCACGGCCGTCGATTCCATCGACGACGACGTTGCCGAAGGTTGCGAAAGGCTATCGGTCTCGGAGCTTGCCATGTCCATGAAGATGCATGTCGCGGAAGGAAAGCCCGGCCAGCTTGCGACGACCCATCAGCACTACTTCATCGAACGGCCCTGCCGCATCCTCGTCATCGGCCAGCATCTGAAAGCGAAGACCAAATATCAATGCCTGCTGCGCCATATCTCGATCGCCGGCGCAATGCTCGACTTCAACGCGGCAATCTTGATACCCAAACATTTTTTCCTGGAAATCGAGGGATTCAAAGAGGAAATCGGCTGTTCGCAGGTCCATCGCGAAGGCGCAGAGCTTGGCGTGCGCTTCAATATGCTGCTTTCGCCGGACTTCCTGCGCCGGCTGATCCGCATGCAATTTTCAACTGGCGGGATCTGACCCTTCAAAGCAGGCCGTGCGACATTAGATTTTTAGTGATCGATTTCAGGGGATTGCAAGTTTCTTCTGCAAAAGTGATTCTAGCATCGGTGGAAATCGCCCACCGATACAATGTGGGACAAATGAATTGTCCGGGGTCAAGGAATGCGATCAGAAACTGATCGCACCGTCCGACCCGGCACTGGCGGAGAATGACGCATGCAGAACCAGACGATGTACTCCTGCGTCCCGTCGCCTTTCTACGAGCGGCGCTATGAGCGATTCTCCATCGGGCACGCTGGCACGCTGACCGCTGTGCAGCCGGGGCTCGGCAGCGTCTCCGTGCGATCCTGCCGGATGATCGACATTTCGCGTGGCGGCGCGAGCTTTGCCGTCGACACCAACATCGGCCTGCCCCAACACTATTATCTGCATATCGTCGGCACGCCGCTCAGGATCGGTTGCGCCGAGGTCTATCGCAACGGCGAGCGCATCGGTGTCCAGTTCATCAAGCCGATCGAGCAGACCCTGCTGCGCGAGATCATCCGGCAAGAGTTCTTCACCGGGCAGGTCAAGAACGCAAAGCCGCGGCTGTAGTCCGACAATCGGCGCGAAACGAAGAGCACCGGAATTCCTGCAGCTTTTCTCGCGGGAATGATTCCGAATTGTCAAAGCATGCGATAAGTTCCCCGTGACGTTATTCGAACGGGGCCCATTATTCAGCATGTCCGCATTTTCTCGCTTCACGCCGCTCATCCAATCCCTGCCGTCAACAATTCCGTTTGTCGGGCCGGAGGCCATCGAACGCCAGAGGGGTCGCCCGATCGCCGCGCGAATCGGAGCCAACGAAAGCGGCTTCGGCCCCGCCGAAAGCGTGCTCTCGGCGATCCGGGAAGCAGCCGGCGGAACCTGGAAATACGCCGACCCGGAAAACCACGACCTGAAGCAGGCACTTGCGGCCCACCTCGGCACCACGCCGGCCAATATCGCGATCGGTGAAGGCATCGACGGGTTGCTCGGCCAGATCGTCCGCAGTGTGATCGAGCCGGGTATACCGGTCGTCACATCGCTTGGCGCCTACCCCACGTTCAACTACCACGTTGTCGGCCATGGCGGCCGGCTGGTCACGGTGCCGTATGCCGGCGACCGAGAGGACCTCGACGGCTTGCTTGCGGCCGTGAAGCGGGAAAATGCGCCGCTCGTCTATTTCGCCAATCCCGACAATCCGATGGGGAGCTGGTGGCCGGCAGACCGCATCGTCGAGTTTGCCAGGGCCCTTCCGGAAACAACGCTCTTTATTCTGGACGAAGCCTACTGCGAAACAGCGCCGGCCGAATCCCTGCCGGCCATCGATGCCTTGATCGATCGCCCGAACGTCGTGCGCACGCGCACTTTCTCGAAAGCCTACGGGCTCGCCGGTTCGCGTATCGGCTATGTGATCGCCACGCCGGGCACCGCCCAGGCATTCGACAAGATCCGCAACCACTTCGGCATGAACCGGATTGGTGTCGCTGCGGCAATCGCCGCGCTTGCGGACCAGGAGTATCTGAAAGAAGTGACGGCTAAGATTGCGGATTCTCGCCAGCGTATCGCTGCGATCGGCACAGAGAACGGCTTGTCGCCGCTCGCCTCGGCCACGAACTTCGTGGCGATCGACTGCGGCCGGGATGCGGTCTTTGCCCGCGCGATCGTCGATACCCTGATGAACGACCATGGCATCTTTATCCGGATGCCGGGAGTGGCGCCCCTTAATCGCTGCATCCGTGTCAGTACCGGACCGGAAGCTGAGATGGCCCTGTTTGAGGCCGCGCTGCCCGAGGTTCTGAAAAAGCTGGCCTGATCCAGCTTTCAGAGTCCGGCTGTTGGGCGGCGCCCCTCTGGGGGGCCGCTCATTTGGTTCAATGAACCGTCATCCATTCGCGAGCGGCGCGCAGAGCTGCGGCGAGATCTGCCTTGCTCATCGTCATCGCCAGATCGGCGCGCAGATCGACTGCACGGTCGCAGCCCTTGATCGCGGCAATGTTCAGCCACTTGTGGGCGGCGACGAGATCGACCGGGCGACCGTGGCCGGTCGCATAGGCCAGACCCATTTCACAGAAGATTTCCGCCTGGTTGTCACCACCCATCGCGGCATCCGAAGCAATCTGCATATCAAAGCGTGCCATTGTCTTGTCCCTGTCTTGCCTGGTTGGTTTTTCCGAAGCGGCCCGCCCGTTTGGGGCGGACCATGCTCCAGATCAGCACTTGTTTTGGTCCCTGTTCGACCTTGCCTCTTTGCGGGCCTTCCGGAGCGCGCCATCTTTTTGCGGCGTCGTCTTCGGTGGTTTTTCGGAGCGTTTTTGTCCGCTCGTCTTATGGCTTCAATATGCAGCAGGGCTTTCAATGCGCGCTTAAAATGCATGCTTAATTTGCGACAAACAAAGTTCAAACGCTTGGTAAACTTGAGCTTTTGTTAAACATCGGAAGTCCGGGAATCCGGCGCATTCGCTTCAAAATTTACGAAAAATTCAACTGCCGATTTCAACCAAACGCTAACCACGAAAAGATCGACGGTGGCAGAGCCGCCAGGATTTCCTAGATTTCGACCTGCTTGAAACGGCCAAGAAAAAGCAGCAAAAGCCGCCGTTTGGCTTGTTTACCTTTACGTGCGCGTAAGCTATCTTGCGCGCGGCAGTGAGGAGACTGCCTTTTTTGCATACGAGGACATCTAAAGCTGCCGGCGGAGCGGACCACGCCGGCAGCCTCGATCTGGAGGACTGGAATGTTACGTACCTTGCTCATGACCGCGACGCTCGCCCTTGGCATTGCCGGGACGGCGGCAGCGGCAGAACCGATCGTCGGCAACTGGAAGACCGCAAGCGGCGCGACCGCGGAGATTGTGCCTTGTGGCGGAGCCTTTTGCGTGACGCTGAAGACCGGCAAGCATGCCGGCAAGCGCATCGGCAACCTCGCCGGTACCGACGGCAGCTATTCGGGCGAAATCACCGATCCGGATACCGACAAGACCTATAGCGGTTCTGGCGCCGTCAACGGCAATTCGCTGAAGATGAAGGGCTGCGTCCTGAAAGTGCTCTGCAAGTCACAGACCTGGACGCGCCTCTAAGCGCGCGATACGGCGGCACGGACACATTGACGAATTGAAAGGGCGGCCATCGGCCGCCCTTTTTGCATGTGCGGTCCATGGACTTAGCGCTGTTACGCGACCATTCGTAGCGCCGCCCCCTTGGCTCCTCCTTGCGCACCCACTGTGATCGCGACCGGTCTCGATCTCCCGATCCGTGCAGCGCGCCTCCCCATGCAACCGAAGATGAACGCCAGATGAACGGACATCTCAGCATCAATTCAGTTTGGGTGTGCGAAAACACACTCAATCGATTTGAACCTGCCTCCAAACAACGGACAGAACCATGGATATCCTTGCTCGGCGCCTCACCATCATCAGCCTTCTGATGGTCGTTTTCGCTGTAACTCTCGCCGCTGCCGTCAGCGCGGACACCGAACGTCGCCGCACCAATACCTATCTCGGTTCGCTGACGGATTGCACCGCGCATACGGCGCAATACTGCCAGGCCAAACTCTAACCCGGGACGAGACGGGCTACGCCCTGCTCCGCCGCCAAGTGAAACTGATCACCGCGTGATCTGATGGAGAAACGAACATGCTGGCCGCTCTTTCGACATCCGCGTTTCTCTCGCTGCGCGTGCTTGCACTGGCCGGCCTGCTGATGGCACCGGTTGGAGCGCTTGCCTACTCCAAGGCCAACGGTGCCGGCATCGGCAAACAGGGCGCCGGCCTCGTCCTCTTCGTCACCCTGCAGCGTCAATCGATGACCTGAGGCGGGGGCCACCCGATCGGATTGCATGAAAAGGGGCGCGCGCGCCCCTTTGTTCTTTCCGGCTTGCACTTAACGCCGCTTTCCTGTCCTCTCGCACCTGCAGCGTCGTGCTTCTTTTAAGATACGCCAAGGTTGCTGCAGCACTTTGAGTTTCTGCTTGTTTCCCCTAATCGGATACGATTGTGGGATTCGCCACAACAACCCCTTGTCAGCCCCGATGCCCGCCTATCTCGTCTATACGCTTGCCGCCCTTGCCGAAATCGCCGGCTGCTTTGCCTTCTGGGCGTGGTTGAAGCTCGATAAATCCATCCTCTGGCTTATTCCCGGCATGGCCTCCCTGGCACTTTTCGCCTGGCTCCTCACCTGGATCGACAGCGAAGCTGCGGGCCGCGCCTAAACGGCCTATGGCGGCGTCTACATCGCCGCGTCGCTGCTCTGGCTCTGGCTTGCCGAAGGGGTCAGGCCCGACCGCTGGGATCTGGCCGGCATGACCATCGCCCTTCTCGGCAGCGCGGTCATCGTCGCGGGCCCGCGTTGAACCGATGACCTGAGGCCGCCGCGCGGTCGTGCAAGCCAATATCTTGTCGTTTGCTTGTCAGAAGCCGCAGCCTATAATGCGACATGAACAAGCGAATCTCTTCACACTCCGTCCTTTCCGTCGCAACGCCTGAGCCTCTCGAGCCGCAATACTTCGACGATCCTGCGGCTGCTGTCGATTGCCTCGAGGCGCTCTACGAGCGCAATACCCGGTTCCTCTGCGAAGCGTTCGAGGGCCTGGGCAAGTCCGACGAGCCGCTCACCCGCTATCGCGCCTGCTATCCGCAGGTCAGCATCGAGACGAGCAGCTTCGGACATGTCGATTCCCGCCTGTCCTTTGGCTATGTCAGCGCGCCCGGCGTCTATACGACCACGATCACCCGGCCGAAGCTTTTCCGGCACTATCTGAAGGAGCAGCTCGGGCATCTGATACGGAACCACGGCCTCGGCGTCACCGTCTCGGAATCGGCAACCCCGATCCCCCTGCATTTTGCCTTTGGCGAGGGCGCCTATGTGGAGGCATCGGCGGCAAACACCATCGACATTCCGCTACGCGATCTGTTCGATGCGCCTGACCTGACGACGACCGACGACGAGATCGCCAACGGCTCCTACGAGCCGGGCCCCGGAGAACCCTCGCCGCTTGCGCCCTTCACGGCTCAGCGCATCGACTATTCGCTGGCGCGGCTCAGCCACTATACCGCGACCAACGCCACGCACTTCCAGAACTTCGTGCTCTTCACGAACTACCAGTTCTATATCGACGAGTTCTGTGCCTGGGCCCGCCAGCAGATGGCCGAAGGCGGCAATGGCTACACGGCCTTCGTCGAGCCCGGCAACATCATCACGCCCGCCGGCGCCGACAAGCCGGAGACCGACTATACGCTCGCACGGCTGCCGCAGATGCCCGCCTATCACCTGAAGAAGAAGGGGCACGGCGGCATCACCATGGTCAATATCGGCGTCGGCCCATCCAACGCCAAGACGATCACCGACCATATCGCTGTGCTGCGCCCGCATGTCTGGCTGATGCTCGGCCACTGCGCCGGTCTTCGCAACAGCCAACGCCTTGGTGACTACGTGCTCGCGCATGCCTATATGCGCGAGGATCACGTTCTCGACGACGACCTTCCGGTCTGGATCCCCTTGCCGGCGCTCGCGGAAGTGCAGGTGGCACTGCAGGACGCCGTTGCCGAGGTCACCGGCTACCGGGACTACGACCTCAAACAGATCATGCGCACCGGAACCGTCGCAACCATCGACAACCGCAACTGGGAACTTCGCGACCAGCGCGGCCCGGTCAAGCGCCTGTCGCAGGCCCGCGCCATTGCGCTCGACATGGAATCGGCGACGATCGCCGCCAACGGCTTCCGCTTCCGCGTGCCCTATGGAACGCTGCTCTGCGTATCGGACAAGCCGCTGCATGGCGAATTGAAGCTGCCGGGCATGGCGACCGCCTTCTACAAGACACAGGTCAGCCAGCACCTGAAGATCGGCATCCTTGCGCTGCAGAAGCTTGCGGCCATGCCGCCGGAGAAGCTGCATTCCCGCAAGCTCAGAAGCTTCTACGAAACCTCGTTCCAGTAACCATTGGAATTGCGCAATTCCGGACGGAAAACTGCTTCACACTTTTCCTGGAATTGCTCAGCGCCGTCTCCCGAGCGCCATCGACAGCATCGTGCCCGCCACCGCGGACACGATGATCAAGAGATGTGCGTTGACGCCGGCGGCCGCGAGTTGTTCCACTCCGGCGCGATCGGCGCCTGCGCCGAAGGATACTGCGCCGGCCGCGATCGCGGCCGGATAGGTGCCGACGCCGGCGGGCGCATGCATCGGCAGCACCGAGGAGAGTTCGCCGCCGAGAGCACCGCCGAAACAGGCGGCCAGTGGCGCAACGCCCATGAAGGCCAGCACCCATGCAAGGACAAGCACCTTGACCGCCCAGTTGAGGATGGTCATGCCCCAGGCGCGCAGGAACGCGACGATATTGGCCGGGACGCCCGCCTCCAATTCGTCGACGATAGCATCAAGCTTTGTCGGCAACAGCCGACGCGCCAGCGCAATCACGTGATCCTTCAGCAGGAAGAAGAGAAGCGGCGAGACGAACGCGGCAAGCCATGCAATCCACAGCGCGGCTGATCCGCGGCCGATGACGAGGCCGACGGCCGCAACGACGAGAAGGGCGTGCAGGTCGAGCAGGCGCATCACCAGAAGAGCGGACGTGCCGCGCGCGAGCGGCACGGAAAACTCCGAGCGCATCAGCAGCGGAAAGCTCGTTTCCCCGGCACGAAACGGCAGCATGATGTTGAGGAGATTATGGACCTGGGTGACGCGAAACAGCGGCAGGAAGCGCCCCGCCGTTTCGTTCGGGAAGTAATCGTAGATGCGATAGCAGCGAATGAAATAGGTTGCGACAAGCAGCACCAGAGCCGAGACGGCGGAACTGAAGCCGATCTCGGACCATTGCCTCAGCAGCGCCGGCCATCCCCAGAACCATTCGACGAAGGCCGCATAGGCCGCAATGGCACCTGCCGACAGTAATGTCATCCGGTTGCGGGCGAACCAGGATCGCCGATCGGACTCGCAATCCGAAGTCATCAGGTCTCGATTTCCCGTGTTGAAACGCAAGATTGAACGTTGGTTATCACTGATAACTGTGCAAGAAAACGGTTATGTAGCCCAATCCAAATCTTGCGGCATTGTAAGCGCCGCATGTACGAGCTGTTCCTATGTACCCCATCGAACTATCCGTCGTCATTCCCGTGTTCAACGAAGAGGACAGCGTCCAGCCGCTGATCACACGTGTCCGCGATGCGCTGGCGAACTTTCCGTCTCCGTGGGAACTGATCCTCGTTGACGACGGCAGCACCGACCGAACGCTGGCAAATGCAAGAATGGCTCTTTCCGATCCGGGCCTCGATCTCAAGATTGTCGAATTGCAGAAGAACTTCGGGCAAACGGCAGCGATGCAGGCCGGCATCGACGCTGCCGCCGGGCGCCTGATCGCCACGCTTGACGGCGACCTGCAGAACGATCCGGCCGATATTCCCGAAATGGTCAAGGCGATCGAGGAGCGCGAGCTCGACCTGCTGGTCGGCTGGCGAAAGAACCGGCAGGATGGTCTCCTGCTCAGGAAGATCCCGTCCTGGTGCGCCAATCGCCTGATCGGCAAGATCACCGGCGTCAGGCTGCATGACTATGGCTGCAGCCTCAAGGTCTATCGAACCTCGGTCATCAAGCAGGTGAAGCTGATGGGGGAAATGCACCGCTTCATCCCCGCCTGGGTCGCCGGCGTGGTGCCGAGCAGCCGCATCGGCGAGATGCCCGTTACCCATCACGCACGGCAGCACGGCCAATCCAAGTATGGGATCTCCAGAACCTTCCGCGTGATTCTCGATCTGCTGTCGGTGCTCTTCTTCATGCGTTACAAAGCGCGCCCAGGGCACTTCTTCGGATCGATCGGGCTTGCGACCGGCGCGCTCAGCGCGCTGATCCTGGTCTATCTCGGCTTCGACAAGTTCATCCTCGGCAACGACATTGGAACGCGACCGATGCTGATCGTCGGTGTCATGCTGTTCCTTTCGTCCGTTCAGCTCATCACGACAGGCATTCTCGCTGAGATGATGGCGCGAACCTATTTCCGCGACGACGGTACCACCAACTACATCGTGCGGCAGGTCTTCGTCCGGGACCCGGCCGATGCTTGACGTCGTCAATCGTCGGCCAAACACCGTCGTTGCGCTGATCGCCGGTTACTTTCTGCTCTGCATCGGCTTACGCCTCGCCATTTCCACATCGCTCGAAATCGACGAGTCGGAACAGGCCTTCGTCTCGCAGTTCCTGATGCTCGGCTATGGTTCGCAGCCCCCGTTCTACAATTGGCTGCAATACGGGCTGACCTCGGCCTTTGGGCCGTCGCTTGCGACGATGACGGTGCTGAAGAATGGGCTCCTGTTTCTGTGTTGCCTCTTCTACGGCCTCGCAGCACGCGAGGTCCTCAGCGATCGACGCCTGACCGCGATCGCAACGGTCGGCGTGCTGACCTTTCCGCCGATTTTCCTGCTCGCACAGCGCGACCTTTCGCATACGGTCGCTGCACTGTTTGCCGTATCGCTGTTCCTTTACGCTTTCGTCCGGACGATGACGCGGCCAAGTCTGTTCGCCTACGTCCTGACTGGAGCGGCGGTCGGCATCGGCGTCATCTCGAAGTACAACTTCGCACTCGTCCCAACCGCCGCGATTCTTGCGATCCTGCCCGAGCCGAAGCTTCGCGCCCGGCTCTTCGACTGGCGCATTCTGGTTGCGATCGCCGTCTGCACGCTGATTGCGCTGCCGCACGGCTACTGGATTCTCGAAAATCTCGGCGCCGCCTCGCGCAATACCCTCAATGAAATGGGAACGGCCCAACAGACGAGCTACCTGACGAAGGCGCTCAAAGGGATCGTTGCGCTGGTAGCCGCCACGCTTCGCGGCGCCGCACTTCCCCTGATCGTCTTCGCTCTCGTCTTCCGCAATGACCTGCCGACGATCTGGCGCGCCGAAAACCACTGGACACGCGTCGTCGGGCGCATGTTGCTGCTGTGCCTCGGCGCCGTGCTGCTGATCATGCTCGCCGTCGGCGCCACCCACATGCGCGAGAAATGGCTGGTTCTCTTTCTCGTCCTGCTGCCGCTCTACCTGGCCCTCAAGGTGGAGGCTTCCGGCGTCGACACCACACGCAGCGTTCGCCCCTTCCTGCTGCTCGTCGCCTTCATCATCGTCACCACTTTGGTGGTCGTCTCGGCACGCGCGGTTGTTCGCCCCTGGTTCGGCAAATTGTCGAGGCTCAGCATTCCCTATAGCACCCTTGTCGATACCGTGGTCCGACAGGAGGGAGCCGAGCCGGCGATGGTCATCGCCGCGGACAAGCTGCTTGGTGGCAATGTGCGCACGCGCCTGCACGGTGCCAAGGTCTTCGTCCCCGGCAACAGCAGCAGCTCTCCGATCGAGCATCCGGCCGGACCGCTCCTCGTGGTCTGGAGCGACAACGGCAAGCTCGATGCTCAACCACCTGTCGGGCTTCTCGACACCCTGAAGTCACTCGGCGTGCCGGAGGCAGCGATGAAGCCGCAGCAACTCGCCCTGCCCTATCTCCACGGCAATCTGCCGGATCGCTATGGCTTCGGCTACTTCTGGATCAACGACCCGTCGCGGTCGGCGCCGACGAGCAACTTGAGTTCACCCGGGTGAATGCGAAGCGCGACGTCACGGCCCATCGGCAGGAGTTCGCCGTCGATGACGCAGTTGATCTTGCGCTCCACCTTGGGAAAATGCAGATCGAGCGCATGGCCGCTCATGGCGGTAATCAGCGGGCTGTCGCGGAATTTGCCGCGCATCACATCGAAGGCGAGCTTGGCCACGCCCGGCGGGCTCAGGGGCGGCGCCGTGTAGAAGCCGAGATGGCCGGCTGTGACATCGTCGGCATACATCAGCGTATCGCGGCCGAACGGATTGTTCGAGACTGAAACCGCCGAAACATGACGGCTCTCCTTATGGCCGTCGACATCGAACTCGATCTCGAAATCGGGCGGATTGAGAATCACGCCTACCGCGGCGCGGGTGCTTGCGGCGATTTTGCCTGCCCTCGAACGAAAGCTGAAGGACTCGCGATAGCGCACCATGCGGGCATGCAGGCCCATCGAAAACTGATGCACGAAGGCCCGGCCATCGGCGCTGCCGATGTCACCGTCGATGATCACGCCATTCGCCAGCACCTCCGGAACCTTCCAGATATCGAGCGGCAGCTTCAGCGTGCGGGCAAAAAGGTTCATCGTCCCGGCGGGAACAACGCCGAGCGGCATACGGTTTTTCCAGGCGACCCCGGCAGCAGCCGAGATCGTGCCGTCACCGCCGCCAGCGATTATCGCATCGAGGTCATCGCGGCGGCATGTGCGCTCCAAGGTCTCGCGCATCTCGCTTCCGGAAACCGTCGCAATTTCGATCTGGTGGCCGGCGGTATGGAAGACCTCCTCGACCTTCCGGCCATAGGCCGCCATATCCGTCGTGCGGAAGGTTCCGCCTTCACGATTGAAGATCGCCTTGATTTTCATGAATGGGTCACTGACTCCGTTGCCGCGGCAAAGCTGCTCACCGCGATCAGATAATCGCGATTGCGGCCAATTCCAGAACCTTACCGAAACTTAACGGGAATGGAGCGCGTGCCGGTGGGCGCTCGGAGACCGGTAATGGCAACCGTTCAGCGCGGCACGGGCAACTTCAGCGGCCCGCCGGTCTTGATCGATCGGATCGCGAAGTTCGAACGGATGTCGGTCACACCCGGCAAGGCAAGCAGCGTCTCGGTCAAGAGCGTCTCGTAAGCCGGGAGATCCTCGACGACGACCTCGGCGAGGAAGTCGGCATTGCCCGAGATCAGGAAACAGGACACCACCTCGGGAATGGCGAGCAGCGCCTCCTGCTGCAGTTGCGCATTCTCGCGGCTGTGCCGTCCCACCTTGATCTCCACGAAGACGGTAAGCCCGAGACCGGCTTCCTTGCGGTCGATATCGGCCCGATAGCCACGCAGGATGCCGGATTTCTCCAGATTGCGGATGCGCCGCAGGCAGGGCGACGGCGAAAGATTGACCTTTTCTGCGATCTCGACGTTCGTCGCGCGCGCATCCTCCTGAAGGATCCTGAGGATAGCGAGATCGAATTTATCGAGATTTGGCATGTTCACAAACTTCAGAGGTTACAATTGGTACATTGTTGCTGATGATAGTCTATTTCAGGCATAAATCGCAAGGACATGCCCAACCTTCCGGGCGTAATCTTCCTTCCAGACCCAAAAGCCCCTCAGATATCCAAATCGGGAAGGAAATTCAAATGGTTGCGCTTACGCTTGCTCGCGGCAATACGTCGCCTGCCGCCGCCGGCTATGCCGGTGCCTTCGTGACCGTCCTCATCTGGGCGGGCTGGATCCTCGCAACCCGCCATTCGGCCGGCACCGCACTCAGCACAATCGACCTTGGCCTGATCCGCTATGGCGTACCGGCTCTCCTGCTCGCGTCGGTCTGGCTCAAGACCGGGCTCTTGCCGCGCAAGCTGCCGATCCTGCTCCTCGCCCTGATGGTCGCGGGCTCCGGCGCGGTTTTCTTCCAGGTCTCCGCCTTTGCGATCCACTCGGTTCCCGCCTCCTCCGTCGGCATTCTTCTCGGCGGCTCGATGCCGCTTGCCACCGCCCTGATCGGCATCACGATCTTTGGCGAGCGTCCGGACCGAATGCGGATGGTGGGTTTTGCCGCGATCGTCGCCGGTGTCGCTATCCTGCTGACGCGCAACCTTGCCGTTTCAGTGTCCACAGGGTGGATCGGATACGCACTGTTGCCCGCAGCGGCCACGCTCTGGGCGATCTACACCCACGCCTTCCGCCGTTCGGGCCTGAGCCCGCTGCAGGGAAGCGCTTTGATTGCGGCCTGGTCGTTCCTGATCCATCTGGCGCTTGCCGCCTGTTTCGGAAGCACGCTTGCCAGCGTTCCGATCAAGGAGATCGCCCTGCAGATTAGCAGCCAGGGCATCCTCTCCGGCCTCATTGCCATGGTCGCTTATGGCTTTGCGGTGAAGAGCCTCGGCGGCACGCAGGCCGCTGCCTTTACGGCGTTGACCCCGGTGCTGGCGATGATCGGCGGCGCCGTCCTGCTCGGCGAGCAAATCGGCCCGTTCGAAATGCTGGCCGCAATCGTCACGGCTGTCGGCGTGGCGCTTTCGACCGGCATTCTCTCTACCCGTACGTAAAACCGGAACGTCCCCATAGCAAAAAGCCCCGGACGCTTTCCTCCGGGGCCTTCTCTTTTCTTGAGATCGCTCGGCTCAGCCGTGGATGATCTCGCGATGTTTCTGTAGGCGGTGGCCATAGGCCTGGCTGACACGATCGAAGATGATCGCGATGCCGACGATGGCGAGCCCGTTGAAGATGCCGAGCGTGAAATACTGGTTGGCAATCGCCTTAAGCACCGGCTGGCCGAGGCCCTGAACGCCGATCATCGAGGCGATGACCACCATGGCGAGCGCCATCATGATCGTCTGGTTGATGCCCGCCATGATCGTCGGCAGGGCCAGCGGCATCTGCACGTTCTTGAGCTTCTGCCAAGCCGACGAGCCGAATGCATCGGCTGCCTCAAGCACGTCCTTGTCAACAAGGCGGATGCCGAGATTGGTGAGCCGGATCATCGGCGGTATCGCGTAGATGACCACGGCAATCAGTCCTGGAACCTTGCCAATGCCGAGCAGCATCACGACCGGGATCAGATAGACGAAACTCGGCATGGTCTGCATCACATCGAGGATCGGATTGACGATGTTCTGGACCCGGTCCGACCGGGACATGACGATGCCGAGCGGAATGCCGATGGCGATCGACAAAACGGTACAGACGAAGATCATCGAGATCGTCTTCATCGTGTCGTCCCACATGTCGAAGTAGCCGATGAGCAGCAGCGTACCGATGCAGCCGGCGACGATCTTCCAGTTCCGACTCGCCACCCAAGCGATCAGCGCGATCAGCACCAGGATGATCGGCCAGGGCGTCTTCGTCATGAAGCGCTCCGACTGGATGAGGAAGAACTGCAGCGGTTCGAAGAAACCTTCGATTGCGTCGCCATAGGCGCGCGTGAACGACCGGAACCCCTCGTCGATAGCCTTCTTCAGCGCCCGCAGGCTTTCGTCGTCCATATGCGGAAACTGGGTCAACCAGTCCATTCCAATTCCCCTTCACATCTCACCGGCCGCGATTGTTGTTTTGCTGTTGCCGGGGGGTCAAACAAAGAGGCGGCGCAAGGATCGCGCCGCCCGTGGGTTCAATCGGTCGCAATCAGAGCGCGGCCTTGACCTTTTCGGCGACCTCGGGCGAGACCCACTGAGTCCAGATGTCGGGGTTTTCCTGAAGGAAGTGTTTGGCGCCCTCCTCGCCGCTTGCCTGGTTGTCGGTCATCCAGGCCATCAGCTTGTTGACCGTGTCGTTGGTCCAGGCGCGCTTGTTGAGGTAGTCCATGGCCGGGCCCGCGCGATCGGCAAAAGCCTTTGTCACCAGCGTCTGGACCTTGTCCTTCGGCCAGTCGTTCTTCTTCGGGTCCGGGCAGTCGGCAACCGTGTTGCAGCGTTTCCACTCGGCTGCGTCCGCCGCGACCCCATGCCCGAGCTTGACCATCTCGTATTTGCCGAGAAGGGCCGTCGGCGCCCAGTAGTACCCGACCCAGCCCTGCTTGCGCTCATAGGCCTTGGCGATCGAGCCGTCGAGACCGGCGGCCGATCCGGTGTCGACCAGCGTGAAGCCCGCCGCCTCGCCGCCATAGGCCTTGTAGAGCTGAGTCGTCACTACCGTTCCGCCCCAGCCCTGCGGGCCGTTGAAGACGGCGCCCTTGCTGGCGTCTTCCGGATCCGGGAACAGCTCCTTGTGCTTCAGCACGTCGTCGATCGTCTTGATGTCGGGATTGGCGTCAACGATGTATTTCGGGACCCACCAGCCCTGAACGGCGCCATCGGAGAGTGCGACGGCGGCACCGACGAGCTTGCCTTCTTCGAGGCCGCGATTGACGACGTCGGGCAGAAGATCCACCCAGCCTTCCGGCGCGATATCGGGCTGGCCCTTTTCGATCATCGAGGTGATCGTCGGCACGGTATCGCCAACGACGAGCTCGGCGTTGCAGCCATAGCCTTCCGCCAGGATGATCTTGTCGACGCTCGCCAGCACTTCGGCGCTCTGCCAGTTCATATTGGCAATCGTCACATCGCCGCATTCGGCGGCCGAGGCCGCACCAGCAAGGCCAAGAAGGCCGGCGGCCAGGCACGTCGTTGCAAGAAGCTTCTTCATTTCCGTTCCCTTTGTTCTGGCGGTGCATCCCGTCGCACTGCCGATCTCACCGCGGGGATCGGCAGCGTCACAAGGCTCGGTCCAACTCGAAACAACAGGGACCGAAAGGCCTGCGGATTCGTCGGCTTCGAGCCGATGACACCATGAAAGCTAACGGGGTTTGCCGGCAAGGACTTTCCCAATAGCGGCACGGATTGCCTTTTCGATGATCGGACTACCGCTCGACAGGTGCGCGCGAATACAAAAGAGGCGCCGGAGTTCCCTCCGGCGCCTCGAACAATTTCGTTTCCGCGAACCTCGGAGGTCCTGCGGCCGCCATCCAAAGATCACATATTCGGATAGACCGGGCCTTCGCCGCCCTGTGGCGGCACCCAGTTGATGTTCTGGTTCGGGTCCTTGATGTCGCAGGTCTTGCAGTGCACGCAGTTCTGCGCGTTGATGACGAAGACAGGCTTGCCGTCCTTCTCCACCCATTCGTAGACCCCGGCCGGACAGTAGCGCGTCGACGGGCCGGCAAAGACGTCGAGTTCCGACGTGCGCTGCAGCTCCGGATCCTTGACCTGCAGATGGATCGGCTGGTCTTCCTCGTGGTTGGTGTTCGACAGGAACACCGACGAGAGCCGATCGAAGGTCAGGACGCCATCCGGCTTCGGATAGTCGATCTTCTGATGCTGCGCTGCCGGCTCCAGCGACTGCGCATCGGTCTTGCCGTGCTTCAGCGTGCCGAAGAACGAGAAGCCGAACAGCTGGTTGGTCCACATGTCCAAGCCGCCGAGCGCAACGCCGATCGCCGTGCCGAACTTCGACCACAGCGGCTTGACGTTCCTGACCCGCTTCAGGTCCTGGCCGATGGCGCTGTCGCGCCAGCCGCGTTCGATCTCGATCGGCTCGTCATTGGCGCGACCGCTCGCGATCGCCGCCGCCAGCTTCTCGGCCGCGAGAATGCCCGACAGCACCGCATTGTGGCTGCCCTTGATGCGCGGCACGTTGACGAGACCGGCCGAACAGCCGATCAGCGCACCGCCGGGGAAGGACAGCTTCGGCACCGACTGGTAGCCGCCCTCGGTGATCGCACGCGCGCCATAGGAAAGGCGCTTGCCGCCCTCGAAGGTGCCGCGGATCGCCGGATGGGTCTTGAAGCGCTGGAACTCCTCGAACGGGAAGAGATAGGGGTTCTTGTAGTTCAGGTGCACGACGAAGCCGACGGCGACCAGGTTGTCTTCGAGATGGTAGAGGAACGAACCGCCGCCGGTCTTCATGCCGAGCGGCCAGCCGAAGGAATGCTGCACCAGCCCGGGCCGGTGGTGCTCGGGCTTGACCTGCCAGAGCTCTTTCAGGCCGATGCCGAATTTCTGGACGTCGCGATCCCTGGAGAGATCGAATTTCGCAATCAGCTGCTTGGCGAGCGAACCGCGCACGCCCTCGCCGATCAGCGTGTATTTGCCCAAGAGCGCCATGCCGCGGGCGAAGTTCGGTCCCGGTTCGCCATTGCGCTCGATGCCCATGTCGCCGGTGGCAACGCCGATGACCGCACCCTTGTCGTTATAGAGCACTTCGGTTGCGGCAAAGCCCGGATAGATCTCGACACCCAGGGCTTCCGCATGGCTTGCCAGCCAGCGACAGACATTGCCGAGCGAGACGATATAGTTGCCGTGATTGTTCATCAGCGGCGGCATCAGGAAATTCGGCAAGCGGATTGAGCCGGCCGGGCCCAAGAACAGGAAGTGGTCGTCCGTGACCTCGGTCTTGAACGGATGATCCGCCTCGTCGCGCCAGCCCGGCAGCAGCCGGTCGATGCCGATCGGATCGACGACGGCGCCCGAGAGGATATGCGCGCCGACTTCGGCGCCCTTTTCCAAGACGACGACCGAAAGCTCCGGATTGACCTGCTTCAGTCGGATCGCCGCCGCAAGACCGGCAGGCCCCGCCCCGACGATGACAACGTCGAACTCCATGCTCTCGCGTTCGGGCAGATCTTGCTCGGTCATACCGTCTCTCCAGTCTCACCGGTCTTCTGCCGGTTCAGTTCCCAGGACATATCATTCCGTCATGGCAAATGCAGTTTGGCTTGTCGAGCCGGGATGCGACAGACGATGCCCGCTTTTGCGCATGAGGTCATGAGTTTAGGGCAAATGTTTATATGACGTGTACGTAAACGTAAATACATCATTTTGTCGCGTGCCGACGCTATGAGCCATTCGGCCTTGCTTTTGCCGAAGAGCCATGCCACGAGGCCGCCGCACCCTTCCGGCGGTCCGCGCCGGCATATCCCATTCGCAAACGGCACTCGACTCGGCGCCCCTCTGGCGCCCGGACGACGTGTCTTTTGCCGACTTCGGGGCCGGCCGCCTGAACATGCGGAGACGGCCCCACAAAATTACATGTTGCGTTGCGCGCCGCCGGCTTGCTCCGGGCGGCGGAGCGACGCCAGACGCAAGGAGACCACCATATGGCCAAGGCACTGGGCTTCGACTTCGGCACCACCAATTCCGTGCTTGCTGTTGCCGCCGGCGACACCACCCACTCGATGCAGTTCGACAGTCTCGCCGGAACGACAGACGCCATGCGCACCGCGCTTTCCTTCATGAAGGACGCCAACCTTGGCGCCCAGGCACTGAAGGTCGAAGCCGGCCAGGCGGCGATCCGCGCCTTCATCGACAATCCGGGCGACTGTCGTTTCCTGCAATCGATCAAAACCTTTGCCGCAAGCCCCCTCTTCCAGGGCACGCAGGTCTTTGCCAAGCGCCACAGCTTCGAGGATCTGATGCGGGTGTTCCTGAACAAGCTGCGCGACTATGCCGGCGACAGCTGGACGGATCAGTATAGCCGCATCGTCGTCGGCCGACCGGTGCATTTCGCCGGCTCCAGCCCTGATCCGGCGCTCGCGCTTGAACGCTATGGCGCAGCCCTCTCGGAATTCGGCTTCCCGGAGGTGCACTACGTCTACGAGCCGGTGGCGGCGGCCTTCTACTTCGCGCAGAACCTGAAGCAGGATGCAACGGTCCTGGTCGCCGATTTCGGCGGCGGCACCACCGACTATTCGCTGATCCGCTTCGAAACCAAGGCAGGGCGGCTCACCGCAACTCCGATCGGTCATTCGGGTGTGGGCATTGCCGGCGACCATTTCGACTTCCGCATCATCGACAACGTCGTCTCGCCGCTGATTGGAAAGGGGAGTCTCTTCAAGAGCTTCGACAAGCTGCTTGAAGTGCCGTCCAACTACTATGCGAATTTCGGCCGCTGGAATCAGCTGTCGATCTTCAAGACGTTGAAAGATTTCACAGATCTGAAAAAGCTCGTGCGCCAGAGCCTTGAGCCGGAAAAGCTCGAGGCCTTCGTCGACCTGATCGAGCATGACGAGGGCTATCCGCTCTACAACGCGATCTCGGCAACGAAGATGCGGCTGTCGCTAGAAGACGAGACCGAGTTTTATTTCGCCCCGCTCGGCGAAATGTCGCGCCGCACCGTTCGCCGCAGCGACTTCGAAGGCTGGATCGCGCCGGAGCTGGCCCGCATCGAGGGCGCACTCGACGACGTGCTGCAGTCGACCGCGACGGCGCCCGGGTCGATCGACAAGGTGTTCTTGACCGGCGGCACGTCTTTCGTTCCGGCGGTGCGCGGCATCTTCGAGCGGCGCTTCGAGGCCGACCGCATCGAAAGCGGCGGCGAACTGCTGTCGATCGCTCACGGTCTGGCGCTGATCGGCGAGCACGAGGACATCGCCCACTGGACGGCCAATGCGGCGTAAGCCGAGGCCTGCGCGCCTGATGTGCATGACCTTGGATAGGCATGCCGGGGGCCGGAAAAGCGGTTCCGGTCCGACGGCTTATGGGTTAGGTTGGCGGCCATGATTTCCGCCCACGATCTCTCTCCGGCGCAGCTTGCCGCCCTCCTCGCCTTCCATGCGGATGCGGGCGTCGAATGGCTGCTGGAAGAGGAGCCGGTCGACCGCTTCGCCGAGTTCGAGGCAATGAAGGCGGCGCGCGGCAACGCGCGCGCGCCGGCGGCCAACGACCGTGGGGAGACACCCGCTTCGCAACCGGCTGCACGCCAGACAGCGGCAGCGGCTGCCCCCGCTTCCGCTCCATCCCGCGAAAGCCGCGCACCCGCTCCGGCCGCGAGCGCCCCTGCCGTCGCCATTCCCGATGCGCAGGCGATCGAAGAGGCGCGCTTTGCCGCCGAATCAGCCCGATCGCTCGCCGAGCTCAGGGTTGCGATGGAGGGCTTTGCCGGCTGCAATCTCAGGAACAGCGCCCGCAACCTCGTCTTTGCCGAGGGCGACCCGGCGAGCGGCATCATGATCGTCGGCCCGATGCCCTATGCCGACTGCGATCGCGACGGCCAGCCCTTCGCAGGCCGGCTCGGCGAGATGCTGACCCGCATGCTCGCCGGCATCGGCTTGGCGCGCGAAAGCGTACTGCTCAGCAACGTCGTGCCCTGGCGCCCGCCGGGCAACCGCGTGCCGACGGCGCGCGAAGCCGACATCTGCCGTCCCTTCATCGAACGGCAAATCGCCCTTGCCGAGCCCAAACATCTGCTTTTGCTCGGCAATTTCACCGCCCGCTTCTTCTTCGGCGGCAACGACACGATCCACCAGCTTCGTGGCGAATGGCGGGAGCTTTCGATCGGCGGCATCACGGTGCCGACGCTCGCAACGTTGCACCCGCAGGATCTGATGACGGCGCCAGTCAACAAGCGCTTCGCCTGGCAGGACCTGCTTGCCTTCAAGGCCCGGGTCCAAGGCTGATTCTCGCCGAATTACGGTGCGCCCATGCGGCGCCAACCTGCCTGCCCGCTTTATGAACAAAGAATGAAGAAAGCCATGCGGTTTGCGCATATCAGCGGCGCATTATGACGCATTGCAAAATGAGATGTTGCAGCGCAATATACTGGCACGGGAGGAATGGAATAAGGAATTGAACCATGACTGCCCGCTTTCGTCCGATCCACAGCAGCTTTGAGACGCTCCGCCACACCGGCGCTGCTTACCGGACGCCGTTCAACCGCTTCGGCACGGCAGCCAACGAGCAGATGACCGCGATCGGCCTTGCCCGGACCACCCGTCCGGCGCAGATTTTCGCCGATTTCATTCAGCGCTGATCCCCACGCGATACGCTTGACCGCGTATCGCGTGCACAAGTCGCCATTATCGGCCGACGACGAAGAAAGGAACGCAACCATGACCAAGCCCATCGTTAGCCTCAAGGTCCTGTTCGATTCGATCTCCGACATCGGTACTGCCGTGCGTGCCTCGCGCGAATACACCATTCTCAGCACCAAGAAGGATGCACGCCGCGCCCATCGCGTGGCCGTGAGCCCGTTGCTGCCGAACTGATCGCTGCCGGCAAAGAGGCCTACCGCCTTTTTGCCATCGCCTGTCGCAATCGACAGCGCCCGAAAAACTGGATAGAGCCACACTCGCTTTGACCTTGGAGTGTCGGGCTCGTCCGGTATCCGTCAGACCGTCCTCGCTCCACCTGCGCTTGCCTGCCGTCGCCATCGATGGAGGGGCGCCTTGTTTTCAGGAGCGCCGATGCTGGCCAACCTCGCTTCCGTCTTCAGCCTGATGGTGTCGACCCTGCTCATGATGGTCGCCTTCGGCCTTCAGAGCTATGTCATCCCGGTGCGCTCCGTCGCAGAGAACTGGTCGACGCTGACGGTTTCGATCATCGCCACCGGCTACACGGTCGGCTTCACGCTATCCTGCATCGTCACGCCGAAATTCGTGTTGCGCGTCGGCCATGTGCGCGTCTTCACGGCGCTGATCACGCTGCTTTCCATCGCAATCCTGCTTTGCGGCCTCATCGTCGACTGGCGCGCCTGGATCGCGTTTCGCGCCATATCGGGCTTTGCGATTTCCGGAAGCTACCTCGTCATCGAAAGCTGGCTCAACGAACGCGTCACCAACGAAAACCGCGGCCTGCTGTTTTCGCTCTACCTGATCACGACGATGGTCGGCACGATCGGCGGACAATATATGGTGCCGCTCGGCGACCCGACGAACACATCCCTGTTCATGCTCTGCGCCGTGCTGTTTTCGCTCGCCCTGCTGCCGACGGCCCTCTCCTCCTCGCCGATGCCCGCACCGCCCGCGCAGGCCAAGTTCGACATCCCGACGCTCTTCCGCCGCTCGCCGGTCGCCGTCGTCGGCGGCTTTCTCGCCGGTGCGCTCTCCGGCGCCTGGCTCAATCTCGGCGGCGTCTTCACCCAGAAGATCGGTCTTTCCACCGCCGAAGGTGCGACCCTGCTCGCCTCGCTTTTGACCGGCAGCGCGATCTCGCAGATCCCCATCGGCCGCCTCTCCGACAAGATCGACCGGCGCATCGTCATGATCGGCTGCGGCGTCGTCGGCGTCGTCTCCTGCCTGGTGATGTCGGCCGCAATCGGCAGTTCGCCGACCGTTCTCTACGCCATCGCCGCCCTCGTCGGTTCGGTACTGTTTCCGATCTATGCGCTCAACGTCGCGCATGCGAACGACCTCGCCAAACCCAACGAGTATGTCGAGACATCGTCCGGCCTGATGATCACCTATGGGCTCGGCACGATCTCCGGCCCTCTGATGGTCGGGCCGGTCATGGATCGCTTCGGCCCGGCGGCGCTGTTCCTCGTTCTCGCTGTCTATTTCGCCCTCTATGGCGGCTACGCCGCCTGGCGCATCCTGCAGCGCGAGCAGCACAAGGGCCTGGTCGCCAAGACCGATTTCCAGGCAACGAGCGTGATGCCGACACCCGGGCCTGATGTGACGAGCCCCATCGCCCAGCAGATGGCGCAAGAACCGCTAATCGATGACGACACGGTTCCTGCCTGGGATAAGCCGCGCTCATAAAGGCCACCGACAGAAGCGAACTCGCGCTTCGTCCTCAGCCCTGCGGCGTCACGTGCTTGCGGGCGCCCCTGCGCTCCAGCCCGAGCCGATGTTCGCGGAAGATGATGAAGATGCCGGCCCCGACGACGATGGCGGTGCCGATCAGCATGGTGGCCGTCGGAACATCGTCGAACAGAAAATAACCGATGATCAAGCCGAGCACGATCGACGTGTATTCGAACGGCGCGATCGTCGACATGTCGGCATGGCGGTAGCTCTCGGTCAAAAGGATCTGCGCGACGCCGCCGCAGAAGCCGGCGACCATCAGCAGCAGAAAGGCTTCGCGCGAGATCGACGGCCAGCCGAAGGGCAGCGTCGCCAGCGAGAAGACCGAGGCCGACAGCGAGAAATAGAGCACGATCGTATGGGTGCGCTCGTTCTTGACGAGTTTTCGCACCAGCACCATCGCCACCGCGCCGAGAGCCGCCGAAACCAGCACCGCTGCGGCGCCGAGCGCCTCCAGCGAGCCGAACCCGCCTTCGCGGAAAAGGGTCAACCGCGGCCAGGTGATGATCATCACGCCGACCAGCCCGATAACCACCGCCGACCAGCGATAAAGCCGCACCGTCTCGCCAAGGAAAAGTGCCGCGAAGGCGACGGCGATCAGCGGCATGGCGTAGCCGATGGCGATCGCTTCGGGCAGCGGCAGATGCACGAGGCCGTAGAAGCCGAAGCTCATTGCGAGAATGCCGACGAAGCCGCGGGCGATATGGCCGGTGAAATCCTCTGTCTTGAAAGCATCGCGCAACTGTCCGCGGAAGGCGAGATAGCCGAGAATGGGCACCATGGCGAAGGCCGAGCGGTAGAAGGTGATCTGGCCGGTGGCCATCTCGTTTCCGGCGGCCTTGATCAACGTCGACATGCAAACGAAAATGACGACGGAAAGGACCTTGAGCAGGATCCCCTTCATCGGGCTTTCGACTTCCGCATCCATTGAGGGCACTTTTCGAACAGCCTCCGCCGGCGATCAGCAGACACGAGGGCTGGTTTGGAGATTTTTAGGCGGAGAAACCGCCACAGGACTTCGTCACCTTAGCGACGCTCGGCAAGAAAGTCGGATCAAACTTCGTGATGAATGACGTTTTTTCTTGATCGATTGCCGTTCGGCAAAACGACGTCGGGCTTTTCTTTAGCTGCCGCGAAAAAAACCTTTCCAATTCATGTCTTGTTAGTCCCACTTCGGTACACGTCAATCCGATAAGGGAGCGGGAAGACCTTCGGGAAGCCATGCCTTTTCTGTCGAAAGTGCGGTCGCCGGCATCACAATCGTGTGGCATTATCCGACTTTTCGCCCCTTGGCCTTTTCACCATCACAGGCGCCCACTACAAATTCTCCAGTAGAACGGCGCAAGCGGGACTGACCATGCGGACAAATACTGGCCAGATCATTCATCTGGAAGACTATCGGCCGACCGACTTCGTTCTGGAGAGAGTGGATCTGACCTTCGAGCTAGACCCGAAGGAAACCAAGGTCGAAGCCCGATTGATCTTCCATCGTCGCGAAGGCGTCGACGCATCGGCGCCGCTGCTGCTCGATGGTGACGAGCTGAAGATGACCGGCCTGCTGCTGGACCAGGAAGAGCTCGCAACCGCCCTCTACGACGTTGCCGACGATACGCTGACCATCCGCGGCCTACCGGAAACCGCACCCTTCGAAATCACCATCACCACGCTGCTTTCGCCTGATACGAACACGCAACTGATGGGGCTTTACCGCACCAACGGCATCTACAGCACCCAGTGCGAGGCCGAAGGCTTCCGCCGCATCACCTATTTCCCCGATCGTCCGGATGTGCTTGCCGTCTACACGGTCAACATCATCGCCGACAAGGCGTCCGCTCCCCTCCTGCTGTCCAACGGCAACTATCTCGGCGGCGCCGACATGGGCGACGGCCGCCATTTCGCCGCCTGGTTCGACCCGCATCCGAAGCCGAGCTACCTCTTCGCGCTCGTCGCCGGCGATCTCGGCGTCGTCGAGGATACGTTCACGACGATGTCCGGCCGCGAAGTCGCGCTGAAGATCTATGTCGAGCACGGCAAGGAGCCACGCGCCTCCTACGCCATGGACGCGCTCAAGCGCTCGATGAAGTGGGACGAAGATGCCTTCGGCCGTGAATACGACCTCGACATCTTCATGATCGTCGCCGTCTCCGACTTCAACATGGGGGCGATGGAGAACAAGGGTCTCAACGTCTTCAACGACAAATACGTGCTCGCCGATCCGGAAACGGCGACCGATGCGGACTACGCCAATATCGAGGCGATCATCGCGCACGAATACTTCCACAACTGGACCGGCAACCGCATCACCTGCCGCGACTGGTTCCAACTGTGCCTCAAGGAAGGCCTGACGGTTTACCGCGACCACGAATTTTCCGCCGACATGCGCTCGCGTGCGGTCAAGCGCATTGCCGAGGTGCGGCACCTGAAGTCGGAGCAGTTTCCCGAGGACGCCGGCCCGCTGGCCCATCCGGTGCGGCCGACGAAGTATCGCGAAATCAACAACTTCTATACGACGACCGTCTACGAAAAGGGCTCGGAAGTCACCCGCATGATCGCGACGATCCTCGGCCGCGATCTGTTCAAGAAGGGCATGGACCTCTATTTCGACCGGCACGACGGCCAGGCCGTCACGATCGAAGATTTCGTCGCCTGCTTCGAAGCGGCAAGCGGCCGAGATCTCCGCCAATTCGCGCTCTGGTACCACCAGGCCGGAACGCCGCTGGTCACCGCTTCTGGCGCCTATGACGCGGCCAAGCAGACCTTCACCTTGTCGCTCGAGCAGACCGTGCCAGCGACGCCCGGACAGGGCGCCAAGGAGGCGATGCATATTCCGCTGCGCATGGATCTGCTGCTTGAAGGCGGCAGCGAAGTCGACCTCTCCTCGGTCTCCGGCGCCGACTTGACCGGCGACGTCCTGCACCTCACGGAGCGCAAGCAGACGGTGGTTTTCTCCGGCATCCCGTCGCGCCCGGTGCCGTCGTTCAACCGCGGCTTCTCCGCGCCGATCAATCTGCATATCGAGCAGAGCGCCGAGGACCTCGCACTAATCGCGCATCACGAAAGCGACCTCTTCGCCCGCTGGCAGGCGCTCAACGCCATTGCGCTCAGCAACCTGGTCGAGGCCACGGCGAATGTCCGCGCCGGAAAGCCGGTCGTTTGCGACAAGGCGCTCATCGACGGCCTGATCCGCGCCGCCGCGGATGACACGCTGGAGCCCGCCTTCCGCTCGCAGGCGCTGGCGCTGCCGAGCGAATCCGATATCGCCCGCGAGATCGGCACGAACAACGATCCCGACGCGATCCACGCCGCACGTCAGCAGATCCTGGTGGCCGTTGCCGCTGCCGGACGCAACACCTTCCTCAAGTTGGCCGAAGACCTCGTTTCGTCAGGCGCGTTCAGCCCGGATGCTGCGAGTGCAGGCCGGCGGGCGCTGCGCAACAGCGCCCTCACCTACCTCGTCCAGGGCGATGGAGGGCCGGAGCGCGCCGCCAAGGCCTTTGCCGCCGCCAACAACATGACCGATCTCAGCCATGCGCTGGCGCTGCTCGCGCACCGCTTTCCGGATGCCGCCGAGACCTCGGAAGCGCTTGCGACGTTCCGCAAGCGTTTTGCCGACAACGCACTCGTCATCGACAAGTGGTTCGCCGTCCAGGCGACGATCCCCGGCGCCGCAACGCTCGATCGCGTCAAGGCGCTGATGGCCGAGCCCCTGTTCAATGGCAACAATCCCAACCGCGTGCGCTCGCTGGTGGGCACCTATGCCTTCGCCAACCCGACCGGCTTCAATCGCGCCGATGGTGAGGGCTACCGCTTCCTCGCGCGCCAGATCCTCGACATCGACCCGCGCAACCCGCAGCTTGCGGCCCGTATCCTCACCTCGATGCGTTCCTGGCGCTCGCTGGAGGACAAGCGCGCCGGTCATGCCCGCAAGGCCTTGAAGGAGATTGCCGGAGCGTCGAAACTTTCGGCCGACGTCGGCGACATCGTCGAGCGGATGCTCAAGGCCTGAGTCCTAGAGCATCCGGCTTCAAGTGGAATCACTGCTCTAGAATCAAAGTGCTAGAGCGTCCTTTGTGCGTTCATCTGAACGCACTGCGCTCTAGAACTCATTGATTTTGTTTAGGGCCGGGCCGCTCACGCGACCCGGCCTACTATTTCCCAATGATAAGAAATGGTTAACAAATCTTTACCAACGCCTCTGGACAAGGCGAATCGCCCTGTGATTCATTGAGTCAGATTCGGGCGAGCGGCGCGCCGAATCATCAGAGGGTTTTCAGATTGGGAAAGATGGCGGACGCGCGACAGGCGAGCGCAGCCGACGGGCGGTTGCGACTCAAGTTTCTGGGGCTTGCCGGCCGCCTGGAGCAGGAGTTTATCTCGCAGGCGAAGATCTTTGCCGGACCGACCTCGCGGCGTCTGGCGAGCGCGGAGCCCGTTCTCAAGCGTTCCATCCCGATCCTCATCATCGCATTCCTGATCATCGTCGCGGTCTCGCGCATGTCCAGCATCATGGACGAGCACGCCCGCATGGAAGAGAGTTCGCGCCAGACGGTCGGGCTCGCGGCCGCCATCGCGGTTGCGGCTTTCCAGACGGACGGTGCAGCCCTTTTTGACGAGGGCCGCCGCGCGGACGCGGAGCAACGTTTCAGCCAGTATCTGCCAACCGGCATGCTCGATCCCGGCACGTTCATCCTTGCGGTCCGCAAGGATGGCCGGATCTTCGCCAGCACCCAGGAAGGCGGGCCGCTCATCGGCCGGACGCTGGCGGCGGTCGCGCCGGATATCGCGACGTTGCAGTATTTCGGCGAACATTCCAGCGTCATGAAGACACCGATCGTCGGTGTCGACCATATCGTAGCACTGGCGCAATTGCCCGATGCGGCCGGGGTGGTGCTGGCCGCGACGCCGATCACCCAGCTAGAAACGACCTGGCGCGACGAGGTGTCACTCAACGTTACGCTCTTTGCGGGCATTTCGGCGATTCTGCTGATGGTGCTTTACGCCTACTACATTCAGGCCAAGCGGGCCCGCGACGCGGATTCGGTCTTTGTCGAATCCAACCTGCGTGTCGAGACGGCGCTGTCACGTGGCCGTTGCGGCCTCTGGGATTTCGACCTTGCCAACCGTCGGCTGTTCTGGTCGCGGTCGATGTACGAGATGCTCGGCATGCCCGGCGAGAGCAGCGTGCTCTCCTTCGGCGACGCCGCGCGGCTGATGCATCCCGATGATCGCGGCATCTACGGCGTGGCACGCACCATCGCGCGCGGCGACGCGCGCCAGATCGACCAGGTTTTCCGCATGCGACATGCGGATGGCCACTATGTGTGGCTACGCGCCCGCGCGGAAATCATCCGTACCGTTTCCGGGCGGGCGCATCTGATCGGCATCGCCATGGACGTCACCGAGCAGCACCGGCTTGCCCAGCGCTATGCCGAAGCGGACCAGAGGCTCGCCGACGCGATCGAATGTACGTCTGAGGCCTTCGTCCTCTGGGACAAGCATGACCGCCTGGTCATGTGCAACACCCACTTCCAGGAAGCCTACAAGCTGCCGGATCACGTGCTTGTTCCGGGCACCGAACGCATTGCCGTGCAAACCGCGGCAGCACGCCCCGTGGTCGAACGGCGCATCGCCGATCCTGACCGTAGCAACCAGTCGCAGACGAGCGAGGTTCAACTTGCCGACGAACGCTGGCTGCAGATCAACGAGCGGCGCACGCGCGACGGCGGCCTCGTTTCCGTCGGCACCGACATCACGCTTCTGAAACGCCACCAGGTGCGCCTGCGCGAATCCGAGCGGCGTCTGATGGCGACGATCGGCGACCTTTCGGCGTCACGCATGACGCTGGAGCGGCAGAAGACCGAGCTTTCGGTCGCCAACTCCAATTACCAGGCGGAAAAGGAACGCGCCGAAGCGGCGAACCGCGCCAAGTCGGAATTCCTGGCGAACATGTCGCATGAACTGCGCACGCCGCTCAACGCCATCCTCGGCTTCTCGGAGATCCTGCAGAACCAGATGTTCGGGCCGCTCGGCTCGGAGAAATACAACGAATACTCGCGTGACATCCACGAGAGCGGCAAGCACCTCTTGAACGTCATCAACGACATCCTGGACATGTCGAAGATCGAGGCCGGGCACATGCGCATCAGCCGCGAGAGGATCGATCTGGCGCCGTTGATTGAAGAGACGCTGCGCTTCACGACAATCCCGGCGGAGCAGAAGAACATCCGTGTGGTGCAACAGATCTCGTCGGGCCTCACCATGGTCGCCGATCGACGCGCCATGAAGCAGGTGCTGCTCAACCTGCTTTCGAACGCCGTCAAGTTCACCAACAATGGCGGGCGCATTTCGCTTCGAGCGCGCAAGGTGACCGGCGCCGTGACACTGACGATCGCCGATTCCGGCATCGGCATTCCGCGCGACGCCCTTCAGAAGATCGGCCAGCCTTTCGAACAGGTGCAGAGCCAATACGCCAAGAGCAAGGGCGGATCGGGCCTCGGGCTCGCGATCTCGCGCTCACTCACCCGCCTGCACGGCGGCAGCATGAAAATACACTCGACGGAAAACGTCGGCACCATCATCTCGGTTAGAATCCCCGACCGCGCCTGAAGCGGGATCAGGAGAAGTGCGAACGGTTTCCGCTCGCATCCCGCTCAGCATATTGATCGCGATGATTTAACGCGTCAGTGAACGACGCTCAGCCTGAAACCACCGATTGGAAAACGCGCCGCACCGCCTTCGACAGGCGGCGGATGTCTGCCTCCAAGGTTTTCAGGTCCGGATAGTCCCCTGCCCGGCAGACGAGATCGATCAGCCCGGCCGGCGCCTCCTTCGGCTCGAACTCTCCCTCAATGCACAGCCGCACGATCTGCGACAACTCGGTAAAGAGATGCAGCGCCTCCAGGGCGACATCGAGATCGTTTGGGTTCATCAAGGCGTCGCCGAGCAGCTTCAGCGCATCGCCGGTATTGGTGCCGGCAGTCAGCGGCTGAACGCCATTCGCCGGCGCGACGAGCGCCAGGTACTGGCTGATAAATTCGATATCGACGAGACCGCCCGGGATCAGCTTGAAATCCCAAATGTCGCTCGGCGGCTTCTCACTATCGATCATCTCGCGCATGGAGATCACGTCGGCACTCACCTTGGCAACATCGCGCTTGCGGCCGAGGATTTCGGCGAAGATCGCATTGGCCTCAGCAATCAGTTTGTCGTCGCCACAGATGCAGCGCGCCCGGGTCAGAGCCAGATGCTCCCAGGTCCAGGCCTCTTCGCGCTGGTATTTGGCAAAGGCGTTGATCCTGGTCGCGACCGGCCCCTTGTTGCCGGAAGGGCGAAGCCGCATGTCGACCTCGTAGAGAATGCCTTCGGCGGTCGGCGCGGAAAGTGCCGCGATCAGGCGCTGCGTCACCCTCGTGAAATAGCGCGTCGGGTCGAGCGGCTTGGTGCCGTCGGACTCGGTTGCCGCCTCATCGTAGTCATAGAGCAGGATCAGGTCGACGTCCGAGCCCGCGGTCAGCTCGTGGCTGCCGAGCTTTCCCATACCGACAACGGCGATGCGGCCGCCGGGGAAATCGCCGTGCACGGAGCGGACTTCGTCCTGCACCGCCTTCACCGCCGCGGCGATGATCAGGTCGGCGAGATCGGTAAAGGCGCGGCCCGCCTGGGCACCCGATATGGCGCCGGTCAAAAGCCGGATGCCGATCAGGAAGCGCTGCTCGGCAGCGATGATGCGCAGGCGGTCGAGCACCTCCTCATAGTGCCGCGCGCCGCCGACGAAATTGGCGATGCGCGGCGCGAGGTAGTCCCGGGTCGGCAGTTCGGCGAGCAGGCCCGGATCGAGCATGCCGTCGAAAACATGGGGACGCGCGGCGATGATTTCGGCAAGCCGCGGCGCCGACGACATGACGTTGACGATCAGTGACAGTAGGCCCGGATTGTTGCCGAGCAGCGAAAAGAGCTGGATGCCCGCCGGCAGGCCGGAAATGAAATTATCGAACCGCAGCAACGCTTCGTCGGCCCGGCGGCTTTCGCCGAAGACGCGCAGAAGCTCCGGCGTCAGCTCGGTCAGCCGTTCGCGCGCTTCCACCGATTGCGTCGCACGGTAGCGGCCGTAATGCCAGGTGCGGATCGTATGGGAGATGTCCGACGGCCGCTGGAAGCCGAGCTTTCGCAATGTCTCCAGCGTATCGGGGTCGTCGCGCTGGCCAGTGAAGACGAGGTTGCCGGTCTCGGTCGAGAGCTTGGCCTCCTGCTCGAAAAGCTGGGCATAGCGGCGCTCGACGGTTTTCAGCACGCGCGACAGCGCCTTGGAGAAAGCGGCCGTGTCCTCGAAGCCGAGCATATAGGCGATACGCTTCAGCTCTGCCTCGGTCTCGGGCAGGACATGGGTCTGCTCGTCGCGCACCATCTGGATCCGGTGCTCCACATCACGCAGGAACCAATAGGCCTCGACAAGTTCGTCGGCTGTCTCCTCGTCGATCCAGCCGGCCTTGACGAGGACCCGCAGCATCGGCTCGGTCGCCCGCTGGCGCAGCTCCGGCATGCGGCCGCCGGCGATCAACTGCTGCGTCTGCACGAAGAACTCGATCTCGCGGATGCCGCCACGGCCAAGCTTGATGTTGTGCCCCTTGACCGCGATCTCGCCATGCCCCTTGTGCGCATGGATCTGCCGCTTGATCGAATGAATGTCGGCGATCGCCGCATAGTCGAGATACTTGCGGAAGACGAAGGGGACCAACTCGCGCAGGAAGCGCTCGCCGCCCTCGATATCACCGGCCACCGGCCGCGCCTTGATGAAGGCGGCCCGTTCCCAGTTCTGCCCCCTGCTCTCGTAATAGAGCATCGCCGCTTCGACCGGGATCGCGAGCGGCGTCGAGCCCGGGTCCGGCCGCAGGCGCAGGTCGGTTCGGAAAACATAGCCGTCGCCGCTGCGCTCCTGCAGGATGCGGATCAGGCGGCGCAGCAGGCGGCCGAAGGTTTCCGAGGCATCATCGCGATCGACGATGATGCCGGATTGCGGATCGTAGAAGACGACGAGGTCGATGTCGGAGGAGTAGTTGAGCTCGAAGGCGCCGAGCTTGCCCATGCCGAGCACGACGACGCCGGAACCGACACTCGGGTAGGCGACGTCCTTGACGATCAGCTTGCCGCTCTCGTGCGCGCTCAGCAGCAGGTGATCTATCGTCGCCGACACGGCAGCACCGGCAAATTCGCTGAGCCAGCGCGTGGTTTCGCGGCCGTCGAAATGCCGGGAGAGGTCAGCAAGCGCCACGGCGAAGGCAAGCTCGCGTTTGGCTCTCCGCAGCCGCGCCATGATCTCCGTGTCGGGCAAAGCAGCGCCACCCTCGTTCGGCTTCCAGGCGTCGCGGGCGCGCCGCACCCGTTCTGTCAGGAAGGTCGTAAGATCAGTGGACAGAAGTTCTTCGAGAATGGCCGGGCGGCTGGCACCGGTGTCGCGCAGGAAGGGCGACAGCGCAAAGGCCGAGACGACGAATGTCTTGAACGGGCTCTCCGAAGCGAGCAGGCTTGCTATCTGGTCATGACCCTTGGCCATGTCCTTCAGCACCGAGAGCGCCGCCTTGGCGTCGGCCTGGGTTGCAGGACGGATCGGCGCCGTCTCGATCTCCCAGCACTGCTGCACCTGTTCCTGCATGCCCTCTCCCCTTGACTGGAACGGGACGCCGCCAGCAGGTCGCACTCGCGTCCGCATCCCGTTCTCACTCTCCGGGAACCGGTCTATCAGGTTGCCGCCATCGGGAAAACCATTTGCACGGTCAGACCCTTGCCACCGTCGCCGGCCGCGGGCTCGGTATCGGCAAGACGCAGCGAGCCATGATGCGTCTCCATGACCGCCTCCACCAGCGACAGGCCGAGGCCCGTGCCCGGCTTGGACCGGCTCTCATCCAGGCGAACGAAGCGCTTCACCACCTCGTCATGCATTGCTGCAGGTATGCCAGGGCCATGATCGGCGACAGACAGCAGCACATACCCATCGCGCTTTTCCAGCGAGACCTTGATCAGCGGATTGTCCGCACCGTCAGCATATTTGATGGCGTTGTCGATCAGGTTGCCGAGGGCCTGTCCGATCAGTTCGCGGTTGCCCGATATCCCGACGTTCTTGATAACCTCGGCTTCGAGTTTCAAGCCGACATCCTCTGCAACGGGCTCGTACAATTCGACGCAATCGGAAACGATCTCAGAAAGGTCGACCTCGCTCATCTCGGCCGCGGACGAGCCGGCCTCGACCCGCGAAATCATCAGGAGCGCATTAAAGGTCCGGATCAGTTGATCGGACTCGCCAATGATCTCCTCGAGCGCGCCGCGCTGGCTGGTTCCCTTGAGGGCAAGTGCGGCTTCCGCCTTGTTGCGCAGGCGCGTCAGCGGTGTCTTCAAGTCATGGGCGATGTTATCGGAGACCTGGCGCAGACCTTCGTTCAACTTCTCGATGCGGCCAAGCATGGCATTCAGCGATTCCGACAACCGGTCGAATTCGTCGCCGGAGCCGCTCATCGGCAGGCGCTGCGAGAGATCGCCGGCCATGATCTTGGTGCTCGCCTCCGACATGCGGTCGATCCGCTTCAGGGCATTGCGACCGATGCCGAACCAGATGACGAGCGCGCCGAGCCCCATGACGCCGAGCGCCACCATCAGCGCCTGACGCACTAGCGCGCGAAACTTCTGCGGCTCCTGCAGATCGCGACCGACGAGAATGCGCAGACCATTGTCGAGCACCAGCACGTGGGCGAGCGCCACATGGCTGTCCTTCTTCGTCTCGTCCGTATAGCGCTGATAGGCGAAGGGACGTTCGGTCCAGCCTTCGCTATCAAGCAGTCCCGGTTCGAGGCTTGCGACGTTGCCGGCAAGAATCTCGCCGCTCGGCCCGGCAATGACATAGAGATTTGCGCCCGGCTGACGCGCGCGGCGTTCAAGCGAGCGCAGAAGACCGTTCATGCCGGCGCGATTGTAGACCTGCTCGATCTGCGCCACTTCCGCGGTCACGGCATCGCGGGTCTGCTGCTGCAGCAACCGCTCCGACATGCCGGTGACATAGAAGACGAGGAAGGCCGCACAGAGCGAAAAGAGGATGAGGTAGAGGGCGGAAAGCCGAACCGCGGTCGTTCTGAAGAGAACGCGAAGCTTGCTCATGCGGGGGCCCGGTCATCCTTGATCATGTAGCCGGCGCCGCGCACGGTGCGCAGCAGAGGTACATCGAAGTCCTTCTCGATCTTCGAGCGCAGCCGCGAGACATGCACGTCGATGACGTTGGTCTGCGGGTCGAAATGATAGTCCCAGACGTTTTCCAGCAGCATGGTGCGGGTGACGACCTGGCCGGCGTTCTTCATGAGATATTCGAGCAAGCGAAACTCACGCGGCTGCAGCGGGATCTCCTTGCCCTGGCGGCGCACGGAATGCGACAGACGGTCGAGTTCGAGATCGCCGACGCGGTAGACCATGTCCTGCTCGGGCGTTCCCTTGCGGCGGCCGAGCACCTCGACACGCGCCAGCAGCTCGTTGAAGGCATAGGGCTTTGGGAGATAATCGTCGCCGCCGGCCCGCAGACCCGTGACACGGTCGTCGACCTGCCCGAGCGCGGAGAGGATCAGCACCGGCGTGTGGATATCCTTGCGCCTGAGCTCGGTGATCACAGACAGGCCATCGCGGCGCGGCAGCATGCGATCGACCACGAGAACATCGTAGCTGTTCTCGCTGGCCATGAAGAGGCCGCTCTCGCCGTCGCTGGCGTGATCGGAAACGATGCCTGCTTCACGGAAGGCTTTCGCCAGATAGGCTGCCGCCTCGAGATCGTCTTCAATGATGAGAATCTTCATACGCGCGACCATAGTCCCGGACCCCTATCTGTCTCAACCGGTTTCGGCTTTCCGACAACCGGCCAGACAACCGGATTGGCGAATGCCCTCGATCGCGGAAGCATCGGTCGGATGGACCCAAAATCATCGTGATCGATTTTCGTAAGTGAGAGCGGGATGCGGGTGGAAAACCGCACACACCTTCTTCATCCCGCTCCAAACGGCGAGCGCCGCGAAATCACTTGGAAATCGCGGCGCTCCGGTCAATCATTTGACTGCCGCGATCAGCCCTGATCGATCGGAAGGGCCACGAAGCGGCTACCGTTCTCGGCCTCTATCTGGAAGAGCGCCTTGCTGCGGCCGTCCTTCTTGGCAGCGTTGATGACCTTGAGGATATCGTCGGCAGACTTCACCTCCTGATTGTTCACGGAGACGATCTTCTCGCCCGTCTTCAGGCCACGGTCGCTGGCATCAGAGTCCTCATCGACCGAGGCGATGGTGACGCCCTTGCCGTCGTCGGACGGCACGACGGTGACACCGAGGTCAGCCAGCGCCTGTTCGCTCGAAGGCTGTGTTTCTTCGGACTGGTCGTCCTGGCTCTTGGCTGCTTCCTTGTCATCCTTCGGCAGGGTACCGATTTCCAGCTTCACGCTTTCGGACTTGCCGTTGCGCCACAGCGCGAGGTCGACGGTCGTGCCCGGGCGGATTGCGGCCACCTTGCGGGCAAGATCACGCGGATCCTTGACCGTGTCGCCATTCAGAGCGGTGACAACATCGCCCTTCTTGATGCCAGCCTTTTCACCGGGAGAGCCGGCCTGCGGCTCGACGACGAGCGCGCCGCTTGCCTCAGCCAGGCCGAGCGATTCGGCGATGTCCTTGGTCACCGGCTGGATCTGCACGCCCAGCCAGCCGCGGGAAACCGAACCATCCTTGATCAGGTCGGCGACGACGTCCTTGGCGGTAGCTGCGGGGATAGCAAAGGCGATACCGACGTTGCCGCCCGACGGCGAGAAGATTGCGGTGTTGATGCCGACCACTTCACCGGAGAGATTGAAGGTCGGGCCGCCCGAGTTGCCGCGGTTCACGGCCGCGTCGACCTGCAGGTAGTCGTCATAGGGGCCGGAGCCGATGTCGCGGCCACGGGCCGAGATGATGCCCGAGGTCACGGTGCCGCCGAGGCCGAACGGATTGCCGACAGCGACGACCCAATCGCCGACGCGGACCTTGCTGTCGTCAGCCCAGCTGACATAGGTGAACTTGCGCTTGTCGTCGACCTTGAGCACGGCGAGGTCGGTACGGCTGTCCTTGCCGATCAGCTTGGCATCAAGTTCGGTGCCGTCATTGAGGATGACGGTGAAGGCCGCGCCGTCGGAAACGACGTGGTTGTTGGTGACCAGGTAGCCGTCTTCGGAGATGAAGAAGCCCGAACCCTGGGACGTCGGACGCAGGCGACCTTCGCCATGCGGGCCACGGCGACCCGGGCCACCGCGCTCGGCACGGTCATCGCCGCGCGGGCCGAATTCCTTGAAGAAGCGCTTCAGCGGGTGATCATCCGGCAGGTCGTCGAAGCCGCGACCGTTGAAATCGAAGGTGAAGTTGTTGCCCTCTTCGGAAACCGGATTGACGCGCGACTGGACGCGGACCGAAACGACGGCCGGCGAAACCGCCTCGACGACATTGGCAAAGCTCGGCACCGACGGTGCTTCCACCTTCACCGCTTCCGCAAAGGACTGGGAGACGCGCGCCGGCAGGCCGGAGGTCAGCATGACGGCGGCAAGGCCGGCAACCGTCGAGGCCTTCAGAACGGTCTTGAGGGAGGGACGCAGGGATTTGGTCGTAATCATCCGTTTTGCCTTTTCTCTTCCTGATGCGGCCTCAGCGGCTGCATCGAAACCTGGTTGCGATGTCCGCCTTCAGGGAGAGGCGGGCTCGTTTGGCTGACTGGAAGTCTAGCCGATGACGAAAGATGTAACGGATGGGACCTTACTGAGTTCTGTCCGGAAAATGAATTTTTGGTAATGTTCGGCGACAGCGAAGAGGGACACTGCTCAAGCCCGTTCCAAAGCGTGGGCCATCACAAATGGCTCCGCTCTCCAACCGGAGAGATCCCCAACGGTTTCAACATGTTGGCCTGGAGACGAGGAGCGCGAAGCGGCAAATTGCGCCACGTCGCTTTTGACAGACGTCAGGGCTGAAGCAGCTTCTTCAGCTTTTCCTTTTCATCCTCGGAAAGCGGCGTTCCCTTTGCCTGGGCGCCGCGCCGGCGGGCCGCAATGACAAGGGTGATCGCCCCGACGAGCAGCAGGGTCGCGGGCATGCCCCACAGGATCAGCGTCTTTGTCTCGAAGCGCGGCTTCAGCAGCACGAATTCGCCGTAACGGGACACGACATAATCGATCACCGCTTCATCGCTGTCGCCATTGGCCAGGCGCTCGCGCACAAGCACCCGCAGGTCCTTGGCGAGCTCCGCATTGGAATCGTCGATCGACTGGTTCTGGCAGACCATGCAGCGGAGCTCGGCCGAGATCGCCCGCGCCCGCGCTTCCAGCGCGGGATCGGCGAGCACTTCGTCCGGATTGACCGCGAGGGCCGAGCCAACAGGCGAGAGGAGCAGCAGAAGCGCCAGCAGCAGACGGGTCATTCGGCAGCTCCCACTGGTACTGTCTTCGGCCGCTTCGCCCGGGCCGGCGCGCCGACGCGCAGGCGACGGTCGCTCAAGGACACGAAACCACCGGCTATCATGAACAGGGTCCCGCCCCAGATGCAGAGGATCATCGGCTTCCACCAGATGCGCACGACGATACCGCCTTCGCTGATCTGGTCACCGAGCGAAACATAGAGCTGGCTGAGGCCGAAGGTGCGGATGCCGGCCTCCGTCGTCGGCATGCGGCGCGCCTGATAAAGACGCTTCGACGACCAGACTTCGGACACGGCAGCGCCGCCGCGGCTGATGGTAAAGTGACCGGATTCTTCGGTGTAGTTCGGGCCGCTGCCGTTGCGCATGCCATCGAAGCGCATGGTGTAGCCACCGGCATCGACCGTCATGCCGGGCTTCATCTCGACCACGGTCTCGGTTTCGAACGCCGTGACGGCGACGATGCCGATCAGGGTGACGCCGAGACCGATATGGGCAAGCGCCGTGCCGAAGGCGGAGCGCGGCAGGCCGGTGAAGCGCCGCCAGGCAACGTTGCCCGCGACCTTGCCGAGACCGGAGCGCAACGCGAGATCCGTCAGGGAACCGGCGATCAGATAGACGCCAAGAGCGATGCCGAAGACCGCCAGGACCGGGCCGCCATTCATTGCGTAATAGTAGCCAGTACCGAAGACGAGACCGATCGCAACCGCAGCGAAGAGCCGCTGGGCGACGCCGACGAGGTCACCGCGCTTCCAGGCGAGCAATGGTCCGAACGGCACGGCGAAGAGCAGCGGCAGCATCAAGAGACCGAAGGTCATGTTGAAGAACGGCGGACCGACGGAGATCTTGTCGCCGGTGAGCGCCTCCAGCACCAGCGGATAAAGCGTGCCGGTCAAAACCGTTGCGGTCGCCGTCGTCAGGATCAGGTTGTTGAAGACCAGCGCGCCCTCGCGCGAAATCGGCGCGAAGATGCCGCCGGCTTTCAGGTGCGAGGCGCGCAAGGCGAAGAGTGTGAAGGCGCCGCCGATGAAGAAGACGAGGATGGCGAGAATGAAGATGCCGCGGGTCGGATCCGTGGCGAAGGCATGAACCGAGGTCAGCACGCCTGAACGCACGAGGAAGGTGCCGAGCAGCGACAGCGAGAAGGTCATGATCGCGAGCAGCACGGTCCAGATCTTCAGCGCTTCGCGCTTCTCCATGACCAGGGCCGAATGCAGCAGCGCCGTGCCCGCGAGCCAGGGCATGAAGGACGCGTTTTCCACCGGGTCCCAGAACCACCAGCCGCCCCAGCCAAGCTCGTAGTAGGCCCAGTAGGAGCCCATGGAAATGCCGGCAGTAAGGAACGTCCAAGCGGCAAGCGTCCACGGGCGCACCCAGCGCGCCCAGGCGGCATCGATGCGGCCCTCGATCAATGCCGCGATCGCGAAGGAGAAGCAGACGGAGAAGCCGACATAACCGAGGTAGAGCAGCGGCGGATGAATGGCGAGGCCGACATCCTGGAGGATCGGGTTCAGGTCCTTGCCTTCACCCGGCGCCGGGATCAACCGCGCAAACGGATTGGACGTCAGCAAAATGAAGAGCGCAAAGGCCATCGCGATCCAGGCCTGGACCGCAAGCACATTCGCCTTCAGCGTTTCCGGCAGGTTGCGCCCGAAGGCTGCGACCAGTGCCGAGAAGAACGTCAGGATCAGCAGCCACAGCAGCATCGATCCCTCGTGGTTCCCCCACACACCCGAGATCTTGTAGATCAGCGGCTTCAGGGAATGGGAGTTTTCCCAGACGTTGCGAACCGAGAAGTCCGAGGTCACATAGGCGAAGGTGAGCACAACGAAAGCGAAAGCGACCAGCAGAAAACAGGCGACCGCTGCGCTTGACGCCAGTTCCATCAAGCCGCGATCGTTCAGCCGTGCTCCGAGGATCGGCAAAGCGGCCTGGATGACCGCGGTCGCCAATGCCAGGACCAGCGCGTAGTGTCCGAGCTCGATGATCATTTAATGGTTTCCTTCCCGCTGAGCTCAACGCCCTGGGCCTTCAAGCGGTCGGCGACGTCCTTCGGCATATAGGTCTCGTCATGCTTGGCGAGAACCGTATCCGCCACGAAGACGGAACTCCCTTGAACGAAGGCTCCCTCCGTCACCACGCCCTGCCCTTCGCGGAACAGGTCGGGCAGGATGCCCGTGTAGGTTACCGGCACGCCGGCAAGCGTATCGGTGACGGTAAAGGTGACCGTCTTGCTGTCGCCGCGTTTCACCGACCCCCCTTCAACCACACCGCCGAGGCGGATGCGCGTACCCGGAGAGACGTTCGCCTTGGCGAGATCGCTCGGCACGTAGAAATAGGCGATCGCCTGGCTGAAGGCGAACATGACAAGAAAGGCTGCGAGAACCAGGAAGCCGACGCCGCCGCCGATGATCGCCAGTCTTTTTTGTTTGCGCGTCATTGCGTCACTCCATCGGTCGCAATCCCGAGTTCACGAGCAAGCGTCAGGAGCTGTTTGCCCCCGTCGCCATCGGCCGGGAAGGTCTTCAGGCCCTCCTTTAGCGCTGCCGCGGCCTTGTCTCGTTGATCAAGGACAACATGGGAGCGGATCAGTCGCGCCCAGCCTTCGAGGTTATCTGGATTTTCCTTGAGGCGGCTTTCGAGGCTTTCGACCATGCCGCGGATCATTTCCTGACGATCGCCGGAGCTCATGCTCTCGGCGGCAGCGACATCCTCGGCGTTCGGATTGCCAGGTGCGGCAGCGCTGCTGGTGCCGGCGCCCGTCAGCTCTGCCACATGCTGCTTGACCAGCGGCAGCCATGGCGCGTCCGCAGGCGACGTCGCGACCAGCCTGTTGAAGGCAGTCAGCGCCTCCTCCTTCTTGCCTTCCTGCTTGAGACCGAGGGCAAGGTAGAATTCCGAGCGCGGATCATTGGGGTCGAGCGTCAGTGCCTGCCGGAGCGCCTCCTGCGCCTTCGTCGTCACGAGGCCGTCGGATTGCACAACGAGCGCCTCCGCGTATCCGCCGAGACGCGCCGGCGTCGGCCCCAGCAAGCGGATCGCCCGGTCATAGGCGTCAACCGCTTCCTCAATGCGGCCGTTGCGCATGTAGATCGGTGCGAGCAGATCCCAACCGGCGCCGTCGTTCGGGTTCACCGCAAGGTGGTTTTCTGCCTTGGCGATCAGGACATTGATGTCGCCGTTGGGATCGGCAAGACGAGCGGCAAGCGGCTGCGCCGGCACGCCCGGGCTGCCGGTCAGCAAATAAAGACAGAGCCCAACCGCGGGAAGACAGAGGAGCACGAATACCTGGGCCAGACGATTGGCCCCGCGCCGCGGCGAAACGGCCGTCGCCACAGCGCGATCGCTGTCGCCGGCTGCCAGCAGTCGGCGCGCCACTTCGGCGCGCGCAAGCTCGGCATCGTCGCTGCCGATCAGACCGCTGTCCTGATCGCGCTTCAGTTCGTCGAGCTGGTCGCGATAGACCTCGATGTCATGGCTGTGGGGAGACGATGGGGCTTCCCCTGCCCGCATCAGCGGGAGGATCAGCACGGCGGCGACGGCCGCCGTCAAAGTGGCGACGAGGATCCAGAACAACATGGACGCTCAATACTATGAGGCCCATGCCATTCCAACTCGAAAACCCGTCATGACGGAGATTTGAGGCGTTTCGCCGCAACGGCCGGCCAAGCCCGTCCCTGACAACGCTCGGACGCCTCAGAGAAGCTGCGCTCAGGTCAGCGGCGTCCAGCTGCCGTCGGGATTGCGGCACGCGGCACCCCGGGCCGTCTTCGCCTGGGTCTTGACCGTGACGGTATGGCTGTACTGGCGGCAATTCTGCGATCCGACCTGATAGGGAGCGGCCGCAACGACGGAGCCGCTGACGCCGCGTCCGTTCCAGGTCACAGGCTGGCCACCCGGTGCCGCCTCGAGTGCGCGATACTCCGCCTCAAGCGCCCGCTGGCGGTCGGACGTACCGATATCGAGATCGGCAAGGCGACCGATCACGCCGCCCTGAAGCGCAGCGATGTAGGTTGTCGAGGAGACAGCGCGGGTCGCGGTCGAACCGAGGCCAGCGACAGCACCCTTGCCGCCCGAGGTGGAGCCGCAACCGGCAAGAGCCACGGCCGACGCGATCACCACGATCCTACCGCCAACGACAAAAGTCCGTGTCATTTCTGCCTGGTTCCTCATGATCCGCGACACTCAATCATCCCTATCCGAAGCCGCATTCAAGAACCCCATGCATTCGGGTCAAATGACGACTTGTCCTTGATTTTCTTTTGGCATTCCCCGCCTGCCGAGGCAACGGCGCGCCCTGCCGATGTGACATTTTCGAGCACGGGTGTGACACCTAGATCACGAAACCGCGCACGCCCTTCCTCATCTTGCACTAGGCCGCGGCCGGCAACAGGAGCTGCGCGCGCAAGCCCCCTTCGTCCCGTCGCGACAGCGTAATGGTGCCTTGATACTCCCGCACGATCTCGCTGACGATCGAAAGCCCGAGCCCGGTTCCAGGCTTGCTTTCGTCAAGCCGCTTGCCGCGCTTCATCGCCAGCGCAATCTGGTCGGGATTGAGCCCCGGGCCGTCATCATCGATGTCGAGCACGATCCACTGCCTCCCGGGTTCCTTCGCATGCAGCTCGACCGGCGCCGGCCGCACGTTCAGCCACACCTCGCCACGGGCGTGGCGGGCGGCATTTTCAAGCAGGTTGCCAACGGTTTCCTCGACGTCCTGCAATTCCATCGCGAGCACCAGTGCCGGCGGATTGATCGACAGATGGACCTGCTTTTCCGGGTTGAGCTTGCGCATCACCCGAACCAGGCGTTCGAGCGCCGGCTGCGCCTCGGTCCTCGCCAGGACGGATTCACGCTGCGCCGCGATCCGCGCGCGGCTGAGATAGGACTGAACCTGCATCTGCATCGCATCGACCTGGTTGCGCACCAGTTCGCCATGCGACGCATCCAGCACGCGGGCCTCGTTGAGGAGCACGGCGATCGGGGTCTTCAAGGAATGCGCGAGGTTGCCGACCTGCATGCGCGCACGCTCGACGATGCGGCGGTTGCTGTCGATCAGCGCGTTGACTTCGTTGGCCAGCGGCTGGATTTCGCGTGGGAAGGCTCCATCGAGCCTCTCGCTTTCGCCGGTGCGGATCTTCTCCAGCGAGCGACGGACCTGATCGAGCGGACGCAGGCCGAAGAGGATGGTCAGCGCGTTCATCCCGAGACCGCCAAGACCGAAGATGGAGAGCGCGATGGTCAGGTTTCGGGTGAAGCGATTGATGTCGGCTTCGAGGACATCACGGTTGCCGGCCACGCGAAAACGCGCGGTGTGGCCTTGAATGTCGAGCACGACCTCTGTCTCGGAAACCTCGACCTCGTTACCGAACGGATCCTTGGTGGTGTAGAACCGGACGTAGCCGGTGTCGAACGGAACCTCATCGACGCTGGCGATCGGCAGCTTGCCGTTGCCGAGTGACGTCGAGATCAAGGGCGGTGTGTCGAATTCGCCGATCGGATCGACGATCCAGTACCAGCCGGTCTGCGGCTGCGAAAAGCGGAGATCGCCAAGCTGCGGGCTCCCAGCGAGGACCGTCTTCTCGTTGACCGAAATCGAATTGACGACATTGAAAAGCTGCGCTCGCAAAAGGTCCTTGAAGCCGCGCTCTGAGCCCTGCCGATAGAGTTCGGAAATGACCACGCCGATCACGACCAGAGCGACGACCGCCCAGACGGTGGAAACCGCCAATACGCGGGCTGTGAGCGATCTAATTGCCATTGCCCGGCGCTTGCATTCGGTATCCGAGACCGCGCACCGTTTCGATCAGGTCGTTGCCGATCTTCTTGCGCAGCCGGCCGATGAACACTTCGATCGTATTGGAATCGCGGTCAAAATCTTGATCGTACATATGCTCGACCAGTTCCGTGCGCGAAACGACCTGGCCCATGTGGTGCATGAGATAGGAAAGCAGTCGGAACTCGTGCGACGTCAGCTTGAGGGCCACGCCATCGACGGTTGCCTTGGAACCCTTGGTGTCGAGGCGCACCGGGCCGCAGACGATCTCCGAGCTCGCATGGCCGGCAGCACGGCGGATCAGGGCGCGAATGCGGGCGAGAACCTCTTCGACATGAAAGGGCTTGGCGACATAGTCGTCGGCGCCGGCATCGATGCCCGCGACCTTGTCGCTCCAGCGATCGCGCGCCGTCAGGATCAGCACCGGCATGGTCTTGCCATCGCCGCGCCACTTCTCCAGAACCGTGATGCCATCCATCTCCGGCAGGCCGATATCGAGGATCACGGCATCGTAGGGCTCGGCATCGCCGAGATAGTGCCCCTCCTCGCCGTCATAGGCCTGATCGACGACATAGCCGGCCTCCTTCAGCACTTCGGCGAGCTGCCGGTTCAGGTTGGCGTCGTCCTCGACAATCAGAATGCGCATTCGCCTCTACTTCCTCTCGCGGCCATCCCCGCTGCTTGTTTCGCTAAATCCTAGCCGATTTAAGGACAGAAACATGCAGGCATTCAAAGCACTGCAGCGACCTTTTCGCATCGGACAAGACGCACGGTACTGCAGGGATCGCTTACATCGGCACCTTGACGGTCACCTTTTTCGGTCGCCCACCGTTACCGGGAACGAGCACCGTGATCACGCACTGGCCATCGGACGTCGGTTGTGCCGACAACAACTCGCCGCCGGTGTCGGCGACCACCTGTGCAGCGGCCGCGCTGCAATCGCCGGCCACACGGACGACATTATCCGACGGCACGTTGATCGCAGGCGGGCTGAAGCCCGCGAGGCCTGCAGCAAGCGCGGCTATGATCACTGGTGAAGACATGAACGCACTTTCGACTTGGGAAGCATCATGGCAGAAGCAATAACCGAATGAGGCTGAATGGCAAATGAATGTCGGCCTTCCGAGCCACCAGGAACCCATTGGAAAACCCACAGACTCAACTGGAATTCCGACCCTAGATTGCAGCGATTCCATCCCTGACGGAACCCGGGCCAAGGCCCTCGTTCGGCAAGCGATAGCCACTTCATGCGACAGTTTCATCTGCGCGGCTGCTGGGAGAACAGAGCTTGAAGCTCACCGGCCTTGGTCGTGGCAGCCTTTTGTTAAGTATGTTTCGCTAGACTTCAGACGTCGTCATAGGCTCGCGCGTCGCGATGGCCAGGGCATCCGCCATAGCCCGAACACTGAGACAGCACATCAAGCAGGAAGCGGTTCCCGATTCCTTTGAATCCCTTGGCGGCGATCGTTCGAAAACTGAGTCAACACCCTGCGAGGTTGAGTCAAGTCGATCGCAGCCCGATTCCGGCAGCCAGGCTAAGCCACTGACACCCTTCGATTTCATAGCGATGGTTTTCGCCCCCTAGCGCGCAAGCGTGCCGACGTTCGGCACATCCTATTCGTGCCTGAATACGTGAAGCTTGGCGTTCGCGTACAAAGAATAGACGTTCGCAAAATTACTTCAAAAGAACAGCCAATTTAGTCGCATCTGAACTACCACATCTGTGAATTGACGGACGGCTGTGGATCAACGAAAAATTAATCGATTTAAATATTTTTCAATCGTTTAAATGATTTAAGCCACTGATTTACAAAGTCTTTACGATATGAAATTGTCCGCCGCATCAAACGTCATGAAACCGTCATAGGCCCGGGAGGATCGGATGCAGACGCTCGCCAACAACCAGCCCGCATCTCAGCAGTCCAAAGTACCGCAATCGCTGCTCGACCGTTTCGAAAACGAATGGCGCGCCATGCGCGCTGCCGGCGAAAGCACCCCGAAGCCGATCCAACCGGCTGAGTAACGCCTGTCAACGGCGCATCGATTGTCGCGCGCCATGACCCTCCCAACATAGAGAAGACGCAACACGGAGTTGAACCTTCGGGTCGGGATGAAACACGTCCTGCAATGCCGCGTGTTCCGTCGCCGCTCGAACGGATAGGCGCCGTGGCAAATGCTGCGGCCCTTCGATTTTTGTGGCGATTTTCAGCCTTTTGGCCATTCGGAAAAACCATGTTACTCTTCCCGAATGCTAACCGAAGAGATCGAAAAACTCGCGCTAAGCTTGCCGGGAACGGAAGAAAACGCGCATTTCGGCACACGGGACTTCCGGGTGGGAAAGCGCATTTTTATGAGCTTGCCGGAAGCGGGTCGCGCGGTCTTCAAATTCACGCCTGACCAGCAGCGCATGCTTCTGGAAATGGAGCCCGGGGTCTGCGCTGCCGTGCCCGGCGGCTGGGGAGACCGCGGCTGGACCTCATTCTACTTCGTCGAAGCGGACGAAGGTCTCGTCCGCCAGTCGATGGAAACCGCCTGGCGTAACGTCGCGCCGAAAAACCTCGTCAAGAAGAACGGTGGCAGCCATTAAAGCCTGTCACGCAAAAGTGGGCAGCGGTTTTGCGATAACGACATGCGAAATATCAAAAACTTAAAGCGCAAGGCGCGAATCTGAAAGATCGCGACGCGCATTACGCTGGCTCGAAAAGCGGATAGCCGCCTCGCCGGAATGCAAAGCGCTCCGCTCTCAGGGCGATTGCGAAGCGCCGGCCGGTCCCCTCTCAATCCACGCTTTCCTGTCCCACTTCCAGCGGCCAGGTGACGAGATAATCTTCATAGTCTTCGATATCGATGCCATCCTCGGCGACGGTGCGGCCACGCACCGAAATGCCTGCAGCATGAACCGTGTCCGGGTCGCCTGAAACCAGCGGGTGCCACCAATAGAGATCGCGCCCCTCGGCAACGAGGCGGTAACCGCACGTCGGCGGCAGCCAGGTGATCTCGCGCACGGCCTTGGGTGTCAGTTGGATGCAATCGGGCACCGTCGCCTGCCGGTTTTCATAGTCCTTGCAACGACAGCTCTCGCCATCGAGCAAGGTGCAACGGATCGAGGTCCAGGCGATCTCGCCGGTATCCCAATCCTCCAGCTTGTTCAGACAACAGAGCCCGCAGCCGTCGCAAAGGCTTTCCCACTCCGTATTGGTCATGTCCTCAAGGCTTTTCGCCTTCCAGAAAGGCATTTCGCCCATCGTCATCACACTTTCGTCAAATAGCCCGCGATACAGAAATTTCGCAGAAAATTGCCGGTTTTTTAAGGCCGGCGGCGCGATATGCAAGTAGATTGGAATTTGACGTCGTGCAAATATTGCCCGGCGCCGGCATGATGCCACAAAGCCTTCAGGACGTTGAGACGTGCGGGAACCGAGGAAAGACGATAACCGGCCGAAAAAACGGCACATCTTTCTCAGGGTCGACTCCTGGATCGATTCCACGGTCTGGAATGCCGGCTTCAAGCTGTCGCAATGGTGGGAAGATACCACCATCTTCTTCCGCCGTTTCCGCGTCACGGGTTGGAAGAAGGTCGTCTTCGAGGTGCTCGGCGAAGGCATGAACTGGGGCACCGTCGGCTCGGTGCTGATGCTGGCGCTCGCGCTTCCCGCCTTCGAGGAAACCAAGGGAAACTGGCGCGCCCAGAGCGATTTCGCCGTCACCTTCCTCGACCGCTACGGCAATGAAATCGGGCACCGCGGCATCATTCACGAAGATTCCGTGCCGATCGACGAACTGCCTGACCATCTGATCAAGGCGGTGCTGGCGACCGAAGATCGCCGCTTCTTCGACCACTGGGGTATCGACTTCCTCGGCCTTGCCCGTGCGATGACCGAGAATGCTCGCGCCGGCGGTGTCGTCCAGGGCGGCTCGACACTGACCCAGCAGCTCGCCAAGAACCTGTTCCTCACCAACGAACGCACGATCGAGCGCAAGATCAAGGAAGCCTTCCTTGCCGTCTGGCTCGAATGCAACCTTTCGAAGAAGGAAATCCTAAGGCTCTATCTCGACCGCGCCTATATGGGCGGCGGCACCTTCGGCGCGGCAGCGGCAGCGCAGTTCTATTTCGGCAAGTCGATCACCGATGTCAGCCTGGCGGAATCGGCGATGCTGGCCGGCCTCTTCAAGGCGCCGGCCCGTTACGCGCCGCACGTCAACCTGCCGGCCGCGCGCGGACGCGCCAACGAGGTTCTGAGCAACCTCGTCCAGGGCGGGCTGATGACGGAAGGCCAGGTGATTGCGGCGCGGCTCACTCCCGCAACCGTGATCGATCGCGCCCAGGTGAAGGCACCCGACTTCTTCCTCGATTGGGCCTTTGACGAAGTCCAGCGCATCGCCCGTCCCTTCGCGCAGCACTCGCTGATCGTGCGCACCACGATCGACATGGGCCTGCAGAACGCTGCCGAGGACTCGGTCGAATCGAGCCTGCGCCAATATGGAGAGAGCTTCCATGTGAAGCAGGGCGCGCTCGTGATGATCGAAAATGGCGGCGCGTTGCGGGCCATGGTCGGCGGCCGCGACTATGGCGAGAGCCAGTTCAACCGGGCGACCCGCGCGTTGCGCCAGCCAGGCTCTTCCTTCAAGGTCTACACCTACGCAGCGGCGATGGAAAAAGGCATGACGCCGGAAACGGTCGTCGTCGACGCACCGATCACTTGGCGCGGCTGGTCACCACAGAACTACGGCCGCAGCTATGCCGGGCGTATCACCATCCTGACGGCGATCGCCAAGTCGATCAACACCATCCCCGTGCGCCTCGCCAAGGACAAGCTCGGCACCGATCTGATCGCTCAGACCGCCAAGGCAATGGGCATCGAAACACCGCTGCGCACCGACAAGACGATGCCGCTCGGTACCTCCGAAGTGACAGTGCTCGATCAGGCGACCGCCTATGCCGTGTTTCCGGCCGGCGGCATGCAGTCGCGCCGCCACGGGATCAGCCAGATTCTCAACTATGACGGCGACATTCTTTACGACTTCGGGCGTGACGAACCGCCGGCGCGGCGCGTGCTTTCGGAAACCGCAAATACATCGATGAATTCGATGCTGACGCAGATTCCGATCATCGGCACGGCGCGCAAGGCTGCGCTCGACAACGGCATTGTCGTCGGCGGCAAGACAGGCACGACGCAGGCCTATCGCGACGCCTGGTTCGCCGGCTTCACCGGCGACTATACGACCGCCGTCTGGTTCGGCAACGACGACTACACGTCCACCAACAACATGACCGGCGGCTCCCTGCCGGCGATGACCTTCAAGCGGCTAATGGACTATGCCGAGCAAGGCATCGAGCACCGCGCTATCCCCGGCGTCACCGCCCCGACGGCGCCGGCGAAGCAGCCAGAGGTCGCGACGGCCAAGCCGGACGAGAACGCCCTGCCGCCACTCGTCCGCCCGCGCTCGTTGTCGGCCGAGGTCACCCGCCTGCTGCGCACGATCGGCGAGACCTTCGAAAAGGCCCCAGCACTGAAAGCGCCAGAAAAGGCCGGCGGCAGGCTCGCCGCCCTCGGCGCTGCCGAAGAAAAACGCTCCGGACAGACGGACCCCAATGCCGCCAGCAACTAAAGTCTCCCGGCCAGGCCCGCGGCATCCATCTCATCGTGAGGCCGCGCGCGCCCCGTCAGTCGCCGTTGCGCCGGGCGCCAATTTCGGCGACATATGGAGGCAACCCCATGTTGCCCCGCCGCCGAACGATTTCCGATAGAGCCGCCCTTGTTTCGAATCCCCTTCCTCGTCGCCCTCGCTCTTGCCATCGCCTTCGGCGGCGGCATTGCCTCGGCCGTATGGGCGCTGAAGGCGACCGTCGGTTTCGGCTCGATCGCGATCGGCCCGTGGGTTGCTTTTCCGGAAGCGCAGACGATCAATGCCGATCCCTATGCCAAGGCGCACCGGGCGCGCGCGGGCGAACTTCTGTACGGTGGCGCCGAAGGATTGATGTTCAGCGCCCAGACCGACGACAAGGGCCAGAAGCTCCAGGCGACCTGCTCCTATGACGTCACGGGGCTGACGCCGCAGGCTCGCTTCTGGACGCTTTATGCCGCGAATGCCGACGGCCTGCCGTTGCGTCCCGGCTCCGACCTGCCCTCGGCCCTCAATTCCTGGACGGTGCTGCGTAGCGAAAACAGCAATTTCACTATCCATGTGTCGCCGAACGCCCAGCCGGACAATTGGCTGGCCGTGCGCCATGCGGGGACCTTCCGGCTGGTCCTGACGCTGCTCGACACGCCGACTGCAGGTTCCTCGGGCCTGATCGACCTCGCCATGCCTGTTATCACCAAGACCGGGTGCGGCGATGCGTAAGGTTCTCTTCGCCACGGTCCTCGGCCTCGTAGGCGCCGCCCTGCTGCACATCATCATCATCCTGTCGCTGCCGCAATTTACCGGCCGCGACGCCTATACCCGCGTGCTGGGGCTGCTCGAGATGGACAGTTTCTTCGCGCTGACGAGCACGCCGGGGTCGACCGGCCTTGCCAATGACGATCCCTATCTCAGGGCGGCCGTTTGCAGCTTCTCGATCTCGGACGGGCCGGCGCGCTTCCTCGCCAGCGGCAGCGTGCCGTTCTGGTCGCTCGCGGTCTTCGACAGCAATTCGAACGAAGTCTTCAGCATGAACGACCACACGGCGGTCAACGGCAAGCTCGATCTTGTCGTCGCGACGCCGATTCAGCTGGTAGAACTGCGCAAGTCTCCGCCGGAGGCACTGGCACAATCGATCATGGTGGAGATGAAGGAACAGGACGGCTACGCCGTTTTGAGAGCGATGGCGCCAGTCGACAGTTTCGAGGAGCAGGTCCGCAATTTCCTTGCGGAATCAAGCTGCGAGCCATTTCGGCGCTAGAGTATCCCGCTTACAAGTGGAATCACTTGAAGCGGAAAGATGCTCTAGAAACAAAGTGCTAGAGCGACCTTAGTGCGTTCATTTGAACGCACGGCGCTTTAGATGCTTCGGACGTGAAGGCATCTGACCGCGCTGTCGCGGTTGCGCGCGGCAGACAGCCAACGCAAAGACTACGTTCAGTGCAGGAATTATGGTGAAGGACCCTGAGGTTTCGGGCCAAGGACGCGCGCCCGGTCGTAACCGGCCGCCGATGCGGGAAATCGAACGTTACTGCTTCTTGATCCGGCGTCCATCGGGTGCCGTCGGCTGCGGGTCGCGGTCGAGGCGTTCGTAGCGGATACCGGTAAACAGAAGCACTTTGGCCCCGCCCGATATGGCCGGCGGTCTACGCGGCGGTACGCGAACCTTTCGGTCCTGAATTCTGATCACGTCTGCCATGCTCGTCTCCACAAAGTCTTGAGACGGATGAACTACCGTACAGATTTCACCCTGCCCTCTCGGGCCAGCGCATTTTTCCAGGCCTTGCCTGGACAGGCGCGCTTTTCTCGTTTGCTCCTTCTTCCGGTCGCCCGGATGTTGCTCTTCTGGTTCACACGACGCAGCCCGATGATAACGGGTCCGCCCCGATTGAGCCATAGGCTGGTTAACAGATTGCTAATACACCGCTGCAACACCAACCTAGATTCATTATCTCGCCAGACGAGCCCCCGAGATGTATCCGAGGTAACAACCTGGAGCGGCGGTTCGCAAACCGCGGCTTTTCGCTAGCGTCGCGAGATCAGGCCAAACAGAAACGACACCCCGGCAACCGCCACCAGCGTCGACAGCGGCTCCTCGCGCACGCGCTCGCGAACGCGTTCCACCATCAATTCCGCCTCGCCCTGCACGACTGCCCTCGTGCCGCTGCCAATCGCAGAGACGGCTTCGGTCAGTCGGGCGATCTCCGCCCGCAGTTCGGCAATCTGCACATCAACCTCAGCACGCGTTTGCGCCTGCGAAACGTCTTCGCTGACTGTCTGCACGGCCTCCAGTTTCTTTTCCACCATTACAACGCTCCCTTGTCTGCGCCGTCTCAACGCTCCGGATGGCGTTTGGTTCCGCCGGAAGCCGCAGAAAACCGGAGCGCCGAAAAGCAAACGGGCGGCCAGAGCCGCCCGTTTTCCAGTCCAACGCAAGAACGCCGTTTCAGGCGCTCCACGTCAGTTTTCGCAGTTCGGATCGTCGAACTGGCACCGAACAAACGGTGCCGGGCGGGCGCCTTCGTAGATGCCGTCATCGTTCTGGCGAACGCGCACGCCATCGCTGCGACGTTCCCATTCGCGGCGCTCTTCACGCACGGTCTGCTCGCGGTTCCATTCGCTGCCACGGCTGCGCCACTCGTCTTCACGTTCACCGGTTTCCCAGTCCCAGCGCTCGCGGCGGCGGTCACTTTCCCAGTCGCGGCGGTCGCGCTCGCGCTGCCGTTCCCAGTCGCGACGATCCCGGCGATCGTCGACCCAATCCGGTCCGTGGCGCCAACGATCGCGCTCGCGATAGAAGTCACGACCGCGGTAGTTGCGGTCCCAATAGTTGTCGAACTGGAAGACGACCGTTGGAATTCCGAGCGGGCGATAATAGCGGGGCTCGACGTAAACGCGATTGCGGCGATAGTCGGCCTGGACATAACGCCCGGCGACCCAGCCGCGCCCACCGTAGAACGAGACATCGCACCACGGCAGATCTGCAAGGCATCCGTGGATTTCCACCGATTCGCCGACCGGGATCATCGATACCGCCGGATAGCGGGTGCTCGGACCGGAGCGCATGTTCACATTGGCAGTGGCAAAGCCTTCGGCAGCCTCGGCGACAACCGGGGCCGCGAGGAGCGCACAGACCGCCGCTGCGCGCAGGATAAATTTCTTCACAGTTCCATATCTCCCATGGAGAGGCCCCTCTTCATTTGGCCTCCAAACGTCGGCGGGCGTCCGGAGCCCTTGACCGTCGCCGCGATAACTCCTGACCGCATGTGGATTTTTTATGGCTGATGCCGCGGATGTCCCCGAGAAATGCGGGGCCAGCGGGGCGAATGGGCGGCCCTGTCGCGCGCCACGCATGTGCCGTAAGCCTGAATAAAGCTCCAACATCCATAGTTAACAGTGCGCTAACGCTTTTCTTCTAATTTTTGCGACGTGTGCCTTTCCGGATCACCGGAAACGGCGATCATGTTTTGCGTGCAGGGAATTACCGTGACGGATCGCTTTCGTGAGTTGGAAAGGCCACAGACCGGCCGCTTGAAGGACGTTGTCCTGATGGCGACGGTTACCGGTTTCGAAAGCCTGCGCATCCCCCGCAAATCCGATATGAAGCAGTTTGCCGAACTGTTCGAACCGCTCTTCCTCGGCTCCAGCAACGAAGCGCGCCGTCAGGCGGCGGCAGCCCTTTCCCAGTGCTCGCAGATCCCCGAAACAGTCGCCGCATTGATCGGCGGCATGCCGATTTCGATTGCCGCGATTTTCCTGACGCGTTCGAAGGCGATAGCCGACCGCACTCTCATTGCGGTCATCCGCGAGCGCGGGCCGGAACATGCCGCAGCAATCGCGCGGCGTCCCAACCTCTCCCCTCTTGTCGTCGATGCCCTGGTCGAGCACCACAATCCACTCGGGCTTGCCGCGCGCAGCAGCGCGGCAAAGCAGGCGGTGGCGGAACAGCCACACCCGGAGGCTGCAGCCGCTTCCTTGCGCACCGCCCGCGAAGAAGCGCTCAGGCACGAGATCAAGACCCTGGCGCGAGCGGGGTCACGCAACCCCACGCCGGCCGCCTCATCCGAGGCAATCAATGACGTGCATGCTGCATTGCTTGTTCGCTTTGCCCGCAGCGGCGAGATCATCCTGTTCTCGCGCGTCCTCGGCCAGGCGCTCGGCACCAAGGACGCCCAAATCGAGCGCATCCTGCTCGATATTTCCGGACAGCGGCTTGCGACGAGCCTCGTCGCTCTCGATGTCCAGGCGGCCGATGCCGGTTACGTGCTTCAGGCGCTGTATCCGCATCTTCGCGAGCCCTTCGGCGAGACGAGCCATGCGGAAGCGTTGATCGGCGCCATGAACCGTACCGCCTGCCGCGAACAGCTCGATGGCTGGATCGAGGCTGAGGCGGAAGAAACCACTCCAACGGCAAGGCACGAAGCCTACTTTGCCGAAAATCCCGCCAACGATGCGCGGCAGATCGGCGCCCGCAAGATTGCAGCGGCCGCCGGCAATGTGCAGCCCCAGCGGCTTTTCGGCCGGCGACGCGGCTAGGCGCAGAAAATACTCATCCTGCTCCTCGCCTTGATGCGGTCTGCTTCCCGTTTCGGGAACATGCCTGGGCGTACCGGTGAGTCCTCGCCCGCCCTAGAAAAGCGGCTTCATCGCTTCGACGGTCCAACTCCACTCGCGACCCGTCGGAGCCTGCGGTCCTGCGATGCGGCCATTGCGATCGGCAAGACGGTGTCAGGGCCGGCTTGCCCCTTCCTCCGGAACCACCTCGAACAGATCGCCATGGTCGTCCAGCTCGATCTCCACGATCCAGCAATCCGGATCGAAGCGGATTTCGCCTGCGAGCGCCGCATCGACCCGCTCAGCGTCACTGTCGCGCAGCCTCACTTCGAACTTGCGGCCGAGCGCGACTTCGTCGTCGAAGAAATTCTGCGGAGCCGGGGCAAAGAGCGTCTCGGTGCCGAGCCGCCTCCGCTGGCGGATGAAGATCGCACCGGCCTCCTCCGCTCCCTTGCGCAGCACGGCCGCATAGCCGCCGAGCGAAAACGCGCGGCGCAAGAGGGATGACACGAAGATGTGAGACTTCAGGCGCATGAAAGGCTGATACACGCGCTGGACGGCGCAGGCAAATCCGTGGCGCCGTCAAACCCCACCGGCAATCAGAGTGCGCCGATTTCCTTGAGCTTTTTCAAGACCTGGGCATTCGGTTCACCGGTCTGCGGCAGGCGGTAATGTTTCTCGAAATGGCGGATCGCCGCCCGCGTCTGCGCTCCGGCGACGCCATCGACCGTCACATCCGCATAGGCGAGGTTGCTCAGCCCCTTCTGGATGTTCAGCACCAGGGCGCTCGAAACCGGGATTTCGGCACGCGGAACGAAATTGCTCTCCTTCTCGGAGGAACGAATGGCGGCAGCGACCGGATCGATCTCCACGCCACTGCCCTTGGCCTCGGTAAGAGGCCTTCGCGCCGGCATGACCTGAGCAGCCTGATCGCCAGGTGCCGCCCGAAGTGCCTGCAGCAACTCCGTACTGGCCGAACCCGTCTCGGCGCGGCCGGCCTGCGCTTCGAAACGCAGGATGGCGGCCGCCGTCCGTGGGCCGCTGCGCCCGTCCGGCGCGCCGTCATAAAGGCCGACGCGGTTCAGTTCCTTCTGGATGTCGGCAACGAGCTTCGAGGTCGCGCCACCGGGCACGCTTGCCACGCGCTCAGGCGACGGTTTTTCCGTCGGCAGATCCGCGGAAGTCGCAGCTATCACGTCCTCGACATTGTCCGCCTCGCCCTCGCGCTCGATGACGAAGGTGGTCACGTTGCGCGGCTCGATCTCTTCGCCCTTGGCGATGGCGATCCGCTGCGCGGTTTCGGCGCTGACGAGCGGCACGCGGGTGCGCATCAGCGGTGACGGGTGCACACCGTGCTGGTACCACATGGCATTGGCGGCAACGAAGGAAAACACGACCAGGAAGGCGGCCGAGCCGCCAGAGACCAGGGGATGGCGCGCCATCAGGCGGCCGGCAAGACCAACACCCTGTCCGGCAAGAGCCAGCCCGCGCACGGCCAGGCCGGGCGCACGCTGCGCGGCCTTTTTCCGTTCAGGCTGTTTTCGCTTGCGCGGCGCCATATCCCCGTTCCTCGTTCAAACCAACGTCTTCGGACCGCCCTCCTTCGGCGGCCGGCCTCGCCTCTCCGTCGCGTAGGCGCGGCGGAAATTCCACCGTCACCGACGAACGCTGCTCTTCTTGCTCGGCAACGGCGATGCCGGAGCCGTCGCGCGGTATCGTCACGACGATGACGGTCCCCTCACCCTCGCGGCTGCGAATCGTGAGGTCGCCACCATGAAGGGCAACGAGGCCCTTGACCAGCGAAAGGCCAAGACCCGTGCCTTCGTAGCGGCGTGTATAGTCGTTCTGGATCTGGACAAAAGGTTGACCGAGCAGCTCCAGCTTGTCGGCGGCAATACCGATGCCGGTGTCGCTGACCGAGAGCTTCAGCATCGCACCGTCCACTTCAGCGTCGATCGTCACGACGCCGCCATGGTCGGTGAACTTCACGGCGTTGCCGACCAGGTTGATGAGAACCTGCTGGAAGGCGCGCTGGTCGGCATTGACTTCGCCAATGCCGCGGGTGACGCGGCTGACGAGCTTGACGCCCTTTTCCGCGGCCTGGTGCGACAGCATCGCCTCGCAGGCGGCAACCGCCTCGGCGACGCGGAACGGCTCGGGCATGAGCTCGTAGCGTCCCGCCTCGATCTTGCTCATATCGAGCATGGTATTGACGACGGAGAGCAGATGTTCGCCCGACTTGTGGATGAGGCTCACATACTCGCGCTGGCGATCGTTCTCGAGCTTGCCGAAATACTCGCCGCCCAGCACGTCGGAAAAGCCGAGGATCGCATTGAGCGGCGTGCGCAGCTCGTGGCTGACGGCGGCCAGGAAACGGGTCTTGGCATCGTTCGCAGACTCCGCTTCGGCGGTCCGGGCCGCCGCCTCGGCGCGCAGGCCTGCCTCCTGAGAGACATCGCGCGACTGCGCAAGGATCGCCGTCAAGTTGCCATCGCGATCGCGCAAGGGCGCCAAGTCGCAGGACATGTAGACGAACTGTTCGCCTTCGATCGGCAAGGTCCGCCGTTCGATACGGATATCGACCGTCGCCCGATCGCCGCCCTGGCGAAGGATGTCGATCGCGCTCAGGAACGTAATACGGTCGGAGACGTGAATCTGCTCGATGAAGCCGCGGCCCGCCGGGTCGCGCATCAGCGTCAGGTGCTCGGCGGCATCGCGCCCATGCACGGAAAGGACATTGCCGCGCAGGTCATGCACGGTCACGAGGCCCGCAAAGAGGTCATAGGCTGCCGAGAGGTCCCGGAGAACGGGATCGGACGGAGCCGGCGCTGCCGTTTCCGGCGCCCGGCCGCGGGCGATCGCAACGGCTGCCGCCAGTAGCGAAGCGGAAGCCCAAAGGGCGGTTCCGAGCGGCAGGGCCGAGGACACGGGCATGGCGAGCGACAGGGCGAGCGGCGCCACCGGCAGTGTCGTCAAAGACACGGCCGCAACAGTGCGCAGACGTTTCGTGTCGCGGCGCCCGGCGGGCGAAGAAGCCTCACGACGGGGCAGCCACAGGGCCGCGATCTCGTCCACGCGGGACGCCCATCTGCCAGCCATGTTACGCAATACGCTCACGCTTTACCCTGCTACATTTGTTGTTCTTGCGAGGCTGGCGCGACCGATTTCCCCTATTTGGAAACCGCGATTCAGACCGCCTCGTGACATGTCGGAATCTCGCATCCCCGGCTTAATGAAAGAATAAACGCGCCCGTGCCGGAACGGTGCGAAACGGCCGAAAGATCCCGTTTTGGAGCAAATCGAGCGACCTTCATTTCTTGTGGTTAACGGGGCGTAAGCAACGGATTTCTGTGCATTTTCTGCACAGCGTTAACGATTGTGGCGAGCCCGCCGGCACGCCATTGCCGATGCTTCCGGGCTTCGCACACAGGGTCCCGCCACGAACCTTAACGGCGAAAGCTAAAATGCGACACAAATGCGCGGCAAAGCACTCGGCGGCGGCATTTCATTAAAATTTGAAGCAAATGCCGCGCGATTTTGAAAAGCCGTCTTGTGATTCCCGTCCTAATGTCGGTGTCAACAAAGGGACGGACGCTGCCTCGAAGGCAGCAGCTCCCCGAGGAAACGACGGCAGCGTGAACGGGTATCAGGGGATACGACAGCGCTGCGGGATGCCGAAGGCACAAAAGCCGGCTAGAAGACTGGCGAGCTCAGGCAGCTGAACGAAGGATGGGCAGAACATGTGGTTTCTCATCAAGGCGACATTCTGGTTTTCGCTGGTGCTGGTGCTGCTGCCATTCCTCGATCCGTCGAGCTCGCAGAAGCTGGAGCACGCTCCCAAGGTCGAGCTTGGCGACACCTTCGCCGCCGCCAATGAGGCCTTCCAATACATCAGCGCCATCTGCATCCAGAAGCCTGAGATTTGCGAGAAAGGTGCGGAAACCTTCGTCGCCCTCGGCCACCGGGCTCGCGAAGGCGCTCGTATCGCCTATGAGTTCCTGGATACCCAGTTTGCCGAAACCGATGCGGCCCAGCCCGATGCCAAGGTGATGACCGGCACGGTCACACCGGTCATGACCGGCACGGTCAAGCCCGCTGCCGATGCGGCAGCACCGGCCACCGAGGTCAGCACCATCGATGCAGAGCCTGTCTTCAAGCGCACGCCGGTTCCGGAAAAGCGCCTCGATCCCAAGGCCGCGATCATCCAGTAATCACGCCGAGCCCTCGGTCGAGACCGACGGGCCACCCCATTCGCAACTTAACTGCCTGACTTGCCGCCCTGTCGTGGCCGCCGCGAGGATCCCATCCCCTCGCGGCGTTTTCTTTTTCAGGCGCAACCTTTAGTCGCGCAAGAGCCAGCCACGCACAAGCCGTGGCTGCTTTGGTCCGCCGCACGGCAAGCGGAGACACCCAATGCAGATCTACGGGCTTTTTTCGAATGCGGGCGTGACGCGGCCGATGGCATCCGGTGCGTCAACCGCCAGCGAACCCGTCGAGGATAAGAGCTCTGCCTCGGCCGCCTGGCTCCTCGGCACCGACGAAGACACTGCCGACCGCGCCGCCGCAGCAAAGAAGAAGCTCGACGACATCAAGGAACAGCTTCGCATGCTCCGGTTCTTTGCATCGGATCCGGAAACGCTCGCAAGGCTCGCCAAGCAACTCGCTCAGCAACTCGTCAGGGCAGCCCAGCAGTTGGCCGGCGCAGACGGTGCCGGAGCGATAAACGGTGTTGCCTCCGCTGCGGCCGTGGCCGCCTTGGCAGATGCCGGCAGTGCGCAAGTGGAAGGTGCTATCCCCGGAAACGATGCAGCCACGTCCGCAGAGCCGACAAGCTTCGCGGAGCGCGCCTATCGCGAATTCAGCGACGATGACGGTGAGTCCGGCGCCACCGCGAAAGTGGCCGCCGAACTCAAATCGCTTGCCGAGCAGATAAAGCAGCTGTTGCGAAAGGCCGAGCAGGAGTTGCGCACCGAGGGATCTGCCCGTAACGCTGACGATGCGCGCGCGGCCGGCCATGCCTTGTCGGCGGCCGTCGGCAAACTCGGCGGGATCGATCCAGGCGCCGGAAATGCCTTCATCTTCCCAACAAGCGTTTCGATCTGACCGCGCCGGCAAAATGCCGCCGACGCCCAAGGTAACTGTTATTGGCGGTTCTCAATGGGCTTGCCATCCCCTATATGAGGACTGAAAGCCCGGATGCCTGATGGCAAAGGGCATGAACAGGGACGAACCTCGTTCGCGGCAAGGACCGGCGGGCGTATAATCTCCTGATAACTGGACCCGGACCATGACGACGCTTGACCAGATCATCGACGATTTCGCCTTCCTCGACGAGTGGGAGGATCGCTATCGCTATGTGATCGAACTCGGCAAAGCTCTGCCGGACATGCCGGAAGCCAAGCGGACCCAGGAAAACAAGGTTCAGGGTTGCGCCAGCCAGGTCTGGCTCGTCACCCAGACGGCCGGCAATCCGGAGGACCCTGTCCTGACTTTCGAAGGTGAATCGGATGCGCATATCGTGCGCGGCCTGGTCGCAATCGTGCTCGCCATCTATTCCGGCAAACATGCCTCGGAGATCGCCAAGACCGATGCGATCGATACCTTCGGCAAGATCGGCCTGATCGAGCACCTGTCGACGCAGCGCGCCAATGGCCTGCGCTCGATGATCCGCCGCATCAAGAACGAAGCCGAGCTTCGGCTGGCCGCCTAGAGCAATTCCAGGAAAAGTGTGAAACGGTTTTCCGTCCGGAATTTCGTAATTTCAAAGACTTAGATCACTTCAGTGTTTCGATGAAACAATGAAATGGTCTAAAGCGCGTCGCGATCTCTCAGGTTCGCGCCTTGCGCTTTAAGTTTTATGATATTTCGCATGTCGTTATCGCAAAACCGCTGCGCACGTTTGCGCGAAAGGCTTCAAGGCGCCGTCAGGACCTGCCGCAGCGACCGCGCTGCTGACAGTACAAAACACAAGAGCCGGACGCTCAGGCCCGGCCCTTGTGTTCAAACCAAATGCCGTCAGGCAAATTGCAGCAAGCAGCCGCAAGGCTTCACCAGACGGTTGAAGTCTTATTTGCCACGGCGCTTGCGGCGTTGGCCGAGGCCCATTTCCTTGGCGAGACGCGAGCGTGCTTCCGCATAGGCGGGCGCGACCATCGGGTAGTCGGTCGGCAGGTCCCATTTCTCGCGATATTCTTCCGGCGACAGATTGTGGTGAGTCATCAAGTGGCGCTTCAGCGACTTGAAGGTGCCGCCACATTCGAGGCAGGTGATCTGGTCGTCCTGGACGGACTTGCGAACCGACACGGCCGGCTTCGGCTTTTCAACGGGGATGACGACCGGTGCCGGCGCCGCGGTGTTGTTGAGCGCCGAGTGCACATCTGCGATCAGCGTGGAAAGCTCGGCGACGGGAACCACGTGATTGCTGACGTAGGCGGCAACGATTTCCGCCGTCAGCTCAACCAGAAGTTCATGGCTCGCGCCAAGCGCTGTTTCAGTCATTTCTTTCTCCTATCGGACTTCAGCACAACCCGAAACGGCGTCTCGGGGGGAGGAACGCTTGCAAGAGCCGCCAGGAAGCCTTCGCTGCCTTGGGATGGACCATCAAACGCGGCAAGGACAAACGCCGGCCACGATATCAAGAGTAGGAATTTTGATTACGAAACCTGCTGCCGAGTCACCGGGACGACCGAACTCTCAAAGCAACAACCAACATTCACAACTCAAGCTGGAATTTCAGATCAAAGTATTTCCACGACGACACTTTACATTTACTCGATTAACATCGATGCGTGAAATGTCCAAACATAAATTTGCCGACAGTTAGCAACTTTATCTCCGAATTGCTAAAATGGCCACACTGCATCGCAAAGTTCTGAAATACAGATTCAGAAATGTCATCGATCAGCGATGACGTGGCTCTACTTTTGTGGAAGCTGATCTACAACTGACAGCTTCGTAAGTTTGTAACCGGCCTGATGTGCGGCTTTTGCCAAGAGATGAGCCGAGATTGGTGCAGTCAGAACGAAGAAGAAGAAGCCTGCAAGCGCCCGAATCAGTATCGCCGCATCCAGAGAATGAACGCCCGCAGCCAGCAGCAACAGGCCTGAACCTACGGTGCCGGCCTTAGACGCTGCATGCATACGGGTGTAGAGATCGGGAAAACGCAAGATGCCAATTGCCGCAAGCAGCGAAAAGATCGCGCCGACGATCAACAGAGCGGCAACCAATACAGCAACGGCCATGTCCAGGACGGGGTTCATCGGCGCCCTCCCTTGTGCTTGCGACGGACCGCATTGGATCTCGGTGCGGACGCGCGCTTTGATTCCGGCGAGCTCCGCTCAACGTTGGCCGTTTCCGGCGAAAGCCCGCGAGCCAGGATGAAGCGGGCAAAGGCGACGGTCGCGAGGAATCCGACCAAGCCAAGGGCAATGGCAATGTCGATGTAGAGATTGAAACCAGTGCGGATCGCGACGACGGCAATCAGGCCGATGGCGATCGCCACCAGCATGTCGAGACCGAGCACGCGATCCGGCAGGGTCGGGCCGCGGATGATGCGCCAGACAGTAATCAGGAGGGCAGCAGACAGCGCGATGAGTGCAAAGCCCGTAGCGAGGGCTTCGATCTGGTCTGGCAGGCTCATTCGAAAGCCTCCTTTATCCGCCGTTCAAAGCCGTTGGCGATATCGCGCCTGAGGCCGCCGGGATCGGCACAATCGAGCGCGTGGACGTAGAGCGTCCGGCGGTCGGCGGAAACGTCGACCGACAAGGTCCCAGGCGTCAGCGTGATGAGATTGGCGAGCAACGCGATTTCGAAATCGCTCCTGACCGTCAAGGGATAGGCAAAGATGCCGGGCTTCAGCTTCATCTTCGGCTGGATGACCATGAGCGCGACCTTTGTGGCCGAGATTGCGAGTTCCTTGAAAAAGAGAGCGGTCAACAACAACAGTCTGAGCGGACGCACCGGATAGGTGATGGGCTGGAGCTCGCGCCGGATCAGCCATAGAGACAGCGCTCCAACGGCGAAGCCGAGGATCAGATTGGCCAGCGAGAAACTGGCGCTGATCGCACCCCAGATCGCCGTGAACACCAGGTTGATGGTTAGGAACTTGGTCACGGGGCACCTCCCGGGAAAACCGAGTTCAGATAGGCCGAGGGCTCAGCGAGCGAGGCAGCAGCGCTTTGAATGGTCGAAAGCAGTGGCTCCGGGTAGAGACCAATCGCCAAAGCCAGGATGACCAGTACGGTGAGCGGCAGCAGCGCCGCCGGCGAGATCGTCGCGGAAGCGGTCGTGACCTCCCCGGCTGCCGCATCGCGCCAATAGGCCAGCAGGAAGAAACGCCCGGTGACAACAGTCGTCAGGAAGCCGGTGAAAAGCAGGGCCGCGGCCAGCCACCAGGCGCCGATATCGAGCGCCGCCTTGACCAGCATGACCTTCGGCCAGAAGCCGGAGAATGGCGGCAGACCGGAAACGGCGAAGGCCAGCATGAGCGTCAGCGCCGCGAAACCGGCGTGGCGACGATAAAGGCCTGCCAGCGACGAAAGCGAGAAGCTGCCGCCGAGCTTGGCCGCAACGCCGGATGCGAAATAAAGCGCAGTCATGACGAGCATCGAGTGCAGCGCGTAGAAGATCGCGCCGCCAATGCCGCCCGGCCCGCCGACCGCAATCCCGGCGAGGATCGAGCCGATGCCGGAGACCACGAGATAGCCGAGCATGCGGCGGAAATCCGATTGCGCCAGCGCCCCGAAGGCACCGACGAGCATGGTGAGCGCGCCGGCAAGGGCAATGACGAAGCTCAGTTCCTCGCGCTGGAGCGGCAGCAGCATGACGGTGACGCGGATCAGGGCGTAAATGCCGACCTTGGTGAGCAGGCCGGCGAAGAGCGCCGACACCACGACGCGCGGCGTATGGTAGGAGGCCGGCAGCCAGAAATTGACCGGGAACGCCGCCGCCTTCATGCCGAAGGCCAGCACGAAGAGCGCCGTCAGCGTCATCAGCGGCGCCGTGCCGGCAAGGCCTTCTGCCTTGCGGGCGATATCGGCCATATTGAGCGTGCCAAAGCTCGCATAGAGATAGCCTGTCGTGATCAGAAACAGGGTGGTCGCGACCAGATTGAGGAAACCATACTTCACCGCTCCGTCGATCTGCTCACGCTCGGAGCCGAGCACGATGAGGCCGAACGACGAGATCAGCAGCACCTCGAACCAGACGTAGAGGTTGAAGATGTCACCCGTCAGAAATGCACCCGAAACGCCGGCCATCAGCAGCATCAGGAACGGGTAGAAGCCGTAGCGCCGACCGCTGTCGTTGATATCCGCGAGCGAATAGATCCCGCCGGCGAGTGCCACCACCGAGGCGGTCAACGCAAAGAGAGCGCCCGTCAGATCAACGGTGAAGGCAATGCCGAAGGGCGGCAGCCAGCGTCCCATGACCATTGTCACCGGACCGCTCGCAAGCACATGCCGAAGCAGGAGAATGTCTATCAACACGAGACCGCCCAGTCCGAGGACAGCGATGTAAGGGTGCCAATCGATCTTTCGGCGCAGCATGACAAGCAGTGCGCCGATCGCCAGGCACCAGGCGACCGGCAGGATCACCAGCCAATCGGCAGAAGCGACCGGCTCGAGAACGAGTGCGGCGGAAAGATCTGCGTGGGGAGAAGTTGAAGCGGCCATGGGTCGGTCAGTATCCAAGCGGCGGAGCCGGCTCGTCCTTCGGCTCGGCGACGCGCATCTCGTCGGTATTGTCGGTCTGCAGCACCTCGTAGGCGCGCCACGCGAGAACCAGCAAGAAAGCGAAGAAGGAGAAGGAGATCACGATCGCTGTCAAGATCAGTGCCTGCGGCAGAGCGTTTGCCGCCGGTCCCGTGAGCGCGTCCTGGTGGCCGGGGACGACCGGCGGCACGCCGCGCGTCAGCCGCCCTCCGGTGAAGATCAGCAGATTGACGGCATTGCCGAGAATGGCAACACCAAGCAACACCCGGATGATGGATTTCGACAGCAGCAGGTAGACGGCGACCGTGAAGAAGATACTGACGAGCAGCGCGAACCAGGCTTCCATCACTCGCCTCCCCGCTCTTCGAGCGAAAGCGCAATCGAGCTGATCGCCCCGACGACGACGAGATAGACGCCGCAATCAAACAGCATCACCGTCGAGAGCGGGACTTCCAGGCCGAGAACCGAAGGATAGATCCAGAGACCGGTCATGAAGGGGACGCGTGCCGCAATCGAGATCAGGCCGGCGACCGTCGCTGCGAACAGCCCCGCGCCGGCAATCGCCATCGGGTGAAAATAGATCGCACGGCGCACCGTCTCGACGCCGCAGGCGATGCCGTAGATCGCCAGCGCCGAAACCGCGATCAACCCGCCAATGAAGCCGCCGCCGGGCTCGTTGTGGCCGCGCAGCAGCACGAAGATCGAAAACAGCACCATCAGGCTGGTGAGAAAAGGGGCGACGGCCCGGAAGATCACCGACTTCATGCGCGTTCCTCCGCATCCGGATCGTTGTCGGCGATGCGGCGGAGAGAACCAGCCCTCAAGCGGACCAGCGACAGGATGGCAAGACCGGTGACCATCACCACGGCGATCTCACCCAGCGTGTCCGTACCGCGGAAATCGACGATGATGACGTTCACCACATTGGCGCCGTGCGCGATCGACTTCGAATAGAGATTGAAGAATTCCGTCAGCGTCGCGTCAAAGGGAACGCCCGTCGTCTTCAGTAGCATCAGGCCGAAACCCAAGCCGCAGGCGAGTGCAATGGCAAAATCCGGGACCTTCTGGGCAAGCGGCCGATGGTCGGACGGCGAGAGCCTGAGGCGCGTCATCACCAGTGCCAGGACGACGACCGACAGCGTCTCGATCATGAACTGGGTGAAGGCAAGATCCGGCGCACCATAGAGCAAGAAGATGACGGCAACGGCAAAGCCCTGGATGCCGAGCGAGACGATCGCTGTCAGCCGATCCGGAGCGAGCACGACGGCAACGAGACCGATGACCGCGATGGCCATGATCGCAAGCTCATGCAGGGGCACGTCGGGTGCAAAGAACGGCGCGCGCGGCAGTTCGCCGTAGGTGAGCGGAACGACCAGCAGCACGAAGGCAACCAGGATGAAGGTCGCCGTCATGTAGACGTCGAGGCGGCCGGATTGCAGCCGGCGCGTCAACCCGACGGAAAAACGAACGAGCCCGCGGATGAGCTGGTCGAAACCACGGTCCGGCCCCCAGCCGATATCGGCAAGGATTGCGGCGATGAAACCACGCAAACGATCGAGCTTCAGGTAGAAAACGATCCCGATCAACGCGGTCGCGGTCGACATGGCCAGCGGCACCCCGACATGCGGAACGACGGACATCGTGACCGCACGCGGTTCGCCTGATATCGCCGATGCCATCGGCGTCGATACGAGTTCGTGGGTCAACCCCGAGAGCAAGGCGGCGGAAAGCCCCTTGGCGGCAAGCAGCGCCGGCCCGAGCCAGAGCAGCACCGGCGCCTCGTGCGCCGCCTTCGGCGTCTCCACCTTCGCACCGATGAAAGGCTTGAGGGCAACGGCAAAGGCCACCGCGAACATCAGAGCATTGCCAAGGATCGCGATTGCCGCAAAGACCACGGAGCGCCGGTCGAAGCCGGAGAGCGCGTAGTAGATTTCCTCCTTGGCGATGAAGCCGAAGAAGGGGAACAGGCCGCCCATCGAAAATGCGGCTGCAAGCGCAATGACGAACGTAAGCGGCATGGCGGAGCGCAAGCCCCCGAGCCTGGTCACGTCACGCGCGCCGGTCTCATGATCGACGATGCCGGCAACCATGAACAGGGCACCCTTGAACAGGGAGTGTGCGACAAGATAGAGCGCCGCCGCCTCGATCGCGTGCGGGAAGCCGAGACCGGTCAGCATGACCAGCAGCCCGAGCGAGGCCATGGTCGTATAGGCGAGCATCAGCTTCAGATCGGTCTGGCGGCAAGCAAGAGCTGCGCCGATGACGAGCGTGGCGCCGCCGAAGAGCGGCAGCAGGATCTGCCATTCGGGCGTGCCGCCGAGCACGGGATTGAGCCGCATCAACAGATAGACGCCGGCCTTGACCATTGTCGCGGAATGCAGGTAGGCCGAAACGGGAGTCGGTGCTTCCATCGCGTTCGGCAGCCAGAAATGGAACGGAAACTGCGCCGACTTGGTGAAGGCTCCACCGAGGACGAGAATGAGCGCGGCCAGATAGAACGGGCTCTCGCGCATCTCCGTACCAAAGGCCATGAGCAGCGAAAGCTGGGTGACTCCGCTGACGTTCCAGATGATCAGAAGTCCTGCGAGCAGGAACAGGCCCCCTCCTCCGGTCACGATCAGCGCCTGAAGGGCTGCGCGCCTTGCCGCTTCGCGCGAATGATCGAAACCGATCAGCAGGAACGACGTGATCGAGGTCAGTTCCCAGAAGACGAAGAGCATCAGGAAGCTGTCGGACACGACGAGCCCGAGCATTGATCCCATGAACATCAGGATGAACGAGAAGAACCGTCCCTGCTGCGGATGGCCCTTCAGGTAACCGCCGGAATAGAGCACGATCAGCATGCCGATGCCGGCGATCAGCAGGACGAAAGTCAGCGACAGACCATCGATCAACCAGGAAAAGCTGACATTGAACGACGGGATCCAGGCATAGCCACCGGTGACCACCTCGCCTTTGGCCACGTCCGGCCAGAAGCGGGCGAAATGCAGGACAATGGCCGCTGGGAAGAGTGCCAGAACCCAGGCCGCATTGTGCCCGAGGAGGCGCGTGAGCAGCGGGGCGACCAAAGCTCCCACGAAGGGGAGTGCGAGAGCCAGAAATGTCAGGGCCGCAACATCCATCGTCCTGGCCTGCTCCTTTATGTTTTCACGATACAATCAATCGAAGACCCGACATAAAAGAAGGGTTGTGGCGGCTCAAGCCTTATCCAGATAAAATCGACGTTATGTGCCGTTAAGTCGCTTCGGAGATCGGACGCAGCAGTCCAAGCACTATCAGATTCGTTCGTTTCATGCGGCGGCGGCCGACAACAATTAAAATGCTGTTAGCATAATATTCAGTTGTCGTCGCAGCAGGATCGAACGTCCTAGAATCGGGACAATAAGACGTGGTAGTTGTACGTAAAGGCTTCTTCAATTCAAAATAATACGAAGCCTGGATCCGCCTGCCGGCGGAAACCAACGGCTGCTCGGAACGTCTGCCTTCGACGATATCTGTGAACCGCAAGGCGCCGGCTCATCGACCGTCTTTCTGCCGCAAGCAGCATGAAACGGAACAACACAACGATCACGGGCGAGGCCTGCTTGGAACGATCTCGCATAGTCGTCATCGCCAGTATCCTGGCTGCACTCGGCGCGATCCTGCCGATGATGGCGGCCTATTATCTTTCCTGGTCGATCGCGGTGCGCAGCGAGCAGACACGGCTTTCCCATCTTGCCGACTACGCCATCATGCGCGCCGATGCGGCGCTCGAGGAAGCCTCCCGGGCGCTGAAAGCCGCCGACCGGTTTGACATGCCGCCCTGTATGGCAACACATATCGCAGCGCTGCGCTCCCTCGTCGTCAATACGACCTCCATCGAAGACATCGGCTATTTCGAAAACGGGCTGCTCAGGTGCACGTCGTGGGGCTATCCGCCGCGCCGTCTCACCCGCTCTCCGCCCGCCGATTTCTTCGCGAGCAACGGCGTCGAAGTCATCCCGCGGATGTACCCGACGATCAGTACCGGCGCCCCCATGACGGCGTTTCGCTATCGTTCCTACACCGTACTGACCAACCCGGCTCGATTTGTCGACGTGATTGCGGAGCCCGGCACCCGGCTTGCAGTCGCCACGAAAAACGGCGTCCTGATCGGCACTCTGAACAATCCTGACGCGTCGCTTACGGCCCGGCTCGCCGAACTTCCCGAAACCGGCAGCAACGCCGACGATCTGTTCGCAACCTCCCATGGAGCAAACTGGATCGCCGTCGCGAGCGCCCCCAACATCGCCATTTTTAAGGACATGGACCGGGAGCGCCTGCTGCTTCTGCCGGTCGGCGCCCTGGTCGCAGCGCTTATGGTCGGCCTCGTCGTCTGGCTGTCGCGGCGCCGCCTTTCGCCGCTCGGAGAGCTCTCCATCGCCGTTCAGCGGCGCGAATTCATCGTCCACTATCAGCCGCTCATCGAACTGAAGACCGGCATCTGCGTCGGTGCCGAAGCGCTCGTACGGTGGCGGCGGCCCGACGGGCAAATGGTCCGCCCCGATCTCTTCATACCGCTGGCGGAGGAGAACGGCCTGATCGAAGAAATCACCGACCAGGTCATCTATGCCACGATTGCCGAGCTGAAAACGGTCCTCCTTGCGGATCGCTCGCTGCACATTGCCGTCAACCTTGCCGCCGACGACATCAAGTCGGGGCGCATCCTGCCGGTGATCCAGGCGGTGCTGGAAAACACCGGCATACTGACCCAGCAGATCTGGCTGGAAGCGACCGAACGGGGCTTCATGGACGTGAAATCGGCCCGCGCAACGATCGAGGAGGCCCGCCGGCGCGGCCACTCGGTGGCGATCGACGACTTCGGCACCGGCTACTCAAGCCTGCAATACCTGCAGGAGCTTCCGCTCGACGCACTGAAGATCGACAAATCCTTCATCGACACGATCGGAACGGACTCTGCCACCAGTTCGATTACGCCGCATATCATCGACATTGCCAAGTCGCTCGATCTCTACATCGTCGCCGAGGGCATCGAGCGGCAGGAGCAGGCCGACTATCTCATCGAACGCGGTGTCCAGTATGGCCAGGGCTGGCTGTTCTCCAAGGCGTTGCCCGCAGCGGAATTCATCGCCTTCTACAACAACAGCAAGCGCCGGCGCGGCGCCGGCCCGACCGTAATCCGCCGCGAGATCGCCTGACGCCACGCCGTCGACCGCAATGCCGGGCCGCGACGTGAATTGCGCGCTTCCGGCGGCATTCCTATATAGTCGCCGCAACGACAGGAGATCTTTCATGACGACCGTTAAGACGCCCAAGGTGGTGAAGACCGATGCGGAATGGCGAGCCCTGCTCTCGCCGGAGCAATACCGCATCACCCGTCAGCAGGGTACCGAGCGTCCGTTCACCGGCCCTTTCGTCAACAACAAGCAGACCGGCACCTATGAATGCGTCTGTTGCGGCCGAGCCCTCTTCCGCTCGGACACCAAGTTCGATTCCGGTTGCGGCTGGCCGAGCTATTTCGCTGCGATCGACGACCAGGCGATCCGCGAGATCGAGGACCGCTCGCACTTCATGGTGCGCACGGAAATCCGCTGTGCCGACTGTGACGCCCATCTCGGTCACGTGTTCCCGGACGGCCCGCCGCCGACGGGGCTTCGCTATTGCCTCAACGGCCATGCGATGACGTTTACCGAGGATTGACACCGGCGCGCGGAAGGAGTGGCATGGGGGCTGCTGTTCCATTAGGAACAGGCCCTGCACCGAAGCCGCGCTATCTAGACTTTGGGTCGAGCAAGCGAGAGGAGGTCCCGCATGCTGCGCATCCTGACAGCACTCACGCTCCTGCTTTCGTCTGCCGTGGCAGCGGCGGCCGCCGACGATTGGCTACCCTATGCCAATGCGCGTTTCGGCTACGTGCTCGACATTCCGCCTGGCTTCGAACTGCAGAGCCAGGGCGACAATGGCGACGGCGCCAGCTTTCATGCCAATGACAATGGTGCGACCCTTTCGGTCTTTGGCAGCACATTGCTGGATGGCGACTTCGAGACTGACGTCAACGACCGCATCGGGATCGAGCGCGAGGGCGACTGGCGGATCGCCTATGCGCGGGTGACGGCAGCCTGGGCAAGCTTTTCGGGCGTCCGCGGGGAAGAAGTGTTTTATACCCGTGCCATCGCGCTCTGCGACGGCAGCGCCGCCTATTTCCGCCTTCAGTACCGCAAGAGCCGGCTCACCAGTTTCGACGGCGTGATCTCGCGGATGGCGGAGGCCCTCAGGCCATCGGAAGGCTGTCAGCACCCGCCTGTCGCTGCGGTTGCGGGCGAAGCGCCGAACTGACCGCCGCTCAGGCTGCGGCGCTGAAGCAGCTCACCACGGCCGAATAGTGAACGGCCGCACCGGTCACAACGAAACCGTGCCAGATCGCGTTCTGGAAGCGCAGCCTTTCCCAGACATGGAAAATCACGCCGGCGGAATAGATGATGCCGCCGATCAGGATCAGCACCAGCGTCGTTGCCGTCAGCGCCGACAAGAGCGGCCCGACAGCGAGCACGCCGCTCCAGCCCATGGCGAGATAGAGCAGGATCGCCAGCCGGTCGAACCGGCCGGGGAAAAGACATTTGATCGCAACGCCAAGGGCCGCGATCGCCCAGATGCCGATCAGCATCACGAACAGGAACGGATCGTCCAAGCCGCGCTGCAGGAACGGCGTATAGGTCGCGGCGATCAGGATGAAGATCGAGGAATGGTCGAAGCGGCGCAGGAACCATTTGGTCCGCGAGATCGGATAGAGATTGTAGAGAAACGAGATCGACAGCGTCGCGAGCAGCCCTGCCCCGTAGACGGCGGCGGCAGCGAGTTGGCCGCTGGTGCTCCAAAGCGTCGCATAGAAGATCAGTGCGGTGACACCGACGAGCGCGGCGGCAAGACCGATGCCGTGCACGATGCCGTCGGCAATCAATTCCGAGCGGTCATAGTTCCATTTGACGCCAGCGAATTCCACGCGATCCCTCTCCCGGGTCTCTGTCTTTTTCTCGGGCACGCTCGTAGCTGTCGCGCCATCATCGCCATCCTGCCACAGCCCTGGGCCGCCGCAAAGATATGGTGGCGTGGCGAAAGCATCAACTTTTGCAACGCATTACAACAATCGCATGACATATCTGCTGAGTGCGCGGGACCTTGTTCGCAGGCGCGGCGATGACCACATGCGCTGACAAGATTACGCCGATCGGGAGGAGAACCATGTCGAAGTTGCGCACCCCTCAGCCGGAACTGGCGGCCGCGCTCAGCGAGCTTTGCCTGCGATCGAAAGCGGTATGGGGATACGACGCCGCCTTCCTGGAGGCTTGCCGTCCGGCGCTGACGCTGACGGCCGAGGACTGGAAGGATTCGGACCTGCAGATCGCCGTCGATGGCGAGCGGATCCTCGGTCTGGCGCAGGTTCGCTCCGATGGCCAGATCGCCGAACTCGACAAGCTCTTCATCGATCCGGACGCGCGCGCCGCTGGCATTGGCCGCAGCCTTTTCGCCTGGTGTGTCCAAGCAGCGCTCAACCGCGGCGCCTCGGTCATGACGATCGATGCCGATCCGGGCGCTGCCGATTTCTATCGCCGCATGGGCGCGGTCGATGACGGCGTCATCGCATCGACCGTAATCCCGGGGCGCTTTCTGCCGAGACTGAAGCTGGAACTAAGATAACGATCCGAAGATCGCCGCTGCGGGCACCGCGGCGATCGCTCGATGGTTCATCTTCCGCCCCGGGCAACCTCCGCCGCACATTCCTGACAGAGCGGCGCATGGGGAACAGCTTGCAGGCGCGCTGACGAAATCGGCAGGCCGCAGCGGACGCAGGTGCCGAAGGTGCCGGCAGCGATCCGGTCGAGTGCCGCGTCGATCGCGCGGATCTCTTCCTGGCCGGCAAGACCGAGGCCTTCCAGAACCTCGTCGCCTTCCCGCTCGGTCACGCGATCCGGCACATCGGCGTTCATGGGCTCATCGAGATCGTGCTCGATCTTGACCAGCCGCCCCTGCAGCTCCTCCTTGCGGTGAGTGAGGCGGCTGCGAAAATCGTCAAGCGCAAACTTGTCCATCTGAAGACTCCTCGGCGATGGCGGCGCAGGATCGCGCCGCAGCCGCTCTTATTGTTGGTGGGTTACCGGTCGACGAGTACGGCGCAGGGGCAATGGCTGACCACGCGGCTCGCGGTCGATCCGATGAAGTAATCGATCAGGCCCGGCCGGTGGGAGGCGATGATCACCAGATCGGCATTCTCTTCGCTCGCGCAGGCGTTGATGGTGCCCGCAGCACCGCCGGTGCGAATTTCAACACGGCCGTTGATCCCGTGCTTGGTCTTCATATCCTCGAGCGTCTTTTTTGCCTGCTTGCGGGATTCCTCGACCATCTCCAACGGGAAATCGACGATCATGTAGCCCTGCGCATAGGCATTCAGATCTTCGACAACGTTGAGCAGGACAATCTCGCCCCCTTCGTCGATCAGCTTCTCGGCGATGCCCAGCACAGATTCGCCGTGCTCGAGCTGATCCATGGCAATCGGGACGATGATCTTCTTGTACATGCTGTACTCCTTCTGTTGCCCTCACGGATCGCCGCGCCAGATGTGGCGGGCCAATCCCTCGTCTGGAGATTGCGCCTCGACCGCTTTCCCGGCTTTGATTGAAATCAAATCGAAAGCGCCGCGCTCACGTGACCCTACTCAAATGGAGGTAGGGCGACGGCAACCACTGTCAACGCTCATCGAACACAACATCAAGCGACTGACGGGCTTCCGTGAACGGGCGAGCCGGCCCATATTCCGAGCAACAGTTTCAACGAAACTGGGCCGGCAGAGCGGCTACGGTTTCGACGCCCAAGGAGGCAGACATGACGGATACCCCGACCGAACACGCCCTTGCCATGCCTGCGCATGTCGACCACGCACATCTGGTCGTCCAGGATCTGCCCGTTGTTTCGGCCTGGTACCAGAGAATCATGGGCTTGAAGCCGATCGAAACGAGCAAGAGCGGCGAAACGCTCGGCGTTGCCGGCCGCCCGCTCCTGAGCCTGACAACCGAAGGCAACGCTGCCAGGGCACCCCGCAATGCGCCGGGTCTCTTCCACAACGCCTTTCTCGTGCCGAACCGCGGGGAGCTCGGCCGTTGGCTGGCCCACGCCGCCCACAACAACACCAGGCTACAGGGCGCTTCCGACCATCTGGTCAGCGAAGCAATCTACCTCGCCGACCCCGAAGGTAACGGTATCGAGGTCTATCGTGACCGGCCGCGCTCCGAATGGAGCTTCAACCCCGACGGCACCGTCGGCATGGACACGCTGCCGCTCAATCTCCAGGCGCTCTATGACGAAGCACCCAAGGACAATTGGGACGGCATGGCTGATGGAACCGCCATCGGCCATATCCATCTGCAGGTCTCCAACATCCCCGAAGCCGACGCGTTCTTCCGCGACGTGCTGGGACTTGGGCTGATGGCACGCTATCCGGGCGCGAGCTTCTTCGGTTCGGGCAAGTACCACCACCATGTCGCCGCCAACATCTGGAATTCGCGTGGCGCACCGAAGCGCGAAGGCCATATGACCGGGCTTTCGGACTATACGATCCAGTACAAGGACCCGGCCGAACGCGCCGCGGCGCTTGCCAAGCTCGATGCGCTGGAAATTCCGGTCAACCGCGCCGGCGATGGCTACAGCCTCATCGACCCCTGGGGCATCGGCCTCAAGCTGGTCGCCTGACGCCTCTCTCCCGGGCTGCAGACGAATGATGTCTGCGGCAACTCGTCGGCCGCAGCCGCCTCAGGCGCTGCGGTCGTATTTTTGCTGCGCCTCCAGCACCGCCTCGATGTTGTCTTCGGCCCAGCGCGTCAGGGCGGCGACGGTCGACGTCAGCGTGCGGCCAAGCGGTGTGATCGCATATTCAACGGTCACTGGCACGGTGGCATAGACGCTGCGGCTAACGAGACCGTCGCGCTCCAGCTTCTTTAGAACCTGCGACAGCACCTTCTGCGAAATGCCATCGATCTCGCGCTTCAGCTGATTGAAGCGCACCGGCTGCTCGTCAAGCTTGCCGAGCACCAGGACCGCCCATTTGTCGGCAAGCCGGTCCAGCACCAAGCGGGTCGGGCAAGTCTGGATATAGACGTCGTATTCCATCAGGCACGCCCCCACGGCGGTTTCCGGCCGGAAACCATGTCACCAAAAACTGCCTCCTTTACAGCATTTTTCTGGATTTATATCTAGTATCCATCCGCAATATGGTTTCATTTTGATACTAAGGAGCATGACGATGGCAGGCAAGATTCTGGTTCTCGGGGCAAATGGAACGATCGGGAGCAAGGTGGTGCGCGTGTTGATCGCAGCCGGGGAAACGGTCAAGGCAGCATCCCGCAAAGCGACGCCGGTCGAAGGCGCCGAAGCCGTCGCCTTCGACTACCAGGACGCCGCGACCTTTGGGCCTGCGCTAAATGGCGTCGACCGCATCTTTGTATTGACGCCGGGAGGTTACCTCGACCCGGTGAGCCTGCTCGGCCCGATCGTCACCGCTGCTGCCGCACGCGGCATCAAGATCGTGCTGATGACCGTCATCGGCGTCGACGCGGATGACAAGATCCCCTACCGCCAGCTCGAACTGCTTGTCGAAAAGACCGGCGCGCCCTTCGTCATCCTTCGCCCCAACTGGTTCTCCGACAACTTCCAGACCTACTGGATCGAGGGCATCCGCCATGGCGCGATCGCCGTGCCGGCAGCCGAGGGCAAGACGAGCTTCATCGATACGCGCGACATCGCCGAATGTGCGGCAGCCGCCCTCACGAGCGACGCCTTCAACGGTCGCGCCTACAATCTCACCGGCCCGGAAGCGCTGAGCTACGACGAAGCCGCCGCGATCCTGTCGCGCGTCACCGGCAAACCGATCGCCTATGCACCGGTCGACGACGATACCTTCGTTGGCATTCTGACAGGGGCCGGCGTGCCGGCGGACTATGCCCGCTTCCTTGCCTCCATCTTCTATCCGGTGCGCGAGGGCTGGGTCGCCAAACCGACCGGCGACGTGAAGACGATGACGGGCCATGAGCCGCGCAGCGTGGAGACTTACGCCAAAGACAACATCGCGGCGCTCAAAGGCTAACCACTATCTGATCGCTCCCGCCCGCCGACTGGCGGGCGGCATGCCGACAGCGAACTATATATTCCTAAAGTTGCGGATGAAGCTTTTTGAGGTCCTGCGTCAACACGTCGCTGGATAGCCGCTGCGTCGTCGATCAATAAACTTGAGTATTTTACTCACATATCTTAACCGCATGTCCAAGTGGCCTCGCCAAAGGCCACATACATGCGGAGTTAATGATATGAAAAATAGGAATATTTTTATGGCTGCCCTGGCAAGCAGCACCCTGCTTTCGAGCCCTGCCCTGGCCGTTGACTTCCGCCCCCAGGCGGAGATCGAAGGCGGCTTCTTCAGTGGTGGTTCGGGTGCCAGTGGCGGCTTTTTCCTGCCCTTCGTGCTCGATTCGGGCAATGCGATTTTCATCGATACACACGGCGCGATTGAAAATGACTCCGTCCGTCAGGGCTCGATCGGTGCGGGCTATCGCTTCCGCGCCAGTGATCAATGGGTGATCGGCGCCTATGGCTATTACGACTATCTGAAGAGCAGCTACGGCAACTCCTTCAGCCAGCTGTCCTTCGGCCTCGAAGCGTTGAGCGGCGACCTCGAAATGCGCAGCAACTTCTACCTGCCGCTGACGGGTGCCAAATCACTCAGCGCGTTCAACACCGCCTACGTGCGCGACCACGTGCTCGTCTTCCAGGAAGGCAAGGAACGGGCGCGGCGCGGCATCGATGCCGAAATCGGCGGCCGGCTGCCGGTGTTCGAGGACGACTCCAAGCTGCAGCTCAAGGTCTTTGGCGGCAGCTACTGGTATGGCGGCCGCAACCTCGACGACATGTTCGGCGCCAAGCTCCGTGCGGAGCTGACCTTTGCCGACCTACCCGGGCTCTCCGACGGCTCGACGGTTTCGCTCGGCGTCACGGGCACCTATGACAACGAGGACAAGCTCAAGGGCGCCGTCATGGCCCGGCTGCGCATTCCGTTCGGAGCGACCGGTTCGACCGGCAACGCCTTCGACCCGATGACGCAACGTGTCGAAAGGTCGACCCGGATCCGCACCCATGCCGGCGCCACCGGCGACATCGAGGCGGCACAGCTCGCCGACAGCGACCGCAACGCCAGCCGAGTCATCACTGTGTCCTCGGCTTCCGGCAATGCTGCCGCCATCAACTCTCTGATCGGAGCGGCAGGCGCCGATGCACTGATCCTGGCCGACGGCAACCTCGGCCTCGACCGGACGCTGGCCCTTCAGAGCGGCCAGACGCTTCTGGGCGGCGGCGGTGCGCTTGCCGTGCGCGGCGCACGAAGCGGCGCGACGACCACCTTCGTCAATGACGGCGCGGCCACGACGATCACCGGCTACAATCCGGCCCAGGACGTGATCGCCATGGCCAGCGGCAGCACGGTCTCGTCGCTTGCGGTCCGCGGCGGTCTCGCCGGTATCTCGGCGACCGATGCAGCGAACGTGACGATCGACAACGTCGATATTTCCGCTACCAATCACGACGGCATTCGCTTTACGCGGGTCAATGGCGCGCTGGTTCAGGACAGCCGTATCCACGATCTCTTCATCTGCGAAAACAACACGACCTGCGAATTCTCGATCTACAATCCGAACAAGGCGCCCTTTGCCGCCGTCAGCTCCGTCGGCAGCCGCGACGTGACAGTACGCGACACCTCGATCGACAAGGTGACCTACGGCGTCTTTGCCGGCGGCGAATTCAGGAAGGTCGGCCGGACAGACTATGAGCTGGTCACCGGCACGGAAAACGTCACGATCGACAACGTGACGATCAGCAACTCCCGCCGCGAAGGCGTGCTGCTCGTCGCAGGCAAGGATGTCAAACTCGATCGTGTCTCGGTCGACAATTCCAAGCAGGATCGCGACATGGATCTCGTGGTGCTCCAAGGCACTTCGAATGTCGCCATCAACGACATGCGGCTCATGGGCGGCATCAACGGCCTGATGCTCGTTTCCAGCCCCAACCTCGATGCGACGACCACCAACGTCAACGTGAAGGGCCTGACGGTCGACGGCACGCGCAATGCCGGCATTTTCTTCAACCCGGTCTCGGGCATCTCGCTTCAGGACGTTGCCGTTACCAATGCCGGCACCTATGGCGCCTATATCTACGGTAACGAGTACGAGTTCCTGGGAGGACCGGTGCGCGACATCGTGTTGAAGAACATGACGGTCGACAAGGCCGGCAAGGCGGGCCTCTACTTCTCCGGTCCGACCGAGGACATCACGGGCAATGTCAGCGTCACCAACACGCCGAAGGATTGCCTGCTCGACAACGGCTGGTCGGCCGGAACGATCACCCAGTCGCCCGGCTCGGTGCTGACAGTCAACGGCACCAAGCTCGACCAGGGCAACGCCGCGGCCCGTTGCCGCTAAGGGCTCTCAGCCACGCCCGGACAGCTGGGCGTGGCTTCTCTTTGTTCCGATCGGGTTGGCCTATTCTGGTTGACGGCACTCGAAGGTGACCGGGTGGTCACCGGCGATGCGGGGGATCGCCCGTCCCGGTTTTCCGGGACGGTGCCCTGTCAGACCGGCAGGCGGCAGACTGCGCCGACGAGCCTGGCAATGAGCGGTCGCACGAGAAGCACGCAGATGAAGGCGACGGGCATCGCGAGCCCGTAGGAGCTGAGCACGCGGGCCGGATAACCGGCATCGATGCCTGTGTTGGCGCCGACGATGACGCAGCACATCAGAAACGCCATGATCGCCGACATGAAGAAGGCAAAGGCGACGGGCGCCGCTCGGGGCGGCAACTTGCGGCGACGCGCGATCCGCGGAGCCGATAGGGTGTCTTCCATCAGAAACTCTCCTGAGGTGACCGAGGGGACCATCCCCTCGCTTCGGACCGAACTATACGGATCGGGCTGCGGCGATGTAGGCCATTGCAGCCTCCTTCAGAAATAGGCAAAACCATCGAATATAGAACAATATTCGATGGATGTGGTTATGGACACGCTGCGCGGGGTGGAGAGTTTCGTCAGAAGCGTCGAAGAGGGCAGCATCGCTGCGGCCGCGCGAAAGCTGGGGATCACCCCCGCATCGGCAAGCCAGAACATTGCCCGGCTTGAACGTACGCTTGGCAGCCGGCTACTCAGCCGGACAACCCGCCAGCTCGGGCTCACCGAGAGCGGCAGGATCTATTACGAGCGGGTACGCGGTGTCGTTCATGAACTGGAGCTTGCAGCCGCTGCCGTCTCTGCGCTCAACGCCGAACCGCGCGGACCGCTCAAGATCGCTTCATCTGTCGCCTTCGGCCGCCATGTCGTGGCACCCCTGGTGCCGTCCTTCGCTGCCAAATATCCCGATGTCTCGATCGAACTCGTCGTCACCGATCGGGAGATCGACCATATCGGCGAAGGGATCGACATCAGCGTGCGCTTCGGTCTGCAACTGGAACAGGGCTTGATCGCCCGCAAGCTTGCTTCCGTGCCGATGATCATCTGCGCCGCGCCATCCTATCTGGAGCGGCGCGGCCGTCCGCAACGGCCAGAAGACCTCATCCACCACGATTGCCTCGTCTATCGCTATGCCGGGCACGGCCGCATCTTTCGCTGGGCATTCACCCGCGACGGCCTGCGCTTCGAGCCGGAACTGAAGGCGACGATCGTCAGCAACGACATCGACACGCTTGCCGAAATGGCGATCGCCGGCGCCGGCATCACCCGCCTCGGAGCCTTTATCGCAGCGCCGCTGATGGAGCGCGGCCTGGTCGTGCCGCTGTTTGGCGGCGCACCTCGCGAAGGCGTTGCCAACACCGACCACGAGCCCTTCGACTTCTATGCCTGCTTTGCCGATCGCCAGGCGGAAACACCGAAGGTTCGGGCCTTCATCGACCATGCGGTGCAGTCGCTCAAGGGCCGGTGGTAGCCGTCACAATCGCCCGGTAGCCACGCTATAAGGCGGGCACCGCCTGCGGGACATTCTGCCGGTCGGCTTCCTCCGCGAGCTTTGCCTCACGGCGAAGCTTGAGTTTATTGCCGACTTCGACGATCGCATGGATCGCCGGCACGAATTCCTCACCGAGGTCGCTGAGCCTGTATTCGACCGAAGGCGGTGACGTTGGCACGATCCGCCGTTCGATCGCGCCTTTCTCCTCCATCTCCTTCAGTCGCGTGCTCAGGACCTTCGCCGATATCCCGGGGATATCAATCTTGAGCTCACTGAAGCGACGCGGACCGCCGCTCAGATACCAGATGATGTTGGGCGCCCAGGCGCCGCCGAGCATGACCATGCACTCGCCGACCGGGCAGGTAGGCGGCAAGGGGGCGGCCCTATTCTTTCGAATTTTCAAGCTCATGGGCAAAATTCTCCAGTTACCGCGGGGAAACCGGAAACGTCGGTAACATAAAGTTATCTCATATACAAAAGTTATCGCCTGAGGCTAGGTTCCGCCCGTCTTCGACAGAGACCACGATTGCAAAAGGAATTTGGCCATGAAGCTTTTTTATGCCCCCGGCGCCTGCTCGCTCTCGCCCCATATCAGTCTGCGCGAAGCCGGCGTCGATTTTGAGATCGTCAAGGTCGACACCACGACCCACCTCACCGAAGGCGGCGCCGATTTCAAGGCGATCAATCCCAAAGGCTATGTGCCGGCGCTGGTGCTAGAAACCGGCGACGTCGTCACCGAGGGCGCGGCCGTCGTGCAATATATTGCCGACCGTTTTCCTGAGGCCGGGCTGGCGCCCGCCAACGGTACGCTGGAGCGCACTCGCCTGCAGGAGCAACTGAACTTCATCGCTTCCGAATTGCACAAGGCGTTCTCGCCACTGTTCAGCAAGACGGCCAGCGCCGACGCAAAGGAAGCCGCCGCAGCGCAGGTCGGCAAACGCCTCGGCAACGTCGAGACGCTGCTATCCGATGGTCGCGCCCATCTGCTCGGAGACGCTTTTTCCGTAGCCGACGCCTATCTCTTCACCGTCGTCAATTGGACGAGCGTCACGGGTATTTCGCTTGGCCCTTGGCCCCACCTGACAGCCTATATGCAGCGGGTCAGCCAGCGCCCGTCCGTGCAGGCGGCAATGCAAGCCGAAGGGCTGATCGCGGCATGAGTGGCGCCCCGAACGATCCGCAATTCGCCGCCATCGTCGAGGTGCTGCAAGGCTACTTCGATGGGCTCTACCGAAGTGACACCAGCATCCTCAAGCAGGTCTTCCATCCGAAGGCACTCTACGCTACGGCGACGGACGGCACCCTGCTGGAACTCGACATGGACAGGTATTTCCCTGTTGTCGACAAGCGTCCCTCGCCCGAAAGCCGTGGCGAGGAGCGCGCCGACCGGATCCTTTCGATCGAATTTGCGGGACCGGTGACGGCACTTGCGAAGGTTCAATGCGCTATCGGCGAAAAGGCCTTCACCGATCTTCTGTCTCTTGTCTTCGTAGACGGCCGTTGGCAGATCATCGCCAAGGTCTTCCACTACGACATCAAGCCCGCGAAATGAGGAGAGGCAAATGCCCTATGTAAACATCAAGATCACCCGCGAGGGCGCGACCGCCGAACAGAAGGCCGCCCTCATCAAGGGCGTGACCGATCTGCTGCAAACGGTGCTCAACAAGGACCCCGCCACCACCTTCGTCGTCATCGACGAAGTAGCGCTCGAAGACTGGGGTGTCGGCGGACTGCCGGTTGACGAATACCGGCGAAAGGTCGGGGAAAAGTCCTAGCTGAACGAGGCCCCTTCTCCACCAAAGGAGGAAGGGGCAACTCAGCCGCCCGATGGCCAACATCCGTTGGGCGGCTCGTTTGCGCTTGATCGCTTTCGACAGGCTCTCTATCTCATTGTCTCCCGCCGCATTGATCCCGGAGACGCATCTTGTCCGTATTCAGCAACCTCCCCAAAGCTCCCGTCGCCGCAAAAAAGCCGGTGAGCGACACGCGCCACGGCATTACCCGCACCGATGACTACGCTTGGCTGCGCGCGGACAATTGGCAAGCGATGTTCCGCGATCCCTCGATCCTCGATCCGGAAATCCGCAAGCACCTGGAAGCGGAAAACGCCTATATGAACGCGGCCATGGACGACACGAAGGCGCTGCAGAAGGCGCTGTTTGCCGAGATGCGCGGCCGGATCAAGGAAGACGACAGCTCGATACCGGTCAAGGACGGCCCGTTTGCCTACGGCCACGCCTATGTCACCGGCGGCGAGCAGCCGCGTTACTTCCGCATTCCGCGCAACGGCGACCACAAGGACGAGGCGATCCGCCAACTGCTGCTCGACGGCGACAAGGAGGCCGAGGGCAAGGCCTATTTCCGCCTCGCGGGCCTCGACCACTCGACCGACCATAGCCTCGGCATCTGGGGCTATGACGACAAGGGCTCGGAATATTTCACGCTGAGGGTTCGCGATCTCGCCACCGGCGAGGACCTGACCGATATCATCGAGAACACCGGCGGTGGCGGCGCCTGGGCGCCGGACGGCAAAAGCTTCTTCTATACCGTGCTCGACGACAACCACCGGCCTTCGAAGATTTTCCATCACGTGCTCGGCACCAACCAGGCGGACGACCGGCTGGTCTATGAGGAAGCGGATCCGGGGTTCTTCATGTCGGTCGGCGGCTCGCTGCTCGACGACTTCATCTACATCGACATCCATGACCACGAGACGAGCGAATATCGGCTGCTTTCGACCAGCGACCTGACGGCAGAACCGAAGCTCGTCGCCGAGCGCGTCACAGGGCTCGAATACTCGATGACCGAGGGCGGCGACGTCTTCTACATCCTCACCAACGCCGACGGCGCCAAGGACTTCAAGATCTTGGAAGCGCCGGTAAATGCACCGGGCAAAGAGAGCTGGCGCGAGGTGGTGCCGCACAAGCCCGGCACGCTGATCCTCAGCCACATGGCCTATGCCCGTCATCTCGTCTGGCTGCAGCGGCGCGAAGGTCTGCCGGAAATCGTCATCCGCGACCGAAAGACCGGAGAGGAACATGCGATCGCCTTTGCCGAAGAGGCCTATTCGCTCGGCCTATCGGGTGCCGCCGAATACGATACCGACGTCATCCGCTTCTCCTACTCTTCGATGACGACGCCGTCGCAGCTCTTCGACTACGACATGGCGACGCGTCAACGCACGCTGCTGAAGACCCAGGAGGTGCCTTCCGGCCACAACCCGGACGACTATGTCACCCGGCGCGTCTTCGCCCCCTCCTGGGACGGCACTGAAGTGCCGGTGACGCTGCTCTATCGCAAGGACACGCCGCTCGACGGCTCCGCCCCCTGCCTGCTCTATGGCTATGGCGCCTACGGCATCACCATTCCGGCCGGCTTCAACACCAATTGCCTGTCGCTCGCCGATCGCGGCTTCGTCTACGCCATTGCCCACATTCGCGGCGGCAAGGATCGCGGCTTTGCCTGGTACGAAGACGGCAAGATGGCCAAGAAGACCAATACCTTCAAGGATTTCATCGCCGCCGCTGACTATCTGAATCAGCAGAAGTTCACATCCTACGCAAAGATCGTTGCCGAGGGCGGCTCGGCCGGCGGCATGCTGATGGGCGCTATCGCCAACATGGCTCCGGAGAAGTTCACCGGGATCATCGCCGCCGTGCCCTTCGTCGACGTGCTCAACACCATGCTCGACGACACGCTGCCGCTGACCCCGCCGGAATGGCCGGAATGGGGCAACCCGATCGAAAGCCGCGAATTCTACGACATCATCGCCGGCTACTCGCCCTACGACAATGTCGGCGCAAAGTCCTACCCGGCGATCCTCGCGCTCGGTGGCCTCACCGATCCGCGCGTCACCTATTGGGAGCCGGCAAAGTGGGTCGCGCGGCTGCGCGAGAAGACCACCGGCAGCGAACCGATCCTGATGAAGACCAACATGGATGCCGGCCATGGCGGCGCGTCCGGGCGCTTCCAGCGGCTCGAAGAGATCGCCTTCGAGTATGCCTTTGCGATCAAGGTCGCCGGCAGGATGTAACCAGTGCGGGATGAGGAAAAGTGTATGCGGTTTTCCGCCCGCATCCCGCTCTAGCTTATGGAATCGATCACGATGGATTTGGGGTCGATCCGACCCAAAATCATCGTGATCTAGGAGGCACTGCCATGCCCGTCCATGTCGCCCTGCTCCGTGCCGTCAATGTCGGCGGCACGACTTCGCTCGCCATGGCAGACCTGAAGGCAATCTGCGAGGGGCTCGGCTTTGCCGACGTCAAGACCTACATCCAGAGCGGCAACGTCCTGTTCCGCTCGGATCTGCCGGCAGCCAAAGCAGCAGCAATGCTGGACGGCGCCCTTCTCGAAAAGTTCGGGAAGGCGCCGGGCGTGATGGTCCGGACCGGCGCACAATTGCAGGCGATCGCCGATCGCGCCCCTTTCCCGGACGCCAAACCCAACCTGCTGCACATCGTGTTCCTCTCGGAGCCCGCACCCGCGGACGCGCTCGACAAGCTTGTCGCCCCGGATGATGAGGAAGTGCGGTTGGCTGGACACGAAATCTACATTCATTTCCCCAATGGCTCGGGACGTTCGAAGCTCAAGCTGCCGGCGGCAAAGGCCGGCACCGCGCGCAACCTCAATACGGTGCGCAAGCTCGCCGCTTTGGCGCTTGAGATGGAAGGTTAGGCGGCGGCCGGCTGGAACAGCAGCCGGACCAGGGATCGGAGTACGAGCAACTGCTGCGGCAGGCTTTCGGGCTGCTTCAGCGCTTTCGACAGGATGATGCCGCCTTCGAGCACGGTCGAAACCATGTCGGCCAATTGATCGACATCCAGCGGTTCGCGGGGCCGATAGACGCGCATGATCTCCGCGAACATCGCGCCGAAGCGTCGACGCCACGCCAACGCCGCCTGCCGGTTGATTTCCTGAATCTCGCGATCGAAGGCGCGCTCCTGGGTACACATCACCGCAACCAGACATCCGGGGTGGCCGTTCGGCAGGTCGGACAGAGTTTCGGACAGCAGTTTCAAACCGAGCAGGAACGCCTGCAGCGGGTCGTCGGCCAACTGATGGGCTCGACCGAAGATCTCATCGTAGATGCGCTCGTCGTTCTCGATGTAGCGTTCGAGCAGCGCCCGGGCGAGTTCGTTCTTGTCACGGAAATGGTAGAAGAACCCGCTCTTGGTAATGCCGATCTCGGCGATCAGTTCGTCGATCGAGGTCGCGCCGAAACCCTTCGCCAGCACCGCCGCCTCCGCGGTGTCGAGGATTCTCGCTCGCGTTTCCTCACCCTTTCGCATTAGCGGCTGCCCTACCATTGGTGCGGTTTCCGACAACGAAGGGGCCATCAGCCGACGACGCCGTGACGGAACCAACGCAGTAAGTGACTGATTTCGCTACAATATGCGGATATATTAGCAATAGTATACCTTAAGTCGTCTAGTTTAGAAGACGATAAAAAGGCAGTAATTTACGTGGTTCTGCGGGATTGGAGGCGTCCCCGAGCCCCATCAGCAAGACTGAACCGGTGGAGACCGACATGGCCAAATACCGACGGAGCCTGCCTCTCTTGAAGGGTGGGCTGTTCCTGAGCGACGGCGGCATGGAGACGACGCTGATTTTCCACGAAGGCGTCACGCTTCCACACTTCGCAGCCTTCGTGTTGCTTTCGACCGCCGATGGGCGGCGTCGGTTGCTGAGCTACTACGCGCGCTACCTCGCGATCGCTCAGCAACATGGCATCGGCTTCGTGCTCGATACGCCCACATGGCGGGCAAGCTCGGACTGGGGCGTAAAGCTTGGCTACAATGACGAGGCACTGGCCGTCACAAACCAGAATGCCGTCTACATGCTTGCGGAACTGCGCGGCGAATATGAGCGCCCGCAGGCACCGATCGTGCTCAGCGGGGCGATCGGGCCGCGTGGCGACGGCTACCGCCTGGGCCGTATGAGCCCTGACGAGGCCGAAGACTACCATTCGCCGCAAATCTCGGCCTTTGCCGTCAGCGATGCGGACATGGTGAGCGCCTATACGCTGACTAGCATCGACGAAGCGACCGGCATTGCCCGTGCGGCCCAGAGCCACGGCATGCCCTGCGCCATTTCCTTCACGGTGGAGACCGATGGCCGGCTACCGGACGGCCGCAGCCTTCAGGCCGCAATCGAGACCGTTGACGCTGCGACCGGCGGCTATCCGCACTACTACATGATCAACTGCGCCCATCCGAGCCACTTCGAAACAATCCTCGACGCCGAAGGCACCTGGACGCAACGCATTGCCGGCATCCGGGCCAACGCCTCGATGATGAGCCATGCCGAACTCGACAATAGCGAAACGCTCGATGCCGGCGATCCCGCCGACCTCGGGCAGCGGTACAGAACACTGACAGCGCATTTGCCACGATTGCGCATCCTCGGTGGCTGCTGCGGCACCGATCATCGCCATATCGCGGCAATCTGCGAGGCCTGCCTTCCACCGACGGCGCTGAGCGCCTGAGGCACGGGGCCTCGCCCTCCCGGCCCTCTCGCGAGTAATCGCGGGAGGGCGCCGCGTTTTTGGGCTCCCGCAAAGCCATAGTGTTAGGGATGAGGAATGCGTGCGCGGCTTTCCGCCCGCATCCCGCTCACTTCCAAGAATCGATCACGATGATTTTTGGCCGCGCCGACCCACAATCATCGTGATCTCGTGTAGACTTGGGCGGAAAGGACGGCCCCGGGTTATCCCGGCAGACGCCGTTGACCGCTTGATCATGAACTATGCTCCCCCCTCACCGACCGGAAATGCTGAAGCCTTTGTCTTCGACAACAGCTATGCCCGGCTGCCGCAGCAGTTCTTCGCCCGCGTCGAGCCGACCCCTGTTGCCGAACCCTGGCTGATCAAGCTCAATAAGTCCCTGGCAGAGGAGCTCGGCCTCGACGTCGCCGCGCTCGAACGTGACGGTGCCCAGATCTTCTCCGGAAACCGCGTGCCCGTTGGCGCCGAACCACTTGCCATGGCCTATGCCGGCCACCAGTTCGGCACCTTCGTGCCGCAGCTTGGCGACGGCCGGGCGATCCTGCTCGGCGAAGTGATCGATCGAAACGGAACGCGGCGCGACATTCAGTTGAAGGGACCGGGCCAGACGCCGTTTTCACGCCGTGGCGACGGTCGCGCGGCGCTCGGGCCGGTGCTGCGCGAATATATCGTCAGCGAGGCGATGTTTGCCCTGGGTATCCCGACGACACGGGCGCTGGCGGCCGTCGTCACCGGCCAGCCCGTCTATCGCGAACAGATCCTGCCCGGCGCCATCGTTACGCGCGTTGCCGCGAGCCACATGCGCGTCGGCACCTTCCAGTTCTTCGCTGCGCGCGGCGACATGGCTTCGGTGAAGATCCTCGCCGACTACGCGATCGACCGGCACTATCCCGACATCAAGGACAAGGACCGGCCGTATCTCGCCTTCTTCGAGGCGGTGACCGCGCGCCAGGCGGAGCTGATCGCCCGCTGGCTGCATGTCGGTTTCATCCATGGCGTAATGAACACCGACAACATGACGATATCCGGCGAGACGATCGACTTCGGCCCCTGCGCCTTCATGGACGCCTACGACCCCAGGAAGGTGTTCTCCTCGATCGACCAGACCGGCCGTTATGCCTATGCGAGCCAACCCGGCATCGGCCAATGGGACCTCGCCCGCCTGGCCGAGACCCTGGTGCCGCTCTTCGACGAAAACGCGGACAAGGCGGTCGAACTGGCAAATGATGCGCTCGGCGAATACGGCGCAATCTTCCAGCGCCATTGGCTGGACGGCATGCGGGCCAAGATCGGGCTCGTCACGAGCGAAGAGAGCGATCTCGATCTCGTGCAGTCACTGCTGAGCGCCATGCACAAGGGCGAGGCCGATTTCACTCTCACCTTCCGGCGGCTGTGCGACAGTGCCCGCGATCCGGGAGGCGATGCGATGTTCAGCGCTACCTTTGCCTCGGCCGAGGCAATCCAGCCATGGCTTCAGGACTGGCGCCAACGGCTTTCCCGCGAAACGGCAACGCCCGAAGCGCGCTCGGCGGCGATGAAGGCCGTGAACCCCGCCTACATCCCCCGCAATCACCGCATCGAACAGGCGATCGCGGCGGCAACCGACGACGCCGACTTTTCGCTGTTCGAAGCGCTGATCGACGTCACCGCGAAGCCCTACGAGGATCAACCGCAATTTGCCGCCTACCAGGAGCCGCCAAAGCCCGAAGAGGAAGTGCAGCGAACCTTCTGCGGCACGTGACCTCCGCCTGAAGCGAGCGCATAGTTCCTCCGGTCTTGATTCACCGAAATACTCTATCTTCTTGTTTTTGCGCGCTGCGAAGGCCGTGCCGCTTCTCTGGCAGCGAGTTGAGCCGAAGCGCATGTCAGCCTTGCCTTCAGCTACCTCGGCGCCTTGAGCACAACCCCATCGCATACCTCTAAATTTCCGCGCTGCGAAATTGTGGCTATTGAAAGGCAGGTGCGGCGCGTTAGGTGCTACCGGTAAGGGTGCCAAACGCGCCATTCCACGCCAGGCTGCCGCGACGTTGCTTGCGACCGCCAGCTCCGAAACCGACCTGTCTCACGCGGCCCCGAACGGGGACCGGCGTTATGGAAAAAACCGTGCCGCGGCACCGTTCTTCAATGCGGGAGTTTCCATCATGCTCATCCTGACGGCCATCGTCTTCGCTCTCATCGGCCTCGTGCTCGGTGGCGGAGGGGCCAAGCTGCTGATACTCGGCGGCAGCCCCTACTACCTCGTCGTCGGTATCGGCTTCCTGCTGACGGCCGTGCTCCTGTTCATGCGGAAATCGGCGGCGATCTGGCTCTATGCGTTCATTATCGTCGGCTCGCTCGGCTGGGCGATCTCGGAAGTCGGCTTCGACTGGTGGCAGCTTGGCCCGCGCGGCGGCGTCATCGTGCTTCTGGGGCTCTGGCTGCTGCTGCCGGCCGTCCGTCAGCCACTCGGCTTCCAGAGCCCTACGGGCGAGCGCTATGCGGTGAGCGCCTGGCCGCTGGCGATCGCCATACTCATCTCGATCGGTGTGGCGGGCTATGCCCTGATGCTGGATCCGCACGATATTCGCGGCGATCTGCCAAGCGATGTCGTTGCCGCCAACCCGCCGCTGGGAGGCTCGGTACCTCCGGGCGAATGGCATCAATACGGGCGCACGCCGTTCGGTCAAAGGTATTCGCCCCTCAACCAGATCACGCCGGACAATGTCGGCAATCTGAGGGTTGCCTGGCAATACCAGACAGGCGACGTCAAACGGCCCGACGACGTCGGGGAGACGACCTATCAGGTCACGCCGCTCAAGATCAAAGACACGCTCTATGCCTGCACCCCGCACAACTGGGCGATCGCGCTCGACGCGGCGACCGGCGAGGAGAAATGGAAGTATGATTCCAACTCGGGCATGAACCCCGACCGCCAGCATCAGACCTGCCGCGGCGTCACCTATTGGGCCGATCCGGCGGCCGCGCCGGGCAGCCCCTGCGCCGAGCGGGTCTACCTGCCGACCTCCGATGCGCGCCTGATCGCGCTCGACGCGGCGACCGGCTCCGTCTGCACCAGCTTTGCCGATAACGGCGTGCTGCATCTCGGAACGGGCATGAAGTACAATCCGGCCGGCTACTATTATTCGACTTCACCACCAGTGGCCGTTGCCGGCAAGCTCATCATCGGCGGCGCCGTCAACGACAACTACTCGACCCAGGAACAATCCGGCGTCATCCGTGCCTTCGACATCAACACCGGTGCACTGATCTGGAACTGGGACAGCGGCAATCCGGATGTGACGACGCCCCTTCCCGAGGGCCAGACCTACACGACCAACTCGCCAAACAGCTGGTCGGTGTTCAGCTATGACGAGGGCCTCGGCCTCGTCTACATCCCCATGGGCAACCAGGTGCCGGACCAACTGGGCATGGGCCGCAGCGAGCACGTCGAGAAATATTCGTCCTCAATCGTTGCACTCGACATCAACTCAGGCGCCGTGCGCTGGGTCCGGCAGACCGTACATCACGATCTCTGGGACATGGACGTGCCGGCGCAGCCGGCCCTGCTCGACATCACCAAGGAAGACGGCACCGTGGTGCCGGCGCTGGTCGGGCCGACGAAGCAGGGCGATATCTACGTGCTCGACCGCAGGAGCGGCGAACCGATCATCCCCGTTGAGGAGGTTCAGGCCCCGGGCGGAGCGATCCCTGAGGATTTCACCGCGCCGACGCAGCCGGTCTCCGGCCTCACCTTCATGCCTGCGCCGCTGCAGGAGAAGGACATGTGGGGCGTCACGCTCTTCGACCAGCTTGCCTGCCGCATCGCCTTCCGGTCGCTGAAATACGAGGGGCGCTACACGCCGCCGTCGATCGAAGGAACGCTCGTCTATCCCGGCAACTTCGGCACCTTCAATTGGGGCTCCGTCGCCGTCGATCCGGAACGTCAGGTGATGTTCGGCATGCCGACCTACCTTGCCTTCACCTCGCGTCTCGTGCCTCGCGATCAGGTTCCGCCAAAGGGACAGGACGAGAAGGGGTCGGAACAGGGCCTCAACCGCAACGACGGCGCGCCCTATGGTGTCTTCATGGGCCCCTTCCTCGGGCCGCTCGGCATTCCCTGCCAGGCGCCGCCATGGGGTTATGTCGCCGGCGCGGATCTTCGAACCGGCAAGATCGCCTACAAGCACAAGAATGGCACCGTCGAGGACATGACGCCGCTGCCATTGCCGTTCAAGGTGGGTGTGCCGGGTATCGGCGGACCAATGATCACCAAGGGCGGCCTCGCCTTCCTTGGCGCCGCGGTCGACGACTATCTGCGCGCCTATGACCTGACGACCGGCCGCCAGCTCTGGGAGGCACGCCTGCCCGCCGGCGGCCAGTCGACACCGATGAGCTATGCGGTCGGCGACAAGCAGTATGTGCTGATCGTCGCCGGCGGTCACGGTTCGGTCGGCACCAGGCCAGGCGATTACATCATCGCCTACACTCTGCCTTGAGGCGCGAGAATCATCCCTAACTCTCGCTAGAAGGTTGCAACGGCAAGCTCCGCGCAAGCCGGCAAAAGCAGCTTCCCCCGGACGACAGATTCCGGGGGATTCCCATGAAGATCGACAACAGCATCTCGAACTACTACTTCTCCCAGCGCCGCCAGCAGATGGGTACGGTTTCGCCGATCGAAGAGACCGGCACCGACGCGCGCCCGCGCCAAGCCCCGACGATTGCGCCGCCGTCGACCTCGAACGCGCTCTCCAACGCGCTGTGGGCGACCGCGACCCGCGACGAAACCGGTACCGCCTCGATCACGGACAAGGAAGGGGCGGCGCCCTCGGGCAACTCGGTCAGCGACGAGTTCCTGAAGCGGGCGAAGATGAGCCTGGCAGAACAGATCCGCGCGCAGATCCTGGAGTCGCTAGGTCTCAGCGAGGAAGACCTCAAGGCGATGGATTCCGAGCAGCGCAAGGCCGTCGAAGACGAAATCCGCCAGGCGATCGAACGTGCGATGGGTGTCGAAAAGCAACGCGATAACGCGGCCACCGACATTGCCGATAGCGCAAGTGACGCCCTCTAAAAAGGCGGCACTGCCGGACGGACTTGTCTCGTTCCGGCAATGGATGATATCCAGCCCTCCTCAAGAGAGGACCAAGATCCGTGCGCCTGATCCGCTAGCGACGTTCATCGCCAGAAAATTCACCGAGCCGGGCCGCCCTTCGGCGGCTTTTGGCATGGCATTTTTCCGGCCGCATGAACGCCTAACATTGACATGACCGTTCACCGGCCATCGCTGGGATCATCTACATGACAACCAAAGACGGAATCATTTCCGAAACCGGCAGCCTTCGCGCCGGCCCCTTCGACCTTGGCTATGCGATCGAGGGTAGCGGCACGCCGCTGCTCGTCGTCGGCAGTGCCATCTATTATCCGCGCACCTTCTCAAGGGCGCTTCGCGAAAAGCTGCGGCTGGTCTTCATCGACCATCGCGGCTTCGCGCCCGCATGGACGAAATATACCGCCGGCGACATCGGCTTCGAGACGGTGCTCGACGACCTCGACCGGCTGCGCGCGCATCTCGGTCTCGAGCGGTTTGCCATCCTCGGTCATTCCGGCCACGGCTACATGGCGCTCGAATATGCCAAACGGCACCCGGAGCGCATCAGCCATGTGGTTATGGTCGGGACCGGCCCGAGCCATTCGGCCCGCCACATGGCGCTCGCCGACCGGATCTGGGAGGAGACCGTCTCGCCCGAGCGTAAGGCGATCTTCGAACGGGAAATGGCCAAGCTTGGTGCCGACATCGCCGCGCGGCCGGAGGAGCGGTTCAAATCGCTGCTGATCCGGCTTGGCGCGAAGAGCTGGCATCAGCCGGACTTCGACGCGGCGTCGCTTTGGCTAGATGTCACCGTCAACAACGCGGTCTTCGATCATCTCTGGGGAGAGGTCTTTCGCGACATCGATATCCGCAAGGGGTTGAACGCGCTGACGGCACCTGTGCTGCTTGCACTTGGCCGATCGGATTATCTCGTCGTGCCGGCCTCCACCTGGGACGAGTACCGGGAGGACTTCGCGGACCTGACGGTGCAAACCTTCGAGAAGAGCGGCCACACACCGCAACTGGAGGAAAGCGATCTCTTCGATGAGGTCTTGCTCTCGTTCCTCGGTAACAAACCTGACTGCGGCTGAGCCGGGCCAGCATTGCTGCCGGGGCCACAGTCTCGGCATTCGGGAAGGGCCTAGATAGGCCCTTCCCTCCCACTGCCATTGACACAAGGCAGCGCACAACTATCTATTGCTCTAGAAGCTATAGGTTTGAGGCAGACATGTATTCCATCGGCGATCTCTCGCGGCGCACCGGCGTCAAGATTCCGACCATTCGCTATTACGAGCAGATGGGGCTGATCGCGGCACCCGAGCGTTCCGAAGGCAACCAGCGGCGCTACGAGAGAAGCGAACTCGAGCGGCTTGCCTTCATCCGCCACGCACGCGATCTCGGCCTGTCGATCGATTCGATCCGGGATCTCCTCGCCCTCAGCCAGCATCCGGAGCGGCCGTGCGGCGAGGCCGACCGGATTGCAACCGAGCACCTGGCAACCGTGCGCGAGAAAATCGCCCAACTAAAAAAACTGGAACACGAGCTTGAACGGATCGTCGCCTGCGACGGCAATCACACCGTGGGCGACTGCTACGTGATCCGGGCATTGGCCGACCACTCGATGTGCGAGAGCGAGCACTGAGATTGCGGACGATATTCGATCGCGCCCAAAATCCCCGTTGACAATATCGCGAAAACGGACAATCTAGCGCCCATGATCAAGAACGCACCCATTTGCCGCGCGTATTTTTGGCTGTTCCGATAGGAGCGGCCTGCTGATCATATTCAACAAGGCCGCCATCAGGCGGCTTTTGTTTTTCCGGCTCCTGATGGCGAGAAAACCCGAGGAGCCCAGACATGCTACAGACCGCCATCCCTACCCTACATTCGACACCGGCAACGCGACCGCCGATGATCACCATCCGCTGCGCCAAGCAGCGCGACCTGCCGGAACTGCGCGACATGATCGCGGAACTTTCCGCCCATCACGGCGACGCGGCGCCGATCACGCCCGAACAGCTTGAACGCGATCTCTTCGGCCGCACGCCCTGGATCACGGCACTCGTTGCCGAGGCCGGCAATCGGCTGATCGGCTACGCGATCCTAGTGCCGATCTACCGGGCAGCCGAAGGTGCACGCGGCATGGAACTGCATCACCTCTTCGTTCGCCCTGAAAGCCGCGGCACCGGCATCGGCCGTCACCTCGTTGCCAAGGCGCGCGAGCAGGCGAAGATGGCCGGCTGCGACTTCCTTTCGGTCAGCGCCGCCACGGGCAATTTCCAGGCGCATCATTTCTACGAATCCGAACGCTTCGTGCCTCGTCCGGTGACCGGCATGCGCTATATGCAAAAGCTTGGATGAGGACGGACCGATGCGTCTTGCAATCGTGCTCTGTGAAGGCTTCGCCGATTGGGAATGTGCGCTGTTGATGGCGGCGGCGCGCACCCATCTCGGTATCGATGTCGAGGTCGCCACCGCCGACGGCGCACGCGTGACGTCGATGGGCGGGCTCGACGTCTCGGCGCACCTGTCGATCGACGCGCTCGATCCTGCAGGCTTTGACGGCTTGGTGATCTGCGGCGGATCGATCTGGGACACGCACGAGGCTCCTGATCTCTCGGCAACGATCCGCGCTTTCGATCGCGACAGGCGCGTGGTCGCGGCCATCTGCGGCGGCGTCAATGCGCTCGCCACAGGCGGTCTTCTCAACGGCATCGACCACACCGGCAACAGCGCCGAAAGCCTTGCAGCGCTGCCCGGCTATCGCGGTGGGCCGCACTATCGCGATCAGTCGCAGGCACTGCGCAGCGGCCACGTCGTCACTGCCGCCGGAACCGCGCCGATCAGTTTTGCCGGCGAGATCCTGCACGGACTTGGCCTTGGCTCGGCGGAACTCGACGGCTTTCTCGCGCTCTACGGACATGAGCATCGGGCGAATGAAAGCGGCAGCGTCGGGTGAGACTTGCGGTAGAGCGCGGTGCGTTCTTTTGAACGCACAGGTCGCTCTAGCACTTTGATTCCAGAGCATCTTGCTGCCCACAGCGATTCCACTCGGGGGCAGGATGCTCTAGAGCCAGTTCGAGATCTGATCGAGCGGCTTTTTCACCTTGCCGGCGACCGGAACGGTCGCATCCGGGGCGGGATAACCGACAACCAGGATCAGGAACGGCTTTTCACTTTCCGGTCGGCCGCAGATCTCGTTGAGGAAATTCATCGGCGCTGGCGTATGGGTGAGTGTCGCGAGCCCGGCATGATGCAGCGCCGTGATCAGGATGCCGGTGGCGATGCCGACACTCTCGTTGATGTAATAGTTCTTCTTCACATCACCCGGATTGGGGCCGCCGCGCTTCTGCGAGAAGATGACGATCAGGTAGGGAGCGGTCTCAAGGAAAGGTTTGTCCTCGTCCGTGCCGAGCGGCGCCAATGCGTCGAGCCATTCCTGCGGTGCTTTATCCCGATAAAAGATGCGCTCTTCCTCTTCCGCCGCCCGGCGCACCTCGGCCTTGATCGCGGCGCTCTCGATGACCGTGAAATGCCAGGGCTGATGATTGGCGCCGCTCGGCGCCGTGCCGGCCGCCTTCAGACAGGTTTCGATGACCTCCCGCGGCACGGCGCGATCGCTGAAATAGCGTGTGGTGCGCCGACGGTTGATCTCGTCGTAGAAGTCGGCGGCACGCGTCGCCATCTCCTCGGGGCTGCGCTCGATCCACTGGTCATAGGGCACGGTTTCGTGTGGGCGCATTCAGTCTCCTCCTCGTTGTCCTGCAGCAACGCGCGCCCCTCTTGACGCACAAAGGTCGCTGCAGCACTTTGAATTCCTGCATGTTTTTCCCCTCAACCGGTGACGATCGGGGAAAGCATGCAGAAGGAGTTGAGCGCGCCTCGACGCGAAGATCAAGGGTCAGAGCGCCGGGACCGCCTTGAGATAGGCGGCAATCGCCTCCCGGTCGGCCGGCGTCAGTTTCGCCATGTTCTTCTGCACCTCGACCATCGAGCCGCCGACCGAATCGAATTCCGGCGTGAAGCCGGTTTCCAGATAGGAGGCGATATCTGATGCACTCCAGCCGCCGATGCTCTTGGAACCGGGTGTGATGTCGGGGATGCGGCCCTGGCCCTCCGGATTCGGCGCGCCGGCCAGCCACTGATCGGGCTCGAAACCGCCAATCGCATTACGGGGCGTATGGCACTCGCCGCAATGGCCCGGTCCCTCGACGAGATACTGGCCGCGGGCAAGCTTTGGATCGTTGGCGTCCACCGCGACGCGTGGCTTGTCTGTCAGGAACAGCAGCTTCCAGCCGCCCAATGCCACCCGCATATTGTAGGGGAACGGCAGTTCGTGCGGCGGCGCCACGTCAGCGCTCTTCGGCAGGGTCTTCATGAAACCCCAGAGATCGTTGACGTCATTGGGCGTCATGCGCGTATAGGAGCCATAGGGGAAGGACGGATAGAGATGCTCGCCGTTGCGTCCCACGCCGCGGGTCATCGCATTGCCGAAGTCCGCAAGCGTCCACCCGCCGATGCCGGCGGTCTCGTCAGGCGAGATGTTCGGCGCATGGAAGGTTCCGAACGGGCTCTTCAACGGTGCGCCGCCGGAAAGAACGAGGCGAGCGTCACCTTCGGCGCCCCGCTTGGCGTGACAGCTCACGCAGCCGCCGGCCCAGAAAACCCGTTCGCCGTTGGCAAGATCCGGTTCCCCGAGCCCCTCCCAATGAGACGCACTCCACGGCGCCGGCTTCGTCAGCCACCAGAAGGCTGCTCCACCCACGACGCCCAGCACCACAAGACCCGAAATCAGCTTTCTCGTGCGACGCCCCATTGTCACCCCTCATGCCTAGCCGCAGGCGGGCCGGCTCTAAATGCAGATAGAGGCACGCGGCTCGAAGTCGCGTGCCTCCCTAGTCAACATGATGCGACGTCGCCGCCCCTTAATCCTTCTTCAGGCGATAGCTCTCATGACAGCTGCCGCAGTCCTTGCCGATGCCGCCAAGGGCCGCGCCGACTCCGGCCTGGTCAGCCGGGAGCTGTGCCAGAACCGTCGCGGTATCCGTGCCGAGCTTGGCGGCCTTGGCCTTGAAGTCATCCATGTTTACCCAGATCTTCGGGCTCGCCTCGGTCTCATGCCCCGTCTCCGAACCGGCCGGGAAATGGTCAGGGAAGGTCTTTATCGTTTCGCTGATCGTCGTCAGCGACGCTTTGACGACCTCGGCGTCATAGGGTTTCTCACCTTTGGCGATGCCGGCAAGCGCGCCGGTCGCCGCACCCACCTTTTTCATCAGCTGCTGACGAACCACCTGCGGCTCGTCGGCTGCCGTGACGGCAGTAACCCCCAGGCCCGCAAGAGCGGCAGCCAACATCAGTGCGCGTATTTTCATCAGGTTCTCCCGGTCAATCAAATCTGTTTGGCGAATCTGCCTGGCAAGCCTTCATGTCCAATGCGCCGGCATGATGTCATCTTGATTATTCTGCGGAAGTAACATTTTTTTGATGTGCTTGTTACGACAGCAGAATTTCCAATGATCGCCTCGTATTTCCGGGATTTCGACCGGTCAGAAGTATAAATATGACATTTATAATCATGTTTATACTTCACTCGCGGCCACGATGGACATCAGTTCGCCCAGCCCTGCCAGATGGTGAACGCCGCGACCAGAATGAGCACCACGCCGGCGGCGCGGCCGATCCACATCGTTGCGCCGGGGCTGCCAACCAGGAAATCACGACCGCGGCCGGCGGCAAGCGCCAGGCCGCCATAGATCGCGAGCTGCGTTGTCGCGATCATTGCGGCCATGACCAGAGCCTGCGACCAGATCGGCCCAAACTGGGGTTTGAGGAACTGCGGATAGACCGCCAGCATGAAGAGATAGGCCTTGGGGTTCATCAGGCTCGTCAGCGCACCCTGCCGGAAACTCGCCCAGCGCGAGAGCTTCCCCGAGCCTTCGATGCCGCCGATGGTGATCGAACTCCTGACGAGCGAAAAGCCGATCCAGGCGATATAGGCAGCACCGGCGACGAGCAGCACGTTGAAGAGACCAGGCACCAGATGCAGGATGACGCTGACCCCGAGCGCCGCATAGAGCGTGTGCAGCACGCCGCCCGCCATGATGCCGGCCGTCGCCGACAGGCCGGAGGCCCGGCCGCCGGTCAGCGAGTTCGCCAGAACGAAGACCATGTCCACGCCCGGCACGATGATGATGCCGAACAGCAAGGTGAAGAAGAGCCAGAGATTTTCCGTGTAGGTCATGTCAGTTGTCCGTCGCCTGATTTTTCATTTCTCTATACGAATTGCTGTTTTTTCAATTCGTTGGCTGATGGTATAAATCCGGGCAACTGACAAGGTATTGTCAGGAGCGTTGACGACGGGAGCGGTTTTCGATGCGCAAGGCGGCACGGCTTTTCGAGATCATCCAGATCCTCAGGCTTGCGCGAAAGCCCGTGACCGGCGCGGCGATGGCCGAGACGCTGGAGGTGACGGTGCGCTCGATCTACCGCGATATCGCAGCACTTCAGGCGATGCGGGTGCCGATCGAGGGCGGCCGCGGCATCGGCTATATCCTCAGGCCCGGTTTCGACCTGCCGCCGCTGATGTTCTCGATCGAAGAAACGGAAGCGATCGCCGTGGCGCTGGCTCTGCTGTCGCGAACCGGCGACGAAGAGCTGAAGGCGGCAGCCGGCCGCGTCAACAAGAAGATCACTGCCGCGGTGCCCGAGCCACTCCGGCTCGCCTTCCGTTCGCAGGCGCTGCATGCCTGGGGAACGATCGCCCCCTCGCCCGCCGGCATCGATCTCGCTTTGGTGCGCCGGGCGATCCGCGACGAGCAGAAGCTCGAACTCAACTATCGCGACGAACTCGGCCGCGCAACGGAACGGATGATCCGGCCGGTGGCGCTGATCTACTATTCGGAAACCGCCAACATCGTTGCCTGGTGCGAATTGCGGCAGGCAATCCGCAATTTCCGGGCCGACCGCGTCGAACATTGCGAGGCGGCGGGCGCGTATTTCCCGGGCGAAGGCAACCGCCTGAGGGAACTCTGGGTCAGCGGCTGGAAAACGCCACCGACCGCAGCCTGACCCATCTATTGCCGGAGCGCAGCCCAAATGAAAAGACCCGGCGCAAGCGCCGGGTCCAAACGTCATGCACGGAAAACGAGCGACTTACTTGGCCGCGGCTTCGTACATTTCGAGCACGTAGTCCCAATTGATCAGGCTGTCGACGAAGGCTTCGAGGTACTTCGGACGGGCGTTGCGGTAGTCGATGTAATAGGAGTGTTCCCAGACATCGACGCCGAGGATCGGCGAAGCACCGTGAACGAGCGGGTTTTCGCCGTTCGGAGTCTTGGAGATCTCAAGCTTGCCATTCTTGACCGAGAGCCATGCCCAGCCCGAGCCGAACTGGCCGGTGCCGGCAGCGATGAAATCGGCGCGGAACTTATCGTAGCCGCCGAGATCGGACTTGATGGCCGCGTCGAGCTTGGCCGGCAGGCTGGTGCCGCCGCCGCCCTTCTTCATCCACTTCCAGAAGTGGATGTGGTTGTAGTGCTGGCCGGCATTGTTGAACAGCGGCTGGTTGGTGCCATAGGACTTCTTGACGACTTCCTCGAGCGACAGGTCGGCAAGGCCGGCTTCTTCAGCAAGCTTGTTGCCGTTGGTCACGTAAGCGAGGTGATGCTTGTCGTGGTGGTATTCGAGCGTCTCGCGCGACATGTAGGGCGCCAGCGCATCGTAATCGTAGGGAAGGTTCGGCAATTCGAAAGCCATGTGGGCATCTCCTCTTGGCATGGGATTTCGTCAGGTAAATCTGTGAGCGGGAACATAGGCACCGGCCCCCATGGAGGCAACCGATGCAATGCCAATTTTTCCTCAACCCACGGAATATACTTTCAACATCATTTTGAAAGCATGACACTTTCGAGCACATTGACGCCACGGTTTGCCTGCAGCCTCGCCGCTCTTGCAATCATGCAATAAGGATCACCCATGCCACAGCGCTTGCTCCCCGCTCTCGTTCTCTCCGCTGCTGCGGCCTTCACCGCATCCGGTGCCGCGGCCTCTTCCGGCGATGCGTGGGAGACGTTCCGGGCAGAGGTTTCGAAGAAGTGCCTGGCGGCCGCCACTTCCCTGCAAAAGGCCAGCGCCGTCGTCGATCCCTTCGGCTCCGAGAGCTTCGGTCTGGCGCTGGTGATCGGTACGCCAAAGGGCTCCAAGGCCGCGGTCACGCAGATCTGCGTCTTCGACAAGAAAAAGAAGACGGTCGAACTCGGCGGCGAGCTTACGCCCGACACGGTGAAGGTGGGCGTGCCGACAAAGAAGAAATAGCCGAAAGCCCGGACCACGAGCTGCCTGCCGTTTGCGGCCAGCTGCCGTCAGCCACAATGAGCTGCGAATCGACGGCCGCTCGTCGCTTGAGCTTCAACCGACCCGTTGATAAGTCTTGGTCATGGTGAGCGATACCTATGAGAGGATCCTGGACTCAGCCGAACACCTCATGGTGTCGCGGGGCTACAACGCGTTCAGCTATGCCGACATCTCGGGCGAACTGGGCGTCGGCAAGGCGACCATCCACCATCACTTCCCGACCAAGGCTGACCTTGCGGCTATGGTGCTTGCTCGCTACCGCAAGAGCAATCGGCGCCACGTCGAGGGATTGTTTGCCGCCGTCAGCGATCCGGTCGCGCGGCTTGAAGCCTATGTCGGCTACTGGGAAGACTGTATCGCCAGGCAGGATTTGCCCTTCTGCATTGGCGCCCTGCTCGCCTCGGAGTTACCCTCGCTGCCGGACGCTGTCGTTCAGCAGGTACGCGGTCATTTTGCCGACCTTTCCGGCTGGCTCGGCGCAGTGATCGAGGACGGCGTGGTCAGCGGGCATCTGAAGGCGGTGCGAGGGCCGAAGGCAGAGGCCGAGACCCTGATGGCCACCGTCCATGGTGCGATGCTTGCCGCGCGCGTCGCCGGTTCCGATCCGGCCGTTTTTTCCGCGATCGCCCGGCCCGCATTGGACCGGCTCAAGCCGACAGTCGAAGCTTGATCGCCGACCCGAAAGCGCCGGCGATGGAACGAGCATGTGCAGGACGCTGTTCCCGCGGGAACGGTGGACTGTGCAGACCCGCGCTAAAAATCAAAACCAACGGACGCGATGGGCAGCTAAATCCATCGCGTCTCCTTTTCGCCAAGTTACCGACCAACTAGTCGGTCGAAATCTGAAGGAGTAAGCTCATGGCAAATCCGCTTTCCACGCTCGGCATCATTCATACCGCAATCAGCCTCGCGCCCGTCGTTGCCGGCCTCTACGGCTTTGCCCGCTACGGCGCGATCGTGCCCGCCACCCGATCCGGCAAGATCTACCTCGCCACGCTCGTCCTGGCGGTCCTGACCGCTGCCGGGCTTTCAAGCACCGGCGGCTTCAACGAGGGTCATGCGCTTGGCATCGTGACGCTGGCGGTCATCGCCGGCAGCTTGGCGATCGAACGGTTGGCCTTCGTTGGCCGCCTGAAACCCTACCTGACGACGTTGGGCTTCTCCTTCAGCTATTTCCTGCTGATCGTGCCCGCAATCGCCGAGACGCTGAAGCGCCTGCCCGCCTCGCAACCGCTTGCCAGCGGGCCGGAATCGCCGATCGTGCAAACGACGCTGCTTGCCTGGCTGGTCATCTTCCTGGCAGGCTTGTCGGTCCAGGCCTACCTGATCCACAAGCGCGCCTTGGTCAGGTCGCGCGCTCCCCGCTCGTACTGAGTGCCCGAACCGACAGCCATTTTGCCCCAGCGCCGAGCGCCGGGGCATTGCATGTGAGCGTGCGTCAGACGTCGCGGACTGCGTGCGCCCAATCCATATAGAGATCGCGCGCCTTGGCGGCGACCGGACCGGCCTGCAGGTCTCGGCTTTCGAGGCGCGTGACCGGCAGCACCTTGGAATAGTTGCCCGTGGTGAAGATCTCGTCGGCCGTTTCGAAGTCGGCCATGGTCAGTGTCGCCTCGACCACTTCGAAACCGGCTTCGCGCAGCAGCGTCATCACGCGGAAGCGGGTGATGCCGGCGAGGAAGGTGCGGTTGGCGGCCGGCGTATAGACGAGGCCGTCCTTGACCAGGAAGACGTTGGAAGAGCCGGTCTCGGCGATGTTGCCGAGCATGTCGCGCACCAGCGCATTGTCGAAGCCCCGCGAGCGGGCTTCGGTCAGGACGCGCGCATTGTTTGGATAGAGGCAGCCGGCCTTGGCATCGGTCGGCATCGATTCCAGCGTCGGTCGGCGGAAGGGCGAGAGCGTCAGCGACGAGCCGCCATGGCCGTTGCCCATCGGCGCCTCGAACAGGCAGAGCGCGAAACGGGTCGATTCCGGGTCGATGGCGACGACGCCGGCAGCGCCGTGCTCGGCCCAATACATCGGCTTCACATAAAGCGCTGTCTTGCCGTCGAACTTCTTGGCACCCTCCCAGGTCAGCGCCTCGATCTCTTCCGCTGCCATCGTCGGCTTCAGACCAAGCGCCGTCGCCGAGCGGTTGACGCGCTGGCAATGCAGATCAAGGTCGGGCGCAACGCCATCGAAGACGCGGGCGCCGTCAAACACCGTCGAACCCAGCCACATCGCGTGCGAGGTCGGGCCGATCAGCGGCGGGTTGCCCGAGAGCCATTCGCCATCGACATAGGTCCAGGTCACTGAGCGGGGGGATGTATCGACGGCCATCGGCGTCTCCTTCAGGTTTTTTGTTCTGCTTACTCGGCATAACCCGAAAAAACAGCATCGTGGTGAATGGGTATATCAAAAAATGTCATGGCGGCCATTCTGGTACCCGGACGGCCTCTCGCTTAGTCTCATGCGCAAAGGAAAGGGACAGCCGTGCGCATCAAGCATCTGGACGAGGACGACGTGGATATCTTCCGCCGCATACGGCTGGAAGCGCTCAACCGCGAGCCACAAGCATTCGCCTCGACTACGGCCGACTGGGAGCGCCTTTCGACGGAGGAATGGCGGGCGCGGCTGACGACCAACGCCGTCTTTGCCGCGCTCGACGGGGACCAGCCTGTCGGCATCATGGGACTGATGCGCGAGCGCGCGAGCCGGCTGGCGCACCGCGCCACGATCATCATGGTTTATGTGCGCGACGAAGCCCGCGGATCCGGCGTGGCGCGGCACCTTCTCACCCATCTGACCGACCATGCCCGCGCGTCCGGCATCCGCCTGCTGGAACTGGTCGTACGCGCCGACAACCCGACGGCCATCCGCTTCTACGCGCGTGAGGGTTTTCACGAAATCGGCCGTGTCCCCGGGGGCATGCTCGACGGAGACGTAGAGGTCGACGAAATTCTGATGGCGCGGCACATCGACGGCCGCGCCGCACCCGCATTGCAAGGAGCGCCCCGATGAAAGCCATGTATTACGACGCGTTCGAAAAGACGCCCGAAATCCGGACCCTTCCCGATCCGACCCCGACCGAAAACGGCGTCGTCATCAAGGTCGAGGCCACAGGGCTTTGCCGGTCCGACTGGCACGGTTGGATGGGCCATGACGCCGATATCCGGTTGCCCCACGTACCGGGCCACGAGCTGGCGGGGGTTGTCACCGCCGCCGGCCGCGGCGTGATGCGATACAAGGTCGGCGACCGGGTCACCGTGCCCTTCGTTTCCGGCTGCGGCCGCTGCGGCGAATGCCGCTCCGGCAACCAGCAGGTCTGCGAGGCACAGTTCCAGCCGGGCTTTACCCATTGGGGTTCTTTTGCCGAATATGTCGCGCTCGACTTTGCCGACCAGAACCTCGTGCACCTGCCCGAGAGCATGGACTTCACCACGGCCGCGAGCCTCGGTTGCCGCTTTGCCACCTCGTTTCGCGCCATCGCCGACCAGGCGAAGGTGAAGGGCGGCGAATGGGTCGCTATACACGGCTGTGGCGGTGTGGGCCTGTCGGCGATCATGATCGCAGCAGCGCTCGGCGCCCAGCCGATCGCGATCGACATTGCCGAGGACAAGCTCGCCTTCGCGAAGACGCTCGGCGCGGTCGCGACGATCAACGGCCGAGAAGTGCAGGATGTGGCTGCGGCGGTGAAAGACATCACCGGCGGCGGCGCGCACGTCTCGATCGACGCGCTCGGCAATCCGGTCACCTGCTTCAACTCGATCAAGAACCTGCGCCGGCGTGGCCGCCACGTGCAGGTCGGGTTGATGCTCGGCGACCAGGCGACGCCGCAAATCCCGATGGCGCAGGTGATCGGCCATGAGCTCGAGATCTATGGCAGCCACGGCATGCAGGCCTGGCGCTACGACGCCATGCTGGCGATGATCGCCGACGGCAAGCTGAGGCCGCAACAATTGATCGGCCGGGAGATCTCGCTTGCAGAGGCGATCCCTGCGCTGACCGCCATGGACCGCGCAACCGACCTCGGCATCAGCGTCATCACGCGGTTCTGATAGCGCCATGGGCGGCCGGAAAAGCACCGTCTACGAAAGGGTGCCGGCAACGCCCATTCCGACTCACGGCCTCAATGCGCTAAACCTTGTTCCGGATCGGGGGCGAGGCAGATGACCATTACGAGACGGCGAAGATTGATCAAGCGTCAGCGCACCGGCACGGCGCTTGCCATTGCCGCGACGATCTCTTTCCTCGCCGGCATGACCGACGCGATCGGGCTCTTGAGCATTGGCGACTTCGTCTCCTTCATGAGCGGCAACACGACCCGGGCAGCGATCGCCCTCGGCGACGGTAATTTTATCGGCGCCTTGCTGCTCGTCGGCGCGCTCGGGGCGTTCATCATCGGCAACGCACTTGGCGTGATCGCAGCCGCGCGCCTCGGCGTCGTCGGCGTGCTCTCGACGGTCAGCCTCATGCTGATGCTCTGCGCCGGTTTCGGGGCCCTTATGCCGCGGCCCTTCTATTTCTACGGCGTCGTGCTCGCCATGGGCCTGGTCAATGCGGCGGTCGAACATATCGAGGGCTTGCCGATCGGGCTTACCTACGTGACGGGGGCACTTTCCCGCTTCGGGCGCGGTCTCGGCCGCTGGCTGCTCGGCAACAGGAACCGTCAGTGGCTGGTGCAGATCGTGCCTTGGCTCGGCATGTTCTCCGGCGCGGTCGCCGGCGCTCTCTTGCAGCGCCACTTCGGCGCGGCCTCGCTCTGGGCGTCCTTTGCGCTCGCCGCTGGGCTTGCGCTTGCCACTGTTCTCGTGCCGTCTCGCTGGTCGCGGCGCTATATCCATTCGGGGTGAGCCTCAGCTCCAACGGCAGCTTTTCACCCCTCCCAAGATTTTGCCCTTAAGCCCGGCCGGGTTTCAGGGCAAAATCTGCAAAGAAGAATCACGAGCGAGGTCCTGCCATGGCGCTTGCGGCAGCCGTCACCACGGATGAACTCTATCATCCCATCCTCAAGGCCAATCCGGCGCATCCGGCCGGATGGCCGATCCGGGCAATCGTCAGCTCACAGACCGAAGCGCGACACAATCGCGCGCTCTGGGCGCCAACGCACCTGATCTCGATCCGCGCTCCCGGCAGCCGACTGCTCTCGATGATCGAGCTGCCGCCGGAAAAGCATCTGGAACTCTTTTTCGGCGACACCACCGATCCGGACGAGCCGGATGCGGCGCGCCCGCAAGCCATCGAAGCCACCTTCGCCTTTGTCGACCGCCTGCCCGAAGACGCCCATCTGCTCGTCCATTGCCTTCGGGGCATTGGGCGCGCGACCGCGCTCACCCTCGGCATTCTGGCGCGCTACATGCCACCGGAGGACGCCGCCGCCGCACTCCATGCGCTGCGCCCGGAGGCCAAGCCGAACAGGCATGTCGTCAACCTTTGCGACACGGCGCTCGGGCTCAAGGGCAAGCTCGCCAAGCAGGCACTACACTTCCCGGCGAAAGTCTGGAAACCAGCCAAAAGCTGAAGCTAGAAATACGCAGCTTGGCCGCCAGCCGTTGTGCATCGCACAAAGATTTGACATGATCCCACGAAAGAACGGTGACAGTTGACTGCCTGATCAGGCATGATGCTGTAAGCCTTTGTTTTCGGACGGGCTTTGACGGGAAGATTCGACCTTGACCCGCCAGCGCCGAATACAAAAGACGGGAGGAAAAGATGTCCCACGCGGCCTATGTGTTTGACGCTTACGGCACGCTCTTCGACGTGCACGCGGCCGTCAGGCGCCACGCGCAGGAAATCGGCCCGGACGGGCAGGCTTTTTCCGAACTCTGGCGGGCCAAGCAACTCGAATATTCCTGGGTGCGCTCGCTGATGGGCAGCTATCAGGATTTCTGGCAACTGACCGAACAGTCGCTCGACTACGCCTTCGCACGTTTTCCCTCCGCCGACCCGAAACTTCGCAAGCGATTGCTCGACGCCTATTGGACGCTCGACTGCTATCCGGAAGTGCCGGCGGTTCTGAAAGGGCTCAAGGAGCGCGGCGCCCGCATCGCCATCCTCTCCAACGGCTCGCCGGCCATGCTCGCCTCTGCGGTCCGCAACGCGGCACTCGACATCGTCATCGACGACGTGTTTTCCGTCGACGCGGTGAAGGCCTTCAAGACCGCGCCTGCCGTCTACGACATCGTCACAACCGGCTACCGGCTTTACCCGCATGCCGTTTCCTTCCAGTCGTCGAACCGCTGGGATATCGCCGGGGCGACGAAATTCGGGTTCCGCACCGTATGGATCAACCGCGCGGACATGCCGGACGAATATCGTGATCACGGGCCGGCGCTGATCCTGCCCTCTCTCGAAAGTCTGCAATTCGGTATCTGAAGGATCTCCCCATGGTCTGGTCGCCTGCGCAGTATCTGAAGTTCGAAGACGAACGCACGCGCCCAGCCAGAGATCTCCTCGCCCAAGTGCCCGAGCTGCCCGAAGGCATCGCCTTCGACCTCGGCTGCGGCCCGGGCAACTCCACCGAGCTCATCCGCGACCGGTTTCCCGAGGCCACACTTTCAGGCCTCGACAGCGACGAGAATATGCTCGTTGCGGCGGCGAAGCGGCTGCCGGGCATCACCTTCGAAAAGGCGGATCTCGCAACCTGGGTCCCGCCTGCCGGCGCTTCGCTGTTTTACGGCAACGCTGTCTTTCAATGGCTGCCGAACCACCTCACGATCTTCGAAAGACTGATGGGGGCGCTCGCTTCAGGCGGCACGCTTGCGGTCCAGATGCCGGACAATCTCGGGGAGCCGAGCCATTTGCTGATGGAGGAGACAACTCGCAGCCCGGCTTTCACTGACGCCTTTGCCGGCAAGACCGTCCGCCGCAATCCCATGCCGGGACCGGCAACCTATGTCGAATGCCTGGCGCCACAGGCCGCCAGCATCGAGGTCTGGCACACGATCTACTACCACCGGCTCGCCAATGCCGAAGCGATCGTCGAATGGGTGAAGGGGACCGGCCTCAGACCCTATCTTGATGCGTTGCCGGAAGATAAACGCGACGCCTTTGCTGCCGACTACACGGACCGGATCCGCGCTGCCTATCCGGCCATGAGCGACGGCAAGGTCCTTCTGCGCTTCCCGAGATTTTTCATCGTCGCGGTGAAGGCGTAGCGCGGGCGACGCTACATGCGGTCGACCAGGAAATCGATGAAGGCACGGATACGGGCGGCGAGATGCTCGTGTCCGGCATAGACGGCGTAGACCGTCTCGATCTCGCCCGACTGATAATCTTCGAGCAGCGGCACGAGCGTTCCGGCTTCGAAGTCCGGCTCGACGTGGAAACGGCCGATGCGGCCAACGCCAATGCCGGCAAGGCAAAGCTGGCGGACGATCGAACCGCTCGAGACCTGCATGTTGCCGAAGACCGAGCGCAGTTCTGCAGCCGGCTGCCCCGGCATGCGGAACGCCCATTCGTCGACGCTGCGACGGAAATTGAAGCGGATGCAATTGTGGCCGTCGAGATCATCAGGCGTTTGCGGGACTCCATGCTTTTCCAGATAGTCCGGCGATGCGATCACGACCGGACGGCTTTCCATGAGCTTGCGTGCCTTTAGCGATGAATCGCGCAGCGGGCCGGTGCGGATCGCCACGTCGGCGCGCTCGCCGACGACGTCGATCATGCTGTCGGTGAGCGTCAGATCAAGCTGCACCTCCGGATAGCGGGCCAGGAACTCCGGCGCGAGCGGCATGATGTAGCGCTCGCCAAAGCCGACAGCGGCGTTCACCCGCAACAGCCCGCGCGGCGTCATGCGGCCGCCAGCAGCGACCAGTTGTTCGGTCTCTGCGATTTCCGTGAGAATCCGCTGGGCGCGTTGCAGATAGACTTCCCCTTCTGGTGTCAGCTGCAGGGTCCTGGTTGAGCGCACGAGCAGGCGCGTGCCCAACCGGTCCTCGATACGGGTCACCAGTTTGCTGACGGCAGACGGTGACAGCTTCAGGCGCCGCGCAGCGGCCGAAAAGCTGCGGGTCTCCGAAACGGCAACGAAGACCTCCATTTCACCCGCCCGATTGTCCATGCGTAACCTTTGAAATCAGTTCACAGTCATTTGTACCATTATGCTGATTATCATGATGAGTGCCAAGGCTCATATTCCGCCCGACTTCAACAACAACCAACGCGCCCGGTTCCTCCCAGCCGGGTGGGAAAGGTCTCGTCGTGCCTATTGCTATCCTTGCGCTGACGATCGCGGCCTATGCGATCGGAACAACGGAATTCGTGATCGTCGGTCTGCTGCCGACGGTCGCCACCGACCTCAATGTCACCCTGCCGCTCGCCGGCCTGATCGTCAGCGTCTATGCGCTCGGCGTCACCTTCGGCGCGCCGGTGCTGACGGCGCTCACCGGCCGGATCGAGCGCAAGCCGCTCCTGATCGGCCTGATGGCGCTGTTCATCGTCGGCAATGCTGCGGCCGCCCTGTCGCCGAGCTACGAACCGCTTCTCATTGCGCGGGTCATCTCCGCATTTGCCCATGGCGTGTTCTTCTCGGTCGGCTCGACCATCGCCGCCGACCTCGTTCCGGAAGACCGGCGCGCATCGGCCATCGCCATGATGTTCATGGGCCTCACCGTCGCGATCGTCACCGGCGTGCCGCTCGGTACCTGGATCGGCCAGACCTTCGGCTGGCGCGCCACCTTCTGGGCAGTGACCGGTCTCGGCGTCGTCGCGCTCACCGCGATCGTCGCCCTGCTGCCGAATACGCTCTCCAAGGCCCCGCCGGCCAAGCTTATCGACCAGGTGCGCGTGCTCGGGTCCGGCCGCCTGCTGATCGTCTTTGCCATGACCGCGCTCGGCTACGGCGGCACCTTCGTCGCCTTCACCTTCCTCGCACCGATCCTGCAGGACATCACCGGTTTCTCGGAAGGCGCCGTCAGCCTGATCCTCGTGCTCTATGGCGTTGCGATCGCCATCGGCAACATTGCCGGCGGCAAGATCGCCAACCGCGATCCGGTCAAGGCGCTCATCGGCCTGTTTCTGGCCCAGGCGGCCGTGCTGGTGCTCTTTACGTTCACGGCCCCGTCCCCGGTGCTGACGCTGGTGACGCTCGCCGCGCTCGGCTTCCTGTCCTTCGCCAATGTTCCCGGCCTGCAGCTCTATGTCGTGCAGCTTGCCAAGCAGTACCGCCCGGGCGCCGTCGATGTCGCCTCGGCGCTGAATATCGCAGCCTTCAACCTCGGCATTGCCGTCGGCGCCTGGCTCGGTGGCTTGATCGTCGCCTCACCGCTCGGTCTCGGCATGACGCCCGTCATCGGCGCCCTGCTTGTCGCCGCCGCGCTGCTGCTCACGCTTTTGAGCGGCGTTCTTGATCGCCGGGCCGGCGCCGCCTACCAACCGGCTTGAACCGCCGCCCCTGAGGACCACCTATAGATCGTTCCTTTCTCGCCCGGCCATCCGGCCGGGCGCTCGCCAAGTACAGCAGGTCAAGTACAAGGAGTTACCCACCATGCATTCCGTCAATTCAAACGGTGCCAACATCCCGGCGCTCGGCTTCGGTACCTTCCGCATGCCCGGCGCCGACGTGCTGCGGGTGCTGCCGGAAGCGCTCAAGCTCGGCTTCCACCACGTCGACACGGCCCAGATCTACGGCAACGAGGCCGAGGTCGGCGAAGCCATCCATAACTCCGGCGTGTCACGCGCCGACATCTTCCTCACCACCAAGGTCTGGGTCGACAAATATGCGCATCGCGACTTCCTCGCCTCGGTCGACGAGAGCCTGAAAAAGCTGAGGACCGACCATGTCGACCTGCTTCTCCTGCACTGGCCGGGCGGCAGTGACGTGCCGATGGCCGAGCGCATCGGCGCCCTCAACGAGGTGCAGAAGGCCGGCAAGGTCCGTCATATCGGCGTCAGCAACTTCAACACGGCACAGATGGAAGAAGCGGTGAAGCTCAGCGACGCCCCGATCGCCACCAACCAGGTCGAATACCATCCCTATCTCGACCAGACCAAGGTGCTCGAGATCGCGCGCAAGCACGGCATGTCGATCACTGCCTACTACGCGATGGCGAACGGCAAGGTCCCGAACGATCCGCTGCTGAAGGAGATCGGCGCACGCCACGGCAAGACGGCCGCCCAGGTGGTGCTGCGCTGGCTGGTGCAGCAGAAGGACGTGATCACGCTTTCCAAGACCGCGACGATCGATCGGTTGAAGGAAAACTTCGCGATCTTCGACTTCGCGCTCGGCGACGGCGAGATGGCAGAGATCCACGCGCTTGCCCGCCCCGACGGTCGCATCGTCAATCCGGAAGGTCTGGCTCCGGTCTGGGACAAGGCCGCCTGATCTACTCTCTTGTAGCGGAGCGGGATGCGGGCGGAAAACCGCTCACACTTTTCCTCATCCCGCTCCGCCATTTCGCCGCCGGCCAATTCCCAGCCGGCGGCGGATACGATATGGACATGCCCCGCAGACACCGATCAGAGGGAGGGGGCGATGTCTTTGCATGAGGCGCAGACGAGCGATTTCGCTCCCGATTGGCCGGCGATCATCGCCGTCGTCCTGGGGGTCACCGCCTTCTCGGTGGCGCAGGGGCTCACCTATCCGCTGATCTCGCTTTCGCTTGAAAGCCGTGGCGTCTCTGCCGGAATGATCGGCCTCAATGCCATGGGCTTTGCCGCCGGTCTCGGCGTGGCGACCCTGCTTCTCGGTCGGTTGACGCGGCTTGCCTCCGCCGACCGGCTGATCATCGCCAGTCTCTGCGGCTGCTCCATCTGCCTCGCGACGCTTGCCTCGACGTCAGAGCTTCCCATCTGGTTTATCGCCCGCTTCGCCCTCGGCTTCTTCGTCAGCATGGTGTTCATGCTCGGCGAAGCCTGGCTGAATACGGCCTGTCCCGACCGGCTGCGCGGTCGCGTTTCCGGCCTTTACGGCGCCGGCATGTGCGGCGGCTTTGCCGCCGGTCCGCTGGCGATCCCGTTGCTCGGCACCAGCGGCGGCCTCGGCTTTGCGCTGCTGGCGATCTATATCGCGCTCGTCGCCTTCCTCACCGGGCTCCTGACCATGGGTGCGCGCACTCGGCCCGAGCCTTCCTCGACACGCGACCTCTTCGCCTTCTTCAAGAAGGCACCGATGTTGATCCTCATGGTGCTGATGTTCGGCATTGCCGATATCGCGGCGATCTCGGCAATGCCGGTCTACTTCGTCAAGACGGGCCACAGCCAGGCCTTTGCCGCGCTCAGCGTGACGGCGCTTGCGATCCCGACCGCGCTGGCGCAGCCCTTCATCGGCGTGCTTCTCGACCGGCTGCCGCGCCGCCGTGTGGCGATCTCAGCAGCCGCCGTCGCCGCCACCGGCTACCTTCTGGTGCCGTTCCTGTCTTCGAACGTGGCTTTGCTGCTGACATTCGCCTTCATCGGCGCCGCCAGCTTCGCGCTCTACACGGCCGCCCTGACGATGCTTGGCGAAGAATATCGCGGCAGCATGCTCGTTGCCGGCAGTGCCGCCTTCTCGCTCGCTTATGCCGCCGGCAGCGCTGCAGGGTCGGGCGCCACCGGAGCGCTGATGAACTTCATCGACCCTATCGCCGGCCCGCTCGGCGTGGGCACCGTCCTCGTCTTCTTCACGCTGATGTTTGCAGCGACAGGGCGCCGTTAGGCCTCGGCGCAGCGCAAGGCAAGCGCCTCACCGAAAACACGGGCGGCGGGCCCGAGCGGCTCGTCGATCCGATGCACCAAATAGGCCTCGGCACCGACCTGACTGTTGCGGCCAAGGGCCGTCGTCGGCATGCGCACCAGCCGGCCCTCTTCGAGATCCCGCTCCACCTGCCAGAGCGGCAGCCGGCCCCAACCGAGACCGGCGCGGATCATCGCATGTTTCGTATCCTGGCTGCTGACGCGACATGTCTGCGGCGAGAGCACGCCGAAATCCCGCCCCACCGTGCGCTGCGACGGATCGGACTGCACGATCTGAAGGTGGTCGGCAAGCGCGGCATTTTCGAGTGCGCCATCGCCGGCACTCAGCCCCAGAGGATGATGCGCGGCAACGACCGCAACGATCTGAACCGTCGAAAGCGCCTGGCGGGCGATTGCCGGATCGCGGAAATCTTCGCCGACCATGATGCCGAGGGTGAAGCGGCGTTCGACGAGGCCATCCAGCGGTCCGCCCAGCGGTGAAACCGCAAGCCTGATCGAAACATTGGGGTAGATCGCCCGCATCTCGTTCAGGGCGAGCCCGACCGTCTCGATCGGAAAGAGCGTGTCGACGATCACGGAAAGCTCCAGTTCGATCCCCTCGCCGAGCCCTCGCGCGCGGGCCCGCATGGCGTCCACCCGCAGCAGGATATCGCGGGCATTGGCAAGCAGCGCCTGCCCTTCCTGTGTCAGCACCGGCCGATGGCCCGAGCGATCAAACAGGGCGACTCCGAGTTCCGTCTCGAGATTTGCGATGGCGTGGCTGACCGCAGACTGCACGCGTGAGAGTTTCGCGGCACCCGCACGGAAACTCCCGCTTTCGGCGACGGTCACGAAGGTCCGCATCTGATCGAGTGTCAGGGCATCCAGCATGATCGATTCCATAGATCAATTTGATGAAATTTATCTCACTTCATCAGATCATGGAAAGCATCCATCTTCTTTTCCGAACAGAAAGTGCTCAGCAGGAAGGAAGGCCCGATGGCCAGGATACTCGTGCTCTACTACTCATCCTACGGCCACATCGAGACCATGGCGGCGGCGGTTGCCGAGGGCGCGCGCGCCGCTGGCGCCACCGCCGTGCTCAAGCGGGTGCCCGAAATCGTGCCGGAAGCCGTCGCCAGCAAGGCGGGCTACAAACGCGATCAGGACGCGCCGGTCGCGACCGTCGCGGAACTGCCGGACTACGATGCGATCATCATCGGTACGCCGACACGCTTCGGCAACATGGCCGCGCAGATGAAAAACTTCCTCGATCAGGCGGGCGGTATCTGGGCGCGCGACGCCTTGGTCGGCCGCATCGGCAGCGTCTTCACCTCGACCGGAAGCCAGCATGGCGGCCAGGAATCGACGATCCTCGCCACCCATACCGTGCTTCTCCATCTCGGCATGGTGATTGCCGGCCTGCCCTACAGCTTCAAGGGTCAGATGCGCATGGACGAAATCACCGGCGGCTCGCCCTACGGCGCCTCGACGCTCGCCGACGACGGCAACGGCGGCGACCGTCGGCCAAGCGCCAACGAGCTGGAAGGCGCACGCTTCCAAGGACGCCACGTCGCAGACCTGGCGGCGGCGCTGGTCGCCGGTCGTGCGCGCGTGGCGGAGATTGCCTGATGGCCACGGCCACAACCTTCGCTCGGGAGAGAACAGATTGGGCGGGCGTGATGACGGTCATTGCCGCCGGCGTGGTCGCGGCCATGCAGGTCGGCAAGGGGCTGATTGCCGGTCCGTTGCTTCAGTCCGACCTTGGGCTCGATCTCCCCGCCCTCGGCTGGATCACCTCGGTCTTCGCCATCGTCGGCGTCGTCGGCGGTATGACGGCGGGCGCGTTCGTCGCGGCGGCCGGTGATCGGCGTCTGCTCGCCATCGGGATGGCCATGTTGGCCCTCGGCTCCTTCAGTGGAGCGGCCAGCCACGCCTTCACGCTGCTTCTTCTGTCACGCATCGTCGAGGGCTTCGGGTTCCTGCTTGTCGTCGTCGCCGGCCCGGCCATTCTGATGCGCTTGGTGACATCGGATCGCCGCGACCTCGTCTTTTCGCTGTGGAGCTGTTTCATGCCGGCGGGCATCGCGGCCGCCATGCTGACGGGGCCACTTTTTCCCGATTGGCAAGCGATCTGGAGGAGCAACGGGCTGATCACGCTGGCAAGCCTGGCTTCCATCTTCCTGGCGGTGTCGCCGTCTCGGGAAACATCCAGCATCGCCGCCAGCTTCCGGGATGATGCGACCGAAACGCTTACAAGCCGCGGCCCGGTGCTGCTCTTCGTTCTGTTTTCGCTCTACAGCCTGATGAGCTTCACGCTTTCCAGCTTCCTGCCGATCCTGTTGGTCCAGCGTATGCACGCCTCGCTCGGGACCGTCGGCCTCCTCAGCGCCATCATCACACTGGTGAACGTCATCGGCAATCTTGCCGCCGGCCATCTGCTGTCTCGCAGCTTTGCCCGCGGCCGGTTGATCGCCAGCGCTGCCTTGCTGATGGGTGTGTTCGGCCTATGGATCTTCCTGAGCCAGTCCGGTGGAAATCTGATCTTCGGGCTTTGCGTGCTGTTTTCCGCGATCGGCGGCCTGATCCCCGCCACGTTGATCTCGTCGGTGCCGATCCTGTCGCCGCGTCCGGCGCTTGCGCCGTTGGCAATGGGGCTCTTGATGCAGGGCAGCAATCTGGGGCAACTCGTCGGGCCGGTTGCAGTCGGAACGGCGATCGAACGCTACGGCTGGGCCTCGGGCGCGGCCTTCATCGGCGTCGGCGCCCTTCTCTGCATCGTGCTTGCGAGCACACTGGAGCAGACCCTGCGAAGCAAGGCCCAACGGCGATGATGGCCTGCATGCAAAGGGCAAATCGCAAAGAAAAACCCACCGGCGGCAAACCGATGGGTTCGGCATTTCCGGCGGATTGTCCGCGGATCAGACGAACTGGCTGAGGCCCGGAACCGAGGCGACGACTTCGTCGACCACTTCATCGCCTGCCTTTTCCTTGGCAAAGGCGATGGTCTCCTTGGCGAGCGAGGTGATTTCGCCCATGCCGAGACCCTGGCTCATCAGCTGCTGGCCGAGCGCCATGACGCCGCCGCCGCCGATCGCCGACATCAGGCCGCCGAGCAGACCGCCGCCACCCGTGCCTTCGCCATTGTACTGGGCGATGAGCTCGGAGGCGCCCGGAATCGCTTCGATCATCTGGGCAACCGGGCCGTCAGCGGCTTCGCGCTGCAGGAAGCCGAGGATCATGCCGACAGCCTTTTCGGCCGTTGCAGGCTCGATGCCGACATTCTCCGCGACGCGCGTGACCAGTTCATTCATGGAAAAACTCCCTCACTTGGATTTTTGACGTTGACGTCAAGGTAAATGATCGCCCACCAAATAACAAGCCGTGAGCAGTGACTATCGGCCCGTCGATAACGCCGCTTTCCGGTCGCGGGTGGGCACAGCCTTGTTGCCGGGCGCAACCGCAGCACCTATAACAGAAAATCAGGCACATTTCGATGACGGGCACTTGCGATCAACCGCGAACCGCCCGCTTTCATTGATGAAACGGAGATGAAGCCCACATGTTGGAAGAAGGCAAGCTCTTTATCGGCACCAGCCGCAAGCCTGATGATTCGATCAACAAGGGCGAGTATCTGGAACTCAAGTTCGGCAACCGCCACGGCCTGATCACCGGCGCCACCGGCACCGGCAAGACGATCACCCTGCAGGTCCTCGCCGAAGGTTTTGCCAACGCCGGCGTCCCCGTCTTCTGCGCCGACGTCAAGGGCGATCTCTCCGGCATCGGCGCGATCGGCGAGCCCAAGGATTTCATCCTGAAGCGCGCCGAACAGATCGGCCTGCCGACCAACCCTTACGAGTTCCAGGAATTTCCGGTCATCTTCTGGGATCTCTACGGCGAAAAGGGTCACCGCGTCCGCACCACCATGTCGGAAATGGGCCCCCTGCTCCTTTCGCGGCTGATGAACGCGACCGATGCACAGGAGGGCGTTCTCAACATCGCCTTCAAGATCGCCGATGAGGGCGGCCTGCCGCTGCTCGACCTGAAAGATCTGCAGGCGCTGCTCAACTACATGGGCGACAATGCCAGCGCGCTCTCCAATCAGTTCGGTTTCATCTCCAAGGCCTCGGTCGGTTCGATCCAACGCGAACTCCTGATCCTCGAACAGCAGGGCGCCGAACATTTCTTCGGCGAACCGGCGCTGAAGATCACCGACATCATGCGCACGACCAATGACGGGCGCGGCGCGATCTCGGTGCTGGCGGCCGACAAGCTGATGATGAACCCGCGGCTCTATGCGACCTTCCTGCTTTGGCTGCTTTCGGAACTGTTCGAGGAACTGCCTGAGGTGGGCGACCCGGACAAGCCGAAGCTGGTGTTCTTCTTCGACGAGGCGCATCTGCTTTTCAACGATGCGCCGAAGGTGCTGACGGAGCGTGTCGAACAGGTCGTGCGCCTGATCCGCTCCAAGGGCGTGGGCGTCTACTTCGTCACGCAAAACCCGCTCGACGTGCCGGAAACGATCCTCGGCCAGCTCGGTAACCGCGTTCAGCACGCGCTTCGCGCCTATACGCCGCGCGACCAGAAGGCGGTGAAGACCGCCGCTGACACCTTCCGCCCGAACCCGGACTTCGACTGCGCCACCGTGATCACCAATCTCGGCACCGGCGAGGCGCTGGTCTCGACGCTCGAAGGCAAGGGTGCGCCGTCGATGGTCGAGCGCACGCTGGTGCGCCCGCCGCAATCGCGCGTCGGTCCGCTGACCGAGGCCGAGCGGCAAAAGGTAATGGATGTGAGCCCGGTCCGCGGTCTCTATGACGAAGATTTCGACCGCGAATCGGCCTATGAGATGCTGACCGCGCGCGCCAAGAAGACGGCCGAAGCGCAGGCGCAAGCACAAGAACAAGCCGAACAGCAGACAACGGAAGCGAATACCGGCGGCAGCCGCTGGACGCTGCCCGGCTTCGGCGACGACGAACCGGCGGCACCGGCGGGCAAGCAGGCGCGTCCGCGCAGCTCCGGCTACCAGCGCGAAACGGTCGTCGAAGCCGCGATGAAATCGGTCGCTCGCACCGTCGCGACCCAGGTCGGCCGCGCCCTGGTGCGCGGCATCCTCGGCAGCCTCAGCCGACGCTGAACATAGCCGCGGCAACCGGCAATGCTTGAGGTCGATATTTTGCCCGCGCCCTGATTTCGATCGGGGCGCGTCGTTACTTTGAAAGGAACATTCGCATGGACGTTAAGGATTCGAACGGCGCCATCCTCCAGGACGGCGACAACGTTACCCTGATCAAGGATCTGAAGGTCAAAGGCACCTCGACGACGCTGAAGCGCGGCACGATGGTCAAGGGTATTCGCCTCACCGACAACCCTGATGAAGTCGAATGCCGGGTGGAGAAGATCAAGGGCCTGGTGCTGCGCACCGAGTTTTTGAAGAAGGCATAGCCCACGGCTGACGGCCTTCTCCGTCGGCAGCCACCTCATGCAGCGCCTGCGTGGAGCATCATGATCTCCGAGAACACAAAAGCCCGGCGGAACGATCCGCCGGGCTTTTGGATTCCGATTGGAATTCAGATATCAGGCAACCGTCAGCTTGACGTCGATATTGCCCTTGGTCGCATGGCTATAGGGGCAAACGATATGCGCCTTCTGGACGAGGTCTTCGAGAACCGCCTTGTCGACGCCCGGAGACGTGATCTCAAGCGCGGCATCGATACCGAAGCCGGTGCCATCTTCGCGCGGACCAATGCCGACTGTTCCCGTCACTTTCGTGTCTTCCGGAAGCTTTACCTTCTCCTTGCCGGCGACGAACTTCAGGGCGCCGAGGAAGCAGGCCGAGTAGCCAGCGGCAAAGAGCTGTTCAGGATTGGTGCCGCGGGCGCCGTCGCCGCCAAGTTCCTTCGGCACGGTAAGGGTGACATCGAGAACGCCATCGGCGCTCTTGGCCTGGCCAGCACGGCCACCGGTTGCGGATGCAGTGGTGCGGTAGAGAATAGGCATTGGCGGTCTCCTTTGCGTTTCCAAGTGGATGAGGGTTAGATAGCGAAAAATTCAATTGCGTGCAAATTAATTTTGCAAATTGCATTTTCGCCCTGTTTTTGCGAGAATGCGACCATGGCAAACAAAGCGGCACATATAGACACCATTCCGGAGGAGGCGCTGTCGCTCGGCAAGCAGCTCTGCTTTGCCGTCTATTCGGCGGCGCATGCCTTCAATCGCGCCTATAAGCCGCTGCTCGATCGTTTCGGCCTCACCTACCCGCAATATCTCGTGCTGCTTGCGCTATGGCAACAGGACGAAATGACGGTGAAGCGCATTGGCGAGGAGATAGGGCTCGATTCCGGAACGCTGTCGCCGCTTCTGAAACGCCTGGAGGCAGCCGGCTTTGTCGCGCGGCAGCGCGACCCAGGTGACGAGCGACAGGTGATCGTTCGCCTCACGGAGAAAGGCCGCGATTTGAAAAGCGAGGCCTTCGGTATTCTCATAGATATCGGCAAGGCTTCAGGCTGCAGCCTGGAAGAAGCGGGCGAAATCCGCGAGACGCTGCATCAGTTGACGCGGCAGCTCAATTCCGGCCATGGCGCGGACTGACATTTGCAGAGGCCGCCCCTCGTGACTGGAGGGATGCCGCGAGCGACGACGCCCGTGGTTGTCAGATGACGAGGATCGGCGCCTTGCCACGCACGCGATCGTAGAGGTCCATGACATCCTGGTTGAGCATGCGAACGCAGCCGGACGAGACGGCCTTGCCGATCGACTTCCATTCCGGCGTTCCGTGGACGCGGTAGAGCGTGTCCTGACCATTCTGGAAGATGTAGAGAGCGCGTGAACCGAGCGGGTTGTTGAGGCCCGGCGCCATACCGCCATTCTTGGCCGAATAGGGTTTCAGCTGCGGCTGGCGGGCGACCATGCTGTCCGGCGGGGTCCAGCGCGGCCACTTCTGCTTCCACTGGATGACGCCGCGGCCCGACCAGGCGAAACCTTCACGGCCGAGGCCGACGCCGTAGCGCAGTGCCTGGCCGCCCGGCTGGATCAGATAGAGGTAGCGGTCGCCGGTATCGACAACGATCGTTCCCGGCTGTTCGCCAAAGGGATCGCTGACCTCCTGACGATAGAAGCGCGCGTCGATCTGACGGAACGGTACCTCCGGCACCTGATAGCCGCCGTCGTACATGGAGGCATAAATATCCGAAACATAGAGGCCCTGCGGCGGCAGACCGGTCGGAACTGGCCCTGGGCCATCCTGCCTTTCATAGATGCCTTCCGCGCGCGGATCGGTAAAGCGTCCTTCGAGCGCAGGATTGCGGAACACAGGCGCCGTCTCATAGCGGAAGACGTCCGTGTTCATCGAGGAGGTGCAGCCTGCAAGACCGGCGGAGGCAAGAGCCAATCCGGACGAGCGGAGAAACTGACGGCGGGAGAAGACGACTGAAGAGGACATCGAACTCTGAAGGGCTTGAGTGCGGCCTGAGGAGTGCTGCATGAAATTGCTTAACGAAATACTACGCCCAGCCCCTCGGAATGGGGCGATGCTTGCATTTCCGGCTGGACCGAAGCTTGCGTCTTGGCGTGAAACGAAGAGAACTCAGACGCTGTGAGCGTTGAAACGTGGCTGGCGCATCAGTGTTTCAAAATCCGGCGCGGAGAGCGGCCGGCTGAAGAAATAGCCTTGGATCTCGTCACAGCCGCTCTGGCGCAGGAACTCGACCTGGGCCTGGTTTTCCACACCTTCGGCGATGACGCGCAGGCCAAGATTTTGGGCGAGTGAGATGATCGCCGCGGTGATCGCGTTGTCGTCGAGATCGGCAGGAATATCCGCAACGAAGGACCGGTCGATCTTAAGGCGGCGCACCGGGAAGCGCTTCAAGGCGCTGAGGCTAGAATAGCCGGTGCCGAAATCGTCGATTGCCAGGTGCACGCCGATCGCCTGCAGCTCATGCATGGTGGCAATCGCCCCCGGCACGTCCTGCATGATCAGGCTTTCCGTCAGCTCAAGCTCGAGACAGCAGGGCTCAAGCCCGGTTTCGGCGAGAATTGCCGCCACGTGACCTGCCCAGTTGCGCTCGCGGAACTGGCGCGCCGAAACGTTGACGCTGACGATCAGCGGCGGCAGGCCGTCATCCTGCCAGTCCTTGGCCTGGCGGCAAGCGGCGCGCAGCACCCAGTCACCGATCGGCACGATCAGCCCGGTTTCTTCGGCAAGCGGAATGAACTCGGCCGGCGAAACCGTGCCGCGCTCTGGATGACGCCAACGAAGCAAGGCTTCGGCTGCGAAAACGCGGCCATTCGCAAGGTTCATCTGCGGCTGGAACTGCAGAAAGAATTCTTCATGTGCCAGCGCCCTGCGCAGCTCCTCCTGCTGACGCAGCTTCTCGTGCGCCTTGGCGGCCATTTCCTCGGTGAAGACCTGCAGATTGTTGCGCCCGAGCTCCTTGGCCCGATACATCGCCATGTCGGCATTGGCGAGCAGCTCGCCGACGGTCTTGCCCTGATTGGGAAAGCAGGCGACGCCCATGCTGCAGGTGACCTGCAGGCTTCGGCCCTCGATCTGCATCGGCCCCGCGATGGCGCGGCGAATATCTTCAAGCCTTGCCAGCACGACATCCCGTTCGCAGGGAAGGCCGTTCAGAAGCAGAATGAATTCGTCGCCGCCGACACGCACGACCATATCCGACTTGCGCACCGACGAGCGCATGCGGGAGGCGGTGACCTTCAACAGCTCGTCGCCGGCCGCATGGCCGAGCGTATCGTTGACCAGCTTGAAATTATCGAGATCGAGGAAGGCGAGCACCGCCCATTGACCGGTGCCGCGCAGGGCCTCCAGCGCCTCGGCGACCTGCTCCTCGAACAGCGCCCGGTTGGGCAGGCCCGTCAGCGCATCATGATGCGCCATGAAACTGATACGGTCCTCCGCGTGCTTGCGCTCGATTGCAATACCGGCGAGATGCGCCGCCATCGCAATCAGCTCCTTCTGCCCTTCGTTGGGAACGCAGACCGCGCCGGAATAGAGCGCAAATGTGCCAAGCACCTTGCGGTCGCGCGAATGGACGGGAGTCGACCAGCAGGAGCGGAACCCATAGGGTCGAACGAGCTCGCGATAATCGTCCCAGAGAGGATCGGCGAGAATGTCCGAGACGATCACCTGTTCGCCGCGCCAGGCCGCCGTGCCGCAGGAGCCCATGTGAGGGCCGATCTCGACGCCATGGATCGTCGCGCAATAGCTCTCGTCGAGGCTTGGTGCCGCGCCATGGAACAGGTGGCGGCCATCGGCCGACAGCAACAGCACCGACCCCTTGATGCCAGGCATCAGCGCCTCGATCAGCAGGATCATGTCGCGGAAGAATTCGTCGAGCGGTCGGCTGTTGGCGATCATTTCCAGTAGGCGGGCCTGCCCTTCGAGCAGGCGTTCGGCCGCCTTTCTGTCGGAGATATCGCGCGACACGCCGACGACGCCGACAATCTCGCCGCGCTTGTTGCGCAGCGGCACCTTGGAGGTCATCAGCCAGCGGTCGCGGCCCTTGCTGACGATCGCCCGTTCCTCGATGCCGAAAATCGGTTCGCCGGTTTCGATGACGCGGCGCTCGATGTCGGCGATCGCCTGTGCCATGTGCGGCGGATGGAGATCGAAGTCGGTCTTACCGACGATATCCTTGAGACCTTCCAGGCCGTTGTCGGCAACAGTCACCTGGTTGGCGATGAGGAACCGCCCTTCGACATCCTTGGCATAGATGTAGTCGGGCACATGGTTGATCATCGTCTCCAACCAGTAGTGGCGGTCGGCGATGTCGGGTTCGGTCGGAAAGATCCGCGCAACTTCTTCCGCCAGCCGATGGCTGGCATCGATCAGGCGACGTGTATCCTCGTTGCCGCCAGCATTTAAGGCGGCATATCGCGGATTGCGAGACGTGTTCTTCGCCAAGCAAGGCCTCCCGACGCGCTCAGCCGCGTCGCTGGTCGATCTTTCCCCACTTCACGTTAGACGAGCAAGAGTTAGCCCTTCCTAAATAACTTGTAGAAAAATCGTGCAGAGGTTGCAATCTCCAAGTTGCGTGCCTGAAAAGAAGGGGTGACGGCGCCACCCCTTCGTCGATTTCAGGACAGACGTCGGCGCGCCGCCGGCGCGAGCATCAGCAGTTGGTCGGCCACCACCATGATAACGATCGCAAGCCCCGTCAGCGGAAAAGTGAGGCCAAAGAAAATGGCCATGATCCACAATCCTGCATAGACACTGCGCTTCGGCGGCATCGGCGGCACCCCGACGCGCCCCGCCGGGCGACGCTTCCACCACATGACGACGGCGGAGAGCGAGATGAGCACGATGGACAGGCAGGCGGCAAGCATCAACAACTGATTGGCGCGCCCCCACTCCTGCCCCTTGTGCACGTTGATGCTCCATTCGATCGCCTTTCCGAGCGCCGGGTAATCGCCAAAGGCTACATCGACAAGCGGTTTGCCGGAGTACTGGTCGATGTGGATCGTGCGCTCCCGTGCGAGCTCGGCCGGAAAGATCGCGGCCGTGTAGACGCCGCTCTCATCGGTCGGGAGCGCCAGCTCATAGCCGGGCAGCATGCCGGCCTCATCGGCGATCGCGACCGCGCGGTCTATGCCGACCGGCTCGGCGCCGACGCCGCTCGACGTCGGGACCGGAGCATTCTCCATCAGCCAGTTCGCCCTGGGGAGGACATCGGTCGAAACCTTGGTCGAGGTTGGCACCTGGTCCCAAAGCACCGCGGGATAGCCGAGCCCCATGGCCGTCAGCTTGCCGTTGACGGTGGCGCCCCAGTAGCCGGACCACAGAAGACCGGAGAAGGCGAGGAAGACGATCAGCAGCCCGGCGACGATGCCGGTCACGGCATGAAGGTCACGCCAGAACACGCGGCGCGCGGGCGTGCCGCGCACGGTCAGCACACCGCCGGTCTGCTGGCGCGGCCACCAGAGATAAATGCCGGTGAAGACCAGCAGAATGGCAAAGCCCGCAACAATCTCGATGATCGTTTCGACCGACTTACCGAAATAGTCGAGGCTGTGCAGGTCCTCGACCACCTGATTGAACTCTTCCGTGGGCGCGACGTGATCGAGGATGGCGCCGGTATAGGGATCGACGAAGACCAGCATTTTGGCCTTGCCGATACCCACCGTGACGCGCGCCGAGCGATCGGCACCGGCGGGTGTGCGATAGGAGACGGCGGCGCTGCCGGGCACGGATTCGACAGCGGTGGCGACGATCGCCGAAGGCGGCAGCCGTTCGGTCCCGGCAGGCACGATGTTGCGATAGGCGAAGACGGTATCGTCGATCTCGTCGTTGAAGAGATAGAGGCCACCGGTGACGGCCAGGCTGATCATGAACGGGATGACGAGCAGGCCGGCAAAGAAGTGCCAGCGCCAGATGGCGCGATAGAGGGAAATGCCGCGCTCGGCGGCGACCGGCTGCGCTGCGGCGCCGGTAAAGGATGCGGTTGTCATGGGTTTCTCCGGGAAATCCGCATTATCGCGGCTTCGCCTCGTGATGGTCGGGTCGGTCGCGGATCACAGCCGGCGACGTCGAACAGCAGTTTCGACGCCTGGGAGGCCGTCAGCCGCCGCTCAAGCGGATATCAGGGAGAAACCCGATGGTGGCGCCCTAGGCCCTGTGCCGCCGCGGAGCACACCGCGAACAAACAGAAGTTCATTGGCAGGAACCGACACATGCCAGGCGAGAGATAGCGGTGGTGCGGCGATCGGATACGGCGCCGGCAGATCAGCGGGGGCGACGAGGCAGCAGGACTGGCATCCATGGCCTTTCGTACCACCTTTTCCGTCGGCATCGTCGTGGCCGGTGAGGCAGAGATCGGCAAACGTTCCATCGGGAAGCGCGTAGGCGGTCGTATCAGGCGCAACCGGCATGGCGACCGCCGGCTGCTGGATCAGGGCCGAGATGACGAGGACAAGCGCGCAGAGCAAACGCGCCGCCATGTCCGTCAACCGATCGCCTAGAAACCGTCGCGCCAAAAGTGCCCCCAAAATCGACTGCGACAGCTAAAGACCAACGGCGCGAAAGGCAAGCGGGCAATGGGCCGCATGGCCTATCAAAAGATTTCATGTGTGGTATCAGCGGCGCCGGCTTTCGCCGTCCAGCACGCTTGGCTTAAGACAAGGTCACGGCAACGACGGGAGGACGACATGCTGACGATCTACGGAGTCTATCGCTCGCGCGCATCGCGCAATTACTGGATGGCGCGGGAGCTCGGAATCCCCTTCACGTCCGTTCCGGTCATCCAGGCGCGCCGGGTTGCAGATCCGCTTGCCGCCGATGCGCCCATCAACACCAAGTCGCCGGCCTTCCTCGCCGTCAACCCGATGGGTCTGATTCCGGCGATCGAAGACGACGGCGTCGTACTGACGGAATCGCTTGCCAACAATCTTTTCCTTGCGCGCAAATACGGCGGCCCGCTGGGACCGGCTGATATCCGTGAAGAGGGACTGATGGGCAACTGGACGATGTGGGCGGCGACGGAGGTCGAGCCGCATGCGGTGCAGATCATCCTCACCTACGACTACGGCACTGAGGAAACCGACCAAGGCAGGGCAACGATCACTACCTGCGCCAAGTCCCTCGACAAGGTGTTTACCCGCCTGGAAGAGCACCTCGACGGGCGCGACTACCTGGTTGGCGATCGCTTCACCGTAGCCGACCTCAACCTCGCGGAAGTCTTCCGCTACGCCATGAGCCAGAAACAGCTCTTCGAGAAGCATCCACGCGTTTCGGCCTGGCTTGCCCGCTGCCATGCCCGCCCGGCTTTCAAGGCGATGATGGAAGAGCGGCTGAAAGAGCCGGCGGATTGAGCCGTCCGGAGGGGGCTCGCTTCAAATGATCAGCGCATGGTCGCCGCGTCGAAGCGAACACGCGGCGCCCTGAGATCGAGCAGACGCATGCCCTCCTCCACCTCGTCACGAACCCAGCGCTTGAAGGCGGCTGCAGCCTTGCTTTCCCGCCGCGATGGCGAGCTGACGAAGTAGTGGCCGTAGCCGGTGCCCACGCGGATACCGCAGGGCACGACCAAACTGCCTTGGGTGATCGCGAAGCCGGCGAGCGTCTGCCAGGCGATCATGACCCCCTGCCCCGAGATCGCCGCATCGAGCACCAGCGACGCCTCATTGAACGTGTGGCGCACGCGCATTGCGGCACCGGAGAGGCCGACTTCGCGAAGCCACACCTCCCAGCTGAACATCGAGTGACCGTCGATCACGGCCGGGAGCTTTAGAATATCTGCAGGCACACGCAAGTTCTCCGCCATGGCCGGCGAACAGACGGGAAAGACCTCCTGCTGCAACAGCAGTTCGGATTTCACACCAGGCCAATCGCCCGAGCCCACACGGATGCCGACATCCACGTCTGATGTATCGAGATTGACGAGCTTGGTCGTAGCGTCGATGCGCAGGCGAATGTCGGGGTGGCGTTCGGCGAAACGGTTCAGCCGATAGACCAGCCAGCGGGCGGCAAAGACCGGTGCCACCGAGATCGTCAGCACCGACTCGTCGCGCCGCCGAGCCGAGGCCACGGCCTCCGCCAGCTCCTGAAAGGCGTTGCTGAGGCGGACGAGGAAGCGCAGGCCAAAGTCGGTCGGGACGAGGCCGCGCGGCGTGCGCTCGAACAGGATGCGGCCAAGCTGGGCCTCCGCCTTGGCAATCTGCTGGCTGACGGCGCCTGAGGTCACGCCGAGCTCCTCGGCAGCAGCCGCCAACGAACCAAGGCGGCCGGCCGCTTCCACGGAGCGAAGCCCGTTCAAATGGACGGAATTCAGATCTCTCATATAGTTTTCCTAAACCCGTTCGGTGCTATTCTCAATTGAAAAGACAGCGAGACAGGCAGATCATCCAAGCATCGAAAGGATGGGCCGCCATGTTGAAGCTTCTCTCGATGTTGACCGCATTCGCCACTTTTGAAAGTCGGAAGCAGGATACGCGACTAGCCTGGGCGCGTGACCCGCTGCAGCACCCGGATCTCGAGCGGATGGACGAACGCGAACTCGGTGATCTGCCCTTCCCCGGCTGGCCCTGGCCGCGCGCGGCCGAGTGCGCCAGCGACTGCCTGCAAGCCGGGGGCCGGTGACGGACAATGACCCTGTGATATGCTGACGGCATGAGCGAGGATCTCGACCGCAATTTCGCACGGGTCGTCAAGCTGGCGGAAGCCGCCGGCTTGCCGGAGGTTGCCATCGGCACCTCCTACGGCACGCCGGCACTGCTGGTGAAAGACAAGAGCTTCGTGCGCATGAAGGACGGCGACACGCTTGTCGTCATGTGTGCGCTCGAGGAAAAGGAATTGCTGCTGGAACTCGACCCGCAACTCTATTTCGAGACCGATCACTACAAAGGCTGGCCGGCGATGCTGGTTCGGCTTTCGGTGATCGACGATAAGAGCCTGACCGGGCGACTGGTTGCAGCCTGGCGCCAGAAGGCGCCAAAGCGGCTTGCTGCGAAACTCGCCGGCTGACCGCTTTCAGCTTCGATCCCCGACCTTGTAGATCAGGCAAACCTTGCCGTCATCGACCCTCTTCACGTCATCGAGTTGCACGTAGTGGCGCTGGGCGATGGTTTCGAACAACGCCTTGCCCTTCCCCACCACCAGGGGATGGATGGTGAGACGCAATTCGTCGATCAGGCCGTGATCCATCAGGCTCGACACGGTGCGAGCGCCGCCGACGACATAGATGGTCCGACCCGGCTGGCGCCTTAGCTGCTCGATCTCGGCAGCATCGCGAACGATGGTGGCGTTGGCCCATTGCACCTGCGAGCGCTCTTTCGAGAGAACATAATGCGGCGTGCTCAAAGCAAAATCCGCATATTCGATCTCCTCCTGCGTCGGCACCTTGCCGGTAAACTCCAGCGGCGCCTGCGGATCTCGTTTGATCGCACTCCAATATTGCTCATAGCCCGAATACATGCCGCTCCCGAGGACGCAGGCATCGATCTCAGGCAGGAGGTCGAAGGTGTCCGACCAGGAATCGACCCAGTCCGTATAGCCATCCGGTCCGTCGATCATCCCGTCGATGGACATTTGCATGCCGGCAACCACCTTGCGCATCGTCGTTGTCTCCCTGTTGGCGTTACGCAACAAGGACGTGCGCGGGGCGACTGAACCGACACAAGCGGTAAAAATCTCGCTCCGGCAGCTGGCGGCATCCGATGCGCGGACTTCCCTTTCGCGGCCGGCGCCTATACCGGTGGAAACGATAGCCGCACAGGTGCTCTTCCATGATCGTTCGCGACCGCCCCAGCCTTCTGAAACTTTTCTTCATCCTCAGAGGATCGGTCATTCAGCGGATATTTCCGCAAGTGCTGTTCGTCTTCGGCCTTTCCGCCTTCGTCGTCTGGGCGCACCGCGCCGATCCCGGCATCGTTCCAAGCGTCAACAGCGGCCCCTTCGCCCTGCTCGGCATCGCGCTCTCGGTGTTCCTCGGTTTCCGCAACAACGCCTGCTACGACCGCTGGTGGGAGGCGCGGAAGGACTGGGGACAACTGATCTTCACGTCGCGCGACCTCGCCCGGCAGACACTGGTCCTGGTCGACGCGAAGGCATCGGAGAATGCGGCGCGAAAACGGCTCCTCAACATCGCCATCGCCTTTTCGCACGCCCTGGTTGGCCACCTGCGGCCGGGCAATCATGCCGCCAGGGCGCTCGCGAGACTGCCCGACGATCTCGCGCCCGGCTACGAGGCAAGCCGCAACGCGCCGGACTATCTCCTGCGCGAGATGGGCCGCGATCTTGCGGGCTTGCGTGCTTCGGGCGCGATCAGCGACTTTCAGTGGGCCCAGTTGGACGGCACGATCGGCAGGATGTCGGCGATGCTTGCCGCCTGCGAGCGCATCCGCAACACGCCGGTGCCTTTCGGCTACACGCTGCTCCTGCACCGCACCGCCTATCTTTTCTGCTTCCTGCTGCCCTTCGGCTTTGCCGATGCGCTCGGTTGGGCCACGCCCTTCGTCACGGCGCTGGTCGCCTACACCTTCTTCGGCCTCGATGCACTCGGGGACGAACTGGAGGAGCCGTTCGGCGTGTTGCCGAACGACCTGCCGATCATGGCGCTTGCCGAAACGATCGAGATCAACCTGCGCGAGGCGCTCGGCGAGACAGACCTTCCGCCCTTGCCGCAGCCCAAGGACTACATCCTGATGTAGCCCAGATGGTCGCGCGGCTCAGGCCTTGAGCGTGGCCAGGACCCGGGCAACGGCCGGACGCGCGGTCATGCGGTTGCGGTGATCCAGGATTTTCGGGAAACGCGCGGGATCCACACCGTCCGATTCGAGCCAGCCGGCGATGGTGAAAAGGTAGGGATCGGCAACCGAATAGGTCTCGCCCAGGACGAAGGGGCCTTCGAACATCTTGTTCTCGATCAGCTCGAAGCAGGCCGCCATGTTGGAGGCGACCTTGGCCTTCATTGCCTCGTGCGCCGCCGGATCGTCGGCCCAGCGCGCGCCGCGACGTCCATGGGCATGGGCGACATGCACCGTCGAGCAGAGATAGTTCATGAACGACTGCAACTGCGCAAAAGCAAAGGCATCGCCCCTTGGTGCGAGGTTCGCCGCCGGATGTGTCTCAGCGATATAGGTGAGGATCGCCGGCGTTTCGGTGATGACGCCCCGGTCGGTCAACAGCGCCGGCACCCGGCCCTTCGGGTTTACCGCGAGATAGTCGGGCTTGGTCTGTTCGGCGGTCGAAAAATCGACGCGGCGCGCCTCGTAGTCAGCGCCCGCCTCTTCCAGCGCGATATGCGAAGCCAATGAGCAGGTGCCCGGGGCGTAGAACAATTTCAACACTTCAACTCTCCTCTGCGATCACGCGGATCGGACGACGTGGTGCCGACAGACCCGACCCTGCCCTATCATTCTGGCGGACGGAAGCGGAATGCGTGCGATGAACCGTGCGCTTCCTAACGTTTCAACTCCAGACCAAAGATCGGCGGCAGAAGAAAGGAAGTCAGCCCGATTGACAAGCCCGAACGGATTTCAATAGAAGATCATTGTTACGTTATAACATTATTCGGAGTTGCTTATGAAAACGCTCTTTTCAACCCTCATCGCTGCTGGCCTGTTTGCCGCCGTCGCCACACCCGCCTTCTCCCATGGCGCATGGATCGGCGAGCGCTGGGGAACGCTGGCGGTGATCTACGGCCACGGCCCCGCGGACGAATCCTATGATCCGGCCAAAGTGAAATCGGTCTCGGCCGTTGGCGAAGACGGTCAAGCGCTGCCGGTGACGATCGAGGCGGAAGACAATCACGCTAGGCTGAAACTCGATGGCAAGCCGGCGCTCGTCGCACTGGAGTTCGACAACGGCTATTGGAGCGAAGGCGCAGACGGCAAATGGGTGAACAAGCCCAGGAACGAGGTGCCCGGCGCCAAACAGGCGAGCCATTCGGTCAAATACAGCATCGCGCTGGTGCATGCGCATGGCGCACTGCCGGCCTTCCCGGCACAGCCGCTGCAGATCGTCCCGCTCGACAACCCTGTTGGCCTGAAGCCGGGCGAGAAATTTCGTGTCCGCCTCCTGCTCGACGGCAAGCCGCTCGAAGGCAAGGAAATCACCCTTGACTATGCCGGGCTGCCCGATCTCGTCTCCGAAAAGACGAACGCGAATGGCGAAGCGGAAGTGACGCTGCGCAACGCCGGCGTCAACATTCTTGCCGTCAGCCACGCGATCCCGCTCGAAGGCAATGTCGCCGCCGACAAGAAAGGTTTGACGGCCACGCTGACCTTCGTCGCCGAGTCGCACGTGCACGAGTAAGCCGGCCGCCTCCCTTCATCGCCGCGCGGAAGCGATGCTCGGGTTGGGTCCGAGGTTGAGGTGGAGTTCAGAAGCATAGCCAAGGCCCGGCAGATATCCCTGCCGGGCCGTTTCCGGTCAGGCAACCAGCGCCTCGCCGCAACCGGGCACGTCTTCCAGGCGGTAGTAGACGGGAATGCCGCGTTCACGGGCGATGCGCACGTCGTTGTCGGCACCCTTGCTGTCGCCCGGCAGACGCAGCACCGCGTCGCACAGTGCCAGCAAGCGGCCGGCGACGGGATGGAAAATTTCCTCGTAGAGGTCGTCCCCGATGCGCTCGCCACCCGCCGCATTCCACACCGGCAGCGCCACCCATTCGCCGATGACAGGCACGTGCCCGGCCCGAAACAGCGCATAGGACGGCTCCTCCAGTCGCTTCAGGTTGGCGGCCATCTTGGCCGGGTCGTCTCCGGTTCCCGAGCGATAGGGCCCCGCGATCAAAATCAGCATGATCTTCTCCAAATTTTTGCACGAAATATCCAGATCATTCTGGAATATTCACGATATTTCGTGCAATATCGTGAAGAGTCAAGGAGGTATTCATGCTGACAACACAGAGACGGGCTTTGATTTCGGCACGGTTGGCGCGCGACGGCGAGATCGTCGCCAAGCGCCTGGCGGACGAACTGGACCTCTCGGAAGACACGATCCGGCGCGATCTCCGCGAGATGGCGGCGGAAGGTTTGCTGAAGCGCGTACATGGCGGCGCGCTGCCGCTGGTCCCGCCGCTACCAAACTTTACCGCACGGCAGGAGATTGCCGGCGACGTCAAACACCGGCTTGGGCGAAAGGCCGCGACGATGATCGAGGCGGGCCAGACGATCTTTCTCGACGGCGGCACGAGCAACGCGGAAATCGCGCGGGCACTGCCGCGGGAGATGCGGCTGACCGTCGTCACCCACAGCCCGACGATTGCCGCCGAGCTCGAACGCCACGAAGCCGAAGTGATCCTGATCGGTGGCCGGCTCTACAAACATTCGATGGTTGCGACGGGCGCGGCGGCGCTCGCCGCCATCGCCGGCATCCGCATCGACCTGTTCTTCCTCGGCGTCACCGCCATTCATCCGGTTCACGGAGTTTCCACCGGCGACTTCGAGGAGGCGGCCGTCAAGCGCGCGATCCTCGCCCAGGCCGCCGACACCTATGTGCTTGCGACAGCGGAGAAATTCGACGCAGTTTCGCCACATCGCGTGGCCGGAATCTCCGATCTCGCCGGCTTCATCGTACCGGAGGAAATCGAGCGCGAGATGCTAACGCCCTATGACGACGCGAGCGTCGTGATGATCGGCGCCTGACGGTGCCAGCGCGCCGAGGCTGTCCACGAGGGCTGCGGGCGTGAACCGTCGCCCGCGAACCTCAGGCGGCGAAGGCGTCCGTGACCCTGACGTCACCGACATGGATACCGTTCCAGTTGTGCATCGAGTGATTTGCCTGCGCCATCAGGGCCGCATGCAGCTCCGGCTCATCCCTGAAGAAACGGGCAAGCGTTGCCGCCACCATCGCTTCGGCGGCGCGGGTCGCGCCGTCCTCGCATTTCAGCGCGATCGCGATGCCCTTTTCCGGGATGGCGGCACAGAACACGCCTTCGGCACCGGTCTTGGCGAAGATGCGGCCGGGGGCCGTTTTCATCAGCCGGGTGCAGGCGCGCTTGGTTCCGGCCACGTAGAAGGGCTCGGCCATGCAGGCCTCGATCAGCCGCTTGGAGGCCCGGGCGCGTTCGGGTCCAAGACCGACGCCGGTCGCCATCTTGGCAAACCCATGCGCAAGCCCCTTGAGCGGAACGGCATAGGTCGGGATCGAGCAGCCGTCGACGCCGCAATTGTCCGTGCCGAGGATCGCCCCGGTCAGGCTTTCCATCGTGCCGCGGATTTCCTGCTGCAGCGGATGCTCGTAGCCGACATAGCCCTTCACCTCGGTGCCCGAATGGCAGCAGGCGCAGATGAAGCCGGAATGTTTGCCGGAGCAGTTGTTATGAAGCGCCGTCGGCGCCTCCAGGCTGCGGGCCTGGCCGATCAAGGTCTTCTGGTCGGACGACCAATGGGCGCCGCATTCGAGCGCCGAGACGTCGAGGCCCGCCGCCGCGAGCATCTTTGCGGCAAGCTCGACATGCTCCGGCTCGCCGGAATGGGAGGAGCAGGCAAGCGCCAGTTCCCTGTTGCCGAAACCGTAGGCGTCGGCCGCACCGCTTTCCATCAAGGGCAGCCCTTGCATCGCCTTGCAGGCGGAGCGCGGAAAAACAGCGGTGTCAGTCTCACCGAGCGAAAAGGCGGTGCGGCCATCGCCATCGACGGCGATCACAAGTCCGCGATGGCGACTTTCAACGAGGTTTCCGCGGGTGACTTCGACGAGAACGGGATTCGACATGCCTTGCCCTCAAATTTCCGAAATTGCTCCGTGCATTTAGCAGGAATCTTAAGCCAGGAAACGGAGTTTTCATGAAATTCGCCCGCAGGCTCGCCGCCGCCTTTCTCGTCATCTACCTGCTGCCGGCGCTAGCCTCGGCCGGCTGGTGGTACATGCAGGACCGGCCACAGAGCTGGCGCTCTGCCGACTGGTCCTCGGCGGGCATCCTGCCGAAAACAACCGAGAGCCCCGATGCGGCGATCTACGTCTTTTCGGCAACGACCGGCGGCATGAGGGCGCCGTAGCCAGCCACGCCTGGATCGTGACCAAGCAACAGAGCGCGCCTACCTACGATCGCTACGACAAGGTCGGCTGGGGCAAGCCGATCCGCCGCAACGCCTATCCGGCCGATGCGCGCTGGTATTCGAACGCGCCGAGATTGGTTGTTTCGATCACCGGAACCGAAGCCAGCCGACTGATCCCGAAGATCGAAGCGGCGATCGCAAGCTATCCCTATGACGCACCCGGCGGCTATCGGATCTGGCCGGGCCCGAACTCCAACACCTTCGTTGCCCATGTGCTGCGCTCCGTGCCGGAACTCGGCGCCGTGCTGCCGCCGGACGCGGTTGGCCGCGATTACCTGCCGGAGGGCAAGCTCTTCCAAATCGATTCGGACGGACGGGACATGCATGCGACCCTTTATGGCGTGGCCGGTATCTCGGCTGGTGTTCGCAGCGGTTTCGAACTGCATTTCTTCGGGCTTGTCGCCGGGTTCGATTTCGCAAGACCAGGCATCAAGATCCCGGCACTCGGGCGCTTCGGGATCTGACCTGCAATGTTCCAACGGTTGAGGCTGAAGGCCCGGACGTGGAATACCGAAAATGGAAAAGGGCCGCCCGAGGCGACCCTTCCCTGAGTTCTGGCCAAGTGGATGGCCCGGGCTTTGGACCCGAAGGAAGGCGGGATCAGGCCGAGGGCTGCCTCGACGTGTTCACCTCTCCCATGCCCTTCACCAAGACCGAAATCTCATTAGACATTGGACCACCTTCCTTTCTGTTCGTTTCAGATGGCAACAAGGTAGGTGATCCCACCGTATTTGCAAGACCGACTAAGGTTGAATGGCGCAAATCACGTGGCGATCCGGGGATCACATGGACATGATGATCTTGCCGATATGGTCGCCGGTTTCCATCTCGCGGTGCCCGTCGGCCACCTTGGCAAAGGGCAGCACGGAGTGGATCACCGGCGCGACCTTGCCCGCCTCGAGCAGCGGCCAGACCTTTGCCACCAGACCATCGCGGATCGCCTGCTTTTCCGCCGGCGTGCGCGGACGAAGGGCCGACCCCATCACATGCAGCCGCTTCGTCAGGATTGGCGCGATGTTCGCCGCCTCGACCTTGGCGCCGCCGAGGAAGGCGATGATCGACAGGCGGCCGTCCTTCGCCAGCGACGCGATATTGCGGTCGAAGTAACGCCCGCCAACCATATCGAGGATGACGTCGACGCCGCGTCCATCCGTCTCTTCGATAACGACCGTTTTGAAGTCTTCTTCGCGATAGTTTATCGCGCGCTTGGCGCCGAGCGCCTCGCAAGCCTGGCATTTTTCGGCACTGCCGGCGGTGACGAAGACCTCGGCGCCGAAGGCCTTGGCAAGCTGGATCGCCGTCGTGCCGATGCCGCTGGAGCCGCCATGGATGAGGATCGTTTCGCCCGCCTTCAGGCCGGCCATGTCGAAGACATTGGCCCAGACGGTGAAGAAGGTCTCCGGCAGAGCCGCCGCCTTCACCGCGTCATAGCCCTTCGGCCAGGCCAGCGCCTGGGTTGCCGGGACTGCCGCATATTCCGCATAGCCGCCGCCGTTGGCGAGCGCGCAGACTTTATCGCCGATCCGAAATCCCTCCGCACCCGCACCCAGTGCCACGACCTCGCCCGCCACTTCGAGGCCGAGGATCGGACTTGCATCCCGCGGCGGCGGATAGTCGCCCTTGCGCTGCAAGACATCGGGACGGTTGATGCCGGCCGCCTCCACCCGAACGAGGATGTCGCCCGGCTTGATCTCAGGCAACGGTCCCTTTTTCAGGACCATGTTTTCCGGCCCGCCTGGGGCCGGAAGGTCGATGAAGTTCATTTCTGACGGAAGGGACATGGCACCACCTCATGCTGCTGATGCGCCACATCTAGCGCTGATGGCGTGCCGCGAAAAGGGTGGCAGCAGTATTGGCCGATCAGGGTTCGGCCGCCAGGAAGGACAGGATCTCGCCAGCCACCAGTGCCGGGCTTTCCCAATGAGGGTTGTGGCCATGGCCGGCCAAGCTGATCGAGCGCGCCGAGCCGATGGTTTCCGCCAGCAGCCGGCGATGCCCGGCGTCGAACAGCGGATCCTCGCTGCCGCCGATCGCCAGCACCGGCAAACGCAACTGCCGCGCGTCGGCGCGAAGATCGGTCGCGGCAAGGCCATCGAGGATAGCAAGCCACGTCTGCGTCGGTATGCCTGCGGCCTCCTTGCGCATGTGAGCAAGGAACGCCGGGTCGACTGGTTGGTTGCAGGCGTGCCAGACATCGAAGAACGGGTGTTCCTGATCCAGCGGATCCTTCAGCGCGCGGATCGCCCGCGCCGTTGGACTCCTCGCGTCGAGGCCCGGCTGCAGGCTGCCGGATAAAAGAACGAGGGCCAGGACCACGTCCGGGCGAAGGGCGGCAAGCGCAATGGCGGTCATTGCCCCCATGGAATGGCCGATGACGACGATATCCCTCAGCGCTAGCCTATCGGCCAGACAAGCGAGATCCTGCGAAAAATCGGCAACCGTTGCCCCCGGCCCCGCCTGCGACGCGCCGTGGCCGGCGAGATCCGGAATGATCAGTCGATAGCCCACGAGGTGGGGCGCGACCAGCGAGAAAGAGCGGCTATTGTCGGAATAGCCGTGGAGCAGCAACAGCGCCGGCCCCTCGCCGCGATCGACATAGGCGAACTGGCGCCCGCCGGGCAGTTCGAGCCGCCGCTTCAGCGACGACCAGTCTTCCTGGTCGATGGCGATCACAGCCCGAGCGCGGCCTTGACCGCGGCAAGCCCCGGCTGCCCGTCGAAGGTCGTCACCCCGGCAAGCCAGGCGTCGAGCCGCTGCGGCTCCTGCTTGATCGCCTTCGCGCCAGCCTCCTCCGGCGCCAGTCCGTCGTTCATCAGGTAGCCCATGCCGCGGTTCTCAAAATCGATATCGAAACTCAGATTGTTGAGCAGCTTGGCGACGTTCGGGCATTCCTGCAGATAGCCCTTGCGCACCTGGGTCGAAACGGTCGCCGCGCCAAAGTCCGGTCCATAGAACTTGTCGCCGCCAGTCAGATACTTGATCGACAGGGCCGTGTTCATCGGATGCGGCGCCCAGCCCTGAAAGACGATGAAGGACTTGTCGCGCACCCGGCGCGTGACCTCCGCCAGCATGCCTTGCTCGCTTGATTCCACCACTTCCCAGCCATCAAGCCCGAGGCCCTGGTCCTTCACGGCATCCAGCATCAGCTGGTTGGAGCCGGGCTCGATGCCGTACATCTTCTTCTCGAACTTGTCGGCAAAGGTCTTCAGGTCGGCGAAATCCCGGACACCCGCCTCCCAGACATAGTCGGGCACGGCGAAGGTGTACTTGGCCCCATTCAGATTGGTGCGGACGGTTTCGACCGAACCGTCGTCCTTGTAGGGCTTGTAGTAGGCAACCATCGCCGGGTCCCAATAGCCGAGGAAGACGTCGAGATCGCCGCTGCGCAGGCTGGTGTAGATGACGTCAATGCCGAGCAGCTTGCTCTCCGGTTCATAACCCAGCGCCTTCAACACGGTCAGCCCGACGCCGGTGGTGAACGCCAGATCGTTCCAACCGGGCTCGGCCAGCCGGACTTGCCGACAGGATTGCGCCTCGCCGGCCAAGGCCGGAGAAGCGACGGCGACAACGGCAATGGCGGACATCAACAGTTTCAGCTTCGGCATCGCATCCTCCAGTTTGTCCATTCGGACTAAAAATTGTCCCATGGGTTAACATTTGATCTTTCCGGAAAGTTTGTCAATGTGGGAATCGTTTGGAGGCGGCTGATGCGACTGACGAGGATAAGCGAGATCAGGCGGCGCGAGCTGCGCCGCGCGGCCTTCGAGGTGCTGCAGAAAGAGGGCATGGCCGGCGCGACGCTGGAGAAGGTCGCGACACACGCCGGCGCCTCCAAGGGCATCGTGCTGCATTATTTCGCCAACAAACAGGAGCTTTTCGAACATGCCATGCGCGAGGCGAACGCCGCGCTCAAGGAAGCGGTGGTGGTTCGGCTGAACCGTGCACGCACGCCGCGCGAGCGGCTTGAGGCGATCATTGAGGCGAACTTCGAGGAGCGCTTCTTCCAGCCTTCGGTTTGCCATGCCTGGCTTTCCCTTTGTGCCGAAGTTCCGCGCGAGCCGCAGCTTGCCCGCATCCAGAAGGTGATCCACGCGCGCATGCGCTCGAACCTGCTTTCCGCGCTCGTGGACCTGTTGCCGGCAGAAGACTGCGAGGCCGTGGCGCTCGGCATCACTTCATTGATCGACGGCCTTTGGCTTAGGCTCGGATTGCAATCGGAAGGGCTGACGCGCGACACCGCGCTTTCCCAGATGCGCGACTATCTCGCCCATCGCATACCCGCGACCTAAGCGATCCCGAAGACGGGAAATCAGCCGCCGAGTGCGTCCATGACAAGACCTGCTTTGCTGGCCTTGGCGCGGGATTTGATTTCGGCAATGCGGGCGCTGACGGCCTGGGCATCGGAAAAGACGAAGCCCTCCGGCAGGCCGAGGACGGCGATCGAGCAGCGCATCAGCGGGAACTCCTTCGGCGCACCGTCGCGACCATGGCCGCTGATGCGGCCCTCGGCCTGGTGCTCCGCCGAGTAGAGCTGGCGCACGTCGGAGCGGAAATCGTCCAGCAGGCGGTTCAGCACCGCCTCCAACTCCTCGACCGAACAGCCGCTGATGCCGACGAAGAAATCATCTCCCCCGACATGGCCGAGAAACTTCTCCTCGCCGATGAAGTGACGGCGCAGGAGTGCGGCAAACAGCGTGATCGCGAGATCGCCCTTCTGGAAGCCGTAGGTGTCGTTGAACGGCTTGAAGTCGTCGAAGTCGCAATAGCAGAAATAGCGGGCCTGATCGCCGTCGAGGATCGCGTCCTGGACGTAATCGCGGATGGCGCGGTTGCCGGGTAGGCCCGTCAGCGGGTTCTGCTCCTGCGCCATCTTGAGCTGCTTTTCGTTGATGATCTTCAGAAGCGACGAGGCCGAAAGCGTACCGGCGTAACGCATGTTCTCCGTCAGGATCAGGCAATCGCTGCCGTCCATGCCGGCAAAGATCTTCAGCATTTCATCCGCGGGCGTATCGAGATCGGCGATCGGCGCCGGGCTGACGAAATGCGAGATCCGCCGCTGGTAGATCCGGTTCTTCAAGAGATCACGGCCGAAGGGGTGATAGATCAGCTCCTTGACGTGATACTCATGCAGAATGCCGCGCGGCTCGCCATTGGCGTTCAGAACCGGGAAGAAGCCCTGGCGCGGGTTTCGCCGGAAGAGATCGAAGACGGAATCGAGTTCATCGCTTTCGCGCACCGTCGGCAGTTGCTCGATCTGCTTGCGGATCAGGATACTGTCGAGCGAGGACGAGGGTCGCCTCACGCTGACGCTCTGATCGAGATGCGGATAGGCGGGCAGAAGCTCGCTGAGATGGGTGGTCGGCCGGGCGACGTAATAGCCCTGCACGAGATCGCAGCCGAGGTCGCGGCAGGTGAGGAACTCCGCCTCCGTCTCGACGCCCTCGGCGATGACCCGCGTACCAAGCACATGCGCGGTGTTGACGGTGTGGCGCACGAGGTGGCGCTTGCGGGCGTCAGCCTCGATGCCGGAGATGAAGTGCCTGTCGATCTTCACGTAATCGACCGGCTGGTCGCAGAGCAGCTTCAACCCGTTGAAGCCAGCCCCGAAATCGTCAATGGCGAGCTTGAAGCCGGCGAGCCGGAGATCGCGCACGAGCGCGGAGAAGTCCGGCATCTTGCCGCTGTCGAAACGCTCGGAAAGCTCGAAGCAGAGCGACGAAGGGGCGATACCGGCGCGCTTCAGATGGTTGACGAGGCGCTCGACGATGTCGCCCTCGCCGCCGACGAGGCGCGAGTCGAAATTCAGAAACAGGGTGCGGGCGGAATGATCGGGCAGCGTCGCGAAGCCGGCGACGGCGCGGCTGTTGATCATGTGCTCCAGCGCCAGCAATTGCCCGGCTTCTTCCGCCTTGTCGAGCAGTTCCAGCGGCGAGGCAAAGCCCAGTTTCTGGAAGCCGCGCATCAGCGATTCGTAACCGAAGACGGTGCCGGTCGCCGCTTCGGCGATCGGCTGGAAGGCACTCTCGATCACCAGCTTGGCGAGCGTGACGATCTGGTCGTCGCCGAACCGGCGCAACGAGAGGATTTCGGCGGGGGCGGCGGACATGCCGGGCTCCAGAGACAGGGGAACGGACGATCGGACGCCGGCAGCATGGCCGCCAACTATCAACGAAGTCTTTCCCCATTATGAAGCTTTGATGAAAGCTATATGACAGTCGCTACCACCCTTGATCTACTGCAAACATTCTAATGAAATCAGTAGTTTCATGAGCGATTGCTGCGGTTGCCCGGGCGCCGATAACGGCCGCTTTCGTACGGCCGGGCACCCAGCTCGGAACCCCACAGGAAGGGGCGGTTATCCCTTCGCCAGCACGCCGAAGGCGATCAGCGACAGGCCCTGCATCACCAGGTCGACGGCGAGGAAAAGGCCGAGGATCCAGAGACTGTTGACCGGCCAGCCGGCGGCGATGATGAGGCCGGCGGCAAGCGTGACCAGACCGCCGAGAGCCACCCATCCCCAGCCTTGTACTGGCCTGAGCTTGAGACCGACCCAGATGCGGAAGCAGCCGGCGACGATGAGGGCGATCGCCATCACGAAGGTCAGGAAGGACGAGGCAAGCAAGGGATTGATGAAGGCAAACAGGCCGGCGATCGTATAACAGGCGCCGCTGAGCCCCCAGTAAAGTACGCTGTCCCAGCCCTTGACCTGGAAGGCGTGGGCGAGATTGAAAAGCCCGCCGACCAGCATGATGATCCCGACATAATAGACCGAAGCGACCGTGGCCATCAGCAGATTGCCGAAGGCAAGGCCACCGCACATGATGAGCAGCACGCCGAGTGCTACGAACCACCCCCATTTGCGGGCAACCGCCGTCTTGTCGGCGTGATCGAATGCATGGGTCATTTCAACCTCCAGTCCTTCAGATCGCGGGATCGCTACCGGGAGGATTGAGCCGGATTTCTTCGAAAAAGGGAAGCGAAAACACCGAAGATTTTTATTGATTGATGAGTCAATCAAAAATAAACTGACCTCCGTCAAGGGAGAGACGGATGCCGAAGGTCGGAATGGAGCCAGTGCGCCGCAAGGCGCTGGTGGACGCAGCACTTCGCGTGATCGGCGACCAGGGCACGCTGACCGTCACCATGTCCGAGATCGCCCGCCACGCCGGCGTCTCCCCTGCCCTTGCCCACCACTATTTCGGCAGCAAGGAACAATTGCTGATCGAGACGATCCGCAGCCTTCTACGGCAGTTGCGCGACGACACGGTGACGGCGCTTCGCACGGTGGCAGGCCCACGCGAAAGGTTGAGCGCCTTGATCCGCGTCTCCTTCCAGGCAAGCCAGTTCGCCCCAGATACGATTGCCGCATGGCTCGCCTTCTATTCGGAGGCGCAACGGTCTGAGGAGGTGCGGCGGCTGCTCGTCGTCTATGCCCGGCGCCTGCGCTCCAACCTCATGGCGAGCCTCAAGGCCCTTTGTGCCGACGATGACGCGGAACGCATCGCTGAAGGCGCTGCTGCGATGATCGACGGGCTTTATATCCGCCAGAGTCTGCGCTCCGCGCCGATCAGCATCGAAGCCTCGATCGCGCTCACGGAAGACTACGTCAGCTCGCACATCGATCGGCTCAAATACCAGGGAACGGCCGCATGACAGCAAGACCGAACATCCTGATCATCATGGTCGACCAGCTGAACGGAAAGCTCTTTCCGGACGGACCGGCCGCCTTCCTGCATGCGCCGAACCTGAAAGCGCTCGCCGCGCGCTCGGCCCGCTTCCGCAACAACTACACCTCGTCGCCGCTTTGCGCCCCTGCCCGCGCCTCGTTCATGGCCGGGCAATTGCCGAGCCGCACCCGCGTCTACGACAACGCTGCCGAGTACCAGTCCTCCATCCCGACCTACGCGCATCATCTGCGCCGCGCCGGCTACTACACGGCTCTGTCGGGCAAGATGCATTTCGTCGGCCCGGACCAGCTGCACGGCCTCGAGGAGCGGCTGACGACCGACATCTACCCGGCCGATTTCGGCTGGACGCCCGATTATCGCAAGCCCGGCGAGCGCATCGACTGGTGGTACCACAATCTCGGTTCTGTCACCGGTGCCGGGGTGGCCGAGATCACCAACCAGATGGAATATGACGACGAGGTCGCCTTCCTCGCCAATCAGAAGCTCTATCAGCTCTCGCGCGAAAACGACGACGCGACACGCCGTCCCTGGTGCCTGACCGTCTCCTTCACCCACCCGCACGACCCCTATGTGGCGCGCAAGAAATTCTGGGATCTCTACGAGGATTGCGAGCATCTGCTGCCCGAGATCGGCATGCTGGCGGAGGACCAGCAGGACCCGCATTCCAAGCGCATCATGCATTCCTGCGACTATGTCAATTTCGACCTGACGGAAGACAATATCCGCCGGTCGCGCCAGGCCTACTTCGCCAATATCTCCTATCTCGACGAGAAGGTCGGAGAGCTCATCGACACGCTGACGCGCACCCGCATGCTCGACGACACGCTGATCCTTTTCTGCTCGGATCACGGCGACATGCTCGGCGAGCGCGGCCTGTGGTTCAAGATGAATTTCTTCGAAGGTTCAGCCCGCGTGCCGCTGATGGTCGCAGGCCCCGGTGTGACGCCGGGTCTGCACTTGGCCCCGACCTCCAATCTCGACGTGACGCCGACGCTTGCCGATCTCGCCGGTATTTCGATGGACGAGGTGAAGCCGTGGACCGACGGCATGAGTCTCGTGCCCATGATCAAAGGTGAGGAGCGCAGCGAGCCGGTGCTGATGGAATATGCAGCGGAAGCTTCTTACGCCCCGCTCGTCGCCATCCGCGAGGGCAAGTGGAAATACATCCACTGCGCGCTCGATCCGGATCAGCTCTACGATCTCGACGCCGACCCGCTGGAACTGAAGAATCTGGCGGCCCATCCGGAAACGCAGGTGCAGGCGGCAACGCTGCAGGCCTTCCGCGAGATGTGCGCCGCCCATTGGGACATGGAGGCTTTCGACGCGGCCGTGCGCGAAAGCCAGGCGCGGCGCTGGGTGGTCTACGAGGCGCTCCGCAACGGTGCCTACTACCCCTGGGATCACCAGCCGCTGCAGAAAGCATCCGAGCGCTACATGCGCAACCATATGAACCTCGACAATCTCGAGGAATCCAAACGCTATCCGCGGGGAGAATGACATGAAAGCCCAACCGCAAGCCTCGCACTTCATCGACGGCGAATATGTCGAGGACATCGAAGGCACCGTCATCGAGAGCATCTATCCGGCGACCGGCGAAGTGATCGCCCGGCTGCATGCGGCAACGCCGGCGATCGTCGAAAAGGCGATTGCAGCCGCCAAGCGCGCTCAACCGGAATGGGCGGCGATGAGCCCGACGGCCCGTGGCCGTATTTTGAAGCGCGCTGCCGAGATCATGCGCGAGCGCAACCGCGAGCTCTCGGAGCTCGAGACGCTCGATACCGGCAAGCCGATCCAAGAGACGATCGTCGCCGATCCGACGTCCGGTGCCGACAGTTTCGAATTCTTCGGTGGCGTCATCGCCACGGCGCTCAACGGCGACTACATCCCGCTTGGCGGCGATTTTGCCTATACCAAGCGCGTGCCGCTCGGCGTCTGCGTCGGTATCGGCGCCTGGAACTATCCGCAGCAGATCGCCTGCTGGAAGGGTGCGCCAGCGCTTGCCGCCGGCAATGCCATGGTCTTCAAGCCGTCGGAGAACACGCCGCTCGGCGCGCTGAAGATCGCCGAGATCCTGGTCGAGGCCGGCCTGCCGAAGGGCCTCTACAACGTCATCCAGGGGGATCGCACCACCGGTCCGTTGCTCGTCAACCATCCTGACGTCGCCAAGGTGTCGCTGACCGGCTCCGTGCCGACAGGCAAGAAGGTAGCCGGTGCGGCCGCAGCCGAACTCAAGCACGTCACCATGGAGCTCGGCGGCAAGTCGCCGCTGATCGTCTTCGACGATGCCGATCTCGAAAGCGCCATCGGCGGCGCCATGCTCGGCAATTTCTATTCGACCGGCCAGGTCTGCTCCAACGGCACCCGCGTTTTCGTGCAGAAAGGCATCAAGGAACAGTTCCTCACCCGGCTGAAGGCCCGCACCGAGGCGATCGTCATCGGCGACCCGATGGACGAGGCGACGCAGCTCGGCCCAATGGTATCGATGCCGCAGCGCGACAAGGTCTTTTCCTATATCGAGAAGGGCAAGGCGGAGGGCGCACGGCTCCTGACCGGCGGCGGCATTCCGAATGCCGTCAACGCCGAAGGCACCTACATCCAGCCGACGGTTTTTGCCGACGTCACCGACGACATGACGATCGCCCGCGAAGAGATCTTCGGGCCGGTCATGTGCGTGCTCGATTTCGACGACGAGGCCGAGGTGATCGCGCGGGCCAATGCGACCGAATTCGGCCTTTCGGCCGGCGTCTTCACCGCCGACATCACCCGCGCGCACCGCGTCGTCGATCAGCTCGAGGCCGGGACGCTGTGGATCAACACCTACAACCTTTGCCCGGTGGAGATCCCGTTCGGCGGCTCGAAGCAGTCCGGCTTCGGCCGCGAGAATTCGGTCGCCGCGCTCAACCACTACAGCGAATTGAAGACCGTCTATGTCGGCATGGGGCCGGTACAGGCGCCGTATTGAGAATTGGGGCCTCCATCGAGAGGCGGCTCCACCTCCCTCATCCTCGGGCGAGCGAAGCGAGTTCCGGGGATCCAGCAGCGCCACGTCTGTGGCGCACAAGAGTCTTCAAGCGACAGACGTCGCTTGGCTGGATTCCTGTGACACGCACAGGAATGAGGGGTGAAAGCGCCAGATAGGTCGAACGCGAGACGCTAGAAGAAAGACCACGCTTATGCAGGCAGATTACATCATCATCGGCTCCGGCTCCGCCGGTTCGGCGCTCGCCTACCGCTTGTCCGAAGACGGCAAGAACACGGTGCTGGTGCTGGAATATGGCGGCTCGGATATCGGCCCCTTCATCCAGATGCCGGCGGCCCTTGCCTGGCCGATGAGCATGAAGCGCTACAACTGGGGCTATCTCTCCGAACCGGAACCGAATCTCAACAACCGGCGCATCACCGCGCCGCGGGGCAAGGTGATCGGCGGCTCCTCCTCGATCAACGGTCTCGTCTATGTGCGCGGCCATGCGGAAGACTACAACCGCTGGGACGAGCTCGGCGCACGCGGCTGGGCCTATGCGGACGTGCTTCCCTATTTCAAGCGCATGGAAAATTCGCATGGCGGCGAAGCGGGCTGGCGCGGCACCGACGGGCCGCTGCACGTCAAGCGCGGCCCGGTCCACAACCCGCTGTTCCACGCCTTCATCGAAGCGGGCCAACAGGCCGGCTTCGAACTCACCGACGATTACAACGGCTCGAAGCAGGAAGGCTTCGGGCTGATGGAGCAGACCGTCTGGCAGGGACGGCGCTGGTCGGCGGCGAACGCCTACCTGAAGCCGGCAATGAAACGGCAAAACGTCTCGCTCGTGCGCTGCTTCGCCCGCCGGATCATCATCGAGAACGGCCGGGCGACCGGGGTCGAGATCGAGCGCGGCGGCAAGATCGAGATCGTCAAGGCGAACCGTGAGGTGATCGTCTCGGCCTCGTCGTTCAATTCGCCGAAACTGCTGATGCTCTCGGGCATTGGTCCAGCACAGCACCTCAAGGACATGGGTATCGAGGTGAAGGTCGACCGGCCCGGCGTCGGCCAGAACCTGCAGGACCACATGGAGTTCTATTTCCAGCAGATTTCGACCAAGCCGGTGTCGCTCTATTCCTGGCTGCCGTGGTTCTGGCAGGGCGTTGCCGGCGCGCAATGGCTGTTCTTCAAGAAGGGCCTCGGCATCTCCAACCAGTTCGAGGCCTGCGCCTTCCTGCGCTCCGCACCCGGCGTCAAGCAGCCGGATATCCAGTACCACTTCCTGCCGGTGGCGATCAGCTACGACGGCAAGGCGGCCGCCAACACGCACGGCTTCCAGGTGCATGTCGGCTACAATCTTTCCAAGTCGCGCGGCAACGTCACGCTGCGCTCCTCCGATCCGATGGCCGATCCTGTCATCCGCTTCAATTATATGAGCCACCCGGAGGACTGGGAGAAGTTCCGCCACTGCGTGCGCCTCACCCGCGAGATCTTCGGCCAGAAGGCTTTCGACCACTATCGCGGTCCGGAGATCCAGCCGGGCGAGAAGGTGCAGTCGGACGAGCAGATCGACGAATTTCTGCGCGAGCACCTGGAAAGCGCCTATCACCCTTGCGGCACCTGCAAGATGGGCGCCAAGGACGATCCGATGGCGGTTGTCGATCCGGAAACCCGCGTCATCGGCGTCGATGGCCTGCGCGTCGCCGACAGCTCGATCTTCCCGCATGTGACCTACGGCAACCTCAACAGCCCGTCGATCATGACCGGCGAGAAGGCAGCCGACCACATTCTCGGCAAGCAGCCGCTGGCGCGCTCCAACCAGGAGCCGTGGATCAACCCGCGCTGGGAGGTCAGCGACCGATAAGGATCGCGTGCACCAGAGCGCCGTGCGTTCAGACGAACGCACGGCGCTCTAGCACTTTGATTCTAGAGCATCTTATCCGCTTTCAGTGATTCCACTTGAAAGCGGGATGCTCTAGGCGGCACTTTTTCCTCGCATTCGACAGCCGCAATGTCTGCGGCATGTCACGTTCGCCGACGCTATTTCGTCCTATCTTCTCGAGTGCCCGAGAAGAAGGAGACGAACATGACACCGAGGCTGGACCTGCTTGCCGTTACTCCAGCGGCAATGCCATCATGGCTCCTCGTGCCTGCCGGCCATGCCATAGCCGATTGCCCCGAACGGCGATGGGGGGCGTAATGACCGACGAAGACGTCAGAACGACCTTCGAGCCGCTGCGTCCCCGACTGATCCGCATCGCCTATCGGATGCTGGGTTCGGTCAGCGAAGCCGAGGATGTCGTCCAGGAGGCATTCCTGCGCTGGCTCGACGCCGACCGCACCGCCGTCAAGGATTCGTCAGCCTTCCTGCGCCGCATCGTGACGCGACTTTGCCTCGATCAGTTGAAGTCAGCGCGGCACCGACGCGAGACCTATGTCGGACCATGGCTGCCGGAACCGGTCGTCGAGGAAAACGACGACCTCGACGACATCACCTTGCCACTGATGATGGCGCTGGAGCGCCTGTCGCCGCTCGAACGGGCCGCGTTTCTATTGCACGATGTCTTCGGCGTCAGCTTCGATGAAATCGGCGAGACGCTCAGCCGCAAACCGGCGACCTGCCGTCAACTTGCCAGCCGCGCCCGCGTCAATATCCGCAGCGCTCGTCGCCGCTTTGTCATGCCCCGGGAACAGGGCCTCGAAATCGCCTGCGCTTTCTTCGCGGCTTCGCGTAGCGGCGACATGCAGCAGCTTCGGTCGCTGCTCGCAACGGAGGCGATCGTCTATGCCGACGGCGGCGGCAAGACAGTGGCGCCGAGACGGCCAATCGTGGGCTTCGACAAGGTCATGAAACTCCACGCGTCGCTGGCTCTGATCTTTGCAGAGACGATGTCGCGGCTCGTGCGCTACGACTTCATCAACGGGCTACCCGGTTTCATCACCATCGAAGACGGCGAGATCCTGCAGACAACCGCCCTTGAGATCGAACAGGACCGGATCACCGCCATCTATGTCACGCGCAATCCGGAGAAGCTCAAACATCTCCCGGAGACGCTGAGGCACTTCGATGGTCACGCCATTCATTGAACGACATGTGCCTGTGCCCTGACGATCGCACGCGGTCGCTACTGTCGTAGCCGATTTCAGGATAAAAACATGCAGCAAGTCAAAGTGCTACAGCGACCTTTGCACGTCTCATAAGACGCGCGGCGCTGTAGAGCCCACCGCCCCATCAACCGATCCTGACCAGCGTTGCCTTCAACGTGCAACGCGCCGCCGGCGCGCGTCTTCGCTCGCGCGTTGCAGATCCTTCACCCAAAACCAATGGAGACCAAACGATGAGCAACATATGCATCGCCGTTATCTATCACAGCGGCTACGGCCACACCGCACGTCAGGCGGAAGCCGTCAAAGCCGGAATCGAGCGGGTCGACGGCACGCAATGCCTGCTCTTGACCGTCGACGAAGCACCGGACCGGTGGAACGATCTGCTCTCGGCTGAGGCGATCATCTTCGGCACACCAACCTATGTCGGGGGTCCATCAGCCGCGTTCAAATCTTTCCAGGAGGCAAGTTCGAACGCGGTGATGGCCAAAGGCTATCTCTGGAAAGACAAGATCGCCGCTGGCTTCACCAATTCGGGAACCGCTTCCGGCGACAAGCTCGCGACGCTGATGCAACTTGCACTCTTTGCTGCCCAGCACGGCATGCACTGGATCAACCTCGATCTGCCGCCGGCCAACCACTCGACCACAGGATCGCCCGATGATCTCAACCGGCTGGGCTTCTGGCTGGGTGCTGGGGCGCAGTCGAATGTCGACCAGGGGGCTGATCTCGCGCCGCCGCAATCCGATCTCGCCACCGCAAGGCATCTCGGGCAACGCGTGGCCCAGGCGGCGCTGCAGTTCGTGCGTGGCAGAGCGCTCAACCACGAGCCAGCCCTCCCCGCGTGGAAAACGGCCAACAACCGATAGAATCAGCATCAGAGAAAGCCGATCCAGCGCCCAGCCAGAAGCGCTGCCGGCCACACCGTCAAGGAGACGGCTGCCGGGATGCGAAGACGCCATGAGACCGGGCCGCCATTTACGGCGGCCCGCCAGGCGCCGCCCATATGCACACTGACAGCGTTGACGGCACCGATCCCCAGCAGAGCGATCTTTGCGAGAAAGGCAGCATTCGTGACATAGGCCGCCGGGCGCACGCTGAAGAGGCAGAAGCCAGTGGTGATCGCCAATGCTAAGCCAACTGCCGCAGCACGCGACAGAAACGGTCCGAGCGCTTCAAGAGAGGTGTTGCCGAAGAAACCGAGCAACCGTAAATCCAACGGCACGATGGCGCCCATCAGCAGCCCGATCGCGAGAATGTGGGCCGCATTGACCAAGAGATAGAGAAGCGCCGAACGCCTGAGCGCAGCGCCGACCGGCCAGCCGGCGATCCATTCGACAAGCTCCGCCCCACTCATCCACCGGCCCGGATGCGTTCCGGATAGATGTCATAGGTCTTGCCGGAGACCGTGATGCGCACCGCCTTCATGCGCTTTTCGTTCGGATCGAGCGAGCGGTTGCCGAGAACGACGACGGCGTCACCGGCCTTGGCTGATCCCTCCACAAAGCCTGAGCGCTCCGTCTGCCGGGGATTGCCGAGTTCGACGTGCCACATGCCATCCGCGGTCGTTTCCACCTGCAAGGTCGGATGCGGCGGCGCCATCGATATTTCGCGGATGATGCCCTTGAGCTCGATTTGGTCGGCTTCTGCCCAGGACCATCCGTGATGGGCAAAGGCACCGGTGACTAGAAGCACCGTCAGGACACCCGCTGCAACGCCACGGCGTGAAATGGCTTTCAACATGTGCCTGCTCCTTCGCCTGTATCGGAGAGGCGGCAGCTTGAACCCGAAGAACGATTTGCGAAAGGACGTAGTCTTCAACACTTCTTGAGCATCGCCATTCAACAGCCCCCTGCGGTTGCAATTACCAAGGGTTGCGCTAGCATTGTTCAACACCTTAAAATTTAGCCATTCTTAATCTCCGGTTGTTATGTCTAGATGAGACGGAGTGAACGCTGGGCGAACGTGCCATGAGGGCAGTTTCGCCGCGTAGTAACGCGTGCTCCATCCCATCATCGTCATCACTCCCTGCCAAGGCGAGCTCGCTTCCCGATGACCATGCGGCCTTGTCCGCGGTCACCGGCCGAGGATGATTTGCCTTGCGGGCAACCGAGGAGCGTTTTTCATGACAATCAAAGCACGCCTGCTCGTGTGCTTGTCCCTGCTCGCCGTCGCCATGCTGGTCATGATCGTCACGGCCTTCAATGCGATGACATCGATCTCCAAGCGCACCGAATCGATCGTCGCCGACCGGCTGTTGCCGGTGGCGCAGCTCGATGACATCGCCGACATGTATGCCGTCGAAATCGTCGATACGACCCACAAGATGCGAAGCGGCGCGCTTGGGTGGGCTGACGGCAAGGAGAAGATCAACGCGGCGCTTGCCACCATCGACGAACAATGGCGCGCCTATGAAGCAACGAGACTGACGCCTGAGGAAAAGAAGCTTGCGAAGACCTTCGACGCAGCCCGCGTCGGCAGCGAGCAGGCGGTCAGGGACATGCTCGAGATCATCGATCGACAGGACATCGCCGAGTTCGGCCGGTTTATCGACAGCCGCCTTTACGCGGCCATCGATCCGCTGGCCGAACCGATCGGCGCCCTGGTCAAGCTCCAGCTCGCCGAAGCCGACCAGGAGCTGGAGGCGGCCAAGGTGGAGAAGGACACCCTGACACGCTGGCAGGTCATGATCGCCGCCTTTGCCATCGCGCTTCTCGGGGTAACAGTCTGGTTCGTGGCCGCCGGTCTCTTTCGGCCGCTGACGCAGCTGCGCGAGGCCATGCGGCAGCTTGCAGCCGGCAACCTCAAGGCCACGATCTTCGGCGAAGGCCGCCGTGACGAGATCGGCCAGATGGCGGGTGCCGTCGCTGTCTTCCGCGACAATGCGCTCGAACGCCAGCGTCTCGAGCAGGAAGCGGAGGCGGGTCGGACACTTTCCGAACGCGAGCGCGAGCGCGAGCAGCGCGAAGCGCAGAAGGCCAAGGAGGCTGCCGAGATCCAGACCGCGGTCAATGCGCTCGGCTTCGGTCTCGACCGGCTGGCGGAAGGCGACCTCACCTATCGCATCGACACGCCGCTTGCCGAACGGCTCGACGCGCTGCGCAGCAATTTCAACAGCTCCGTCACCAATCTCGAAGATGCGCTGCGCTCAGTCGGCGAGAACGCCCGCAGCATCAATGCCGGCGCCAGCGAAATCCGCTCCGCGGCCGGTGACCTTTCCAAGCGCACGGAACAGCAGGCGGCTTCGGTCGAGGAAACGGCGGCGGCACTGGACCAGATCGCGACCACCGTGGCGGATGCCAGCCGGCGTGCGGAGGAGGCAGGCACCTTGGTGACGCGCACCCGCGGTGCAGCAGAGAAGTCCGGCGAGATCGTCGGCAACGCCGTCACCGCGATGAGTGGCATCGAAGCCTCGTCGCGGGAAATCTCCAGCATCATCGGCGTCATCGACGACATCGCCTTTCAGACGAACCTCCTGGCGCTGAATGCCGGCGTCGAGGCGGCCCGCGCCGGCGAGGCCCGCAAGGGCTTTGCCGTCGTCGCCCAGGAGGTGCGCGAGCTCGCCCAGCGCTCGGCGCAGGCCGCCAAGGAGATCAAGGTGCTGATCGCCACATCTGGCCAGCAGGTCAAATCCGGCGTCACGCTGGTGCGCGAAACCGGCACGGCGCTCGACAGCATCATCACCGAGGTCAAGGAGATCAGCAGCCACGTGACGGCGATCGTCGAAAGCGCCCGCGAACAGGCCGCCGGCATCCAGCAGATCAATACGGCGGTGAACGCGATCGATCAGGGAACGCAGCAGAACGCGGCAATGGTGGAGCAATCGACCGCCGCGAGCCATAGCCTCGCCCGCGAGGCCGGCGCGCTCAACGATCTGCTGATGCGCTTCAAGACGGGCAACGGCCAAGCGGCGGCACCACGCCTCGTGACGAGCGAGATTGCTGCCCCTTCGCCCGCACGCGCCTTGGGCCGCAAACTCGCCACGGCCTATCGCAGTGCCCCGCAGGCACAGGGGGCCGGCTGGGCAGCGTTCTGACGGTCTGGCTCTCCCCTTGGCAGGAGGCGCGGGCCCGCAAGGTTCGCGCCTCCTCTTCAAGGGTTGCCGTCGTAGCCATACAGTACAAAATCTAGTAAATTACTAGTCTATATTCGGTTTTTCGCTGCCTTTCGTTCTGAGAGGCAGATTTGCTCCAAACAAACAGCATTAGAAACCGCTATTTCTGTCCATTGTCGCATTGGGCTGCGATATTCCGACCAAGTTGGAACAGGACGCAGCCATGACCACGTCATCCCTCGAAACCACCGCCAAGGCACTGAACGAGACGCTCGAAGGCCTGGATCTCGCCGGTCGGCTGGCGCTTGTCGCAAGCCTTGAAGGGCAGGCCGTCTTCACGACCTCGCTCGGTATCGAGGATCAGGTGATTACCGCGGCCATCGGCGAGAACAAGCTGTCCATCAATGTCGCGACACTGGAGACCGGGCGCCTGTTCAACGAGACGGTCGCCCTTATCGAAAAGACCGAAGAAACCTACGGGATCCTGATCAAGCGCTACCATCCGGAACAGGCCGACATCGACGCCTATGCGGCGCGCTATGGCCTCAACGGCTTTTACGAGAGCGTCGAGGCCCGGCATGCCTGTTGTGACGTGCGCAAGCTGAAGCCGCTTGCGCGCGCGCTCGAAGGGGCAACCTTCTGGGTCACCGGCCTGCGTCGGGGCCAGTCGGGCAATCGCGCATCGACCCCGTTCGCGGAAGCTGATGCCGAACGTGGCCTCATCAAGATCAACCCGCTGGCGGACTGGGACATCGAGACCATCCGTGCTTACGTCGCCGCCAATGCCGTTCCGGTCAACCCGCTGCACGCCCGCGGCTATCCGTCGATCGGCTGCGAGCCCTGCACCCGCGCCATCAAGCCCGGCGAGCCGGAGCGCGCCGGCCGCTGGTGGTGGGAAAACGACGAGAAGCGCGAATGTGGTCTGCACGTTCCGGAAGCTGCCGCCAGTTCCATCATCCCGAATTCGAGCAGCGCCGCCTGAGGCTGGCGCGCTCGTCTGAAGACAAATCCTCCCGGAGACTGAAATGCCCCATATCCATCCGGAAACGGAACTGCACAATCCGCAGAGCGCCAAGCCGCCGCTCGATCCGCATCTGAAGGCACTCGAGAACGAAGCGATCCACATCTTCCGCGAAGTGGCCGCCGAGTTCGAACGCCCGGTCATGCTCTATTCGATCGGCAAGGACTCCTCGGTGCTGCTGCACCTCGCCCGTAAGGCCTTCTATCCTGGCCGCGTGCCCTTCCCGCTCTTGCACGTCAACACCGGCTGGAAGTTCGCCGAGATGATCGCGTTTCGCAACGAGATCGTCGAGCGCTACGATCTCGACCTGATCGAGCACATCAACCCGCGCGGTGCAGCCGAGAACGTCACGCCCTTCAGCCACGGTTCGGCGCTCTACACCGACATCATGAAGACCGAGGCTCTGCGCCAGGCGCTCGACGCCGGCCAATTCGATGCGGCCTTCGGCGGCGCGCGGCGCGACGAGGAAGCAAGCCGTGCCAAGGAGCGCATCTATTCGTTCCGCACGCCGGATCATCGCTGGGATCCGCGCAACCAGCGCCCGGAACTCTGGAACGTCTATAACGGCATGATCCGCAAGGGCGAAAGCGTGCGGGCCTTCCCGCTCTCCAACTGGACCGAAGTCGACATCTGGCGCTACATCCAGGCCGAGGACATCCCGATCGTGCCGCTTTACTTCGCTGAGAAGCGCCCGATCGTCGAACGCGACGGCATGATGATCCTGGCCGAGGATCCGCGCCTCGAACTCTTGCCGGGTGAGACCAAACGCGAGGAAGTGATCCGCTTCCGCACCCTCGGCTGCTTCCCGCTGACCGGTGCCATCCGCTCCAGTGCCACGACGCTCGACGACATCATCTCCGAACTCGAAACCGCGACCGTATCCGAACGCCAGGGCCGCGCCATCGACCGCGACCAGTCCGGCTCGATGGAAAAGAAAAAACGCGAAGGATATTTCTGATGACTGCTCCCGCAACCGCGAATGCCGTTGAGCACGTTGCTGCCGGCGAGGTTCTGGCCTTTCCGGCGCAGGAGCCGGCGCGCGCCGCGCGTGACAGCCGCCCGCTTCGCCTCATCACCTGCGGCTCGGTCGATGACGGCAAGTCGACGCTGATCGGTCGCCTGCTCTGGGACACCAAGGCGGTCAAGGAAGACCAGGCCGCGACGCTCCAGCGCGATTCCAACGGCAAGCAGAACGATCTCGGCCTGCCCGACTTCGCGCTGCTCCTCGACGGCCTGCAGGCCGAGCGCGAACAGGGCATCACCATTGATGTCGCCTATCGCTATTTCTCGACCGACAAGCGCTCCTTCATCGTCGCCGACACGCCCGGGCACGAGCAATATACCCGCAACATGGCAACGGGCGCATCGACCGCCGACCTCGCCGTGCTCTTGGTCGACGCCCGCGTCGGCCTGCTTGAGCAGACCCGCCGGCATGCGACGATCGCAACCCTGATGGGCATCAAGCAGTTCGTACTGGCGGTCAACAAGATCGACCTCACCGACTACGATCGCGCCCGCTTCGAAGAGATCAACCACGAGTTCCGGGAACTGGCATTGTCGCTTGGCGTGCGCCAGGTCACCGCTATTCCCGTCTCGGCTCTGAAGGGCGAGAATGTCGTCTATGACGGCCGCGCCTCCATGCCCTGGTATGACGGCCCGACGCTGATCGAGGTGCTGGAACTGGCAACCACCCGTTCGGCCCAGACCGTCGGCTTCCGCCTGCCGGTACAGCGCGTCTCGCGGCCCGGCGAAAGCTTCCGCGGCTATCAGGGCACGGTTGCCGGTGGCTCGGTGAAGCCGGGCGACAGTGTCGTCATCCTGCCCTCCGGCATGGTGGCCAACGTCACCAAGATCGTCACCTTCGACCTCGTGCGCAACGCCGCCGTCGCCGGCGACGCGATCACGCTCGTGCTCGACCGACAGGTTGACGTGTCGCGCGGCGACATGATCGTCGCCATCGACAGCCAGCCGCTGACCGGCCTTGCCTTCGATGCCCAGCTCGTTGCCCTGCAGCCGGAAGGCATCCAGCCTGGCAAGCGCTACTGGCTGAAGAGCGGCAGCCGCCGCCAGCGCGTCCAGATCCAGCCGGCAAGCCAGCTCGACCTTAAGACCGGCAAGTGGAACCATGCCGAGCAGCTGCCGATGAACGCCATCGGCAAGGTGCATCTCGCCTTCGACGAGCAGGCGATCTTCGACACCTACGAGCAGAACCGCTTCACCGGCGCCTTCATCCTGATCGATCCGGACACCAACAACACGGTGGCTGGCGGCATGATCACGGCAAAGCGCTCGGCGCTTGGCGGCATCCACACGGAGGACGCCCGCGTCATCCTCTCGCTGCCGGCGGACCTCGCCGACCAGCTGATGGCGACCGAACTCTTCGCGGGCCGCCGCGAGGAGGCCGAAATCCGACGCGTCAGCGCCGGCAAGGCGGTCGAGATCATCGACGATATCGACGGCTGATCGAAAGCCGCAGCACACACAAAAAAGGGGCCCCGAACAAGGCCCCTTTTTCGTTGCTGAAACCGCGGTTGCTATCGGTCGATTTGGGCCTTTTCAAACAAGTCCGTAGCCCTATCTCCCTGGCGCATGGGAGAAGCACCATGAAAACGGAACATCAAGGCGAGGATGCGAGGCAAAAAGGTTTTCGCGGGCGCATGGTATCGATCGAAGCATTTGCCCGGAAATATCGGCTCGATGCGGAGGAAGCCGAGCGACTGGAGAACCAGTTCGGTCCGGTCGCCGGCGAAATAGACCTGCTGCAGGCGGCCAGGCGCAACGGCATGCCGGAGGAGTGAACTCCTGCCGGAATTCATCATCAAAGCTGCTGCTCGATCGCCGGGAGAACCATCGTCAACGGCGCCGGTTCGGCGTGCTGCCAAAGCTGATAGCCGACGACGCTGCCAAGTATGGCGGTCCATATGGCGATCTCGCGAAAGGTGAATATCGGTTCCTTCAACATCTGAGCCTCTCGGGCAAGAACAAGTGTTGACAGAAATATCGCCCTGATTGTTCACGCTGATAAGACATCATTCCGTGAACACGTCGTTTCAAAGTGAACAATAAAGCTGCGCGTCGCTGCTGCAAGAGTGATCCGCCGCGGTTGGAGGACTGCCTGATACCGCCACCCGATCCGCTTCCCTGAGGAAGGCTCTCCGGAGCGCCACCGTCCCAAAACGGGACAGGGCTGGCAATCGCTTCACCTTGACCCGAAATCGCACAGATCGCACCTTTTCATCCGTCTCCGCATTCGTAAGTTGGCGCGTCGATCATGAGGATCGATAGGGCTGTTTCACCGTTCCTGGACGTTGTGGGACAGTCCGCCTGACCGTGGACCGGCAGCAAGGCTCCTGCCCGGCATAGGCGCTCTTCCCTGGCCTCTCCCCCGCCACAGCGCCCCATGTATGCGGGGTATCGATGGACAGAGCCGACCTCTCCGGCGTATCTGGACGACTTTCGCGCAACGATGCGCCGAATCAGGGAGACGAAAAGGTGAGCACGGACAAGCAACCGGAAACCACCGTGAAGGTCGAGAAACGCGTCAACGGCAAATGGTGCTTCGTCATCAAGTATCGCGGCGTCACCTATCCCGCCCAGGGCAATTTCACGTCGATGCTGCAAGCACAGGCCGCGGCCCAATCGACGCTAAAGGCGCTCGAACGGCAGGGCTGACAAGCGGACGGAGCGTTACCATATCGACAATGGAAACGCTCTCCTGCTGCTGCCTGTCCGTTGCGCCCGCTGGTCCCTACTCGACTGCGGAGCGGATGATATTGCAGAGCCCCTCCTGCACCACCTGTTTGGTGGTCACCTGCCCCACCTGAATATCGAACATCGCATCAACCCGCGTGCCTGAACCGCGCTTGCGGGCAACGACGCGCAGCGTCTGCAGCCGTCCGGAGCCGGCGGTATCCTGATAGGCCTCGATGGTCCCGAGCGACTTGTTGATCTCGATTCCCGAAAATCCTTCCGCCGCGACACCCCGTGCCATCCGCTGCAAGGCGGCCTCGGGCTTCAGCTTCGGAAACTCCTGCCAGGTCTTGTAAAAGACCGGCGTCACCAGCGGCACGCCCGAAGCCTTGAAATTCTTCTCGCAGCTCTGCGCCGCCGCCACCGAATGGCCGGCCAGAAGCAGAACCGCTGCAATGAATAGATGCTTGATCGACATTCCCGTTCCTCGTCGTCATTGATCGAATGACGGGAACCTAGAACCTTCGCCTTCGCGCAGACAGGCCGACCCGGGTGCGAATGCACGGCTATTCGACCAACGGCTTCGAGGGAGCGACGAACGGCTAAGATGGAGGACGAGTGGGCGTAAAGATCGACGCCGGAACAGGCGCGCAAAGCGCAAGCGCATACGGTGCGGCGCCGAGCGGCATGCAAGGGAATGATCGGGTAAAGGATTGATTTGGCTGGTCGGAGTGGCAAGATTCGAACTTGCGACCCCCACGTCCCGAACGTGATGTTGACGACGCTATGCTCCGGCGTCTTCAGGGTCCTAGTTTGAATTCATTGTATTATTTTGATTCCATGCACGTTCCGAAACATTCCTGACCGATTTGTTTCTGTCAGTATCTGTCAGGTCTTTTTGCAGCGCCGGAGGCACGAAGCGGCCGCTGTGGAACTCCGCGCTATCCGGGTCACTGTGATTCTCCGAACCAGCGCGGCTCTGCGTAAACGACCGCCCGACGCGGATGTGATCGATCATGCGCACCTTTGCGTAGCGACGGACCAGTGTCTCCACGGACATGCCAAGGTATGACGCGATCGCCGCCATCGGCAGCTCCGCACGCGACACGAGCCAGGTCGCCGCAGTGTGACGGAGGGTGTGGATGACTGCGTCGTGGTCGTCGCCCAGCACCTCGGCGAACAGATTCTCCATAGCGGTCCGCGGGTTGCCGACGCGCCCCTCGAGGCCCTGGCACGGATATTGTAGTCCCATCCGCTTCCATCGCTCGAGGTGAGCGGCAAGGCGGGCGGGGACAGGGATCGTGGGTGCGAGCTTTTTGGAGTGCTCAACCTCCTTTTCACCGATCCGGTGATAGATAGCGATCCTTGCCGAGCCACTGCCCTTGAATTCGACCCATGGGCAGTCCTTCTCATTCTTGAACGCCGTGCGCCACACCTTGTCCTTACGCGATCCCGTGTAGATCGCGATGAGAAGAAACCGCGCGAGATGCATCCAGATGGCCGCATTCTTCACAGGCTTCTTGTCAATAAAGGAGTGTCCACGCTTGCGGCGAGCCGCCCTGATCAGGTCTGCCACTTGCTTGCGCGTGAAGACGGCTGTTCTGGGCTTGTAGTCCTTCGGCGTCGGAACTGTGGTGCCGTACTTCAGGAGCTTCGTCTTCACTGCGACCGCGATCGCCGAGTTGAGGTCATCGAGATATCTGATGGAGGCCTTCGGGTTGAAGCTCTTCTCCACAGCCTTCGGCCCATTGTCCTCCTCAGGCTTCCAGCTCCGCCGCTTCTTCGCCTTCTCGTAAGACAGCTGCGCTCTGGCCAGTTCGCGCTGGTACGTTCGCTCATCGAGAAAGTCGACGAAGTCGGAGACGGCATCATGGTCCAACTGAGTAACAGCCATCTGACCGAAAAAATCGAGCAGGACGCTGAGCCGCGCCTTGAGTTCATGCACGCGCGCAGGCGGGTTATCGTAGTCATGCAGCTCCCACTTCTGGATGCGGACTTCGATATATTTTGCGATCACTTCGGCAACGTAAACGTCAGATGCGTCCTGGTGCTTGATACGCTGTTTTTCACCCGCATGCTTCTGAGCGATGTACTTCGCCAGCTCAGCCTCCCGGCGTTTTTCAAAATTCGGCTCATCCCCTTCGCCGAAGCCGAGGCTGAACTTCACGCTCTTTCCATCAACGATATCCCTAATGAAGTACCTGTCGGTCTTCTTGTCGTGCCACCATCGTGCACCTGCGCTCGGTCTACCCATGGGGAACTCCTTACTTCGTCTTCGTGTCGATGGACGCCAATAGCGACCGGGCGAATGCATCCGCTGCCAATCCTCGCTCGCGCTCCCGATTGGATCGGGCGACTGCGGAGCGAGCGGGCTTGACCGTAGCAGGCTTGGCGTTGCCTTGAGCACCGCCTTCAAGCCACGCCTTCAGTGCCAGAATCGTGACGGTCATCTTCCCGCGAATCATGCGGCCCTCCAGATGTCCGGACTTAATCGCGCCCTCGAGCGAGCGCTTTGTGAATGTTGGTGAGGCGATGCGTTCGCCGTTACGACGAACTTCTCCGCCGAGGACTGGCAAGAAGATCGCGTCGGACAGTCTGAACGCGGTGTCCTCGGAGAACGGCCGCGCCTGTTTGCCGTCTGCCTCGACCTGCGCCGCATCCTTCGCCGCATGCAGCAACAGGCCAATGTTTTGCATGCCCAGTTCGAACTCTACCTCCATCTCCTCAATGTCAGCCATGACCCGACGGCTAAGTTCGAGCGCATCAAGTTCTTCCTGGTCAGTCATCTGCGGTGCCCCACGTCGTTTCTGTCAGACGCAAAAACACTATTGGGCAGATCCCTGTCAACAGTTAATTGCAACTTAGACGCGGGCAAACCTATATGTCACACAAGTCGGCAATCGTGTAACATTTAGGTTATAAATCCTGTTAAATCAGTTGCTTGAAAAAGATTCAATTTGAGTGAATTAATTCAAGAACTCGCAAGTGTTCTCCTGCCACGAGTTCTTGAATTACAACTTCAAGGATACATCGCAAGCCGCCCCCGCAAGCCATTCTCTGAACGGCGCTAGTTTTCGCCAGCAAGCCAAGCCGCGAGGAAGGCGGCGAACTCGTCGGCGCTTTCGATCCCGAGCAAATACATCCCGTCTGCTGCGGGCATCTTCCCTTCCGAAACCCATCTGGCGATGTCGCCTGGGCGAAACCCGATCGGCAGGTCGTTGGCCATGAGAATACGATAGAGGTCCCCAAAACTCCGCGCTCCGACGAGACGGCGGGCGACGAAGCCGTTGACCTCAAAGCGCTGCCAGACATCAACAACCGGCACGCCGCTGTCGACGGTATCGCGGAGTGCGTCGATCATGATCCTGCGTTTCTCGTCGCGGTCACGGGGCCAACGGCGCTGTCCAAATTCTTCGATGTGGAGAACCTGGCGCTGTCGCCCGCACTCCCGCACGTATGCAAGAGCGGCCGAGCGGACTTCGCCGGCCCTGCGTGTGCGTTGATCACGAGCGAGATCGTCACCGGACAAGGACAAAATCAAGCCTCCATATCCATGGTCAGCTCGGAAAACAGGCGTGGCTGAAACAGGACATCCGGCATGTCTACGCCCACATCACGAGACCTCGCCTGCCCCGGCAGATTGCCGTGGGAGTGGCCGTAGAAGTGAACGCTGCCGTAGTGTTGGCTCGGCCAGACTCGGGCGGCGTAGTGAGACAACCAAAGGTCTCGGCCGCCGTCCCGGGTGCGAAGCGCATGCGCCGGCCGTGCTGCCCAATCCAATGCCGCAAGCGTCGGGTGAAGGTCGCCCCTGCGGTCGACATCGTGGTTGCCAATGATCAGGTATTTATGGCCCCGGAGACGGTGGAACAGTCCCCGGATGCGGTCGGAATTGATACCGAGCTGGAAAGCGAAGTCGCCCAAGTGGTACACGATGTCATTGTCGCGGACGACCGAGTTCCAATTGGCGACAATGGCCTCGTCGTGTTCGTCGATCGAGGCGAACGGCCGCGCGCACATCTTCATGATGCGCTGGTGGCAGAAGTGGGTGTCCGAGATGTAGAACTTTTTCACGAACATGGTCCCTCCCCTAGATTGCCAGCGACAACTGCGGCTGCGCGTAGGCCTCGATCGTCTCGTGGACCTCGTCTCCGCCGAGCCGGCTGCGGAGGATGAGAACCTCAACTAGCTCATCAAACGCTCCGCGATGGCGCTCGAGGATACCGCGGGCGCGGTCCGCCTGCTCTTGGACCCCGTCCTCCACACGCCGGCGGAGGCCGGGGTCGAATTGACGAGCTTGCACCATCGCCGCCGAATCGCGGTGTCCGTCTGAACCCAGCGTTCCTCCCATGCCGACGCTCGAAAGGGCGTAAGTCAACAAGTTAGTCGCCTCGACCAAGTCGGCGACTACGCCGTCGGCATGGCTGCCGTAGACCATTCGCTCCGCTGCCAGCCCTCCGAGGATGTGTGCCACACGATCGACATACCATTGATAGTCGCGGCGACCGGCACGCGGCTGCACAGCGGCAGCCCCGGCGATCTCCATAGACGCTTCGGGATCGCGATCCCGAATTACGAAGACTTCATGCACCGTCGCCCCCAGGTGCGCCGCGACGACGGCATGACCGATTTCATGGACGGCGATATGACGGATATCGTCGTCAGAACGGCGTTCTCGGCGCGGAAGTGCGCCGGCGATATGATGAGGCCGCAGTTCCCGTCGCTCGCGGCGAGCAAGTCGGCGGGCGTCGCGAGCCAAGCGCTCCAGGTCAGCGCCCGACATGCCCTGAGTCTTCCGGTCGAAGAGACGCAAGGGGAAGTCCTCCCCGACGCCGAGGTGCTGGCGCAAGATCGCCTGTCGGGCTTCGGCGTCAGGCAGCGGAATGCAGATGTGCCGGTCCAGCCGCCCCGGGCGGCGGAGAGCCACGTCGATGCCGCTCGCATCATTCGTCGCCCCGACGACAATCACACCCTCGCGTTCGATCGCCCCGTCCAGGCTCTCGAGGAGAGAATTGACGACGCCGCGCATCCACTCATCCGACCGGGCGTGACCGATGGAGCCGCGAGCGACAAAATTGTCAATCTCGTCGATCAAAATAACACTCGGCGCATGCTCCCGAGCCTCAGCGAATGCCTCGCGCATCGCACGGATGAGATCGCCTTGGTGCCCATCTCCAGTGCCGATCCACGCAGCATAACTGCCGATGACGAGGTGAGCGTCGAGCGTCCTCGCGAGTGCCGCGGCGAACGTCGTCTTCCCGCAACCGGGCGGGCCGCTCAGAAGAATACCGTTGTCAACATCGGCCCAGGAAATCGAGCCGTTACGCAAGTCCTCGATATCTTTCGCGAGTTCGAGACCCCAGGCCTGCGCGTCGCCGTAGCCGTGCATGTCGCCCAGCGGGCGAACGTCGGGGACCATGCGTTCCGATGGCCTCTGGCCCTTCTTGTCCTTCTTGTCGACCGATTTTTCGCCGAGTTCCTTGGTTTTCCGTTCCTCCTCGCCTGCCTCTGCCTGCAGGTGCAGCCGGTGGGTTTCGGAGATGGAGCGGGCAGCGGAGATAGCGATGCGGCGGCGACGCCATGGCATCTTCGAAAGCAGGGTGGCCTCATCTGCCGTGATCTCGCGGCCGCATTGAGCCGCCGCGAGGATCACGAGATCGATGTCAAGCTCAGGGCGGATGACCGAGTCAGAAAGCGGCACCGACGGATGTTCGGCATCCGAACCGTCCGCGATGATGAGAGTGCAAGCGGCATCGTCGATGCCGCTCTCGATGCCCATGTTATGGCGCATGAGTGCTGTATCGACGTCGTAGCCGGCTTCCGCAGGTTCCATCGGCTGAAACGGGAAGTCCATAATTTCGGACCCCTCAGACGCCTTCGCATCTCCGTTCCGGGATTTTCGGATTTCTTGGACAGCGAGCGCTGCCGCATCTTGCCAGACGTTCGAAATCGACGTTGGAGGTACGACAATGACATGGATGCCAGCCGGATGAAAACCGAGGCTGTCGAGAATGCGGTCCACGTGAAGTCGGGCGAGCGTGCGCTCGAAGTCGATGCGAGCCATCGGTTACTCCTGCAAAAAAACACCACGGAAGCTGTCCTCGGGATGAGGATCAGTGCGCTATCCGGGCTATTCGCAGTGAGTTGGGCATGGCTTTCCGCTCGTCGTAGAGGTCAACGTATTTGCAACCTTGCCGCGTTCAGCTTCCGTTGTCAACGCGTCATCCGGGAATTCTGGTTTCTAAAAAGCCAATGCGATCGAGTGGTTAACGGCGTTCGATCGGTCAGGCCGCATAATCAAAGGCATCCTCATAGACGCGGAGGTCGCCCCAGTCGTCGCCTACCCTGAGGTCTTCGGCGTCATCATCGCCGGCGTAGTAGACTGCCTCGTCAGGCGGCACGACCGCATCTTCCAAGCGGAGCTCTGGCATGTTCCAAGCCTCAGTCTTCCTGGTCAACCAGGTCTCGAACACGGCTTCAGGACCAAAGCCGTCAATCTTCGCCAGGAACTCCCTAGTGGACCATCCGGCGACATCGTCGACCAGCCCGGTATTGGCTGCCTCGACGTCGGACCGCCATTCCATCGACAACCGGAGTCCGTCGAACCCGGTGAAGGCCTGCGCTTGCGCGATGCGAACATGGTGAACGAACTGGTTGTCCTTCATCCGGATTTGCGACCGCTTGAACGGCCGATTGTGCGCCGAGGCATGAAAGAATGCCGCTCGCCCCAGCCAGGCGCGATGAACGTCGAATACGCTCTTGCGCGCCATGTCTGTCGAGAACACGCACATCGGCAGCTTCTCCGTCGGGAGCGAGCAAACGAACTCGAAGCGCTTGTTGATCGACGGCAGCGCCTCCATTTCCGCGATCACCTTCTTCATCGCGGCAAGAAACGTTTTCTCACGAAACGTCGACATCGGATAACCGAGAACTTTCGCCAGGTCCTCGGGGGACACGATCCAGAGCCGCTGGTTAAGCCCTACTTCGCCAGCCTTGTTCTTCTTCGACAGCAGTAGGCCGACATGTCTCGACGCCATAAGCGAGAGCTTCGTGTGAAGCCTGGCGCTGTAGCGGCTCCGGAACTTCGTCAGGGCGTTGAGATCGACGGTCACGTACAGGCGGGACATCAGCATCGAGACTCTCACCTCGGGGTCGATCTCGAATTTGATGAGGTCGCGGCTGCGGAGTTTCTCCGGCATTGGATGGATGGTCAGATACCGCACGGGCCGCGTCAGCCGGGTCCGGCGATATCGGATGTCATATCGCACTTGCGTCTCAGCAATACGCTCGAGGCTTTCTCTGAGACGCGCCGGATTGTTGATCCCGACGTAGGCGAGCATGTCGCCGACCGTGACGTCATGGACGAGCGACTTGCCGCCGTAAGCGCCTTTGTCTCTAAAGCCGGCGTCGCTGCCCTCGAGCGGCAAACTGTTGATGTGGTCCTTGGCTCTCGCGAAGAGGTAATGCCAAAGCGCTTGGTCAGTAGCCGTGAGCCTGTCGGCCATCTCGACGTCATCTTCGACCCGGAACAACTTTCCTTTCGTCAGTGCGTACGGCAGTTCGACGCGGGGGTTGGAAACGTCGTTGTCGTAGACGGCTTCCTTGGCCAAGATGCCTGCACGCACACCTCGACGATCACGACCCCGGTGTGCGGAACCGTTGTCTCGTGATGACCAAACAAGCTTGTCGTTGTCGTTGTAGCCTTGCATATTGCTGATGTCTCCCTGAACATATGGTTCAGCGATAATCTGCTCGGCGCAAGTCCGCCGACGAAAAATTACGCTTTCAACGGACAGCCGTCGGCCGAAATGCCTGCATTGTCTGGAATTGCCAATGATACGGACAGATTTCTAAATACGACACTGTTAAAAAGAAAAAGAAAACTTGGATTTCAAAACTTGGGAAGGCGGGCAAATCGATGCTCCTCCGAAGACGACGCTGATATCTACTGTTTTTACTTTTTCAACCCAAGAAACCACCTGAACCCCCTGATTCCGATTGGTTCGCGTAGTCTCGCTAAATACGACACTGTTAAAAAGAAAAGGGAATCTGAGGATAGCATGGACCTCCGGTGAGAGGGTTCCTGTTGTCTGCTTCCAGGGTTTCCTGCGCTCCGCCTGATTTTTTTAACGGGGCGCTTCGCTTGTTTTTTCTTTTGCCCCTGCCCGAAGGGAATGTCGTGCCGTGGAGTGAACGAGGTAAGCGAACACGCGGAGCGAGGCTTGGATAGCTGTCCTGTCCCCTTCGGGTTCTGACGGCGAAGCCTCGGGTTTCTGGTCTCAACAGACCTTCGGAGCCATGGTGTCGCGATTGGCGGAGCGGCGAAGCCTTCTAGTGCGCCAGCTCAATTTCAAACCGTGTTCTACATGTAGAAACATCATGTTATTCTACATGTAGAAATTAGTTGTGCGGAGTTTCGCCGACAGGCAGACTTCTACGTAGATAAATCAAAACGGGTCCTAAATGTAGAACAGGGGATGATATGAGGACGGCCGAAACTTTTGAGATCGAAGAGCCGATCGATAGACTCGAGGACGAGCTGGGTATGCTGCAAGAGCTGCTCGGAGATGAGGGGCCTGAGGCCGAGACGGTAGTGACGAAGTCCGTCTCGAAGCGACCGACGGTCGGCGTAGCAGACATGTCTCCTGAAGAGTTCAGGGCGTACAAGGCGGAAAAACAGGCCGAGAGACGGGCGAAGCTCAAAGAGAGGGAAGCCAACGGCTCGATTAAGTTCGACGCCGCGTCGACTAGGGACGCACTCGCCGATGCCGCCCTGATGATCCTTGCTCATGAACTGCCAGGTGCCGACACGATCCAGAAATACCTCGAGCGCGTGTTCGCGGACCAGCTCGGCGCTCCATTGACGATTACCGCCCGCGCCCGGTCAGGCGACCTCAAGCCGAAATTGATCCGATTTGCCGTCAAGTGACCTCAAATCATGAATGGGACATCGGCGTCCCATTCGTAAATTGGATCGCATCCTTTTTGTCCCTTGCACCGAAACGCCGTTTTATGAGGCTTCAAACGCCGTTTCGGGAGATGTGAGACATGGTAATGGATTTCTACAAGACAACGGAACGGCAACGAACTTCTGCGCGGCGGACGCGGCAGAGGCGCGTAGCCGTCGGGAAGCCCCAGCCGAACTTGGTCGACGAGGCCATTTCGGCAGCCCTCAAAACCGAGCTGAGGCGGGTCAAGGCGGGGGGTGATCGGACAGCCAAGACGAGCGAAGTCTTGAATTCGATCTTCGACGCCGCCCTCGGCCACCTTGTCGACGTCCGTGGTCTTGACAGACAGCAGTCCTGGTCTGCTCTGTCGGTTCGCCTCATCAAGCGACGTCGCTATTCCCTGGCTCCAGGCTGACAGCGTTAGCCCCCGATTCCCCCCATTACTCCGCAAATATGAATCGGGATTCCGCAAAAACACGGCGTTTGTCCCTTGCATCGCCGGACCCCAGTCTCCCCTCAACGGGAGACAATACATGCCGCACGATTTCAAGCCTCTGACAGCCGTAGCGGTCGCGCTCGGCGACCGCCTCAAATCCAACTGCAGGAACCGGGGAATGGACATAAACAAGGCGGCCGCGCGCTATGTCGCCGAGCGCGTCCTGGCGCACTGGCATGCGGGGATGGGACGCTCGCCGTTTCTGGTCAGGGGCGGCATTATGTTTCCTCAGCACATACGCCCGACCGAGGATGCCGACATCGTCGCTGTCCGGCGGTACACCGAGATGGAGCTTCGGCAAGGCATGCAGCACATAGCAGCAATCCTTCGGAACGAGGGCATCGAGATCAAGCGGCTCAAGATCGAAACGATCGACGGCGGCCACGGCGATCCTGTCATCCGTCTGCGGCTCGAAGCGATGTGTGGCACGATCCGTGGCAATACTCACATCGACATGTCTTTCGGTCGGGGGCCGTTCGCGTTCCCCCAGGACGTTGGCCGGCAGGAGCTGCCGTCGATGATCCGTGGGCAACCTGGCCTCATTGCCTACGTGCAGTCGCTTGAGGCGGCCGCCGCCGATAAATGGCTGGCAGTGTTGATGCAACCTGAGACTAACTATCGCGTGACGCACCTCGCTGACCTTTTGTCATTCGACACTATGGAGATTGATCCCGCCCGCGTCGCTCGCGAGATCATGCGTGTGTGCCGTCACCGGGGGACGCCACTGTCGGTGTGTGCGCCGTCGCCGGGGGCATTGGACTGGAGCCGTCTCATGCTTCGCGCGGATTCTTGGGAAAAGCTACGGGCGGAGCGCGGGTTCGAGATGAATGCGTTCGAGGCTTGGGAGAGCATCTCCGATTACTGGTCCCGTACCCACCAGGCACTGACCCGGGCCATCATCGCCGAGGTCCCTGGTCCGGGACATCGACCGACGCTCGTCGACCGCATCGCAGCTCGGCGGCAGCCTGCTCCGACCTACCGGCCGACGCCGTGAAAAGTCGCGGCGTAATCGCTTCTTTAGCGAAACGCGGTTGCGCTCTTCCGGCGATGGTCACACCATTTTCTTAGAGCAATTCGACGCGCCAGGGAGACCTCGAAAATGGAACCGAGCACACAACAGGAAATCTTGCGCTGCACTGCAACGGGCACACCGATCTCCGAAATCCGCGGCGTAGCGCAGTATCCCGACTTCACGATCGCCGATGTCGTCGCCGACATCCTCGCCAACACCTGCGTGCCTGACGACCTGACCGGATTGCAGACGGAAAGGTTCTTCGATTCCATCGTCAACACATGGATGCTGGCCAAGGGCTGGCTCGTGGACGGCGCTGTCCGCGCGGCGATCCTCGGCTCCCTGATGCAGCAGCACGGCAGCAGCTACACGCTGTACCAGCACTACATCGACGCCTCGATCGCGGTCGATGACCTCGAGGAGGTGGTCTTCGACGAAAACGACGACTTCACCGATCAGAAGATCGCGGTGCTCGAACGCTACATCGCGGCGGCCACCGCTTACGGAGACGACGATATCAAAAAGGAAACGGCGGAACTTCGGAGGCTTGTCCTTATGCGCGAGACAAGACACCGGGTGGCAGCATGACGGCGCATTGGCTAGCCGCGGCGGTCCGCAATCAACCGGCCGACGAGACCCTGGCTTCGGCAGTCCATCTTCCGGAAGACATCGTAACGATGATGAGCCTGGAAGACGAAGACCGATGGCTGGCGGACGCATATCTCGAGCTGATGTCCTGAAGCCACCAGATTCCAGACCCCAAGAGAGGCGGCCACCGACCCGCCTTTTTGTTGCTTGCACGTTGAGGCCCCACGCTCCCTTCACACAGGGTGACATCGATCATGGCCAGCAAGTACGATCATCCGGAATACCGCGAAGCGGTCTTTCACCTCATCTGGGAACTCGACCTGCCGGATCGGGTTTTCATGCCGATCCGCAAACTTGTGGGCTGTTCGCTCGGGCGAATTTTCTGGAACGACTGGCGTAAGCAAGACGCCAAGGACGCGGAGTGGATGCCGACTCCAGGCGACCACGAGGACCCGGAGTGGCACCGTATTGACGGATGGCCCGAACAGGGTGACGGACATATCTACCGCAAGTGGTCGCGGCGCGCGCAGTTGTGGATGCAGTGGAATTCAGTCGATGCCTGGCACATTTGTGACTGGATCATCACCGCGGTCTCGGACGAACACCCCTGGCTCGCCAGCGTGGGGCCCGACGGCTATCCCAAAAAGCTCACGAAATGCGGCACGCTCGCGCGCTTGGTTCACGAAGCGACCAAAGGTTTGCGTCAGCGCAATCAGCGGGACATCGTCCTCGGCCCAGAAGACGAACACTTTATCCTCGACCTCGGCGCTGGGCATATCCTCGTTCAACTGCTGTCGCGTGCCGCGCTCCGCAAGGAAGGCCTGCGCATGCGACACTGCATCGGGCAAGGCGGCTACGACGAACTGCTCGTCGATCCCGACGCCGGGTTCTTCTCCGTCCGTGACGAGAACGGCAAGTCGCGAGCCACGCTCGAAATCCGAGACGGCTATATTCGCCAGTTTCGGGGACCCGTGAATGCGGAGCCGTTGGACGCCGTGAAAGACCTCGTCGCCGCCGCCATCGACATGTTCGGATGGCAGGACTGGCGTGACCGTCCTCGAGAGACGCGTGACGACGAGGACTACGGTGAGGAAGCGCTTGCCGTACTTCGCGATCTTCCGCCCGCGCGACGTCGGCCGGGATGACCTTCTGATCTGGCTCTATTCCGCCGGCCGACTCATCATCTCTGTAGCCGACCGTGTTGCGGCTACAGGGAGAGAGTCATGAAACTGTTTAGCACCATACATGATGCTCTCGAGGCGCATCTACCCGGCGTCACAGATGAGACCGATCGCCTCGGGGCATTGGCGTACCTTCGCGGTTTGAAAACCTTGCCGGCCACCACTGTCGAAGTCGATGACTCGAACGTCGTCAAGTTAGAAGACGGTGTCGTTCAGCGTCGGATCGACAGAGTGGTCTCCGAAAAGCGCCAACGGCAGCTTGCCACCGCCCGGGATTGCGTTCAGCCTTATTGCATGAGTGAATTTGGGTGGCTCATCTATGCCTGCGACGATATCGATTGAAAACTTCCGCTTCGATGATGCCCGCATGGCGGATCGCCTCGAGGCGGAGATCAAAGAACTGAAGTCCAGGTTGCGCTACGAGGACTCGGTGAAAGAGCGGCGGTTTCTGCAGGACGAGATCGACGATATCGAAGCCATCCTGTGCCGGATGTGCTGTTGACTAGCGGCACGCCTTGCCGAGGCTCGGCTCACTCCAGCCTTCTGTAATCGCGGCAACCCGGTCGGCGCGGGCCGAATGTGTTTTCGACGGTCGATCATCGAGGATGTGGACGGCGGCCAAGGCGTCGTCGAGCTTGTGCCCTGCTTTCCGCATGGCCGCTCCCGCGAAACGGTCTGCTTCAAGCTCATGTCCGGGGTCGGCGGATTTGCCCAGGTGGTGACAGTAATGATGCCCTTAGTTCATGACCGATGATCATCATCGCGCCTGTGTAGCCAACTTCCGGCGACAGGCGACGGTCGCAGACGATGATCCGGCTAACTGGATACCACCCTCAAGCTCACATGCAGCTCGACTCCCTCTTATGATTTTGCCTTGTTTCAATTCGCGACGCGGTCGTCCTTGAATTGCTGTGATGTCCCCTAGCCGTCTTGTTTCACCCGAAGGTTGCGGCCGGTGCCAACGGCCGACTACCTCATATTGGTCATGCGACCGATGAGCCTTCGCCCGCCAACATTTCGTCGATGAGGTCGAGGGCGGGACGGATCGCCCCTTCCGCGAGCGGATTGAGAGGTCCGGGCCGGTAGCGCCTGGACGTCACCCCCGAATAGTTTCGCTCGCATAACTCCTTGTCCTCGGCGTTTGTGGCGCGCCAGACCTCCGTAACTTTCTCGACGTCATAGTCCACGCCTTCGACCGCATCCGATCTGACGTACCAGCGCGACGTCCACTCGACTTCGCTTTCCGAGACCGGATTCATGGAATGAATGATCGCGTGATCGACATGGAACAGGACGCGGCTCAGAACGGGGAGAATGCCAAATCCCTCCGCTATCTCCAGCGGCACTTCCGCCTCATGCACGTAGTCCCCCAAGGGTTTGCTCACGAGCTGGCCCGACATAGAGACCGTTGCGAAGCCTTTCCTCAACGGCTCGCCGCCGACGAAGCAGTTGCCTTCCCAGCCGGCGGTCTGGCCGTAAGATGACTGGATGTCGAAGGCGACGCCGAGCTCAGGATGGGAACCCGCGCAGTGGTAGCATTCCAAATAATTTTCTAGGAGCGTTTTCCAGTTGGCCTTGACGACAAGCCGCTCGCGAAAAATCTCTTTGATATTCTCTGGCCGAAGTTTCGAGAGCACTTCCGAAGGCTCGCCCAAAAGAGCTGCCAAGCTTTGTCCCGGTCTTTCGCTGAGGTTCACAAAGATCATCCCCGCATAAACCTCGGCTGCGGCGGGAAAGAGCGATAGCGTTTCGTAGTCGATACAGTCCTTATCCGGCATCATCGGTGCGCGCCTAAGCGCTCCGTCAAGGCCATAGCTCCACTGATGGTAGGGACAAACGAAGTTGCGGGCGGTCCCCATCTCAGATTTCGTTAGCCGCGAACCACGGTGGCGGCAAACGTTATAAAAGGCGCGAATGCTGTCTGAACTGTCGCGGACAACGATTATGCCTTCGCCCGCGAAGTTGTGAACGAAGTAATCGCCAACGCTCGGGATTTGGGAAATGTGCCCCGCGAAAGTCCACTGCCGCACGAATATCTTCTTCGATTCCTCGGCAAAGACATCGCGTGAGATGTACCTGATCCTCTGCAGGGCGGTGTCCGTTGCCCTGCCAGCCCGCATTGTATTCCCTTGTTCTTGAACCATTGTTCTTTCCGTCTCCTGCGAAATCTGACGAATCCTCGTGCGCGCCCCATGCGGACCTCAGCAGTCGAGTTCGATTTCCTCTGCGGCAGCGCGTGAAACGCAAACCATCATCCATTCCCCGGCTTCACGTTCGTCGGCCGTCAGCACGGTGTCGCGGTGATCGATTTCCCCCGACAGGACCCGCGTTTCGCACGAGCCGCACGTACCTGCGAGGCAGGCGCATTCCCTTTTCACGCCAGCACGGATGATCGCGTCGAGGATGCTCTCGTCGGCCTCGACACGGATTGTGAGGCCCGACTTTCGAAGGTGTGCGATAAACGGACGATCAGTTGCCGCAGCGTCGCTGCCGGCGGCACTGAACCGCTCGACGCTCAGCGTACCCTCGGGCCAGCCAGAGGAGATATCGGCGAGCCCGCGAAGCAGTCCTTCCGGACCGCAAGCGTAAACTCGTGCTCCCCCGGTTACCTGCGCTGTGATGGCTGCCAGATCGAGAATTCCCTCTTCATCCTGGGCGACCAGTCGCACATGACCGGGCAGAGCCACGAGTCTGCTCCGATATGCCATCGAGGTCTTTGTTTTCCCGCCGTAATAAAGCGTCCAAGGAACCCCTTGGCGGCACGCCTGCTCGATCATCGGCAACAAAGGGGTTATCCCAATCCCTCCGGCGACGAAGACGTAGGACGGGGCGGGCACAAAGGGGAAATGATTGCGGGGGCCCCGAACGTCGAGACAGTCGCCGACCTTCAATTTCGTATGGACGTGTTCAGATCCACCCCGACCGTCCTTGGCCTTTAGTACAGCGACGCGCCAACGACTGCGCTCATCAAGCGGCCCGCACAGTGAATATTGACGCTCCATATCCGGACCCAGCCGAAGGGACACATGAGCGCCTGGCTCCCAGATCGGAAGCTCCCGGCCATCATCGCGCGCGAGCGATAGCTCGACTACGTCATCGGCTTGGGGGGCTATATCCACGACGCGCAAGCGAAAGGTATGTTGAGAGGACACCAAGTTCTCGCATCCATCGTTCTGACAGGAAAATCCAACCTCCGCGGCCGCCGCACCCAGGCATGGATCCTGAAAACTGAACGGTACGGATGCTCTGTATTCCCCAAAGTATGAAAAAGGTGGCGTGCCCATGCAATTGAAACTATATCCTGTTCGGCATGACGATCCGTCATGCACGAGAGCAAGGATTGAATGGCCGCGTACATCCCTCCTACCGAACAGCTTCTGGCATTCACGATGGCTGTTACCCATCGAAGCTTCACGGTCGCCGCGCACGAACTAAACATCACCCAGTCCGCCGTCAGCCATCAGGTGGCCAGACTGGAGAAGGCTATGGGTATCCGGCTGATAAATCGGAGCGCGAGGGGCCTCGCGTTAACGGACGCGGGCGAGGCGTTAATGGCCGCAATAGCCGACCCGATAGCGCGGCTACTCACTGCATTCGAAGCTCATGTGGTCCCCGCATCAGCCAACCTGCTTCGTATACAGGTAGAGTCCGCTTTCTCCGCTTCGTGGCTTGCGCCTCGGCTGGATGACTTCCTGCAGCAGTTTCCGGGTTTGCGGTTCGAGCAATTCAGTATGTCGAACCAACGACTATCCGAGGATGTCGATCTGGGGGTGAAGTGGGGAAACGGGCATTGGCCCGATCTCAACGCCGAAAAGCTTCTCAGTATCTATAACACCCCAATCTGCTCCGCGGCGCTTCTGACATCCGGAAAGCTCCGGGACCCCACGGACCTGAGGCACTTCACTCTCTTGCACGATCGAAAACATGCAGACTGGCGGCAATGGCTGGACCAGTACGGCATCAGGCATCCGGACATAAAACGGGGCCACGTCGTACACGATTCATATGTTCTCACGGAAATGGCGATCGAGGGGCGAGGCGTCGCCATGTACTCTCCCATGCTCATCCGTCGTGAGTTGGCCAGCGGCCTCTTGGTCTGCCCGTTTCCCGAAATGCGGATGTATCCCAACGAGGCCTACCACCTCGTGGTCCGAAAGGGAACGCAGATGTCCCGCAGTGCGGAGGCTTTCGCGGGTTGGCTCAAAAAGCAAGTTGCAGTGCCGGAATAGCTAGATTACCCGGGTACAAGCTCGTCTAACGTCCACGACATCGCGCCACTCCGGGGAAGCCAGGTGGCGCTCGAAAGAATCCGTTCCCACGCGGCGACGGATCAGGGCATCAAACCTGTAAACGCGCCCAGGACAGCAACCGCAAGCTGCAATTGACAAACCCGATCGACAGTTGGCACGTCGGGTGGAACAGCTTGTCAAGGACGTCAGGAACAGGTCGAAGCTCGCCACAAATCCGAACAGCTTGCAAAGCAGGACCGACCAAAGCCTTTGTTGAAGGTGAAAGCGATAAAGTTATTCTGAAACGATACGCTGCGATCTTCCATCCTCAACATGCTGGCGACGTTGATTTCGAAACAAAACTCGCCGAAGCAGGACATGGCTACGTCATTGACATGCTCAATGGCTGGCGACCCTACTACAAGCATCATACACAGGTAGCAAAAGCAGCCGGGATACTTGATTGGGATGCTGCCGCGTCCAGTAATGAATGGAACGAAACTCTCGGCACACAGCGTCGGCGAATGCTTCTGCTATCCGAGACCGTAACATGCTATCGCTGCAATCCGGGCGGGCTTTCGACTTCCTGGACGCAACTGCAGGAACGGCAGATTTGAGAACGCCCACCTCACAACCCGGCGCTCTCGTAGAATAGCCCGAACAAGACGACGTTCGCGACGGCGGCAAGAGGTTCCTATCCGACAAGAATCCTCTCGGGAGACGCTCACGTCCTTGGGCGTGGCTCCTGAGGTCGCACCGCCACCGCCCTGCCTTCTACGCTCGCCATCGCGCCGACATCAGCCGGCTCAACGTACAGGGTATATTCTATATCGCGAGCTTGAGTGGGCGCATCGATGTTGCCGCGAACTCCGGGCGCTGTATCGCTCGTCTCAAGGTTTCTCACGAGGCATCCTTTCTAAATTTTCGTTAAATCGATCTACTTGGCATGACGCCACGACGATGGACTCGCCACAAGAGCGCTCAACATTCATGTCGGTATTTTTACATTCCGGTGAAGATTAATCTCACCTCGCGTACTTTAGCGCAAGGCCCTTTCTGTTCGTGGCCGATACCTTGTCATGTTGATGCCAGCACTCTCGTCCACGGTACGCATGTTAGCGTCCCTAAAATTAGTAGAGAAAAGGGATCGGACGCAGTAGAGAGCGGAACGAAGCCACAACAGCGATCGATTAGGACTCGAGCCTCGGTTAGCCAGATCTGGAGTCGCGTTCGGAGGATGTAAGGAAATCCGCGCAGGCCCGCAGTAAGCAGCCCCACGTTCACTCGGCAGAGATCACTCGCCTAAACGGGGGCATTGCCGTTAGCGCCGCCAAGAAAAACTATACGAAACAAGGCGCGCCCTTCAGGTACCGCACGGGCCTTTCTCATACTTGACAGAATTATCTCTTAATTGGAGGGTATGTTAACAAACGGATTAGTTTGCGCGTTTGGTTTTTTTGGGAGAGGGCTTACATGGTCGGATCATCGGCTTTAAACGGATTGCACAGACGCCAATTTATCACCGGAACGGTGGCGTTTGGGGGAATCATGGCATCGGGGGGAACTCTCGGGAGCGCCTTCGCCGCTGGAAATGCACCGATCGTAAAAACTTCCAGTGGAGACATTCTCGGATACGCCACCAAAGGGCTCAACATCTTCAAAGGCGTTCCTTATGGGGCGAGTACCGCTGCCTCCAGGTTCAAACGCGCGAGTCCGGCTCCAGCATGGGTTACCCCCCTCACGGCGCACTCCGTAGGGGATCCCTGCTACCAAAAGAACCAGGACTGGAAGGGATGGACGGATAACCGGGACGGAAGTGAAAACTGCCTTTTCTTGAACGTCTGGTCTCCGATCGAGGCCAAAGGAAAACCGGTGATGGTCTTTCTCCATGGCGGCGCGTATCGCTACGGCTCTGGAGGCGCCCCCCTTTACGACGGAGAGCGGCTTGCACAGCAAGGCGACGTCGTTGTTGTTACAGTCAACCATCGTCTCCACGCCCTTGGGTTCACTTTTCTCGGCGACCTTTTACCGGGCAGCGAGTATGTCGCGAATGCCGGACTTCTGGATCTCGTCGACGCTCTCAAGTGGGTGAAAATCAATATTTCCAGTTTTGGCGGCGACCCCGGCAACGTCACGATTTTCGGTGAATCCGGCGGCGGCGGTAAAGTCTCGTGCCTCATGGCGATGCCAAGTGCAAAGGGGCTTTTCCATCGGGCGATCGTTCAAAGTGGCGCACAGCGCAGAGTGCGATCTAGGGAAAGCGCTACGAAGGATACCCTCGCTCTCCTGAGCGCACTGGACCTAAAGGAAACAGATGCCGCGAAGCTTGCTGACGTCCCGGTCGAAAAACTTTACGAAGCCTGCTTGAAGGTGATTGGTGAACCTTCCCCGAATGGAATTCTATCAAGCGCGTTCACCCCTGTAATGGATGGCGAGATCCTGCCCTGGCATCCTTCCGACGAGGAGGCGCTCGAGCTTTCCAGCGGTGTAACCAAGATGTACGGGACCAACTCGCACGAAACCGCTTACTTTCTGGATTTTGCAGGGCTGCTAGCGGTCTCCAAGTCTGATGACGACCTGTTACGTGACGCGGCCACTTGGCTCACGCTCGATCAAACAGACCTGAGCAACGTCACGCTGCTACTTGAAGACTACAAATCGCGGTTCCCTGGCGAGGGTCTCGATCGCCTGAAGGTGCGCCTTACATCGGATTTGTGGATGGCGTCTGATGCGTTCAAGCAAAGCTTGGCCACCTCTTCTCAGCCGTCAAGCGCCCCCGTATACCATTACGTCTTCACTTGGGAGGAGCCGTACAAGGGGAGCTTCTGGTCTGTGCACGGAGCCGAGTTGCTTTTCACTTTCGACAACGTGGACGCGGACGAAATGTGGGGTGAAAGCGGCGCTCGAAGCACCCGCACAAACAGGGACCCAGAAGGCGTCCGCTATCTTCTTCGGGATAACGTCATCAACGCTTGGGCAACGTTCGCGAAAACCGGACAGCCGGTCCTAGAAGACGGCACTGAATGGCCTGCGTTCACCGCCGACAATCTCAATACGATGATCCTCGGCAAAAAAAGCGAGGCAAAGTCGGACTACTTCGGTGGCACAACCAGGAACATCTTTAGCAAACTCGAAGCGGGCCTCGCATAGCGAAGGCTGCCTGATTTCCACTTGAGCCCAGGGATCCGCGTGCGGCTGCGGGTCCCTGTATATGTCGCACTGATTGAAGCGTCGTCGTCTCGGCAGTGTCTTGCCATTCCAACGTCTGAGAGAATTGCTCGCGGGAGAGCCTCGCCCAAATACCAAGGGCGGCATCGCCCCGTGACACTCCTATCTCCAACGACCGCGGTTACGGGATCCCAATGCGCAAAGGGCTGGTTACCGATGGCGGCAACCAGCCCGATTTTCGGCTAAGCCAAGTGGCGCTGCATCGTTATTTGGGGATAGTCATTTCGTAAACCCGTCCCGGCCAAGGCTGGTTCGTTGTGTCGTCGACCAGCGTGACGGCCATCTTCTCGCCGCCGTCCTTGAATGTCATGTTGGTAGCCGAGTTACCCGGGAAATCGATGCCACGGATAAAGCTTCCATCCTTGCCAGACAGGATTGCGATGCGCGGTTTGGTGTATTCACCGACCCAGAGGTTGCCGTCGGGACCGACCTTGATGCCGTCAGGATAAGCGTCGATACCACCTTCCGGGTCGTTCTTGTTCACACGGGCGAAGAGCCGACGGTTTGTAAGACGGTGCTCGGCCTCGATGTCGTAAACGATGATCCGCTGAGCTTCGGCTTCTCCTACGAAGAGCCGTTTCTTGTCTGCGGCAAGCGCAATGCCGTTCGGATAGTGGATCTGATCCGCCAGTTTTTTCACCTCGAGGTTTTTGTCCAGGTGATACACCGAGCCTTCGACATGGGTATAGTTGTCAGCATCGGATCCGGTGACTGTAAAATACCAGCCATCGGAGCCGTCTGACGTAAAGTCGTTCGGTGCGACGAGAGCGACGCCGTCGGCGTCGTGCGTGATTTCCTTTACGAGCGAGCCGTCATGATTGAGGACGGCAAGGTATTTTCCGCTGTAGCAAGCTACCAGGAGATGCTTGGCATCTGCGACAACAGCCGTCGCACCGCATTTGGCTTCACCGTAGACGAGTTCGACCTTTTTCCCGTCCCACGAAAGAACACCGGGGCCGGCCATGCCGACGTAGTAGAGCTTGTCGCCGTAATAGAACGGCCCTTCCGGGAAATTCACCTTATCGTCGACAAGGACGGCATCCGACGGCAGTTGCTGCGCAACGGCACCCGTCGCAACCGTCGCCAGCAGTATCGCACTGTACAGAAGTCTGATCATGGCATTCCCCGTTTCATCGAGTTGATTGTGATGACGTCAGAGCTGCGTCCTAACTGCGCGGTCTCCCTCCAAGAGGCCGGCTGACAGTCCTCCATCGCCACATAGAGAGTACCACTACGTTTAATTTGAGTCTATAGGAGATAAAAATATACCAGAAAGTATGTTGGCCGTCCGTTGGTTTCTGATCGCCACAATGAACAGCGCGCGCCACCCTTGACAACCGAGCAACAAACCAAGGAGTATTCTTTCATTCTGGTTGGTAGGTTTCGCCGACCGTCGAACTTGATGATTTTGGATTTACCGAGGAGCGGAGTTAATATGAACAGGCTTGAAAACAGGGTTGCCGTCGTAACAGGCGGCGCGTCGGGAATAGGAAGGGGTTGTGTCGAACGCTTCCTCTCCGAAGGTGCCCGTGTCGCGGTGATCGACCTCAACGAAGAGAAGTGCAAGACGGCAGCGGCCGAGATCAATGCGGCCGATGACCGACTTCGAAGCTATGTCGCGGATGTGGGCAAGGAGGCAATTCTCGCGGACAAGATCAGGCGAATCCACGATGACTTCGGCCGCATCGACATCTTGGTAAACAACGCAGGTATCGTGCGGCCGTATAAGTCTACGCATGAGGTAACGGAAGAGGAGTGGGATCGGCTCCAGGCCGTCAATACAAAAGGCGTGTTCCTCGCGACCAAGCACGTCCTTCCGTTCATGATGGACCAGAAATCGGGCGCAATCATCAATATTGCCTCAATTGCAGCGCTTCTCTCCTTCGGTGGCATCTCTCCCTATCACGCCGCGAAGGGCGCGGTCCGAGCGATGACGAAGAACGACGCGATGGACTATGCCAAGTACAACATCAGGGTAAACGCCGTCCTCCCGGGCTTCGTGTTGACAGACATGGTCAGGGACGAACTCGAGACACTTTATCCGTCCTATGAAGAAGGCCTCGCATCGGCGACTGCCGCTCAGCCCCTGAACATCATGGGTGAGCCCTCCGATATCGCAGCTGCGGTCTGCTTCCTGGCTTCCGATGATGCCCGTTATATCACTGGATCCGATATCGTCGTTGATGGCGGCTACTCCGCTCGATAAAGCTTCCAGGCGGAATGGCGAATTCCGTTCCGCCTGCATCTTCAGCTCACGATGTTCGACAACCACATCAGAGAATCCAAACACACGCATCGCGGTGGTAGCGCTGGCTCGGCGCTGCCCGACGTTCTAGCTATTTGGACGTAGGTGTGGGACGGCGCGTTCGAGACGCAGGCAAAATTCGAGACTGGCTAATCAGCCCGCCTCATACCCATAACCGAAACAACAATCCCCACGATGACGCCGGCGACGACGGAATTCAGAGGTCCGCCCAGCTTCCAGCATCGACGGGCAGCGGCTCTTGCGCGACGCCCCTTTGCCGAGAACGGAGAGGACACCTTCCGGTCCCGCCGTATGGGTGAAGCCACGTTCGTCGCACCATTACCGACGCGCTCGCGTTGGAGATGGTGCGGCGAGTTTCTCAGAATCGAGCAAAAACCATCGCAGTAGGTCCTCACGATGTAGGGCGATATCGACCGGCCTCCGCTCGCAATAGAGCCGCTTGGGGCCGCTATACCTTCTGGCGGCCGATCGCCGCAAACACGTCCGGACGACTTTTCTCCAGGCGCTTCGCATAGAGAATTCCGCCGATAACGGTCGCGACCAGGAAGGCAACCAGGACGATACCCAAGGCAACATTTCCCGTCATGAGGCCGATATTGTAAGTTGCCAACCATGTGCAGACCGCAAATGCCAACGCGCTAATGGTCGGCGCGTACCGAACCTTCCAGTTCGATACCTTGATATTCGGATCCTTGTTCCGGAGGAAGAAGGCTACGATCGACAGTGATGTCAGGACGAGCAGCAAGAGCAATCCGAGGCCACCTACCCCCGAGAACGCACCGTAGCCGACGAACGGATCGGCATTGGAGAACGTCAATGCACCGATCAAAAAAAGGAAGACGACGCTTACGCGGACCGAAGACTTGTACGGTGAGCCAAATTTGGGGTGCACGGCAGCGAAAGCCTTCGGAAACACGCCGTCCATTCCCATCGAATATGCGTAACGCGAAAGCACATTGTGAAGTGCCAGAGCGCAGGCGAACGTGCTCGAGCACAGGAGCACTTCGATCGAGACCAGTCCAACGTGGCCAAGATATTTTCCGAATGTCGCGACCGTTGCGCGGGCCGGGTCCGCTGCGGCTACAGACAGCGCGTCCGCGGGACCGATGGCGTTGATGATGAAGTAGCTTCCGGCAGCGAACATGGCCGCCATTACCGCTATCGCGCCAAATGTGGCCCGCGGAATGGTCTGCTCTGGGTCGCGCGCCTCCTCTCGGAAGACGGCAGTCGCCTCAAAGCCCGAATAGGACGTTACCGCGAAGAGGATGGCAATTCCGAGGTTCCCTGAGAAGACGTTCTGCATCGTGATCCACGACGTGTCCAGACTCTCTCCTCCCTTGAAATACATGACAGCACCGATCCACACCGCGACCACGAGGATTTCCCCGACAAGAGCGATCGACAGGACGTGTGCAGACAGTGTGATGCGGAAATAGCCGAACAAGGACACAAGCGCCCAGACGATTAGCGCCCATTGCCACCACGAAAACAGTTCGGTGTCGAAGAACGTCTTGAAAAGCTGTCCCCAGACGATTGCTGTGAAGAGATAGATGCCGAGCAGCAGGAATACGTAGCAAAGGATCGCAAGCAGCGCGGATCCAAGACCGAGATGCTTCCCCAGGCCAGCAGTGATGTAAGCGTAGTAGGCCCCTGCGTTCGGCACGTGTTTCGCCATCGTCGTGAAACCGACCGCGAACATCAACAGCAAGCCTGCTGCGACGAGATAGGTAATCGGCGCGCCTAACCCGTTCCCCATCGTCATCACGAGGACAGTAAAATTCGTGACGACGGTTAGAGGGGCGTTGAAGGCAAGGACCGTAAAAATGATGTCCCACGTACCCAATCGCCCGGTCAAGCGATGCCCATCCTCCGGTTGGGCGGTATCGGGGCTTCTCGTTATCGCGACTGCGTCCATGACTTTCCTCCGATGCATGCGCATTTTCGGAACCGTTAGTACATAAACATACGCATGAGACAAGAAAAAATCATCGGCAGATCGTAAAAAATTAGCAAGTGGCCGTCGGCGACTATTTTCGGCGCTGGAGCCGCGCCGTTCCCTTACAAACGTCGGACCGCCCGGCGAATTGGGAGCACACGAACAAACAGCAGGGCTGCTAAGGTAACTTGCAGACAGACAGCCAGCACTTTGGATCCCATAGCCACAGAGCCGCCGAAGCCAAGCATCAGCGGCCCTATGTGGCCCGAACGAAATAAACGTCGAGTGCGACAACGCGTCGTTGGGAAGCGCATCCCCCGGCGCCCTGAGCAAGTGGCGCTGTCGATGGGGTGGCTACTTTGCCGATCCGTTCGCCACAAGCCTCACGACATTGTCGGCGGTTCCGTTGGAAATCTGGAACTGCTCGATGAGACGACTAAGCGAGAATGCCTCGTCGAACAGGCCCGCGCTCGCGGCCGAGGTTTGCTCGACCATCGCAGCGTTGCGCTGAGTGAACTCGTCGAGCTGGCCCACTGCGTTGCTGATCTCGCGCAGCCCGACCGCCTGTTCGGACGACGAAGCAGATATCTGGCGGATCATTTCGTTGATCTGAAGTACCTGAGCGGAGATACCGCGTAAAGCCTCGCCCGCAGTGCCGACCAGACCCGCACCCTCAGCGACCTGGCTTGTCGAGTTTTCGACGAGCGCCTTGATTTCCTTGGCTGCCTCCGCTGAACGTTGGGCGAGCTCGCGTACTTCCTGCGCCACGACGGCGAACCCCTTTCCTGCCTCGCCCGCTCTCGCTGCTTCGATCCCGGCATTAAGCGCCAGTAGGTTCGTCTGGAACGCTATCTCGTCGATAACGCCAATGATCCGACCTACCTCCTGCGAAGACCGCTCGATGCCGCGCATCGCCTCGATTGCCTCGATGACGACGCCTGCCGACCTTTCGGCGTCGTCGCTAGCCTGCCCTACGGTGCGCGCTGCCTGCTTGGCGTGTTCCGCGCTCGAGTTGATCTGGACCGTCAGTTCACTAAGCGCTGCGGCGGTCTCCTCGAGGTTTGCGGCCTGTTGCTCGGTCCTCTGGGAGAGGTTGCTGGCCGCGGAACTGATATCTCGAGAGCCGCTGGTGATAGTCTCGACGGACGAATTAACCCGCGAAACCATCTGCAACAGACCGTCAACCGCAGAATTGAAATCGACGCGGAGTTGGTCGTAGCTTTCCTCGAACCGGCTAGACAACCGGAAAGCAAGGTCCCCATCAGCCAAATGGCGCAAGCCCTCGCCCAGGGAACTCACGACATGGCGCTGAGCGCCATCTGCCTTCTGGCGTTCGATCTCACGCTCACCACGTTCCACGTCACTTGCCTGACGCAGGTTTGCAGCGCTCTCTTCGAGGTTTTTCGCTTCGGCAAGGCGTGTTCTGAAACCATCCAATGCGTTCGCGACGCGACCAGTCTCGTCGTTGCGATCGCGTCCAGTCACTTCCGTCGAAAAGTCACCGTCCGACAATCTTCCCACGGACCGCATGAGGGAGTTGAGCGGACGCTGAACGAGCAGGCGAACCGCGATGTATAAACCAAGGATGACTGCCATGGTCACCATCAATCCAGCACCAAGCATAAGATAGGTCTGGCTGCGCACGGGATCGAGGATGGCCGTTTCCGGAACGTCGAGGAGCAATGTCCATCGGGCGTTGAGACCCGGAAGCTCGAACGGATAAGCAAACCGTCTGAACTCGCCGTCCTCGGTGGAAACGGGTTCGATTTCGAACGGTTCCTCAATTGCCGATCCCGCCTGTATCCGGTCAAGCGCGTCGCCGTCGTAGGGCTTCATGACTTTGTCACTCCGGTCGGCGACCAGCCATTTCATGTCCTGGGAGAGCAGCATGACCCTGCCCGTGCCGAAGGGCCGCGCTTTGGACACCTCTGCAGAAAGGCTGGAGAGCGACATGTCGATGCCTGTGACCCCAAGGACACCGTTTCCGGAATTGACCGGATAGGCGATCGTCACCATGAGAATCCCGGCAGTGTCGTCTGTTCCCACAATTGGTACGCTCATGAGTGCGCGCCCGGTCGTCACTGCGGAGGCGAACCAGTCGTCCGTCTCTTTGTAGGCGATCGTTGAGAACCTCAGCCCACCGTCTCCCTTTTCTCGGGTCCAATAGGGAGACAGGCGACCGTCGTCGTTCGCGCCAAGATCCGCACGTCCCTTGACGTCGTCGCGCCGGCCGTCGAACCCTTTGTCGACTTCGGCGAAGTAACTCCCGAGGGCCAGGGGATTGGCCATGTTGGCCTTGAGCAGCGTGATCAATCCCTTCCGGTCGATAGTGTGCTCGTTGTGGCTGTCTCCGATCGAGAGCGCCGTTGTAGCCGCGGCTGCATTGAGGACAGAGATGTCGCTGACTACTTTCGATGCGATCGCGCGCGCTTCGGTCGCCGCAGTTTGCCGTACCAGGTCTGCCACCCGGCCACGGGTTTCGAGGATTAGTGCGGCGTTCGAAACGATCAGCACGCCTGAAACGATCAGGCCCGTCACGAGCAGGAGTTTTGTCGCCAATGATATCTGTCGTTTACTGCGCATGGTTGCCCCCGGAAGTGTTGCGGTTTCGTGTCCGCATAGATGACGTACATCGCCGGATCAGCGTCTGCGTGGTCCGCACTTTCCGGATCCCGCAACGCTAAATCCACAAACTTAACGCTTCACTAAACTGAATGGTACGTATAAAATACGATACAGTATGTCTCCGTTGGCTTTTTCTCGGAGGTCGGAAACCGGCACAAGATCCGGCGCGCGTCGATTCGTCGGCATTTCAGCTACGGAACATACTCACTGGTCCGTTTTATATCTCTATAGGTCGTTTTTTATTTTTCTTCGTATAATTTTCCTTGACGGCGATATGGTTCGGTCACAAGCTACGACCCGGTTGTAGGGAGGAAGAAGATCCGTCCAGCGGCGGCCGTCACATGTTGCACGTCGCCGTTTTTGGCTCCGGCAGCCAGACGATCACTCGACCCAATCAAAAGGGTACAGAGACCGCGGGCCGCACCATCTCGCGTAGCGAGCCGCGGGTGTCAGGAGATACCGACCTATTCAATCGATAAACAAGTGAGGAAAACCATGAAGATTACTGGGATATCGCTCTATGGCTTGGAGCTGCCGCTTGAGACGCCACAGGTGCTCTCTCGGGGGCGGGTTTTTGACAAGTTTGAGTCGACGTTCATTCGCATCGACACCGATGAAGGGATTTACGGATGGGGCGAAGTGTGCCCCTGGGGCTCTTCATACCTGCCAGCGTTCCCGGGCGGCGTACGAGCGGCGCTTGTGGAGATGGCTCCGCAGCTCATTGGCTGTGATCCCACGCGCCCCGACGTTTTGAACCGTTACATGGATCGCATCCTGGCGGGACATATCTATGCGAAGGCCGCTGTCGACTTCGCGATCTGGGATATCATGGGCAAGGCGGCTGGGAAGCCGATCTACGAACTGCTCGGGGGCAAGGAAGAAAACCCCGTCCCGCGCATGGCATCGGTCCATCTCGAATCGACCGAGCAGATGCTGGCGGAGATCGAGCGGAAACGGGCGATCGGTTTCAAGAACTTTTCGGTAAAGATGGGTCGCGGTATCGAAAAGGATATCGAAACTATTGAAGCAGCTACGGCGGCAAAGGCACCGGGCGATCTCTTTATCTTCGATTCCAATGGCGGCTGGAGCCCGCACGAAGCAACGCGCGTCATGAACGCGGTATCCCATCTCGACACAACGTTCGAACAGCCCTGCATCACTTATGATGAGGTTCTCTCTGTACGTACGAGGACACGCCAGCCAATCTCCCTCGACGAGTGCCTGGTCGAACTTCGCGACTTCGCCCGCGCCTTCACGGACCGAAGCTGCGAACTCGTAAGCATCAAGCTCGCGCGCGTGGGCGGCCTGACGAAGGCGCGCGCTATCCGCGACCTATGTTTGGCATACGATATCAATATGTTCATGATGTGCATGGCGGGAACAGTGGTCAACGACACGGTTGGTGCACATTTCGCCAAGACGATCCCCGCGGAGCGTTTCAAAGGGGCGTGGGCATGCCAGGACTACATCACCGTAGACCCCGCGCCGCAACTCGGTGCCCGGACCGTGAACGGACACATGCCTCCGCCGGACCTCCCCGGCCTGGGCGTGGAACCTGACATTGCGCTCCTTGGCGAACCTTTCGCAGTCTACCGCCGATCTTAGGCGGGGAACGCAACAAAAAAGGCTGGCGGGAGAAATCCCACCAGCCTTTTTTCTGTGTTGCGACTAGCGCCTTTCATTGCATTTTGACTATCCAGCGCGTTGGACGACGTTGCAAAGACGCTCGTGCAAGGTGACGGACCTATGCCTCTGAACTGGTTGGTATTCCGGTCTAAAAGCGGAAATTCCGATCGGCGTCCCCCTGGCAGGCAGGCACTAAGGCAGCCGTTTGGCCGCCCCTCTACGCCCGCACACCTCGCAGTCGCTCGGAGCGCCGGCGCAGCAACTCGACAGTGGTCAGCAGCGCTACGGATACGAGGACAAGGATAGTGGCCGCCGCGAGGATCGCCGGGCTGATCTGTTCGCGCAAGCCACCCCACATCTGACGAGGGATCGTCACCTGTTGGGGACCGCCCACGAATAGAACGGCGACCACTTCGTCGAAGGAGGTCGCGAACGCGAAAAGCGCCCCTGAAACGAGCCCGGGGAAGATCAAGGGCATGGTGACACGCCGGAAGGTCGTGAACGGCGAAGCGCCGAGGCTGGCCGACGCCCGCGCAAGCGATTCATCGAAACCAGTGAGTGTGGCTTTCACCGTGATAACCACAAACGGAACTCCGAGCGCGGTATGCGCGAGGATAAGACCCGTGTAGGTCGAAGTCAGCCGACCGCAATTCAATCCGACCACACCGCAGGGGTTGGAGTAGAAAAAGAACAGTCCTGTCGCAATGATGACAATGGGGACGATCATTGGCGCGAGCAGGATCGCGGTGATCGTCCGCTTGAAAGGCATCTCCGGACGGGTCAGCCCCAGAGCCGCGAGGGTCCCGAGAACCGTGGCCAAGATGGTCGACCAGACGCCGATAAAAATCGAATTCTTGGCGGCGTTGAACCATGTTGAGTTGCTCCACATGTCGCTCAGCCAGTTCATGCCAAACGGTGCGTCTGGCTCGGCCATGCCGAACTTGGCCAACAACTCGTACCAACGAAGCGAATATCCATCCGGATCAAGAGAGAGCATCTTCGGGGTGAACGAGAAGTATGGCTCCGCATTGAAGCTCAGCGGGATAACTATGAGCACCGGAGCGACGAGGAACGTGAAAATACCCACGCAGATGGCGAGGTAGATCCACCGCCAGGCGCGTTCGATCGGATCGGCATGGGAAGGTAGATTCATATTCGTCCCCTATTTGTCTGTTGCGGCACCGCCGGAGATGATCATCTAGCCCAACTTGAGCTTGTCGATGCCGACAAGGCGATCGTAGAGCCAGTAAAGGAGCATCACACCGGTCAGGAGGATGAACGCGAGCGCGGCTGCCAGCGACCAGTTCGATGCGCCGAGATGATACTGGATCATGTTTGAGATGAATTGCCCCTCGGCTCCACCGACGAGTGCCGGAGTGATGTAGTATCCAACGGCCAAGATGAAGACGAGGAGGGATCCCGCGGCTATCCCCGGCATGGTCAGCGGAAGATACACCCTCCGGAATGCGGTCCAGCTAGTTGCCCCGAGATTTCGCGCAGCACGGACATACGCCGGGTTGATCATCCGCATTACGGAATAGAGCGGCAGCACCATGAACGGAAGCAGGACGTGCGTCATGACGATGATGGTGCCGACGTTATTGTATATGAGCGCCAGTCGGTTGTTCGTATCGACGATGCCCGCCGCGACGAGGACATTATTGACCACGCCCTGCCCCTGCAGCAGGACTATCCAGGCCGACGTCCGGACCAAAAGGGAGGTCCAGAAGGGTAGCAGGACCAGTATCAGAAGGAGGTTCCCGGTCGATTGCCGAACGGTCGCTATGAGATGGGCGATCGGAAACGCCAATATGAGACAGAGAAGCGTGATGAAGGCCGACTGCCAAAACGTCTTCGCGAACAGGCCAATATACAGTCGCCGATCTTCGGGGGCGGCTTCAATACCCCCGTTTTCATCGCGCTGCATATCGGCGGCGATGATGTAGTAGTCGGCCGAGTTCGGCTCGGCGGCTGCCCGCATTGCGTGCCATAGGCGCGTGTCCGCCCAACGTGTGTCTTTCGCAAGCAGCGCCTCCTTGTAGGGCGGCGAGTAGTCTGCCGCCGATCTGGCGGAAGATGTGAAAAGAGATCTCGTCCCCGGCAAAACGTCGTTTATGCGCGTGCCCGCCGCCCCGGCAGTACGCTCGCGGCGCATCTGGTCGAGATCGGCCGCGAGCGCGGCAAACGCCTGTTCGTCCGGCAGCGCGCCAGGAGGATTTGCGTCGAACCATGCCGCCAGGTGCGGTGCCGAGCGAGCAAAAGCATCGTTATTAACAGAGCGGAAAAGGACCTGCCCTATTGGCAGGATGAAAGTCAGAAGAATGAAGAGCAGCAGCGGCGCGACAAGCAAGATTGCTTGACGACGCGCCTTGGAACGTTTTGCTTCGATGGCGACACGTAGCGGGCGGGCATCCGCTGTTGTTGGGGTCAATACGGTATTCATTTCCTGTCCTCGCTCCGAGAGGAGGTCGTGGCGACCGGAACGGATCGCCACGACCCGATTATCAGTTTGAGGAGAGCCAGGAGTTGAACCGCTCGGTGAGCTCGGCTTCGTGATCTGCCCAGAATTCCATGGAAACCGCGACGGCGTTCTTGAGGTTATCCGGGTTCGTCGGCATGTGCGGACGGATGTCAGTCTTGCCGTCCTTATAGAAGTGGACGAGTCCTACGGACGACTTGCGTGCGGGGCCGAAAGGCAGTTCGGTTGCCAGAGCAGCGAGCTGCTTGGTGTCCGTGGCAAACGCCATATACTTCATAGCGTCCTCGAGATGCGGCGCGCCCTTAGGGATCACGAACATCGCGAAATCGTAAAGTTGACCGTCCCAAACGGTGGTAAACGGCTTGCCCTCGGAGATAGCGGCATTGAAGAAACGGTTGGCCGTAGCCGAGGACATCGCGACCTCTCCGTCGGCGAGCAAACGTACCGCTTCCGCGTTGGCCTGGTACCAGATGATGTCCGACTTGATCGTATCCAACTTCGCAAACGCGCGGTCGACACCCTCGGGGGTCGCGAGGACCTTGTACACTTCGGCCGCCGGAACGCCATCTGCCATAAGCGCGATTTCAAGCGCGAACTTGGGCTGCTTGCGAAGGGCGCGCTTGCCGGGGAACTTCTTGACGTCGAAGAAGTCACCGATAGCCGTTGGCCCCTGGGGGAACTTTGTGTTGTCGTAGGCGAACACCGATGAGTAAACGGCGGTGCCGATCCCGCACTCAGTAATCGCACCCTTGATAAAGTCTTCGGTTGCGGGCGTGCCATCTGCGGCGGCAGGCAGGATCGCCGGGTCAATAGGAACGAGTATGCCTTCGTCACAGCCCCGGATGGCGTCTGGATATTCGACCTCCACCACGTCTACGGTAACGTTTTTGGCTTCGACCATCGATTTGACCAGCGCCGTCGGGTTATCCGAATCCACCATGCTGGACTTGATGCCTGTCTGCTCGGTGAATGGACGGTTGTATGCGGCGACCTGGGCGGCGCCGTAGTCACCTCCCCACGACATAACAACGACGTCAGCGCGCACGGACACCGTGCTCGCGAGGATCAACGTCGTGGCCAAAAGATACTTTTTCATAGCAAATCTCCCGTTGTAGATAAGTAGTTCCCACGTTTTCGGTGCTTTATGCTGCACCTGTTCTGCCTGAGATCAGGCGGTCATACGGGATCGAGAGCCCTGGCATCCTGCGGATGCCAACCGATCCTTATGCGGTCACCGGGAGCCAGTCTCTTCTGGCCCAGTGTGTTGCGCATCTTCACGATAAAGTTTTCACTGCCAGCGGCGTTGAGGCGGCAATGCAGGATGTCACCCATGTAGACGGTATCGATTACGGTACCGTCGATCGTCGACGCCCCCGCTGGCATGAGTTCCGGCTTGAATTCCACCCGCTCCGGGCGGATCGAAACGGATGTCTTCCCGCCTTTGACGAGTTCTCCCACTGCGGTGGCAGTGATGAGTTCGCCAGTCGGAAGACGAACGTCTGCCTGATCCCCTGTCATCTCTTCGATAACGCCACGCAAGCTGTTGTTGGCGCCGATAAATTGCGCCACGAAGCTGTTCTGCGGCCGCTCGTAAATGTCGGCAGGGCTGGCAAGCTGCTGGATGCGCCCGTCGTTGAACACAGCGACGCGATCCGACATCGTAAGAGCTTCGCCCTGATCGTGGGTGACGTATACGACCGTGATGCCTATGCGCTCGTGGAGGCCTTTGATCTCCAGCTGCATATGTTCGCGCAGGTTCTTGTCCAAGGCACCGAGCGGTTCATCCATCAGAACCAATGCCGGATCGAAAACAAGCGCGCGCGCCAGTGCGATGCGCTGCTGCTGCCCGCCGGAAAGCTGCGCCGGTCGACGGTCCGCGAACGCGGCCATCTTCACCATATCGAGGGCATGCTTAATTTGCACCTCGCGCTTTGCCTTCGCCATACCCCTGACTTCGAGAGGAAACGAGAGGTTCTCTGCGACGGTCATATGGGGAAACAAGGCGTAATTCTGGAAGACCATGCCAATACCCCGCTTGTGGGGCGGCACGCGATTGATGTCGCGGCCCGCGAGCCTGATCTCTCCATGGGTGGCGGTCTCGAATCCCGCCAGCATCATCAGGCAGGTCGTCTTGCCGGAACCGGAAGGGCCCAACATCGTCAGGAACTCGCCTTGGCGAATATTCAGGTTAAGGTCTTTGACGACTAGAGACAGCCCATCGTAGCTCTTCTGGACGCTGTCGAACGTTACGTAGTCGTCGACGCCTACCTTCAAGCCGCGTGCGGTCACGGTTTGCGACATCCGCGACTCTAGGCCCGTTTCCGACACAGTTTCCATCTTCATGCATATCTCCTACTCGCAAGTATGTTTACACGACTTATCGGTTTCTTCAACCACCTTTTGCGTATAATTTGATTCGTGGCGACCGCTCAGGCGGCCGACTTCACGGGGAGATAGGGATGGAAACTTTCGCGGACGGCAGGATCATGTTGCGGATCGGACGGGTGGCGAGGTTGACGCTTAACCGACCCGAGAAGCGGAACGCGATGAACTCTGACATGTGGCGCGCCGTAATCAGCGCCTGCGAGGTAGTCGCCCATCGTCCCGAGGTCCGGGCCCTTGTCCTGGACGGTGCAGGCCAGCATTTTTGCAGCGGCGCGGATATCTCCGAGTTCGAGCTAGCCTATGGCTCCAAGGAGAGCGCGGAAAGTTACAACAACAACTATCGCGCCGCTGAGAACGCCGTCCGCGGGCTCGATGTTCCTGTCATCGCGGAAATTAGAGGCGGGTGCTTCGGAGGCGGGCTGGGATTGGGTCTGTCGGCCGACTTTCGTTTCGCCGACCGATCAACGAAGATTGCAGTTACCGCGTCGAAGCTTGGCATTGCCTATAGTGCCGAAGACAGCACTCGCCTGATTGAAAAAGTCGGACCTATCCGGACGAAAGACATGCTGTTCTCCGCGCGAACCATAGAAGCCGCCGAGGCATTGGCATGGGGCCTCGTCGATCGTCTCTTTGAACCCGAAGAGCTTTCGTCCGGGGTCCGGGATTATGCGGACTTGCTCGCCGCGCGTTCACTCGCGTCAATCTCGGCCATGAAAACGATCATCGGCTCTCTGATGGAACCTAATGCAAAGCTTTGCCAAAGCTTGCGGCCGATTTACTCGGGGCTCTTCGGAGGGCCTGACTTCATCGAAGGCAGGCGTGCGTTTCTCGAAAAGCGCGAACCGGACTTTGGAAACGTCGCGAACGCGTCGAAGTGACAAAGCCGAACGCGCGCTCGCATGGGTTTCAACCTCAAGACTGCGGCCAACAACGCAGGATTTATGGGCCGAACGTGAAATGCCTTCGCGAGTTCAACTTCAAAAGCGACCCCAGCCTATAAGGTTTAGGCAGGCTGTTTAAGGAAGTCCGCGAGGCGCGTGCGGTGCCTCGCGGAGGTTTCAGCCGAAACCGTAGGGCCAGTGCTGACCTACGGCTTTCACGATAGGCGTTACGCGAACCACCAGCGCTGGAAGCACTTGAGGCCATCCAGCGTCAGGTCGTTCTGCATGTCCGGCCCGTGCTGGACGTTGTCCCTCACAGCCCAAACGAAATTCGTGAACATGGGAATGATCGAGCCCCCCTGCTCGTGGATGAGAAGTTGCAGTTCGTGATAGATTTCGGCGCGTTTGGCGTCATCGACGATACCCCGCGCCGTCTCCATCAGCTCCGTTACCTTGGGAATGTTGCAGTGCGTCTCGTTCCAGGCCGCATTTGGGGAATATGCTTGCGAGAACTGAAGGCCCACGGAAGCAAGCTTGCCCCAGAACACGGTTACAAACGGCTTCTTGAGCCACACATTGTCGTAGAATCCATCGTCAGGCTCACGGATGACATTGATATTGATTCCTCCCGGAGCCGCCGAAGCCTGATAAAGCGAAGCTGCGTCCACGCCGCCGGGAAACCCCATGTCCGAGGCGCTCAGCGATACGTCGAGGGACGTTAAGCCCGCCTGCTTCAGGTAATACTTCGATTTGTCCGGATCATATTGGATCTGAGGAATGTTGGGATTGAAGAACTTGTTGGAGGCGCCGATCGGGTGGTCGTTGCCGACTGAACCGAACCCGTTCAAAACTTTTGTGACCAGTTCTTCGCGGTTAACACCGTACTTCAAAGCCAGGCGCACATTGTTGTCGTTGAACGGAGCGGTGTCCATCATCGTGGCGAAGCTGTTGAACTGCTCCGCCTTGAGTTCTTCGACGCGTATGCCCTTGGTTCGCTTCAGCATGGCCGCGGTCTTGAGGTCGACCTTGTTGACGACATCCACGCGCCCCGTGCGGATGGCGTTCATGCGCGCCGCATCGTCCTCGATGTAGACGATTTCGACGGTATCGAATCCGGCGATGTCGCTGTTCCAGTAGTTCGGGTTGCGCTTTAGGAGAATGTGTCGACCCGGCTCGAAGCTTTCCAGCATAAAAGCCCCGGTGCCATCCTTGGTCTGTCTGTCAACCTTTCCGTCCGAGGACGGCATGATCCCGAAGTTCCAGGTGCTCACCAGACTCAGGAAATCGATGTTCGGCCGGGAGAAGGTGACGTCGACCTTCAGCGGACCATCGGACTTGATCTCGGTGACATTGCTCATCTCCGCCTTAGCAGGCGAAATGGTGTCGTCCCCGAGATGGATGTTCAGCGATGCAACGACGTCATCGGACGTCAATGTCTTCCCGCTGTGGAATGTCACGTCCTTGCGGAGGAAAAACGAGAAGCGAGTGGCGTCAGGCGATATTTCCCAGCGCTCCGCCAGAGCCGGCGCGAGACGGTTGAATTCATCGGTCTCGACCAGGCAGTTCTTGACGTTACCCGAAATGATCCAAGTCGAGTCGGCGACATAGGTTAGTTGGTCAAGCGAGTCCTGTGATGAGCCGCCGGCCAGGCCGACACGAAGGTGGCCGCCGCGTTTTGCCGCTGCCATGCCTAGCCGCGGGGCGAACCCTGTCAAAGCGATAGCGCCTGCACATTGCAAAAGACGCCGGCGATTGAAGTATACCATTGCACTCTCCCAGTGAAGCTAACTTTACCCCTATTGCCCGGGCCGAGACCTGCTCGCCCGGGTTCCACGCTCTCGGTCCGTTTTGATCGACATCCTTCGACCGCTCATGACCGAGGTATTCGGTTCCCGCTGTTGTCCATGCCGGACAGATCGACGAAGGCCACGCGACACCCTCCTCTGAAGCCTGCGTCACCAAGCGTTCAGAGCATCCGATGCGTCGATTTCGTACGAGTGAGTTATTTTTTGTACTTGAGCGTATCCTACGCATCTGATGCAGGACGTGTCAACAGGAACCAGTGTCTTGCACTCGGTGACCGCTTCTCCAACATTTTAGGACACCGTATCGCGCGCCGCGCCCCGGCTTCTCGTGGTGGTCGCTTTCGGAGAAAAAGAGCGGGCACGCCCATCAGAAATCAGTTGGGGCGTCGTTCTTGTAGAGATTGACCAGGTCGGCCGTGATGATTGCGGCTCCGTCGGTATTGTAGAGGGCAGCAGCGATCGTCGCGATCGTCCTCGAAGAATCCTTCTCCGACCTGCGAGCAGTCTTCACCGAAAACTCGGCGTAGACTTTTGCGCCCGGCTTTAGCGGACGGCGGAATCGAAGGTTTTCGATTGAGAGCCCAGCTATCGCGTTCTTCGTCAGAAAACCGGACTCCACTCCGAGCTTCACAAGTGTGCAAAGTGACTGAAGTCCGCTGCCGATGATGCCGCCGAACGGAGTCTGTCTACCCGCCTCGTCGGATAGATGAAACGGCTGCGGATCCCACAATGTTGCGAAAGCGATGATCTCATCTGCCGACACGACCATCGATGACGATCTGAAGAACATTCCAGCTTCCACCTGTCTGCCTCTCGTTTGCTAGCTGCGACCGCGACGCGACTCAGACGGGCCGCCCCGGGCCGCTAAGCGATGACTTCATGCGTTCTTGCCGCTTACTCGCTAAACATACTTTTAAGTATCATCGACAAACCTATTGGTATAGAGATCGGCTGTGTTTTTTTGTGAAGGAGCACTGCCATGACTACGCCTGCCGGAGGCAAGACGATCTACGAGGCGCTGCAATCCGTTGCCCGGACGCAGCTAGACAACGTCGCCCTTGTCTTCGAAAACCGAAATCTGTCGTACGGCGATTTACTCAAGCGCGTGGACGGTGTCGCCGCACGGCTTCACGAGCTCGGGATATCCCAAGGGGACCCGGTAGGCGTCTTCAGTCAAAACCGTCCCGAATTCATCTTCACTTATTTCGCCACCGCGAAGCTTGGTGGCATCTTCGTGCCGTTCAACTTCAATTTGACGATGACGGAGGTCGAGTACATCATTGGCCACAGCGGCGTGAAAGTGCTCTTCCATGATGACTTCGTGGCGAGGCTCGGCGATCTAAAACTGCCGGAAGGGATGCTGCATCCTATCGGCTCGCTTGCGGATCTGGACGATCCCGGCGCGGTTGTGAGGCAGGCCGCCGTCGATATCGATGACGATCTTCTCATAGCATACACTTCCGGTTCAACGGGCCAGCCCAAGGCGGTCGTGCTAAGCAACAGGGCCCAACTTAACGCCGCAAGGTCGTTCAAAGAAATGTTCGGGCTCTCGCCCGGCGACACGACTGTCCTCGGAGCGCCTCTCGGCTTTCTGCTCGGTCTGTCGACGATCTCCATGGTGTCGTTGTTGTCTGGTTCGAAGGTCGTCGTAAATCGTCGGTTCCACCCGGGTGAAATTCTGGACGCCCTTGTGAAAAACAGAGCGACAATTTTCCACGGCGTACCAACGATGTTCTCCATGATGCTCGAGTATTCCGAGCAGCAAGATGCACGCCATGACTTGTCGTCGATGAGAGCGATCATCTGCTCGGGCTCCGCGTTGCTTGATGAATTGCGTGTTCGATTTGCGCAGCGCTTCGGAAAAGTTCTGGAGAACTACTTCGGGATGACCGAGTGCTATCCAGTCTTTGGCCGTCGGGCAGATGACCCAACGCCCCCACCGAGCGGTTCGGTTGGCAAAGTGGCTCCCGACGCGGCGGTGCGCGTTCTCGACGAAGACGGAAACGATTGCCCGCGCGGAACGCGCGGAGAACTGCTTATCAAGGCACCGTCAATGGTGAAGCGCTATCATAAAGACCCCGATCTGACGGCAGCTTCGTACGTCGACGGCTGGTTCAAGACCGGGGACATCGGCTATGAGGACGATGACGGCTATGTGTATATCACGGGCCGGATCAAGGATCTCATCCGCCGCGGCGGAGCGAACGTCGCTCCCGTGGAAATTGAGAACGTCCTCCTGAAGCATAGCGATGTGTTGGACGCTGCGGTGATCGGCGTTCCGGATAAAATCTTCGCCGAGGTGCCGGTGGCATACGTGGTCAAGAGGAGCGGTTCGCCGCTGTCTGGGGACGAACTTGTCGCATTCGCGTCCAGAGCGCTTGCGAAATTCAAGCTGCCGTCGGCGATTTACTTCGAGCCGGAACTGCCATTGGGCAAAACTGGCAAAGTCGACAAGAAGGCGCTCAGGACATTGTGGGACGGCTCGAACCAAAGTGCAGGCTGAGAAAGTAGAGCGCTCGGCAACCCGATGATTTCGGTCGCCGGGCGCTCAACCCATGGCTAGGCAGACTGCGCCGGAGAAGCATTCAAAAGTCTGGCAAACACCCTCTTTGCGGCCAGATCGAACCGCCAACGACCACCTGCCCCCGCCGTGACGGTGGACGTCGCGGCGTCTCGCTTGCCTCCCGAGGCCGCACCCGGATCCGGCCAAACTAGCAGGCAACCGGCTCCAAGAATGATCGTGTAGAGTTTCTCCTCGTCGCCTGGATCGAACATTTCCATGTAGGCATTGGCAAATCGAGAGAACAAATCACGCATAATCATACCTCCGGGACGGTGTTAAACCATGGTTGAACTTCTTCCAGTCGTGCGGACATTCTCAGCAGATCCGCCTCTCCCCCAAAGGGAGCGATCAGCTGGACTCCGATCGGCAATCCCGACTTGGACCAGTGGAGAGGAAGGCTGGCGGCGGGCTGACCCGACGCATTGATGATGGCCAGGAAGGTGGCGTAGCGACTGATTTTGCTTCTGAAGCTGAAGAAATCGTCGTTCGTCGATATGACACCCAACTCGACTGGTGGCTGCATCAAGGTCGGGGTCAGGATGAAATCGTAGTCGCGAATGTAGGTCGCGAGCTGTCGGCCGATCGTGTGGAAACGTGTGATCGCCAGTGCGTAAGATTCGGCGCTGAGCTTCTTGCCGCGTTGATAGGCGTCGAGGATTGCGGGCTCCAGTCTCTCTTCCCAGCCGGAGGCTGGGTCATTCCGAACCTTGCCGTTGACCGTGACCGTGACGTTCGCGGCCATCACATTGATCTGAGCCTCGACGAACTTGGAAAATTGGATTGGCGGAAGGGGGGCGTCAACGACTTGGTGCCCCATCTTCTCGAGGAGGCCTTTAGCCTTTGCAAGGGCGTCGAGGCATTCGGCTTCAATCGGAATGTCTTCAAAGCCGATGCTCCACATCGCAATGCGCTGCGGACGGTCAAACGGCTTGTTCATCTCGAGCACGTATGGCCTGCTTGTGAAGGGCGCGGCATATGGCGCTCCAATCTCCATCCCTGCCGTCCCGTCGAGCACGGCCGCAGTATCTCGAACGGATCGCGAGAGCACGCCGTCGGTCGCAAGTCCGCCCCACCCCTCCCCGCGGGCGGGGCCCGCCGGAACGAGGCCGCGTGAGGGTTTCAGTCCGTAGATGCCGCAACAGGACGCGGGGATACGGATTGATCCGCCTCCGTCACTCGCGTGCGCTAGCGGCACTATACCGGACGCCACCGCCGCAGCAGCGCCGCCGCTGGAGCCACCTGTCGAACGATTGATATCCCAAGGGTTACGGGTTGGTCCGCCGTTCTGCACGGCTTCCGTGGTCGGGGCCATGCTGAACTCGGGAACCGTGGTCCTGGCAAAGGGTATAAGGCCATCTTCCAGAAACCGATCTGTCAACGTCGAGTTGAAACCGATCCTCAATCCGGCGAACAGACGAGAGCCAAGCGAGTTCAACAAATCCGGATAGCCGAGACCCGAGTCCTTGAGCAAGAACGGAAGTGCGCCGAACTGCCCTTTCAAGGTCGCGTCCCGCGCGGCCTCGCGGGCATGGTCGTAGTTCGCGTTGCAGAGGGCGTTGAGTCTGGGATTGATTTCCTCGGCACGTTGGATCGCGCAATCCATCAGTTCCAGCGGAGTAAGCTCCTTATTGTGGAGCATCCTCGCGAAATCGAGACCGTCGCGTTTTCTGTATTCAGCTGTCAGCATTGCGTAGTCACCACTTCTTTGTCATGCCGCAACGGCTTGTTGCTCTGCTCGCGCCTTGAGTGCTTTCTTGTCGATTTTTCCGGTTTTGCCCTGGGGAAGTTCGGACTCGAAGTAGATTGTGCGCGGGACCTTGAAGTCCGACAGGCGCTCCTCGAGAAATGCGATCAGACCGTCCACCGAGAGCGCCGTGTTCGCCCTTAGGACAACGAATGCGATTGGGACCTCTCCAAAGATGCGATCCTCTATCCCGACGACAGCTGCGTCCTGGACCGCCGGATGGCTCACGATAGTCTTTTCGACTTCCGCAGGCGAAATGTTGTGTCCACCGCGGATGATGATCTCCTTGATGCGACCGACGATGTAGTAGAATCCATCTTTGTCGCGGGTGACGAGATCGCCCGTCCTGAACAGCCCGTCCCGAAGCGTCGCGGCAGTGAGTTCATCGTCTTTCGCGTAGCGCTTGAGCGTGGCTGCGCCGCGAACGAAAACCTCGCCGGGTTCGTCCGTCCCGCACTCCAGGCCATCCCCGTTCAGGATTTTGATCGTGGCCCCCGGAGCCGCCTTGCCGATAGCGCCGTGTGGGAGGGCGACCGGATCGTCATGATAACGACCGAATACGGGTGTGACCTCTGTCAACGCGTAGTAATTCTGAAGCGGTTTTCCGAACTTGGCGTCAAAGCGGGCGGCCACTTCCTCCGGCAAGGGAGCGCCAGAGCAGATCAGAAGGCGGGCCCCGGAAAGGTCGTACGATAGTTCGCGCTGCTCGCAGTACTCCATCATCATGGAGTACATCGTCGGTACGCCGTGATAGACCGACACTCCGTACTCGGAGAACGCCTCCAGCACCTCCCGCGGATGATACCGACGGAGCAGGACCACGGTACCTCCCGCCGCCAATGCCGTCGCCGCCGCCGTCGAAAGACCGAAGAGATATCCGAGTGGGAGCGCGACCAACGTCGTGTCCTTGTCGGTGATGCCCCACATCCTTCCCAGCGACACGGCGACATCGACCTGGGCACGATGATCAAGCACCACGGCCTTCTGGTTCCCTGTCGTCCCGGACGAATACGTAATAATGAAATCGTCGCCCGCATTAACAGAGGTGGGAGGCTCGTCTTCGACCACCGGGAGACTTGTCAATTCGGAGATATGAAGGAGCTTTTCCACGGAAACCGCCTCGCGTGCCGTCGCCTCCGTGTGGTCGTCGTGAAACAGGACTTTTGCTTCACTGTGTTTGAAATTATAGGCCACCTCCGCCGCGGTAAGGTTCGGATTGACGGGTACGAAGATTGCACCCATCTTCGCGGCCGCGTAGTAGCAGAATATCTGCTCCGGATGGTTCTGGCCGTAGACCGCGAAGACATCGCCCTTGCCCACGCCCAGTGTTTTGAGCCGATGAACGACCTGCGAGATCCGGTCAAGGAGGCTCGCATAAGTGATCTTCTCCGTCTCATAGACGATCGATACCTTATCCATTCGGCCATTCGCGGCCCCGACCAGCGAGTTGTACACCGTTGTTGATACTGGCCGTTGATGTTCCATGGTTAGCCGTCCTGTCGTGCTTTGAGTGCTGAAAAAACTGAAGCGAGGCTAGATGCCGCGAAGAGCTATGGATCTCATGTGCGCCTCATCCCCGACGGTCCGAAAGACAACGTCGGGCTGGGACCGCATATGATCCATAAGCCGGGCCAGCATCGCCATCCGTGGGCCGCGTCCGATCACCTGCGGATGCATCGTCAGGGTAAATACTCCGTCGCCGAGACTATGGCAGAAGTCGAATTCCTCCTTCCAGAGTTCGAAGACCTCTCCCGGCGTCCTCAAGCCAAGGTACATTGGCTTGTTAAGAAAAACGAAATGCGGGAAATCATCGAGTTCCCACGCGACCGGAATCTCGACCACCTGGCTGGGCCGGCCCGGCTCATACGAGGCCTCAGTCGCGATGTAGCCCTTTCGCGCCAAATATGGGCGATAGTCATCCGCCATCATGCTGGAATCGTAAAGGATGCCCCTCTCCTCGAGGATCGATATGGAGTTTGGCGTGAGGTCCCAAGCGGGCGATCTGTATCCCCGTGGGCTGTAATCGGTGCCGAGCACTGACCGCAACTCGGCGATGGACCGGTCGAGAATCTCCTCTTCCGCCCCCCGCTCCAGTCCTACCGGATTCTCATGGCAGCATCCATGGAGCGCGATCTCGTGTCCTGCGTCTCGAATGCTCAGCGTTTGCGCGGGAAATGCCCTGGCAGTGTGAGAGGGAACGAAAAACGTTGCGGGTACGCCTTTCGACTTCAGAACCTCGAGCACCCTCGAAAGGCCGACAAGAGCGCCGAACTCCCCCCGCGAGAGTGGTGTCGCACTACTTTGCCGCATCGTTCCGATCCAAAGCGAAACCGCGTCAAAATCGAATGTGAGACAAACCGTCGTCATCCCTCGCTCCCAGCCCATCATACCATCTGGTATATGAAAATTCGACGGAGTACGTCTAACTGGCTTGACGCATCATTGCAAGCTTCACATGCCTCTTCGTAGCATTTACATTCTTATTGGTACCTTTTAGATACGATATAGTACAGGCGATCACACGCCTCGTGCGGCACTTCTCGGAGGAGAAATAACCGATGCGAAATCATGCTATCGCGGTCATTCCCGGCGATGGGATTGGCAAAGAAGTCATAGAAGGGGCGCTCATTCCACTCAGGGCTGCCGCCTCCAAGTACGGGTTCTCACTTGTCGAGACGACATTCGACTGGAGTTGCGAGACCTATATCAAGACAGGACGGATGATGCCCGATGACGGGATCGAGACGCTTCGCAGGTTCGACGCGATCCTTCTAGGCGCTGTAGGCTGGCCCGAGACGGTCCCCGACAGCGTTTCCCTCCACGGACTGCTTTTGCCAATCCGGAAACGCTTCGATCTCTATGCCAACATTCGCCCGCATCGGCTGCTCCCAGGCGTCACAGGTCCGCTCGTCAAGAAGGACTTCGACATACTGTGCGTTCGTGAGAACACCGAAGGCGAGTACTCCGGCGCAGGTGGCCGCGTTCACATTGGCCAACCGCAGGAGGTCGCGGTGGAGACTGCGATCTTCACTCGCCACTCTATCGAGCGCATCCTGCGCTACGCGTTCGAGCAAGCACGCGCCCGGCGCGGACAGCTTGCATCGACGACAAAGTCGAATGCACAGAAGTTCACCATGGTTTTGTGGGACGAGATCACCGAAGAGCTCGCCGCCGAGTTTCGCGACGTGAAAGTTACGCGATATCACGTCGACGCACTTTCGGCGCGAATGATCACCCACCCGGAAACGCTCGACGTGATCGTCGCGTCGAACCTCTTCGGTGACATTCTCACGGATATCGGAGCGGCGATCCAGGGCGGGCTTGGCTATGCGCCCTCGGCCAACATCAATCCGAACGGTGGCGTTCCCTCCATGTTCGAGCCCGTCCACGGCTCAGCGCCGGATATAGCCGGAAAGGGGCTGGCCAACCCCATCGCCACGATCTGGAGCGGAGCGATGATGCTGGATCATCTCGGAGAGCGGGAGGCGGCAGCGAACCTCATGGAGGCTATGTCACGTGTCGCCGCGGACAGTTCGCGCTTGACGCCTGACATCGGAGGTAACGCCCGGACATTGGATATCGCCCAGTATGTAGCCGACGCCCTCTGATCTATCGGGCACGGGCGTACTCAGCCCGTGCCCGATTTAGCAGTTTCAACGAACGGCCGCGAAAACCTCGGTCTCGGCATAGAGCCGATCGTCATAGAGTCCCGCCTGAACCATCACGCTCGCAGGCGGGCAATCCTGATTGTAGTAGCGCGCGCGCACCGCTTTAATCGTTGCCAGCAGGTCGGGATCAAACTTGCTGACATAGTATGTCGCGCGGGCAACATGCTCGAATCCCAAGCCCGCCTCGGCGAGGGTCTTCTTCAGATTTTCGAACATCGCGACGATCTGGTCTTCAACAGAAGTCGTAATCGGTTCGCCGGATGCGTCGAGACCGCAATGTCCCCCGGAGACGAAGATGCCGCTGCCGGTCAGGACCATACCCTGCGAGAGTCCCGGCCATTTCGTGCCGGGCGCGTTGATGTGTTTAAGCATTAAATTTCTTCCCTTGATCGAAAAGCCGTTGTGCCCGCGCCAGCCTGTTGCAGTCACCGCCAGGGCGACATACTTATAGCCTCTTTTTTTGTACGTGTAAGTATGTTTTTGATGCGCAGACGCCGTCCGCGCTCGTATGAACAGGAAATTTTTGAGATTTTGATTTGTACTCTTGAGTATGTAATTGAGGTTATCTAGTATGCTGAACATGCGATCGGATACGGCAAGGGCCGAATCCGCGGCACGGAGGAAGCCAGTCATCCAAGCGGGAATCTCCGATTCCTTCGGCGACCTTGCAAACTATCGGACACCAGGAAGCGTTGGGAGAGACATGACCAAGGGAACATCGTCGCATTGGGTAACTGCCGTGAGCGAAATCACGGAGAATGAAATCTATATCCGCGGTTACCCAATGAGTGGTCTCGTCGGGGTCCTTCCTTTCTCCGCGATTGCCTACCTTACGATAAGAGGCGAACTCCCAACGCGCGGCCAAACGCGAATGATGGACGTGATCCTTTCGTCGATCCTGGATTACGCACTTCAGAAATCTGGAACCCTGGCGGCCCGGGCCGTGGTTTCGGTGAACCCCGTGATGAACGCTGGTCTCGGTGCTGCGGTACTGGCCGCTGGGGAGCATGCGCTTTCACCCGAAGATACCGGGAAGTTCATCTCCAACACCTTTGCTGCATGGAAGGCTAGTGGCCAGTCGATGGAAGAGGCCGCTACCGCTCTCGTTCAGGAACTTCGCTCTCAGAAGAAGCGCGTCCCCGGGTTCGGACACCAGGTCTTCCGATTCACTGATCCGCGTGCGGAACGGTTGAAGTCGATAGCGATGGAAGAGGGTGTCTGGGGCGACGCAACCGAGTGGTACGAGGCCGTGCACAGGTCATTCCAGGTGGCAAGCAACAAGCCGGACCTCGTTCTCAACGATGTCGGCATGCTCGCGGCGATCATGGTGCAGATGGGGTTCACGCCGCAGGAGATGTGCGGATTGGCGATCACATCGACGATGCCTGGCTTGATCGCTCACATATCCGAAGAGCTCCAGTCCGGGGTTCGCAACCGTCTGGTTCCCGACACGCACGTCGAGTATGCGAGCCCGCGCAGAAATCTCGCCGACGACCTTGCTGGCGTTGGCTGGCTATAGACGGGGCCGTTCACGACGGCCAACTGAGGCACGTTGCCAGCTTGACATGACGAACTCGCTGGTAGAAAATACATTCTCATCAGTATGCAAACTGAGCTTTAGGGCGGACGCTCGCAGCCCGCAAAGTTGACGACGCGCTGCGGCGCACAAGGAGATAATGAATGGACGCTACAACCGACCTTAAAGTGATGCCTGTAGGTTCCACCGCCATGTTCTTCGACGATTTCGAGGTCGGGCAGGAATGGATTACCCCCCGCCGGACGATTACAGAGACGGACATCGTGATGTTCGCGGCGCTCACAGGCGATCACAACCCTGTTCACACGGATGAAATTTTCGCCCAGTCTACACCGTTCGGCTCGCGCATTCTGCATGGGCCCGCAGTGTTCGCGATCGTCACCGGTCTCGAATTCAGGCTCGGCATCAAGGAGGGCACTGCGATCGCGTTTCTCGGGATGACATGGGATCTCAAGGCTCCGGTCAAGTCTGGGGACACCATCCATGTTTACCAGCGCGTCGAGGAGGTGCGACGCACTTCGAATCCTTCTCGTGGCATCGTGAACTTCTGGCTGGAGGTCAGGAATCAACGGGGCGAAGTTTGTCAGCAGGGTATTTGGAAGGTGATGTTCCACGCACGCCCGAGTGCCTGAGTGATCATAAGGCCCGCCCACGGCGCTGCGGATACGCTAGCCACGAACGCGAGTGCCACGAGGTGGAGAACATGCCAGCGGAAGGAGCGCTGTAAATCGAGATGGATATCGTCGTACTTATTAAACGGGTCCCTGATCCGAACCTGCCAGAGCAGTTCGTTTCGATCTCCGATTCACAGGACGAGGTCATGCTTCATGCCTCGTCCCAGTATTCGATCAATCTCTACGATCTGAATGCCGTGGAAGCTGCCATCGGCCTCAAGGATTCCCTCGGCGCGAATGTCACGGTCGTGACGGCCGACGACGCTAGCGCGGACCAGTATCTCCGGCGCGTGCTGGCGATGGGGGCGGACAGCGCCATCCGCGTCGAACTTGACGGTGCGGCACGGAATGATGCCATTCAGACTGCACGCGCGCTCGTCTCCGCACTCAAGCAGAGGGGTACACCTTCCCTGCTGATCGCGGGCCGCCAATCTTCGGACTCGGACACGGGGTATGTACCTTTCCTTGTCGCCCATGGCCTTGGTATCCCGTCGATTTCCCCGATCGTCGCGATCAAGTCAGCCAATGACAACACAATCAACGTAGGCAAACTCGCAGACGCCAGCATCGATGAGTATGAAGTTACCCTTCCGGCGATGATCCTGGTTTCCAACGAGATCAACAAGCCGCGCACTCCCGGTCTCAAGGGCGTGATGGCCGCCAAAAAGGCGACTATCGAAGTAATCGCACCGACACTCGAAAGCCCAGTCGCGGCAAAGCCGAAATTCTCGCCGAAAAAGGGCCAGCGGACTGTTCAAGCGACGAATTTTATCGAGGGCACCGATGACGACAAAGCCATGGCGCTACTCGCGGCACTGGGGAAGTGAGATTCTGCTATGAAACATGCCCTTTTCGTAATCCACAACTCCCCCGAGACCCGCGCGTCCGAGTATGGAACGCTGGCAGCCCTCGCATCCACCATCGCGAAGGCGGGGTTTTCCTCCGACCTCCTCGTTTTTGATACGACAGGCGCGTCGACCGTTACGGTTGGGCACGGCAGCGTATTTCGTAACGTCTCCGCGGTCACGCCGGAAACCGCCGTCGGTGACGGCGCAGACTACCTTTCTCATCTCGTTGGAAGAGTCCTCTCATCAGGCGACGTATCGCTGGTCGTCGGTTTTGGAACGATCGCCAACAGGAATTGGGGCCCTCAGATCGCTGCGTCGCTGGTGGCGGAGTTTCTGACGTCCTGTGAAAGCGTCGGTCTAGCCGACGGCGAAATTCATGTCACGGGGCCTGTAATGGGCGCGATGGTCCAGAAGTCGCTTTCACTAGCAGGACGCGCCGCCGTGTTACTCTACAGTGGGGACGCTCTTGCGCCTTCCGAAGGTGCGGACATTGACGTGCAGCCGACCAAACAGGCGGTTGAACAGAACCTTATCCGTTACGTTGGTTCCGAAGCGCTCCCGGATACGGGGGGCATCCCCCTACGGGGAGCGAGTAAGGTCGTTTCAGGCGGCCTTGGAGTCGGCTCGGCGGAGAAGTGGCAGGTTATTGAGGATTTCGCAGCAAAGGTCGAAGCCGCCGTTGGAGCAAGCCGCGCGGCCGTCGAAATGGGGTGGGTCCCTTCCTCGCGCCAGGTTGGATTCAGCGGTCAGAAAGTGACCCCCGACGTCTACGTCGCGGTGGGCATTTCCGGTGCGGTGCACCACCTGGCGGGTATCGGCGGCGCAAAGAAGATCGTCGCGATCAACAAGGACCCCGAGGCCGCCATCTTCAAGGTCGCGGATATCGGCATCGTTGGAGACTACGAACAGATCATGGCGGCGGCCATGAAGAGGCTCTGAAGCAGCATGGAAGCGTGTCTGCGCTTCCATTGTTCTTCTCCTGGCTCAGGCTGCGGCAGAAGTATGCGCAACGGCAATTCGAACAGACCTGGCATGTCGGTCAGGTCGTAAAAGGGAACGGGAAATGGGCGGCAAGCGTATCGTTATCGTTGGAGCGAGCCGACTGGGTTGTGAATTAGCGTTGGCTGCTCGCGCAGAGGACAACGAAGTCACACTGATCGACGAGCATCCCCAGCAGCTGAAAAGTATGTCGTTCGACGCGCCGTACTTCTACGGATCCGGTCTTCCCGCTTCACTGAGCGATGAAACCGCGGTCTTCGATAATGTCTTGAGCTCGAACGAGCTCCTTCTCGAATGCGTCGAGAACGAAGTGGACGTTAAGATCGGCGTGGTGGCATGGGGTGCCTTCCACAATACGGACAACTCCCAGCATATTGGCACTCCCAAGGTCGGTATCGTGTCCCGTGAGGGCAATGAACTCCTCGAGTATGATCACCTCGTGCTGGCGACTGGTTCACGCGATTTCGTACCTTCTTTCAAGGGTTGGGAACTCCCGGGGGTTTTTGGCGGAAAAGCTGGAACCAAGCTTATCGAGGCGTATCAGTGCTTCAACGGGAGCCGCTGTCTCGTGCTAGGTACGACCCCGCTCGCAGTTGAATTTGCACGGGCCGCGAAGGAAAGAGGCATCGAGATCGCGGGGTTCGTCGAGCCGACATCGGAATTCCAATCTTCCGAGGCGGACCTAGCATGGTTGCAGCTCGCCTCCCTCCCCGTCTTTTATGAGAGCGTTATCCTCGAGGCGAGGGGAACGGATAAGGTCACGTCCGCGACCTTGATCGCGACGAACGGCTCCTGGGCATTGACCAATCTTGACTGCGACGCAGTCTGCGTGGCCATCGGGACCCTTCCAAACATCGAACTGCCCGCGGCTATGGGATGCGAGATGTACTTCGACGGAACAGTCCCGGCCTGGTTGCCAAAGACGAACGCCAATCTGCAAACCTCTGTTGGCGGTGTTTTCTGGCTCTCCCAGTTCGGCGGCCAAACCGATCAAGTGAATAGGATCCTTTCCGCCACCGATAACGCGGCCTCAGGAACGGGCGGCGAAAGCACGTTGAGTTCGAATGCTCGAGAGTCCGCGCAGTACATTGGCCTTTGGGTCTCCAAGCTGAACGAGCTTGGCGGCAGCGATGTCGTGTTGTGTCAGTGCGAAACCGTCACACGCGGGGAATTCCTCAACTTGCAGCCGCCCAAATATCTGCAGGCAGGCATGCGACATGCGCACGATCCTCTCACGGGAGGCGATACGGAGCCGAAAATCAACCAGGATTTGGTCAAGCGGATGACACGCGTGGGAATGGGCCACTGCCAAGGCAAGCGCTGCAGAGACGAAGCGGCGTTGATGCTGGCGCAGCGCTTCGGGGTCCCCCTCGAGAGTATTAGGCCCGCGAGCTATCGCTTCCCTGTCAGACCCATCGACATGTCTCTGATCGCGGCGGAGGACGACGACTATCATACGCGGGAAAAGTGGCCGCATTGGATGCATGAGGAAGTTGTGCCCGAGAGCGTCGCAGGATCGGTGGAGAAGTGATGGAAATGAACAACTTCGATGTGATCATTGTCGGCTCCGGCCTTCTCGGACTCTCCACCGCATACCACGCGCAGAAGGCCGGCGGCCGTGTCATAGTCGTTGACCGAGGGCCGGTCGCTTACGAAGCGTCCTCCCGTGCGACCGGGTACCTGAGCCTACGCGCGGATGATCCGGATGAGGCACCTCTCGCTACGCTTGCCGAAAAGCACTGGAATACGTTGGACGAGGAATTGGGCTATCCGACTGAATGGACGCCTAAGGGCCGCCTTTGGGTCGCATTCTCCGACAAGCAGGTGGATGAACTCCGGGAGATTCACAAGGCATTTCAGAGGGCGGACGACAGCTTCGAGCTTATCGACGCCGATGCATGCCGGAAGCTCATCCCAATCCTCTCCAAAGAGGCTCGTGCGGGCGTTTACACCCCCCGCTCCGGGCATGCTAACCCGCAACGGGTATCTCAGGCCTACGCTTGGGCCTTCCAAGACCTGGGAGGGGTTATTCTCGAAAACACCCCTGTCTATTCCGTGATCGTAGAATCGGGCAAGGTCAAAGGCGTGAGGACAAACTCGGGCGAAATCTACGCGGATCGGGTCGTTTTGTGCGCGGCCGGCTATAACGCCAAGCTACTTGAACCCTTTGGCGTGAACTTTCCCGTTGCGTCGGTACGACTCGAGGCTCTCGTCACAACGCCCCTGCCCCACATGTATGACGTGGGTTTCATTGGCCTGAACGGTCTCTCGATCCGCCAGACAAAGCGTGGAAACCTTCACGCCAACGGCGGACCACATGAGTGGGTGGATGTCGATGCTGATCGCGAGCCCGCGAAGCCGAACACCCCGATCGTCAGAAATCTGGTACGACGAATTATCGAGGCGTTTCCTGTAGCCGCAGGCACGCAGCTCCTTCGTACTTGGGCTGGCGTGCTGGATATCACCCGGGACCAGAAGAGCATTCTCCATCGGTTCGAGAACCCAGAAGGCCTTCTCGCCGCCGCTGGCGGCGGACACGGATTTGGCATGGCTCCGGCCGTCGGGATCGCGATGGCGGAACTAACGCTGCAGGGGCGAACAGACGCTCCCATCCAACGGTTGAGTCTCGACCGGTTCGGAACGTTGTCACGCGAATGGAAGACTGAAAAGAAATGGAACGCCGGTGAATACAACACCTGAATACCTCGGCTTGTCAGTCACTTGGCTCTGCCAATGGATGCCTTGAGCGGCGTCAAAATACCGGTTAGGCTTGTGTTGCGGATTTTTATACCGTAAAGCACGAAAACATACTCACAAAGGTGCTCAATGGACATGGAATCGCAGAGAGACATCGCGAAGCCCAGCATTCGTGGCAAAATCAAGCAGCAGAAGACGGAACTCATCCAAGAGGAAATCCTGGATGCGGCCTCCCGTTTGATCGCAGCTCGCGGTTTTCGTGCCGTTACGGTCGACGACATCAGCGCCGAAATGGGCTTCACGAAATCCATCGTCTACTACTACATGAAGAACAAGAACGAGATCCTTTGGAGGATCTTCGAGAAAATCGACGAGACCTACGCCAAGGGCTTGGAGGAGGTTCTCAAATCAGACGGCTCGCCGACGGATTTGCTTTCCGGGATCGTCAAGATGCATTCCTTGAATGTCATGAACCGGCAGGCATGGGCAACGATCTATAACCGTGACGAAAATGAACTCACCGACGAGCAGCGTGAACTGGTCACGGCGAGCCGCCGGAAATACAACAAGCAGATTCAGGATCTCTATGCACGGGGCGTTCAGGAAGGCTTGTTTCGCGACGTCCCTCCGGTAATCGCGGTCTCGTGCCTTATCGGTGCGTGCAACTGGCCGTACACCTGGTTCAAGCCCACTTTCAAATATAGCGCCGATGAAGTGGCTTCCGCCTTCGCTGATCAGCTTATCAAAGGTGTAGCGCTCAATTCTTGAAACCGGAGGGCGCATGCGCCCTCCGGTCCAAACTCTCATGCGACAAGTGTAACGCTTTCGGCCAATTCCGCTCTCGGCGTCCGGAATTGATTGGCTGTATGTTCCGGGTCTTCATATCCAAACGAGACTCCGCATACGATCCTAAATTCCGGGTCGATAGGCGCGTACTTCCGGATTATCGAAGCATAGTGCGCGATCGCGCCCTGCGGTACTGCCGCAATACCCAGTGATTGGGCCGCCAGCAGAAAATACCCAAGATAAATCCCGGCATCGAACAACCCCCGCTCGGCCAGGTCTTTGTGAACGGTGATCACAGCAAGATGTGGTGCGCCGAAGAACCGAAAGTTTTCCATCGCTTGCTTAGCGGAACCCTCTCGGTCCCCCTTTTGTACGCCGACCGCGTTGTAAAGCGCCCAACCGCATGCGCGACGGCGTTCCTGAAACACCCCCGTATAGGTACCTATTGGCGGAACATCTGATGTTCTCTCGGCGCCGTTCGACGCTGCCTCGTACATCTCTCGTCTCAGGCGATCGAGGGCTTGATCGCTGAAGACAAAAACCCGTGCTGGCTGCGTGTTGCAATCCGAGGGGGCGGTACGCGCCGCCTCTAGGACCTTGCGGATGTAGTCGGGGTGAAGCGCCTTCGAGCTGAAGGCTCTGCAGGAGTATCGCTCTTTGGCCAGTGACAAGAGCGTGTTGTATCGAGTATCGCCGTCGCTCGTCATGTGTCTTTCCATTCGAAGGGAACCGGACTCCTATCTCCCGGAGCGTGACCACTTTGGCCTGCGAGCTGCGGTTGTTCAGAGAGTTCGCAAAGCTCAAAGCTCCCGTATGCAGAAGCGTCTCGCACTTCGTACGAGGTGGTGTGGTGAGTGCCCTGGCGCGTAAGGCAGGGCCGAGGGCACTCAACGACATGATTTTGATTTACTGGATGGTCCAGCCGGCGTCGATGACTAGCGAGTGTCCTGCCATGTAGCTGGCATACGGAGACGCAGCGAACATGATCGCGTTAGCGATATCAAGCGGCACACCTTTCTTGCCTGCCGGAACCCGCTTCAACGCGTCAGGGTTCACTCCAGCGCCGCGAGCCATTTCCGGGGCATCGTCACCGAGGATGCGCGCGGAGTTGCCTCGCATGTCGGTCTGAATCATACCCGGGCATACCGCGTTGATGCCAACGCCAGTCTTCGTCAGTTCGACAGCCATTTGCCGCGTCAAACCAATCACACCGAACTTTGAGGCTGTGTAGGCTAGGCCGTCAGCGCCGCCGATGATACCGCCGACGGACGAGACGTTTACGATGCGCCCTTCCCCGCGCGCGACCATGTCTTTGAGTACAGCGCGGCAGAAGTAGAAAGTTCCGCGGAGGTTGGTGTTGATCACGCGATCCCAAAGGGCATTGCTTGTTTCGAGCACGCCAGCGAAGCCGTCGAAGACCGAGGCGTTGTTTACAAGGACATCGATTCGCCCGTGTTTGGCGGTGACCGAAGAAACCACGTTGTCGATCGAGGCCTCCTTTTGCACGTCGGTCTGGATGAAATCGACCTTAAAGCCTTCGGAGGCCAGCGCTTCGACCACTTCCTGCCCCTTGTCCTCAAGGTATCCGGCGATGGTGACGTCGGCGCCTGCACGTGCGAACGCCTCGACGGTGGCGCGTCCGATACCCGTTTCGCCGCCGGTGATAACGACAACTTTTCCCTTAAAGTCGAACATACATGAGTTCCTTCAGTTTTTTGTCCAACAGTTTTGCTCGCTGGCATGGCGCGAGCGGCGAGATACGCTTGAAGCGCGAAAGCCCCCAGACACGTGTTTTCCTCGTCCGAAACTCCACTTTCCGCAACATACCCGCACGTACAATACAGTACCGACAAGATTGCGCAACGGCTTCCGTTGCAGATTTCGCTTTTGTTTTCGGGGAACCCCAGAGGCGTTCTCCAACAGCTAAATGGACGACTGGAGGCAACGCCCTCTTTACAAACATACCCGCAATAATGTTTATTATACGCATCGGTAGACAAACGAGTGGAGGCGGTAGGTCGCGCCAGAACAGGTGCACCTACCCTAGAAGCGCAGCCCCGGAGAACCAAAATGCAAACGGAAATCACTAAGACCCTCGGAATTGAACTTCCAATCTTCGCCTTTTCGCACTGCCGTGACGTCGTCGCAGCGGTGACGAAAGCGGGGGGCATGGGTTCGCTGGGCGCGGCTTGGATGACCCCTGAAGAACTGGAGATGTCGATCGAATGGATCGAGGAACGTGTCGACGGCCGGCCCTTTTCCGTAGATCTCGTTTTTCCCGGCACAGGTGGCGAGGATGTCGAGAAGACGCCGGAGGAGTATCGAAAACTGATCCCGCGGGAGCACCTCGACTTTGTCAAGAAGATGCTGGACGACGCCGGAATAGCCGATCTGTCCGAAGCTGACCGTGACGCCTATCTCGCAGAGACCGCGGGAAAGATGTCGATGACAAACAAGAAGAGCCGCGAACAGCTCGAGGTCGTGCTCAGCAAGAAGTCCGTGAATCTTGTTGTTGGCGCTCTCGGCGTCACGCCCGATTGGGTTGTCAAGGAAGCCCATTCGAAAGGCGTGAAAGTCGGAGCGCTTGTCGGAAACGCCAAGCACGCGGCGAAACAGCGTACGGCGGGAGTGGATGTGCTCGTCGCGCAGGGCACCGAGGCCGGAGGAAGCGTCGGTAACATCGCCTCGATGGTGCTGTGGCCGCAGGTCGTTCAAGCGGCGGAGGGCGTTCCTGTTCTTGCCGCTGGCGGCATTAGCCGCGGCTCCCAAATCCTGGCGGCACTGGCACTCGGCTGCCAAGGTGTCTGGCTTGGTTCTCTATGGCTGGGAACGGCCGAAAGCGACCTCAGCATTGAAATGCGTGAGAAGCTCTTCGCCGCAGCATCCGAAGACGCTCGTATTGCACGCGTGATGACAGGGAAGCAGGGTCGTATGTTGTACACGAAGTACGTCGAAGAATGGCAGAAGCCGTCGTCGCCTCAGCCGCTGCAGTGGCCCATGCAGTCCATTTTGAACGGGTATCCCTATAAGCGCGCTGAACGCGGCCGGAACCTTGACTACTGGACCTATGCCGTGGGCCAAGTGGTTGGAGACATGCACGAACACACTACGGTGAAAGGTGAGATCGAGCGTATGTTGAATGAGTACGTAGAGTCGCTGGATCACCTCCAGAACATTACGTCCTACTGAGAATCGAGGCTGCGGGATTATCGCAGCCCACCGAAGACGTCACCGCAACGATGCGTTTCGCGGTCTTTAGACATCGGCAGAACTAATTATGAACATTGAACGCGAAAGCATGGAATTTGACGTGGTGATCGTTGGCGGGGGGCCTGCCGGCCTTTCCGCTGCGATCCGCCTCAAACAGGTCAACCCTGACCTTTCAGTTGTGGTATTGGAAAAGGGTGCGGAAGTCGGAGCACACATCCTCTCGGGCGCGGTAGTCGATCCGACTGGAATCGACCGTCTGCTTCCGGGCTGGCGCCAGGATGCTAATCACCCTTTCAAGACCGAGGTGACGGACGACCAGTTCCTGCTGCTTGGCCCGGCGGGATCGATCCGCTTGCCCAATTTCGCGATGCCTCCGCTGATGAACAATCACGGCAATTACATTGTGTCACTCGGAAACGTCTGTCGCTGGCTTGCTTCGAAAGCGGAAGAACTTGGCGTCGAAATCTATCCTGGCTTCGCCGCCTCCGAAGTGCTTTACAACGATCAGGGTGCTGTAATCGGCGTAGCCACGGGCGACATGGGCATCGAAAAGAACGGCGAACCCGGTCCGAATTTCGCACGCGGCATGGAGCTTCTGGGCAAATATACCCTGATCGGGGAAGGTGTCCGCGGCTCGCTCGCCAAGCAGTTGATCGCGAAGTATGACCTCTCAAGAGACCGGGAACCCCAAAAGTTCGGAATTGGTCTAAAGGAACTCTGGCAGATCAAACCAGAGAACCACAAGCCGGGACTCGTACAGCATTCGTTCGGCTGGCCATTGGGCATGTCGACCGGCGGTGGATCATTTCTCTATCACCTCGAAGACAACCTGGTCGCCGTTGGCTTCGTGGTGCACCTGAACTACAAAAACCCTTATCTGTTCCCGTTCGAGGAGTTCCAGCGCTTCAAGACGCACCCGGCGATCCGCGGCACCTTCGCAGGCGGCAAGCGGCTGTCCTACGGGGCGCGTGCGATCACCGAGGGCGGCTACCAGTCCGTTCCAAAACTGTCTTTCCCGGGCGGTGCGCTGATCGGGTGCTCCGCGGGCTTCGTCAACGTGCCGCGCATCAAGGGCAGCCACAACGCGGTGCTGTCGGGCATGCTGGCGGCGGATCGCATCGCGGCCGCCATCGACGCCGGCCGCGCCAATGACGAAGTGATCGAGATCGAAAACGACTGGCGCTCAAGCGACATCGGCAAGGACCTGAAGCGGGTCCGCAACGTCAAACCGCTGTGGTCGAAATTCGGCACGGCGGTCGGCGTGGCGCTCGGCGGTCTCGACATGTGGACCAACCAGCTGTTCGGCTTCTCGTTCTTCGGCACGCTGAAGCACGGCAAGACCGATGCGCAGTCGCTCGAGCCGGCAGCAAAACACCAGAAGATCGACTATCCGAAGCCGGATGGCGTGCTTACTTTCGACCGTCTGTCATCCGTCTTCCTGTCGAACACCAACCACGAGGAAGACCAGCCGGTCCACCTCAAGGTCAAGGATCTTGATCTGCAGAAGCGCTCCGAGCACGACGTCTATGCCGGCCCCTCGACGCGATACTGTCCGGCCGGCGTCTATGAGTGGGTGGAGAAGGATGGCAAAGACGTCTTCGTCATCAACGCGCAGAACTGCGTGCACTGCAAGACCTGCGACATCAAGGACCCGAACCAGAACATCAATTGGGTGCCGCCGCAGGGTGGCGAAGGGCCTGTTTATCCCAACATGTAATAGAGGTAGATCCGCGAAGCCAGGCGCGTATAGGTCCAAGTACCGGCTCGATCACTAGCCGGGAAGGTATTTACACGAGGACGCCGAACGTAGAGTGCACAGGGCCCTGTCATAGTCGGGACTTGCCTCTGTGCCGACCGGACGACACGGCGCCTTCGTCCAAGATTTCGACACTAGGAACCTGCGAGTGCTGCGACGCGGGTGCTCGGCGCGTGGGCGGTTCTACCCCATCCTCTGATCATCCGCCGTCGCTGCGGAACGCGCCCCAGGGCTGGGCTTCGAAGGCAAGCTGGATGATCCGCCAGCAGTGCAAGTGCCCGCCGCGAGAGCGGTTCCAGTATTGGCGGTGTTCCAACGCCAATCTGAATAGCCTGCTCTTTCGCGATCGCTTTATCCAGACCGGCCTACGGCAGGGATTCATCGAAGTTGGACACTTGACACACTAGATTTCGAACGTATTATGTACTCAACCGTATAAAAAATAACTAACGAGTACAAGGGAACGCTTCGATGGTTGATATCACGGTCGGAATTCAAATAGCAGCATAGCTATAAAGCTGACGCCGCCGTCGCGCACAGTCAAAGTCAAGTCATTCTCGGGCTTCAAGCCAGCGGAAATCAAGTCCAACGGACCTAAGGCTTCGCGGTAAACGCTGCTGAAGTTGTTCGCTGAACGACTGACCCATGTAGCGTGGCGCTGAAATACTTTCGATGTGCGACGTAAACTGAAGCAGATCGCGGAACCGCGTTCGGCGCTGACAGCGTGCGGCCTTCATCGATAACGCAATGGATTGAGACGGCGTTGCCGAGCTTCGGCCTGGCGACGTGCGAGAACCAATGCCTTTGATCTCACTTGGACAATGAGGAGCTCTGGAATGCGCAATATCGACAATGAAACGGACGGCGGTATGGGAAGCGCCGAAGCAGGGGGGCCTCAAGCCGCTGGGGTGGACCCAATCACTTTCAGTGTGCTTCTGAGCCGATTCAACAGCATCATCGAGGAGATGTCCGCTACCTTGGAACGAAGCGCCCAGAGTACGATGTACTCTTTGTGCCGCGACTTCGACTGTGTGGTTCTCGATGCGAAAGCAAGGCAGATCGCTTGCGGTGACGCGCTGCCTGTTCATACGCTGACAACTCACCTTGTCGTACTGGAGATCATGAAAGCGTTCGAAGGCGACATCAACGATGGTGACGTTTTTCTCTGCAACTCTTCCTTCCACGGCAACACCCATCCCGCAGACGTCGCGACTTGTACACCCGTATTCCAGGATGGAAAACTGGTGTTCTGGTCTACTGCGCGCGGCCACCAGCTCGATATCGGCGCGTACCTCCCGTCAAGCGTGTTGCCCGCCGCCCAGAACATTTTTCAAGAAGGGATCACCATTCCGCCGCTCAAGCTCGTAGACAGGGGGCGGATGCGGAACGACGTACGTGAGTTGTACTTCTGGAACGTTCGCTACCGCGACCTGCTCGAAGGCGACATGCTCGCTCAGCTGGGCTCCATCGAGAAAGGCAAACTTCGTCTACTTGAAGTCTGTAGGGAATTCGGCGTTGAGACTGCCGTCAACTGCGTCGATGCACTTATCAGCTATTCGAACAAGCGCGCGAAAGCCGAGTTCGCGAAGATGCCGAACGGCATCTACCGCGGTCAGGGCTGGATCGACAGCGACGGTGTCGACCTTCTCGATATTCCCATCAACGTCACCGTGGAGATCAAGGATGGGAACGTCACTGTCGACTACGCTGGCAGCGGTCCCCAGGCCCGCGGCGGTGTCAATGGTTCGATCGCCACGTCAAAAGCTGCGGGCGCTGCGCCGTTTATGTGCTATCTGCCAACCGATATCCCGCATAACCAAGGCAAGATCGACGCTGTGACGGTCGAATTGCCAGCGGGCACGATCGTCAATCCGGATTATCCGGCTTCTACGTCGTGCGCGACGATCATCCCGTCCGACATGATGTCGGACGCTGTTCACAAAGCGCTGTCCGACGTAATGCCCGACTATGTACTGGGCGGTAGTACACGATGCGCCAACGTACCTGGCTTTGCCGGAGAAAAAGACTGGGCCGGAAAACCTTGGGGTGTCATGCTTTTCAACAACACCGGAGGCTTCGGTGCCGCCGCTGACAACGATGGCTGGCCCCTTTGCGAGAGCGTCGCCGCTCTCGGAGGCATGAAAGCGCAACCTCTCGAACAATTGGAAATGCTGCATCCGCTCCTCGTCGACTTCCTTGAAATCGAGACCGATTCAATGGGATACGGCAAGCACATCGGCGGTCCCGGTTTGAACATCGGCATCCGCCCTCTGAACGGAACTATCGACTGCTTCTCGTTCGGCGACGGCTGGCGTAACCCGCCCCATGGTGTGTCTCAAGGAACGGCATCGCCGGGTGGTGGTCAATACGTCGAGAACCTCAAGACTGATAAACGTCGCTACTTTTCGGCCACTGGCAACGTCAAGATCTCCATGGATGAGCGCTATGTAGGGATCTCGTGCGGCGGAGGCGGTCACGGCAATCCGCTGGCTCGGGACATTGAACTCGTCCGCAAGAACGCGCGCGACGGCTTGATCAGTCATAAGACTGCCGCGGAGGTGTTCGGCGTCGTCCTGGACCATGGCCTCGACCCTCAAGTTCTCCAGGCGGAGACCGCTGCGAAGCGAGCTGAGCTGGCGAAAGTCCCCCGGCCTTCGGTCGAGCCTACGAAACCCGCGACCGGGCGGTGGGCCGAGAACCACATGCGCGACGGCGATATCTTTCTGTCGAACCCAGTTTAAGCAATCGACCCGGCCTGCCCCTTTGGGTGGGCCTGCGGCCACAGCGATCCACAATTATGTTACATCTAGGGTGATACGATGAGCTATCGTGTTGGCGTCGATATCGGCGGCACTTTTACAGACTTCTCCATTCTCGACCAGAACGGAAAAACATTTCTTTGGAAGGAGGACAGCGATCCTGTTGAACCTGCCCAGGCTATTCAGCGGGGCTTGAAGGCCGTCGCGCGCGAACTCGGCCACACGACCGAAGAATTCCTCAAAAAGGTGTCGCTGTTCGTGCACGGAACGACGATCGCGACCAATCTCCTGATTCAGCGCAACGGCCCCCGGATCGGCCTCCTCTGCACGGAAGGTTTCCGGGATATTCTCTATACCCGCGATGCTTTCAAGCCAGATCGCTATAATCTTCGCATGCCTTATCCCGAGCCGCTCGTGGACCGCTACCTGCGCCTCGGAGTCAAGGAACGCGTCAACAGGGACGGTGAGATTCTCACCCCTCTCGACGAGGACGGCGTTCGCAAGGCCGCGGCTACAATGCGCGAGGAAGGAGTTTCTTCTGTAGCGGTCGCATTCTTATGGTCGATCGCGAATTCCAAGCACGAACATCGTGCTGCGGAAATCCTTCGAGAGGAGCTACCTGACGTTCCTGTCCTATGCGCCGTTGATATCCTTCCGGAAATCCGCGAGTGGGAGCGCACATCTGCCGCGGTCCTTAGCGCATACATGCTGCCCGGTGTGAGCACTTATCTGCGCGAACTCGAGGCATCACTCAAGGAGTCCGGTTACGGCCGCGGACCACTGATCATGCAGATCAACGGTGGCGTCGCGTCGGTTTCGGAAATCTTGCGCAAGCCCGTGAATGTTCTGGCATCGGGTCCCGCCGCCGCTCCCGCGGTCGCCGCCCACAGCGGCGCGTCTCGTAACGTGGAAAACATCGTAGTTATCGATATGGGCGGCACGAGCCTCGATGTGTGCCTGCTTCGAGACGGCAGACCGGCTATGTCGCGGGAAATCAGCGTCGACATGCAGCCAATCGGCGTACCGGGTGTCGATGTTCTTTCAGTCGGTGCCGGCGGCGGGAGCATTGCCTGGGTCGACAGCGGCGGGGCGCTCCGCGTCGGCCCACAGAGTGCGGGCTCCCGTCCGGGCCCGGTTGGTTACGACGCAGGCGGTACTGAGCCTACGGTCACAGACGCCAACATCGTCCTCGGGTACCTGGACCCGCAAGCGTTCTTAGGTGGTCGCCGCGTCCTCCGGGACGATCTATCCCAGGCTGCTCTCGCACGTGTCGGTTCGCAGGTGGGCCTAAACGCACTGGAGACCGCTGCAGGCGTCATTCGGATCGTCAACGCCAACATGGTCGCTGCTATCCAGGCCGTATCGGTGCAGCGTGGCATTGACATTCGAAAATATACACTGATGTCTGGCGGCGGTGCGGGCGGCCTCCACGCAGCGGCTCTAGCCCGCGAGCTTCGTGTTCCGCATGTTATCATCCCGCGTGAGGCCGGAACGCTCTGCGCTTTCGGGATGACAGTGACCGATGTCCGATATGACGAAGCGGGCGTCTGCCATACGTACTCCACCAATCCAGATGTGGACGGCATCGACAAAATCCTCAGCACGCTTGCGGGCGACCTCCGGGCGAAGCTTCGCGGCGAAGGGTTCACCGACGACAAGATCCGTATCGAGTTCTTCGCAGACGCGCGTTATGCAGGCCAGGTGCACCAGTTGACGGTTCCTGTACCCTTCGCAGAGAAGGTGTCGGCCGAGCAGATCGGACAGGCGGCCGAAAACTTCCATTCGGAGCATAAGAGCCAGTATACCTACAACCGTCCCACCGTCCCTGTAGAGTTCCTTCACTGGCGGGTGACGGGCGTCGGTCTTGCTGGTTCCACGACCGCGGTCGCAAAAAAAGAGGCAGGCGTACCGAAACAGCGTGGTACCCGCATGGCTTACGATTTCAGCCAGCGCGCGATGGCACCTGCTGCCGTCTATCACATGGACGATCTGTATCCGGGTGCGACGTTTGAAGGTCCGGCAATCGTGCAGGCTTCCACGACGACCGTGCTGATTGGAGCGGGTGACAAGCTCACCGTGGACTCTGACTTCGCACTCTCGATTGAAGTGAAGGTCGAACTCTGAGGCTGACGACGAGCGCCCGCAGTTACTGCGGGCGCTCAATCAAAAAAGCAGCCGTTCGGCTGCTCTTTTTTCGTTTCGGCTGGTGGGGGCTGAGAGCGGAAGGACCGAAGGACCGGACGAGAGCTTATAATGCCTCTTATCCAAACGTCGCCATCGCGGTCGGTTGCTCTGATTGACGGTCTGACTGAACCTAGAGCGTCTTCAGTGCGTCGGAAAGCTAGCGACAGAACCCTTGTCTAGTCTTGTCGCAGACGACTGTTCGCCAGCGCTTTTCTCAAAACAGAGCCTGCGCCTTCAGGGGCCACTACCTTCGCTCGTCCGTTATAGACCCGTTCGACCCTCGTTAGCATGCCATGGGTGGCCGGACAGGCTGCGGATCCCTTCACATGTATCGATAGGTGCTCTCCGGTAGCTAGAAGGTCTCCCGCGGAGTTGAAAAGCTGATGATACAAGTGAATCCGTTTTTCGTCGTATCCCAGTATCTCAGTATCGCTCCAGAGCTGAGTGTCGACCTTGGCCTCGGCGCGGTGACGGATGTGTGTCTCCAAGGTGTAATAAGCCCCTTCCTCAGCATGTTCGAAGTCCACACCAAGGTACCCGTAGAACGCATCCGAACTCTCGCCGAAAGCCTGTAAATAGCGATGTTCCGTCATGTGCCCGTTGTAGTCTAGCCACTCGGGCAGCACGACTCCCCTCCAAAGCTTGAGCGGCTGATCGAGATCTGTTGAGTTCACTGTAATCATGAAAGAGCCCCGAGGATGTCGGCCGTTACCACATCGACATCACGCGTACCGTTGATTGACACGAGCCGCCCCTGGATGCCGTAAAACCGCGACAAGGCCGATGTACTTTCGCGATAGGATTGGAGCCTTTTCCGCATCGTTTCCGGATTGTCGTCGGAGCGTGGGATCTCGCCTCTGGCGATCGCGTCCCGAGCCCTTTTTTCGACGCGGTCGAGAAGGAGCTCTTCGTCGACAAGCAGTTCGATCACTGCCGTCAACGCATTGTTTTCCAAAAGCTTGTCTAAGGACTCAGCCTGGGAAATGGTGCGCGGAAATCCGTCGAGAATAAAGCCGTTCCGGGCGTCGGACTCACAGAGACGTTCGTCGACGCAACCGATCACGATTTCGTCGCCGACGAGCCCGCCTGCTGCCATTACTTCTTTCGCAGCCCGGCCGACCGGAGTCTCCGCCTTCACCGCCGCTCTCAACATGTCGCCCGTCGAGAGCTGGGGAATGTCGAAGCGTTTTGCCAACCGTTCTCCCTGAGTTCCCTTGCCCGCTCCCGGCGGCCCTAGCATCACCAATCGCATTGCGTATTTCCTTCCCACACGAGTTTTCGGCTATAGTCCGGCGGCCCTTCGTTCGACGTCGCACCAAAGCATGATGAGTGGATCGCGGGCGCAACGGATCGCGCACCCTTGCCCTGCGCCGTTGAACAGTACTTGGCCGGAATCCGCTCCAATCCATGCCTCATCGCCAAACCTGAATTCACCAGACGACAACGGCACAAAGACCCGCGATCTGCGCTGATCGTGGTCGGGAAAGCGGGTATATGGACCGAGGACAGTCATACCGATACGCAGATCGCTGCGATGCTCGAGGCCACCGGGGCCAATCAGCAGGGCGTGGTTATGACACCTCTGAAAATTGACGCTCGCGAACGGACCACTCCGTCCCTTGTACCAGTGCAGGCGACCTACGACTGGCCAGAGGCAATCGGTCAGCCTCCGGAAACTCGACGATCTGCTCGCAGCCCGTTCCAGTACCACCTTTGCGTCGTCCATCAGACGTCCGGCCGGCATCATCTGGGACGATGGCGTCCCGGGTTTGTCGAGCATATGAATTATCTTGCCCGACGTGAACTTCGCCATAAATGGCACGGTCTCAGCCAGCAGGATATTGCCAAGGGATCCGAGGAATCTTTGTAGGTCCTTGGGTCGTTCGATCCTCTTGTCACCCGGAGCGTTCAGATCGTAGCCGAAATGACCATCCAACATGAGGTCTTCGGGTTGTTTCGCTCTGACCTCGGATGCCACCATTGAACTTTCCACTTCTAAAGGGCGCGCTCGAACTCCGGGAGCAATTCGAATAGATCACCGACGAGACCATAGTCCGCGACCTGGAAGATCGGGGCTTCCTCATCCTTGTTGATGGCGACGATAACTTTCGAGTCCTTCATTCCCGCCAAGTGTTGGATTGCGCCCGAGATACCGACCGCGACATACAGATGCGGAGCCACGACCTTCCCTGTTTGTCCCACCTGCCAGTCGTTGGGCGCGTATCCAGCGTCAACGGCGGCGCGGGAAGCTCCAACAGCTGCGCCGAGCTTGTCGGCGACCGGAAGGATGAACTCCCGGAACTTCTCCGAGGAGCCGAGGGCGCGTCCACCTGCGACAACTATCTTCGCCGAATTGAGATCAGGACGCTCGGTAGTGACAATTGAAGTCGAGACAACACTGGAGAGCGTGGACGATGCGGCCGCCGTCGAGATTTCCTCGACGGCGGCAGCGGAGCCTTGGGAGGCCGCGGGGAAAGACGATGCCCGAACGGTTACTACCTTTACCGGATCGGTTGCCTGGACGGTCTGGATGGCATTGCCTGCGTATATAGGACGCTTGAACGTGTCCGCCGAAACGACCTCGATAATTTCCGAAATTTGAGCGACATCAAGCAACGCGGCTACACGCGGAAGGACGTTTTTCCCTGTCGAGGTTGCAGCAGAAACCACGGCATCGTAGTTGGCGGCGAGCGAGACGATCAACTCGGCAAGCGGCTCGGCGAGGTTCTCACAAGCCGCGAGCAACACTTTCGATACTCCGGCGAGCGCTGCGCCCGCATCTGCAACGGATTTCGCATCGCGACCCGCGACGAGAAGATGTACGTCTCCTCCCATTTCAACAGCCGCGGTCAGGGCTTTCGAAGTTTGCTCCGAGAGGGTTGCGTTGTCATGGTCAGCCAGAAGAAGAATGGCCATCGTTGTAATCTCCTCGATCTTCCGGATTAAAGCACGCCAGCTTCGGTCTTGAGCTTGTCAATGAGTTCGGCAACTGTCTTTACCTTGACACCCGCCTTGCGGGCCGCGGGCTCCTCGGTCTTGAGGATTTTGATGCGTGGTTCGGTGGATACGCCGAAATCCGCTGGGCTTTTCCGCGCCAAGGGTTTTTTCTTCGCCTTCATTATATTGGGCAAGCTCGCATACCGCGGTTCGTTGAGACGAAGGTCCGTCGTCACGACCGCGGGAAGTTTGACTTCGACCGTTTGGAGACCCCCATCGATTTCGCGCGTGACCTGAGCCTTCCCGTCAGCGATCTCGATTTTCGAGGCGAAAGTAGCCTGGCCGCGACCGAGCAGTGCGGCAAGCATCTGCCCCGTCTGATTACTGTCGTCGTCGATTGCCTGCTTCCCTACGATAACGAGTTCCGGGCTCTCGGCGTCCACGACGCCCTTCAGGATTTTCGCGACGGCGAGCGGCTCGACGAGGTCGTCCGTTTCAATCAGGATCGCGCTGTCGGCCCCCATAGCGAGAGCGGTTCTAAGGGTCTCTTCCGCTTTCGCAGGACCGATGGAAACCACGATCACTTCTGTCGCTTGCCCACGCTCCTTGATCCGTAAGGCCTCCTCAACGGAAATCTCGTCGAACGGGTTCATCGACATTTTTACGTTGGCGAGCTCAACGCCGGACCCGTCCGGATTGACCCGGATCTTGACGTTGTAGTCGACGACGCGCTTGACGGGTACGAGGATTTTCATGGCTGTCTCCACGGGCATAACGCGTCCGGGATCAAGCGGACACGTTCCTGAATGCGGCTATGTACGCATTAGTACAAAGACATTCTCATAAGTACAATGTCTTTTTCTCTGAAATTCGATTTTTTTCGACTTGGTCTCTGGACGCGAGGCCCCATGACCGCGCCATCGCATCGGGAAGCCCGACGCGCATGCTGCAGACCCGCGGATCAAGACCGTGACGAGGGGATACTCAAGCCCGGTTGAAAATCGGTTGCCGCTTTTCGAGGAAAGCGGCAACCCCCTCGATCCCGTCCGGCGAAAGACTTAGGGAAGCAAGCTCATCGCCCTCTTTCGTCAAGCCGTCCAGCAGAGGAAACTCTGAGTACAGCGAAGCCGCCATAACGCCGCGGATGGCAGACCTGCTGAACGGAATCCATTTCGCGGCAAGGTCCAAAGCGGCCTGATACGGATCGTCGGCGATGGCGTCCACCAGCCCCCAGTTCAAGGCTTCCACCGCATCGACCTGCTTTGCGGTGAGCATCATGTTGAGCGCCCTGGGCATCCCGATCAGGCGGGGAAGTCGCTGCGTGGCCCCTGCCCCTGGCAACAGGCCCAGCTTGATCTCCGGGAAAGAGAACGTCGATCGAGGCGACGCTGTTCTGAAAGTGCATGCGAGCACGAGTTCGACACCGCCACCCATAGCGAAACCGTCGATCGCGGCAATCGATGGAACCTCGGCCTCGTAGAGCTTCTGAAAGACGCCTCGACGGTAGGTCGCCCTTTGACCTGCCTCCTCAGGTGTGAGCCCGGCTAGATCGTTTATGTCCGCTCCGGCACTGAACGCCTTGCCCGGTGCCGCTCTGAAGACCAGAGCCCTGATCGTGCGGTCTGCGTTCACGCACTCCACGATGCCTTCGATTTCGCTAAAGCTCGGGAGATCCAGAGCGTTCAATTTTGATTGCCGATCGATCGTCACGACACCTATAGAGCGCTCGATCTCGAACATGACGGACATGGAACACCTCAGCACTGAACTCTCGGGTTATCCCCTCGGGGATTCGAAGGAGCCGCGCGTCCGACGGCGGCTCCTTAGCTCTGCTTCAGGTCAGCCGTGACCCACCACCGCCTTGATTTCGAGGAACTCGTTGAAACCGTGCTCACCGTTTTCCCGTCCGTTGCCTGACTGTCGGTAGCCGCCGAATGGCGCTCTGGGATCGAGGTCCGGAGAATTCACGTATACCGACCCGGCACGGACTTCCCGCGCTAGACGACGTACCTTGTCCATGTCGTTCCCGGTAATGTGTGCCCCGAGACCGTATTCGGTGTCGTTGGCGAGCCGGATTGCATCGTCCAGGTCTTCGTATGCAGTTATGCTGAGAACCGGGCCGAAAATCTCCTCTCTGAAGATCTTCATGTTGGGTTTCACGTCGGCAAAGATCGTTGGTTTTACGAAGTAGCCGGCCTCGATACCTTCCGGACGGCCTGTTCCGCCAGTTACGAGCCGCGCGCCTTCGTCGATGCCTGACTGGATGAGCCCCTGGATGTTATTGAACTGATTGGAGTTCATCACCGGACCCAAGGTGGTCGCCGGGTCACTCGGGGGCCCTGAGACGTTGCCTACTGCGGCGGCGGCAGCGAGTTCGATCGTTTCCTCAAGACGATCACGCGGAACAAGGAGGCGCGTTCCCGCGTCGCACGCCTGGCCATTGATGAAGAAGCAGTTTGCTACCGCGTTTTCGACCGCCGACTTGTAGTCGGCATCGTCGAGTACGATGATTGCAGACTTGCCCCCCAGTTCGGTCACGACGCGTTTGACCGTGTCCGCGGCGGCCTTGCTAATCAGAATACCTGCCCGCGTGGAGCCAGTGAACGAGATCAAGTCGATGTCAGGATGGCGGGACATCGCGTCACCGGCCGTCTCCCCATCTCCGTTCACAAGGTTGAAGACACCTGGCGGCACGCCCGCCTCGTCGAGAATCTCCGCCAGGATCACCGCGTCAAGCGGGGTCAACTGGCTGGGCTTCAGCACGATCGTACAACCGGTCGCCAGTGCTGGGAGGATCTTGGTGAAAATCGTACCGATTGGGAAATTCCAAGGCGTGATGAGACCTGCTACCCCGATCGGCTCCTTGAAAACTGTGGTCGTCCCCAGCTTCTCCTCGAACTTGAATTCCCGGAGGATTTCGATAGCGGCTTCAGTGTGCGCCTTGCACCAGTCTAGTAGGCCGGTCGTCGAAAGCGAGATGGTCATGCCCATCTCCTGCGTGACGGTTTCCGCGATTTCACGCTCCCGTCGGCGAAAGATTGCGGCAATCTTTTCGAGCAGCGCGATGCGCTCTTCGACGGAGGTTTTCGAGTACGTGGCGAATGCGCCGCGGGCGGCCTTCACCGCCTTGTCGACATCTTCGGCATTGCCCAAAGCGACGGTGGCGTAGACCCGTTCGGTCGCAGGGTCGATGAGCTCGGACGTATTCTCCGACACGGGATCGATCCATCTGCCGTCGATGTAGAATTTAAGCGCGTTTTCCAAGATGCTCATTTCCCTCTCCGTCGGTGGCTCGGTGCACGACGACCTCGCCGACCGCCGCGCACGAGCGCACTTCTCTCCTTCATACTCTGGCGTATATCTACATTCTTACCAGTAGAATGTCCACCTCCCTGAGTATGAATCCGCCTTGAATGATCAGTAGATTCCCGTCCGCGCGACGCCGTATTGACCGATGACGCTTGGTCTAGGCGAAGCGCGGCAGCCCAAATGCCGTGACTGTGGGAAGGGTGCCCTTGAACAGTTCGATCTCGACCAAGCACGACTGCGCCACCGTTGCCTGTGACAGACGGGAGGAACCGACATCAAGTGTGAGGGCGTTGGGGTTTCCGTGCTTTTCCAGCTTGTTGGTCGCAGACCATTCTTCCGGGTCGAACCACGCTCCGGTTGCGATAACGGCAACGCCCTCGAGCAGATCTTCGGTCAGCGACGCGGCTGCCAGACATGCACCGCGGTCGTTGAAGACGCGCACGATGTCTCCTTCGGAGATGCCCCGGGCGGCCGCGTCGCGCGCGTTTAAAGTGATCGGCTCCCTCCCTTTGACTTTGGCTTTCTGACTGAACGAAGCGTGGTCGAGCTGGCTGTGCAGACGACGGCGCGGCTCCTGGCTTAAAAGATGGAGGGGGAAGCGCCGCGTTTCCTCGCCTCCGAGCCATTCCAGGGGCTCGATCCAGGTCGCCTGAGCCGGACAATCGTCATAGCCGAATCCGGCGATGGTGTCGGAGTAAAGCTCGATTCGCTTCGATGGGGTCGCAAGGGGATGCGCGCCAGGATTCGCCGCGAATTCGTTAAGAAGTATCGTGGGGCCGCTTGCCGCGGGTATTTCAATACGGCCAAGCTTCCAGAACTCGTGAAAGTCCGGAAGGGTTACGAGGGAGGCTGCCCGCCGACGGAACTCCTCATACATATGCTCCAGCCAAGCTTCGGCCGAACGCCCCTCCGTAAACGCTTCGCTCAACCCCATCCTCCGGGCAATCCCGTCGAAAATTTCGAAATCGCTCTTGGCGTCGCCAAGTGGGGCCTGCAGCTTTCGCATCGCGACGATCTGCCCTTCCCTCGACGCGAATCCCAGATCGTCGCGCTCGGCTGTAATGGTCGCGGGGAGAACGATATCCGCTGCTTTGGCGCTGCTGGTCCAGTACTGCTCGTGAATGATGATCGTCTCGGGGTGCTGCCACGCTGAAATGAAGCGATTGAGGTCCTGATGATGATGAAATGGATTGCCTCCCGCCCAATACACCAGCCTCACGTCCGGATAGACATAAGTGCGACCGTCATAGTCGAACGATCCGCCGGGATTGAGAAGCATGTCCGCGATACGAGAGACCGGGATAAAGTCATCGACCGCGTTCTGTCCCTGGGGAAGTCGCGGTCCGGAGACCTTTAGTTCGTTCGAACCGACGGAGTTCAACGTGCCGTAACCTATTCCAAATCCGCCTCCCGGCTGCCCGATCTGTCCGAGATGGGAAGCGAGAGTAACAAGCGCCCAGTAAGGTTGTTCGCCATGGCTCTGGCGCTGGAGCGACCAGGATGCGTTCAGCATCGTTTTCGACCGCCTCATCTCATGAGCCAGCTGGACAATTTTCTCCGCAGGAATGCCTGTTATCGAAGACGCCCAGCTTGGAGTCTTGGGTTGACCGTCTTTCCGCCCGACGATGTACTCGCGGACTTTGTCAGCGCCCACGCAGCACTTTTCTAGGAACTGGATATCGTGGAGGTTCTCATCGATCAAAACGTAGATAAGCGACAGCATCAGCGCGACGTCCGTTCCAGGACGGATTGCAAGCCATTCCGATTCGCCGTCGATATCCTGCTTGAACGGGCTGATGTTTACGAACCGGACGCCTCTCGCTCTCATCAAGTCCAGTGCGTTCCTGACTCGGTGTCGACTTGGTCCCCCGGCGGTCATCTGCGTGTTGCGGAGCGGAATGCCGCCGAAGGCCACAAATAGTTCAGTGTTCTCGGTGAGCGTCGCCCAGTCTGTATGTTTGTCGAGAAGTTGCTCCATCGGCGCGACGACGCGCGGCATTATCACCGAACCCGCCCCATAGCTATACGAATCGCGCCCGCGGACGTAGCCGCCGATCACGTTGAGGAACCGGTGGATCTGGCTTTGGGCATGGTGGAACCTACCCGCGCTGCCCCAGCCGTATGACCCGCCGAAGATCGCCCGGTTACCGTGGACACGGACCACTCTTGAGAGCTCACTGGAAACAAGATCGAACGCCTCATCCCACGGTAGTTCGACGAATCTGTCGCTACCGCGACGCTCGCGCCCGGCTCCAGCTCCGCCCCTCAGCCAGCTCTCGCGGAAAGCCGGACGCCGGACACGAAGCGACTGGACCTCCGGCGATAGTTGATCCAGACCGATCGGGTTTGGATCAACGTCGCCTTCCCAGGGCCTAAGCTGGAAAGCGCCGGAATTGTCGCGCGCGACCCGATGCAGGCCCCAATGACTGAGAACGAACTCGGGCGCGGGTGCGCCCGAGCGCGGATTATGGTTCGTCATCGCAGACCTCGGATCTCACGCGGCCTTTGCCGCGACCTGGCGCAACCGGACCCGGGCGCGCAGCTTGTCAACAATAACGGCGAGGACAAGTAGCGCGCCGAGAAGGACATCCTGAACGTAGCTCTGGACGCGGATGAGATCCATCCCGTTGCTGAGAAGCACAATGAAGAGCGCGCCCATCACTGCACCCGACACACGCCCCTCTCCGCCTGAAAGCGCGATCCCGCCAATGACGCACGCGATGATCGATTGCAGCGGGAACTCAATGCCCACGTTGGCCTCTCCCGTAGACATCCGCGCCGTCAAAAGCAGGCCGACGAGCCCGGCCAACACGCTGCCCGAGATGCACATGCAAAGCAAAGTGCGGCGAACATTCACCCCAGCCTGGAATGCCGCCCTCTCGTTGCCGCCGACGGCGAATGCATGCCGGCCGGTCTTCGTCCAGTTCAAGAGTACGTAAACGGCGGCCACCACGCATGCGAACACGATTGCCGGGACCGGGATGCCCATTATCGACGCCTCGCCGAAGTAGCGTGTGAACTCTGCAGGCAAGCCATACACCGGAACGCCACCGGTGATCAGCAATGCCACACCCACGGCCGCGGACGCCATGCCGAGCGTAACCATGAACGACGAGACTTTCACGACTGCGATTAGAACGCTGTTCACGATGCCGACGAGGAGCGATATGCCCAATGCTGTCAGACAACCGAGCGCGATCGACGTGGCCGGATCTCCTCCCGCCGTGGCGGCCATGACAAGGGCGCAGCCGATCGAAGAAAGGGCGACGGTCGCTCCATTCGACAGGTCATAGTTCGCGGTGACGAGGTACAACATTTGCCCGACAACGATGATGCCGAGATAGCTGACCTGACGGGTCACGTTCATGATGTTCGCGTAGGACAAAAATCTCGGCTCGATGACCGCAAACGTGAGGATCAGAATTATCAGGAGCAACGGCAGGATGCCGTAGCTGATGAACTGTCGACGGCAGAACGTGGCGAAGTCAAATGATCCTCCACGCCCCGGACCGGAAATCGGATGAATTGTCTGGCCATGCGCAAGCGCTACGACCTTCGTATCGAGTTTGGTCATTGTACTGCCCTCGTAGGCTCTTGGAAGAAATATGGGAGAAGCGTCTTCTCGTTCAGACCGTCGCCGGAGAACTCCCCGACGATCCGGCCGTGCGCGACAACGTATGCCCGGTGAGAAAGATTGACGATCTCCGGAAGATCAGAGGAGATCACGAGGACGGCGGCCCCCGCGTCCGCCAACTTCATGATGGCGTCGTAGATTTCCGCACGCGCCCCTACGTCGACGCCTGCTGTCGGTTCGTCAAAGACGTGCACCGCGTACGACCGAGTAAAGCCGCGGCCGAGGACGATTTTCTGCTGGTTGCCTCCCGAAAAAGTCGTCGGGAGCGCGTCGGGGTTCGTGGGCCGCAGGTTGAGTTTGACGAGGATGTCGGTCGCCGCCGCCTTTTCTCGCGCACGGTTCAGGAAACCCCACTTCATCCACTCGTCGAGCGAAGACAGCGTAACGTTTTCGCGCGCGGAACGGACGCCTACAAGTCCGTCGCGCTTGCGGTCCCCCGGATAGTAAATGATGCCGCGTTTGAGGCGTTTGTCCGGTGAAGACGCACCCACATCCTCGCCGTCGATCAGGATCTCGCCCGAGGTTGCTCTGGCAAGGCCGAAGCAAAGCTTCCCCACGTCGCCCTTGCCCGAGCCAACGAGGCCCGTCATTCCGACGATTTCGCCACGCCTCACGTGGAAGGAGACGTCATCGACCGACCCGCCGGACACGCGCTTGAAGTCCAGCCCGCCTTCCCGCGGCCGATGGGAGACTACCGGGAAAATCGCGTCGACACGGCGACCTGTCATCAATTCGACAAGCTCGCTGTCGGTCACGTCACCGACGCGGGCGGTCCGCACGAGAGTTCCGTCGCGCAGCACGGATACCTCGTCCCCGATCCGCCTGATTTCGCCCATCCGGTGTGTGATATAGATCATCGCGATGCCGTCGGCGCGAAGCTTGGTGAGAATTTCGAAGAGTCTCTCGGTCTCCTCTTCGGTCAACGTCGCGGTCGGCTCATCGAGAATGAGAAGCCGAGCGGAGCCCTGCAGGGCCCGTGCGATCTCCACAACCTGCTGGTCAGCGCGACTGAGGTCGCCCGCCAGCGCCGAGACCGAAATCTTCGAACCGATACGCCCAAGCGCTTCGACCGCGATTTCCGTTTGACGAGCACGCTGAAGAAGGCCGCGTCGAAGCGGCTCCCTTCCAAGCGTGAGGTTCTCCCCGACCGATAGCTGCGGGATGAGGGCCGGATCCTGAAAAACGGTGGACACGCCGAACTCGCGCGCCGTACGCGGGCTCGAAATGACCTTGGCTTCTCCGGCAATCAGGATTTCCCCCTCATCCGGTTGATGGACACCGGAAAGAAGGCCGATTAGGGTCGACTTCCCCGCTCCGTTTTCGCCGAAAAGTACGTGGACGGATCCTGGCCTGAAGTCGATGCTGACGTCTCTGAGAGCGGGGGAAGCCTGGAAGCTTTTCCAGACCCCCCTCGTTGCTGCTACTGGCTGAGTCAAAGCGGCTCCCCTCCTCAGTTCACACTGAAGACCGGGCGGAAGCCCTCTGGCGGCAGATTCAGTTCCTTTGAAAGCGTATCGACATTGTTGAGCCGTTCGCCTGCCGACGGACCGCAGATCACGTTTGCCGTCATGCTGATGTATTTGCCGCCGTTGAACGGCTTTCCTTCGAGGGCGCGGATCGCCATATCGATCGCAATACGGGACAGGATCATTTCGTTCCCGGCGGCCGCGCACGTCGCCTTGCCCGCTTTGAGCTGTTCGTAGAGGCCAGGCGTCATGTAGTAGGACGCGGTCTTGACCTTGTCGCTAAGGCCGTTTTGGGCAAGCGGGCCGACCGCTGCTTCGGCGGTTACTGCGCTGCCGAGAATGTAGTTCATTTCCGGATACGCATTGATCGCGTTCTCGACGAGAGCCAGTTGCGCGTCTTTTCCGGTATCGCCGTAGATCTTTGTAAGCGTCTGGACTTGATCCCCCGCCTCCTGCTCGAAGCAGGTCATGAGCTTCTCGAGCAGAGCCATGCCGGACGGGCCGGGCAACCATACCGCTTTGACGGGCTCGCCCGCGTCCTTGAGGTATTTACCCATAAACTTGCCAATCGTGCAGTGATCGAACAGCGCGCGTCCGGTCACGGTGGGTGTCGCAAGACTGTTGACCAGGTCAATCACGACGACGCCGTCGTTTTTGATGCGTTCGACAACAGGCGAAAGCGCCTCGCTGCTGACCGCGCTGACGATGACCGCATCCGCTCCAGCCGCGGTGCAATTGTTCAGTTGGTTGATCTGCTTCGAGATTTCGGTGTATCCGCCCGCTTCATAGATTTGGAGTGAAACGCCCGTGCGCTCCGCCTCGGCGACAAATCCGGCGTTCTGACCAACCCAATACGGATCCTTGAGGTGCGGAATGACGGCGCAGATGTTCCACTTTCCCTTGATTTCGCTCACGGGGAGCGGGGTGTAGACCGAGGGGGTGCGGGAACCGTCGCATCCGGGAACATCACAATCGACGACGACGACCGGAACTGCCCAGTCCTTTGCCGTGACGGCCGCCTTCAGCGCCTCTGCGCTGTTCTTGGTAGGATCGGAAAAAATGCCGCTAGCTTCATTCACAATGGGTGTCGGTTCGGGCTGTTCGGCGAACGCATAGGGTGCGGCGAGCAACGCGGCGGCAAGGCAAAGCAATGGAAAGGCTTTGGATATCTTCATTGTCAGTTCCCCTTTTTTAGGCGTGGAATACTCCCTCCGTCTGGATATGCTGCAGCGTTCTCGGAACTGGCGTTTTGCAGTTCCAAGCTGACAGATCCCGGTGGCGGGAAGCAGATTTCTCAGGTACTCCTCGGGCGGCATTTATACCGACCGGTATGAAGAGTTACATGGACAAGCGTCTCAGTCAATTGGCCATGATGCTGATTCGTGCGATTTGTGGGCTTGCTTAGCCACAGTCCCTGCCGATAGCTTTGACGAAATAGCCTTCTCGTGTGCAAAGGAATAATCAGTGCGCATTTCATCTGCGGTACGCCGCGAACAACTGGTCGACGCGACCATCCAAGTAATGCGGGAGAAAGGCGTCCAGTCCGTTACCATGCGTGAGGTGGCAAAACTCGCCAACGCTTCCCTCGCCGCTGTCCATTACTGTTTTAAGGACAAAGATGATCTCATCCACGCAGCGTGCGAGAGATGGCTGAAGGAAATGCTACCCGAAACGATGCGCTCGAAGACAGGCGGCGGGGTCCGCGCGGCAGTGCAGAACATGTTGGAAGCGTGGTGGGATAGCTTGGAAAAAGCGCCAAACAACGCGCACGCGCAGTTCGAACTCTTTTTGTGGGCGGTGCGGAACAGCGACCGAATTCGCCAACTGATGTATCCGCTTTATCTCAACGAAATCGTTTCGGTACTGCAACAAGAGCAGAAGGACACCGGAGAGAGCTGCGACTGGGACCTAATGGCGATCGCGCGCTCTCTTCTCGTCATCGTCGACGGCTGCAGCTTCCAGTATTTCGCCGACCCCCAAGGATCGAACGCGAAAACGCTGAGCTTCGCGATGATCGACGCAATTTTCGCCAAGGCGAAGGTCACGACGATAAAGCGTGCAAGCTGATATCGACTGCGAAAGCAGGATTCCTATCCCGCGTCAGTGCTGACCAGTTCGGGCCCCGGCAACGACCTTGCCGGGATTCATGATGCCCTCCGGATCGAGAGCCGCCTTGATTTTGGCCATCAGGGCGAGCTTGCCTGGATCGCCGTACTGCTCCAGCAGGTCAAGTTTGACGCGCCCGATTCCGTATTCAGCGCTGAACGACCCTCCCATGGTGGCGGCCAGACGGTAGACTGAAGGTGAGACTATAGCCTCGAAACGGGTTTTGAACTCGGAGGCAATGGCGTCTTCGGGCGGAACGACATTGAAGTGGACGTTTCCGTCGCCCACATGGCCGTAGACGGACAAAACCGCGTCCGGGCACTGGGAGGTAACGATTTGAGAGGCATCCTTGATGAACTCCGCGAGCCTGGATGTCCGAACGGAAACATCGTGCTTGACGGATCCCCCGTTCAGGACTTCCCCCTCGGGAATATTCTCCCGGAGGTGCCAGAAGTAACTTCTCTGCTCCTCGGTTGCAGCGATCGTGCCGTCGGTCACGACACCTTCCGTCATCGCTTCCTCGAGCAAGACATCGACAGCACCTTGGATATCGAGGAGGTGTGAAGAGGTTGCAGCCTCAAGAAGTACGTAGTGCTCGCTGACTGTGCCGAGAGGACGCCTGAGACTTGGTCGCTTCGAGAGGAGGAGCTCGAGCGACGTGTTCGAAAGGTATTCGAAGGATGTCACGGCGTCCCCCGTGAACCTCTGGGCGCGGTCAAGCAGTCGTGCGAGTTCCGCAATATCGCTGATTGCGAGGAAGGCCGTCACGACCGACCGCGGTCGGCGTGCGAGCTTCAGTGATGCGGCGGTTATGATGCCAAGGGTTCCCTCCCCTCCGATGAACATCTGCTTCACGTCATAGCCAGAGTTGTTCTTGCGCAGAGGGTCGAGGTCGCTCAACAACGACCCGTCCGGAAGCACGACCTCAAGTCCGAGAACCATGTCGCGCGCCATGCCGTGTTTCACGACGGCAATGCCGCCCGCGTTGGTCGATAGATTTCCGCCGATCTGGCAAGACTGCTGCGATCCGAGACTCAAGGGGAGCATCAGATCGGATGCTTCGGCGATCTCGTGTAGATGGCTCAGAACGCATCCCGCTTCCACGGTCATCGACAGGTTCCCGCCGTCTACTTCCCGGACACGGTTCAAGCGCTCGAGGCTCACGACGATCTCAAGCCCGTCGTGGCTCGGTGTCGCGCCGGTGCAGTAGCTCGTGTTGCCGCCCTGGGGCACAACGGGCACGCCGTGCTTGCGCATTACCCTGATGATATGCTGAACCTCCTCCACGGTGCGCGGCCGTAGCACGGCCGGGGAAACGCCAGCGTAGAGGTGGCGGAAATCGGTCGTATATTTGCTGACGATATCCTGATCGCGGACCACGATCTCGGAGGCAAGACTGGAGAGGGCGTTCTCGATGGCGTTCATCTGTGTACTCGTATTGCGACGCAGGGCTGTGATCGCCGGTTAAGCTCAGGGGACAACGACCATCTTGCCGACATGATTGCGCTTCACGAGTTCCGTCTGCGCCAGAGCCAGGTCTTCCAATTGATAGGTCTTCTCGATCAACGGCTTCAGTTGTCCGGACGCGACATATCCAATCACCGATTTGAACGTCTCGGCCGACGCGGATGTGATGCCGAACATTTCAAGATCTTTGTAGATGAGGTCCCGCAGGTCAATTGACTGGATGGGTCCCGCGATTGCGCCAGCGGTCGAGTAGCGGCCCCCGCGGCAAAGGAGTTTCAAGCTGTCCGTAAAAAAGGGACCGCCCACGACGTCCGCGACGACATGCACCGCGCGCTCTCCGACAATCGCCTCGATAGCCCCGCGGACGTCGAGATTTTCGCGCGCGACGAAATGATGCGCCCCGAGTTGTCGCAAGCGATCCTCTTTGGCTGCTCCGGCGACCGCGATTACCGTAGCGCCACGAATCAGCGCAAGCTGGACGAGAGCGGTGCCGACGCCCCCGGCGGCACCCGTAACAACCACCGTTTCGCCATCGCCAAGACGCGCGCGAACCAGCATCTCTTCCGCAGTGTCGTAAGAGGTCGGAAAAGTCGCCAGTTCCGCATCCGAGAGGGAGGACTGGATGGCATATGCGTTCTCCGCCGGAACCGCGACGTATTCAGCGAAGCCACCGTCCCTTTCACCGCCGAGGTAGGCGACAAGTTGCGCCCTTTCGGGCAATGAGAGGTCCCTTACCTGCGGGTCGACAATGACCCGCTCTCCGACGCGGGCGGGGTCGACGGAACCGCCGACCGCCGCGATCGTTCCGACCACCGCAGCGCCCTGGATACGCGGAAACACGATGGTCTCCTCCTTCCACGTACCGCTGGTTTCGGAATCGGACTTCGCCGCGTCGCCGGCTCCTTTCAAGCCGACATCTTCCGAAAGGCTTTCGTTGACCGCCCTGTCGTACCAACGTGTCCGCAGGTTGATGTCAGTGTTGTTCATACCGCAAGCGCCGACGCGGAGCAGAACCTCTCCGTCTTTGGGACGTGGCACCATCACGTCGTCGCAATAGTGAAGCTTGTCGATACCTCCGAACCCCGTGAGGAGGACGGCGCGCATTCTTTCGGGGAGTGACAGGTTACCCATGGGAGGCCTCTCGATTGGTCTGGCTCGCTGTCCAGCTGTAGGATATTGCTTTAACGCGGATCGGACAATTAACGCTGGCTGGTTCGCCAGTTCGGGCTGGTCCAGTACGGCTCGTTCGAGGGACTGAGCTGCGGTCGTCCGAGACAAAAGTCGGCCGCCCGTTCGCCGATCATCATCGTTGAGGCGTTGAGGTTGGAGGTGACGATCAAAGGCATCACGGACGCATCCGCAACTCGTAGGCCCTCGACGCCTTGGACCTTGAGGTCGGGTCCTACGACTGCGTTGAGATCGCCAACCCGGCCCATGGTGCACGTTCCGGAGATGTGGAACGCCGTGGTCGCACGACGTCGGATCCATTCATCGAGCGCCTCCTTGCTTTTCACAGCTTCGCCGGGTTCGATTTCGGCGCCGCGGAACGGGTTGAACGGACTGGAGGCGACAAGCTCGCGCACCAGCGCGACCGCCTCGCGGAATGTCTGCATGTCGCGTTCGTCCGACAGGTAGTTGAACTTCAGCGCCGGGGCAGTCGCCGGGTCCGCGGATTTAAGCAGGAGCTGGCCCCGCGCATGCGATGTTTCAAGCGTGCAGTGGATCTGGAACGCTTCCTGCTGATATGGCTTGAACGTGTCGTGCGAGATGCTCAGCGGGAAAAACTCGAACTTCAGGTTCGGCTTCGAAATTCCGGCCCGGGTCCTGATGTAAGCGCTCGTTTCGAACTGGTTGCTCGACGCGACGCCTTTCTTGAAGAGGAACCAGTTGATACCGACTAGGGCTTTCCTGGGCCATACCGTGTTCCGCCGCAAGCTGACGGGCTGCTTGCACATATACTGTACGGGGAGGTCTAGGTGATCCTGGAGGTTTGCGCCGACCGCGTTTGTGGCATGCACCACCGGGATCCCGTGTTTGAGCAGTTCCTCGGCGGGGCCCACCCCCGAGAGCTTGAGAATATGAGCGGAGCCGACCGCGCCCGCCGAAAGCACAATCTCGCGGGTGGCTTTATACGTCCTCGACCCTCCGTCCGTACGGCACCTGACACCGACGGCGCGCTTGCCTTCGAATACAACCTTCTCGACGAGTGTCTTGCCTATGATCGTGAGGTTGGCGCGCGCCCGAACCGCCGGATTTAGGAAGGCGGCCGCGGCGGAATTGCGCTGGCCGTCGATGATGGTCTGTTCGGCCACCGCGAAGCCTTCGTGCTGGGGCCCGTTGCAATCCGCCGACATCGGGTATCCCAACTGCCGTCCTGCTTCCAGAAAGGCAGCGTTCAAAGGATTGGCTGGCTGGGGGCGCGTGACCTTCAACGGCCCTTTGCGTCCACGATAGCGATCGTCGCCAGCCTTCGCACTTTCCATCCGCATGAAGTATGGGAGCACATCCGCATAGCTCCAGCCGGAACAGCCAAATTCGTCGCGCCACTCGTCGTAATCCTGCGGATTGCCGCGCGTGTACACCATCCCATTGATTGCCGACGATCCGCCTATCACTCGACCCCGCGGGTGAGCGATCGATCGTCCCCGGATACCTTCGTCCGGTTCAGATTCGAATGCCCAGTTATATTTGGAGCTGGTGAGCAGTGCGTCCACTGCAAGAGGCATCCTTACCTGCCAAGGACTCGAATCCGGTCCAGCCTCTATCAGCAGCACCTTTGCCGAAGAGTCCTCGCTCAGCCTGGAGGCGAGCGCGCAGCCCGCCGACCCGCCGCCGACCACGATGAAATCGAATTCCTGGTGCATTAGCTCACCTCTCCCAAATGTATGCTCACACTCGCCTGAATGTCCCGCCCGATGGCTTTCGCGGACAAACTCATCAGTATGTATTTAGTCTAATTGGTATCTTCGTGTGTTTCAGGCGTCAAGAGCTAGTTATCCCGTCAATCCACGTTTTCAGGTCCGCTGGGACGCTAGACCCAACGGCCCCTTAAAAGGCTTGCTGCCCGCCCTGAACATTCGGTGATTGACGCGATTTCAGAAGCCCAGAAAGCCAACCCGTTTCCATCTCAGGGACCGAGGACAGAAGGAGTTCGGTGTAGGGGTGGTACGGCGGCGACAGGACCTCTGTCTTGAGGCCCTTGTCTACGACCTTGCCGGCTTTCATGACGATGACTTCGTCGGCGATCGCGCGAACAGTGTTGATATCGTGCGTGATGAACATGTAAGTGACGCCGTACTGGCGCTGGAGGTCGCCGAGTAGCTTGAGGATTCCCTCTTGAACGACCTGATCGAGAGCCGACGTGACCTCGTCGCAGATAATCAGTTCGGGATCGGCCGCAAGGGCTCTTGCGATGCAGATGCGCTGCTTTTGGCCGCCCGACAATTCCGAGGGAAGACGGTCGTAAAAGCTCTCGTCGAGCTCGATCCGCCCGAGGAGCTTCACCGTTTCATCGACAAGTGCTGCTCCGCTGAGATTCTTGAACAACTTCAGCGACCGGGAAAGCACCTCGCCTACCGTGTGCCGGGGATTGAGAGCAGTATCCGGAATCTGGTGAACGAACTGGATTTTCTTGAGGAGGCTCCGGTCCCGATGTTCAAGCGTACCGGGCAGAGCCTTTCCACCGTACACGACCGATCCTTCGGTGGGAGGCAGGAGACCCGCGATCGACCTCGCGAGCGTGGACTTGCCCGACCCCGACTCGCCGACCAAGCATACCGTTCGGCCTTTCGGAAACTCGGCGTTGATGTCATGCAGGACTTTGTGCGTACCGTAGGACGCCGATAGGTTTTTCACCCGCAGCAGCACGTCGTCGCGCTCTTCGGGTTCTTTGTAGAGATTGCGGACCGCCCAAAGCGACTTGGTATAGTCTTCTTTCGGATCTCCGATCATCGCCTCTGTTGTCGATTCCTCCACGGTCCGCCCATGGCGCAGGACGTTAATCCGGTCCGCCATCTGGGCCACTACCGCCAGATCGTGCGTGATATAAAGGGCCGCGGTATTGTGCCGCTCGACCAGGGTCCTGATGGAGGCCAGAACGTCTACCTGCGTCGTCACGTCCAAGGCCGTTGTGGGCTCATCGAAGATGATCAGGTCGGGCTTACAGATCATGGCCATTGCGGTCATAATGCGCTGGAGCTGACCGCCCGAGACCTGATGCGGATAGCGGTATCCGATCGTCTCCGGGTTGGGAAGCTGCAGTTGTCGGTAGAGTTCCACGGCGTCCGCTTCCGCCTCGGCGCGTGACCGTACGCCTTTGCGTACCGCCGCCTCGATCGTCTGTGCGATCAGGCGTTTTGCGGGATTGAAGGCCGCGGCTGCGCTCTGCGCCACGTAAGCGATCCTGTTTCCCCGCAGTTCCCTGAGCCGTTTCTCCGAACAGCCCACCAAGTCTTCGCCGTCAAAAAGGATCTGCCCTCCGACTATTTTACAGCCCGGCTTGGCGTAGCCCATGGCGGCGAGACCGAGAGACGACTTTCCCGCTCCGGATTCGCCGATCAGGCCGACGATCTCGCCGCGCTTAACGGTGAGATCGACGCCTTTGACGATCTTGTGCCAGACGTCGTTGCTGAACCCGTAGATCCGCAGGTCCCGGATTTCCAGCAGGTTCCCGCCTTTTGGACGGGTTTCGAAACCGCTTTTATCAGTGCTCATTCTTCAGCCCGCTTAGCTTGTGCAAGAACCAATCGACGACGAAATTCACCGAGACGGTCAAAAGTCCGATGGCCGCCGCAGGGAGGAGCGGCGTAATGTCGCCGTAGGTGATGAGGGTCGCGTTCTCCCGCACCATCGATCCCCAGTCGGCGGTAGGAGGCTGAATGCCGACGCCGAGGAACGAGAGGGCAGAGATGGTGAGAAACACGAAGCAGAAGCGAAGCCCGGCTTCCGCGATAAGCGGAGGGAGGATATTGGGAAGGATTTCACGGAACACGATCCACGAGAAACGCTCACCACGAAGTCTCGCGGCTTCGATGAACTCCATCGAGGCGACCGAGAGGCCGCTCGTCCGTGCCAGCCGATAGAAATTGGTGGAGTCCAGGACGGCGATGATGACGATGAGGCTCCACACGTTTGATCCGAAGATTGCGAGTAGCATCAGCGAAAAGATCAGTCCGGGGATGGAGAGGACGATATCGACGGACCGCGAAAGCGCCTGGTCGATCCAACCCTTGAACAGCGTGGCGATGAGGCCGAGCGAAACACCGATGCCGAATGACAGCAGAGTCGTGAGTACCGCAATGCCGATCGTGTTCCGAGCGCCGTAGATAAGTCGCGTCAGGACGTCGCGGCCCAGTTGGTCAGTGCCGAGCACAAACTCGGGGCTCCATGGAGCGAAAGGTTCGGGGAACACTTGCGCTTCGCCGTAGGGCGCGATCTGGGGCGCGAAAAGGGCAATCGTCACGTAGAAGCCGACGACAATCATCCCGAACCACGCGCTCAATGGCGCCCGGGCCAACGCTTTCAGTGCCTTGGAACGGCGTGAGCGGCCCGGCTTGAACGGTTTCCGTGCGACCGTGCTGGTGTCTGTTTTGGTGGTCATGGTCATCGTGGGTGCAACAGCCTCGGGTTGGTCACGATCGTGACGATGTCGGTGATCAGATTGAGCAGGATGTATGCGCCCGCGAAGATCAGCGTGCAGGCCTGGACGACGGGAATGTCGCGGGACCGGACAGCGTCCACGAGAAGCTGCCCCGCACCCGGATATACGAATACGACCTCCACCACCACGACGCCGGTAATGAGATAGGCCAGGTTGACGGTAACGACGTAGGCGATGGGACCCCAGGCGTTGGGCAGCGCGTGTCGGACGATCACGGAGAACGGACTCACGCCTTTAAGGTAGGCCATTTCCACATAGGGCGTCGCGAGCAGGTTCATAATCGCCGCGCGGGTCATCCTCATCATGTAGGCGATCGTTACGAGGGCAAGCGTCGATGCGGGAAGCACGCACATCCAGAGACGATCGCTCAAGCTCATGTTCGGCGAGACGTCAGAGAGGATTGGAAATGCCGGGATATAGCTGAACGCGGTGCCCAGCGGCTCTGACAGCCAAGGTGGGAGCAACTGCGCCACGCCCGTCATCCCGAAGCTGTCCCGCATGATAACGAGATAGGTCAGGATGTAGGCAATGAAGAATTCCGGGACGGAAATCGCCGTGAGGGTAGTGCTGTTGAGGACCCTATCTCCCCATCCATTGCGATTGTAAGCGCAGACAATACCGAGGAAAATCGAGAGCGGCACCGCTACGATAGCAACGATCCCGGCGAGAAACAGCGTATTGTAGAGTCGGGGAGCAACGATAGCGGTTACAAAGCGTTTATTGTCGCCGCGACTTGTGAATGATGCACCGAAATCCCCTCGGACTGCGCCGCTGATCCACGTTAGGTACCGCTCCACAGGGGGACGATCGAGACCCAATTCGCGTTCAAACGCCGCTACGGTTTCCGGGGTGGCTGATTGCCCGAGGACAGCCGTTGCGTAGTTGCCAGGCAGAAGAGCGACCGAGCCGAAGATAATCACCGAGACGACGAACAGCGAAGCAAATGCCAGCGCAATTCGCTGACCGATAATCTTCGCCAGGCGCTTGGACACACCGCTTCCGGCATGCGTGCCATCGGCAGTGGGTGTGGTTGAATATTCTTGCGGAACTATGCCCGCGCTGTGCTGCTGCATGTCCTGTCGCCCTTCCCAGACTAAGTGACCGACACCGGAAACATCAACGAAAACAATGCCAAGTACGAGTTCTTCTAGTTGCTCGATATGCTTGACATCGCCGTCGCGATCTATCATGTACTCATTGGTATAAAAATTATCCGCTCCGTACAAGGGAAATCTTTTGATGATCGACTTAACCCGCAGAAGCTTCGTCCAAGGCACCGCCGCGGCGCTTCTTGCATCAATCGCCTGCCGACCCGCGACTGCTGCTCCAAACCGCGGCGGTCATTTCAGGATCGGCCTCGCCGGGGGATCGTCTCAGGACAACCTCGATCCGGCCAGTGTGGTGTATGACGCGGCCTACCTTCTGATGGCCACGTCGCGAAACACATTGACCTACGTCGAGGCGGACGGAAGCCTTAGCCCAGGCTTGGCGGTAAAATGGGAACCGTCGGCCGACGTCTCCGAATGGACATTCGAGATCCGTCAGGGCGTCACTTTTCACAGCGGCAAGAAGCTGGAAATCGACGACATCATCGCCTCGCTGAATCTCCACCGGGGCGAGAACACCACGTCACCTGCGAAGGCCCTGCTACAGCCAGTGAAGGACATCCTCGCGAGCGGCAACAACAAGATCGTGGTGAAACTTGATGGTCCGAATGTCGATTTCCCCGCCGTCCTTACAGACCTACGGCTGGTCGTCGTGCCGGCGAAAGACGGGAAAGCGGACCGTCAGACCACGGATGGTACTGGTGCCTACATTGTCGAGAGCTTCGAACCTGGCCAGCGTATCCGGTTCAAGCGCAATCCAAACTACTGGAATGCCGCAAACGCCGGTTTCTTCGACTCCGCCGAAGTGATCATCATCACCGATCCCGCGGCACGCATGAATGCTTTGCGGTCCGGGCAGGTGGACGGCATCAACCTCGCCGACCTGAAGACTCTCAACATGCTGAAGCGTGTTCCGGGCATTAAGGTGGAAGATGTCCCCAGCGGTCGATTCTACACATTTGGCATGATGTCGAACACCGATCCCTTCAAAGACAAAAATGTCCGCCAGGCTCTGAAGTATGCCATCAACCGTCAGGAGATGGTCGACAAGATCTTGTTTGGGCACGGAACAATCGGCAACGATCAGCCAATCGACAAAACGCACAAGTACTTCGACAACAGCCTAACGCAGAGGGAGTTCGACCCCGACAAGGTCCGGTACTATATGAAGCAGGCGGGTTTGACTTCCTTGACCGTGGGCCTGAGCGTTTCCGAGTCCGCGTTCTCTGGAGCGGTTGCCGCCGGCACGCTTTACGCTGCGTCGGCAGACCAGGCGGGCATCAGCCTTCAAGTCACAAGAGAAGCCGATGATGGTTACTTCGAAAACGTATGGATGAAGAAGCCCTTTACGGCTGACTACTGGCCGAAGCATTCAACGGCCAACTCCCAGCTCACCCAGGGATACTATTCAGGGTCGCCGTTCAACGAGACCCGCTTTGACAACCCCCGGTTCAACGAACTTATCGTTCAGTCCAGGGCGACCAGAGACGAGAGCATACGAGCCGAAATGTACGCAGAAATGCAGCGCCTGATCCACGAGGAAAGTGGATCGGTGATTCCGATGTTCGCCAACTTCGTATGGGCTACAAAGTCGAATGTCGAACACCAGGCGGCACTCTCGACGAATCGTGACCTAGACGACTTCCGGTGCATCGAACGCTGGTGGTTCTCATAAGACATGACTGCAACTGGACGGCGACGCTTCCGCTAGATCAAGCCCACCCAACGCCGCAATCCTCCTGTTGAAGCGTGCGGTTTGCTGACGGCAAAGGCGTCCGGTTCCAAGCTCATGCTCGAGACGACCCGCAGGCCTCCAACTCGGTGGCCCGCGGGTCGAATCGATGGTTGTTGTGCGACGTTGTGCTATGCGGGCACCGCGAGTAGTTTGATAAAGGCGTTCTGGTCCGAAAACGCGGCGACGAACCTAGCGGCCTGAACCGAACGCCATTATCCTGGCCTTACGCTTAGCGGCATACCCTCGGCAGACTTTGCAATTGTCGACGGCTATACGGGAAGAACAGCCGATGAACTTAGCTTTTAGGATGAGACTTCAATCCCGCTTAAATCGCTACTAGCGCCCTCGTAGCGTCGTCAAATGCTGTCTTGTCGAAGCTTATGGTTGCCAGCTATCCGACCTTCGCTCCGCAGAAGCTTGTGTGGCGCCAAGCGGTCGGCAGAAAAGTTAACGCGTGATCTTTCCGATCCGTCATGCTGCAGCGCGATTGCGCAAACCGGCGCATCGGAAATACCCCTCCACGCCAACGTGTGATTCACGTTGTCGCGGCAATCGTTAAGACCCGAGCGCCCTCCCCCAGACAGCACATATGACTTCATGTCTCGTGTGCAGTAGATGTATTGATGTATTCGCGGAGCAAGTCGACAAATTTATGCGGCTCGAGGGTATTAGAATGTTATTGAAGTTAAGGACCTAGAGGTACACATCGCTCCTATGCGCATGATAGGCGCTGACTACCGATAACATTCCTTATCGGTAGTCAGAAAATCTACATCCATTCTGGTCGGTTCTGCTTCCTTGGCCTTCCTGGACCACCATCGGATTCCTCGCAGACTTTCTGTAATATTCGATCGATAAATCGAGCAAAAGAAGTGTGCTTTTCCCACTTCTTCATCCCCAACTTGTAGGCTCTTTCCTCCAGCTTATTGTTTCGGGCAAGCGCTTCACCGATCGGGACACCATCCTTGAACGTTCTCCGGATGATTTCGTACATCTGTCGCTCTTTCTTGCTAAGTTCCCCGAGGGGTGGTTCGAGCTTCCATTTCCGCAAGCCACTTGGCTTTCTTTGAGCGGGATATGTTTGCAAGATTTCAGACGCCACGAAGAGCAAATGGGAAAATTTGACTCTGCCGGATACACTTAGAACGGTACTTTCCGTTTCATCCACATCAAACTCGGCTGTTTCCCAGTCTTTTCTCGGCACATCGACGCGCCGCCTGTCGTGCTCAGTTTCGCATGCGAACGCTTTGACTTTGGAGCTGACAAGATGGGCCATGAGTCCTGGCATCCACTTCTCGAATGGGCGAAACGAATGACGCTTCCCATCATACCCGATGAAGTCCCTCATCACCGTTGTGCGCGAAAATTCATAAAGTTTATGCCCCGGTGGCCCGGGACGAAGAAACGGCAATAATTCAGCGTTGCTCACCCACTTCTTGGCACCTGCGAAGGAGCCGTGAAAATGCCGTAGCGTTAAATCGCGGTCTCCCCAAATGATCCACGACGCAACCATTTCCAAGGACCAAAGCGGGGCATTGTTGCTCCAGATGTCTGGCGATCTTGGGTTCTGCGAGAATGGCGGTAGAAAATTGTCCACCAGTAATCCATCGGCCTCACCCGGATCGAGAAGCCCTTCCGCGACATCGCTCTCGATGCGGTGAGTATCGAGACGTTGTGGGGGCTCATCGCAGGGTGCTTCACGTGGGAGCTTTACCATTCCCTTAAAAAGGTCTTCGGGATTTTTGGCCGGAGTACCGCTTCGGTCAATATCTTCTGGCACTTGCACACTCCGAATTCTGGAGCCCTTTTATCCGTCGAAAAAGCTAATCCTGAAAAAACGGATATGGTTAACAGGTTCCTCGCAATCGATCAAAAGCCTTCGTCTTATTCTGTCTTATTTCCAGCGTCAGAAAATCGACACGAGAAAAGTCTTTTTACTACAATTACTTAGTCCCCGTCGCTTATCCTTAATTTTAGACTGCGGCTTTCCCCGGATAATTGGGCCCATCGCAACGAACGACGGGTTCAACGACATGACTGACGCCAAAACGACGGTGACCACGACCAAAGCACCGAAGCCTGCAGAGTCGTCCCACAAGGACGACGGACGTAGACCTAAGCTCAACTATGCACACAAGGCGAAGAGCATCTACCGCGAAGACGTTGCGACTGTGGACGCCCTCCACACACTCAGTGATCCAGTAGCTGTTGACGACGCAAATCCGCACCACACCGTCAATGCTGAGCCGGAAACACCTGCCAGTGCACGAACCTCGCAAGACGATCCCGCGTGGGCTGAGCTGAGCGACAAGAAGTTCATTCGGGCTTGCCAAGAATCTCAGCTCTACGGCGAGGACTGGAAGAAGGCGAAAACTTCCAAAAGGCCCCGCGTTCCGCTTCCCCTTCTCCATGCATTGAAGGACGCGGGTATCTCCTTTGACCGCGCCCTGACGATGTTGCCGATTTCGCGGGGTCATCTGCGCGCCGCATGCGCTCGCGCCAACGTAGAACTTACCGGAGACGTTGCTCCTTCGCATACCGATTCCGCCCCACTTGCTCCCCTTCCCCCACCAAAGGAACCTGATATGGCCGCTATCCAAGCCGCTCTCGTGATCGTCCCGTCTGAAACAACCGAACGCCCTTGTGCTTCCGCCAAAAACGGCAAACCCCGCCTTAGCGGCGAAACACTCGGCGCTAAGATTCGAGCCATCGCACACGAGATCGAAGTGAAGGAAGGGGTTCCGCCAACCTATAACCGCATTCACCGCGAGCACGGCTTCGCTATCCAGACGATCAAAAAATATCTGCCCAAGAAGGACGTTGTCGCGCCTCCGACCATGGAGATCGAACAATCGTCGCCAGTCGACCGCCCAATCATGCCTGCCTCAAGCCCCGAGGTGATCCAGATGGTTTCCGAGATTGTATTCGGCGCGGAGTTGGTGCCGGGCACATACATTGGAAATGACGGCGTCGTGCGCTGCGACGACTTCACTAAGCTCGCCGGCGGTCTCGCGCCGTTGGTTCAGAAATGGCGTCAGCATGAGGCCGAGGTAGCTCGCATCCTTAGCACCGCGCGCGAGCTGACTGTCGTTTAACAGTTCAAAAACTTGCCCCACGTGCACCGAGCTCTTGCGTGCCTTCGCCCGACTTCAGTCGGGCGGTGCCCCTCATTGTCCCCACATCAGATGGAGAATAACGTGCCCAAAAACTCTTCAAACCGTGGCCTTCGCGTCGAAAGCCGCCCCTTCCTCGCATACGACAACCGCGCCCGTGGCGCCCGTCGCGCCTATCGCATCCGTGGCGGCGCCTGGCGTGACGAACCACATGCAAAGTCCCTCGGCATCCTGGACGGCGGGGTCGATATTCTCCTGTGTGTGAGCGAAAACGGCGTGGCCAATCTGCTCGCGCTGGTCCAGACCAGTATCCTGGTACCGAACGACGTCCATCGCGGACCCGTGGCGAAATTCCTCAAGATCGAACTGCCGCTCACTGGCGATCGCGACAACAAGCTTGTTCGCCAAGCCTCGGCAAATTCGCTGAAGCTCGCCAGCCTGGCCATGCAGCGCCTCGGGCCGGCCATCAAGAAGTTTGTTGCCGAACATGCGAGGGCGTCATGATGACCGTGGATCGTGATTTCGCAAACGACAATGAGCCGCTGGTAGAGGCATGGGCTTTCACGGGAATGCCTGAGCAGATCGCCTCCGATCTCCTCACATGGCTTCGCGCTGCCCCGCGCCGGTCGCTTACCGGTGTGATGCGAATCCGTCCCGGTGAACTGACGATCTTCGACGAAGGCGAGCCCGGCGACCTTTCGATCACGGGAACCATCTGGTGTGACACACTGCCCGGCTGGACCGATTTCGAAGCGCGCCACCTGGCGATCATCATTCGCCTCCACCGCGATGCATTCCTGGAGGTTCTCAGCGGCCAGGTGTGGCGCGACTTTCCGAATAGCAACCGTTTCGAAGAAGCGATGGAACGTGTCCACAGCCGGATCGCTCCACGCTATGCATTCTAAAAGGACGACGAATGAACCAAGAACGGACCGCCCGCCTCCTCGCCATTCTTCTGAAGAACGAAGGGATCGATGAAATCAAGGCGCATGTCGCTGCGGGTCATCCGCTGAGCGAACTGAAAGAGGCCATGCGTGGAACAGGGTGGCGCTTTGTGGCGACGAATTCGGGCCGGGACATATCCTTGGCACGCATTGAGGCGCTGGAGACGGAATTCAAGGACGCAGTTCGCAACCTTGAAGTCGCTGCGAAAGAGCTTCGGGTGCAGGATATGAAAGCGCCCGAACTTTCAGACCAATTCGCCCAGGTACGGGTTCGAACAAAGGTCGCGCGCCTGGCGCGCGCGGCCGAGCTCGTTGGGGTGCGCGTGGCGCGATATCTCCTGCCGGGTGAGGTGCCCCCGGACGACCCGATCGAGCGATGCCTGGAAGCGGCAGGGTTCGAGTGGAATGGCGACGACATGGTAACGGAAATCTGGTCCGCCGACCATGACATGCGGTTGAGGGAAGCTCAGGCCAAGCTTCGATCCATTCAACGGAACAAGACTTCGCAGTCGGAGGTGACAGATGCCGAATAGCTATGACCCAAATCGTATCTCGGCGCTCCGCGCGCTGTCAAAAAGCGGCGACGACGATGGGTTTCGACAGGCCGTCGATCTGCATGCTGAGCGTGGACTTCCGATCGAGGAAATCCAGCAAGCGATCCAGGCGACCGAATGGCGCTATGTCGTCGAAGGATCCGGGACATCCGTCGCGTTGAAGCGTCGTTCCGAACTGCTTGGCTACTACGATGAGATGCTCGAGCAGATCGAGGAGACGTTGATGTCAATGACCGACCTCGATGATGTAAGAGGCGGACCCAAGGGCATGCTACGCCATCTGGAGGAGCGCGAAAGACTCGGCAAGCACTGTTTCGAGGCTCTCATCGAGGGGCGGCGTGTCCTCCGATACCTCTTGCCGGAGGATGACCTTCCCGATCCAAAACACGATATCGGTCGGCTGTTGTCAAAGGCCGATTTTCGATGGGACGGCGCCTACGAAGTCGAAAAATTCCCCGGAGAGAACGAGCAGATCTTCAACGAAGCGACCAAGATCATGGAATACATACTCACTACTTGGGGTTGCTGACCTTATCGCCTATTGCGACGTTGGGTGCGGGCTCCGAGGGAATTCGACGAATCCAATTGAACGTCTCAACGGCGAAATCAAACGCCGCACAGAGGTGGTCGGCATCTTTCCGAACGACGAAGCCATCGTCCGCCTCGTCGGCGCGCTACTGATCGAGCAGAATAATGAATGGGCCGTCCAACGTGCCAGGTATATGACCCTTGAGACCATGGCCCAAATGAGCGATGATCTCCAAATCAGTCTGCCCGCTGATATCCCCTCCGGCCCATGCCGGAAAGCACGGCCATCAGCCGCGAGCTACGCCACGTCCAGGGACACCATCCATATCGGGCCGAGAACGATTGTTTTTCGCATTGTTTCCTCCCTCTACCCAAATGAATTCGGCGGTGGAATTCAGATATTAAAATTTGCCCCGGTCCGCCCAGGGATCACTCTCCGGGGAGTCGTTCAGGGAATGAATCAATCTGGCGCAGCGAGGCAGGCCGATGAGCGGATCATTGCAGCGATGGTCTCGAGGGACAAGTATCTGGAGCGCAGAACGGCCCACTTGATGGTATACGGCTCCCTTCGCTGAGATCGCCAAGATCGAGCGTCACCTGCGCCGGGTCGAGCGTCGTCATTTTCTCCGATTTCGGCCCAAAGAGCTGCTGCTCCAGGAAGGCAACGCGCGCCTTGAGGTCGGCATTCTCTGCATCGAGCGAGAGAATGATCCGGCTCAATTGCGCGGCATCCTGAGGCAAGGGGTCGGGTCGAAGCGGCATGGCAGACCCTACCATACAGGCCTGAATCTTCAAGCAAAACCAATAGGATCAGCCTGCTTTCGTCGGCCGCTTTACGGCGTTTCGTTTGACCCGCGTCCAGTCAATGCCATCAAGCAAAAGCGAGAGCTCCTGGCTACTCATTTGCATCGCGCCATCGCGGATCGGCGGCCAAACGAACTTGCCCGCCTCAAGCCATTTCGTCGCCAGGATCATGCCTGATCCGTCCCAATAAATGCAGCGAAGGCGATCGAGACGCTTGGCGCGGAACACGAACACGTCGCCACAATAGGGATCAGCCGAAAGCGCTGACGCCACCAGGGCCACCAGACCATTCATGCCGCGCCGGAAGTCGACCGGCTGTGTCGCCACCATGATTTTCACGCCATTCGGCGAAAGTCCGATCACCGGCGTGCTCGCAAAGCCGCCACCATCGCCTGCGCCAACTCGGGCGCCACCGAGCCGATCACGGTCATGCGTGCCCCGGCAAACTCGATCTCAATACGACCCGCGGCGTAGTGGGCGACATCCGATGGCGAGCTCTTCCTCGTCAGTCCAATTCCGCCGCTGGCGTCGACCGGTGATCACCTCGATCCGACGATACTTTCCCTCATGCCTGGCTTCATGCATGCCTTCATCCATGACTTCAAGCATGGCATCAGCGCGATCTCCAACCATCCCGTTCCGCTCCTATCGATGAAGGAGCTTATCTCGCGGCCTCAATCACAAAAGGAAAGGTGGGATGTTCGTCGCGCTCACAGCCACAGAAGAGCTCGTCCCGCTGTGTGTTTCGCCACCCGTCGCGGCCTGAACTGATACCCGAGAAAGTCGAACGTGACATTCGGATACACCTGTCTGCGCCGTTAATCCTTGCAGTAAACAATCTTGGTCTTTGTCGGATGCATCTGAAGTCCGCAGGCTGCTAGCCGAGAACTCAGCTCCACCTTGAGGGCTTCGGCTTGTTGCTCGGTCCGGAGGTGCACCAGACCATCGTCCGCATACCGACACCACGGTAGATCCGGACGTATCCGGGTCATCCAGATGTCAAACGCGTAATGCAGGAAGAGATTTGATAGGATTGGGCTGATCACGCCCCCTTGCGGGGTACCACGCGTCCGCTCAATGACTTCTCCGTTCTTTTCCATAGGCGCGGTCAACCGCCGCCATCGGGTGGACCGAACCTGGGCCGAGATTCACCTTGCCTTTTGTGTCTTGCGTTCGCCTTTCGGAAGATCGGCATGCAACACCATGCGAAGGAAAATCATCATGTTGAGAGCAATTGGACGAGCGTTGATGTCCGCCGTGTCCGGACTATGGAAGACGACGCTCGGCGTCGTGCATTGGGGAGAGAAACTGCTTCGCTGGCCGTTCAGCGTGGTTTTCGGAGACGGTGGTCGGGCGATGCCGAACCCGGAATACAAGCCGGATACTTCAGGAGTTCAGCTTCTCGACGAATTCGAAGAGGCCCGGGCGCGCCAGGCTGCTGTTCACACGCTCGACCGCGACGGCGTCGACACCGTATTGAGCTACGCTAAGGCAAGGAAAGCCTCCCGGGCGACCTTCGATCTGAGCTGCGTGAAAGAAGGCTTGCGGAACACGTTGCTCGACATGAGTGACCATGAGCTGGATGCGCTTGGACGTGCTGGTCTCTCCGCGATCCGCAGGTTCGTCGAGGGCCGCGACCACGGCGTGTTCGGAGTACGGATGTACGCCCCGGGAGAACCGGTTAAAGTGTCAGCTCCTGCTCCGAAGGAGGCGATGACCGCTCAGGAGCGAATGCTATGGAGGGTCAGAGCGGGAGCCGAGAAGTCCGGGCTTCAGTTCAAGATGCCTCGATAACAAGAAACCTGCCGAGATGGCGGGCTTCTTTCCTTTTTTGGCTTCAGACCATGCTCGACGATTTCGAGCATGGCATGAAGCATTTCTGGATGTTCATACGCGACATCTCCGAAATGACGGCGGATGCGATGTCATTGTTCCTCGGCCAGCTCAGACATTACGCACGTCCCTTGATGCGGTCGATGTAGGCTTGGCGTTGTTGACAGGCGGCGCGCAGGCTCTTGTTCTCCGCTTCCAACTCGGCAAGCATTTCCATCGCGGCGCGCGCCATTGCGGTCATTTCGTTCGCGTGATTGATCGCGGTGGTCAAGGCGTCGTTATAGCGCTCGTTGTAGCGGGCCTCGCGCGCAGCAGCGATCCCGTCACCGAGTGCGTTTACGAGGCCAACACCAGCGGCGGCGAGGACGGCCATGCCTGCTGCATTGCCCATTGCCGCCGTATGTGCCGGGGAGCCAAAGTTAGCCATGTGATGCCTCCGTCAACGACGTTGTCTTTTACATTTATGACGCGTAATAGTTGCACTTACAAGAGTCGGCATTGAATTTGGCGATCGAACCGTTAACGCCAGGGCGACGAAACGTGGCTTGCAATTCTTGAAAATGAAGCACCCGAAGATCATCGAGCTTTTGATTGATTTCAATGATCCCTCGCCCGTGATGGAGGAGGTCCCAAAAGGCGATCCTGGGGACCTGGTGAGGAAGCGTAACGAAGACAAAATGCGAGACTGGGAGTTGCGGAAGCGGCCGTACATCGAGACGTACTTCACGCTCATCGCCGCGGTCTCAATCACCGGCGCGACTGCGTGGGCGATGTACTCAGCGCTGTAGTCGCTCACCGCTTGATCTTGCCGGCCTGCAGGAAATTGCCTCTTCCGTTGTGACAGGCAGTGCACCGGAGCTTTGGCATCAGTGATACAAGCAGCACCTTCGAGCCAAACCGCCGAACGATCTCATACCTGTCCAGCCAACCTTTATGCTGGCACTTAGAGCACCGCCCGCCGAGCGCGTACCATTCCTCCAGATCGCACAGACGCATGTGATCTGCCTCTGTCTGCTTGAATACGGCCGCTCCCGCCGCAGGGGCGGCCACCTGAGAGAGGGGGTGGTGGGTCCTGCGCCTTTTCACCTGACATCCGGTGGCTCCCGTTGAGGTGAACAAGGTACTTTCCTGGACGCTGCCGGAGGGCTTCCTTGAAAGCACTCATCGAGACATTGAAATCTGTCGACCTGGAGATTGTCTCCAGAAGACTATCGCCCGCTTCAGGGGGGTGGTCCCAGACCTCGATCCGAAATAGGTGCTCGGTCGGTCCCCAGTCGCCTTCACCGGCCGGGGGTCGAGGCTCGTTACGGACAAGGTTGATGCCTCGGCGATGCTTCATTGTCCGCGCTCGTATCGTGGCTGCCACCCTCGCCCGATGCCCCGGCTCATCAAACAGGACGCAGTGTATAGCTCACCTCGGAGATGAGCCGCATCCGTTAGCAACTCTCGGATCGCGATCCTCACATCGCCGCCGTAATGTTGAAGGACAGCATCGACCAGATCATCGGGAATTTCGGACACGGCAATGGGCTCTTCGGCCGCCTTTGTTGCAGGCTGCGCGGACATAACTGACCTCATGTAACTCTAGGATTTGTCTGATCCCGTCAAGGAATTTGTTCCTATTTTGTTCTTTCAGGCAAGCGGTGTCAAGGGCGCTCTTTTACGTCCTGTGGACGGAGGCGCTGGATGGCGGGCCGGAAAAACGGAAAATACGCGTCACATTAGCTGATCGGGTTCGAGGTCCTCAGTCTTTCGCCACATAGACTCTTGGTGCTGCTTCACGACGGCAAAGCGCTGGAAGGCCAGCCGCGCTTTGGTCAACTGGACCTTCTGGAGGCCGCCGATTGCCGCGGTGACTTGCTCGCGGGTGAGCTCGCTCTCAGCTCCGACAACGACCTCGGCGAGACGCAATGCTGGCTCGAAGTGATGAAAATAGAGTCCGTTCTCCAGTTCCTCCTGTTCGAGCTTGAACACCATGCGCTGCTCGGCCTCATAACCCCAGGAGTCGTATTTCACAAACCAAGTCCGCATGTAGTCGAGCGTGTTGATGTCATCGATTTGCTTGAGCTTGAAGTCCTTCTCCTCGAGCAGGTTCGGCGTGTATTCGATCGAGATGATGGGGCGGGCATTCACGACGTCGAACCCGAGACACATGCCACGATGGCGGTCCGCGTAGTGCGACCACATCATCGGATGTTCCCAGTCGGTCGTGAAGCAGACGATCCCGTATTCCTTGTCCGCCAGCTTCTTCACCTCCCGCATCCACCTCCGCTGTTCGCTGGTCGCGAGCCTAAGGGGCAAGAACTCGAACGGATCGTTGAGGTCTTTGATGCGCGCGATTTTGATCCGGCGTTTGCGGATGTTGTCGAGGCCGTGTTCGGCCTTGGTGAAGTAATAAAGCCGCATGGCCGTCACTTTGTGATTTGCAAACGTGGGAATGCCAACAAGTGGATGCCGATGATGCACACCAGTAAACTAAGAATTGCCGCCATCTCTACCAACTAGAATCCATATTCGTTTGCGCATCTCGGTGGTGGCTGATCCAGCTATCGAGGCCGTCAAGGTAATCAGCGAGCTGCTCCATATGGCTCGCGAAAACTCTGATGTTCACGAGCCGCAGTTCTTCCTTGATAGACCGGACATGTCGCACCGGCTGATTTGAGTTCTTCGGAGGCCTCTGCCTGACAGTCGCGTACCGGAAGCGCTGTCCGTCAGGGTCATGTTCGGCAACCTGATGAAGATACGAGCGCACGCCCTCCATGTCCTCAGCGGGGATGGCATCTTCACCAATTGCCTCGCACACCGGATCGAGCAGCGGAACAATCGACTCCCAAATTGGCAAGAGGTCATGCCGTCCGAGTGCCTTCTCCTCGCTATCCGCGATCGAATGATTCAGCAGCATTGCAGCGCTCCTGAAGATATCCTTGAGGACCAGCTCGATGTGATGCCTGTAGAGATAGAGGATGGGATATACGAGCGAGTCCTGGTCCGAATGCGTCTCGCAGACTTGTAGCACCAGACGACCGGCTGCCATGCGGAACCCATTCTTGTAGGGATAGTTCACGTTATGCCAGTACGAGATGCAGGCATTGGTCCCTGCCTCCGCCGCTCGAAACAGGATGTCATCCTTCCGAGGCGGCGGCGATTTCCCAAAAATCGACTCGTTATCTCCCATCCCCAAGAGCCTCTACTTGCTCTTACCTTTCCTGCCCTCGGTCCACCTGCGGTGCCTCTGCTTAAACCAGCTCAGGTCCGGCACCTCATAAGGCCGCGAAGGAGCGGTCTCCTGCTTCGGCAGTTCATACTCCGCGTCTCCTGCCTTTCCACAGAACGCCTTCAGACGGCCGAGGAATAACGAAACATCACCGAAATAGTTCGGAAAAGCGGAGACGATCGACGCAGCCTCCTTCGCATCCACCAACACCGCGCTGTTCTCCGTCAGTCCCGCCTCTTCCATAGACATCTCTTCATGGTGCAAAGCGAGCGCGCCCACCGACGGATCGGAATAGCCTTCCACGCTTACAGTGTGGTTGACGTTGTCGTACCGAATGAGGAAGACCCGTGCGTCACCCGAGAGGATATACGATTTGATGTACCGCGTTGTTGTGCGGTGGTTTTCAAGCACGTCCATCGCGCGCAGCGCGTTGTTGCACTCGCGTATTTCGGCAATCCTATGCCGCCGATCCGGAGCAACGCGGTCAAGTTCGCACCCCTCCTGAAACGAGAACTCGTCCGACATGAGGCGGAAGAAACGGAGCCATTCGGCGCTGCCTTTGCCCGACTTCAGCTCCTCGAGCCTCGTCTGGCCGACAACTTCGACGGCGGTTGCCCAAGAATGCTGGAGCTTGGTCCTGATTTGGAGTTCAACCCGACGCCCGCGGTAGACCGCACGGTCGCCGTCGCCCTCGAACTTGAAAATCAGGTGATGGCTACGGTAACCGTCGGACTTGGCGTTGTCGACATAGTTCTTGTGATTTCGCACCTCGTGCGGCATGCGTTGGAGGCATTCGGCCACCATGGCGTTCACACCATTGATGTCGTCCATGATCGCCCGGCAACCGCCCAGGTCCTGCATCTGATCAAGCTTACCTGGATGCCGCCTTAGCTTCCCACGGATCGACGACATCCTTTTCGCCCGAGCGACCACGTCTCCAGATAGCTTCATGTGACGCATGCGGTGAGCAATAGAGAGCCTTATGCTCTTCATCGGAAGCACATGGCTGTCGCGCCAACTATTCGCGACTGCAAACACCCGGCGCACTTCGTCGTCGTAGTCATCCCAAGCGATGACGTCTTTCAAACGCTGTCCCGCTCGGGCGACATCGTTCATACTGTATTCGTAGACTGGATAGCTCGACACCGTCTGTCACCGTGAAACTGGATCGTTCACGCAGACAATAGTAGAGTTCCCGCGCGCCTTACAACTCGGCTTCGGCCTCATCCCCCGTTGATTGAACCTTCGCGGCCCGCGAAATTGCTCCTCTGATATCCCGGTCAAAATATCCCTTGAGCGCTGACTACAGCGCATAGGGAGATAACTTTGAAGATCGACACACTCGACCTACTGGCGATCCCTTTCATCGGTCTCAAGTTGGCCGATCAAATCGACTGGTCCTGGTGGTGGGTTCTATCACCATCGCTGATACCACTCGGATTGGCGTTCCAAGCATCGAATTCGGGCAGATTGAAATAGCTAGCCGGGGGCTATGATCGGCGGCTGACAGAAACGACAGAAACCCGCAGTTTCTGTCAGAGTATCTGTCAGCAGACCCATGCAGAAGGTCGGAAAACCATAATTAGATGAAGCTAAACAACCTTTCGGGACAAGGCGTTATCGGCTGGTCGGAGTGGCAAGATTCGAACTTGCGACCCCCACGTCCCGAACGTGGTGCGCTACCAGACTGCGCTACACTCCGTGACCAGCGGCGCCTCTATAGAACAGGCATTTTGATTTCACAAGCGCCTATCTCGAAAAACCTTGCGCCTTTTTCAAAAAACTTGTGACGGTGGAAAACTCATGCGGAAATTGCCGTTTTCCGGGGGCGTCGGCGCCTGAAAGCGCGCCCGATAGGGACTTTGTGCAACGCTTCATATTTTCCTGAAATGCAAGGCGCGGCGTGGATTTCCTTTCGCCTGGTTTGGCGCTAGAGGCACAACGGAAAGCGCGGAAAACCAGGGGATACGGGCTTCCGCGCCATGCCTATTTCAGAACGAGAACCAAAGGGACAGAAACATGAACTTCCGTATGATGACGGTGGCGGGCCTTGCGCTCGTGCTTGCCGGCTGCACGACGACCGGAACGGGGATCTCCAAGAACGCGGTTGAAGCGCGTTGGCTCGGCCAGCCGGCCGGCGGCTTCTTCGCTCAATACGGTCCGCCGATCTCCGACGTCGAAAGCGGCAGCTCCACCGTCTATAGCTGGAAGGGCGGCTACAAGACCCGCAAGGTTCCGGCGCAGTACGAAACCACCAAGGACGGCAAGCGCGGCAAGCGCATCTCGTCGGCCCGCACGGAATATCTGAGCTGCTCGATCCAGCTCACCGTCTCGTCGGACTATGTCATCCGCTCGATCCGCATTGCCGGCGACCGCAAGCGTGCCGATGGCCCGAGCTGGTGCGAAGAGTTCCTGGGCGCGCCGGCACAGACCAAGCCGGCCGCAACCGCAGGCTAAGCGCCAAGAAACAAAAAAGCCCGCCGGTGAAAATCGGCGGGCTTTTCCTATGGAAAGAATGTCGAACTCAGCTGCTGCTGTTGTCCTCGACGGGTGCGTCGGGACCGTTCTTCTTGATCGAGTCGATGGCGTTCTGCGCGCTGGCCTTGGTCTTGTAGCCCTCGGTCGAGAACATCACTTCGCTGTTGTACTTGAAGCGAACCCGGTACTCGCCAGCCTTGTCTTTGTAGATTTCGAATTTGTGAGCCATCTTCTCCCTCATACAAGTAGGAATCAACGGCACTAGCGTGTCAGTTGCAGAGTGACTTGACAAGAGCACACGCATATCCGGCACGCTTGCCGGTTCTCAATCGCATGTTTGGAAGATGATGGCTGGGGCGCCAGGATTCGAACCTGGGAATGCCGGTACCAAAAACCGGTGCCTTACCGCTTGGCGACGCCCCAACTGGACTGACGGAAAACAAGCCCGCCAAATCGAGCGCCTGATTATCAAAGCTCGCCGTCCGTCACAATCACTAAGTTGACACTAAGTTGGTTTTTCGGCGGATTTGTCGATCAGCTGTGCAAATGGCACACCGCGACACAACGTCTGCCGCTGCCGCCTGCACCCTTCCCTTCCTGCATCGCACCTCCTATTGTCCCGCCGAAATGGAGAAGATCATGAGCCAGTTTCGCGCCCGCCCTCCTGCCGTTCCGAGCGTGCTCGTCGATGACGCGGTTGTGCGGATCACCCGCTGGGATTTCGAGCCCGGCGCCGACACCGGCCATCATGTGCACAGGCTCGGCTATGTCGTCGTGCCGATGACCGACTGCCAGTTCCTGCTCGAGGAGGAAGGCGGCAGCCGCCGCGTCGATATCGCCAAGGGGGCGGCCTATCGCCGCGAGGCGGGCATGGCGCACAATGTCGTCAATGCCGGAGCCGAGCCGATGTCGTTCATCGAGATCGAATACAAGTGAAAGCCAGGAAGAGACGCATGCAGGGCCCGGACTTCGATCTCGATTTCAAGCCGGCCCACGGCGAGGCCGTGACAGTTGCGGACGATGTGCAGCGCATCACCGTCAACAATCCCGGCCCCTTCACCTTCCACGGCACCAACAGCTATATCGTCGGAAAGCGTTCCGTTGCGGTGATCGACCCCGGCCCGGATGACGAGGCGCATTTTCAGGCGCTGATGGCCGCCCTTGCCGGCCGTGAGGTCACCCATATCGCCGTCAGCCATACGCATCGCGACCACTCGCCACTTGCGCGCCGGCTGAAGGCCGCGACCGGTGCGCTGATCGTCGGCGAAGGCCCGCACCGCTCCGCCCGCCCGTTGCATACGGGCGAGACCAATCCATTCGCCGAGAGTTCGGACATGGAGTTCGCCCCCGATCTCGTGCTTGCCGATGGCGGGCGGATCGAGGGCGATGGCTGGAGCCTGACGGGGCTGACGACGCCCGGCCACACGGCCAACCATATGGCCTTCGCACTCGACGGCACCGGTATCCTCTTTTCCGCGGACCACGTCATGGCCTGGGCGACGACCATCGTCGCGCCGCCGGACGGCGCCATGGCGGACTACATGGCCTCGCTTGAAAAACTGCTCTACCGCGACGAGCATCTCTACCTGCCCGGCCATGGCGGGCCGGTGACCGAGCCCGCCTCGTTTCTTCGGGGCTTGCGCGCCCACCGCAAGATGCGCGAGCGCGCAGTGCTCGAACGTATTCGCGCCGGCGACAGCCATATCCCGGATATGGTCAAGGTCATCTATGCCTCGACCGATGTCCGGCTGCATGGGGCGGCGGCACTTTCGATCCTTGCCCATCTGGAAGACCTGATCGAGCAAGGGCGGGTCGAGACCGATGGGCCGCCCTCGCTCCTTGGCGCCTACCGGCTGGCGGCTGGCGGAGCCGGCTGACCATGCGGCGGGTCGCCTACAGCTATCGCAGCGATGCCACGGTGCCTGCCTTTGCCGACGACAATCCCGTAATCGTCTTCGACGGCGAATGCATTTTCTGTTCCGGCTGGGTGCGTTTCCTGCTTCGCCATGACCGGCGAGCGCAATATCGCTATCTCACGGCGCAGTCGCCGCTTGGCCAGGCGCTCTATCGGCACTACGGCCTCGACGCCAGCAGCTTCGAAAGCAACATCCTGATCGAGGACGGCGTCGCCCGCTTCAAATCCGACGGCTCGATGCGGACGCTTGCGCGGCTCGGCCTGCCATGGTCGCTGGTGAACGTCTGCCGTATCCTGCCCGCTGCCCTTCGCGACCCACTCTATGATCTCGTGGCGAGAAACCGCTATCGCATAGCCGGGCGCCGTCAGAGTTGCATGGTGCCGACGCCCGAGGAGCGTGGCCGCTTCATCGCATGACGACGGAAATCATGGTCCAACAGCAGAGCCTCTACCGGCGGATCCTCGGACGCGATTGGGATCTCGTGCCGGCCTCGATCCAAGCCCTGCATGACAGGTCGGAAGGACACGCAACCTTTCGCGGACGTGCGGTCGTCGAGCGAGGCGGATCGATCTGGGCCCGCCTTGTCGCCTCTATCTTCGGCTTTCCCAGCGCCGGTGCGGATGTGCCGGTCGAAATCCGCTTCGCATGCGGCAACGGTCGGGAGGTCTGGACCCGGCGCTTCGGCGAAAAGATCCTGCGCAGTTCGCAGCAGAAGGTAGAGAGGCGAAACGAACAACTCCTGGCGGAGGATTTCGGACCGTTCCGCATCCTGTGTGCCTTGGAGCCTGCAGAAGATCGACTGCACCTCGCGGTTCGCGCCTGGTCCTTCCTCGGCCTCCCGCTTCCCTTGCGGCTCGCGCCGGGCGGTCGGACGTTCGAGGAAGATCGCGACGGCCTGTTTCACTTCCATGTGGAGGTCGAAAGCCCCTTGACCGGCTTGATCGTGCGCTATCGCGGCTGGCTTGCACCAGCCGATGAGTCGACGTCGTTGCGGGCGCCCGCCCTCGACCGAAAAGCTACCGCTGGATTCGATGGCCGCGGCGCCGCCGTGAACGACTGACGTCTCCTGGCGGTACTCTGCCGATCAATCGCCGGCAATGCCGAGCAGCTCGGCATCGAGCGCCCGCAGGAACTGATCAGCGAAGGCGGCGCCCATGCCGAGGTCATGCGGGCCATAGCGGGAGGCGACACGCAGGTCTACGAAGGTCGTTTCGGCCTCTTCGCGCAGCCGGATCAACACATCGAAACGGAAGCCGGCGATCAGCGTGCGCCATTCGCCCTGGAGCACGACGTCGCTGGCGCGGCGCCCCGCAATCGCCCCTTCGAGCGAGAGTTCCGGCCGCGCCGCCGGCACCGGTACGTTCTCCGGTTCGACGGTCGTCTCCGCCCCGGCATTCGGCCGTACGGTCAGATCCTCGAGATCGGCGCGGGCGTTTTCGACGCCAAGCTCCTCGGTGATGCCGACGCGGTTCTGTTCGATGACAGTGCGCACGCCCTGGTAAACGCGGTCGAGTGCGCCATCGTAGCGCCGGCCGGTGAGGCCCGGATAGGCAAGGATCTGCGCTTCCCGGTCCTCGGGCGTCACAGCGCCCTTGCGTTTCAGCCAGCTCTCTTCGGTCTGCGGTACCTTGAGCCATGGCGGCGGCGTCACCGTGTCGGTGCTGACATCGTAGATCGCCGGGCGGGTCAGATATTGCACGACGCCGAAGCCGATGAAACCGAGCGCCGGCGCGGCATAGACAAGAGCCGCAGCAGACGCGAGGCCGCCGATCGCGGCGACCTGCCAGAGGCGTGCAAGACCGACGACGGCAAGCAATACGCCGAGCAGCGCGAAAATGCCGGACAGGCCGACAAGAGCCAGGAAATGCGGTGTCGTCAGTGGCCCGAAGCGGTGCGCCAGCAGCGAGAGCACAAAGAGCACGAAGGAGACACGGGCGAAGCGACGCGCCCAATGGGCGGCATAGGAATAGGGACGCTCGTACCGGACCATCATGTAGTTGAATCAATCCCCTGCCGCGAAACAGATCGCATTCTTAGACCATGCCCCGTGCCGTGAAAACAGGCAATGCCCAGTCGGCCGCCGCGCCGCGGGCCACGCCTGAGGCTTCGCCGCAAAATCGCCATTCTCGTTAACCACCTATCAACACATGGGAATGTGCCCGCGCGCCCAAGAATCGGCCGGCGCGGAGTTTCAATCGGAGGCAACGGCCGCGCACGGCTTCATGCGAGAGTACGCGGCGATCGACGGAGAACCGACATGGGCGCATCGCAGGCAGCCGTGGCCATTGCCACCCCTACCCCTCTTCCCCCGCGTGACGGCGGAGTTCCGATGGGGCTCTTCGAGCTCGAACTCTCCCTCGACGGCTTTTCCGGAAACAAGGACGATTTCGCTGGTTTTGTCCGGACCGTTGCCGACAATGCCGGCGGCGAGTTTCTGTTTGCATTGCCTGCTTCGGAACTGGTCGAAGATTGCCTGAGTGTCGCCGTGCTCCGGCTTGGCGAACAGGACACCGAAACATCGATCCTGTTTGCCTGCCTTGATGAGCAGGGCACGACCATCCGCCTCGAGCACCCGGGCGATGGCACGCGAGACCTCGAGCGCTTTGCCGAGTCCTTCGTCGGCGTGCTCGAACGCATGTGATCGCCGCCTGCCGGCGGCGGTGCAAACTGGCTTCAATCGAAAAACCTACGCGCTGACGTGCCGGTTCTGGCGTGCTGATCACGTCGGGCCAAGCCTCAGAAAACCAACTTTCAGGACGACATCGTACGCCTTGCGTCTCCCCTGCGTGCGACCGCGCGCCTGCCGCAGAATTGGCGTGATCCGCTTCGATTTTTGGCGCAACTCCCTATATTAATTGCGATTCGAGAAATGAATACGAAGGCGGCACCCAGGAGACACGAACATCATGACGACCCGATTGACGATGCTAGTCGCAGCCGCCCTGCTGCTGACGGCGTGCCAGACGACGACACCTGAGGAACGGCGCATCGCCGACGGCAACACCTGCGCCTCATACGGTTTCCGCCGCGGCACCGACGCCTTTGCCACCTGCCTGCAACGCATCGAACTCGACCGGCGCGCTGAATCGCGCGCCTTCCGCTATCAGAACGACGTGATGATGTGGGGCTGGGACCGCCCCGTCGTCATCATGCGCTGACGGAGGCGTTCAACCGAAGCAACCGGTAATGTCGCGGCTCGACGATCAGCGTATCAAGGCGACCCGGGCGCACAAGCCCGGGTCGCCAAGGAAGGCTACAGGCGGAAGGTCTTGACCGCGTTACCCCGCTCCAGCTCCTTGCTGGCCATGAACAAGGCCGTCTTTTCTTGCTGCTCGTTCCCGGCGGCGATGAGATCCAGAATGGCTTGAAGCCTGCGGATTGCAGTTGCCTTGTTGCGATGCTGCGATCGCTCCTCTCGGCAAACGACCGTGTGGCCCGTGGGGACATGCGTCGCCCGCACGGCGCTATCGGTGGTGTTTTGATGCTGGCCACCGGGCCCGCCGGCCCGCAAGGTTTCGAAGCGCAAATCCCCAAGCTCGATCGTCGGTACGACGCCCGCGCCGGAAAGATCCACTTGCCGGACACCGACAAACCAGTTCTGTCGTTGATGCCCTTTTCTAACCGGGCTCTTGAAAACAAAGCGAATCGTCCCGCAATAGGCTCTTGCCAAATCTTCGGATCGAGCGCCTGCCATCGTGACGATTGCGGATTTTGGACCGAACGCATCCGGTTGCCCGCCAAGGGCCAGGTCAAAGCTGCAGCCGTTGACCTTCGCTTCCTTGCCCAAGATGTCGATCAGCGCGGCCATGGCAATGCGACATTCCACCGGACCGTTGCCGGAGGTCAGAAAGAGCGTTACTTCACCCATGGCGCATCCTCCTTATCGTCGTCCGCTCCCACTTCGTTTTCTCGCGCACCCGTTCCTGCGGCTGCACGTTCTTGTAGGTGACGAGCGGCTTCATCGCCGCGATCGGTCGAATAAGCCCGAACGCCTCGAGGTCTGCGACAACCTTAGCGGCATCCTTGTAGGCGCCGGCCGCCTCCTCGATCAGCAGGTTGCGATCCTCGCAGATTGCGAGACCACCCCAGGCATTGATGCGCAAGGCATCACGCTCGGAGCGATTGCCACCCACGCGGCCGTGCATGGCCTTACGGTCATATTTCCGCCCCGCACCGTGCGAGATGCCCCAATGCGATCGCTCCGCACCGGCCAGGGCGCGCACCAGAAAGCTTCGCGTTGCGCGCGATCCAGCGACCGGCGCGACGGCATCCTCACCGATTGCGGCCGCGCCCTTATAGTGCAGGAAGCCCGACGCCGTGGCCCGCACCAGGTTGTGCGGGATATCGGCAACCAGCGACAGATCGGCGCGCAACGTCCGCGCTGCCCGCTCCGCCACCATTCGCCGGTTAAGCGAAGCCCATCGAACGCACTCGCCGCTTCCGGCGAGCCATTCAACGGCGGCGGCCGAACCGGCAGCCAGACCGTCCCGCAAGTGTTCGGTGCCGAGCGTGCGACCGAAAAGATTGGCGCCCAGCGAACGCGAGCCCGAGTGGACCAGAAGATAGAGCTTCTGCCGGTCGGCCACACTTTCCGCCTCGTCCTCGAACACTTCGTCCACGGCCTGCATCTCACAGAAGTGGTTGCCGCCGCCGATGGTGCCGAGGGATTGCGGGCCCATGTCAGGCGAAAGATCGTGCTCCGCCAGGCGGGTTGCCATGTCGCCGAGATCGATCTGCTCCAGCCTGCGCAGTTGCTCGGCCGCCTTTTCGACCTTGAATTTGCGCAGCGGCAAGGAGAGCTCGAAGAATGACATGCCGCAGCCGATATCGTTGCCGATCAGCTGCGGGTAGAGCCGCTGCGAAAGCGCGACCATGCCGACGGGGCCATACTTGCCCGGGTGCAGATCCGGGAAACCGGCGACCGAGATCATGCCGGGGAGACTGGCAATTCCCGCCAGTTGATGAACTGCCGCGCCTTCAATCCAGCTGCCGGCAGTAAAATAATGCGTGACGGTCGCTCTGCGCGCACCATCGTCGCCTTCGGGGACGATGTCCCCAAAAGAATGATTGCCCATGAAAAATAATCCAGAACAGGGTCAAACAGCCGGCACATTGGCCAGCAGGACGGGCCCTTTCAGCGCATCAACGCTGATTAGCCGCGAAGCCCCAAGGGGCGTGTGGAAACGCACTGCGTCATTTTCCGCTCCCGTTCTGAACAAACCGCTATGCACATGCATAGCGAATGATCGCCCGCGCCGATACGGCGCGAACGAGGCGCTGATGCACTATCCGCTCGCCGCTTGCAACCAGGAATGCAGGGCTCCGATAAACCGGCGTCCGCGCGTTGCATCGTTGCAACACGCAGAGGGCGCCCCTACCCCTTGCCGTTGATCGCTGCTTGGGCGGCGGCAAGACGGGCAATCGGCACGCGGAACGGCGAGCAGGAGACGTAGTCGAGACCGGCGTCCTCGCAGAAGCGGATCGAGGCCGGGTCGCCGCCATGTTCGCCGCAGATGCCGAGCTTCAGACCGTTCTTGGTCCGTCGTCCGCGTTCGGCGGCGATCTGGATCAGTTCGCCGACACCTTCGAAATCGAGCGAGACGAAGGGGTCCTGCTCGATGATGCCCTTCTGCTGGTAGGTCGCCAGGAACTGCGAGGCGTCGTCGCGCGAGATGCCGAAGGTCGTCTGCGTCAGGTCGTTGGTGCCGAAAGAGAAGAAGTCGGCCGCTTCGGCGATTACGCCGGCGCGGAGTGCTGCGCGCGGCAGTTCGATCATCGTGCCGACGAGATAGTCGATGCCGATGCCGGCTTCGCCGATCACCGCCTTGGCGACCGCGTCGATGCGCTCCTTGACGTAGTCGAGTTCGGCCCGGAGGCCGACGAGCGGCACCATGATTTCAGGAACGACGGCCGCGCCGGTTTCGCGGGCGGCCTCGACGGCAGCCTCGAAGATGGCGCGCGCCTGCATCTCGGCGATCTCAGGATAGGAGATTGCCAGACGGCACCCACGATGGCCGAGCATTGGGTTGAACTCGTGCAGCTCGTCGACACGCTGGCGCAGTGCCGACGGGTCAAGCGAAAGTGCGCCGGCGACATCGGCGATCTCCTCGTCGGTCTTCGGCAAGAACTCGTGCAGCGGCGGGTCGAGCAGGCGGATTGTCACCGGCAGGCCATGCATGATCGAGAACAATTCGGCGAAATCCGAGCGCTGCATCGGCAGGAGCTTGGCGAGTGCCAAGCGCCGGCCGGCCTCGTCGTCGGCGAGGATCATCTCGCGCATGACGTTGATGCGGTCATCCTCGAAGAACATGTGCTCGGTGCGGCAGAGGCCGATGCCCTCGGCGCCGAAGGAGCGCGCCGCGCGCGCATCCGCCGGGGTTTCGGCATTGGTTCTGACAGTCATGCGGCGGCTGGCATCCGCCCAGGCCATGATCTTGCCGAAGTCGCCGGAAAGCTCCGGCTGCAGCATGGCGATCGACCCTTTCAGCACCTGACCGGACGAGCCGTCGATGGTGATGACGTCGCCCTTGCGGAGCGTCACGCTTCCGGCCGTCAGCAATTCGTTGCGAAGATCGACGCGGATGCTGCCGGCGCCGGAAACGCAAGGCGTGCCCATGCCGCGGGCAACGACGGCCGCATGGCTGGTCATGCCGCCGCGCGTCGTCAGGATGCCTTCGGCGGCGTGCATGCCGTGAATGTCTTCCGGGCTGGTTTCGACGCGCACGAGAATGACCTTGCGGCCTTCCTTGTCGGCCTGAACCGCCTCCTCGGAGGTGAAGACGATTTCGCCGGTCGCAGCACCTGGCGAGGCCGGCAGGCCGGAGCCGATGATGTCGCGCCGCGCATGCGGATCGATCGTCGGATGCAGCAACTGGTCGAGCGAGGCCGGATCGATGCGGGCGACGGCCTCCTGCTCGGAAATCAGGCCCTCCTCCGCCATATCGACGGCGATCTTCAGCGCTGCCTTGGCGGTGCGCTTGCCCGAGCGCGTCTGCAGCATCCAGAGCGTGCCGCGCTCGATGGTGAACTCGAGATCCTGCATGTCGCGGTAGTGCCGCTCGAGCGTATCACAGATCGACCGAAACTCGGCGAAGGCTTCCGGCATCAGCTTTTCGAGCGACGGCTTGTCGGAACCGGAGGCGAGACGCGCGGCCTCGGTGATGTTTTGCGGCGTGCGAATGCCGGCAACAACGTCTTCGCCTTGCGCGTTGACGAGGAACTCGCCGTAGAGTTCGCTCTCGCCGGTCGACGGATTGCGGGTGAAGGCGACGCCGGTTGCCGACGCATTGCCGAGATTGCCGAAGACCATCGCCTGGACGTTGACCGCCGTGCCCCAGGCAGCCGGAATTCCGTGCAGATGACGATAGGTCACCGCGCGCGCGTTCATCCAGCTTGAGAAGACGGCGCCGATGGCGCCCCAAAGCTGTACTTCCGGATCCTGCGGAAACGGCTCGCCGAGCGCCTCTTCGATCGCTTCCTTGTAGCGGGTGATGACATGCTGCCACTCGACCGCGGAAAGCTCGGTGTCCTGCTCGTGGCCGAGCCGCGCCTTCTCATCTTCGAGGATTTCCTCGAAGACGTCGTGATCGACGCCCATGACCACGTCGCCATACATCTGAATGAAGCGGCGGTAGCTGTCCCAGGCAAAACGCGCGTCGCCGGCGTCATGACCGAGCGCGTGCACCGACTCGTCGTTGAGCCCAAGATTGAGAACCGTATCCATCATGCCCGGCATCGAGGCGCGGGCACCGGAGCGAACCGAAAGCAACAAGGGATGGCTGGTGTCGCCGAAGACGCGGCCCGTCACCTCCTCCATCCGGCGGATACCCTCGCGCACCTGATCGTGCAGGCCGTCAGGCATTTGCCTGTCGTTGTCGAAGAAGTTGTTGCAGGCATCGGTGACGATGGTCAGGCCAGGCGGCACCGGCAAGCCGAGGTTGCACATCTCGGCAAGGTTTGCGCCCTTGCCACCCAACCGCTCGCGGTCACCTGCGCGTCCTTCGGCCTTGCCCCCACCGAAGGTGTAAACCCATTTCGTCATGCCTGCTCTCCACCCAGATACAGTGTTTTATGACGATTTACAGTATATGCTTCAGGCTGAAAATGCATCCGGCGAAGATTTATGCTGCACCGCATCATTTTCTGTAACAATGCAACATATTGGCAGGCCGAGGGGCAGAACCCGCACAACATGGGCTTTGCCTCTTCTATCGGCACCACAAATGCCCGCCAGAGGCTTGAGTGTCGACATTGCCCGATCCATTATAAAAACCTAATATAAATGCACGCGATGGGGCGCATCCAAGAATATCCCGTCATGGCGATCCGTTTCAGTCCCGTGGGCTTGGAGGGTAGGTCATGCAATGGCGTGCGAAAGTGAGATCCTGGCTCCTCTCGGTCGCGATGGTCTTGCTCGTGGTCGGGCATGGCCTCGCCGAGGAGAGCGGCAAGCGGCTTGCGCTCGTCGTCGGCATAACGAACTACGTGGCGGCAGGAACGCTGCCCAACGCCTCACGCGACGCCGAAGCATTCGGCACCTTCCTCAACGGGCAGGGATTTGAAACCGATCTTGTGCTCAACGCAGATCGCAGGGGCCTTGCGGCCGCGCTTTCAAGCTTTTCGCGCAAAATCGGCCCGGAGGATGTCGCCCTCTTCTACTACGCCGGCCATGGCATGCAGTTGCACGGCGAGAACTTTCTCATCGGCACGGATGCTAAGCTCGAGAGCGAGTTCGATGTTCCCGCCGAAACCATAGCCCTGTCCGAGATCATTACCGCGCTGGAGAAGCGTGCCCGGATATCGATGATCTTCCTCGATGCCTGCCGCAACAACCCGCTCGCCAACCGGCTGAATACCGAAGTCGAAGGCGCCACCCGCGGCGGCGCGACCAGAGGGTTGGCGCCGATCGAGACCCAGGGTGCCGGCACGCTCGTCGCCTTTGCCGCCGCGCCCGGGCAAGTGGCCGCCGATGGAACCGACGGGCACTCGCCGTTTACGCGCGCTCTGATCGCCAATCTCTCCGGCGCTGGCCTGGAGGTCGGCACTGCTTTCAAACGCGTCGTTCGCGACGTGCGCAAGGAAACGCAGGGCAAGCAGCAGCCTCAGATCCTGTCATCGCTTTCGCTCGAATTCTATTTCGGACCGGAAGCGGCCGCGCCGCAGATCCAGGCCGCCCTGCCGGCCGTTGCGGTACCGGCCATAGACCCCGAAGGACTGGAGGCCGAAGCTGATTTCAAGAAAGCGCTGAGAGTTGGTACGCCGCGCATCTGGCACTTCTTCATCGAAAAGCATCGCAAGGGCGAGTACCCGGAACTGGCACGCCAAGCTCTGGCGCAGCTCGAACCGGCTTCCCGCGGCCAGAACGCCTCGCCGCAAGCGATCGAAGACCGATTGCTTCCGAGCAAGGAGGCGCGCAGGAACGCGCAGATGGCGCTTGCTGCAACGGGGCTCGAGATCGGCACGCCGGACGGTGTTTTCGGCGCGCAGACGCGCGCTGCCATCCGGCAATACCAGGGCCAGAACCAGCAGCCGAGCAACGGCTTCATCGGCGAACGTACAGCCAAGGCGCTTGGGATTGCCGTTTCGCAAACCGTCGACGGCATTTTCAGCGCCAGTAAGCCACGCGAATACAATATCGACGATCTGAAAGGGCTGGAGCCCGAGGAGCGTGTTCTGAAGGCTGTCAGCTGTCTGCCGCACTACCACATCGTCTACGGTGTGTTTCAGGGGCATCTCTATGTCGCCGTCCAATCGCCGATTTACGTTCCCGCCTCAACGGCCCAATTCTGGGCAAAGCTCTGCGGCGCACATCTCGCCGCTGTGACATCGGAAGCGGAGAACGAGTTCGTCGCCTCGCTCTTCAATTCAGACGAAAGGTTCTTCAACAGCGGCTACGATCCGCGAGGCGGCGTCAGCTACAAGATGGGACCCTGGATCGGTCTCGTTCAGGCGCCTCAAGGCAGAGAGCCTCGTGGCGGATGGAGCTGGGACGACGGCGAGACGATGGTCTATTCGAAATGGTTCGCCAACATGCCGAACGAAGACAAGAAGGGCGACGACCTTGGCATGTATTATGCCCATCGGGAGGGCAAAGCCGACGTAAAATCGCTAAGGGTGACGACCTGGGACGATATGGGGCCGCAGGACGGCACCAGTAGTTTCGTTCTCGAATTCGAGTGACCGCCTAGACCACTTCGCGCAACCGCTCTGCCGTCTGCAGGTCGACGGAGACGAGTTGGGACACGCCCTGCTCGGCCATGGTCACGCCGAAGAGGCGGTTCATGCGGGCCATGGTGATCGGGTTGTGGGTGATGATGATGAAGCGGGTCTCGGTCGAGGCCGCCATCTCGTCCATCAGGTTGCAGTAGCGCTCGACATTGTGATCGTCGAGCGGTGCATCCACTTCGTCGAGCACGCAGATCGGCGCCGGATTGGTGAGGAATACCGCAAAGATCAGCGCCATCGCCGTCAGCGCCTGCTCACCGCCCGAAAGCAGCGTCATGGTCTGCGGCTTCTTGCCCGGCGGGCGAGCGAGGATTTCCAGGCCTGCCTCCAGCGGATCGTCGCTCTCGATCAGTTGCAGCTCGGCGGTGCCGCCGCCGAAGAGGTGGGTGAAGAGCCGCTGGAACTGCACGTTGACGACATCAAACGCGGCGATCAGGCGCTCGCGGCCCTCGCGGTTCAGGTTCTGGATGGCGCTCCTGAGCTTGCGGATCGCCTCGATGACGTCGTCGCGCTCCCTAAGGAGAAGAGCAAGCTTTTCGGAAAGCTCCTTCTGCTCCTCTTCTGCGCGCAGGTTGACGGCGCCAAGCCGTTCGCGTTCGATCTTCAGCCGTTCGAGTTCGCGCTCGATGTTGCGCATGTCCGGCAACGCCGCATCGACAGCGAGCCCGGTCAGGCGCATCACCTCGTGCGGCGCACAGGAGAGCGCTTCCTGGATGCGCGCTTCGATTTCGACACGGCGCTCACGGGCCGAAACCAGCCGCTCCTCTGCGCGGCCACGCTTCTCGCGCGATTCCGCCAGCTCGGACAGTGCCGTCCCTGCCAGCCGATCCGCCTCGCGCTGGTGATTTTCGGCCTCGGCGAGAAGGTCAGCCGCCTCGCGCCGTGCCGCTTCTGCCTTCTGCAATTCGTTCATCAACGCACGGCGCTTGTCATCGAACTCGTCGGGCGCGTCGATCAGTTCTTCCACTTCGTCGCGAGCCTCGGCCTCGCGGTCACGCAGCGTGGCGATATGTTCCTCGGCGCTCGCGGCGCGCGCCTTCCAGGTCTGGCGCTCGTTGGCTATCGCGGTGATGCGCCGCTGGCGGGCCTCGTTTTCGCGCGCCAGACCGTCATGGGCGGCACGAGCCTCGGCAACGGCGGCGCGATCGGCGGCGACATCGGCCGTCTGCGTGCGCAGTTTCAGTTCCAGTTCCGAAAGATCGGGCGCCTCCGCCAGTGCGTCGTTGGCCGTTTCGATCTGCTCGGCCACTTCCTCGACCTGGGTCTCGATCTGGCTGCGCGTTTCCGCCAATACCGCGCGCCTACGGGCGAGATCGCCGGACGCACGCTCGGCGGCAGCGAGGGCGTCACGGGCTTCGGCGAGCTGCCGCGTGATCATGCGCTGCGCATCGCGCGCAAGCCTCAGCCTTTCGTCTTCGGCGCGGATGCGTGTACCGGCGGCCGCAAGTTCGGCCTCGGCGCGGCGCAGCGCCTCTGCAGCGCCCTCGGCTTCCGCATCGAGTTCTGCCAGCCGGTTCTTCTGGGCCAGTCGCAGGGCGGCCGCACTTGGCGCCTCGGAGCCGGTCACGTGCCCGTCCCAGCGCCAGACGGAGCCCTGCTTGGTGACGAGGCTCTGGCCCGGCTTCAACAGCGGCAGCAGCCGTTCCGCGTCCGCTTCGCTTGCGACAATGCCGATCTGCTTCAGCGCGCGGGTCAGCGCATCCGGCGCTTTCACATGCGCAATCAGCGACGTAACGCCCTCCGGCAGGCCGGCATCGCCGGCATGATTTCCCAGCGCCCGCCAATGGGCCGGCGCCTCCGTTTCGAGCGGGGAATCGAGATCGTCGCCAAGGGCTGCGCCGAGCGCAATTTCGAAGCCTCGGTCGACCTTCATCTCCTCGACGACGGCAGGATAGGTGCCGCCCGATGCCGCTTCCAGCATCCGCCGGATCGTGCGCGCTTCGGTTTCGATGCCGTTGAGAGTAGCGCGTGAACGATCAACCGGCGGACGTGCCTCGACCTCGGCGCGACGCGCCTCTGCCAGTGCTTCCTCAATCGCAAGCACATTGGTTTCGGCTTCTTCGAGCGCGGCTTCGGCGACCTCGACCTGGCCCTGTTTCTCATGCGGATCGGGAAGTGCGGCCATCTGCCGGTTTAGCTCGTCGAGATCGCGCGACTGATCAGCAAGCTGGCGGGCAAGCCGGGCCTGTCGCTCCGAGAGATCACGGAGAGTGCGTTCGAGCTGGTTGCGGCCGGCCTGCGCCTCGGCACGCTCAGCGGTCAGCCGCGCCAACAGCGCTTCGTTGCCGGCGAGCTTTTCGTTCGCCTCCTGCAGCCGTTCGCGCCCTTCCGTCGCACGGTCGTCGGCCTCGGCCAGCATGTCGCTGAGCTCGGCTTCTTCCTCGTCGAGCCGCGACAGGATGCCGGCATTGTCGACGACGAGCCTCTCTTCGCGGGCGATATCTTCGGCAAGCTGCGCCAGACGGCGCTGCAACTCGTCGCGCCGCCTCAGGATCCGGCCGGCATCTTCTTCGAGCTGCGAGCGGGCGATCTGCAGGCGTTGAAGTGCTGCCGCGAACCGCGCTTCATTCTCGCGCAGCTCCGGCAGCTTCAGGCTGGCAATCGCCTGATCCTTCGCCGCCTGCATCTGCGCTTGCGCCTTTTCCGCGACCAGCGCCGTGATCTGATTGAGCTGGCTCGTCGCCTCGGCCTCCGCCTCCTTGGCGTGCACCCAGCGGATATGGAACAGGATCGCCTCGTGCTTGCGGATATCGGCCGAAAGCATCTTGAAGCGATTGGCCTGACGCGACTGGCGCTTGAGGCTCTCGATCTGGCTTTCGAGCTGCGAGGTTACGTCGTCGAGGCGTTCAAGGTTGGTTTCCGCTGCCCGGAGGCGCAGTTCCGCCTCATGGCGGCGCGAGTGCAGTCCGGAAATGCCGGCTGCTTCTTCGAGGAGTTGCCGACGCGCCTGCGGTTTGGCGGCGATCAGCTCGCCGATACGCCCCTGCCCGACCATCGACGGCGAGCGCGCGCCCGTGGAGGCGTCGGCAAAGAGGAGCTGCACATCCTTGGCGCGCGCCTCCTTGCCGTTGATGCGGTAGACGGAGCCCTGTTCGCGCTCGATGCGGCGCGTCACCTGGATCTCGTCACTGTCGTTGAAGGCGGCCGGTGCCGTGCGATCGCCGTTGTCGAGATAGAGGCCGACTTCCGCCGTGTTGCGCGCCGGACGGTTGCCGGATCCCGAGAAGATCACGTCGTCCATGCCGGAGGCGCGCATATTCTTGTAGGAGTTCTCCCCCATCACCCAGCGCAGCGCTTCGACGAGGTTCGACTTGCCGCAACCATTCGGCCCGACGACGCCGGTCAGGCCCCGCTCGATGATGAACTCGGTCGGTTCGACGAAGGATTTGAAGCCAAGCAGGCGGAGCTTGTTGAACTTCATGCGGGAGACGCTGGGGTGGAGTACCCCCCTCTACCGCGCGGCAAAACGAAAAAAACGGGCGCACGGCTGCTGCCGTCGCCCGTTTTCAGGAAAAGCGAAGGATCAGAGCTTGCTGTCGATGAGGGCCGACATAACGTCAACCGACATGTCCCCCGAATAGTGCTCACCATTGACGAAGAAGGTCGGCGTCGACTGTACGCCGAAATCCTTTGCGCCCCGCTGCATGACAGAGTTCACATCATCCAGAAGTTTTTGGTTCGTCAAGCAGGCCTCGAAGCTCTCCTGTGTAAAACCGGCGAGTTTGGACATTTGCAGCAGTGCATCGCGGCCGTTCTGGGCTGCGGCCCACTGCTGCTGCTGCTTGAAGAGCATGGAGACCATCGGGAAATACTGGCCTTCCGGTGCGCAGCGCGCCAGCATGAAGGCCGCGGCCGCGCGCGGATCGAACGGGAATTCGCGCACGATGAAGCGGACCTTGCCGCTGTCGATGTATTTCGTCTTGATCGCTTCGAACGTGTTGTTGTGGAAGGCCGCGCAGTGCGGGCAGGTCATCGACATGTATTCGACGATGGTGACCGGCGCATTGGCTTCGCCCAGCGCCATTTCAGGCAGGGCGCCCGGCTCGAGCAGCTTGGCCTGATCGACCGAACCTTCCGACGAAGGAAGCTCGACCTTCACGGGGGCGGCCGTCGACTGAGCGACTTCGGTGCCTGCAGCCGGCTTTGCCTCGGTGCTTGCCGGGGTCGTGGCCGTCGATGCCGTGGTGATGGCGTCCGTAGCGGGCTTTGCCGCCGTCTCGCTCGCCTCGGTCGGCGCGGTTGATGCCGTTTCCTTCTTTTCGTCGCTGCAGGCAGCAAGCACCAGGGCGACGGTTGCGATGGCGGCACCGCTGAGCAGGCGTTTCGTAAGGTTCATTGCGGAAGCGGACATGAATTTGACCCGTGTTCGGAGGGATTTATGGTGCGGATTCGATATCTTGCTGCGCGCAGGGCGGCAAGTGGCCGGTCGTCAACAGAATTCAAAGAATTGTGACCGGCTGATGGCCCTACCGCCGACGCGGCGCGAGCACGGCCGTTCCAAGCCGACGCAAAGCCGCCTTCAGTTCTTCGCTCTCTATGCCCTCGACCATCGCTTCCAGCCGGCGCGCGGGCTCGCCCGAAAGTGGCTTCGGCTTGCCACGGTGTTTGTGCTGCGGCGACACGGGCTTCTGAACGATGCGCAGTTGGCCGATGGCATAGAAACCGAAGAAACCGTTGATGCGCTGGATCAGTTCCCCCTGGGCATGGGTCAGGAAGAGCGCACGTGCGCCTTCACAAGCGACCGTCAACACGCCCGGCTGGTAGCCGCCCTCACCCGAGATTTCCGAGGCGCGGCGCGGCCAGGCGATCTTCTCCGGCCGCGTGCAATCGGCGAAGCCTTCCCCGGCAATTTCGTCCCAGGAGCCGAGCAGCATGGTGTTGATGCCTGCCCGCTTGGCGAGGACGGGGTCGATCAGGCCGTTGGCGACTTCGCTGATCTGGACGACACCCTTGCGGGGCTTCTGCTCACTCACGAAAGCGACTTTCTGTATGCAACGTCGATTGAGCCTTGATGCCGCGGCTCCGCTTCGCCAAGTATAGGCCGGAAAGAGAACTCCCGGCAAATCATGCACGATTCAATCCCAGCGGCCGACGCCGCTCCCCTACTTTTGGAATGGTACGACAGGCACCACCGCGACCTGCCCTGGCGGGTCTCTCCGCCTATGGCGAGCCGAGGGATCGTTGCCGATCCCTATCACGTCTGGCTGTCGGAGGTCATGCTGCAGCAGACGACGGTCCAGGCAGTGAAGGCCTATTTCGAGAAGTTCCTGTCGCTGTGGCCGACAGTCGAGGACCTGGCGCACGCCGAGAACGAGGACGTGATGAAGGCCTGGGCCGGGCTCGGCTATTATGCCCGTGCCCGCAACCTGAAGAAATGTGCCGAAGCCGTCGCGAACAGTCACGGTGGCCGTTTTCCCGACACGGAAGACGGGCTGAAATCCCTTCCGGGCATCGGCGATTACACCGCAGCCGCGATCGCGGCGATTGCCTTCAATCGCAAGAGCGCCGTACTCGACGGAAATGTCGAGCGGGTGATCTCGCGCCTCTATGCGATCGAAGCGCCCCTGCCGGCAGCGAAGCCCGAAATGCGGGCGCGCGTCGCCATCCTCACGCCTGATGATCGTCCGGGCGATTTCGCCCAGGCGATGATGGACCTCGGCGCGACGATCTGCACGCCGAAGCGGCCTGCCTGCTCGCTCTGTCCCTTCCGTGCGCACTGTCGCGCACTCTCGGTTGCCGATCCCGAGACCTTTCCGCGCAAGGCGCAGAAGAAAGAAAAGCCACTTCGGCGCGGCGCGGCCTTCGTCGCGATCGATGCCGACAATGCCGTCTATCTGCGCAAGCGGGTCGAAACCGGCCTTCTTGGCGGCATGACCGAGGTGCCCGGCACCGACTGGACATCACGACAGGACGGCGACACCTCGCTCGCCTCCCAACCCTTCGTCGCGCCCTGGGAAGACTGCGGAACCATCAGCCACGTCTTCACACATTTCGAGTTGCGTCTCTCCGTCTACCGCGCCAATGTCGCGCGCGCCGGAACGGAGGGCGACGGCTGGTGGGAACCCGTTCACTCCCTCGGGGCCCAGGCGCTGCCGACGGTCATGAAAAAGGCGATCACCCAGGCGATCCCTGACGCCTTCAAGGCTGAACGCTGAAAGATCGAGCAAGGAATGCAGCTATGAGCAGCATCGATATCCGCCATATCGTCTTCGACATCGGCAAGGTGCTGATCCACTATGACCCCAACCTGCCCTATAGCCGCATCATTCCGGACGAGGCCGAGCGCGAATGGTTCTTCGCCAATGTCTGCACCCATGACTGGAACATCGAGCAGGACCGTGGCCGCCCCTGGGAGGAAGCCGAAGCGCTTTTGATCAAAGACCATCCGGAACGCGAAGAGCAGATCCGTGCGTTCCGCAAGCATTGGCAGGAGATGGTGCCGCACGCCTATGTCGAAACGGTCTCGCTGCTGGAGCGGCTGATCGCCGAAGGGCGCGACGTGACCATGCTGACCAATTTCGCCTCTGATACGTTCCGTGAGGCCCAGCAGCTCTATCCCTTCCTGACCTTGCCGCGCGGCGTCACGGTTTCGGGCGACGTGAAGCTAATCAAACCCGATATTGCCATCTACGAGACGCACACCCGCACCTTCGGGCTTACCCCCTCGGCCACGCTCTTCATCGACGACAGCGTGCCGAATGTCGAAGCCGCACGGCTCGCCGGCTGGCATGCGGTACACTTCGTCGATCCGGAGAAACTGAAGGCCGACCTCGTCGCCTACGGCATCCATCCCTGAAGCAGGCCGTCTCGCCGAAAACCAGCCGATGGCCAGCTAAGTTGCGGTATCGTCAGCTTTCGGCCGAAACCATGCGCCACACCACCCAGCCAGCAAGCGCTGCGACCACCAGCCAGATGCATAGGATCGCGACCAGACCGCCGCGGCTGGACGGGCGCCCCTCCTGTGCCGTCGCCCGCTCCCGAAATTCGTGCATCAGCGCCGGCGGCACGAGACGCACCGCCAACAGGATGCCGAGCGGAACGATGACCAGATCATCAAGGTAGCCGAGCACCGGAATGAAATCGGGGATCAAGTCGACCGGCGACAGCGCATAGGCCGCCACGGCGCCGGCAACGAATTTCGCTGAAAGCGGCGTTCGAGGATCTCGTGCAGCGAACCAGAGTGCTACGACGTCGCGTTTGATTTGACGCGCCCATTGCTTCACGCGCTTGAGTCGATCGGGAGAGGTCATGCGGAAGGCACCCCATGTTCGGGTGAAGACTGGTTTCTCCGAACCCTATTTCCGGACGCAAGGACTGGCAATCAGGCGAAGCTTCGTTGCCTATCGCGTCAACCCGGCAAGCGTACCGGAAACATACAAATGCCCGGAATCCCCTTTTCGAGGATTCCGGGCATTTAAAGCACTCCTTCCGGGACTGAAGGTACAAAAACCGGTCGGAGCGCTTTTCGAAGGATCCGGCGAACTGGTTGATCAGTTCAGCTTTGCCAGATCATTTCGAATGACGGTTCTGAGTTCGTCGATGGGCTTCAGGGTATTCCCGTCTTCGAAGTGCCAGAATGTCCATCCGTTGCATGCATCAAGCCCCTGGACCTTGGCGCCCAGGCGGTGAATTGAGCCGGCCTCGCCGCCGGAAGCGACCGTGCCGTCGGCGCGGACGATCGCGCTGTAGCGGCGCTTGGCGTCCGTGAGCACCGTGCCGGGCTTGATCAGCCCGCTTTCGATCAGCGTGTTGAAGGCGACACGCGGTTCGGCCTTCTTGCCGGTCATCACCGACAGCATGGCCTTGCCGAGCGGTTCAACCGCGTCGATGCGTGCCGATGCCGCGTCGATATAATCCTGCTCGCGCTCGATGCCGACGAAATGGCGGCCGAGGCGCTTGGCGACGGCACCGGTCGTGCCGGAGCCGAAGAAGGGATCGAGCACGACGTCGCCAGGCTTGGTGGAGGCCATGAGGATACGGGCGAGCAGTGCTTCCGGCTTCTGCGTCGGATGCACCTTCTTGCCGTCGTCGCCCTTCAAGCGCTCGTGACCGGAGCAGATCGGAAACAGCCAGTCGGAGCGCATCTGCACGTCGTCATTGGCCGCCTTCATCGCATCGTAGTTGAAGGTGTAGCCCTTGGCATTTGCGTTCGGCGTCGCCCAGATCAGCGTTTCATGGGCGTTCTGGAACCGGCGACCCTTGAAGTTCGGCATCGGGTTGGTCTTGCGCCAGATGATATCGTTGAGGATCCAGAAGTGCAGGTCCTGCAGGATGGCGCCGACGCGGAAGATGTTGTGGTAGGAGCCGATGACCCAGAGCGTGCCGGTCGGCTTCAGCACGCGGCGGCAGGCGAGCAGCCAGGCGCGGGTGAAGGCGTCATAGGCCTCGAAGGAGGCGAACTGATCCCACTCGTCATCGACGGCATCGACCACCGACTGATCGGGACGGGTCAGCATGCCGCCGAGCTGGAGGTTGTAGGGCGGGTCGGCGAAAACGACGTCGACCGAATTGTCGGGAAGCGCATTGAGCGCCGCAACGCAGTCACCCTTGATGATGCTGTCGAGCCAGCCCAGCGGGCGGGTGGAACGGGAGACTTCGGCAAGCGAAACAACTGAAGACATGGACAACTCGCAAATACGCTTACTCGGAACGGACTATGGAGCTTATGGTTACCGAAGATGGTTACCAAAGCCTGAAGGCCGTTCCGAAAAAGTTCGTATTCACGCCATGTTAGTGAGAACTTTTGCAGCGGCGTTTCATTTGGCGTCGTGAAAGGTGCGGCTGTCGGCCGGCGCTTCACGGCGCTCGTTCAGCCCGTAATCGCGGATCACGGAGGCGATGCGCAGGCGATAGTCGGCAAAGACGCCGTGGCGTCCCGCATCCTGCGCAGCGCGATGTTCGGCGCCGTTCCGCCAGGCCTTCACCGCCTCCTCGTCGCGCCAGAAGGATAGGGACAGCACCTTGTCGGGATTGGCGAGACTCTGGAACCGCTCGATCGAGATGAAGCCATCGATGTCGTCAAGCAAAGGGCGCAGATCGGCGGCAATGCCGAGATAGGTGTCGCGACACCCTTCGGCCGGCAGGACTTCGAAGATGACGGCAATCATGTTTCACTTACCTCCGGCAGGCGTTGATACGTTCTTCAGGAAGATTCGCTCCTCCTTCAGGATAAACCGCTCGCGGCGGGAAAAGGCGTAATTCTCTCGGCCGAGCGGATCGGCTGAGAGCCGTGCGCGATAGGCCTCGTAAGCCGCGAGGCTCTCGATGTTGTAGACACCGTAGGCCGTCGTCGCCGAACCTTCGTGGGGTCCGTAGTAACCGATGAGATCCGCGCCGCAGCGCGGGATCGCCTCGCCCCAGTTGCGCGAATAGATGGCGAACTCCTCCTTCTTGAAGGGATCGATTTCATAGCGGATGAAGCAGGTGATCATCATCGTCTCCTTGTGGCCACGGCAGTTTGCGGGCCTTCGATGAGTGGAGTATGCCCGCTTGTTTGACAGGGATGCTTCGACTACGATCGAAGTATGAAGGAAGGTCCTGACATCGCTCTCATCGGATCGCTGATCGGCGATCCCGCCCGCGCCAACATGCTGACGGCGCTGATGGCCGGCCGTGCCCTGACGGCGACCGAACTTGCGACCCACGCCGGTATCACGCTCCAGACCGCCAGCTCCCACCTTTCCAAGCTCGAAGCGGGTGGCCTGCTGACCCAGCGCAAACAGGGACGCCACCGCTACTTTCAGCTCGCGGAAGACGAAGTCGGGCTGATGCTCGAGAACCTGATGGGTTTTGCCGCCGGCCGCGGCATGAACCGCCATCGACCAGGCCCGAAGGATCCGGCGCTCCGGAAGGCGCGCGTCTGCTACAATCATCTGGCCGGCGACTATGGCGTACGCATGTATGACAGCCTGATTGCCGAGAAGCAGATCGAGATCACCGGTGACGACCTGGCGCTGACGCCCGCCGGCCAGAGCCGGATCGAGGCGCTCGGCATCGACTATGCCGCATTGAAAAAATCCCGCCGGCCGATCTGCCGCACCTGTCTCGACTGGAGCGAGCGTCGCTCGCATCTCGCGGGATCTCTGGGCGAAGCGCTGCTGACGCTGTTCATCGACAAGGGCTGGGCAAGACGCGAGGCCAACAGCCGCGCCATCCGCTTTACGGCCAATGGCGACAAGACTTTCTCTGAGCTGTTTCCGCAATAGCGACCGCGAGCGAGATCCACTCTAGCCAACGATCGAGAAAGCCTCGCGGGTCTCCCCTGCGGCGGTCCTCACCGGCGTCTTGCCGATCCATCCAACATGCCGTTCAAGGATCTTCGCGGCCTCATCGCCGCGGCCTTCGCGCAAGGCTGCGAGGATCGCGCGGTGATCGTGGTCGGTGCGCGCTTCCCAGCTCGTGCGCCAGGCAGAGAAGAGAAAACGGGCGCTGGCCGCATGCAGATCGTCGATCGCGGCCAAGAGCCTCGGCATGCCGCAGGGCTGCAGGATCAATCGGTGAAAGGCGCGGTTTGCCGCTTCCCAGGAGCGCACGTCGCGCGAGGTGTCGGCGGCGACCGTCGCCGCTTCGGCCCGATCAAGGATCGCCGGCGTCAAATGCGGGATCGCATGGCGAAGCGCCAGCACTTCGAGAACCGCGCGCATCTCGGCAACCTCCCTCACCTCCTTGAGATCGAAGGAGGCGACGCGGACGCCGCGGCGCGGTTCGCTGACGGCAAGCCCCTGGGCCTCCAGCCGCCGAAAAGCCTCGCGAACGGGAACGTGGCTCGCGCCGAATTCCTCGGCGATGTGATCCTGCCGCAAGCGCTCCCCGGGCATCAAAATGCCGGAGATGATCCTCTCGGCGAGTGCCCTGCTGATGCGACTTGCAAGTGTGTCGTCCTGTTGCTTTTCCATCGCCTACAGATAGAGCCGCGAAACAATACTGTCGAGCAAGCGGAACAGCGGTTTCGATAATTTCCAAAGGTTGAGCTTTCGGCCGCCTTCGTATAAAGCTCTGGCGTACGAAAGCCCCGCGCCGCGCAAGCTATCCTCCCCCTGCCTGCGGCGCCTTCTTCTCCCAGGGAACTGTTTCAAATGTCCGGTATCGATCTCATCATTTTTGATTGCGACGGCGTTCTCGTCGATTCCGAAATCATCGCTTCGGAAGTCGAAGCCGCGCTGCTCACCGAAGCGGGTTATCCGATCAGCGTCGAAGAAATGGCGGAGCGTTTTGCCGGCATGACCTGGCACAACACACTGTTGCAGATCGAGAAGGAAGCGAGCATCCCGCTTTCCGCGTCGCTGATCGGCAAGGTAGACACCATTCTCGACGAACGTCTGGAGCGCGACGTCAAGATCATCGACGGCGTCAAGCCGATGCTGCTGCAGCTCACACTGCCCCATTGCATCTGCTCGAACTCCACCTCGGCGCGCCTCGCCATGATGCTCGGCAAGGTCGGCATCAAGGACCACTTCGGCCCGCGCATCTACTCGGCGCGCGACCTCGGACCCGATCGCGTCAAGCCGAAGCCGGACATCTTCCTGCATGGTGCCAAGCAGATGGGCGTGGACCCGTCGCGGGTGCTGGTCATCGAGGACTCGGTGCATGGCATCCACGGCGCGCGTGCCGCCGGCATGCGCGTCGTCGGCTTCACCGGCGGCTCCCACACCTTCCCGTCGCATGCCGACAAGCTGACGGAAGCCGGCGCGGAGACCGTGATTTCGCGCATGACGGCCCTTCCAGGCGTGATCGCAGCACTTTCCGAATGGTCGGAATCGCTGACAGCCTGAGACGCCGCGGCCGACCGATTTTGCCCCCTTTCGCCCCGGCCTTCAGCCGGAGCGGGAAAGAAGCCTTCGGCCACCACGGCAGGCGTCCAATTAGGCGTCGAGGGACACGATGACACATTGCAGTCGCGTCGCGTCCCCTAGAAAATCTCCCCGGTTTTCGAAAAGCCGCGCACGAGGGCCATATCAAGCAAGCCCCATCAGGGGTATTTCTAGGAGGAAACACTATGCGTCTTTCAATGTTGACAGGCCTGACCCTGGCGGCCAGCGTCGCCTTCGGCCCGCTCGCCTTTGCCGATATCACCGTTGGCGTCATCACGCCGCTCACCGGCCCGGTCGCGGCCTATGGCGAGCAGGTGAAGAACGGGGCGGAAACGGCCGCTGAAGAGATCAACAAGGCTGGCGGCATCAACGGCGAGAAGATCGTCCTGAAGCTGCTCGACGATGCCGGTGATCCGAAGCAGGCCGTTTCGGTTGCCAACCAGGCAGCCGGCGAAGGCATCCGCTACGTCGTCGGCCCGGTGCTTTCGGGCACCTCGATGGCGGCTTCCGACGTTCTCGCAGAGAACGGCATTCTGATGGTGACGCCGACGGCAACGACGCCTGACCTCACCACCCGCGGCCTCTGGAACGTGCTGCGCACCTGCGGCCGCGACGACCAGCAGGCTGAAGTCGCCGCTGCCTATGTGGTCAAGAACCTCAAGGACAAGAAGGTCGCCGTGCTGCACGACAAGGCACCCTACGGCAAGGGTCTCGCTGACGGCTTCAAGAAGGCGATCAACGCAGGCGGCATCACCGAGGTCGTCTATGAAGGCCTAAACCCGGGCGACAAGGACTTCAGCGCCATCGTCACCCGCCTGAAGTCCGAGAATGTCGATGTCGTCTACTTCGGTGGCTATCATCCGGAAGGCGGCCTGCTCGCACGCCAGATGCACGACCAGAGCGTAAAGGCACAGATCTTCGGCGGCGACGGCCTGTCGAACACCGAATTCTGGGCAATCGGCGGCGAAGCTGCGACCGGTACGGTCTACACCAACGCCAGCGACGCGACCCGCAACCCGGCATCGGCTCCGGCCGTCGAAGCGCTGAAGGCGAAGAACATCCCGGCCGAAGCCTTCACTCTCAACGCCTATGCCGCCGTGCAGGTGTTGAAGGCTGGCATCGAGAAGGCCGGCTCCGCCGAAGACGCGACTGCGGTTGCCACTGCGATCAAGTCCGGCGAAGCCATCGACACGGTGCTCGGCAAGCTGACCTATGGCGAAGCCGGCGACCTAACCTCGCAGGCTTTCTCGCTCTACAAGTGGGAAGGCGGCAAGAGCGTTCCGGCTGAGTAAGCTAGAACGCGATATAAAATAGAAACGCCGGGGCTTGCCCCGGCGTTTTTGTTTGCAGGCTGCAATCGCAGCTTACTTTTTCTTGCCCTTTGCCGGCGGACCTTCGTCGAAGCCGACATAGACCGTGGCATTGGAACCGGACCCTGCCGGTAGCGTCACGTCGGCCTTGGTAAAGACGAACTGCGTCGAGCCGGTCGAAGGAATTTCGACCGCATGCTGCGTCAGCTCGGAATAGAGCGTCTTGTCCTCGTCGGTCGCAGCCACGCGGATCGGCATGGTGATCTTGCCGGGACCGCCGGCGGGACCGCTGACGACGCGGCCCTGGACCACGACCGTAATGGTCATCGCACTCTCGCTCTGTACGCATTGGCGCGTCGTGTCGGCAAGAGAGGCCTGATAAACGACCTTCGTCGGGTCGTTCTTGGCGCCCTTGGCGTAGCTGGTGAACACCGACGTGCCATCGCGCAGGATGACCTGCGGGCACGCGGCTTGGACGACGGCTGGCGTCGGAGCGGTGGCGCTGCCGCCCGCATCGATCGCTCCGCCGGATTGCGTCTTGTTGCAGCCGGCGAGGACCGCGAGAAAAGATATTGCGAGAACAGGCCGGGATACTTTGCCAAACACGTTGAACAACCTCTGCTGGACCGGTTGAAACTCCTTGACCGAAATCTCGGCCGGAAGACCTTTCGTGGCCTTCGGGCATCGTCTATAGCAGCGACAAACTGAAAAATCGATTGGGTCGGCGTGTCCCTTCCGAATTTTCCGAAACCTGATCTACGGTCGGAAATTGCGTCGGTGACAAGAATAGATGCAGACTTTGTCAAGGACTGACGCAATAAGACGGGCAAACCGCGGCGCCGCTTTCTAGGGTCGTCGCGATCGGCAGGTGGGACGAAGGACAATCATGGTGAAGTATATCTCGACGCGCGGCGAATCCGCTCCTCTCGGCTTCTGCGACGCGCTGCTTGCCGGTCTTGCGCGCGATGGCGGTCTTTATCTCCCCAAGGAATGGCCGAAGTTTTCCAAGAAGGAAATCCGCGGCTTGCGCGGCAAATCCTATCAGGAGATCGCGTTCGCCGTCCTCGAGCCCTTCACCAACGGCGAGATCCCGGCGGCCAAGTTCCGCGAAATGATTGACGAAGCCTACGCCACCTTCCGCCACCCGGCCGTGGCTCCGCTCGTCCAGACCGGCCCGAATGCCTTTGTCATGGAGCTGTTCCACGGCTCGACGCTCGCCTTCAAGGACGTGGCGATGCAATTGCTCGCGCGGTTGATGGACTACGTGCTGGCCGAGCGCGACGAGCGCGCCACCATCGTCGGCGCGACCTCGGGCGACACCGGCGGTGCGGCGATCGACGCCTTCGCCGGCCGCGAACGCACCGACATCTTCATCCTCTTCCCGCACGGCAAGGTTTCGCCGGTGCAGCAGCGACAGATGACGACGTCGCAGGCATCAAACGTTCACGCCATTGCCGTCAAGGGCAACTTCGACGATTGCCAGAACCTCGTCAAAGCCATGTTCAACGACGGAGCCTTCCGCGATCGCGTCAAGCTTTCGGGTGTCAACTCGATCAACTGGGCGCGCATCATGGCCCAGATCGTCTATTATTTCACCACTTCGGTCGCGCTCGGCGGGCCGGATCGCAAGATCTCCTTCACGGTGCCCACCGGCAACTTCGGCGACATCTTCGCCGGTTACGTCGCCAAGCGCATGGGCCTGCCGATCGACAAGCTCGTGATCGCCACCAACGAAAACGACATCCTCGCCCGCACGCTGAAGACCGGGCGCTACGAGATGCGCGACGTCAAGGCGACCACCGCACCGTCGATGGACATCCAGATCTCGTCGAACTTCGAACGGCTTCTGTTCGAGGCGAACGACCGTGATCCGGGCGAAGTACGCGCGGCAATGGACGGCCTCAAGCAGTCCGGTTCCTTCACCATTCGCGAAAAGGCGCTCAAAGCCATCCGCAAGGAATTCCGCGCCGGCCGCGCCTCGGAGAAGGAAGTCGCCAAGACGATCGCCAAGACGCTGGAGAAAACCGGCTATCTGCTCGATCCGCACAGCGCCGTCGGCGTCTTCGTCGCCGCCAAGCACGAGAAGCCGTCCGCCCCCATGGTGACGCTTGCCACCGCCCATCCGGCGAAATTCCCGGACGCGGTAAAATCGGCCAGTGGTATTGACCCGGCGCTTCCGACGTGGCTTGCTGACCTGATGAACAGGGAGGAGCGTTTCGATATCCTGGATGCGGACCTGAAGAGCGTCGAGACCTTTATCGGCGAGCGCACCCGTCTCCGGGGGTAAGAACGAGAAGAAACGTATGATGAAAGTTGAGTGCACCCGGCTCCCTTCCGGGTTGACGGTGGTAACCGAGCAGATGCCGCATCTCGAAAGCGTGGCGCTCGGGGTGTGGATCAAGTCCGGTTCGCGTAATGAAACCCTGGGCGAACATGGCATTGCCCACCTGCTGGAGCACATGGCTTTCAAGGGCACCGCGCGGCGCACCGCCCGCCAGATTGCCGAAGAAATCGAAAATGTCGGCGGCGAAGTCAACGCCGCCACGTCGACCGAGACGACGTCCTACTATGCCCGCGTCCTCAAGGACCATGTACCGCTGGCGGTCGACATTCTCGCCGACATCCTCACCGAATCCACTTTCGACGACGAGGAGCTGCGGCGCGAGAAGCAGGTGATCCTGCAGGAAATCGGCGCTGCCGACGACACCCCGGATGACGTGGTCTTCGACCGCTTCGCCGAGACCGCCTATCGCAACCAGACGGTCGGACGCCCGATCCTCGGCACCCCCGATACGGTCATGTCGTTTTCCGCCGGCCAGATCCGCCACTATCTCGGCCGCAATTACACGACCGACCGCATGTTCGTGGTCGCCGCCGGCGCCGTCGAACACGACGCGTTCGTTCGCCAGGTCGAGGAACGCTTCTCCTCGCTGCCGCGCACGCCGATCGCGACCCCGGTGCTCGAAACCGCCCGCTACACCGGCGGAGAAAGCCGCGAGACGCGCGACCTGATGGACGCGCAGGTCCTGCTCGGCTTCGAAGGCAAGGCCTATCACGCCCGCGACTTCTATTGCTCGCAGATCCTCGCCAACATCCTCGGCGGCGGCATGTCCTCCCGCCTCTTCCAGGAAGTGCGCGAACATCGCGGCCTCTGTTATTCGGTCTATGCCTTCCATTGGGGCTTTTCCGACACCGGTATCTTCGGTGTGCACGCGGCAACCGGTGGCGAGAACCTGCCGGAACTGATGCCCGTCATCGTCGACGAACTGCGCAAGTCCTCGATGAACATCGAGCAGCAGGAAATCGAGCGGGCCCGCGCCCAGATCCGCGCGCAGCTGCTGATGGGCCAGGAAAGCCCGGCCGCCCGCGCCGGCCAGATCGCCCGCCAGATGATGCTCTACGGCCGCCCGATCCCCAACGAAGAGCTGATGGAGCGCCTCTCCGGCATCACCATCGAGCGTCTGACCGACCTTGCCGGCCGGCTGTTCTTCGATACGACGCCGACGCTCTCGGCCATCGGCCCGCTGGAACAGCTCGCCCCGATGAACGACATCCTGTCGACATTGACCGGCAAGGCCGCCGTACCGCACGCCGTCGCCAGCTAAACAGGCCCAGATCATTTCATGGTTTCATCGAAACCGTGAAATGAACTTGCCGTTTCGAGGCTAGTGCATGTCTCCTTAAATCGACCTCGACTTAAGGACAAAGACATGCAGAAAATCAAAGTGCTGCAGCGACCTTTGCGCGTCTGACAAGACGCGTGGCGCTGCAGGCGACTCCTGGCGGAAAGCGTTTGCCACTTTTCCTGAAATTGCCCCGGGCCGCCGAGGACGCAAACACCGTATCCAAATGGTGAAGTCTTTGCGTCTTTTCGCAAATTCGGATTCGATTTGCGCGCAAAGTTGTGCAACGTTTCGGTTTGGACAGCGCAAAGGCGCGCTGCCGGGCGGATGATAAAAGGTTCCCGCACGCAAACTGGACGGCCTCGGAGGCAGCTATGACACGATCGGTTTTTCGGTTCCTGTCGCGGCAGCCGGAGGCGATCGAAATTGCCGACCAGAATTATCTGCTGCGGCTCCCGCGCTATGCCGATTATCGTCAATGGTACCAGCTCAGAAGCGAGAGCCGCGCCTTCCTGGAGCCTTGGGAACCATCCTGGCGTACTGACGAGATGACAGAGAGTTCCTTTCGCAGCCGGGTCATCCGCAACGAACAGGAATATTCGTCCGGCCAGGCCGTGCCGCTCTTTCTTTTCCACAAGCCAGACGAGACGCTGCTCGGGGGGCTGACCATCGGCCACATCCGCCGCGGCGCCGGGCAAAACTGCATGATCGGCTACTGGATGGGCGCGCGCCACGCCGGCAAGGGCCATATGTACGCGGCCCTGAGGCTCGCTATTCCCTACATCTTTTCGACCCTTGAGTTGCACCGTATTGAAGCAGCCTGTATTCCGGACAACTCAAGAAGCATCCGGCTCCTTGAAAAGGCCGGTTTTGAGCGTGAAGGCTACTTAAGACAGTACTTGAGAATCAATGGCCAGTGGCGAGACCACGTGCTCTTTTCTCTCCTGTCCGACGATGCCCTACCGAACAGGAATATGCCCCTTTGATGCCTCTAGCCCGCTCGCCCTTCGCTTGGTCAGCCTCGAAGCTGGCAGCGTTTCTAATTGCGCTCACGACGTTTTTCTGCGCGCTCGGCGGTGCGGCCCAGGCTCTGGAGCCGGTGAAGATTTCGCGCGAGGACACCGCGCTCGACCTGACGGCAACGACCGAGATCTACAGCGGCCGTAACGAGGCCTTCCAGGTCTCGACCGCGCCCGGAACCGACGGCATCGTGCGCCGCATCGAAGTGCGCTCCAGCAGCGAAGACCATCAGGGCGACTGGGCGGTGTTCGCGCTCGCCAACGTTTCGGCCGAACCGCTCGACCGCGTGATCGTGGCGCCGCATTTCCGGCTGGTGAATTCCAAGCTCTTCTGGCCGGATCTCGGCTCCAAGCGCATCCTTTCGATTACGCCCAGCGAAGGCTTCGCGCTCAGCCGCGAGCCGAGCGACGAGGCGGACGTCTTCCGTATCACGCTGGCGCCGGGCGTCATCATCACCTTCGTCGCCGAACTCGCGACGCCGGAGCTGCCACAAATCTATCTGTGGGAGCCGGACTCCTACAAGGACACGGTCAACGCCTTCACGCTCTACCGCGGCATCGTGCTTGGCATTGCCGGCCTGCTCGCGGTGTTCCTGACCATTCTTTTCGTCGTCAAGGGAACCTCGATGCTGCCGGCAACGGCGGCGCTCGCCTGGGCGGTTCTCGCCTATATCTGCGTCGATTTCGGCTTCCTGTCGAAGCTCATCAGCGTCACCGCAGGCGACGAACGAATATGGCGAGCGGGCACCGAGGTCTTCCTCGCGGCGGGCCTCGTGATCTTCCTGTTCACCTATCTCAATCTCAACCGCTGGCACCAGCATCTGGGTTACGCCACACTCGCCTGGATCCTGGGCCTCGGCCTGCTTTTCGGCGTCGCCGTCTATGATCCGGCAATTGCGTCCGGCATCGCCCGCCTCTCCTTCGCGCTGACGGCAACCGTCGGGATCGTGCTGATCGCCTATCTCGGCTTCAACCGCTACGACCGCGCAATCCTTCTGGTGCCGGCCTGGCTGCTCATACTCGTCTGGCTCTTCGGCGCGTGGCTGACCGTCACCGGCCAGCTCGCCAACGACATCGTGCAGCCGGCGCTCGGCGGCGGTCTCGTCCTCATCGTGCTCCTGATCGGCTTCACCGTCATGCAGCATGCGGTTGCCGGCAGCGGCTACCAGCAGGGCCTGTTCTCGGATCTCGAACGCCAGTCGCTCGCGCTCACCGGCTCCGGCGACACCGTCTGGGACTGGGACGTCGCGCGCGACCGCGTGGTGACCATGCCCGATATCTCGACGCAGCTCGGCTTGTCGCTCGGCAGCATGCACGGCCCCTTGCGCAACTGGTTGCCGCGGCTCCACCCTGATGACCGCGACCGCTTCCGGGCGACGCTCGACGTGCTTCTGGAGCGCCGCCGCGGCAAGCTCAATCATGAATTCCGCGTGCGCGCCGAGGACGGCCACTATCACTGGCTTTCCATTCGCGCCCGGCCAGTGCTCGGCGCCAACGGCGAAATCATCCGCTGTGTCGGCACTATCATCGACATCACCGAACAGCGCAATTCCGTGGAGCGTCTGCTGCACAACGCGCTGCTCGACAATCTGACCGGCCTTCCGAACCGCCAGGTCTTCCTCGACCGGCTGCAGGCGATCCTGCTGATGGCCGACGGCAGCAATTCGGTGCGCCCGACGGTGCTCGCAATCGACATCGACCGCTACAAGCAGGTCAATGATCTCCTGGGCATCGCCGCCGGCGACAACATCCTGATCGCCTTGACGCGACGGTTGCGGCGGCTCCTGCGCCCGCAGGACACGCTTGCCCGCCTCGGCGGCGACCAGTTCGGCCTGATCCTGATGTCGGAGCGCGATCCCGCCAAGGTCGCGGATTTCGCCGACGCGGTGAGCAAGGCGATCATGGTGCCGCTCAACTACGGCAACCGCGAAATCAACCTGACGGCTTCGATCGGCCTCGTCTCCTGGCTCGACCAGGAGCAAAGCGCAGCAGGCCTGCTCGACGATGCCGAGCTCGCCATGTTCCGGGCGAAAAAGGAAGGCGGCAATCGTGTCGAGCCCTTCCGCCCTGCTTTCCGTACTTCTGGATCGGACCGGCTTCAGCTCGAAGCCGATCTCAAGCGGGCGATCGAACGCAAGGAGCTCTCGCTGGTCTATCAGCCGATCGTCCGGCTGAATGATGCCGAGATCGCCGGTTTCGAAGCGCTGATGCGCTGGGATCATCCGAAGCGCGGCAACATCTCGCCGACCGAGTTCATTCCGATTGCCGAGAATTCCGACCTCATCAACCAACTCGGCATGTTCGCCTTCGACAAGGCAACGAGCGATCTGACGGAATGGCAAGTCCAGGCCGGCGACCTGCCGATCTTCGTCTCGATCAACCTTTCGAGCGCGCAGCTGCTCAACAACGAGCTCTACGACGACGTCCGCGCAATTCTCACCAAAAACCGCTGCGATCCGGGCAAGGTGAAGATGGAACTGACGGAATCGCTGGTGATGGAAAATCCCGAGCAGGCCCGTCTCGTCCTCGAAAAGCTGAAGGAAGCCGGATTGAAACTGGCACTCGACGACTTCGGTACCGGCCATTCGTCGCTTTCCTACCTCACCCGCTTCCCCTTCGACACGATCAAGATCGACAAAGCGCTGGTGCGCGACCCGAGCGACAAGCGCGGCATCCTGCTGCGCTCGGTGATCACCATGGCGCGTGAGCTCGACATGCAGGTGGTGGCCGAGGGTATCGAATCCGAAGACGATGCAATCCAGCTTTCACAGATGGGCTGCGACTACGGACAGAGCTTCCTCTTCGGCCCGCCGATCGGCTCGGAATCGATCCAGCGACTGTTGAAGGAGCGCTTTCCGCTGATGAAGCGGGCGTGAGTTCGGCAACACGACGCCGCTCAGCGCGCAGATCGCCATAAGCCCGTCGGCCACAGCCCGGCGGGCTTTTCATTTCAGTATGAATGATTGAAGAACGCCGGCTAAGACGGCGATCAGGCGTGACCTGCGTCCACCGAGAGCATCGCGGCCGACACGCCCATCAGCGCCAGCGCCCGGTCGTATTTGTCGTCCAGCGCCTTGTCGAAGATCAGTTCCTCGCGTGCCGGGCTCGTGAGCCAGCCGTTCTGGGTGATTTCCGCCTCGAGCTGCCCCGGACCCCAGCCGGCATAGCCGAGCATCATCGTCGCCCTGACTGGCCCCTCCCCGCGCGAAATGGCGCGGACGATATCAAGCGTTGCCGTCAGGCAGATGTCATCGCTGACCGGAATGCTGGAATCGCTCAGATAGTCGTCGGAATGCAGCACGAAGCCGCGCCCGGTCTCAACCGGTCCGCCGGCCTGAATCTGGAAGTCTCGTGTCATCTGCGGAAGCCGGATCGCCTCTTCCTCGTCGAGAATATCGAGGTGGAGCAACACGTCCGGAAAGGTCAGTTGTTGAGGCCGATTGAGCACAAAGCCCATCGCGCCGTCGTCTGAATGGGCACAGATGAAGATCACCGTGCGGGCGAAATTGGCATCAAACATTCCCGGCATGGCGATCAGGAATTGACCGTCAAGGAAACCTCGCTCCCGTCTCTTCTGCGCCATCGGAGTCGACATCATGGGAACAGCCTACCAATTCACCGCGAAATGAAAAGCGCCTCAGCGTCGCGGCCGGGAAATATTGCACGCACGACGTTCACTTCGCCGTGTCCGATCAAGCGATTATGATCGTTGCTCTCTTCGCAGCGTCTGGAGCAGCATCGGCAAAAGCGATATTGCTTCCGACATGATCCAGCGCTCCACACATCAGAACATGGCCCAGTTCATTGGCGCGGCAAGCCTCATCGCCGCTTTTTTTCTTACCGTCGCTGCACAGGCGGCCACCAGCGATTGGGTGACCTCTCCAGGCGGCATGATCCGCCTCGTCGCAGCCCAACCCAGGCAAGATGGCACGATCCCCGCAACGCTCGAAGTCAAGCTCAACGCTGGCTGGAAGACCTATTGGCGCGAGCCGGGCGCAAGCGGCATCCCTCCGCAGGTGACGATCGATCCGGCGAGCGGCGTCGTACTCGAGAAGGTCGGCTTCCCCGTGCCGAAGGCGTTCGACGATGGTGTCGTGCGCTACGTCGGCTACGACAAGTCGGTCGCTTTCCCGCTGACGCTGAAGCGCGTCCAGGGCACGGGCGACGTCAATATTCGCGCCTCGGTGTTTCTCGGCATCTGCGAGGACATCTGCATCCCGGTTCAGGGCGAGTTGACGCTGGCGCTGAAGCAGGGCGATTTCGACAATCCGCTCGACAGCGCGCGCATCGATGACGCCGTTGCCGCCCTGCCGGAAGCGCCTTCCAAGGACTTTGCCGTCACGGCGAGCCGCTATGATGCGGAAAAAACCGAGCTGCACCTCTCCGTGCACTTGCCTGATGGCGCGGACCATCCGGAGCTGTTTTTGGCCGGCCCCTCCGGCGTTTCCTTCGGCAAGCCCGAGATCTCGACCGAGGGCGAGACGGGCCTCAGCGCAGCCGTCCCGGTTCGCCTCTCCGGCAAGGACAGGGAACTCAAGGGCAAGCCGATCGTTGTCACCATACGGACCAAGGGCCGCAGCATGGAGACGACCCTTGCCTTTGATTAGGCCGCATCTATAGTCCGCCGAGTTCTCCGACGAGTGCGGAGAAGTGAAGACGCAAGCAACGCAAGGAGAGTGCCGTGACCATTACCGTCGGAGACAAACTGCCAGCCGCAACCTTCAAGGAAAAAACCGCCGACGGTCCGGTGGAGGTCACCACCGATCAGCTCTTCGCGGGCAAGCGCGTCGTGCTCTTCGCCGTTCCAGGTGCCTTCACGCCCACCTGCTCGCTCAACCATCTGCCAGGTTACCTCGAAAACCGCGACGCGATCCTTGCCCGCGGCATCGACGATATCGCCGTCGTCTCGGTCAACGACCTGCATGTGATGGGTGCCTGGGCAACCGCATCCGGCGGCATGGGCAAAATCCACTTCCTTTCCGACTGGAACGCCGCTTTCACCAAGGCACTCGGCATGGACATCGACCTGTCGGCCGGCACGCTTGGCGTCCGCTCGAAGCGCTATTCGATGCTGGTGGAAGACGGCGTGGTGAAGTCGCTCAATCTCGAAGAAAGCCCGGGACAGGCGACCGTTTCCGGCGCTGCGGCGATGCTCGAGCAGCTCTGAGCGCAGAAGTATGTGCAAATGGAAACGGGCCTCAACGGGCCCGTTTTTCATTTCACGAGAAGAGAGTCCGGACGGCGCCCCTTCTTGTAGGGTTCCATGCCCTTGCGGGCGAGCTCGTCGGCGCGCTCGTTTTCCGGATGGCCGGCATGGCCCTTGACCCAGTGCCACGTCACCTTGTGACGGCGGTTGGCTTCGTCCAGCGCCTGCCAGAGTTCGCCATTCTTCACCGGTTTCTTGTCCGCGGTTTTCCAGCCGTTCTTCTTCCAGCCGTGGATCCACTTGGAGATGCCGTCCATCACATATTTGCTGTCGGTATGGAGATCGACCTCACAGGCACTTTTCAGCGCATCGAGCGCCGAGATCGCCGCCATCAGTTCCATGCGGTTGTTGGTCGTCTCGGCTTCGCCGCCGGAGAGTTCCTTTTCCACCTCGCCGTAACGCAGCACGGCGCCCCAGCCACCCGGCCCCGGATTGCCGGAGCAGGCACCGTCCGTGAAGATGTCGACGTGTTTCATGCCCGGCCCTCTTCGCGTCTCAGGCCGTATTCAGCGCTCGAAGCGATGGCGCGGTGGAAGCGGATCTTCGTCAGATATTCGAGCGGATCTTTCTTGACCACGAGCGCGCCGGCAGGCGTCATCAGCCAATCATAGAGCCGCGTCAGGAAGAAGCGCAGCGCCGAGCCGCGGCAGAGCAGCGGCAGGGCGTCGACCTCCGCCGGCGTCAGCTTGCGCACGCTCTCGTAGCCCGAAAGCATCGCCATGCCCTTGGTAATGTTGTAGGAGCCGTTTTTCTCGAAGCACCAGGAATTCAGGCAGACGGCAACGTCATAGGCGAGATAGTCGTTGCAGGCGAAGTAGAAGTCGATCAGGCCGGAAAGCTGGTCGCCGAGGAAGAAGACATTGTCCGGGAAGAGATCGGCGTGGATGACGCCATCCGGCAAGGACTGCGGCCAATGACGTTCCAGATGCTCGAGTTCCGCCGATATCTCGTCCTTGAGACCCGACTGCACCTCGTCCGCGCGCGCCTCTGAATTGACCCAGAGTGGCCGCCAGCCGCCAACCGAAAGCGCATTGGTGCGCTTCAGCGCGAAGCCTTCGCCGGCAAGATGCATGGCGGCAAGCGCCTTGCCGACCTCGTGGCAGTGTTTTGCCTCGGGCTTCCTTAGCCACATGCCTTCGAGGAAAGTGATGACGGCGGCGGGGCGACCGGAGAGCTCGCCGAGCAATTTACCATCGGCCCGCGGCAGCGGTAGCGGGCAGGACAGGCCGCCGTCGGCCAGATGGTGCATCAATCCCAGGAAGAATGGCAGGTCATCGGCGTTCACCCGCTTTTCGTAAAGCGTGAGAATGTAGGAGCCCTTGGTCGTGTGCATCAGGAAATTGGAATTCTCGACGCCCTCGGCGATCCCCTTGTAGGAGGTCAGCTGGCCGACGTCATAGGCGGTGAGAAAACGGGAGAGATCGTCTTCCGTGATATCGGTGTAAACTGCCAAGGGCTTCCACTCTCAAGAAATGCGGGCAAGAAATGTGATTATTCGCCGTTGACGAAGGCCATGTCGGCTGATGTCAGCGGCACATGGCGGATCTCGCGGTTGACGAGGAAGTTTTCGTTTTCCTCGACCGTATCGGCAAGTTCCACCTTCGCGTCGTAACGTTCGCGGAATGCCTCGATGATCTCGTTGACGATCACTTCGGGCGCCGAGGCGCCGGCCGACAGACCTACCGTCGAGATATCGCCCATCGCATCCCAGTCGATTTCCGATGCACGCTGCACCAGCACGGACTTCTTCGCGCCGGCCCGCAGCGCCACTTCGACCAGTCGCTTGGAATTGGAAGAGTTGGGGGCGCCGACGACGAGGAACAGGTCGCAACCCGGCGCTGCCTGCTTCACCGCCTCCTGGCGGTTGGTGGTGGCGTAACAGATCGAATCTGCAGCCGGCGCCGTCAGGTTTGGAAAGCGCTCGTGCAGCCGCTTGATAACGCCGGCCGTGTCGTCGACCGACAGCGTCGTCTGGGTGACGAAGCCGAGATTGTCCGGGTCCGGCGGCTGGTAGACGTCGGCATCTTCGACCGTTTCGACGAGCGACACGGCGCCTTCAGGCAATTGCCCCATGGTACCGATCACCTCCGGATGGCCGGCATGGCCGATCAGCACGACGTGGCGGCCAAGGCGGTGATGGCGCATCGCCTGCTTGTGGACCTTGGAGACCAGCGGGCAGGTGGCGTCGAGATAGAAGAGATTGCGGGCGTCAGCATCCGCGGGCACTGATTTCGGCACGCCATGGGCCGAGAAGACCACCGGCTGCTTGCGGTGCTCCTGCGGGATCTCGTCGAGCTCTTCGACGAAGATCGCGCCCTTGGCCTCAAGGCCCTCGACGACATAGCGATTGTGCACGATTTCGTGGCGGACATAGACGGGCGCGCCGAACTCCTTCAGCGCCAGGACGACGATCTGGATCGCCCGGTCGACGCCGGCGCAAAAACCGCGCGGCCCGCAGAGGCGAATGGTGATCGGGGATTTTGCTGCCGCTGATGATGCCATGGATCAGAATGCCAATAGAAGGAAAACAAGCGCTGCGATCGCCGGGCCGCCCTGGATTAAGAGGATGCGCGGCTTGACCGACCACGCGCCATATATAGCGGCAACGATCACGCACACAAGGAAGAACACCTTCAGCTCGAAGGCAAAGGACGGTTCCGACTGGATCAACGACCAGAATAGGCCGGCCGCGAGAAAACCGTTGTAAAGCCCCTGGTTCGCCGCAAGGACGCGTGTTGTCTCCGCTTGCTCCGGCGTCATGCGGAAGACAGCCCTCCCCCGAGATCCTGTCCACAGGAACATCTCGAGCACGAGAAAGCCGACATGCAGCAAGCCCGTCAACGCAATCAGAGTGTTCGCGATAATCGCCATCCTTGTTCCCCGCTGTCGATCCCTTCAGCAGGGTTAGCACGGCGGCGCCGTCCGGGCTATCGCCCGCGGCGCGCCACGTAAATGCCGCTGACCAGCACCAAAGCTGCCGCCAGCCCATACCAGGTCAGGGCGTATTGCAGATGGTTGTTGGGCAGGTCGAACTGGGTGACGCCGCCGATCGGCAGGCCGCCAGGGTTGGGTGTCGCATCGGCATCGACGAACATCGGCAGCACCTTGTCGCCGGGAAGCCCTACCGACGACGCCATTGTGTCGAGATCCTTCCAATAGAAGATGTTCTTGGCGAGATCATTGTCCGGAACGAGCGACGACGGCTTTTCGGTGAGCTTCGGCCTTGCAAGACCGTGGACACCGACGAAGGCCGGAAGCTCGCCCGCAAGACGGGTCGACGAATCCTTCTGTTCGAAGGGTACGAAGCCGCGATTGACGAAGAGCACGCGGCCATCGTCGAGCGTCAACGGCGTGAAGACGTAATAGCCGGTGCGGCCGTTAAAGGTCGCGAAGAAATGCCGCTCCTTGCTGTGATCGAAGGTGCCTGTAGCCGTGACGGTGCGGTAATCGATATCCACGCCGTCAGCGAGCATCTTCTCGATGTCGCCAAGCGACACCGGAGGCGCCGACCGACGCTCCTGGATCGCGGTCAGCAGGCCTTCCTTCCAGTGCAGCCGCTGCATCTGCCAGGTGCCGAGCGAGATAAGGATGGCGAAGGCGACGGCGAGCAATAGGAAGGCGCCGAGGCGTCCGAGGAGGCCGCGCTTCTTGACTTCGATCTCAGCCACGGTCGATTTCGCCCGGGCGCGCATTGTTGCGGTACTGCAGGTTGATCAGGACGCCCTTCAGCATGCGTGTCAGCGCGAGGCTGAGGATGGTCGCGAGCGGGATCCACAACAGGAAATGCAGCCACAGCGGTGGGTTGAAGTTGACCTCCGCCCAAAGCGCCGCGCCAACGACGACGAAGCCGACGATCAGGATGACGAAGACCACCGGGCCATCGCCGGCATCGGCAAAGCGATAGTCCAGGTCGCAGCTTGTGCAGGCCGGTTTGACCTTGAGGAAGCCGTCGAACAGCCTGCCCTGGCCGCATCGCGGGCAAAGCCCCTTGATCCCTGTCATCACCGGGTCCACCGGCGGGAAATGTGCCTTGTCTTCGCTCACGGCTTGATCTCGATCGGTGTGTTGTTGGGGACCATCGTCCAGATTTCTTCCATTTCGGCATTGGTAACGGCAATGCAGCCATTCGTCCAATCGAAGCGCTGCGTCAAAAACGCCAGCCAACCGAAATAATTGGGCTGGCCATGGATCATGATCATGCCGCCGGGATCGACCCCATTTGCGACCGCGGCCTTGGTATCTTCCGGTGCCGGATAGGAGACGTGGATGGACTTGTAGTAGCCGCTTCCCGGATTGCGCCAATCGAGGAGATAGAGCCCTTCCGGCGTCCTCTCGTCGCCTTCCTGCCGCTTGTGACCAACGGGGTTTCCGCCGAGCGCGACCGCATATTCGCGGATCAACTGGCCACCGTGGAAGAGCTGCAAGAGCCGCCGTTCCTTGTGGACGACGACCCTATCCGCAACGTCGGCCGCCGCAGCCGAGACGGAGCCGGCCAGCACCGCCATGACCATGATCGACGCAACCCGCATTTCGCACCCCCGTCGCGTTGCCATCATCACAAGCCACCAAAAGAACAAGGCGGCTGCATGGCTGCAACCGCCCTGTTCATAAAGATCGAGATGCTCGCGCTATCAGCCGTGAGCGATCGGCGCACCCCAGCTGCCCCAGATGTAGATGGAGAAGAAGAGGAAGAGCCAGACGACGTCAACGAAGTGCCAGTACCAGGCAGCCGCTTCGAAGCCGAAGTGCTGCTTGGGCGTGAAATCGCCGCGCAGGGCACGGATGAGGCAGACGAGCAGGAAGATCGTGCCGACCAGAACGTGGAAGCCGTGGAAGCCGGTCGCCATGAAGAAGGTCGCGCCGTAGATCGAGTCCTTGAAGGCGAACGGAGCGTGGGCGTATTCGTAGCCCTGAACGAAGGAGAACAGCACGCCGAGCGCGACCGTCAGCATCAGGCCCGAGATCAGGCCCTTGCGGTCGTTGTGCAGGAGCGCGTGATGTGCCCAGGTGACCGTCGTGCCCGAAAGCAGCAGGATGACGGTGTTGTAGAGCGGCAGGTGCCACGGATCGAGCACTTCGATGCCCTTCGGCGGCCAGACGCCGCCGGTGAAGGTGGCGCGGGTTGCCTGGATGGCTTCGCCCGGGAACAGGCTCGCATCGAAGAAGGCCCAGAACCAGGCCACGAAGAACATCACTTCCGAAGCGATGAACATGATCATGCCGTAGCGCAGGTGCAGCGACACGACGCGGGTGTGGTGGCCCTCATGCGCTTCCTTCACCGTGTCCGACCACCAGCCGAACATGGTGTAAAGAACGATGATGAGACCGGCGAGCAGGATCCAGACGTTGGCGAGCTCGAGGCCGAAGATCTTCAGCGAGCTGCCCGCGAGGTAGCGCATGTAGCAGATGCCGCCGAACGCCATGACGAAGGCGCCGATCGATGCAAGCAACGGCCAGGGGCTCGGGTCGATGATGTGGTAGTCGTGATTCTTCTGATGCGCACCGGCCATGTCAGTAATCCCCGAAATGTCTCTCTCTTGTCGCCCTTCCGGCATAGCCGAAAAGGACCTCCAGTCAAAGTTTGTTCTCTTGCGTCTTCACCTGCGCCACCGGTTTCGACGGTTCGCGTGGGTAGAAGGTGTAGGAAAGCGTCAACGTCTTGATGTCCTTGGTCTCCACCGCCTTGACGATCTCCGGATCGACGAAGAATACCACCGGCATCTCCATCTCCTCTCCCGGCTGCAGCGTCGTCTCGGTGAAGCAGAAGCACTGTACCTTGTTGAAATAGGCACCGGCCTGCATCGGCGTGACGTTGAAGGTCGCCTGGCCCGTCGTCGGCTTCGACGACAGGTTCTTCGCCCGGTACATCACCTGCACGGTTTCACCGATGCGGATATCGATGTCGCGCTGGACCGGCTTGAACTCCCAGGGCAGACCGCCCGAGGTGTTCGCGTCGAAGGTGACCCTCACCTTCTCGTCCAGGATTACGTCCGAAGCCTGCTCGACGCGCTGCGTCGTACCGTTATAGCCGGTGACGCGGCAGAACATGTCGTAGAGCGGCACGGCGGCATAGGCCATGCCGACCATGCCGGCGACGAAGGCAAGGCAAGTGCCGACGACGACGCGGTTCGAGCGCTGTTTGGGCGTGGTTTCCGATGAACTCGTCATGCCATCCCGCCTCAGTTGACCATGCCGTTGCCGAACTTGATCAGCGTGACGATGTAGAACAGGACGACAAGCCCGAAGAGGACGAAGCCGAGCGCGATGTTGCGACCGCGGCGCGATTTCTTCTGGGCATCAGTGAGCTTGACGGTTTCCATCAGGCAATACTCCCGGCGTGCAGCCAGATATTGACGATCAGGTGATCCGCCATCAGGGCGGAGAAGATCACGAACAGATACATGATCGAGAAGGCAAACAGCTTCTTGGCGGGCAGCATGCGCTCATCCGCTTCCGGCATGCGCAGCACGCCGATCGAATACCAGATGAAGCCGAGACCGAGTGCCGCTGCCACGAGGCCGTAACCGATGCTCGCGAAACCGAGCAAGGTGGGACAGATACCGATCAGCGCGGTCAGCACGGCATAGATGACGATCTGCTTCTTGGTGGTCGCCTGGCCGCAGACATTCGGCATCATCGGCACGCCGACGGCGCCATAGTCGCCCATCTTGAAGAGGGCAAGCGCCCAGAAGTGGGCTGGCGTCCACAGGAAGGTAATCAGGAAGAGAACGATGCTTTCGATCGAGACGGCGCCGGTGACACAGGCCCAGCCGATCATCGGCGGGAAAGCACCGGCCGCACCGCCGATGACGATGTTCTGCGGCGTCGAGCGCTTCAGCCACATCGTGTAGATGACCACGTAGAAGAATATGGTGAAGGCGAGCAACCCGGCTGCGAGCCAATTGACGGCGAGCCCGAGGATGATCACGGAAAAGGCGGAGAGCGTCAGACCGAAAGCCAGCGCTTCCTGCGGCAGGATCTTGCCTGCCGGGATCGGGCGCTTGGCGGTACGGCTCATGACTGCGTCGATATCGGCGTCATACCACATGTTCAGCGCACCGGAGGCGCCGGCGCCGACGGCGATGCAGAGAATAGCGATGAAGCCGATGAAGGGATTGATGTGGCCCGGCGCGAGCACCAGCCCGGCGAGTGCCGTAAAGACGACGAGGGACATGACACGTGGCTTCAGAAGCTCGAAATAATCGCGCGCAGAGGCTTCGGACAGGCGCGCAACGCCTTCCATGCCGACTGCTTCGTGATTGTCGATGACCGTCATGTCGTGTCCCTGTGCAAGTCCCGGCCGCAATGGCCGTGTGTCGCCGGTTTCCCGGCGGGGTGAAGCCGCCGGAACCGGCGGCTTCTGTTCGTTGCCCGTCACTTGATGCGCGGGAGCTGCTCCCACTGGTGGAACGGCGGCGGCGAAGACAGCTGCCATTCCAGAGTGTTCGCGCCCTCGCCCCACGGGTTGTCGCCTGCGACGCGCTTCTTGGCGAAGGCTTCGAAGACGCCGAAGAGGAAGATCAGCACGCCGACGGCTGCGATGTAGGAGCCGTAGGACGAAACCATGTTCCAGCCGGCATAGGCGTCCGGATAGTCGATGTAGCGGCGCGGCATGCCGGCGAGGCCGAGGAAGTGCTGCGGGAAGAAGATCAGGTTCACGCCAATGAACATGACCCAGAAGTGCAGCTTGCCGACGAACTCGGAGTACATGTAGCCGGTCATCTTCGGGAACCAGTAGTACCAGGCCGCGAAGATCGCGAACACGGCGCCGAGCGACAGAACGTAGTGGAAGTGAGCAACCACGTAGTAGGTGTCGTGCAGCGAACGGTCGAGGCCGGCGTTGGCGAGCTGAACGCCCGTGACGCCACCGACGGTGAACAGGAAGATGAAGCCGATCGCCCAGACCATCGGGGTCGTGAAGCGGATCGAACCACCCCACATCGTCGCGATCCACGAGAAGATCTTAACGCCGGTCGGAACAGCGATAACCATCGTCGCGAAGACGAAGTAGCGCTGCGTGTCGAGCGACATGCCGACGGTGTACATGTGGTGCGCCCACACGATGAAGCCGACAGCGCCGATCGCGACCATGGCGTAGGCCATGCCGAGGTAGCCGAAGATCGGCTTGCGCGAGAAGGTGGAAACGATGTGGCTGACGATGCCGAAGCCCGGCAGGATCAGGATGTACACTTCCGGGTGACCGAAGAACCAGAACAGGTGCTGGAACAGGATCGGGTCGCCGCCGCCTTCAGGCGCGAAGAAGGCCGTGCCGAAGTTGCGGTCGGTGAGCAGCATGGTGATGCCGCCTGCCAGAACCGGCAGCGAGAGCAGCAGCAGGAAGGCGGTGATCAGAACCGACCAGGCAAAGAGCGGCATCTTGTGCAGCGTCATGCCCGGAGCGCGCATGTTCAGGATCGTGGTGATGAAGTTGATCGCACCGAGGATCGAGGATGCGCCGGCGATGTGCAGGCCGAGGATCACGAAATCCATGGCCGGCCCGGGCATGCCCGATGTCGAGAATGGCGGATAGATCGTCCACCCGCCGCCTGCACCATAGGCACCGGCCGGTCCCTCGACGAACATCGACAGGAGCACCAGCAGGAAGGCCGGGATGATCAGCCAGAAGGAGATGTTGTTCATGCGCGGGAACGCCATGTCCGGCGCACCGATCATGATCGGAACCATCCAGTTGGCGAAGCCGCCGATCAGCGCGGGCATGACCATGAAGAAGATCATGATGAGCGCGTGCGCGGTCGTGAACACGTTGAACATGTGCTTGCCGCCGTCGATGGCAGCATCACCCTCGAAGCCGTAGACCATCTGCGCCAGACCGTGGAAGATCTGGATGCCCGGCTCCTGCAGTTCGGCGCGCATGAACACCGAGAGCGTGCCGCCGATGATGCCCGCGAAAATCGCGAAGATCAGGTACAGCGTGCCGATGTCCTTGTGGTTGGTCGACAGGAACCAGCGCTGAAAGAAGCTCAGAGGCTTATGCGCATGGTCTGCGTGGCCATGATCGGAGTGATCATGGCGTTGATCGTGATGAACGGCTGTTCCAGCCATGGGTCGAGCTCCCCTTCCGATTACTGTGCGGCGTTTGCGGCGACGTCGACGGTCTTGGCCGCATCGATGGACGCCATGAGCGCCTTGTTCGCATCGCCGAGATTGGTAGCGGCGGCTGCGAGCCAGGTGTCGTATTTTTCCTGCGAAACAACGCGGATCGCGATCGGCATATAGGCGTGATCCTTGCCGCAGAGCTCGGAACACTGGCCGTAGTACAGACCTTCGCGGTCAGCCTTGAACCAGGTTTCGTTCAGGCGGCCGGGAACGGCATCGATCTTCACGCCGAAGGCAGGCATTGCGAAGGCATGGATCACGTCGGCGGCGGTGACGAGGACACGAACCGTCTTGCCGACCGGAATGACAACTTCGTTGTCGACGGCGAGCAGGCGCGGATATTCCTTCTTGTCTTCCTTGCCGAGGGCGGCGCGATCTTCATCCTTCACCAGCAGGCTGTCGAAGGAGAGCGGGCTTTCGCCGACTTCATATTCATAGGACCAGTACCACTGGTTGCCGGTCGCCTTGACCGTCAGGTCCGGATTGGCCGGCGGCGTGAGCTGCGCGGTCAGGAGCTGGAAGGACGGAATGGCGAGGAAAAGAAGCACGATGACCGGACCGACGGTCCAGACGACTTCGATGGCGGTGTTGTGGCTGGTCTTGGAGGGAACCGGGTTAGCACTCTCGCGGAACTTGACCACGACGATGATCAGCAGGAGGAGAACGAAGAGGGTGATCGGAATGATGAACCACAGGGTATAATGTTCAAACCACGTGATTTCTTCCATGATGCCCGTAGCGGCCGACTGAAAGTTCGTCTGCCAATCGACAGGCTTGTCAGCAAAGGCGCTCGAAGCAAAAAGCAGACAGGCAAGCGCTGCCAGAACTGCATAAGCCTTGTTTTTCACAATATGTCTCCCCAATGCGCTTGATCAGGATCAAACCGGAACGCAGAATCCCTGCGATACTGCTGCGCTTCAAACCACAGTTTGTCCGATGCCGCAACATCTGACCAATCAACCCCATGCGGCATTTTTGCACAAACGCATCTTTTCACACAGGCACCCCTTAGAAGCCGTCACGAATCGACTTATATGACGTCTTCCGCGCCCCTAAACGCGCGATCGCACGCGGTTCGCGCGGCAACACACAGGATAGGGCGTTAACCCGCCCAATTTCCGCCATATGACGCTGGAATGTGCCCCGCAGGGCTTTTCATTTATTCCCGCGCGCTTCAAGAATAGCCCTGATGATTCGACGTTTTGAGGTTTACATGGGCCTGCCCCTCTTTTCGCGACTGTCGGCCTTCGCCGCCTTCGGCCTTGCCGTTCTCGCTCTCCCCGCTCAGAGCCTGGCCCAGCAGCCCGCCGGAACACCCGGCACGGTCAAGTCCAACCACGGCGCGTGGTCGATCGTTTGCGATCAGCCGGCAGGCGCATCCACCGACCAGTGCGCGCTGATGCAGAACGTCATTGCCGAGGACCGGCCGGAAGTCGGCCTGTCGGTGGTCGTGCTGAAGACGGCGGACCGCAAGGCGAAGATCCTGCGCGTGCTCGCTCCGCTCGGCGTGCTGCTGCCAAACGGCCTCGGCCTCAACGTCGACGGCAAGGATATCGGCCGCGCCTACTTCGTGCGCTGCTTCTCCGACGGCTGCTATGCGGAAGTCGTGCTTGAAGATGAATTGCTGAAGACCTTCCGCTCCGGCGCGACGGCGACCTTCATCGTCTTCCAGTCGCCGGAAGAAGGCATCGGCATCCCGGTCGATCTCAAGGGCTTCGGCGAAGGCTACGACGCGTTGCCCTGACCGGTCGCCGGACCCCACACAAACAAGACACAGGGCCGCGCTTCGAGCGCGGCTTTTTTATTGGCAGCCGCCGGCACAAACGACAAAGCCCGGATCGACGATCCGGGCTTTGTCGTATTCAGAGACGTCAAGCTTTAGATGATGTCGGTTCCGGCGATCTTGATGCCGAAGCCTTCGAGGCCGACATAGTGGCGCTCCCGCGAGGCAAGAAGGCGGATAGAGCTGATGCCGAGATCTTTCAGGATCTGGGCGCCGAGGCCGATTTCCAGCCATTCGTTCTCGCGTGCCTGTGCCTCGTCATGTGCTTCACGATCGTGTTTGCCCTTGCGGGCCGTTTGCGACACGCCGACGCCGACCGATCCTTCGCGCAGGTAGACGATGACCCCCCTGCCCTCGTCGGCCATGCGCTTCATGATGCGATCGATCTGGCAGTCCTTGCCGAACACGTCGGCGCCGACATTTTCGAGATGCAGGCGGACCGGAATGTCAACGCCATCGCGAATATCGCCGAAGACGACGGCGAGATGCTGCATCGGATCCCAGGGCAGCGAATAGGAATGCCCCTTGGCCGCACCGTAGGGCGTTTCGATATCGAAGGATCCGCCCTGCTCGATCAGGGTTTCCTTGCGCTGGCGGTAGGCGATGAGGTCGGCGACCGAAACCTGTTTCAGCCCATGGGTCTCGCCAAAGCTCGCGACCTGCGGTCCGCGCATGACGGTGCCGTCATCGTTGACGAGTTCGCAGATGACGCCGATCGGCGGCAGGCTTGCGAGCTTGCAGAGGTCGACGGCGGCTTCCGTGTGACCGGAGCGCATGAGAACGCCGCCTTCGCGGGCGACCAACGGGAAGATGTGGCCCGGGCGAACGAAGTCCGTCGGCCCGACATTGGGGTTGGCGAGGTTGCGCACCGTCAACGTACGGTCATCGGCGGAAATGCCGGTCGTGGTGCCGTGCTTGAAATCGACCGAGACGGTGAAGGCCGTCGTATGGGCAGAATCGTTTTCAGCAACCATGGCATTGAGGTTGAGGCGTTTCGCCTCCTCGCGCGGCATCGGCGTGCAGACGATGCCCGACGTGTGGCGCACGATGAAGGCCATCTTCTCCGGCGTGCAATGCACCGCGGCGACGATCAAATCGCCCTCGTTCTCGCGGCCGTCATCATCGGTCACGACAACGATTTCGCCGGCCTCGAAGGCGCGGATGGCGTCGACGACACGCTTCTGGTCATAGGACATGGTGCTCTTCCCGAAATAGAGGGCGAATTACTTACAGCGCCGCGCGTCTCGTAGACGAGCAAAGGTCGCTGTAACACTTTAAGTTGCTGCATAATTTTGTCCTTAAATCGATTCCGATTTAAGGAATTATGCAGTAAACCGGCCGGTCTGGCCGCGGTCACGCAGGTAGTGATCGGCGATCGTGCAGGCAAGCATCGCCTCGCCGATCGGCACGGCGCGGATGCCGACGCAGGGGTCGTGGCGGCCCTTGGTGCGGACATCGACTTCCTTGCCATCGCTGTCGACCGAGCGGCGCTCGGTGAGGATCGACGACGTCGGCTTGATGGCAAAACGCGCGATCACGGGTTCGCCGGTGGCGATGCCGCCGAGAATACCGCCGGCATGATTGGAGAGGAAGACCGGCTTGCCGTCGGCGCCGATGCGCATCTCGTCGGCGTTCTCCTCACCGGTGATCTCGGCCGCACCGAAGCCGTTGCCGATCTCGACGCCTTTGACGGCGTTGATCGACATCAGGTTGGAGGCAATGTCCTGATCGAGCTTGGCATAGATCGGCGCGCCGATGCCGGCGGGCACGCCCTCGGCGACCACTTCGACGACGGCGCCGATCGAGGAGCCGGCCTTGCGGATGCCGTCGAGATATTCCTCCCAAACCGGCACGATCTCCGGATCCGGCGCGAAGAAGGGGTTGTTGCCCACCTCGGCCCAATCCCAGTTGGCCCGGTTGATCTTGTGTTTGCCGATCTGGACGAGGGCGCCGCGCACGACGAGCCCCGGAACGACCTTGCGGGCGATGCCGCCGGCGGCAACGCGCGCCGCGGTCTCGCGCGCCGAGGAACGGCCGCCGCCGCGATAGTCGCGGATGCCGTATTTCAGATCATAGGTGTAGTCGGCGTGGCCAGGACGGTAACGCTTGGCGATCTCGGAATAGTCCTTCGAACGCTGGTCGGTGTTCTCGATCAGCATGGAGATCGGCGTCCCGGTCGAGATCATCGTCTCGCCGTCCTCGTCGAACATCACGCCGGAGAGCACCTTGACGAGATCATCCTCGCGGCGCTGCGTCACGAAACGCGACTGCCCGGGCTTGCGCTTGTCGAGCCAGGCCTGAAGTTCGGCGAGCGTGAAACGGACGCCGGGCGGGCAACCATCCACCACGCAGCCAAGCGCCGGGCCGTGGCTTTCGCCCCAGGTGGTGACGCGGAAGAGGTGACCGAAAGTGTTATGCGACATGAAGGCTACCGGACCTTAAGCAAGCAACGGCCGTACGTTTTTCGTACACGGATGCCCTCTCTTAGTGGAAAGCCGGGGACGGGGAAAGACTTTTGCGCCTGCCGCCGTCGCTTCGTCACGATGCCAGGCGCAGGCCGCGGTCGGTCGCAAAGGCGAGGAACTTCTCCGCGCTCAACGGCCGGGAGAAGGCATAGCCCTGCAGGACGTCGCAGCCGAGGATGCCGAGCATCTCCGCATGTGCCATCGTCTCGACACCTTCGGCAACGGTCTCGATGTTGAGCGAGCGGGCGATCTCGATGATCGAACGGACCAGGGCCTGCTCCCGCCGCGCGCTCAGAACCGGAACGACGAGCTGCCGATCGATCTTCAGCCGCTTCGGCTTGATCTTCAGCAGGCTGACGATCGAGGTATGACCGGTGCCGAAGTCATCGAGCTCGATATCGATGCCGAGTTTCTTGATACCTTCGATGTTGGTGGCAACGATGTCGTCGCTCTCGTCGAGGAAGATCGATTCCACCAGTTCGAAACAGATCTGGCCGGGCGCGATGCTCAAGCCTTCGAGCGAGGACAGCAGATCATCCTCCTGAAGCCGCTTCGCCGAAACGTTGACGGAGATCTTGGGAACTCTGAGGCCGGCGGCCGCCCAGCGCATGTGGTCGATCAGCGATTTCTCCAGCACGAGGCGATCAAGCGCCGCCATGACATTCAATTCCTCCGCGATGCCAAGGAAACGATCCGGCGTCAGGATGCCCTCACGCGGGTGGTTCCAGCGCACCAGCGCCTCCACCCCGCACAGCGCAAGCGTGGTCGCGTCGAACTGTGGCTGATACCAGGGTTCGAACTCGTCCCGTTCGATGCCTTCGAGGATCTCGTCGGCGATCCGCTTGGCCGTCACCACTTCGGCCTGCAACACCTCGGTGAAGAACTGATAACGATTACGGCCCGCCTCCTTGGCCCGGTAGAGCGCGATATCGGCATTGACGAGCAGCTTGCGCGCATCGATCTCCGCGCCACGGCCCACCGCCACACCGATGCTGACACCGAAGCGGCAGGGAAAACCGTTGTAATCGACCGGCTGGCGCATCGCGGCGATGATCCGGTCACAGCGCGCCGCCAGCGCCGCCTCGCCCGGCGCACCGGTGACCGCGACCACGAACTCATCACCACCGATGCGGGCGATGATATCGCCGGGCCGGATATTTGCCCGGAGGATTTCGGAAGCGTGGATCAGCATGGCGTCCCCGGCTGCGTGGCCGAGCGTGTCATTGATCTGCTTGAAACGGTCGAGATCGATATGGAGGATGGCGATATCCTCGAGATCACCGGCCCTCGCCAGCCGCTCCAGCGCCTTGTCGAGCATGCGGCGATTTCCAAGACCGGTCAGGGGATCGTGCAGGGCGTTGTGCTCGATCCGTACCCGCGCCTGCTCCAACTCGGCGTTCTTCGCATCCGCCATCGCCTTGGCTGCCCGCAACTGCTCGGTCATCAGCACGTCTTCGGTGACGTCGAGCGCCATGCCGACGAATTTGCGTGCGCCATCCGGCGCCACATGAAGCTTGCCGACCGACCGGATGTGGCGGACGCCGCCAGCCGGCAGAAACACGCGCGCCTGGTGCACATAGGTCTCGTCCGCCGCGATTGCGCGGTTGACCGCGTCCAGCGCCGGCGCCCGATCATCGGGATGAAGCGCGGTGAGCCATGTCTCCTCGTTGGTGGTCCCATCGGTGTAGACGAGGCCGTAGAGCTGGTGCATGCGGTCGTCCCAATAGGTCAGTCCGCTATCGAGGTCCGCCTCCCACATGCCGCATCGATAGGAATCGAGTGCCAGGTCGAGCCGGCGTGAAAGCAGTTCAAGATCCTGCTCACGCTCGTAAAGACCTTTCAGTGCCTGCTCGAGCTCGAGGTTCTGTTGATCGACCTGGGCCTTGGCCGCAGTCAGCCGCTCGGTCTTCATAACGTCGTCTGTGACGTCCCAACTGATGCCGGTGACCTTTGCGCGCCCATCGGCGCCGCGGTGGCTGGATCCGACGTTGCGGATGTGGCGCAAGGTTCCGTCAGACAGCACGACCCGGTATTGCGAGCGATATTCCAGGCCGTCGTCCAGGCTGCGGAACAGCGCGTTGGCGGCGATGCCGATGTCCTCCGGATGCACTGTTGCGCGCCACTCCTCATAGGTCGGTTCCTCCAGATGGACCTCCAGCCCATGCAGGTGGAACATGCGATCGTCCCAGGAGCGCTGCTGCGTTTCGACGTCGATCTCCCAGACGCCGATCTTGGACGCGTCGAGCGCGAGGTTCAGCCGGTGGGAGAGCGTCATCACCTCCCCTTCCCGCGCTTTCAGCTTGGCAATGTTGCGCTGCCGTTCGTTGAAGAGCCCGCCGGTCAAGAGGATCGGGATTACCACGATTGCGACAGCGGCGGCGATCGCCAAGCGAATGGCATCGATGTTTTCGGGAAGCTGGTCCCACTCGCCAACCGGCATGGCTGCGAGCTCCCAAGCGCCACCCGCCAGATCCAGCCGACGCGTCACCGGTGCCTTGCGGAAAAGCGCGTCGTCGCCGAAGAACGCATCCTGGATCCGCTCCTGCTCGGAGATATCCCTGATCGCGAGGTGAACGTCGACGTGGCGATGATCCTTCGTCAGTTCCGGCGTTTCGCTGCCCGCCTCCAAGAGGCGCGCGGCGCGATAGAGCGCCCTTTCATCGATGATGGCCTCGACATAGCCCCAGCGCTCCATCCGTCCCTGGATCTTGGAAAAGACAGGCAAGAAAAGCTCGAAGCCGTTGCGGCCGCTCGGCAAGCGAACGGGGCCGATCATCACGGGTCTCACCGTCGACGATGCGCGTTCTATCGCGTGCCTTGTCGCGCCGAACCTGTTGAAATCGGTGCCGACGAACCATTGCTGGCTTTCACGCGGAAAGGCGATCCGCACAACACCGGCGGGCGCAGCCGAAGCGCGCACCATCTGCGGGTTCTGGAGAAGAAGCTTCGTTGCCATGACGGTAAAATCGTCAGGCGTCATCGCCGGGTGCACGCCGATGCTGTTGGCAAATCCGTTCAGCGCGGCGATGTTGGTGTTTATCTCCGATTGCAACCGGTTGGCGATGAGGTTCAGTTCGTTCTCGACATCGATCCTGAGGTCACTCTGGAAGTTTTCGCGATTCTGCCGCTCATAGACGTACCCGCCGGCAAACACGACGAGGCCGGCGATCGCCGCTGGTATGAGCGATGGTTTCGCAAATCTGGCTGCCGCCCGAATGCGCTGGCGCAGAACGTCGATGATCTTCAATCTTTTCCCCTCGATCCCCAACCAAAGGTAGCGAGCGAACCTTAAGATTGGCTTTCGTCACAAATCCTTGGAAAACCCTATGACTCATGGGGAAATCAATATTCCGCCTCCCCTACTTCGACGCTCCCCCGCTTGAAAAAAACGATGTCGCCGTCCAGTCTTGCGGCGTCGGACAGGCCATCAAAAAACCGGGGCCTGACGGCCAAAAGCCAAGTTACAAGGCAATTTTTGCCACAATCGGGGACCAAGGGTGATGACAAGAATGTTCGCAGAATCGTTGAAAAGGGCAAGAAAGATGCGTTTTGTCATTGCCGCGCTCATGGCCGCCGCCGGCTTGCTTTCGCCTTTGTCCGCTCTTGCGGAAAGCGCCGACGTGGAAGCGACCATTACGGGTGTCGACACCGAACGTCTCAGCCTGCAGCTCGATGACGGCAAGAGCTACCAGGCACCCGAAGAATTCAATTTCGAGGGCCTGAAGGAGGGCGTGAAGGTGCTGGTCTTCTATACCGAAGTCGATGGCAAGCGGGTCATCAACGACCTCGAAATCGTACAGTAAGCAGCGACCCGTCCCTCAGATCACGCAATTCCGGACGGGAAACCGTTCCATACTTTTCCTGGCATTGCTTTGGGGCGGGTTATCGTTCCGGCCGTCAGATCCAGCCGATGGCACCGCCGGAAATGCGCAGAAGGCGATCCTGCGGGATCGCCGCAGACGCAGCCTCTTCGGCCTCCATTTCTCCAAAGAGCTTGAAAAGCGATCGGATGACGCCGCCGTGGCTGACGCAGACGGTCGGCTTCGTCACGTCCTTTAGCCAGGCGGCAACACGCCAGGACAGGATTTCGTAACTCTCGGCATCAGGTCCCGGCGGAATGAAGTCCCACTTCACCGCGCGCCGTTCGGCGATCCTTTGCGGCGCCGAGCGCTTGAGCTCGGGAAGCGTGTGCCCTTCCCAGTCACCGAAGGATACCTCCTTCAGCCGTTCGTCGGTACGGTAGGCGGCGGGATCGAGCCCCATCGCCAGCCTCACGCGCTCCATGGTCTCGCGCGTGCGGCCAAGCGGGCTCGCGACGAAATCGAAATGCGCGGCGTCGGTGCCGAGGATACCGGCGAGTGCTGCGCCATTGCCGGTCGCCTGCTGGCGACCGAAATCATTGAGCGGGATGTCCTTCTGCCCCTGGAGCCGGCTTTCGGCATTCCAGTCGGTCTGTCCGTGACGGATCACATAGATCAGCACAACATGTCTCCGGGCAGCGGGGCCGTCGAACCGGCAAGCCGTGCCGATCAGTCCTTGAGCACGGAGATATCGGGCGCGTCCACCGCCTTCATGCCGACGACATGGTAACCGCTGTCGGCGTGGTGGACTTCACCGGTGACCGAACGCGACAGGTCGGAGAGCATGTAGAGGCCGACGTCGCCGACTTCCTCGATCGTCACGGTGCGGCGCAGCGGCGCGTTGTACTCGTTCCACTTGAGGATATAGCGGAAGTCGCCGATGCCGGAGGCAGCCAGCGTCTTGATCGGGCCGGCGGAGATGGCATTGACGCGAATGTTCTTCGGGCCGAGGTCGACCGCGAGGTACTTCACGCTGGCTTCGAGCGCAGCCTTGGCCACACCCATAACGTTGTAGTTCGGCATGACCTTTTCGGCGCCGTAGTAGGTCAGGGTCAGCATCGAGCCGCCATCGGTCATCAGCTTTTCAGCGCGACGGGCAACCGCGGTGAACGAGTAGACCGAAATCTGCATCGTCTTGGCGAAGTTCTCGGGCGAGGTATCGACGTAGCGGCCGGTGAGTTCGTCCTTGTCGGAGAAACCGATCGCGTGCACCACGAAATCGATCTTGCCCCATTGCTTTTCGAGCGTATCGAAGACGGCGTCGATGCTGGCTTCGTCGCTAACGTCGCAATGGCCGGCCATGAAGCCGTCGATCTCGGCGAGCAGCGGCTCGACGCGCTTCTTGAGCGCATCGCCCTGATAGGTCAACGCAACTTCACCACCCTGCGCGTGGATGGCCTTGGCAATGCCCCATGCGATGGAACGGTTGTTTGCAACGCCCATAATGACGCCGCGTTTGCCCTTCATCAGACCGGATGCCTGAGCCATGGTAAGTCCCCAATACTATTTCCAGCAACGGCCGGCGCCGGTGCCAAAGTTCACAAATGTCATACACACCCCACCGAACGGGTGCGGCAAATTGTCGAGAATTGCCTATGGCATAGTGGCAAGGGTGGTTCAAGCGCGCCTGAGATCAGGAACTGTTAGTCCCCGTAATATTGGTTCAAAGTGTCAGCGAACTGTCACAAATGGACCGTCACAGATAGAATCCGTCGCGCTGCGACTTCATCAGATCGGTCACCTTCTCATCCGGCGTGTCTTTCAGGACCAGCCGCAGCTCCACCAGGAGATCGCCATGGGTCCCGTAGGTTCCGGGCAGGCCCTGGCCTGCGAGACGGATGATCTTGTCCGAACCGGACCAGGCCGGCACGACGACGGTGACCGGACCAACCGGCGTCTCGATGCGCTCCTCGCAGCCGAGGACAGCACCCTGCAGATCGATCGGTAGGGTCGTGAGCAGGTCAAGGCCACGGGTGCGGAAGGTGCCGCTGTGATCGACCCTGAGCGTGACGACGACATCGCCGCGACTCATGCCGGTGACGCGATAACCCTGTTCCGCCAGGCGAATGGTCTGCCCATCGACGGCACCCGGGGGAATTTGAACCTTCAGGCTCTCGCCATCCGGAAGTTCGACAGTCAGGCGCTGGCGATTGATCAGGTCCTGGATGCTGACAGCCAGATCGACGGTAAGGTCGGGCACCTTCTCGGCGGTCTTTGCTGCGCGGCCGCGGATGCGCCGGACGATGGCTGCGACGAGTTCGGCTGCGGGCGCTGCGGCGCGCTGCATGAGCGGCGTATCCGTCCTGGCGACGGCTTCCGGCTGCGCATCGGCCGCAGGTTCAGGCTTTGCCTCGGCAGCTTGAGCCGGGCGTTCCGGCTCCTTGGCCGCTGCCGGTTTCGGCGCGGGCTTGGGCGATGGGTTCGACGCCGGCTTCGGCGACGACCGGGCCGATTTGGCACGTGCTTCGGCGCCGAAGATCTGCGAGATGGCGTCCTCGGCAGTCTCCGCGTCGACGGGCGCCTCCTCCTGGACATTGCCACGCATCTTTGCCTTCATCGCCTCCATGCGACGAAGCTCGGCCTCGCGGCGCGCATAGTCGTAGCGGCTCCTGAGCTTCGGATCGCGCAGAAGCTCGTAGGCCTTGCCTGCCTCGGCAAAGCGCTCGGCGGCGGTGGGATCGTCCTGGTTATGGTCCGGATGCACGGCCTTTGCCAGCGAACGCCAGGCCGCCTTGATTTCGTCCTGCCCGGCGTTGCGCCGGACACCGAGGATCGCATAGGGATCACGCATGGCTTCTACCATCTTCTCTGATCGGCGGCCTCTCCCTGATGCCCGCCTTATGCCCCGATTGAAGGCGTCATTGCCGCCCGTCCACTGAGCACCGATGATCCGGAGAACTTGCTAAATAGTGGTTAGCCGCAACGGCGCCACCGGCTCTGGAATGAGCGCCGCGGACGATCGTTCGCATTTTTAGAGAATTGTGGTTAATCGCCGATTGCCGCGCTATCTCAGGCGCGCGGGCCGAAGCTCGTCAGATACCAGGCGCCATCGCCGCCCTGGCACGTGCTGCCGTCGAACTTTGCTATGCCCTCGTAGGAATGGCGCGTCGTGGTGAAGCGGCGGCAGAGCATACCGCTCGCGCGGTCTTCCTGAATGATGCTGATGACACCGGCGCTGCCTGAAGTCGCGTTGGCCCAGGGGATCGGGTTGATCGAGCCGCCACCGAGTTCGGCCGATGTCACGGCATTACGAACCATCACGGCGTCGGAGAGGCCATCGGAGGTCTTGGCAACGGGAACGGTGCCCGTCGAGACCGTGCGGTCGACGCCGCTGCCAAAGAAATCGAGACCCGCGCCCATGCAGCCGGAAAGCGACAGGACCGGCAGGCAAATTGCCGCGCCACGCAGCAAGGCGAAGGAATACCCCTTCTTGGTATCGATCCACTTTGCTATGTCTTGCACGGCAATCCTGTCAGACTCGCTGGAGCCGCACGCTGCTCGAGAAGGTCAACGTACAGGCTCCGACATTTTTGATGCGGAAATACCGGTCGGGCTCATCCCGAAGCATTTCCGCGCCAGACATCACGGCATTGGAAGGCAATAATGGCGGCGAATGAGTTAACAAGCGGTGACTTCACCGAATCAAATGAGCCCTTTTCCCTGTTTGGCACATGGCTGAAGGACGCGGAAGGCAGCGAAATCAACGATCCGAACGCGGTGGCGCTTGCCACCGTCGACAGCGACGGACTGCCGAACGTCCGCATGGTTTTGCTGAAGGGCTTCGACGAACGCGGTTTCGTTTTCTACACGAATTTCGAGAGCCAGAAGGGCCAGGAAATCCTTGGCGCCCGCAAGGCGGCCATGTGCTTCCACTGGAAATCCCTGAGGCGGCAGGTGCGCGTGCGCGGTCCGGTCGAGATCGTGACCGACGAAGAGGCAGACGAATACTTCAAGAGCCGGCCGCGCGGCAGCCGCATCGGCGCCTGGGCATCGAAACAGTCACGCCCACTTGAAGGCCGCTTCGCACTGGAAAAGGCCGTCGCCGAATACACCGCCCGCCACGCACTCGGCGAGATCCCGCGCCCGAGCTACTGGTCCGGCTTCCGCATCCGCCCGACCTCGATCGAATTCTGGCACGACCGCCCGTTCCGGCTGCATGACCGGATGGAGTTCCGCCGGGCAACACCCGAAGGCGGCTGGGAAAAGGTGCGCATGTACCCTTAATTGGCGGCCGTTCAGGCGCCCGCCAAGCGGAATGGGATACCGGACGCCAGCGCCGAGACGTAACGTGCCCGCTGGAAATGACCATTCAGCGAAATGCGCGGCAGCGCATGAAGGCTGGATGTCGCGCGTTCGACGAGCGTTCCGGGCCGGGTGGTGACCGCGAGGGAAAAACCGAGATCGGCGACGATGCGATGATCGCGTGCCGAGACGGCCGGTGCGTCGCCATAGGGATAGGCGAAGGCCAGAGGCTGCCGGCCGGTAATGGCCTCGACACGCTCCGCCGACTGGCGAATTTCTCGCCTTGCGTCGTCGTCGCTCAGACGCGCGACTGAGCGATGGCTGATCGTGTGCGCGCCGAGGCTGGCCAGCGGGCTTTCGACCAGTTGCCGCAGACCTGCCTGATCCAAAGTCAGCCGTTCCGTGATCGCCAGCGGATCGATACCGTGTTCGATCGCTGCGGCGTTCAGCAATGCAATGGTCGTCGCTTCATCGCGGCTATGAACGACCGCCGCGACACGATTGAAGGCCGCCTGCTTGTCCGCAGTCGTATGCGTTGGCAGCGTCTCGACACCGTGACCGAAGTCGAACCGCAGCGTCTCCTTCGTCGCGAGCACGTCGGCGAGCGTTTCCCACCAGGGCGTATGGGTTCGATCGATGAAGCCCCCAGCGACAAACACGGTGAAGGGTGCAGCATGGCGCTCGAACACCGGCAGCGCATGCGCGAGATTGTTCCGGTAGCCATCATCAAGCGTAAAACAGGCGATCGGCCCGCCACCGGCGGCCAGCACATCCGGCAATTGTTCGAGCGGGATGAAGCGATAGCCGTCACGCTTCAGCGTCGTCAAAGCTGCATCGAGGAATTCCGGCGTGATCTCCAGATGGGCGTTGGGATCGAAGGCTCGTACAAGCCTCGGCCGGACATGGTGCAGCGTGAAGATTGCCCCCTTTCCGCGCGCGCCAGCCATCAGCCCGACGCGGCTCAGCCCTCCGGCGACCTCCAACCCGCCGGCGATGGCGGCGCGGCGAATAATTGTCGCGATCGTGTTGATGTTCGGCCCCATGTTTCCCCGCGGCATACAGGCCTGGAAAGTTAACGGCGAGGGCGTTAAACCTTGTTGAACGGAGAGGACATTCATTGGCCATTTACCACGGCCCCGAAAACAGGGCGGGACCGCCACATTCCGCCCTAAAGTTGCAACAAAGACACGCGCCTTGTCACAAGACGAAACAGCATCGCGCCTGGCCGACGGCGCCTTTCGACGGGGATCGATATGAAAACTTTGCGCTGCCTCCTGCTTGCGATCTTCGCTTTCGCGCTTGGGTCCGCAACGGCAATCGCCGGAACCGCCTCGCTGGTGCTGGATGCGCGCACCGGCAAAGTCCTCTCGGCCGAAAACCCTGACGTGCTCAACCATCCGGCCTCGCTGACCAAGATGATGACGGTCTACATGACCTTCGAGGCGCTGCGGCGCGGCGAACTTTCGTGGGACAGCAAAATCAAGGTCTCGAAGACGGCGGCGGCCAAGCCGCCGATGCGCCTCGGCCTCAAGCCCGGCATGACCATCACGGTCCGCGAGGCGGTGCTCGGCATGATCGTGCGGTCGGGCAACGATGCCGCGACGGCAATGGCGGAACAGCTCGGAGGGTCGGAGGCAAACTTTGCCAGGATGATGACCGCCAAGGCGCGGCAGCTCGGCATGCGCAAGACGGTCTTCACCAACGCCTCCGGTCTGCCGGCCAGCCAGCAGGTGACGACAGCGCGTGAGATGGCGACGCTTGCCGTCGCGCTGATGCGCGACTTTCCCAGGGAATACCGGCTGTTTGCCACCGAGAGCTTCAGCTTCCGCGGCCGCAAGGTCCGCGGCCACAACAATCTGATGTATCGCTACGAGGGCATGGACGGCATCAAGACCGGCTATACCAACGCTTCCGGCTTCAATCTCGTCAGCGCCGTCAAGGACGGCAATCGCCGGGTGGTCGGCGTCGTGCTCGGTGGGCGGTCGGCGCGCAGCCGCGATGCCAAGATGGCGGCACTTCTCGATCGTCATGTCGGCAAGGCTTCGACGAAGACCGGGCGGCAGCTGGTCGCGTCCACCCGCGGCGGGAAGGTGGTCGAGGTGGCGGCGGCGGCGACATCGGACGTTCCGATGCCCTTTGCCGCGCCCCAGCGGGCGAAGCAGGATTCCGTTGCCGCTTTGATTGCGGCAACATCCACAGCCGCTATACCTGCGGAACGTCCCACCGAGGTGGCCGAGATCGAAACGACGGCGGCGGCACCGGCTGCAGCTGGCGGCTGGCAGATCCAGATTTCGGCGGCACCGTCTGCCGAGGCAGCCCGCATGCTGCTCGCTCAGGCACGCTCCGAAGCCGGCGCTCCCCTCGCCGGGGCCACACCCTACACTGAAGCTGTCGGCAAGGGCGCCAATGCCATCTACCGCGCCCGCTTCGTCGGCTTCTCGAGCCGGGACGCTGCGGCCGCGGCCTGCGATGCGCTCAAGCAGCGCTCCTATGATTGCATGATGCTGCCGTCACGCGGGTGAGCGGAGGCGGCAATGGAGGAGGCCTTCATCAGGTTTCCGCGTTGATCCTGCGGAAACGATTGGCGCGCCACCAGTCACATTGCTCCTCGGTGTAGCCAAGGAGCAATCCCTCCTCGCGCTCATCTTCCGCGGCGCCGCACGATCTCGCCAGCATCCCCGTTGAACCTGAGTTCGTGGCTTGGCGTGGCGGTCTCCGGTGACAGAAATCACAGCTTGAAGACCGCTATCGCTATCCTTACGCCTGCGTGCCGCCGACGGTGATCTGATCCATGCGCAGATGCGGCTGGCCGACGCCAACAGGCACCCACTGGCCGGCCTTGCCGCAATTGCCGATGCCGGTGTCGAGCTTCGTGTCGTTGCCGACCATGGTCACGCGCTTCATGGCGTCCGGGCCATTGCCGATCAGCATGGCGCCCTTCACCGGCGCACCGATCTTGCCGTTTTCTATGAGATAGGCCTCGGTGCAGCCGAAGACGAACTTGCCGGAGGTGATGTCCACCTGGCCGCCGCCGAAGGAAACGGCATAGATGCCCTTCTTGACCGAGGCGATGATTTCCTCCGGCGTCCTCTCGCCTGACAGCATGTAGGTATTGGTCATGCGCGGCATCGGCACATGGGCGTAGCCCTGGCGGCGGCCATTGCCGGTGGGCGTCATGCCCATCAGCCGGGCGTTCTGCCGGTCCTGCATGTAGCCGACGAGCTTGCCGTCCTCGATCAGCACGTTGTAGCCGGACGGCGTACCCTCGTCGTCGATCGAGATCGAACCACGGCGCGCCTCGATGGTGCCATCGTCGACGACGGTGACACCCTTGGCGGCGACCTGCTCGCCCATCAGGCCGGCAAAGGCCGACGTCTTCTTGCGATTGAAATCGCCTTCGAGGCCGTGGCCGACGGCTTCGTGCAGCATGACGCCCGGCCAACCGGAGGCAAGCACCACGTCCATGGTGCCGGCCGGCGCATCGATCGCTTCGAGATTGACAAGCGCCTGGCGCAGCGCCTCATCGGCGCCCGTCTTCCAGTTTTCCTCGGTGACGAAATCGCCGAAGCCGCGACGCCCGCCGGTGCCGAAGGAACCACTTTCCTGGCGATCGCCGTCACCGGTGACGACGGAGATGTTGATGCGGGTCATCGGCCTGACGTCATGCACGCGGTGGCCGTCGGCGCGGAGGATGTCGACAACCTGCCAGCTTGCCGCGATCGACGCCGTCACCTGCCGAACCTTGGGATCCTTGGCGCGCAGATAGGCGTCGATCTCCTGCAGCAGGGCAACCTTCGCCTCGAAGCTCGGCTCGCCGATCGGGTTCTCGTCGCCATAGAGCTTCTTGTTGGTGCGCTGCGGCGCGGCCGCATAGGAGCCGGCGTAGCCGCGGGTGACCTGCGCCACCGCGTCGGAGGCTCGCCCGAGGGCGGACAGCGAAAGCTCGCCAGAATGGGCATAACCGACCGCCTCGCCGGCAACGGCACGAAGACCGAAACCCTGGTCGGTGTTGAAGCTGCCGCCCTTCAGACGGCCGTTGTCGAAGGACAGGACTTCGGCTTGCGCATGTTCAAGGAACAGTTCGCCGTCGTCGGCGCCGGCGAGCGTCTCCGAGAGAACCTTGCGGATCGTTGCCTCGTCGGCATCGAAGAGGCTCATCAGATCGGTGTTCATGGCAGTGCGCTCCCGCATCGAGAAATTCTATCGCCTCCATTTAGGAAGGCCGCGGGTTCAAGCCAAGGAAAATATCACGTAAGCGATGCGTTCCAGCCTTCGAGACGCTCGACCCGATCGACGCCGGCAAAGCGGGCCACCCGCTCGAGCTCCGCATCGATGCGCTCCAGGCGGCCGGCCGACGCCCGCACGCCCGTCTCGAGCCAGAGCTTGCGCACGTCGAGGCTGCCGCGCTTGCGGTCCGCCTTCATGTCGATGCGGCCGATCATTCGGTCACCTTCGATCAGTGGAAAGACATAGTAGCCGTATTCGCGCTTGGCCTCGGGCACGAAGATCTCGATGCGATAGAAGAAGCCGAACAGGCGCTCCGAGCGGTTGCGGTCGCGCAGCAGCGGGTCGAAGGGGCTGAGCACCCGGACACGGCCCGGAGGTTCCGGGATATCGCCGAGCGCTTGCGGAAAACCAGCGAAGGCGAAGGCGGCGCGCGGGCGGCCGCCATCGATCGCCTCGATCAACACTTCGCAAAGTTCATCGCGATGCTCGGCAACCCAGGTCTTCGCCTCGTCGGGGGATACGAGATCCCAGAAGGCGGCGATCTCGCCGTGGGTGGCAAAGCCCAGGCGTTCGAGCGCGCTGCGGCAAGCCCAATCGATGAATTCCTGGTGGCTGACGTCGCCATCCTGATGATGCGGCGGGATCACCCGCTCGGTCAGATCATAGACCTTCTGAAAATTCTCACGCCGCGCGATCGCCAGCTTTCCGGTGCGCCAGAGCACTTCGAGCGCGGTCTTCGAGGGATGCCAGTTCCACCAGCCGCCGGACTCATGCTCGGCTTCCTTGAGGTCGCGCGCCAGCACCGGTCCGCCCTCGGCGATGCGCTGATAGGTCTCGTCACAGCCCTTCTCGAAGCCCTCGCCGCGCCATTTCTGCCAGCGCTCGACGATCGTCTCGCCCTCCCATTTGAAGCGATGCTTCCAGTAGCGGAAGAAGCTGCTCGGGATGATCGAGGCGTCGTGTGTCCAGTGCTCGAACAGGTCTCGATCGTCTTCCAGGAGCGCCGTCAGATGTTCGCGCCGGTAGGTCTGGTTGCGGGCAAACAGGATCTGGTGATGGGCGCGCTCGACCGTGGCGATGCTGTCCACCTGCACGAAGCCGATGTCGTGGATGAGCTTCAGCAAGCCCTCCTTGCCGAGCGCACGGTTCGGAGCGCCGGAAAGACCCTGCTTGGCGAGGAAGATGCGACGGGCGTCGCTGTTGGAAAGGCGAATCGTCATGGCGACAAGAATAGGCTTTTATTCCCATAATTCAAACTGCAGCAGCATGAGGAAATGTATGCGCCGTGTTCCGCCCGCATCTCGGCCCCGCTCCACCGCATTGCCCTTGTTGCCGGACTTGGCCTATAGAGCACCCCGAAAACGGCGCGGGCCGAAGATAGCGAGGGACGGAATGGACATCCGCTTTACCGATTGCGCGGTCCGCTTCGGCGAGCGGGTGGCATTGCATCCATTGAATTTGACGCTCAGCGAAAAGCGCGTCGGCATCATCGGGCTCAACGGTTCCGGCAAGACCACTTTCGCCCGGCTGATCAATGGCCTGGTGAAGCCTTCCTCGGGCCGAGTGATGGTCAACGGGCTGAACACGGTCGAAGACGATCGCGCCGTGCTTTCCGAAGCCGGCTTTATCTTCCAGAACCCGCAGCACCAGCTGATCATGCCCATCGTCGCCGAAGACATCGCCTTCGGCTTGAAGAACCGTGGCCTTTCGCGCGAGGAAATCGACCGCCGCATGCAAGGCGCGCTGTCGCGCTTCGGCATCGAACATCTGGCACGACGGCGCGTGCATGAGCTTTCGGGCGGAGAGACGCAGCTCGTCGCCATGGCGAGCGTCGTCGTCACCGATCCGAAAATCCTCATCCTCGATGAGCCGACAAACCAGCTCGACCTGCGCAATCGACGACACGTCGCCGAAACGATCGAGGGGCTGCCGGAGGATACTGTCGTGATCACCCACGATCTTGCACTCGTCGAGAATGTCGACCGGCTGCTGCTCTTCCATGAAGGGCGGCTTGCGGCCGACGGCGACCCGCACGAGACCATTCGCCGCTACCACGAGATCGCCGGATGCTGACGAGCCTGCACATCGAAGGCGACAGCCTGCTGCACCGCCTGCCGGTGAGAGTGAAGCTCATTGCACTCGTAGCCCTGAGCATCGTCCTCTTCCTCAGCGGTTCACTGGTGCTGCAGGCGATCGCCTTCGTCCTTGCTGCCGGCCTCTATCTTTCCGTTGGGCTCTCCCTGAAGGAGGCAATCGCGCGCGTCGGCTTCGTCTTCCTGACGATCTTCTTTCTGGCCGCGGTCAACCTTTTTCTGCTGCCGGTCGGCGAGGTCGCGACCCTGACATTGAGGCTGATGGCCTTGGTGCTGTTTGCGGCCGCGGTCACGGCGACTACGACGATCAGCGCCTTCATGGACGAGATCACCATCCTCTTGACCCCTTTCGAACGGTTGGGTTGGCTGCGGGCGGCCGATGTCAGCCTGGCGCTCGGGCTGGTGCTGCGCTTCGTCCCCGACATCTTCGCGCGCTACGAGGCGATCCGCGAGGCGCACCGCGCCCGCGGCCTGCCGATCCGACCGTTGACGATCATCGGGCCGCTGATCATCCTGACGCTCAAAGATGCCGATACCATCGCGGCGGCAATTGACGCGCGCGGATTTCGTCGCCAATAGATGCGAAAAATCTAATACACAGGGAACCGCAACGTCATGAACACCAGAGATCTCGTCCTCATCGCCCTCTTCGCCGCGATCGTCGTCGTGCTTGGCCTCATTCCGCCGATCACGCTCGGCTTCATTCCGGTGCCGATCACCGCCCAGTCGATGGGCGTGATGCTCGCGGGGTGCATTCTCGGCGCCAAGCGCGGCGCGCTCGCCTTTCTCCTGTTCCTGCTTTTGGTCGCCATCGGCCTGCCGGTGCTCTCGGGTGGTCGCGGCGGCCTTGCCGTGTTGGCCGGCCCATCGGGCGGCTTCATCATCGGCTGGGTCGTCGCCACCTTTGTCACCGGCCTGATTGCCCAGCGCACCGTGCGCGAGGGCCAGGCGGAAACGCGCCAGTTCATCGGCTTCTTCCTCGCCTCCGTCCTCGGCGGCATCGTCGTGCTTTATGCGATCGGCATGCCCTGGGTTTCGGCGGTTACCGGCACGCCGCTCCTGACCGTCGCCACCGGTTCGCTCGCCTTCATCCCGGGCGACCTCTTGAAGGCAGCGATCGCGACGCTGGCCGCGCGCGCCGTCTATGCCGGCTATCCGCTGCTGCCGGCGCGCGCCTGAACCGATGCCGTTGGCCGCCGCGGTCCATCGCCACGCGGACGAACATCCGTATGCCCCGGCCTTCCGTATGGAGGGCCGGGTTTTCACTTTCGATAAGCTGGAGCGCCTCGCCGGACAGCTCTTTGCGGCATTCGACGGTTTGGCGGGGAGCGCCGGGCACCGCAGCGTGCTTGGAAACCGCGCGCGCCTGATCGTACTTGAGGCCGGCAATCATCCACTCTTCGCCGCCGCCTTTCTCGCCGCCACCAGCCAAGGCTATTGCGTCGCGCTGATCGACCCGCATCTGCCGGCCGCAACCCGCCAGGCCATGCGCGACCGCTTGTCTCCCGATCTCATCGTCAGCGCCAATGGCGCGGACTTGTCTCTTCACGCTCCGGCAAGCGGCGAGACGCGATCCTTCCGCGAGAGCGACGGCAAAGAGCGAGCGCCACTCGCAGCCGGCAAAGAAAGCGAGCCGTTTCTGGTCGTTTTCACCTCGGGAACGACCGGCGCGCCGAAAGCGATCATCCGTGATCGCGGCTCGTGGCGCAGGAGCCTGGCCACCGGCGCGCGCTTTTTCGGCATCGACCATGGCACCCGCACCTTTGCTCCCGGTCCGCTAGCGCACGGGCTGACGCTCTACGCGCTCGCCGAAACGCTCTGCGCCGGCGCCGAATTCATCGGGGCGGCTCATTTCGACGCAGCGCGAGCGCTGACCATCATCGAGACGGAGAAAGTGCAACGCCTGGTGCTGGTACCGACGATGCTGCGGCGGCTCTGCGCAGCGGCCGCGAACAGACCGCAGGCCTGCGTCACACATATCACGGTCGCCGGCGCCAAACTGACGGCGAGTGACCGCGCTGTCGCCGCACTCGCTTTTCCGAAGGCGGAGGTCATCGAATATTACGGCGCCTCGGAACTGGGCTTCATCAGCGTCGCAACAAAGGACGACACCGCTTCGGCCACCGCCGTCGGCAGCGCCTTTCCCGGCGTTGCGCTAAGCATTCGCAATGACACAGGGGATGAAGTGCCCATGGGCGAAACGGGGACGATCTTCGTTGACAGCGCCCTCATCTCCGACGGTTATGTCGGGCAAAGCGATGGCGCCGGCTTCCGTCGTCTTGGCGAGCTTGCGACGGTGGGCGATATTGGCTTCCTCGACGACGACGGTACGCTTCATCTTCTCGGGCGCGCCGGCGGCATGGTTCTGTCGGGCGGCAACAACATCTACCCGCAGGAAGTGGAGGCGACACTTGTCGCCTACCCTGACGTTCACGCTGCGCTCGTCCTCGGGCTCGATCATCCGGACCTCGGCAGCGAACTCGTCGCCGTCATCGAGCCGGAGGGCAGCATATTTGACCGAGACGCACTTGAGCGTCATCTCGCTGCCCATCTGCCGCGCTACAAACATCCGCGCCGCATCTGGCTCTGCCCGAAGATGCCAATGACGCAGTCGGGCAAGGTGGCGGCGGGCACGCTCAGGCAATGGATCGCGGATGGAAACGATGCTCTCGAACTCATCGACTGAGCCGGCACGCATACCGGTGATCATCGCCGCGCTCCGGACGCCAATCGGCCGGGTCAACGGCACGCTTCGCGATATCGAACCGTCGCAGCTGGCAGCACCGCTGATCGCCCGTATTCTCGGCGACGTCGGGCTTGAAGCGACCGAGATCGACGACGTCATTCTCGGCAATGCCGCAAACAGCGCCGGCAATCTCGCCCGGCTCGCAGCGCTCGAAGCAGGCCTGCCGGTCTCGACGCCGGGCGTGACCGTCGATCGGCAATGCGGCTCCGGGCTGGAGGCGATCGCGCTCGCGGCGCGGATGATCCAGGCGGGTGCCGGCCGCTTCTACCTGGCCGGCGGGACCGAGAGCGCCAGCCGCGCGCATATCCGTCTGAGGCCGCCGCTGGAGCGCGGCGGCGAGCTCGCGCCCGTCAAGCGCGCCCGCATGGCGCCGGACGAGATCGGCGATCCGGACATGGGCGTCGCCGCCGAAAACGTCGCGACCGCCTGTAGGATCTCTCGCGAACGGCAGGATACCTTTGCGCTTCAAAGCCATCGCCGCGCCGTTGAAGCCGAGCTTGCCGGCCGTTTCGTCCGCGAGATCGTGCCGATCGAGACGGCGGCGGGCTTTGTGTCTCGCGATGAGTGCCCGCGTCCGAACGCGTCGATGGAAACACTGCAGCGGCTAAAGCCGGTCTTCGTCGAGGGTGGCACGGTGACCGCCGGCAATGCCTGCCCGATCAATGATGGCGCGGCCGTGGTGCTGGTGACCAGCCTTGCCGAGGCCCAGCGACTTCACGTTCCCTTCATGCTCGAATTCGTCGATGCCGCGACGGCCGGCGTCCATCCCAATCTCCTCGGTCTCGGCCCCGTGCCGGCTATACAGAAGCTGAAAGTGCGGCAACCCGCGCTCGATCCGGCCAAGGTCGATTTCATCGAATTCAACGAGGCCTTCGCTTCACAGGTGCTTGGCAGTCTCGACCAGCTCGAAATTGCCAAGGAAAGGGTCAATCTCGATGGCGGCGCCATCGCGCTCGGCCATCCCTATGGCGCATCAGGAGCAATCCTTGCGGTCCGGCTTTTCTCGCAAATGTCGACCGCGCCCGCCGGCACCGAAGGACTGGCGATGATGGGCGTTGGCGGCGGCATGGGCATCGTCGCCCTGTTTCGCGCGGTTTGAGCGCGCGCAATTGCGGACGGAAAACCGCTTCGCACTTTTCCTGCAATTGCTTTGGTTCAGACCGTATAGGCCGCCAGCCATTCCCGTGTCGCGGTCGGCAGCGGCAGTGGGGTGTGGCGTTGCGGATCGACCGCCACCCAGACGACCTCCACTTCCGCCACAAGTTGGCCGCGCGCCTCGACCTTGACGGCGAAGCTGATCGAGCTGCCGCCGATCTTTGTTACGTTGACAGTGAAGCGGGCCGGTTCGTCGTAGCGCAGGCCGCGGTGATAGACGCAGGCCGAGCGGCGCACGAGATAGCTCGGCTCGTTCACCACATGCGGGCGGTGGCGCCAGAGACTGGAAAGGGCTGCTTCCGCATGGGCATAATAGGCGGCATTGTGCATATGGCCGTGCATGTCTATATCGCGAAACGGAATACGGATTTCCGTAACGTTCTCCAGCTCCCTGCCGTCCATGCGAGGCTCCCCGACGATGCGCTCCACCCTCGTTAGACAGTTCGGCGACCCCCGGCAAGTGATTGCGGTCGTCGATCGGGAACGCGTCGCACCGGGACCGGGCGACGTCGAAGTAGCGCTGTCGCTTGCCGCCATCAACCCGTCCGATCTCATCCCGGTGACCGGCGCCTACAGCGCCCGCACCACCCTGCCCTTCGTTCCGGGCTTCGAGGGCTTCGGTACGGTGACGCGCGTCGGCGGCGGCGTGACTTCGCTGAAACCCGGCGACCGCGTGGTACCGATCGGCGCCAGCGGCCTCTGGCAGGAGTATCTGCTGCGACCGGCCGAATGGTGTTTCACACTGCCCGACGACATCCGTGAGACCGATGCGGCCACCTGCTACGTCAATCCGCTGACCGCACTGCAACTGGTCGAGGCGCTGCGCGCGCATTTCGGCGCGCTCGACCGGCGCCGCATCGGCGTCACGGCGGCAGGGTCCGCGATCGGCGGGATGCTGATGAAGCTGCTTGCCGGCGAAGGGGCGAAGGCCATTGGCATCGTTCGCAGACAACGCAGCGCCGAGCGGCTTGCAAGCGAGGTTCCCGGCCACGTCGTTCTTGGCGACGAGAGCCGCATACCCGAACTCCGGCTCGACGCGATCATCGACGCCGTCGGCGGTCCGTTTGCCGGCGATCTCATTCTTCGCACCCTCGAACCCGGCGGCGCCTTCATCCAGTACGGGGCGCTGAGCGGCGTGCCGGTATCTCAGGCAGTGATCCAGTCGCGGCCGGATATCCGCTTCTCGTTCCTGTGGCTGCGCACATGGGTACATTCGGCCGGGCGACCGGCGATTGAAGCGGCTTTTGCGAGAAGTTTCGACGGCTTGCGATCAGGCCTCTTCTCCAGCCGGATCGCGGAGATCTATCCATTGAGCCAGCTCGGCGCGGCGCTTGCGCATCAGGCAGATGCGGGCCGCGACGGCAAACTGCTGCTCGATCCGCGCTGTTGAAAATTCCGCCTTTCGACTGCCTCGCCATGGACCTTGCAGGGTGACAGCACTAGGTTTCGCGACATGACCACGTTCCTCTATGAAAATCCGGTCTTTCTGGAACACGAGGTTCCGGAGGGGCATCCCGAACGGCCGGACCGGCTGAAGGCGCTGAACCTTGCGCTCGAACATCCGAACTTCGCCGATCTCAAGCGGATCGAGGCGAAGAAGGCGAGCGAAGATCTCGTTCTGCTCGTTCACCCGGAAGAACACCTGCGTAACGTCAAGCGCGCCATCCCGGAGGAAGGCCTCAACCATTTCGAGGCGGATACCTATGCCAGCCCCTTAAGCCTCGACGCCGCCTTAACGGGCATCGGCGGGGCGACTGCGGCGGTCGACGCGGTCTTTTCCGGCGAGGCCGACAACGCCTTCATCGCGGCGCGCCCGCCGGGACACCACGCCGAGAAAAACAAGGCGATGGGCTTCTGCCTGTTCAACACGGTGGCGATTGCCGCCCGGTACGCCCAGAAGGCCCATGGCGCCGAGCGCGTCGCGATCGTCGACTGGGACGTGCACCACGGCAACGGCACGCAGGACATTTTCTGGAACGATCCGTCCGTGCTCTTCTGCTCGACGCACCAGATGCCGCTTTATCCCGGCACCGGCGCCAAGGACGAGACGGGCGTCAAGGGCAACATCGTCAACGCGCCGCTGTCGCCGAACATGGGCAGCGAGCAATTCCGCGAGGCGTTCCGCAGCCGCGTGCTTGCGGCGCTCACCAATTTCCGGCCGGACTTCATCCTGATTTCCGCCGGCTTCGACGCCCATCACCGCGATCCGCTGGCGCAGATCAACCTCGTCGCCGAGGATTTCGACTGGGCGACGGGACGCCTGCACGAGATCGCCGACCGCAGCGCCGGCAACCGCATGGTCAGCCTGCTCGAAGGCGGCTATGACCTTCAGGGCCTGGCCGAATCGGCCGGCCTGCACATCTCAAGACTGATGAGAGGGTAACCATGAACAACACCACGCAACCGGACGTTTCCGCGCTCTCCTTCGAGCAGGCCGTAGAGGAACTGGAGCGGATCGTCTCGGCGCTGGAGCGCGGCGACGTCGCCCTCGACAAGTCGATCGAGATTTACGAGCGTGGCGAAGCGCTGAAGAAGCATTGCGAGGCGCTGCTGAAGGCTGCCGAAGACCGCATCGAAAAGATCCGCCTCGACCGGGCCGGCAAGCCGCAGGGCGTGGAGCCGCTCGACGCCGATTGAGAAGCGGATTGATTGCTCCGCGGAAACGCTTCGTATCGGATTGGTCCCTAGCCGCCTCAGCGCGCAGGCGCTAGTTATTGATATGACAGCAAGAAACGGGAGCACGCGCCATGTCTTTCTTTCCAGGCCCCGATCCGCTCGCCGGCGACAAACCCGCCTGTGACGCCATCGAACATCTGATCGTTCCGCGCACCAGCGATATCGGCGGGCTGCAGGTTCGCCGCGCCCTGCCGTCGGCGAAGCGGCGCCTGGTCGGTCCCTTCATCTTCTTCGACCGCATGGGCCCGGCGCTGCTGCGCGCCGGCGAGGCGATCGACGTGCGCCCGCATCCGCATATCGGGCTTTCGACCGTCACCTATCTCTTCGACGGCGAAATCAAGCATCGCGACAGCCTCGGCACCGAGATGGTGATCCGCCCCGGCGACGTGAACCTGATGACCGCCGGCCGCGGCATCGTGCATTCCGAGCGCTCGCCCGAAAACCAGCGCGGCCACGCCCGCTCGATCTCCGGCTTGCAAACTTGGCTGGCACTACCCGACCACAAGGAAGAAATCGACCCGATTTTCAGCCACACCGAGGAGCGCATGCTGCCGCATATGAGCGATGACGGCATCAAGGCGCGGGTGGTCCTCGGCAATTTCGAAGGCGCGAAGTCGCCCGTCTCGGTCTTCACCGACACCATCTATGTCGACCTCAACATCGCTCCGGGCAAAAGCGCCCCCTTTGCCGCACAGTGGGAAGAACGCGCGCTCTATATTCTCTCCGGAGAGGCGATCATCGCCGGCGACCACTTTGCCGACAACCAACTGCTCGTCTTCCGTCCGGGCGACGAGATCACGGTGACCGCCGGGCCTGAGGGCTGTCACGTCATGCTCTTCGGCGGTGCAGCACTTGGCTCCGCCCGCCACATCTGGTGGAACTTCGTCTCCTCCTCCAAGGAGCGCATCGAGAAGGCCAAGGAAGAGTGGCGCACCGGCCGCTTCGACATCGTGCCCGGCGACGAGGAAGAATTTGTTCCGCTGCCCGAAAGCTGATCTCGACCGCAAGTAGAACGGCATGAGCGCATAAAACCGCGCAACATTGCCTCATGGCGCTTGAATCGATTTCGATTCACAGAATCATGCGCTAGTCTCTTGGTTGACGACGCAGGAACGCCTAATTTTGCATTCAGCAACGATTGCGTCTAAAGAGCCGCTTCGACGGTACCACCAACTATCGCGCGCCTGACCCCACGGCGCGCATGAGGCATGCAGCGTGACACAACTGCCAACCAATCCGATGCCGGCTACTCCCTTGCTCGACAAGGTGACTTTCCCCGACGATCTGAAGAAGATCGACGACAAGGATCTGCCGCAGCTTGCCGGTGAGGTCCGAGCGGAAATGATCGACGCGGTGTCGCGCACCGGCGGCCATCTCGGCGCCGGCCTCGGCGTTGTCGAACTGACGATTGCCATCCACAAGGTCTTCAACACGCCGGATGACCGGCTGATCTTCGACGTCGGCCACCAGTGCTATCCGCACAAGATCCTGACCGGCCGTCGCGACCGCATCCGGACGCTGCGCCAGGAAGGCGGCCTTTCCGGCTTCACCCGCCGTGCCGAGAGCGAGTACGACCCCTTCGGCGCCGCCCACTCCTCGACCTCGATTTCTGCCGGCCTCGGCATGGCGGTCGCCGCCGATCTCGACGGCAAGAACCGCAACGTCATCGCCGTCATCGGCGACGGCGCGCTTTCGGCCGGCATGGCCTATGAGGCGCTCAACAATGCCGGCGCGCTCGATGCCCGACTGATCGTCATCCTCAACGACAACGACATGTCGATTGCGCCGCCGACCGGCGCGATGAGCGCCTATCTGGCACGCCTTGCCTCGGGCCGCACCTATATGGGCATCCGCGAGGTTGGTAAGAAGCTGACCGCCTATCTCGGCAAGACCGTCGACCGGGCGATCACCCGCGCTGTCGAGCATGCCCGCGGCTACGTCACCGGCGGCACGCTCTTCGAAGAGATGGGCTTCTACCATATCGGCCCGATCGATGGGCACTCCTTCGACCATCTCCTGCCGGTGCTGCGCAATGTGCGCGACAATGCCAAGGGTCCGGTGCTGATCCATGTGGTGACGCAGAAGGGCAAGGGCTATCCGCCGGCGGAAGCCGCGGCCGACAAGTATCACGGGGTCAACAAGTTCGACGTCATCACCGGCGCCCAGGCGAAGGCCAAGCCGAATGCCCCGGCCTATACCTCGGTCTTTGCCGATGCGCTGACGCAGGAAGCCGGTTTCGACGACAAGATCGTCGCCGTCACCGCCGCAATGCCGTCCGGCACCGGTCTCGACAAATTCGCCAAGGTCCATCCGTCGCGCTGCTTCGACGTCGGCATTGCCGAGCAGCACGCCGTAACCTTTGCCGCCGGTCTTGCTTCCGAAGGCTACAAGCCCTTTGCAGCGCTTTACTCCACCTTCCTCCAGCGTGGCTACGACCAGGTGGTGCACGATGTGGCGATCCAGGGGCTGCCCGTGCGCTTCCCGATCGACCGCGCCGGCTTCGTCGGCGCCGACGGTCCGACCCATGCAGGCTCCTTCGACACGACCTATCTCGCCACACTCCCCGGCTTCGTCGTGATGGCCGCCGCCGACGAGGCGGAATTGAAACACATGGTGCGCACTGCCGCCGCCTATGATGCCGGGCCGATTTCGTTCCGCTACCCGCGCGGCGAGGGCGTCGGCGTCGAAATGCCGGAGCGCGGCCAGATCCTCGAGATCGGCAAGGGCCGCGTCGTCAAGCAGGGATCGAAGGTGGCGCTGCTCTCCTTCGGCACGCGCCTTGCCGACTGTCTGCTGGCCGCAGAAGACCTCGATGCCGCCGGCCTTTCGACGACCGTTGCCGACGCCCGCTTCGCCAAGCCGCTTGACCATGACCTCATCCGCCAGCTGGCCCGTAACCATGAGGTGCTGATCACCATCGAGGAAGGCGCCGTCGGCGGCTTCGCCAGCCATGTGCTGCAGTTTCTCGCTGAAGACGGCCTGCTCGACGGCGGCCTCAAGGTCCGCCCGATGGTCATGCCCGACATCTGGATGGAGCAGGCCAAGCCCGAAGCGATGTATGCCGCCGCCGGTCTCGACCGTGCCGGCATCGTCTCTACTGTTTTCAAGGCGCTCGGCCAGAAGCAGGATATCGGCATCGGCGCTGCCGGCTGACACGAACGGCGCCCCGTTTAAAAGCAAAACCCCGGCTCTGGTCGGGGTTTTGCTTTTTGTGGATACCGTCGGAGTTCCCGTCTGCGCCATCGCTGTGTTCCCACGAGACAAAGATCTGCGGGGTTGAACCACTCGGCGGAGGCAACTGGTGTAGCGTGGCGCAGGCGGCGGACGGTAAGTATTCCCCGATTTCTTGGGTTTCCTAGCTGTTAAGCCCAAAGCGGGTCATCGCTCCGAGCGCGAGGGGCTTGCCATTGGGGCGGCAAGTCGCCATGAGAAGCACATGTCAGAAGAACGCCAGAATGAAGAACACAGAAACAGGGTGCGCCTGGATCAGTTGCTGCTCAACACGGGTCTGGTTGCCAGCCGCGCCCGCGCCCGAGACGCGATCCAGCGCGGCACCGTCAAGGTCGATGGCCGCACGGTCACCAAGCCGTCATTGATGTTCGCCGAAAGCGTGACGATCACCATTGATGACCCGGCGCAGGACTATGTCTCCCGCGCGGCGCTGAAACTTGTCGCGGCACTCGATCATTTCGCCCTCGATCCCTCGGGCGAAAGCTGTCTCGATATCGGTGCCTCGACCGGCGGCTTCACCGAAGTGCTGTTGAAGCGCGGGGCAGAGCACGTGGTTGCCATCGACGTCGGTCACGGCCAGATCCATCCGCGCATCGAAGGTGACCCGCGCGTCACCAGCATCGAGGGCCTCAATGCCCGCGCGATGACTGAGGACGACGTCGACAACCGAGAAGTCACCTTCGTCGTCTCGGACGTCTCGTTCATCTCGCTGAAGCTCGCCCTCCCCCCGGCGCTCGAGATGGCGCTTCCCGGCGCGCACTGCATCCTGCTGGTCAAGCCGCAGTTCGAGGCCGGCCGCGATGCAATCAGCAAGGCGGGGCTGCTCAAGGACCCCGACAGCGCGCCGGCCGTTGCTGCCGAACTGGAACATTGGCTTGTGGAGGACATGGGCTGGCAGAGCCTCGGCCTTATCCCCTCGCCGATTGCCGGCGGCGACGGCAATGTCGAATTCCTGCTGGCGGGCAGGAAGCCATGAGCACCGAGACCGTCACCATCAACCGGCTCGGCGCCCAGGGCGACGGTATTGCAGAAGGCCCTGACGGGCCGATCTATGCGCCCTTCACGCTGCCCGGCGAAAGTGTGGCGCTCGCGGTCAACAAGTCGCACGGCACGCTGATCTCGCTGAGGGAACCGTCACCCGAGCGCATCGAGCCGCACTGTCGGCATTTCGGGCCCGATGGTGTCAACGGCACCTGCGGCGGCTGCACGCTGCAGCATGCGTCGGACACGCTCTATCACGGCTTCAAGCGCGATCTGGTGATCGCCGCCCTGAAGTCGAAAGGGCTCACACCCGAGGTGGCGCCGCTCATCACCGCCGAGCCCGGCCAGCGCCGCCGCGCGGTCTTCACCGCCCGCAAGACCGAGAAGGATCTGCTTCTCGGCTTCAACCAGGCGGAAAGCCACCATATCGTCGCGATCTCGGAATGTCCGATCGCGAGCCCGGGTATCGTCTCGAAGCTCGCCACCATTGCCAAAGTCGGCGCGGCCATGGCCGTCAATGCCGAGCCGTTCCGCATCACCGTGCTCGAAACGCTCTCCGGCCTCGACCTCTCGGTCGATGGCATCAAGAAGCTCGACGACCGCGAGCGCCGCCGCACGGTCGAAGCCGTGCTCGGCGAGCGCGGCATCGCCCGCGTCAGCCTCAATGGCGAGATCATTGTCGAGCCGGTGAGACCGGTGATCGATTTCGGCGGTGTTTCCGTTTCGCCACCGCCCGGCAGCTTCACCCAGGCGACGGCGCAGGCCGAAGAGACAATGGCGAAGCTGGTGCTCGACCATCTCGGCAAGTCCAAGCGCGTCGCCGATCTCTTTGCCGGCTGCGGCACCTTCGCTCTGCGCATCGCTCGCAAGGCGCGCGTCCATGCGGTCGAGGGCGAGGACAAGGCGCTGAAGGCGCTCGATTTCGCCGCGCGCAACACGCAAGGGCTGAAGCCCGTGACGATCGAAAAGCGCGACCTCTTCCGCCGCCCGATCATGGCGCAGGAGTTGAAGGTCTTTGACGCGATCGTCTTCGACCCGCCGCGCGCCGGCGCAGAGACGCAATGTCACGAGATCGCCCGCTCCGGCGTCAAGAAGATCGTGGCCGTTTCCTGCAATCCGGTCACGCTTGCGCGCGACCTCTCGATCCTGACAATTGCCGGCTACCGCATCACCTCGGTGACGCCGATCGACCAGTTCCTCTGGTCGTCTCATGTCGAGGCGGTGGCAACACTGGAGAAATAAGACAAGGCCGAGAAGTCGGCGGACGGCGTCAAGAACACCCCAATGACAAGGGCCCGGTTTCCCGGGCCTTTGTCATGTCAGGCTTGAAGCACTTGCGACACCGATTCACGACAGTGGTCTTATCGCTTTGTTATTGCAGCGTTCTGTCGATGGCCACGCTGAGCTCCGCTCAAGCCGCGCGACGACGGCCACCACTTACCGTCGGCACTTCGCCGAGGTTGAACTGGGCGAGCAGCGCATTGAGCGAAGCGGCTTCGGAGGCGAGACCATGGCTTGCCGCCGTCTGCTCTTCCACCATCGCCGCGTTCTGCTGGGTGCCCTGGTCCATGGTGTTGACGGCCGTGTTGATCTCCTGAAGACCCGTCGACTGTTCGCGCGTCGCCGTGACGATTGCGCTCACGTGCTTGTTGATCTCCTGGACTTCGGCGACGATCGTCTCCAACGCCTTGCCGGTATCGCCGACGAGCGTCACGCCGTTGCGCACCTGGTTGCCCGAGGTGGTGATCAGCGCCTTGATCTCCTTGGCGGCATTGGCCGAACGCTGGGCGAGTTCGCGCACTTCCTGGGCGACGACGGCGAAACCCTTGCCGGCCTCGCCGGCACGGGCCGCTTCGACGCCGGCGTTCAGCGCCAGCAGGTTCGTCTGGAAGGCGATGTCGTCGATGACGCCGATGATGTTGGAGATTTCGCCCGAAGACTTCTCGATCGCGTGCATCGCCTCGACAGCGTTCGCAACGACTTCGCCTGATTTCTCGGCGCCGGCACGGGTGCGGGCAACGAGAGCGCCGACTTCCTCGGCCCGGCGGGCGGAATCCTTGACGGTCGTGGTGATCTCTTCCAGAGCAGCAGCAGTCTCTTCGACCGAGGCTGCCTGCTGCTCGGTGCGGCGGGCAAGATCGTCGGCGGCCGAGCGGATTTCCGTTGCACCGGCATCGATGCCTCGGGCGTTGGCGCCGACAGCGCGGAGCGTGTCGTGCAGCTTGGCGACCGAGTTGTTGAAGTCGGCCCTTAGACGGTCAAGGCGATCGGCAAACGGGTTGTCGATCCGGTAAGCGAGATCGCCTTCGGCCAGGCGGCCGAGGCCGGACGCCAGACCATCGACAGCCTGCTGGATTTCCGCCGCATCCCGCGCCTTCTGCGCCTCGCGCTCCAGACGTTCACGTTCCGACAGCGAACGGTTCGCATCCGCTTCGCTTTCGAGACGGGCACGCTCGACGGCATTCGCCTTGAAGATGGCGACGGCCGCGGCCATCGAGCCGATCTGGTCGGTACGCTCTTCGCCGGGAATTTCGACGTTGTGGTTGCCCGAAGCGAGCTTCTCCATCGCGCCGGTCATCTCCGTCACCGGACGGATGACCAGACGGTTGAGGAAGGTCGCAAGGAAGACCAGCATCACGCCGACGGCCAGGATGGTGGCGATGGTGGCGGCGATGCGGAACTGGTCGATCGCCGAGTAGGCGGCGTCGGCATCAATGACGAAGCCGACATACCATTCGACCGACGGCAGACCCTGGACCGGAACGAAGCTCACCAGCATCGGCTTGCCGCCGAGCTCGGTGTTCATGATGCCGGAGCCGATCGTCGGCGTGTCGATCGGGAAGGCGTCGGTGAGCGACTTTGTGACGAGCTTGGCATCCGGATGCACGAGGATCTGGCCGTCCTTGCTGGCGAGGAAGGCGAAGCCTTCACCGCCGACATCGACGCCCTTGATCATTGCCACCAGCGTATCGAGCGAAAAGTCGCTGGCCGCAACGCCATAGAGCTTGCCATCACGCTTGACCGGGACGGCGGCGCTGATGATCAGCGCGCCACTGGAGGCGTCGACATAGGGCTCGGTCAAGACGCGGGCGTCGGCCTTGACGGCCTGCTGGTACCAGGGGCGCTGGCGCGGATCGTAGCCGGCCGGCATCGGATTGTCCGGCCAGGTGATGAACTTGCCGCTTTCATTGCCGACATAGGTCGACATGAACTCGCTGGTCAGAACGTCGTTCTTCAGGATCGGCTGGATGGCGCTATCGTCCGCGACGTTGCCGGTGGCATCGGCCACCATCGCAGTCAGCGTGACGCGGCCGTTCAGCCACTTGGCGACGCTCTGGGCGGCCTGCGTGCCGGATGAGGCAATGTTCTCCTCGACGGCCTTGGTCGTGGTGCCACGCTGCAGCGTGTCGATGTAAACGGAAAAGCCGGCAAAGGCGCCGACGACGACACAGGACGCGGCAACCAGGATCCGCGTCATGAGGTTCGATCGCTTGGACAAGATGGGCTCCCAATGGGGTGCCGGCGGCTCCCGCCGGACATGAGCTCTCGATGATCTTCGCGCAGCATCCTTCGTCCGCCGGAGGGACGGAGCGCAGACGCCTGCGGGAAAACGTTGAACATGCCAGAAGGCGGAGCCAGCCATGCTTCATGCGGCTGGGGCCTCTCGAAGTGAGGATAGGCCTATCGCGCCCCACGCTAGCGATCGCTATTTAAGAACAAATTAAAATTGATCTATGCAAGTTCGCGATGCCGACGGCAACACGATCTTTACCGTGCGGCGGCTAGAACACCGCCCCCGAAAGCAAAAACGGGTGCACTGCGGCACCCGTTCTCCCACTCGCAAAAGCCTGGAGACTGCTTAGCGGCGCATGAAGGCCTCGAAGGCTGCACGCGCTTCGGCGCTCTTCAACTGCGCCGCGAAATGCTTGGCTTCCTCGTCGATGCGCGCCAGAACGTCGCTGCGGTCGCCACGGACGAGGTCGCGGGCGATGCGAAGCGCTTCCGGCGGCTTTTTGGCGAGACGGGCGGCGAGTGCCAGCGTTTCTTCTTCCACCGCGTCCTGGCCGACGATCTTCCAGATCAGCCCTGCGTCCAACGCACCTTTGGCATCGAGCGGCTCGCCCGCCGCAAGCAAGGCGAAAGCCCGCTGATGGCCCATGATGCGCGGCGCTATCAGGCTCGACGCGGCTTCCGGCACCAGCGCCAGATCGACGAAGGGCGTCTTGAACAGCGAACGTTCAGAGGAGATCGTCAGGTCGCAATGCAGATGGATCGTCGTGCCGATGCCGATCGCCAGGCCATCGACGCCCGAGACGATGGGTTTGGTTGCGGTCGCCAGCGCCTTCAGAAACTCGATCACCTCCATGCCCATGGAGCCACCCATGGCGAAGGCGAGAAAATCGGCCATGTCGTTGCCGGCGGAGAAACAACCATCGGTGCCCAGGAAGGCGGTGGCGCGCACGGCCGGATCGCTTGAGGCAACCGTCAGCGCATTGGTCATCTTCGCGTACATGTCGCGGGTGATGGCGTTCTTCTTTTCCGGCCGGTTGAAGCGGATCACCTGGACGCCGGGATAGGCTTCCGGCCGCTCGATGAGCACGTGGTCGGTCATGACAATTCCTCTCAAGCCAGAACGGCGCGGGCGACGGCCAGGCTGTCGGCGCCGTTGACGACACGATCCTTCAGGGCGGTCGTTTCCGCCAGGAGGTTTTCGGCGGTGAAGCGGCAGAGTGCGATGCGCTGGTCTTCCTTGCCGTCAGCCACTTCGGCCAGACCGCCCTTCGCCAGATAGGCGCCGCTCAGCGTCAGGCCGAACAGGCGCTGATAGGCCGTCGCGCCAGCGAGCGCTTCGGCGAGCTTGCCGCCGGCGACGGCCGCGATCAGCCACTCCGTCGCAGCCGAAAGATCATCCAGTGCCGCATCAAGGCGCGCCGCCGTCTCGCCGAAACCATTCCGGTTCGAGGCGCGCACGGCCTGCGCGATCTCGCGCAGTTCGCCGATGAAGCCGCGCACATGCGCGCCGTCGGAGAGCGGCAGCTTGCGGGTGACGAGATCGATCGCCTGGATGCCGTTGGTGCCCTCGTAGATCGGGGCGATGCGGGCGTCCCGCAGGTAGCGGGCGGCACCGGATTCCTCGATAAAGCCCATGCCGCCATGCACCTGGATGCCCATCGAGGCGACGTCGACGCCGGCGTCGGTCGAGAAGGACTTGGCAATCGGCGTCAGCAGGCTGGAGCGCTCCTGCCAGTATTTTGCTTTTTCGCCTTCAGCCGCATGCGCCATGTCGACGGCGTGGGCACAGGCATAGGAGATCGCGCGCGACCCTTGCGTCAGCGCCTTCATCGTCAGAAGCGTGCGGGCGACATCGGGATGCTCGATGATCGGGCTCATGCCCTGCCCCGTCCAGCCGGGCGCTTTGCCCTGGGTGCGTTCCTTGGCAAAGGCGATCGCCTTCTGGGTGGCGGCGTCTGCGATGGCGACGCCCTGCATGCCGACGGCGAGACGCGCATTGTTCATCATGGTGAACATGCAGGCGAGACCGCGGTTTTCCTCGCCGATCAGATAGCCGATCGCGCCCTTCTCTGCGCCGAACTTGCCGTCGCCGTAGATCATCGTGCAGGTCGGCGAACCGTGGATGCCGAGCTTGTGTTCGAGCGAATGGCAGAAGAGGTCGTTGCGTTCGCCGAGCGAACCGTCATCCTTGACCAGGAACTTCGGCACCAGGAAGAGCGAAATACCCCTCGTCCCCGCCGGCGCGTCGGGAAGCCGGGCGAGCACCAGATGGACGATGTTGTCGGTGAAGTCGTGTTCGCCCCAGGTGATGAAGATCTTCTGGCCGAAGATGCGGTAGGTGCCGTCGTCGCGGCGCTCGGCGCGGGTCTTCAGCACGCCGAGATCGGAGCCGGCATGCGGCTCCGTCAGGTTCATCGTGCCGGTCCATTCGCCGGAAACCATCTTCGGCAGATAGGTGGCTTTGAGCGCTTCCGAGCCGTGCTTTTCCAGCGCCTCGACGGCGCCCATGGTGAGTGTCGGACCAAGCGCGAATGCCATGGAGCCGGCGTTCCACATCTCCATGGCGGCGACATGCAGCATGTGCGGCAGGTTCTGGCCGCCGAATTCTTCCGGAGCCGTCAGCCCGTTCCAGCCGCCAGCGATCCAATTGTGATAGAGGTCACGCCAGCCATCCGGCGTCTCGACCTTGCCTTCGACGAGACGCGAGCCCTGGCGGTCGCCGACGTCACCGAGGGGCGCCACCTCCTCCGTCGCGAATCGGCCCGCTTCCGACAGGATGGCATCGACCAGATCTTCGCCGAGGTCGCCGAGCGCACCCGATTGCAGCGCGTCGCCCATGCCTGCCACGTGTTTCAGCGTAAACGCGATCTCGTCGACGGGTGCCTTGTACATGATGATCCTCCCAGATAGTCAGGTCGCGCAGGGCGCATCCTCGTTGCGCCGAACACTATTGATTTTTACGTAAACGTCAACGTCAATCCCGCACTCCTTGATGAACGCGGGGCGCTTCCAACTGTAACAAAACTGTCATCAACGGCGCATAGAAGCCAAGGCATAAGGCTTTTGCCAAGGCGTTCAGATGAACCTGATTTCCCCCGAAATACCCGGCATCGTCTGGGCCTATCGTTTCCTGCCAGGCGAAAGCCGCTGCCAGCGCATCGCCACCGACGCTTCGGTCGACAGCCTGCTGACTGGCGAAGGATGGGTCTGGGTTCATCTGGCGCTCTCCGATGCACGCACGCCTGCCCTCATCGAGCGGATCGGCAACCTTCCGCCACTCGCGGTCACCGCGCTGACCAGCCACGACACGCAGGCCGCGATTACGGTTTCGGATGATATCGTACACGGCACACTCGTCGACTTCGAGCGCACCTTCGATGCCGTGACCAAGACGATCGGCTGGCTGCATTTCGCCGTCAGCGACCGGATCATCATCACCACACGCCTGCATCCGCTGCGCAGCATCAACCGCGTCAAGGCGGCGGTGGAGAAGAGCACGAAATGTGCCCGCCCGATCGACCTCTTCGAGATGATCGTGATCGAGTTCCAGCGCACATTGATCTCGCTGGTTCTGGAATTGACCGAGGAACTGAACGTCATCGAGGATCATGTCTATGGCGCCGCCGGACATCGCCAGCAGCCGGGGCTTGCGCCGCTCCGCCGCACGGTGGTGCGGCTTCATCGGCATCTGCGCACGATCCTGGCTTTGCTGAGGCGGGCGGCCGCCTCGGATGAAGACGAGGTGCCCCCCGGTTTCATCGACGTTGCCGAGCGGCTTTCCGACCGGCTCGAGGCGGTCGACCGCGACGTCTTCGCTTTGCAGGAACGGGCACGACTGCTGCACGAAGAAATCGACAGCAAGATCTCCTCGGAAACCAACCGCCACCTCTACATCCTGTCGCTGATGACCGCATTCCTGCTGCCGCCGACGCTCGTGACCGGTTTCTTCGGCATGAACACCGGGGCGCTCCCCTTCGCCGATGGCAGCGGCACGCTCTATGCCGCGCTGTTCATCGCGTTTTCCATGGGCTTTGCCTGGTGGATCCTCAGGCGGATCGGGATTCTTTGAATGTCAGAGAAGAGGCCGGCGGCGAAAGCCCCCGGCCCTGCTCACCCTTAGCTATAGGGCGAATAGCACTGCTGGCGCGGGCCGCCATAGGGCTGATAAGTATTGTCATAGGCCCTGTAGGACCGGTACCGGTTGGCGCACCATTGCACATGGCGGCTGCCATAGACGGGAGCCGGACGCTCGTAGCGCGGAGGCTGGGCGATTGCCCCGCCGATGATCACGCCGGTGCCGAAGGCGGCCATCGGGTACCACCAACCGTTATAGTAACGGTATCCCGGACGGCGGTAGTTATAACCGCGGTAGCCATTGTAGTAGTAATAGTTGCCGCGGCGTTCATACCCCGGCCTGCGATACTGAACGTTCGTCGCGTCGTTCTGCCGCTCGACGCGCGGCGGCGTCGGCATGAACGCCTGCGACGGGGCCGCGGACGTCATCAGGACTGCCACGGCAATGATCGCAGAAAACCACCGGCTCTTCCCGGTCTTCAGCAAAGTCTTCATCAAAACCTCCATAACCGAATCCACGCTCCGCAGGGTGCCGAAAAATCGGGCAACCACGGGAACTTCAGCCTCTGCGTGATTTCACCCGGTTCGCTGCAAAACCGGGGATGACCCTCAGCCGGGAAAACCGAAACCAGCCAGCAACGCATAAGTCACCGGTTTTGTTCCATCTTCAGACATCGCGGCTGCTGCGGATCAATAGCTGCAGATCGGCAGCAGTGACGGCTTCGGCGCATTCGTTCATCCGCCTGTCGGCGTCGAAGGCATCACGCGACACACCAATATTATGCAAGGCATTGCTCATATACAGCCGGAGGTCGGTATACTTTCGCGCGCCGCTCCAGCACAGTCCGCCTCGGGGGCTGGGATTTACGATACATTAACGATACTGTCGGCAATCTCAGAGAATGGCAAAGCGGTATATCTCCACCACAGGGATGATTCTGCGCCTCGCGACCGTTCTAGGTCTGGCTTTCGCGGCGGCGATCGCACGCGCCGGTGAACTGGAACCCTGGAAGACCAAGTCCAACGCCATCATCGTCGATGCCTATGAGATGAACAGCATCGACTGGGAAACGATGCTTGCGGACAAGCGCATCTCCGGCTTCATCGCCAAGGCCTCCGATGGCCTGCCCGAGAGCTTCTCCTGCACCGGCGACCACAACGGCGACACCTTCAACCACTGCAAGACCATGTGGCGCAAATACGCCGTCAGCCGCGAACTCTACCAGACCCGGCGCATGATCGCCCGCACACACGGACTGCTGTGGGGCGCCTACCATCTCGCTCGTCCCGGCAATCCCGTCGACCAAGCAAACCATTTCCTCGACTACGCCGAGCCGCGCGACGACGAATTGATGGTTCTCGATCTCGAGGGCATCGATGCCGACAAATACATGTCGCTAGAGGATGCCGCGATCTTCGCCGGCCACGTCAAGACCCGCACCGGACGTTATCCGATCCTCTATACCAACCACATCACGGCCAAATATATCGCCGCGCACCGCGCCAAGCACCGGCTGCTGTCGCGCCTGCCGCTCTGGTACGCGCGCTACAAGCCGGATATCCGCCAGGTCTTCCCGATGGGCAATTGGGAAAGCTATGCGTTGTGGCAGTTCTCGTCCGGCATCAATTGCGGCAAGCGGCGTTGCCCCTACCGGGTGCCGGGGACGCTCGACGATATCGACGTGAATGTCGCTGCAAAGTCGCCGCTGGCGCTGAAAGCGATCTGGGCGCAGGGTGCCTTGCTGCCTGAAAAGCCATTGCCGCTCACCCTCGTCGCTCAAGCCGAACAGGGAACGGGCATGCACGCGGTCGCACGGGCGACCGCAACGCTTAGCGAGCCGCTGCTCGTCAGCCGTGCCGGTGCCACGAGCGGCGCCGGCAGCGGCGTCGACAGGCTGGTGACGGGTTCGATCGACTTCGCTCGCCACGAGCGCGCCCTGCAGGTGGCGGTCGCCGCCGATGATGCGGCACAGGGCGGTTGTACCAGCGCAGTTGCCAATGCCGACACTCTACGGCGCGTTGCAATCAAGCCTGCGCCCTGCAACACGCCCTGATCCTTCAGGCTTCGATTTGGACATCTCCCAGCGGCCGCGAGCAGCAGGCGAGGATGTAACCCTCGTCGATCTCGTCGTCGAGAATACCGCCATTGTGGTTCATCTCGACCTCGCCCGCGACCTTCATCACCCGGCAGGTGCCGCAGATACCGCCCTCGCAGGCAGCGCCGATCCTCACACCGTTGGCACGCGCCGTCTGCAGGATCGTCTGGCCGGGTCTTGCCTCGACCTCCTTGCCGCTCATGGTGAAGGCGACCTTGGCCGCCTGAACCTCACCATCGTCGCCGGCACCAGCGCGGACAGCGATTTCTTCCGCGGCTGGTGCTGCCGCCGGCTGGAAGCTCTCCTCGTGATAGCGGGCCATGTCGAAGCCGGCTGCCTTCAGCATCTCGCGCACACCGCGCATGAACGGTTCCGGACCGCAGCAGAACACCGTGCGCTCCTGGAAGTCGGGAGCGAGCAACGGTAGCTTGGCACCGTCGATGCGGCCGCGCAGGCCGTGCCAGCCGTGACGCGCCTCGTGCCCTTCGACGATGAAGCCGAGGTTCAGTCCGGACATCTGTGTCGCCAGAACCTCGAGCTCCGAGCGAAACAGAAGGTCGTCCGGCCGGCGAGCACAGGAGATGAAGGTGACATCGGTCTCCGGCACGCAGTCGGCCATCCAGCGCGTCATCGACATCATCGGGGTGATGCCGGATCCGGCGGAGATAAACAGGTACTTTTCGCCGGGATGACGGACGAAGCTGAAATCTCCGAGCGGTCCAAAAGCCCGGAGCTTCATGCCCGGCTTCAGGTGATCGAACATCCAGCGGGTGCCGACGCTGTCGGCCTGCGCCTTCACCGTGACGGCAATCGACAGCGGTCGCGATGGCGTCGACGACAGGGTGTAGGTGCGCATGACCGGTTCGTCGGCGACCGGCAATTCGAGGGTGACGAACTGGCCGGGCAGATAACGAAACCAGGCGGGCTTCTCCGCACGGAAGGTGAAGGTCATGACATCGGCGGTTTCGACAACCGCCGATGTGCATTCGAGCATCTGCTGCCGGTCGATCCAGACATGCAGTTCGTCGAAATGATGGAAGGAGGACGCCATCTGCATGTCAGGCGACCTTTGAGAGCGGAGCCGCATCGCCCTGCAGGCGCTGCTCCATGAACTTGCAGTACCATTCGACGAACTGCATCACGCCACCCTCGTGCTCCGGCGAATACGGACCGGGCTCATAGGCCGGCGAGCGGATGCCGAAGGCATTTTCCTCGACGATCTGGCGATCCTGGTCGTTGGTCTCGGTCCAGACATGAGTCAGATCCTCGAGCGTGTAGTCGACACCTTCGACCGCGTCCTTGTGGACCAGCCACTTCGTTGTCACCTGCGTGAGTTCCGGCCCCAGCGGCAACACGCGGAAGGTGATGGCGTGATCCGAAAGCACGTGGTTCCAGGTCGTGGGGTAGTGGAACATCAGGAGCGTGCCGATCTGCTTCTGCCTGACATCGGCCGACAGCGCCCTTTTTACGGCGGGCGCACCCGACATGGTGTAGCTTTCGGCATTATCGACCAGCGGCATGCGCGCGGCGCGGAACTGGCCGGTCGGCGACATCCGGAACTCGCTCGGCAGGCCCTCGGCCTCGCACTTCGCCCAATGGGCGGCAATCACCGGATCGTCCTTGGCGCCCTGCACCCCGGTCGCGGTCGGCGCTTCCGGATAGGTCCGGCAGAGTTCGGGGTGATTGGCGGCGCAGTGGTAGCACTCGCGGTTGTTCTCCCAAACGAGCTTCCAGTTGCCCTTTTCGATGATGGTGCTTTCGAAGGCGACCTTGGTCTCTCCCAGCCGGTGCGGCGCGAGGTAGGGGAATGCCAGCTCGCGGAAGGCGGCGAAATCCGCCGGCGTCTCCGACAGGTTGATGAAGATGTAGCCGCCGACCGTTTCGCAATGGATCTGCTTCAGGCTGTGGGCAGCCTTGTCGAAGTCCTCGCCCATCTGGCGCGCAAAGAGCAGCGAGCCGTCGAGCTCATAGGTCCATTGATGATAGGGACAGACGAGCTTCGCCGAAGAGCCCTTGTGCTGCGTGCAGACGCGGGAGCCGCGGTGGCGGCAGGAGTTGTGGAGCGCGCGGATCGTGCCCTGGCGATCGCGGGTGATGACGACGGGATAGTCGCCGACCTGGACGGTGAAATAGTTGCCGGCCCGCGGGATTTCGCAATCGTGGCCGATGAACAGCCAATCCCGATACCAGATGTTTTCCAGGTCCTGCCGGTAGTAGTCGGGGTCGATGTAGAAGGCCCGATCGAGGCTGTAGCCGTCACGCCGGCCCTTCAGCTTGCGAAGCATATCGGTCTTGGTATCCATGTCCTGTCCTCATGCGCCATGTTTCGGAGAGGCAGGACAGGAACCCGCACGGGCGCGCACCCATGCGTCTTAGGCTCCGATCCGGCTGCCCGCCGCAACCCGTTACGGTTATGTCTGTCAAGGCTGGTTTCCGGGCTCAGGAGCCGTCCTTCCAAGGACCAGCCCGGCGCCTTCCCGGACGGAAAACCGTCCAGTGGCCTTTTGCCGAGGCTTTCGCTCCACCACCGTTGCGGGGGCAGCGCCGGGATTTGACCGGCTTCCCAATTCTCCGCCTTCCCCTTTGGAAGACGACACCTTGAGTAAGGATATGTAAGCGCGGAAGGCGCCTCGGCAGGCGCCGGATAGCGACATTCAATTCCAGAATGACGACACGATCGAAACCGCCTTCTGGAAACGGAATCGAGAATTTTTCACTTTATAAACATATAGATAGATCAAAAATTGGGCAGATGCCGTCTTTCGCGACTGATATGACGCAGACACAGGAAGGCTTCGCCCGTTTGCGACATTCCCATGAATGTGCAGGGGGCATCTTCCGCGAACGAAAGGAAATCCTTCATTAACCATAAGCCACTAGGCTTGCCGGCGGACGAAGATGTCCGGCAGGCAGATGGCACGCTGACGATCATGGCAAAGTTCAGATATTACGACGCAGCGGCCGAGAAGCCGCCGGCGGTCATGCCGAAGACGGCAGTTCACACCGAGTTTCTGCGCACCGGCAGGATCAACCGCCGGCAATGGCTGCCGAGCGAGCGACGGTATCTGAGCTACGAAGAAGTCGCGGACAGGACCGGCAAGAAGCTCGCGACGGCCGGTGACACGACGCACAAGCGGATCAACGGCTTTCATGCCTCGATCCAGTTTCCCAAGCTGATTTTCCACCGCACGCTCGTCGGCAAGCCGCATCTCGGCTATTGCCATGTGACGGCGGCGCGGACGGCGGTCACGCCTTCCAAGGACATCACCTGGTCGTTCTACTTCGCCAATTTCTTCAGCGACCTTGGTGACGAGACGCATTTCTTCGACCGTATCCAGAGCGGCTATTCCCGCATGTATTTCGCGGTCGCGATCGAGCCGAACGCCGAAGACGGACAGATGGTCATCAACCGCAACGTCCGCGACAACGGGCTCCTCTTCCGCACGGACGACCCCAAGGTTGCTCTCAAGAACGTGCTGATGCTGGGTGCCCGGGACTCCGCGCTGCGCCGCATTATCCGCAGTCTCTGAGGCAGCAACCGAACGCCCCCAAAAAAATCGTTCTGTTTTCCCGGCACGTCCGTTAAGGAAGCGTCGGAAAGGAAACGGCATGGCAGAGATCATCGACACAGGCAGGGAACCGGACCGCGCGATCGAACGCGCCTGCGCCGTCCTCGCCGAAGGCGAACCCGTCGCCATTCCCACCGAAACCGTCTATGGCCTTGCCGCCGACGCCACCAATCCCGATGCGATCAGCCGCATCTACGAGATGAAGGGCCGGCCGCGCTTCAATCCGCTGATCTCGCATGTCTCCGACATGGCGATGGCCGAGGCCCATGTGCGCTTCGACCCGATTTCCCGACGCCTGGCGGAAACCTTCTGGCCCGGCCCCCTGACGCTGATCCTGCCGCAGCGGCCCGATAGCAGCGTGCATGCGCTGGCCTCGGCCGGCCTCGACACGCTTGGCATCCGCATGCCCGACGGCTTCTCGCGCCGGGTGATCGCCCGCTTCGGGCGGCCGCTCGCAGCGCCCAGCGCCAACACCTCGGGCAAGATCAGCCCGACCAGTGCGGCCCACGTCGATGCCGATCTCGGCGAAAAGCTGAAACTGATCCTCGACGCCGGTCCGGCCGAAATCGGCCTGGAGTCCACGATCATCAAGGTCGATGGCGACGAGATCCGGCTGCTCCGCCCCGGTGGCCTCGATGCCGCAGAAATCGAGCGCCTGCTCGATCGTCCGGTGATCCGACCGGAGACGGCGGGGGCGACGATCGAGGCGCCGGGCATGCTGGCCTCCCACTACGCGCCCGGCGCGGCCGTCAGGCTCGATGTTGCCGATGTGCGTGCGGGCGAGGCCTTGATCCGCTTCGGCGGCGGCAGGATCGCCGGCGAGGAACAGGCGGCCATCGTTCTCGATCTCAGCCCGACCGGAAATCTTCACGAAGCGGCAGCCAATCTCTTCGACTACATGAAGCGGGCCGACGCCAGCGGCGCTGCGACGATCGCCTTCGGGCCGATCCCTTCGGAAGGATTGGGAGAAGCGATCATCGACCGGCTGCAGCGGGCAGCGGCGCCGCGAGGGTGAGATCGCGTGCGGCATCTCCGCCGCACCCCGCCCTCACCGGACGGCCGCGATTGCGGTTATGATCGCAGCCGATAGGAACCGAGGATCGTGTCTTCAGATCGACCGATCCGATAGCGCGCTCAAGCGCAGTGCGAAGGCAGACTCATGACGACCCTTCCCTCTCCTGAACTCATCGCCTCCTTCGTCGAGATCGTCGGCAGCGCCAATGCGCTCACCGCCGAAGCGGACAAGGCGCGCTATCTCGTCGAATCCCGCGGGCTCTTTCGCGGCACGACGCCGATGGTGCTTCGCCCCGGTTCGGTCGACGAAGTCTCTCGCATCATGAAACTCGCCAGCGCGACCCGCACCGCGATCGTACCGCAGGGCGGCAACACCGGCCACGTGGCCGGACAGATCCCGCGGGAAGGCAAAGCGGACATCGTGCTTTCGCTCGAACGGCTGAACCGGATTCGCGACGTGGATCCGGTCGGCAACGTGATCGTCGCGGACGCCGGATGCATTCTCGCCGACATCCAGAAGGCGGCGGACGATCACAATCGCCTGTTCCCGCTGTCGCTCGGATCGGAAGGCTCCGCGCGTATCGGCGGCAATCTCTCCACCAATGCCGGCGGCACGGCGGTGCTCGCCTATGGCAACATGCGCCAGCTCTGCGTCGGCCTAGAGGTGGTGTTGCCAACCGGCGAAATTTGGGACGGGCTGCGCCGGCTGAAGAAGGACAATACCGGTTACGACCTGCGCGACCTCTTCATCGGCGCCGAGGGTACGCTCGGCGTCATCACCGGCGCGGTGCTCAAGCTATTCCCGAAACCGCTTGGACATCAGGTCGCCTTCGCCGGTGTCGGCAGCGTCGAACATGCGCTCGCTCTCTTCGAAAAGGCCGCCAGCCTTTGCGGGCCGGCGCTGACCGGCTTCGAACTGATGCCGCGCCTCGGCGTCGAATTCACGACGAAACATATTCCCGGCGTTCGCGACCCGATGGACACCGTCCATCCCTGGTACGCACTGATCGACATCTCCACCTCGGATTCGGCCGAAAGCGCCGAGCGCATGGTCAACGACCTCCTGGAGCAGGGCTTTGCCGCCGGTCTGGTCGAAAACGCCGTGGTCGCCGCCAACGAGACGCAAGGCAAGGCGCTGTGGCATATGCGCGAAAGCATGTCGCCGGCGCAGAAACCCGAGGGCGGCTCGATCAAGCACGACGTTTCGGTGCCCGTTTCCAGCATTCCCGCCTTCATGAAGGAGGCGGACGCCGCTGTCATGAAGGCGATCCCAGGCGCGCGCATCTGCTCCTTCGGCCATATGGGCGACGGCAACATCCACTACAACATCTCGCAGCCGGTCGGCGCCGACAAGCAGGCCTTCCTCGATCGCTGGCGCGAGATCAACGCGATCGTGCACGGTATCGTTCTGAGATATAACGGCTCGATCTCGGCCGAACACGGCATAGGCCAGCTGAAGCGCGACGAGCTCGCAGAAATCCGCGCACCGATCGAGATCGAGCTGATGCAACGGATCAAGCACGCCTTCGATCCGGCGGGCATCATGAACCCTGACAAGGTGCTGCGCGCCGACCGGTGAAACGGGCAGTCTTCTGCGGCAGGCTTAAGCACCTGCCGCAAAGGGCTCGCTGCACTTCAGGCGACCCGCGTCAGCGACCGCCTGCGCGCAACTGCGAAAGAGACAGGAGCGTCTCGGCGCTGACGCCGCCTCCGCCGCTACCGCTGAGGATCGCCAGCCCCGGTGAGACGTCCGTGTTGTTTTCGACGTCATAAAGTGCCGTGAACCGCTGCAGGAGCTTCTCGAGCTTCGCGGGATCCTGCAGATCCTTGATGTTGACGACGCGCTCGATATAGGCGGCCTGCGCCTCGATCTTGGCGTTCTGCAGCCCCTCCGGCATGCTGTAGGCCGTCTTGATAACCTGGAACAGGGCGGTCTCGGCCAGGATGTCGTAAGCCGTGTTGATCTCCGGGGCCTTGCGCTTGAAATAGAGCGCCAGGCGAACGCCGCCGTTGTCGGCGCCTTCGGACTCCTCGAGCGACTGATTGAGATAGAGGTCGACCGTGGTGATCAATCCGCGCCGGGTCTGGATCTGGCCGGCCTCGCCCCGGACGATCTTGCCGTCTGTGTCGAAGTTGAAGGAGGCGACGATCCCGCGGTACTTCAGCCCGTTCGGATCGGTATTGATGAAGCTCTTGGGATCGTCCAGGTTGGACGTGAACATGTCCTTGAGGTATTCGGTCTTGACCGTTCCCGGATCGATGCCGGACCCGACGAGCACGAAATCGACCAGCCGCCGGTTCGCCAGGAAGGCGTCGAGCGTCTCGATCTTCTCGATCTCGGCCGTGTAGTACTTGGCTTCCTCCTGCGCCTTGACCTTGGCGACCTTCTTCTCTTCATCCGTGCCGAACCGGGACTTGGCGATCACATAGGCCTTGGCCGTATTCATGATGTCGGCTTCGCTCTGCGCCAACTTTGGTGCGCCGAGCGTGCCGTCCGGATTGAAGTTGAATGCCTTTACCAGCTTGACGTAGCGCTCATCGCGCAGCGTGTTGGCATAGCTTCTGGGATCGTTGAGGTCGCTGGTCAGAATCCGCTTCAGCGTTCGGCTGCTCAGATCCTCATTATCGAGGCCGAAGGCGCGCAGCATGAATTTCTTCATGTCATTGTTGGCGAGCAACTCGTCGACCGATTTCATCGTGCCGATCAGGAGTTTGAAGCGTTTGACCAGCGCTTCGTCCTCGGCATCACTCTTGTCGTTGTAGCGCACCATGTAGCCGTCGGACGTCGTCTTCATCTGGTCCGCATCCTGCGCGGTCTTGCCGGCTGGCAGCGTACCGTCAGTCTGGAAGTTGAAGGCGGCAAGCATCTTCTTGTAGGCGGCGTTGTATTCGCCGCCATATTTGTTGACGTAGCTCTCCGGGTCGTTGATGTCGCTGGTGAGGATGTTTTCGACCGTAGAGGGCATCGTCGTCGCGGACGGCAAGCCGAAGGCGGTGATGATGTAGTTGAGCAGGCGGTTATCGGCGATCAGGTCCGAGACCTTGGTAATGCTGCCGATCTTCTGTTCGTAATATTCCTTGTTGAGCAGCGCCCCGGCGCCGGTCAGTCGTGCAGCGCCCGACGGTGTGACGCCGGGCCGCAGGAAGACATAGGCCTCGTTGAGCAGCGCCTTCTTTTCGTCGCTGATCGCCTTCTCACCGGCAGGAACGCTGCCGTCGGCATCGAAATTGAATGTCGAGGCGAGCTGGATATAGATATCGAGACCGCTGATCTGCCTGGCAAGCGAGTTCACCTCCAGGGAGAGCTGCGCCTTCAGCGCCGGCGCCTGGTCGCGCGGCGGCAGCCGTGCATCGAGGTCGGTGACGATTGCGTTCTGCTCATCGATCTTCGTCTGGATGGCAGGCTTGTCGGCATCGGGCGCCGCGGCCAGTTGGGCTGTCAGGCTGACGATCTGGGCGAGAGCGGTGTCGCGCGCGCCGAGATCCGTCAGCTGCTTGCTCGCTTCGGTCAACCGCGTCTTGGCTGCCGTCTGGTTGGCGGTCAAGGTCGCGGGATCGCTGGTCAACGCATTGCGAACTTCCGTGTACGAAAAGGTCTTCGGGTTCAGTCCGAACACGGTGAAGGCAAAGGAGCGCAGCTTTTCGTTGCCCAGGAACTGGTCGACATCGGTGACCAGATCCATGGCCGCGCCAAAATAGGCCATCTCTTGCCGCATGACTGTATCGAGATCGTTGATGCGGTCGTTGTAGAGGCCGATCAGCGCATCCTGCTGTGCGCTGGTTTGAGCCACCGCGGTTGCCGAACTGAAGTTGAAGGCCTGCGCAAAATTGCGGTAGCGTTCATCCGTGAGACGGTTGGCAAAACTGTTATCGTCCTTCAGGTCACTTTCCAGAACCTTGCGCATGAAGGCCTTGGCATAGGTCATGTCCTCCAGGCCATGCGCCTTCATCGCGTAGGAGTAGAGCCGGTAGTCGTCGAGGAACGCGTCGACGGTTTTCACGCGGTCGATGTTTTCCCGGTAATATTGGGCCTCGCGCGCGATCTGCGGCTGCTGGGCAACACGATTGAGGCTGCTGCGCAAATCACGCGTGATGCGACTATAGTCGAGATAGGTCGATACCATGCCTGGCCCCGTCGGTTACCCATGGGGCGGCCGAACCAACCCCGAAACAGAATTCTGACGCGTCATGATTGCAGCACTGGCTTGTGTGTGGCTTTTCGCCGGCCGCCGACATGCCGCTTGTTGCGTCCGATCGGAACAAGACCGTCCGACCCGTTGACGAAACGGAAACCCTGAGCGGTCGGCTTTTGCTAACCATCGAAAAACGCAAAGTTTTCTTAACCGCGATTCTTAAGCCGTTCGGAAAGGGGGGCGCCTATTCTCAGCCCATAGAGGACGAAAAAGTCCCGACGAGAAGACCGGAAACGGCTCTCAAGGAAAAACAAGGGCGATTGAAATGCGCAACACACTCTCTCAACCCGCATGGGTCGAAAACACGCTCCGTCTTGATCCGAAGCGCTTTCCACAGCAGGCAAGCTACGCCTTGCGCGGTCACACGGGTAATGTCACGATCAGCCTGGACGAGCGTGGCGCAGTTCTGCGCAAGGTGCTACCATCGAGCGGCCTGCCGCTTTCGATCGCACTGCCGGCGCGGGCATTCAAAGGGGTCGCGGCTCGCGCGATCGATCACGGCGACGGAGACGTTACAGTGACGCTGGAACTTCATCACGACGACCCGGACCTCTGCGTTCCGCTGCTCGTCGCACACGACCTGTCCGATATCGCGGCCGACTGGCGCGCCTGGGCGGAGGCCTATCGCATTCCGATGCTGATGGTCGAAGCGGATGGCGTCGCAAGGCCCCTCGAAGAGCATCTCGGCGATGTGCGCACCGCGCCGGTCAAGCCGCGGCGCCGCCACTCCTTCTTCGCCGAGCGCCGGCCGCGTTTCCTCGTGCGCCGTTCCACCGGCACGCTTGGCGTTCACATGAAGATCGACGGGCGCGAGATCATCGCCCGCAGCTAATTCGCAGCAGCACCTCCAGCGCGACAGCCGGCCGTTCCCTGCGGCCGGCTGTTGTCGTTTGATCTCCGCGCTGCCGATTTTGGGGCTGCCGATTTTGGGATGCCGTTGCGGACGGCAAGCCATTTCACAGGTTTTCTGGGATTGCTCGAGATGTTCCCACGGAAACAGCTCCGCCGCCTTCTTCGTGCCATATCGGGTTCATAGCCAAGATCACGAAAGAAGGAGAAACCCGATGCGCAAGCATATCGCCGCCGCCGTTGCTGTCATCCTGTCCAGCTTCCGTGCGCGTCACGAGGCGAAGGAGCGCAAGGCCGCCCGCGAGATCAGCTGGGCCTGAAGCTTTTGCGGCCCGCCACTACAGCGCCGCGCGTCTTTTCAGACGCGCAAAGGTCGCTGTAGCAATTTCAGGGCTGCATGTTTTTATCCTTAAACCGACTAGGATTTAAGGAAACATGCAGAGGCGGGACGGACCGAATGCATGAAGAGGATCCTCCGCCGCGACGGAGGATATTTCATATCAGGCGAACAAGAAACGCCAGCACCAGGCCGACAAAGATGATCAGGCCCACGACCCCATTGAACTTGAACAGCGCCAGGCATTGCGCCGGATCGTGGATGTTCAGCACCAGGATCTGATAGGTCAGCATCGCCGCCGCAATCAGAAGTCCGATATAGGCAATGGCGCCGGCACCGGCAGCCACGAAGGACATAAGCAACAGCAGCGTCGCGATGCCATAAAGGCCGATCAGCCACGGCCGCGGATTTTCGCCGAACCGCCTTGCCGTCGAACGCACGCCGATCAGCTCGTCGTCCTCCCGGTCCTGGTAGGCGTAGATCGTGTCATAGCCGATCGTCCAGGCAATCGCCGCACCGTAGAGCAGCACGGCTGCCAGCGACAATGTACCGAACGCGGCCGCCCAGCCCATCAGCGCGCCCCAGGAGAAGGCGAGGCCCAGGAAGAATTGCGGCCAATCGGTAAACCGCTTGGCGAAGGGATAGATCGCCACGATCGCGAGCGACAGAATGCCGAGCACGATCGAGAAAGTATTGAACTGCAGCAGTACGACAAGGCCGACGAGCGCCTGCAGCACCATGAACACCTTCGCCTGAAGACGCGAAACGCGTCCCGACGGCAGCGGCCGCGAGCGGGTGCGCGCAACCTCCATATCGATGTCGTGGTCGACGATGTCGTTGTAGGTGCACCCGGCGCCGCGCATGGCAATCGCGCCGGCGGTGAACAGGAAGCAATGATACAGGAAGCGGCCGAACGAGAATTCTTCGGTGCCCGCCGCTGCGCCCGTCGCCAGCGCCACGGACCAGAGGCAGGGCAACAGCAGCAATTGCCAGCCGATCGGACGATCCCAACGGGCAAGCTGCGCATAGGGCCAGAGCGCACGCGGCAGCACGCGATAAACCCAGTTGTTGGAGGGCGCGTCGTGGACGCGGCCGGAATCGGCGGAGAACGTGTTCATCCCCCTGTTTGACGCCGCCCGTCCGGCCGGTCAAGCGGCGAGATCGTCGCGGCGCCGGACCAGCGCAATGTCAGGGAAGGGTGAAGTCGAAGCGGTAGGTCGCCGACAGACCGACCAGGACCTGGTTGCGGCTGCCACGCTCTTGAACGAGGCTGGAATCGGCGGCAGGGCCAAGCAGGCGCCGATACTCGGCATAGGCACTCGTCTCAAGCTTCTCCGTTGCCTGCCAGGTGATCGCGGCGCCGACGCCGGCGGATCCGACGCCGCCATGCGGATAATACGTGGCGAGGCCGGATGCGGCAGACTCGCGGTCGTTCACGCCATAATAGGCGCCGTAGTAGTCGCTGGTCGCAGCGGTCAGGCGTGGACCGCCGGAGATGCGGACATTGCTGCTGACATCGGTGAAGGCGTCGGCCGCAACGTCGGCGACGATACCGTGGTGGCTGCGAATGCCCTGGCGAACTTCGGCGCGCACCCGCAGCCAGTCCGTCGGATAAACCTCCGCAAAGCCGCCGACTTCACCGCCGAACTTGATCGGATCGAGGCCCCTCAGGTCGCTGGACGTGCCGGCGTCGCGCTCGAAGATCAGCTTGCCGACGAGACCGGCGCGGAAACTTCCTTGGTCGACCAGCGCATAGGACATGTTGTCGTTGCGCGAGGAGAAGCGGACCGAGCTGCCGGCCTTGCCGAGCGAGATCAGGGGCGCGACCTGGAACATGCGCTTCGAGGCGCCTTCATACTTCGGGCCGAGGAAGCCGGTGGCACCGACCTTCAGATACCAGTCACCGGACCAGAAATACTGGCCGTCACCGGCAGAGGCGGCGTTGGCCGACAGCAAAAGGGTTCCAGAAAGGAGGACGAGAGAACGGATACGCAAGAAACAACTCCGGAAGAATCATTCGCCGGGGCGAAGTTTGACCGTGCCGTTGCGCCGAGGGAGGGAGGTGGGCAGGAACGACACGAGGGCGGTTTATTGCGGCTTGTTCCTACGATTCCGTTAACCAGGTCAATTCAACCTTCCTTTGCCATACCCGGTTGGCGAACCCCGGTCACTGGCCAAGATAGGTCTTGAGATAGACGCTCGGCGGGCTGCCGAGCATGCGGCGAAACATGGTGGTGAAGGCCGCGACATTCTCATAGCCGGCATCAAGGGCCACATTGGTGATTGGCTCGCCATCGGCAAGGAGCGGCAAGGAAGCGAAGATACAGGCCTGTTGGCGCCAGGTGACAAAGCTAACGCCCGTCTCCTTGCGGAAGAACCGCGTGAATGATCGCCGGCTGAGGCGCATGCGATCCGCCCACTGGTCGATGCTCGCTGCCGCCGATGGCGCCTGCAGGAACTGTCGGCACAGCGCCGCGAGCTTCTCGTCGCGCGGAAACGGCAGGCCGAGCGGGCGTTCCTGCAGTCGGCCGATTTCTTCCAGAAGCAGATCCGTGACCAGTTGTTCGCGCCGCTCCGACATCGTCTCGTTCTCGACGCTGACGAGCGCATCGACAAGGCTGCCGGCGAGCGGATTGATTTCCATGACCATCGGCCGTTCGGCGCGCAGCAGTTCCGGCGCGAAGTAGATCGAGTGCATGCGCACGTCACTGATCATCTCGGCCGAGTGCTCCATACCGGCCGGGATCAGCAGGGCATGGCCGGGCGGAACCATCCACCGCCCGCGCTCGGTGCGCATCAGCACGACGCCGCCGCGCGCCCACCAGAGCTGCGTGCGCGTATGGCTGTGGAAGGGAACCAGAAGACCGGCGCTATAGTCTCGTCCGAGCGCCAGCACCGGGGCGTTTCCCGTCTCGACCCAATCGAGGTTCCGGAAGTGATCGTCATCGGGAAGCTGCGGCAAGGGATATCGGCGGATCGGCATTTGGCCCACTCACGAAAGAAATCGACCAGATCACAAAAGCAGGCCAATCGCAACCTCAGTACAGATAGCCCTTGCCGCATACAACCTTCGAGACGGCAAGGAATCACCATGTCTACCGTGACCTCAACTTCCGGGATCTCGCCGGAAAAGACGGCCTTCTCCGTCATCCTGGCTGTCAGCTTCTGCCATATGCTGAACGACATCATGCAGTCGCTGCTGACCGCGCTCTATCCGCTGCTCAAGGCGAACTATTCGCTCGATTTCGTGCAGATCGGCCTCTTGACCTTTACCTTCCAGCTGACGGCGTCGATGCTGCAGCCGGCCGTCGGCATCATCACCGACCGCTGGGCGCTGCCCTATTCGCTGCCGCTCGCCATGCTTTCGACCTGCAGCGGCCTGATCCTGCTGGCAAATGCGCATGACTTCTGGGTCCTGCTGGTGGCAGCGAGCCTGATCGGCATCGGTTCGGCGATCTTCCATCCGGAATCGTCCCGCATCGCCCGCCTCGCCTCCGGCGGTCGCCACGGATTGGCGCAATCGCTGTTCCAGGTGGGCGGCAATGCCGGCAGCGCCATGGGTCCGCTGCTTGCCGCCTTCATCGTCATTCCCTTCGGTCAGGGAAGCCTCAGCTGGTTCTCGATCGTCGCGATCATCGGCTTCTTCGTGCTCTCCTGGGTCAGCACCTGGCATGTGCGCCATCGCCGCACCACGATGAGCCGGCCGGCGCCGAGCCGCGCCCTTCCGCTGCCGAAGGGGCGGGTCATGTGGGCGGTCGCCGTGCTCGTGCTCCTGACCGCCACCAAGAACGTCTACATGGCGAGCATCTCCAGCTACTTCACCTTCTTCGTCATCGAGAAGTTCGGCATCGACGTGCAGCAGGCGCAGCTCATGCTGTTCCTGTTCCTCGGCGCGGCCGCGGCCGGAACCTTCCTCGGCGGTCCGATCGGCGACCGTTACGGCGCCCGCTTCGTCATCTGGTTCTCGATCCTTGGCGTCATCCCCTTCGCCTTGCTGCTGCCCTATGCGAACCTCTTCTGGACCGGCGTCCTGTCGATCATCATCGGCCTGATCTTCTCCTCGGCCTTCTCGGCGATCGTCGTCTTCGCCCAGGAGCTGGTGCCGGGCCGAGTGGGGCTGATCGCCGGCGTCTTCTTCGGTTTCGCCTTCGGCTTCGGCGGCATGGGCGCGGCCGTGCTCGGCATCTTTGCCGACCGGCAGGGCATCGAGTTCGTCTACACCATCTGCTCCTATCTGCCGCTGCTTGGCATCCTCACGATCCTGCTGCCGAAGATCCCCGCGCGATAGGCTCTTCGCGCCGAAATCGCTTCCGTTTTCACCGGGCGCCGCCATGCGGCGCCCGGTTTTCGTCTTGCGCCACAAGCAGCACGCGACACCCCATCCCCGTCGCAGCCCCACGTAATCATTCATCAATTTTTGCGCGCTACGGTCGTCTGACGGGCTTGGGCAGGGGTATAGAATGCAGGGGCGAACGGCGATTCCGGCCTTTCTGGCGACGTTGCTATTTGCAACGGCGGCACCGGCCGAGACCCTGAACCTGCTGATCTGGGAATCCTATATCGACCAGAAGATCCTTGATCGCTGGACGTCGATAACAGGCGTCGCGGTGCACCAGGTCTATTACGATAGCGGCGACACCCGCGACGAGGTGCTGGCCGACCCGAACAGCCGCGTCGACCTGGTGGTAACCGGCGAAAACAGCGCCGCCCTCTTCGGTCGCAAGGGCGTGCTCGAAAAGCTCGACGAGACCAACGTCGCCTCGCTGCGGGACTATGACGAAAGCTGGCGCAAGCGCTGCTCGGGCCGAGGCCTGCCCTATCTTTGGGGCACGATGGGCATCCTCTACCGATCGGACGTCGTTCGGGAGGCGCCGGCCTCCTGGCAGGATCTCATGCGTCCAGCCCCGGCGCTCGCGAAGCATGTCGCCATGTACGACGACCACAACGAGGCCTTCGTCGCGCCGCTGATGCTGCTCGGCCAATCGATCAACACCAACGACAGCGCCACCTTGAAGGCCGCCTTCGACCTGATGAAGGAACAGGCGCCCTCGGTGCTCACCTACGAATATATCATCAGCTCGATCCAGAACCCGACGGTCAGCAAGGACATCTATATGGCGCTGGGCTATAGCGGCGACCAGCACGTGCTGAACGACAAGGCAGGTACGCCCGGCGTCTGGCGCTACGCCGTTCCCAAGGAAGGCACGCTTTCCTGGCTCGATTGCATGTCGGTCGTCGCCAAATCGCCGAACAAGGACCGCGCGCTCGCTCTCCTCGACTATCTCGGTTCGCCGGGCAGTGCTGCCGCGAACGCGCTGGCGCTCAACATGCCGACGGCAAGCCGGGCAGCCTATGCGCTCCTGCCGGAAGAAGTCCGCGCCGACCCCGCCATCTACCCCTCACCCGACATCCTGGCCAAGAGCCAGTATCAACAGGAACTGTCCACAGAGTCGGTGCAATTGCGCCGACGCATCATCAGCACATTGGCGAACTTCCAGTGAATCTCGGCAAACGCGCGCTCATCCTGATCTTCCCCGTCGTTCTCGCTGGCTACCTGCTGGCGGCAGTCTCGGTCCACGTCACGCAGAGCCGCTCCATCCGCGCGCTCGAACACGCCAAACTGTCGCAGCGCCTGGAACATGCGGCCGCCGTGTTCCAGAACGAGATCGGCCGCAGCAAGGGCTTCCTCAATGCGCTCTTGAACGGCAACTCGCTGCGCCAGTATGTGTCCGAAACGGATGAGAACTACCGCGCCAATGCGCTTGGTGTCAGGCTGCAGGAAAGCATCAAATCACTCCTGGACGACCCGACGGGCTACGTGTCGCTGGCGCTGCTGACTTCCGATCTGAAGACGGACTACTATTTCGAAAACAGCTGGGACCCCTTCGCCCAGATCGACGAGGCCCAGCTCAACCTCGCCCGTCGATTGATCCGCGAAGACACGCTCGCCGACTGGACCTATCTTTACGAAGCGGGACAAAGGCCACGCATCGTTTATTCCTTCTTCCTCGATCCGGTCGCCTTCACCCGGCCGCTGCCGAGCAAGAAATCGAGCGCTCTGCTCGTCCAGGTCGCGATCCAGCCGGACCGCTTCCTCGACATGCAGCAGGCGCTGAAGAAGGAATACGGCTCCGACATCGTGCTCCAGCCCTGGCCGCTGGCGATTACCGAAGACCTTTCGGCAAGCGTTCATCTCGGGCCCTCGCTCTATGCGACGCTCACGGTTTCGAGCGAACATTTCGATGCGCTGTTGGCCAGGCAGAAGATCCTGCTGGCGCTCGGCGCCGTGGCGATGAGCCTGTTCTCGATCTGGCTGATCATCATGCTGATCCGCCGCTTCATTACCGACCCGATCGCAAGCCTCGACGCCAACGTGATGGCGGTGATGGTGGGCGCGCGCGACGAGATCCGCGACATGGAGGAGAAAGGCGAGATCGGGCGGCTGACGGAAAATATCCGCGAATTGCATCGGCAGTCGGTGCAATCGCTGAAACTCGTGCAACGCAGTTCCTGGACCGACACCCTGACCGGCATCAGCAACCGCGGCCATTTCAACGCACTTGCCGCCGGCGCCGTGCGCGAGGCAATCGCCGCCGGCGAGAAGTGCAGCCTGCTGTTTATCGACATCGACAACTTCAAGTTCGTCAATGACAAGCACGGCCACGAGATCGGCGACGAGCTCCTGAAGACGCTGGCCGTCCGCATCGGCGAGCGTGTCGATGCCATTACCGAGCGGCGCGGCCAGAAGCCGGCCATTCTTGCCCGCCTCTCCGGCGACGAATTCGCCGTTTTCGTGCGATCGCGACCCGGCGACGGAACGGTCCGGGAAATCTCGGCCGCCATTCTGGGATTGTTCGAGGACGGCTTCGAAGTCTCCGACAAGCGCTACCCGGTGACCGCAAGCATCGGCGCGGCGATCTGCCCGGACGATGCGACCAACCTTGCCGAGCTGATTTCGAATGCCGATGCCGCGATGTATCAGGCGAAGACCAGCGGCAAGAACCGTTCGGCCCGTTTCTCGCGCGCGCTTCACGATAAGCGCACGCGGCTGCGCCAGATCCAGGACGAGCTGCGCGCGCTCGATCCGGACGAACAGTTCCATCTCGTCTACATGCCGATGGTCGACACCGAAGGCCGCGTCACCGGCTGCGAAGCGCTGCTGCGCTGGTACTCGCCGGTTCTCGGCAATGTTACCCCGGATGAATTCGTGCCGATCGCCGAAAGCTCCGGTCTCTTCACCAAGATCGACTGGTGGGTGATCAACAAGGCGATGTCCGATTGCCGGCAGCTCAAGGCGCTGTTCGGCCCGGAAACGGTGCTGGCAATCAACATCTCCTCGGCCGAACTGCACTCCAAGGCGATTGCCGACCATTTCTCTGACTGCCTGGAGCGACATGGGCTGGAGGCGCGTTCGATCGAGATCGAGCTCACCGAAACCTTCGCCGTCAAGTTCAGCGACCAGCTTCGCCGCAACATCGACGCCCTGCGCCAGAATGGCTTCCGCCTTTCGATCGACGATTTCGGCGCCGGCTACACGTCCGTGCAGCAGATCATCGAATACACGGCCGATACTATCAAGCTCGACCGGGCGCTGGTCTCGAACCTCACCGCGTCGCAGTCGCTGCCGGTGCTCAAGGCGCTCATCGCGCTCTGCCACGCCAAGGACGTCGCCGTCGTCGGCGAAGGCATCGACACGCCAGAGAAGCTCTCGATGCTGACTGCAGCCGGTTGCGATCTGTTCCAGGGCTATCTCATCAGCAAGCCGCTGCCGATTGAAGATCTCGGCATCTGGGCGCTGACGCGCACCGCCCGCTACGCGCACGACGAAGGGCTGGATGACGTACAAACTCGGCAGGCCATCGCCTGAACGGTGGCGATTGCGGGAATCGCTGCCCGGACTCCCGTTTTCCCTTGACCTTGCCGCCCTGCCGTCCTAACCGCAGCGCAGCAATTTCGGGATATCGGGGGCTGCAATGAAGGTTCTTCTCATCGGATCGGGTGGGCGCGAGCACGCCCTTGCATGGAAGATTGCGCAGTCTCCCAAACTGACGAAGCTCTACGCGGCACCGGGCAATCCCGGCATCGCCGAAGAAGCTGTCATCGTCGCGCTCGACACGGACGATCATGCGGCCGTCACCGATTTCTGCCGCAAGGAAGCAATCGATTTCGTCGTGGTCGGTCCTGAGGGCCCGTTGGTCGCCGGTCTCGCCGACGTCCTGCGCGCAGCCGGCATCGCCGTCTTCGGCCCGTCTGCCGCCGCCGCCCAGCTCGAAGGCTCCAAGGGCTTCACCAAGGATCTTTGCGCCCGCTACGACATTCCGACCGGCGCCTATGGCCGCTTCACCGATGCCGAAAGCGCCAAGGCCTATGTGCGCGCCCAGGGTGTGCCCATCGTGATCAAGGCAGATGGCCTGGCAGCCGGCAAGGGTGTCACCGTCGCCATGGCGCTCGATGAGGCGCTCGCTGCCGTCGACGATTGTTTTGCCGGCGCTTTTGGTGCTGCCGGCGCCGAAGTGGTGGTCGAGGCCTATCTCGATGGTGAGGAAGCAAGCTTCTTCTGCCTGTGCGACGGCAAGACCGCGTTGGCGCTTGCCTCCGCGCAGGATCACAAGCGCGTCGGCGACGGCGATACCGGGCCGAATACCGGCGGCATGGGCGCCTACTCGCCCGCTCCGGTCATGACGGCCGAGATGATCGAGCGCACGATGAAGGAGATCATCGAGCCGACGATGCGCGGCATGGCGGAAAGCGGCCATCCCTTCTCCGGCGTATTCTTTGCCGGGCTGATGATCACCGCCAAGGGCCCGGAACTCATCGAATACAATGTCCGCTTCGGCGACCCGGAATGCCAGGTGCTGATGATGCGGATGAAGAGCGATCTGCTGCCTCTACTCTATGCCGCGGCGACCGGCACGCTCGCCGGCATGGCGGCCGATTGGCGCGAGGAGACGGCCCTGACCGTGGTCATGGCTTCCAAGGGTTATCCGGGCAGCTACGCCAAGAACACGCCGATCGATGCCCTTCCCGCGGCCTCGGCCACCACCAAGGTGTTCCACGCTGGCACAGCGATGAAGGACGGGGCCCTGGTCGCGACCGGCGGCCGCGTGCTCAACATCACCGCAACGGGCGCAAATGCCGGCACGGCCAAGGACAGAGCCTATGCGGCGGTCTCGGCCGTTTCCTGGGAAAATGGCTTCTACCGGCACGATATCGGCTGGCGCGCGGTTGCACGCGAGAAAGCGTGATCCGGAGCGGAACTCATTTCCGGATCATTCTATTTTTACCAATTCTCCTGACGGGAAAGTAAGGGAGTGCGCATATTCTCGCCGCTAACAATTGCGGGAGAAAGCGTATGCGCCTGTTGCTGATCACCACCGTCCTCGGGCTTGCCGCCGGCAACGCAAAGGCGTCGTCGATCGAGGCGCTCGCGTCGGGCACGACCGACAACGCCAGTGTCGCCACCGTCTCCTGCGCCGCGTGCCCGCCGCTGCAGTCGAAGAAGAAGGTGACCTATGTGGTACCCACGATCGCTGCGGGCGACGAAACGGTCGAGCTCAAGAAAATCAACGGCGAGATGAAGATGGTGCGCACCGAAGCCTGGCTCGGTGGCTCCCCGGTCGTCTTTGTCAGCAAGCCTTCGCAGGAGATCATCAAGGCGGCTTCCGCCGACAGTGATGCCTCCCCGACGGTCGTCGTCTCGACGAATGCGGACGACCAGAACCCGGTGGCGGACGACGCGAAGATGATCGCGATCGACCAGACCGCAAAGACCGCCGCGGTCACGCCGATCGGCGCCTCCATGGGCGGCTCAGTTGCACCGCCGACCGAAGACGGCTCACAGCAATTTGATCCGTCCACCCTCGAACTTCGGCTAGACTGATCTCCTATCGGGAAAGTTCCCTGCCCCGCTCAGCTGTCCCCTGCATGCAAGGCTGACGGGCGTTTCGCTGCACAGCGAGAGATTGCGCCCCTGAGAGAAGCAGGGGCGCAATCTTTTATTATGGGCCTTCCAATCCTTCGATCCGCGCGACCAGCGCCTCGATCTGCCTGTCCGAATAGACTTCGATGCCATTGCCGGCGAGCAATGCTGCCGTCACACCCTCGCCCGGATGGCGAGCGCCGGAAAAGCTGCCGTCATAGACGAAGCCGGATCCGCAGGACGGGCTGCCATCGATCAGCAGCGCGAAGCGACAGCCGGTTTCCTTCGCCAGCGAAAGCGCGTTTTCGGCGGCCCGCACGAAGTCTTCGGTCACATCGCGGCCGTTGATCTCCACCACCCTCGCCTCGCCTTCGAGCACATCCTTGCCGACGGCGCCCGAAGCAATTTCCGCTGGTAGGCGCGGCACCGGCATGCCCGCAGACATTTCCGGACAGATGGTCACGAGACGGCCTTCGGCCCGCCAGCGATCGACCGCCGGATGAATGAGCGGCTTCGACTGGCCGTCATAACGGACGGCATGGCCCATGAGGCAGGCGCTGACGAGGATCTTTTCGGACATACGACTTCCTACTCCGAGGCGGTGATAGCCATCAAGCGCGATCCCGGCCCTACAGCGCCGCGCTGCATGTCTTCGTCCTCAAATCGAGGTCGATTTAAGGAGACATGCAGTGGGCAGCCACGCGCGTCAGATCCAGCGATCGTTTTCCGCCGTGCGTTCGCCGCCCTCATGGCCGGTATTGAGGGTGCCGCGCGGCTCGATCAGCAGCATCTTCACCTCGCGCTCCGCATAGGGCTTGTGCTCGACGCCCTTCGGCACGACGTACATCTCTCCTGGCCCAAGCGTCACCGACCCGTCGTGGAAATCGATGCGCAGTGTACCTTCAAGCACGATGAAGGCCTCGTCGGTGTCCATGTGATCATGCCAGATGAAGTCGCCCTCGATACGCACGATCTTGAACTGATAATCATTGAGTTCGGCAATGACGCGCGGCTGCCATTGGTCGCTGAAGAGCGAGAGTTTTTCGGTGAAATTGATCGGCTTGTAGGTCTTCGTCGCGGTATCCATCGGCTGTCTCCATCTGTGTGATGGAGACAGGATATAGGTCGCCCCGCGGCGATCCGCTTGAACGTTTGTGCGAGAGTAACAGCGGCTTCCGGCGAACCAGCGGCCGACCGTTTTAGCCTGCGATCTTGGAGAAGTCCGCGACGGTGCCGGTTGCCGAACGGATCAGGCCAAGCAGCGCCAGGCGGTTCGCACGGATCGCGGCATCGTCATCATTGACCAGCACGTCGTTGAAGAACTGATCGACCGGTTCGCGCAGCCTTGCCAGCGCTTCCATCGCCGAGCGGAAGTCTTCCTTGGCGATCGCGTTGCGCGCTTCGCCCGAGCCGGTTTCGACGGCCTGGTGCAGCGCCTTTTCGGCATCGAGACGGAAGAGGCCGGCATCGACGGCGTCCGCGACGGTCGTTCCCTTCTTCTCTTCGGCCGCGAGAATCTGGGTCGCACGCTTGGTGCCGGCCAAGAGGTTGCGACCTTCCTCGTCGGTGATGAACGCCGTTAGCGCCTCGACGCGGCGGGCAATCATCAGGAGGTCGTCCGAATCCGACGTCAGAACCGCGTCGATCAGGTCGTGACGGGCGCCGAGATCGCGCAGATAGACCTTGAGCCGGTCATGGAAGAAGGAGAGCAGATCGGCGGAAACGTCGCCTGCAAGCGCCGGCTTCTGTGCTCGGAGAGCAACGAGCGCGGCTTCGAAGGCCGGGAGCAACGCCAGGCGCGCCTTGCCTTCCAGGATCAGGCGGATAACGCCGAGTGCCGCGCGGCGAAGCGCATAGGGATCCTTCGAGCCGGTCGGCTTTTCGTCGATCGCCCAGAAGCCGACGAGCGTGTCGAGCTTGTCGGCAAGCGCGACGGTCACCGCCACCGGATCGGTCGGCACGCGATCGGACGGGCCCTGAGGCTTGTAGTGATCCTCGAGCGCATCGGCGACCGACTGCTCTTCGCCTTGAAGCAGCGCGTATTTGTGACCCATGATGCCCTGAAGCTCGGGGAATTCACCGACCGCTTCGGTGCGCAGGTCCGCCTTGGCGAGCACCACGGCGCGGTCGACGAGCTTCTGATCCGCGCCGATCACCTTGGCGAGTTCAGCAGCAAGCGCCCGGATGCGGGCGACGCGTTCGCCCTGCGTGCCGAGCTTGGCGTGGAAGGTGACGTTCAGCGCGTCGAGCTTGGCCATGCGCTGGTCGAGCGGCTTCTTGAGATCGAGAGCGAACTTTTCCGCGGACGCTTCCAGCGTTTCGAGATCCGGCAGGTTGCCCTGGTCGCGGTGCCAGAAATGGGCGGCGTCCGAAAGGCGGGCGCGCACGACCTTGCCGTTGCCGTGCACGATCTCCTTGCCGCCGTCCTTCGCCTCGATGTTCGAAACGAGGATGAACTTGTTGGAGAGCGTTTCGGCGCCAGGTGCGCGGGTGACGAAACACTTCTGGTTGGTCTTGATGGTCAGACGGATGATTTCCGAGGGAATTTCGAGATAGGCATCCTCGAAGCTGCCCATCAGCACCTGCGGCCATTCGACGAGGCCGGAGACCTCTTCCAGGAGACCCTCGTCCTCGACGAGCTCCAGGCCATTGGCGAAGGCGACGTTACGCGCGTCGGCAAGGATCATTTCCTTGCGGCGCTCGCCATCGAGGACGACCTTCGCCTTTTCGAGCTTCTCGGCGTAGTCGGCAAAGCGGCGAACCGTAATCGCCTCAGGCGCGTGGAAACGGTGCCCATAGGTGACGTTCGAGGCAACGATGCCGTCGACTTCAAACGGGATCACATGCGTTTCCTCGGTTTCCGAGCCGAAGGTGCAGACGATCGACTGCAGCGGGCGGACCCAGCGAAGCGCACCGGGCTTTGCCGACGCAACGCCGGAGCGCATCGGCTTCGGCCAGGGGAAATTGCGGATGATGCCGGGCATCGCCTCGGCGATGATCTCTTCGGCCGGACGGCCCGGCTTGACGATATGGGCGACGTAGAAATCGCCCTTCTTCGGATCGCTGTGGACATGCGCCTCGCTGATCGAGGAGAGACCGGCGCCACGCAGGAAGCCTTCGATCGCCTTCTCGTTGGCGTCGGTGCGCGGGCCCTTGCGCTCTTCGCGAATATCGGCGGAGCGGGCGTTGAGGCCACGGATATCGAGCGTCAGCCGGCGCGGCGTCCAATATTCGCGCGCACCCTCATAGGTCAGGCCCGCCTCGACCAGGGCATCGGTCAGCAGCTTCTTGAGGTCGCCGGCCGCCTTGCGCTGCAGGCGGGCAGGAATTTCCTCGGAGCGGAGTTCGATAAGAAGATCGGGCATGGGAGCGACTTTTTCTGTTCCTGACGGTTGCGGCGGACTTAGCAATCTCTGGCAACATTGTCACCAAGCGCCGCGATGATTTTGGCTTTCTATGCCCGAGCGCGCTGCGGATTCACCAACCACCACCGCCGCCACCGCCACCGCCGCCGCCGGAGAAGCCGCCGCCGGTCGAAAAGCCTGACGATGACGATTTGGGCGGCGGAGGCAGGGACGAGGTCATCGTGTCGGCCATCGAACCGGCAAAGCCGCCGATACGATCGCCGAAGGTGCTCGAGCCGAAGCCGTCGCCGTGGTACCAGCTCGGCTGATAGGCGGCTGCGGCCGCCGCTCCGGCAGCCGCGGTAAGCAGCCAGCGATCGAAGGCCGCGGTCCAGGGCTTTTCAACGCCGAGCGCTACCGCATAGGGCAGAAGCGTCTCGAAATGCCGGGGCGACATTTCAGGCGCACCCTGCATGTTCATCCGGTCCTTTTCGGCGAGCGTCATGTACTGCCTAAGCCCGTCGATGCCATCCATCATCCGCGTGCCGAGCGGCGTCGGCGCACCCATCAGGAAGAAGAACAGCACGTTGACGAGGACGATGGCACCGATGACGAAGAGCAGCGGCAATTCGTCCGTCTCAGCCGCGGAATAGAAGACAGCGGCCAGGATCGCCGAGAAGATCGTGAAGGCGACGAAGCCGATGAAGGCGACCACCACGATCGACATGATCCGGCTCATCAGGCTCTTTTCACGGCGCAACGACTTGCCGAATGAGACGGCGAGGATCGACACGAAGAAGGCGATGAAGACGGGAACGATTACCAGCGGCAGGCTGTCTTCGCTGAGATCGCCGAAGAGGAACACCGCCGCGACCGCCAGGACCGACAGGACGACCCCGGCGACGATGTAGCCGCTGTTCGCCAAGTAGTACTTGCCGCGATGCTCGCGTTCCATGGCGTTGCGGAATTCGGCGCCGGTTGCCTGTACCCGTGTGCCATGAGCGCGATCGATCGTGAGCTTTCCACCGGCCGCATTGACCGCTTTCATGACCGCCGCTTCGCCGGTCGGCAGTTTTTCGTTGCTTCCCTTGCCGGTGGCGGCGATGACGATGGCGTTCTTGAGATCTTCGAGAACCACATGGCCCTTGACCGCAAGATTAAGCGCCGCCGCCGACAACGCCGTCCAACCCTCGCCGGAAAAGCCCTTGTTGTCGATGTAGTTGACCAGTGCCGGCGAAATACCCTCAGGCGGATCCCAGCGCGGTACCATGACGCCGCGGTCCGGGTCACGCCCGGCCCGCAACCAGGCCTGGCTGTAGTAGATGAGGACGAGGACGAGCCCGGCACCGGCGATGACAAGCGCGAGGTGGTCACGCAGCCACCAGGCGTTCTCCTGGCTGGAGGACGGCCGGTCGATGCTGCCCTTCGGCATCTTGATGGCGATCGTCAGCCCTTCGCGCGGATCGAGACGGCGGGTGGTGGCGAAAAAGATCTCGCTGCCGTCCCGCGAGGCTCGGGCGTCCTTGCCGGTCGCGCCGTAGCCGCCGGTGAAGAAATCGAGTGCTTCGGCCCTGACGCCTTCCGGTAGGGTCACCGTGGCGCTCGCCTCGTCGATCGGGAAATCCCACTCCGTGCCGGTCACGTTCCAGTAGAGTTCGTCGTGATCGTCGAAGAAACGGATCTGCCGGCCGGTCTCGTAGGTGAACTGGAAGGTGTGCTCTCCCGGCTCAAGAAAGACCTCGGCCGATCCGGTGTAGATGCGGATGCCGCCGCTGATCGTCTCGGTGCGGTACGGCTCCTCCTCGCCGTCGCGCTCGACCGAAAGCAGCTTGAAGTCCACCTTGCTGCGCTTGCCCTTCGCATCGGTGAAGGTCAAAGGCAGGTCACGGTAGATGCCCCGGCGGATCTTGTCGCCCTCGACCGTCGCCGTGATCGTCTCGGTGACCGTCATCGTGCCGTCCTTGGCAAGGTCGATGACGGAGCGATAGGCGGAGAAGACTTCCTCCGCCCGCCCGATGCCCGCCGTCGCCAGCAAAAGAACCAGAACGGCGAATGCGGCAGCGAGACGGGCCATGCGGATCAAGCTTTCTTCCGGTTGAGGGTCAAGGCACGGCGATTTGATAAGTTAGAGCGGGATGCGGGCGGAAAACGGCATACACTTTTCCTCATCCCGCTCTCGATCACGGCCGATCGCCGGTGAATTCGACGCCGAGGGATGCGAGCGCGTCCCAATAGGCCGGATAGGTCTTGGCGACGCAGCCGGGATCCTCGATGGTGATGCCGTGGATCTTCAGGCCGGCAAGCGCGAAGCTCATGGCGATGCGATGATCGGCAAAGGTGTCGATCGATGCCGGCAGGGTCTGGCCGGCAAGACCCGGGTCGGAAGAGACGATGAGGTCGTCGCCTTCCTCATGCGCAAGGTCCGGCCGGATCGCCGTCAGGCCCAGCGACAGCGCGCGCACGCGGTCGCATTCCTTGACGCGCAGGTTTGCAAGTCCGACGAAGCGCACTGGCGTTTTGTTGAAGGCGGCGAGCACCGCAATCGTCGGGATCGCGTCCTGCATCTGCGAACCGTCGATGACAGCAGGCAGGTTCGGGAAGCTCGCGATCACCGCATGGGCGCGTGCATCCGGCTGGGAGAAAGCCGTTGCCGGGACACCGAGATCGATGGCACCGCCGGTCAGCACTTCCGCCGCCCAGAGATAGGTGGCAGCCGACGCGTCGGGCTCAATGACATAGTCGGCCGCGCGATAGCCGGTCGGGGCGACCTGCCAGACGGACGGGCTCACCTGCTCGACTTCGGCCCCGAAGGCGCGCATGGCGGCAACCGTCAGGTCGATGTAACCACGCGCGCCGATCTCGTCGCCGGCAAGCTCGATGCTGACGGGCCCCTTAGCGCCCGGAGCCGCCATCAGCAAGGCAGAGACATACTGGCTGGAAAGGCCGGCATCGATGACGACGCGGCCGGCCGGAAAGCCGCCGGTGCCCTTGACGGTGACCGGCGGGCAGCCGGTCTCGGAGGTAACCTCGACGCCGAGGGCGCCGAGTGCTTCGACCAGCGGCTTGATCGGGCGCTTGCGCATATGCTGGTCGCCGTCGACGACGACTGTGCCATCGACGAGAGCGGCCGCCGCCGTCAGGAAGCGCGTCGCCGTTCCGGCATTGCCGAGGAACAGCGGTGCAGCCGGCGGGAGCAGCTTGCCCGTGCTGGTCACGACGAATGTGGTTTCATCCGGCTCGCTGACCTCGACACCCATCGCCCTGAGTGCATCCGCCATGTAGCGGGTGTCGTCGCTCTTCAAGGCACCCGTCAATCGGCTCGTGCCTTTCGCAAGGCCGGCCAGCAAAAGCGCGCGGTTGGTGATCGACTTCGAGCCCGGCGGGCGCACATGGCCGCGAAGCGGATGGTCGGTCGGCAGGATGGTCAGCTTCTTCATGGTATCGGTGGTCATCGAATAGGTCTCTTGATGCGAATGAGCTGCGGCGGGAGCCCGCGGCCGGGATGTTCGTGGCGATCGGAACCGCGGATGGGAAAAGCTCAGAACTTGACCTGCGGCACCGCGCGATCGGCTTCGTTGGTGATCTCGAAATAGCCGGCTTTGACGAAACGGAAGGCGTTGGCGATCAGGTTCGACGGGAAGCTCTCGACCTTGACGTTGAGATCGCGGGCAGCGCCGTTGTAATAGCGGCGCGACATCTGGATCTCGCCCTCGATCGTCTCCAGTGAGCGCTGCAGTTCGGCGAAATTCTCGTTGGCCTTCAGATCCGGATAGGCTTCGGCAAGCGCGAACAGCTTGCCGAGCGCCTGGGACAGCGCGCCTTCGGCCTGCGCTCGCCCCTCGACATCGCCTGATGGCACCGCTTGCGCCCGGTTGCGCATGGCGATCACCTCTTCCAGCGTCGACTTCTCGTGCGCCGCGTAGCCCTTCACGGTTTCGATCAGGTTGGGGATGAGATCGGCACGACGCTTCAACTGCACATCGATGCCGGACCAGGCCTCCTCGGCGATCTGCCGCGCCTTGACGAGACCGTTATAGACGAAAACCAGATACAGGATCACGACGACGGCGATTGCCAGACCGATCATAGGGTGCCCTCCAAAATTGCCCGGCCGAGATTAGCACCGGCTTTCAAGCTGCAAAGGCCTTTCTACCGCAATTGCGCGGAGAAACGCATTCCTCCCCAACTGTCGCTGCGAGCGGAGGCATTGCGCATACCCCTCGTGAACACAGTGTTCGCGTGCGGCGTCCAATCCCTGTTCCTGCGGGAACGGCAGCATTGCTGACCTTCAGCCATATTCCAATCCAGAGAGCAACTCCTGGAAAACGAAGCTAAGGTCATGAAAACGTTCGCACCCCTCATCAACGCAATCGCCTTCACGGCGCTTTTCGTTGCCTATGCGAACGTGTCCATCGCAGAGGAAAAGCCGGTCGGTGTTCGTCGCGCCTTACAGACCTATGCGGGTCAGATCTACACCGGCGCCTACCCCACGCTGGACCAGGCCAGCAAGGCCGCCGCCATCGTCAAAGTTGTTTGATCAAGCAAGGATACGGCCAGCGATATGCTCGGCGGCCTCATTGGCGCCAAGCGTCGTTACATCGATCTCGACTACCGCGTGACCATTGCCCCGCAGCAATCTGTGTTTGGCCCTAAGGTCCAAAAGGATCGCGGGATCGGTCAGCTTGTTTTGCTTTGACCGCCCGGCCCGTGTCAGCCTCTTGAGATTTTCCTCGACATCGCAATCGATGACCACCGCCACGAAGCGGGCGCCGCGCAGGCGCGCAAGCTCGGCGTAGTCTTCGAAGGCGCGGGTGTCGGAGGCGTCATCCGAGAGCGCATCGGTAAAAACGACGGATTGTTCTGCCGGGGCCCTCGCCAAATGGTCCAACACACTCTCACGGATCGCCGCGCGCAGAGATCGATAGAGCGGTGTGCCGCGCGCAAACAGCGCCTCGGCCGGATTGATCAGCGTGTGGTTGTCGGCAAGCCGCGCGCCCAGCCTTTCGGCCAGATGGCGCGCGATCGTCAGTTTGCCAGTTCCGGGCCAGCCGTTGATGTGAACGACGAGGCCGGACCGTTGCGTGGTCAAGCCGCGTCCCGGTTGAAGTTCGCGCCACCAGCGTCGGTCAGCAGGAAGGCTTCGCCGCAGGCCTTGGCCAGCGTACGGACGCGCAGGATGTAGCTCTGGCGTTCGGTGACCGAGATGACGCCACGGGCATCGAGCAGGTTGAAGACGTGGCTCGCCTTGATGCACTGGTCATAGGCGGGGAAGACGCATTTGTGCAGCTGATTGTTGCTGTGATCGCCGGGTGCGCCGGCCGCCAGCAACGCCTGGCACTCCGCTTCGGCATCGATGAAGTGCTGATGCAGCATGGCGGTGTTGGCGTATTCGAAATTGTAGCGCGAATATTCCTGTTCGGCCTGCAGGAAAACGTCGCCATAGCTGATCTTCTCGGCGCCTTCGCGGCCGTTGAAGTTCAGGTCGTAGACGTTGTCGACACCCTGGACATACATGGCCAGGCGCTCGAGACCGTAGGTCAGTTCACCGGAGACCGGCGAGCATTCGATGCCGCAGACCTGCTGAAAGTAAGTGAACTGCGACACTTCCATGCCGTCGCACCAGCATTCCCAGCCGAGGCCCCAGGCGCCGAGCGTCGGGCTTTCCCAGTCGTCCTCGACAAAGCGGATATCGTGCAGCAGCGGATCGAGGCCGATCGCCTCCAACGAGCCGAGATAGAGCTCCTGCAGGTTGGACGGGTTCGGCTTCAAGAGCACCTGGTACTGATAGTAGTGCTGCAGGCGGTTCGGGTTTTCGCCGTAGCGGCCGTCGGTCGGGCGACGCGACGGCTGCACATAGGCGGCACGCCAGGGGCGCGGACCAAGCGCGCGCAGGGTCGTTGCCGGATGGAAGGTACCGGCGCCCACTTCCATGTCGTAGGGCTGCAGGACGGCGCAACCCTTGTCGGCCCAGTAGTTGTGCAAAGTCAGGATCAGGGCCTGAAACGAGCGCTTCGGGTTCATATGATCGGGCAGAGTGGTCATGGATCGCGTCCGGATTTCTTCATAAAAATTGAGCCGGACAGGTGCCACGCCTGATGAGAAGGGTCAAGCAACTACAGCGCCGGCCCGCCATTTAGACGCGCCGGAGCGTCCGCGTCCTTTGATCTCGCTATTCGTCTTCGCGTTTCAGCCTGTACTCACCGGTTTCCGGATCCTGGACCAGCGTGCCCTGCGCCCCGGTCCGCTCCTCGCGGCGGGCCTGTTCACGCTGGCGCGTCAATTTCTGCGCATCGGCCACGAACTTGCGGTAGCCGAGCCAGAAGACGAAACCTGCAATCAAGAGCAGGATGAGTTGCGGCATTTTTCCTCCAAAGACATCACGCGTGAGCCAGGGCGCTTCCGATCAAACGCAGTCGTGGAAACGCCCTATCTCATTGTTTTACGCAATTCCGGACGCGAAACCGCGTTGCACTTTCGCTGGAATTGCTTGGGCTCAAAGCCCGAACCGCGCCCACAATGCCCTTTCCTCGATTGCTTCGGCAAGACCCGCTGCCGCCGACGCCGCCAAGGGCTCGACAAGGGCGCCGGCCACGGCCGTGCCGGTCTGCCGACGGCCGAAAAGGCTGCGCACCGGCTGGATGAGTTCTAGCCGCGCCTTGTCGCCGTAACGCTTCTTCACCTCGCCGCGCAGATCGCCGAGACCGTCGATTAGCCCCAGCTCCAGCCCGCGCCGGCCAGTCCAGAAAAGGCCGGAGAAGATATCCGGATCATCGGCGAGCATCTGCCCGCGACGTGCCTTGACCATCTGGATGAAGGTATCATGGATGTCGAGTTGCAGGTTCTTCAGAAATGCGATGTCCTGCTCCTTTTCCGGCTGGAACGGGTCGAGCATCACCTTGTTTTCGCCGGCAGTATAGACGCGTCGTTCGACGCCGATCTTCTTCAGCAGCTCCGGAAAGCCGAAACCGCCGGAAACGACGCCGATCGAGCCGACGATCGAGGTCGGATCGGCGATGATCTCGTCACCGGCGAGCGCGATCATGTAACCGCCAGACGCAGCGACGTCCTCGACGAAGATCAGGACGCGCTTCTTCTTCTCCTGGGCGAGGTCCCGGATGCGCTGGTAGATCAGGCGCGACTGCACCGGGGAGCCGCCGGGCGAATTGACGGAGATCGTAACAGCAGGCGCTTCCTTAATTGCAAAGGCCTTTTCCAGAAGCGGTGCCGCCGTTGCCAGGTTGAGCGCCGGCCGGAATTGCCCGCCGCCGGCCATGATCGCACCGTGAAGCCGGACAACGGGGATCGTCACGCCTTCTCTGCGAAATCGCCTCGGCAACAACCGTCTCAGGAACGCCTTCATTTCAACTCCTGCCTACTGGATCGCTTTGGAGCAGCGTGAGGAAAACCGCATGGCACCTTTCCTTATGCCGCTCCGATGGCCAAATGTATTGGCCCATCCATGGCATGTATGCACTGCCACGACAAACGCAATGCCGCATACGGTAAATCAGCGGCGGCGATAGGCGGCACGACCGTTGTTGAGATCGTCGACATGATCGGCGAAGCGATGCCCCTCCTCGTGCATGACGAGCGGCGCGCGCAACACCAGCCGCTTGCGGCTCTGCTTGATCGCCGTCACCAGGATACGCACGGCGTTTTCGCCGACGCGCGGATGCAGCGCAGTGATCTCGATGCCGCCGAAGCGGCGGCCGCAGGCGGCGATGATCTCGGCGATCGATTCCGGCCGGGCAATCAACGACAGTTGCCCGCCCGGCTTCATGATCGCGCCGGCCGTCTTCACCCAGACCTCGAAGAGCCCATCACTCATCGCATGGGCCTCAGCCTTGAGGCTGTCCGGCGTCTTTCGGTCGGAAGCGTCGTTGAAGGGCGGGTTCATGATCACGTGGTCGAAGCTGTCATCCGCCAGACCCGCCGCGACACGCGCCTTGCCGGCAAACGAGACGTCAGCCTCCAGCACCGAGACCCGCGAGGCAAAGCGGGCATTCTCAGCCAGCAGCAGGCTGCGACGGGCATAGTCCGCCATGATCGGTGAGCGCTCCACCAGCACCACCTCCGCAGCAGCGATCCGCGAAGCGACGGCCATGCCGGCGGCGCCCGCACCCGCGCCAAGATCGGCGATGCGGCAGGGACGGTCCGAGGAAACGAGCGATGCCAGCAGCATCGCGTCCATACCGGAGCGATGTCCCTGCCCCAGCGGCTGAACGACATGGAACTTGCCGCGATGGAAGGCATCGACGGTTTCGGTTGCAGCCGCCAGCACTGGGTCCGAGTTCACGACCGCAACTCCGCCTCGAGCCCGGCGTCGATCAGGATCCGCCGCGCGGCTTCCGCGTCCTCGTCCGCGACCAGAAAACGGCGGGGCAGCAGGCCGAGCGAGCCTTCCAGAATGCTCATTCCCTGATCGGCGATGAGACTTGCGATGCCGGCATCCTTCATCAGGCTCTCGGCAAAGGAGAGCACGACGGCATCGTTGGTACGGATCAATTCCTTCATCCGGCGGTTTTCCTGTCCTATTTCAGCAAGCGGGACAATTCGCCTCTTGCCGCACGGGACACCCCTTCCTATTGTCGAAAGCGACAATGAAAACAGGAGTCCCGGTGTGGGCGTAGTGATACCGCTGGAAGACAGCAAAAACAAACAGGCGTCCGTTAAGCCGCTCGTCGACCTGACAGCGCCGGACATGGAGCGCGTCAACCAGCTCATCCTGTCGAAGGCCGGCTCCGACGTTCAGATGATTCCCGAGGTCGCCAACCACCTGATTTCTTCCGGCGGCAAGCGGCTGCGCCCGATGCTGACGCTCGCCTCCGCCTCGATGTTCGGTTACGAAGGCGACGCCCACGTCAAGCTCGCCACCAGCGTGGAGTTCATGCATACGGCGACGCTTTTGCACGACGATGTCGTCGACGAAAGCGACCTTCGCCGCGGCAAGTCCACCGCGCGCACGATCTGGGGCAACCAGGCGAGTGTTCTTGTCGGCGACTTCCTGCTTGGCCAGGCCTTCCGCATGATGGTCGATGTCGGCTCGCTCGACGCGCTCGATGTGCTCTCGACTGCGGCTTCGGTCATCGCCGAAGGCGAAGTTCTCCAGCTTTCCGTCGCCAAGAACATGGAAACGACCGAGGACGATTATCTTCAGGTCATCCGCGCGAAGACCGCCGCACTCTTTGCCGCTGCCGCCGAAGTCGGACCGATCGTCGCCCAGACGAGCAAATCCGACCGCAATGCGCTGAAATCCTACGGCATGAACCTTGGCCTCGCCTTCCAGCTCGTCGACGACGTGCTCGATTATGGCGGCTCGTCGAGCGACCTCGGCAAGAATGTCGGCGACGACTTCCGCGAAGGAAAGATCACGCTTCCGGTGATCCTGTCCTACCGCCGCGGAACGGCGGAAGACCGGGCCTTCTGGCGCGAGGCGATCGAAGGCGGCGACAGCAGCGATCAGAACCTCGAAAAGGCGCTCGGCCTGATCAAGCGCTACGGCGGCTTGAGCGACACCATCGCGCGCGCCCAGCACTACGGCACGATTGCCCGTGATGCGCTGGCACCGCTGCCGGCGTCACCCTGGAAGTCGGCGCTCACGGAAGTGATCGACTTCTGCATCGACCGGGTAAGCTGACGGGACCTCAACCCTACCGGGACGACCGACAGGATTTTCTTGCCGCATTGCGCCAAAAAAGCCATTCTGTTCCTCAAGAGTTGTGCTGGGCTATATGTGGCTGACTCCGGAAACAACCCTCAGTGGTGCGCAAGACCGAGCAATCGGCACGAAAGGTTTGACATGCGGCAATTGACGATCCTCCGCCTCCTTAGCGGCGCAGCACTGCTGGCTCTCGCCGCAGTCAGCGGCAGCCACCAGGCCTTCGCGGAAGACAAGGTCGCCGCTGTCGAGGAAAGCGAACCCTTTGACATCAAGACGGTGAACACTTTCGCCGGCGCCTTCCTCGCTGCCCGCACCGCCGATACGGACCGCGACTTCGCGTCCGCCACCGAGCTCTACAAGATCGCGCTGCAGTTCGAACCAAACAACAACGACGTCAAGCAGCGGCTGATGATCACCCTGCTGATGGCCGGCCAGTTCGATGAAGGCGCCAAGATTGCCGAGCAGCTGAAGTCAGACCCGGCCGTCGAGCGCATCACCACCGTGATCCGCGCGATCGAAGCGATCCGCAAGCGCGAGTATCGCAATGCGCAGAAACTCCTGAACTACCAAGGCCCCAACGATCTCGACCGGCTGATGAACGGCCTGCTTTCCGCCTGGGCGAAGTTCGGCCAGGGCAAGCCGAAGGAAGCGCTGGCGCAGATCAACGGCCTGGAAGGCCCCGACTGGTTCCGCGTGTTCAAGAACTATCACGCCGGCGCGATCGCGGTTGCCGCGGGCGACAAGCAGACCGCACGGACCAGGCTCAACGATGCCATTCTGGATCGGGAAGGCGGAAGTGCTGCGCCTGACACCTTCATGCGGGCGGTCGAAGCGCTCGCTCGTTTCGAGGCGCGCGAAGGCAACAAGCAGAAGGCGCTCGATACCGTCGCCGTCGGCGAGAACATGGTCAACAACTACACGCCGCTGCAGGCGCTGAGGACCGACATCGAGAACGGTGTTCCGCAAGAACAGCAGGTCAAGAATGCCAGCCAGGGCGCTGCGGCCGTGCTCTTCTCGATTGGTGCTGCGCTCAATCGCGACGGCGCCGAGGATATCGTTTCGCTCTATCTGCAGACCGCCCGCCGGCTCGACCCCGACAGCGCCGACATCCTCGTGATGCTCGGCGGCATCGCCGAAAACCTGAAGAAGCCGAACGAGGCGATCGAACTCTACAAGGCTATCCCGGAGACCTCGCCGATGCGGCGCGTCTCTGAACTGCAACTCGGCCTGAGCCTGGCCAGCATCGGCAAAGTCGACGAAGCGAAGAAGCACCTGAAGGCGCTGATCGACGTCGATCCGAAGAACATCCGCAACTATCTCGCCTATGGCAGCGTGCTCTCCGACGCCAAGGACTACAAGGAGATGGGCACACTCTACGACCAGGCCGTCGAGCAGATCGGACCGGTGCCGAAGCGCAGCGACTGGACCGTGTTCTTCCAGCGCGGCATTGCCTACGAGCGCCAGAAGCTTTGGGACAAGGCCGAACCGAGCTTCAAGAAAGCGCTGGAACTCAACCCGGACCAGCCGCAGGTTTTGAACTATCTCGGCTATTCCTGGGTCGACATGAACATCAATCTCGACGAAGGCCTCGAGATGATCCGCAAGGCGGTCGAACTGAAGCCCGACGACGGCTACATCGTCGATTCGCTCGGCTGGGCCTATTTCCGCATGAACCGCTTCGACGATGCGGTGGTGGAACTGGAAAAAGCGGCTGAACTGATGGCCGGCGACCCGACGATCAACGATCACCTCGGTGACGCATACTGGCGCGTCGGCCGCAAGCTCGAAGCGGTGTTCCAATGGACGCAGACGCTTGAGCTGAAGCCCGAGGAAGCCGAGATCCCGAAGATCAAGGCGAAGATCGAAAACGGCCTGCCGCCGCTGAAGGAAGAGGTTCCGGCCTCCGCCGATGCCAAGGAAACCGCGCCGAAGAAGGTGACCCCGGAAGCGGAAGCGCCGGCGCCGGACAAGAAGTCCTGATCGATCCATGATTGATGACGGCATCGCGGGCTTCACGCTGACGCGCGCGGCGCCCGCAAAGATCAATCTGGCGCTCCACGTCGTCGGCCAGCGGGCCGACGGCCACCACCTTCTCGAAAGCCTCGTCACCTTTGCCGATCGCGGCGACAGGATCGGCTTTGCATCGGCAGACGCCGACCTCTTTACCGTATCGGGGCCCTTTGCCGCAGAACTGCCCATGGATGCCAGCGCCCAGGGCGGCAATCTGGTCCTAAAGGCGCGAGACGTCCTGCGTGAGGAACTGCGGTCCCGCAACCTCGCCGCTACCGGCCCTGTTCATCTGCATCTCGAAAAGAATTTGCCCCTCGCCTCTGGCATCGGCGGCGGCTCCGCCGACGCGGCGGCGACGCTTCTTGGGCTTCTCCAACTTTGGCACGCCGCGATCGAACCCTCCCGCCTCGATGCAATGGCATTGGCGCTCGGCGCCGACGTACCGATGTGCCTCGCCGGCATTCCTCTCGTGGCGAAAGGCATCGGTGAGGACATCACGCCGCTTGCCGACCTTCCATCCCTGCCCCTCGTACTGGTCAATCCGCTCGTTGCCGTTTCGACGCCGGTGGTGTTCCGGACGCTCGCGAACAAGACCAATGCGCCGCTCGTTTTGCCTCAGGCTTCGGGAACGCTCGACGCGTGGCTGGCGGCAATGGCAACGATGCGCAACGATCTGCAGCCGCCGGCGCAGCAGCTGCAGCCTGTCATCGGCGACGTCTGCCAGTCGCTGATGGAGGCCGGGGCCCTGCTGGTTCGGATGTCGGGCTCCGGCGCCACTTGCTTCGGCATTTTCGACAACGGTGAGCGTGCGGCTGCGACAGCGCGTACTCTTTCGGAGGCGCAGCCCGGCTGGTACGTTCTCGCCTGCAACACGATAGGAAGAGGCAAGTAGAATGGCTGGCATCGACGAAAAACGCCCCTTCGTTCCCGTCGGAATTGCTGTCCTCACGGTGTCCGACACCCGCACGCTCGCCGACGACAAATCGGGCGACACGCTGGAGGCGCGGGTGCGCGACGCAGGTCATCGCCTGGAAGCGCGCGCGATCGTGCCGGACGATCGGGCGCAGATTTACGACCAGGTGAAGGCCTGGACGCTCGAACCGACGATCGACGTGGTGATCACGACCGGTGGCACGGGCTTCACCGGCCGGGACGTGACGCCGGAGGCGCTGGAGCCGCTGTTCGAAAAGCGCATGGACGGCTTCTCCGAGGTTTTCCATCGGATCTCCTACGAGAAGATCGGCACCTCGACGATCCAGTCACGCGCAACTGGCGGCGTTGCCAACGCCACCTTCATTTTCGTTCTGCCCGGCTCACCCGGCGCCTGCCGCGATGCGTGGGACGGCATATTGAAGCAGCAGCTCGATTACCGGCACATGCCCTGCAATTTCGTCGAGATCATGCCCCGGCTCGACGAGCACCTCAAACGCGGTTAAGCCCGGATCCTCCACGTCCCATCGCACTTTCGGCCCGTCTGTTACCTTTGGAACTGACAGCCATTTTTCGTGCCTTTAGCGTCCGATCATCAGCCCACCGAAGATCGGACGCCGCACGTTTCTCTTCAGGCTGCAAAGACGCCTCCCCGCCGATATCCCAGGGCGGGGAGAACAAGGGGATACGACGTGCAGCCAGAATGCTGCCCGGTAAGAAATTTACCAGACAAGGTCATTTGAGAGCCACCTTGAGGTGCCGTCCCCTGGGACTGGCACCTTTTTAGTGCACAGCGATCAGGAGCGTCCCGGCGTCGGCTTGCTTTCGGTGACGACCCAGGCCGGAACGAGCTCCGTCGAGAGTTTGCGGACCGCCCGGACATTCGTCATGTCGCCGAGGCATCGATTGCCATCGGCCGCTGCGAGCGCATCATGTTTGTTCACCAGGAAACCCGTTTCCAGCGGCTTTCTTCGCCGGATCAGGCGGCGGAAGAACGGTTTGCGGTGCATTCTGGAATCGGAGAAGCGCGCGGGCGCCCTGTTGAGCGAGACGTATTCGGCAAGCTCGTCGATCCACCGGCCGATCGGACGGGCACCGGGTTCGAGCAGCATCAGCCATTCGCCGCGCGCCGAACGCACGACGTCGCCGAGATTCCAATCGACGTGAAAGCGGCAGCCGGCCGCTTCCGCCACACGCGACGAGCCGTCCTTGGAGCCGTGATCGAGGACAATCACATCACTGACGAGGCCCTCCACGGCGCCGGCGACGAGCACCGACAGCGTCTGCACCAGCTCGGCTTCGTTGTCCCGCGTTTCCATGATGATCGTCAGCATAGCCCGTCCTACCGCATCACACTCACAATTGCTACATGCACTGCTGGCTTGGCTGAAAACCAAACCGGGGAGCACGAAACTCCAAAGGCACTGCTCCTGCTTTTTTGTTCTTGAATTGTTCTCGTATTCGCGATAGGAAAATAATCAGAACAAAACGGGATCAGAGATCTGATTCCGGGGAGATTCCAATGAACGAGCTGTCTCAGATCAGGCAGGGTGCGCTTGCGCCCGCCAATACGGCAGATGTCGCCGAAGCGATGATGAGCGCAACAGGCTTGCGGATCGATATCGACCGCCGCCGCGGACGCGGCGCCGGGCTCAACACGTCCGGCCGCTTCGAGCCGCAGGCGCGGGAAAGCTTCGACGACGGCTGGGAAAGCCTGGAAGATCTGCCCCCCTTCAAGACCGAAGTCCAGGTCGAGAAGCCGCGGACGGTGATCACCCGGAACGAATCCCCCGATATCTCCTTCGACCGTTCGATCAACCCCTATCGCGGATGCGAGCACGGCTGCATCTATTGTTTCGCCCGCCCCACACATGCCTTCATGGGCCTGTCGGCGGGTCTGGATTTCGAGGCGAAGCTCTTCGCCAAGCCTGACGCCCCGCGGCTCCTGGAGCGCGAACTGGCGCGACCGGATTACAAGGTCAGGCCCATCGCCATCGGCACCAACACCGATCCCTATCAGCCGATCGAAAAGGAATGGCGCATCATGCGCCAGATCCTCGAAGTGCTGAGGGACGCCAACCACCCGGTCATGATCGTCACCAAATCGGCGATGGTCACCCGCGATATCGACATTCTCGCGCCGATGGCCGAGAAGGGACTGGCGCGGGTCGGCATTTCAATCACCACGCTCGACCGCAAGCTGGCAAGGACAATGGAGCCCCGCGCCGCAACGCCGCCCAAGCGGCTGGAGGCGATTCGTGCCATTGCCGAGGCCGGCATCCCCGCCGGGGTTCTCGTCTCTCCGATCATCCCGGCGCTCAACGACCATGAGATCGAGCGGGTTCTCGAAGCGGCAAGGACGGCCGGTGCGACGGAGGCGAGCTATGTGCTGTTGCGCTTGCCGCTCGAAGTCAGCCCGCTGTTTCGTGACTGGCTTCTGCGCAACTATCCGGACCGCTACCGCCACGTCATGTCGCTCGTCCGCTCCATGCGTGGCGGCAAGGACTATGACGCCGAGTTCGGCAAGCGCATGAAAGGCGCCGGCCCCTATGCCTGGCAGATCGGCCGCCGCTTCGATCTCGCCACCAAGCGCCTCGGCTTCAACCCGACACGCCGCCAGCTTCGCGACGATCTGTTCGTGCCGCCGCTCGGAACGGGGGTGCAGCTCTCGCTTCTTTGAAGGTTTTCCGGAATGGCCTGCGTGATGGCTGTTCCGGGTTTGTGGCCAGCGATAGGCACCGAGGATGCCCGGGCAATGGGGGAGTTTTCGTCACCGCCCCTCAGGCAAGCCGGTGTGAACGCTAGAAGGTCGCAAAACAGTTCCGGTGCCCCGCCCCCGCCTGGGGCATCGGCCATCCCCCCCGTCCGCCGCCGCACTCGGACCTGGGGGCTTGAAGAGAATCGGTCGATCATGCGAATTAGACTTATGTCTCGCAGGTCGTCCGATTCTCCCCTTTTTCCCGATATCATCGAAGCACCCGATTTCAGTTTTGAACTCTCGGCAAGAGGTGATGGATTTTGGCCGGTCGCCGGCGCCGATGAAGCTGGTCGCGGCCCGCTCGCAGGACCGGTCGTAGCGGCTGCGGTCATTCTCAATCCCGACGCCATTCCCGAGGGCCTCGATGACAGCAAGAAGCTCAGCGCGCAGGCGCGCGAGAAGCTGTTCGACGAAATCCTCGCGACATCGGAGGTATCGATCGCCTCGGCCTCGGCCGGCACGATCGATGCCACGGATATCCGCAAGGCAAGCCTGGAGGCGATGCGACGCGCAGTGGCGGGTCTTCCCTCGACCGTACGCTTCGTACTCGTCGACGGCCGCGACGTGCCGCCCGGGCTTTCATGCCATGCCAAGGCAGTCGTAAAGGGCGACGCACGGTCGCTATCGATCGCCGCCGCTTCGATCGTCGCCAAGGTTACGCGCGATCGTATGATGGCTCGCGCCGACCTCGCGCATCCCGGCTACGGCTTTGCGCTCCATGCCGGCTACGCGACCGTAACCCACCGGCGCGCCATAGAAACGCATGGTCCCTGCGCCCTGCACCGCATGAGCTTTCGCCCCCTGCGGCGGGACTAGTAGCGGCTGAGCAGTTCTTGGGAGCGCCGGCTCCGTCTCGCCCGTTTGCAGAAGAAATCTTGTCTGAGACACCAGCGCGTGCCCCATAGGGTCGCGCGCCGACGAATATGCGCGCGCGTAAAGGTTTAACGGGGTCACCGGCGGCGCGCGAGGCGCCCGCAGTGAACCGGGGGCATGCGCGCTATCGTCTCAGCGATCCACCCAGCGTATCGCCGGGAGGCCAGTGCCTGCAGCCAAACCTGGTGCATGGCCCAAACAAAAAGCCCCGCACGGGGCGGGGCTTTTCAAATCCGGAATGTCCTGAGGACTAGTTCAGGCGTGCTTTGACTTCGCCAAGCGCCTTCGTGAACAGATCACTCTGTGCACCGGCGTCGGCCTTGGCGGCGACGACCTTCTCGGCAGCGGCAATCGCCAGATCGACGGCAGCGGAACGGACGGCGTTGATCGCGTCGCTTTCAGCCTGCTTGATCTTCTGCTCCGAGAGAGCCGTGCGACGGGCAACGTATTCCTCGGTCTTCTGCTTGGCTTCCGCCGTCAGCATTTCGGCTTCGCGCTGAGCGGCAGCGACGATACCGGCAGCTTCCGCTTCGGCATCCTTACGCTTGCGCTGGTACTCGGCGACAAGGCTCTGCGCTTCTTCGCGCAGACGCTTGGCTTCGGTCAGCTCGTTGCCGATCTTTTCGGCGCGGGCGTCGAGCGCCTTGCCGATCATGCCCGGAACCTTGAGATAGGCGATCAGGACGAAGAACAGGATCAGGCCGACGAGGGCATAGAAGGTCGCATCAAGATGCATGGTTCAGTGCTCCTCAGTTACCGGCCGATGCCTTGACGGCAGCGGTGATCTCGGCCTTGGTGACGGTTCCACCGATCAGCTGCTTGACGACAGCGGTCGCGGTTTCCTCAGCGATGGCGCCGACGTCAGCCAGTGCCTTTGCCTTGATGTCGGCGATGCGGTCTTCCGCAGCCGAAATCTTCTTGGCGAGATCGGCTTCGACGGCCGTGCGGTCTGCATTGGCCTTGGCCTTTGCGGATTCGCGAGCGTCGTCAGCGATCTTGTGACCCTTGGACTTGGCCGTCGCCAGATCCTGCTCGTAGGAAGCGATGGCCGCGTCGGCTTCGCCTTTGAGGCGGGACGCTTCATCGAGATCCTGAGCGATCCGATCGTGACGGGTTTCGAGAATTCCGCCGATACGCGGAATGATGACCTTCGACATCAGGATATAGAAGAGGCCGAACGTGATCGCGAGCCAAAGCAACTGCGATGCGAAATGGGTCGAATCGAAGGGCGGGAACACGCCGGAGCCAGCCTCGCCTTCGTGGGCCACACCCGTTTCGGTGTGCACCTCACCGGCCGCAGCGGCATCGTGTGCTTCGGCGCCTTCAGTGGTGGTTGACTGCTGGGCATAGGCCGCGGTCACAAACATGCTCACCTCCAGGTGCACTCAAGAATATGCGCGGCCGCGGCCTTTTGACGGGCCGCGGCCGAAACTCCAGCCGATATTAGACGGCGAAGAGGAGGAGCAGGGCTACGAGCAGCGAGAAGATGCCCAGAGCTTCCGTAACGGCGAAGCCGAATACGAGGCGGCCGAACTGACCGTCAGCAGCCGACGGGTTGCGCAGTGCGCCGGACAGGTAGCTGCCGAAGATGTTGCCGAGGCCGAGAGCCGTGCCGGCCATACCGAGGCAAGCGAGACCTGCGCCGATGTACTTTGCTGCTTCCGCTTCCATGTTTGAACTCCTTCGAATGGTGTTGCGGCTTAGGATTGTGCTTCCGGCGGAGGGCCGGCCGAAAGCAAGCGACTGTTATTCCTTAGTGGCTTCCGGGATGGACAGCGTCGTTGAGGTACATGCAGGTCAGTACCGCAAAGACATAGGCCTGGAGGAAGCAGACGAGGAACTCAAGACCGGTGATGGCGACGGTCATGATGAGCGGCAGGATGGCGCCACCGATGCCGAGCGCGCCAAGGGCGCTGAGCGACGTGACGAAGCCTGCAAAGACCTTCAGCGTGATGTGGCCGGCCAGCATGTTGGCGAAAAGACGGACCGAGAGGCTGATGGGGCGGGAAAGGAACGAGATGATTTCGATCGCGACGACGAGCGGCAGAAGCACGCCAGGAACGCCATGCGGCACGAAAAGCTTCAGGAAACCGAAACCGTGCTTGTAGAAACCATAGAGAATGACGGTACCGATCACGAACAGCGCCAGTGCGAAGGTGACGATGATCTGGCTGGTGATCGTGAAGAAGTACGGGAACATGCCGAGCAGGTTCGCCGTCAGGATGAACATGAACAGCGAGAACACCATCGGGAAGAACTTCATGCCGCCGCTGCCGGCGCCTTCGCGCAGCATCGAGGCGATGAACTCGTAGGACATTTCGGAGACCGACTGCATGCGGTTCGGGATCAGACCGCGCTGCGACGTCGTCAGATAAAGGAAGCCTGCGGCAGCACCCACGGTCGCAACCATGAACAGCGACGCATTGGTGAAGGAAAAGTCAATTCCGCCAATCTCGATCGGGACAATCTTGTTGACCAGGAACTGGTGGGTCGGATCGTTTGACACCGCGCTTCTCTTTCGTTCTGCCCGCCCAAGAGCGGAAACCGTTTTCTTCGGGACAACGCCTCAGTGGGCGTCTCCGTCCTTCTTGTCATCCTCAGGGCCGCCTCTTCCAGCTTCCGGTGTTGCCACCATACCGGCCGAGCGCAGCACATTCAGCACGCCAGCGCAGAAGCCAAGAAGCAGGAGGATGATCATTCCCCACGGCCCTGTACCCGCAAAGTGGTCCAAAAGATAGCCCAGAAACGCGCCGACAACGATGCCGGCGATGAATTCGCTCGACAGCTTCATCGCCGCCGCATAGCCCTTGCGGCTTTCGGCGGCACGGGCCTCCGCTGCATCAGACGTATGAGGCTTCTTGGCCTCAATCTTATCGCCGAGCTGCTTCAGCCGCGCTTCCAGACTTTCTTCAGGTTTCTCCGCCACGTGGCCACTCCCTTGCCGTCCTAATCGGGTCTCAGACCGCGATTTCGGTCATACAATAGGCCATCGTTCAAGCCACGTTTCGGCCCCATTTGAAGTCGCGCGCAACATAGTTTTAGGCACCCGCATAGTCAAGGCATGGGGGCAGCATGGCCGTGGACAATATTATTATGATAATTCAAATAGTTAGAATTGCAAAGCACAATCCGCGGCAAGGTTGTCGCAGGATTCCTGCACTCTGGCGCCTGGAATCTCGGTTCTACGGCTAGACAGGAAAAGACGGCGGAATCGCGTCAGGCGCCGATCAGCTCCAGCCGCCGCCATAGGTGCGGTAAAAGACGTGCATGCCGATCTTGCCGACCCGCTTCATCGTTTTTGCCCAGGGCGGATTGACGTAGGTCGCATGGTAATGGGTGGCAGAGCCCACTTCCGGCAGCCAGATCTTGCCGGCCGTGACCGCCATCGCGACTTCCTTGGCCATCTTCCAGTGCGAGCGGGAGTAGATCAGGTCCCGGATCATGTCGCAGGCGAAGGAAAACTGGCAACGGTTGCGCCAGGTCTTGTTCTGATAGACGACGCCGCAGATGGTCTTCGGATAGGTCGGATTGCGGACGCGGTTGAGAATCACCTGAGCGACGGCCGCCTGGCCCTTGAGCGACTCGCTGCGCGCTTCGAAATAGATGCCTTCGGCCAGGCAGGTCTGCTCTTCCTTGCTGAATACGGCCGAAGGCAGCACCGTTGCCGCCCAGGCGTGGTCGTCAGGCGCGATTTCGGGAATAAAGCGGCCAGCGTTCTTGTCTTCGCGCAGGATCGAATCGAAGGGTGATTCACGCGCATAGTCCGGCTCGGGCCGGACGTAAGCAGTCGCAAGAATGTCGGGCTTGTCGTTCGTCACAAGCTTGGCCAGCATCGGCGAAACGCCGGGATCCGCCTTTGGCGGCTTCTTTCTATAGAAGGCCGTGGCGATCTCGATCTCCTTGCCCTTGATGCGCGCCTTGGCGAAGACCATTTTCTCGCCTTCCTCGAAGCGCGGCTCCGTGAGGGAACTCGTGCGCTGCAGGATGGAGCCGGCGGTGAAATCCTTGGGCGGAGTCACCGGCGTGACGGCGACGATGCGCCCCTTCTTGTCGCGGCGGTTGATACGCTCCTCGTCTGGCGTGCCGGAATGCTTGGTCTCGGACGTGAGTGCGACGCGGCTGCCGTCGGGCATGTTGATGCCGGCGCCGCCATCGAGCGCGCCCGTCGTGATCGGATCGGCAAAGACCATCTCGACTTCGTGGATCGAGCCCGCCGGCGACGGCGTCATGTACATGCGCCAGCGCTCACCGCCACGATTGATGCCGGAAAGAAAGGTCGCGAGATCCGCATAGGCCGCTACGGAAGGGAAGCCGAGATAGAGCGCGAGGCCGATGATTGCAGGCGCCATCCACGTGGACACGTTCAGGCGAGACTTTTGACGCAGGTTCCGACTCTTACGCACCAACCGACTCCACGCAACGCTTGACGAACGGCACGGCTTTGCCCGCGCCGGCAAGAAGCCAGCGTCGGAGATTCCGCGCGGGAAGCTAAGACAATGAGGCGGCCGGACACCCCGCCGGAGCCGCTTCGTTCGAGCTTTGAAAATGAAGCATTAACCTTGATGTTTGGTTAATGCAGCCTCGCTGAAGAACACCGCCGTCATAACGCGAACGGAGCCGCCCCGGCCGGGAACGGCTCCGTTTTATCCGCCTGTGTATGCGGAGCCCCCTGCCCGGCACACCCGGTTGAGGGACGCAAGGATCAGATGATGACGTGCGAGCCGAGTTCGACGACGCGGTTGGTCGGCAGGCGGAAATAGTCCGAGGGGTCGATCGCCGCATTGGCCAGTGCGATGAACAGCCGGTCCTGCCAATGAGGCATGCCGGATTCGGCATCGGGCACGAGCTTGCGGCGACCGAGATAGAAGGAGGTCGACATGATGTCGAACTTCAGCCCCGATTTGCGGAAAAGGCCGAGCGCCTGTGAGACGTTCTGCGTTTCCATGAAGCCGAAGCGCATCTCGAGCAGCGTGAAGCGATCCGAAAGCGGCTGCATGCTCACCCGCTCCGACTTCGGCACTTTCGGTGTGTTGGCGGTACGGATCGTCAGAATGAAGTTCTGATTGTGCAGCACATGATTGTGCTTGATGTTGTGGAGTAGTGCGGCCGGGGTCGACTCCGGATCGCTCGTCAGGAACACGGCCGTGCCGGGAACGGCCACCGGTGCATGCTCGCTCTTGCGCTCGATCGACTTGATGAAGCTTGCAAGTGGAATGTCGATGTGGCGCGTCTTGGCGTGCAGGATCTCGGTTCCGCGCCGCCAGGTCCACATAATGACGATGAAGGTGGCGGCGATCAGCACCGGCACGTAACCGCCGTCGTGGATCTTCAGCATGTTGGCGCCGAGGAAGATGAACTCAAGCCCAAACAGCGGCAGCAACACCGCCGCCGCCCAGAGCCCGGACCAATTCCAGCGCGTGCGCAGGAACTCGAACGAAAGCACCGTCGTCACCACCATCGCGCCGGTGACCGAGATGCCGTAGGCGGTGGCGAGCGATTCGGACGAGCCGAAGACGAAGACGAGCGCCATGACGCCGAACATCAGCAGCGTGTTGACGTTCGGAAGATAGATCTGGCCCGTATGCGTCTCCGACGTGTGGAAGATCGCCATGCGCGGCAGGAAGCCCAGGTGGATCGCCTGCCGTGTCAGCGAAAAGGCCCCTGTTATCACCGCCTGGCTGGCAATAATGGTCGCCGCCGTCGCCAGGATGACGACCGGTAGCAGCGCCCATTTCGGGAACATCAGGAAGAACGGATCGGACATCGCTTCCGGGTTCTGCAGCACGAAGGCACCTTGCCCCAGATAGTTGAGGGTCAGCGCCGGGAAGACGACCAGGAACCAGGCCCATTGGATCGGTCGGCGACCGAAATGTCCGAGGTCAGCGTAGAGCGCCTCGGCACCCGTCACCGTCAGGAAAACGGCGCCAAGGACGATGATGCCGACATAGCCTTCATTCAGCATGAAGCTCACGGCATAGTAAGGATTGAAGGCCTTGAAGATCGTCAGGTCGTCGGAAATGTGGACGAGGCCGATCCAGCCCATCACCAGGAACCAGACCAGCGTGATCGGCCCGAAGAAGTTGGAGACGGCCGCCGTTCCCTTGGACTGCACCGCAAACAGCATGAGCAGGATGACCACCGCGATCGGAACCACGTATTCCGATAGCGCCGGCGTCACCAGCTTCAGACCTTCGACCGCCGAAAGAACGGACAAGGCCGGCGTGATCATCGCATCACCGATGAAAAGTGCTGCACCCGCGATCCCCATGAAGAAGAGGATCGATGCGTGCCCGTTGGCGGACTTCATCAGAAGAGCGAGCAACGACAGCGTGCCGCCCTCCCCCTGGTTGTCGGCGCGCAGCAGGAACAGCACATACTTGATCGTGACGATAATCGTCAGCGTCCAGATCATCAGCGAGATCAGGCCGATGATCTCCACGTCGGTCACGCCGTCGTGGGAAACCGGGCGCAGCGCTTCGCGAAAGGCATAGAGCGGGCTGGTGCCGATATCGCCGTAGACGACACCGATCGAGCCAAGCCCGAGGATCAGCAGGCGTCGCAGATCCTTCGGCTCGTGGGAGGGGGCATGCGGTTGGGTCATGCAAACCTACTGGCGTTCACAGCCAGCCTTTCCAGCGGAAAAAGAAAAAGGGGATGACGGCCGATATCACCATCGCCGCAATCGCCCAGGGATAGCCGAAGTGCCATTCCAGTTCGGGCATAACGCGGAAGTTCATGCCGTAGACCGAAGCGACCAGGGTCGGCGGCAGCAGGACGACCGATGCGATCGAGAAAATCTTGATGATGGCGTTCTGCTCGACGTTGATCAGACCCAGCGACGCATCGAGCAGGAAGGTGATGTTGCCGGAAATGAAACTTGCGTGCTCGGAAAGCGACTGGATGTCGCGGGAGATCGAACGGCAGAGTTCGCGCGTATCCTTGTCTTCCTGCACCTCCGGAACAGTGTAGACGAAGGTCAGCAGGCGCGAGAGCGAGGCAAGGCTGTCACGCGTCTTGGCGACGAGGCGATGATGGCCAGCGACATCACGCAAACGCGCCTCGAGATAGTGTGGCGACCGGCGCTTGCCCGCAGCCTTGTCGCTGAAGACGTCGATCGACAGATCGTCGATCTTGGTGACCGCCTGCTCGAGAATCTCGGCGGTTCGGTCGGCGACCGTTTCCAGAAGCCGGGTCAGGACAACCGCGCCATCGCGGCAACCGCCCGGGAAGCGATGCATCGATGTCTTGAAGAGGGTGAACGACCGGGGCTCGGCATAGCGGATGGTGACAAGCCGGCCACCCGACAGGATGAAGCCGACATCCGTCAGTCCGGGGATCTCCGTATCCGAACGGAACACCAGTGACGCCGTCATGAACACGGCACTCTCCTCGACATAGAGGCGGCTCGACGGTTCGATGTCCTTCAGATCGTCGCGTGTTGGGATGGAAATGCCGAGAAGCTTTTCCATCATCAGGTCTTCTGCCTTGGTGGGCTCGACCAGATCCAGCCAGATGACATCGGGACGCAATTTTTCGGGTGGTTCGGCCGGTGTCAGAACGACGGCTGTCCCATCGGCGCAATAGCCGGTGATCATGCGACCGTCCTCGTCATGCGAAGCTGACAGCGCCGCCCGTCTTCTGAGACGCGCAAGGGTCGCTGTAACACATTGAGCGGCTGCATAATTTTATCCTTAAATCGATTCCGATCTAAGCAATCATGCAGCGTGCCGAACCGCGAAGGCGAAAGGTCGTGCGCCACAAAATACCCGCAATAGAGATCCATCGGATGGAGCGTTCCGCCAGTCAGGACAAAGTCTTCAACTCAGTCATCGCGCGAGGCCAAAATCTCCGGCGAGCGGGCGTCAAGTTGGGCACCTTCGCAAGTGCGGCAAGGCATATGGCGCAACGCAAACGCAAAATCAATGCCCCCTTGCAATCCGGCACGCGGGCATGTGCCGCCATACCGGCACCACCCTACCGCATGTTTGCTTAAATCAAAATCGAATCAAGGGCAAAACGATTCGGTGCCGAGCGTCACGTCATGCCTGACGTGCAAAGTCGCTGCAGCGCCTTGAGTTGCGGCCTGTTCCGGAACGGGGAGAACCGCGGCCCGGAAAGACCAGACGGCCTCCCTGCAAACCGTCACTCGAAGACAATGGTCGGCGCGGCGCGGCTCTTGTCCTGCTGCGCGGCGGATATCTGATCCCAGACCTTGGTGGCGATATCGCGATAGACACGCGCGATCTCACCGCTCGGGTCGGACGCGACGAGCGGTGTCCCGGCGTCCGACGTTTCGCGAATTCCCATGGTCAGGGGCACTTCGCCGAGGAACGGGACGCCGATGCGCTCGGCTTCCTTGCGCGCGCCGCCATGGCCGAAGATATCGTAGCGCTTGCCGGTGTCGGGCGCGATGAAATAGCTCATGTTCTCGACGATGCCGAGAACCGGGACTTCCACCTTGCGGAACATGGCCAGGCCCTTGCGGGCATCGATCAGGGCGAGATCCTGCGGCGTCGAGACGATGACGGCGCCGGCGAGCGGCACCTGCTGGGCCATGGTGAGCTGGGCGTCGCCCGTGCCGGGCGGCATGTCGACGACCAGCACATCGAGATCGCCCCAGGCGACTTCCCGCAGCATCTGCAGCAGGGCCGACTGGATCATCGGTCCGCGCCAGATCATCGCCACTTCCTCATCGACGAGGAAGCCCATGGACATGACCTTGAGACCGTAATTCTCCATCGGGCGGATAAGGCGCCCTTCGATCTGTTGCGGCCTTCCGGAAATCTTCAGAAGGCGTGGCATCGACGGGCCGTAGATATCGGCATCGAGCAGGCCAACCCTCAGGCCATTTGCCTTCAGCGCCAGCGCCAGGTTGACCGAGGTCGTCGACTTGCCGACACCGCCCTTGCCGGAGGCAACCGCGATGATGGCGCCGACGCCCGGAATTCCAGCCTTGGCCGGCGGGCCGCCGGCGGGACGCGGCGCATGGGAATGGCCGGCATGAGGCGCTGCCGAGGGCTGCGGACGCTGCACCGGGGCGCCGGCGGGCGCCGCCTTGCGGTCGGCGGTCAGTGCAACCATGGCCGCCGTGATCCCCGGGATGTCGCGCACGACGCGCTCGGCTGCTGCCCGCATCGGCTCCAGTTCCTTGGCGCGGTCGGCCGGCACGGTGATCGAGAAATAGGCCTTGCCATCGGAGATGAAGACATCAGACACAAGTCCGAGGTCGACGATGTTGCCTTCCATGCCCGGGCCACGCACCGTGCGCAGCTTCTCAAGGACCACTTCTTTCGTGACTTCCGGCATCGCGCCCTCTCATTCTTTTGTTATCCCTTAGATAGTCGAGGCGGGGCGCTTCGCCAATGCGACATAACGGAAAAAGGAAGGGCCACCGCTCACCCCGGTGTCCGTACATCCGGGATCACCTTGAGGCGGGCAGTGGCCCTTTCGATCGCGACCTTCGTGGGCGCTGTCTTCTTTTTAGTCCCCTCTGGACATGCCAATAGAAATGCAGGATGCGTGCCAGATTCAAATTCGGCAAGAATAGCAAGCAATTTCAAATAGATGGATAAAATCTCAACGCCTGATGCGGCCAGAGCATCTGCCCAGATTCTGAGCACCTCTCTGCAAATCGTCCAAGGATGGAGCAATTCGGCTGCGGCGGTGGGCGATCTCAGCGGCATAGGAACGCGGGCGGCAGCCTTCGTGATCGCAACGGAGACGGAGGGCACGCGAGAAGAGGAAAACGGCCTTCGACGCCGGGAGGGCTAGCTGATGTAGCCCTTCTTCATCGCCTTTACGACCGCTTGGGTGCGGTTCACGGCGTCGAGCTTCTTGGTCACGTGATTGAGGTAGTGATTGACCGTATGTTCGGAGAGCCCGAGGATGCCGGCGATCTCGGCACTGGTCTTTCCGGCCGCCGTCCAGCTCAGGCACTGGATCTCGCGCTCCGAAAGCGCCGCGCCGCTGCTCTTCCACACAGAGCCGATCTCGGCGAGGCGATTGTAGACATGGATCGCAATCATCTGCAGTTCCATGGTCACCGTCATCGGCAATTCGACCAGCGGGCCCATGAGAATGACCGCGCCGCGGCCACCCTCGGCGTCGTGAACAGGGAAATAGCTTGCCTGGAAGATACCGTTCTCGCGCAGCATCGCGATGTACTCGGCCGCCGTCTCCGGCTTGCCGCCCTCGCCTTCCCAGGCGTCCAGCGTCACCTGGAACGGCGTCGTCGTCTCGCGCAGGCGGCGCACGCCGGTGCTGAAGCGCAGCATCGACAGGCTGTCATATTTGTTCAGCAGTTCCGCCGGCATATTGGAGATGACCGTGCTCGCGGCCAGCCGCTCCACGTCGATCGAGGGGATCGAGCAGATCAGAAAGGTCTTGAAGCCGAAGACCTGCGTAATCCGCCGCATATAGCGGATGATATCGAACTGGGTCTCAAGCTTTGCGATCTCGGACGCGAAATCACCGCCCCGGGGCAGATCTGCGTCAGTCATCCCGGTCGTCATCGTATCCTGCATTCGCGCGTTCCATGGCATTCATCAAGTATCAAATAGACCGAGCGGCCTGCCAATGCCAACAGATGATCGAGATTCCCTGCCTCCTCGGCCCAAAAGTCTGTGTATTTCTCTCGCGAAGCGCAGACAGTGCCGTTCGCTTCAGGCGCAGCCGGCACCGATCTCAATTGATGAGACCAGCGCGCATGGCCTTCGCGACGGTCTGGACGCGGTTGACCGAATCCAGCTTGCGCGTCGCACGGTTGAGGTAATGGTTGACCGTATACTCGGACAGCGCCAGGATTTTCGCCATCTCACTGGTGGTCTTGCCGGCAGCCGCCCAGCGCAGGCACTCCACCTCGCGGCGCGAAAGACTGCCCGGCCCGCGCCGATCGCGGTCGCGAACTTCCATGTACTTGCTATAGAGCAGGCCCGCCCACAGATTGAGTTCCTGCAACTCATCGTTCGAGACGACGGAACGATCACCGCCAAAAGCGATGGCCGCGCGATGGCCGCTCGCATCATGTACCGGCAGATAGAGGCCACGCGGCATGTTCGCCTGTTCAAAGACACAAATGGCCGCATCGCCCTTGCCGTCGGACCGACGGCGCGCCAGCTGATGCGCGTCATAGGTGAAGGGAATGGTGCTGCGGCGCAGGCGCTGGATCACCGGGCTGCCACTAATCAGGCCAGCGCTGTCATACCCCTGCAAGAACGCGGTCGGATAATTGGTCATAAGTGCATTGGCCGTCAGGCTGCTGCAGCCCGTCTCCGGAACTGCAAGAACCAGAAAGCCGCGGAAGCCATAGGCATCCGCTACCTGGGCGATCACTCGCCGAAAGTCTTCTTCGCAACAGATTGGCCCCCTGATGCTCCGCCCATCAGGAAGCGTCAACGACGACAAATTCGCGCTGAAATCGATCATCTTCCGCCCTTCTCCACATCCGGCGCCAAAGAAAGGCCGGCCGCTGACGCCGCATGAAGACCACGTCAATAATTCTATAAATACCAAAACCAAACCAGACTAAGACCATCCACGAACCTGAGTCTGATATATTAAAGCTATCGAGCTTGACGCGCCGCGTCCAGTCGATGTTTCTAATTTACCGTAAAGTGAATTCAAGGTCCACCACGTCCGGGCCCAAGCCGGATCGCGGCCTCCTCGGCAATCGCCCGAGCCGCTTCGCGCACAGGTGCCGCCCAAGCCACCAGTTGCTCCATGCTCACCCTGTAGGCCGGCCCCGTCACCGATATCCCCGCCGCAAGCTCGCTACCGGGGATAGCAATGGGTGCAGCCACGCAACGAATTTCCGCTTCATGCTCCTCGCAATCGAAGGCATGGCCGTCGCGCCTGATCTCTTCGACTTCCGCCAGCAGCGTCGCCGCCGAGCGATGCGTGTGCGAAGTGAAAGGGTGAAACGCGGTTCTCGCCAGCACATGCTTCAGCACCGGCTGCGCCAGCAAAGACAACGCTGCCTTGCCGATGCCGGTGCAATAGGCTGGCGAGGCCTTGCCGATCTGCGAGCTCATGCGCACCGTCTGACGGCTCTCGACCTTGTCGACATAGACGATCTCCGTTTCGCGCAGGATGCCGAGATGCACGGTCTCGCCGGTCAATTCGTGCAGGCGCTGCAGGTGCGGTTCGGCAACGTCGCGAAAGCGGTTGGCCGACCAGGAACGATAGGCAAGCGTCAGCAGCCGAAGGCCGGGCTCATAGGAGAGATCCCGGCGCTGAATGAGCAGCCCTTCCTCGACGAGGTGGCTGAGCAACCGGTGCAATGTGCCGCGTGGCTGGCCGGATCGGGCAAGAATATCGGTAAAGCGCTGCGGGCCGTCTGCCGTGACCACCGCTTCCAGCACGGCAATCGCCTTGCCGAGCGTGCCGGTACCGGCCTCCCCTCGCCCCTCGTCCGCCACCATCATGTCGTTTGTCATCGCCGTTCGCTTGTCTTCAAGTGGCGTCACGTCGCGCGCCTGATCTTGACAAGATAGACGCTTCGACACGATAATTCCACATACTAAAATCAAGTTCCAAATAATGGAACAAATCATAGCCTTAGAACGGTTTTACGAGGGAATGCGGGACATGCCGGCGCCCAAGGCACAATTTCACGATTTGCGCGACCGCTGCGTGCTGGTAACCGGCGGCGGCTCGGGCATCGGCGCGGCCCTGGTCGAGGGCTTCGTGCGCCAGGGCGCGCGGGTCGCCTTCGCCGATATCGACGAGCGGGCAAGTGCCGAGCTCGTCGAACGGCTTGCTGATCAAACGGGCTACAAGCCGCATTTCATCCCCGGCGACCTGCGCGATACCGAAGCGGTGCGTCATTCGGCGGAAGCGGCGGCGGCATCGCTCGGTGCGATCCATGTGCTCGTCAACAATGCGGCGCGCGACGATCGCCAGGCATTGGAAGCCGTGACTGAAGAGATCTGGGACGAAAGCCAGGCGGTCAATCTCAGGCACCTCTTCTTCATGAGCCAGTCGATCGTGCCGCACATGCGGCAAGCGGGCGGCGGCTCGATCGTCAATTTCTCCTCGATCGCCTTTCTGCTCAACATGGGCGAGATTCCAGCCTATGCCACGGCGAAGGCCGGTATCGTCGGTCTGACCAAATCGCTCGCCGGCAGGCTCGGGCCCGACAATATCCGCGTCAACGCAATCCTGCCCGGCATGATCGTCACCGAACGGCAGAAGCGGCTGTGGCTGGACGACATGGCGATCGCAAAGATGCAGGAAAGGCAGTGCCTGAAACGCAGCCTGACCGCCGACGATCTCGTCGGGCCCTGCCTTTACCTCGCGTCGGACTGCTCCGCGGGCATGACGGCGCAAACAATGATCATCGATGGAGGCGCACTGTGATGACGGCAGCCTATTATGCGGCAGTCGACTGGGGAACGACGAGTTTCCGACTGTGGATCATCGGCGAGGATGGTTCGGTGCTTGCCGAACGCCGCAGCGGCGAAGGCATGACGACCGCCAACAAGGCCGGTTTCCACACGATCCTGGAACGCCACCTCGCTGCCGTCGACGCGCCGAGCCACCTGCCTGCGATCATCTGCGGCATGGCCGGCGCCAAGCAGGGCTGGGTCGAGGCCGGCTATATTGATACCCCCGCGGCCCTTGCCGACATCGCTTCCCATGCGGTTGCGGTGCCGGATCGCGATCGTGACATCCGCATCCTGCCGGGTCTCGCGCAACGCGACATGCGGCACCCGGACGTCATGCGCGGCGAGGAGACGCAATTGCTCGGCGCTGCCGGCGAACTCGGCCGCGGCCGACACCTCGTCTGCATGCCGGGCACGCACAGCAAATGGGTTCGCCTCGAAGAAGGCGCCGTTAGCGGCTTTTCCACTTTCATGACCGGCGAACTGTTCGACGTGATTTCGAAGCACTCGATCCTCAGCCACTCGATCGCAGATGCCCATGCGTTTTCCGGCGATCACCCTGCCTTCACTGCGGCGGTAGCCGAAGCACGCACCAATCCCGCCTTGGGGACCAGCTTGGTCTTCGGCGCGCGCGCCGGACAATTGCTGCACGGCGCCAGTGCGACCGACGCCAAGGCCTTGTTGTCGGGCACGTTGATCGGCCTTGAGATCGCCGGCGCGCTGGCGTCAGCCAAGACGATCGACAGCATCTGCCTCGTGGCCTCCGGTTCACTCGGTACACTTTATCAAGCCGCGCTTGAAAGCCTCGACCGCCCGCTTCGGGTCGTCGACGCCGACACGGCAGTCCGCGCCGGCCTTTCGACCGCCGCCCAGGCGATCTGGCCTCTCTGAACGAAAGACAAGCTCATGACCCGCATTCCCTTCCCGCCGATGAAGTACCCGCTGATCGCGATCCTGCGTGGCCTCAAGCCCGAGGAGACCGAAGGCGTCGTCGGGGCGCTGATCGAAACCGGCTTCACTGCGATCGAGATCCCGCTGAACTCCCCTGATCCGTTCCGCTCGATCGAGACGGCGGTGAAAATGGCACCGGAAAATTGCCTGATCGGCGCCGGCACGGTGCTGACGACGGCACAGGTGGAGCAGCTTGCCGATGTCGGGGGCCAATTGATGGTCAGCCCGAACGTCGAACCGGCGGTGATTGCGCTTGCGGCACAGAAGGGCATGGTCACCATGCCCGGCGTGCTCACCCCGACCGAGGCGCTTTCGGCCGCGGCAGCGGGCGCGACCGGCCTCAAGTTCTTCCCGGCGAGCGTGCTCGGGCCATCGGGCATTACCGCGATCCGCGCGATCCTGCCGCCCGACCTCGAGATTGCCGCCGTCGGTGGCGTTTCCGATGCCAACTTCGGCGACTACGCCAAGGCCGGCATTCGCAGCTTCGGCCTCGGCTCGAGCCTCTACAAGCCGGGCATGAGCGGCGCCGAAGTCCGCGAACGCGCCGTCGCAACGATCAAGGCCTATGACGCCGTCTACGGAGCACGCTGATGAGCGATACCATTCCTTTTTCCGGCAGCATCCTTTGCGAATCGCCCTCGATTCTCGGGGAAGGCCCGACCTATGACCCCGTCAGCGGCACCGCCTGGTGGTTCAACATCAAGGGCCAGGAACTGCATGAGCTGCATATCGAGACCGGGCGCAAGGCCGTGCATAACCTGCCGTTCCTCGGCAGCGTGCTTGCCGTCATCGATCCGTCGCGGCAACTCATCGCCTCCGACCAGGGGCTTTTCCTCAGGGATACGCAGACAGGCACCTTCAGCCTTCTGACCACGCTTGAGGACAAGCCCGGCAATCGCTCGAACGACGGCCGCGTGCACGCTTCCGGTTCGCTGTGGATCGGCACCATGGGCCGCAGCGCCGAGAAGGGCGCCGGCGCGATCTATCACGTCGCCGGCACGAAGGTGACGAAGCTCTACGACAGGATCACCATTCCCAACAGCATCTGCTTTTCGCCGGATGGGACCATCGCCTACTTCGTCGACACCGACATCAACCACCTGATGCGCGTCGATATCGATGCCGAGACCGGGCTGCCGAAGGGTGAACCTAGCCTGCTAGTCGACAGTAGTGGCGAAGCCGGCGGCATCGACGGCTCCGTGTGCGATGCCGATGGTCTGATATGGAATGCCCGCTGGGGCAGCGGCACGGTCGATGTCTACAGGCCCGACGGTGCGCGGATCGCGCGCTACGCGATGCCGGCAACGCAGCCGAGCTGCACAGCCTTCATCGGGGCGAAGGCCGACCGCATGCTGGTGACATCCGCCTGGCAAGACCTGGACGATGCAGCGCGCGCGGCCGATCCGCATGCCGGCAAGACCTTCGATCTCGGCATCAGCGTCAAGGGCCGGTTTGAGCCATCGTTCCGCCTCTGAGCGGAAGCGCGACTAACCTCTTGGCGAAGCGCCAATAAAAAGTCATACAATTCGGCCACGCGTTTCATCGCATGGTGAGGAGGAAGCTCGCATGAGCGAAAAGAAGAAAGAACTGCGCAGCCGTCACTGGTACGGCGGCACCGACAAGGATGGATTTATCCATCGCTCCTGGATGAAGAACCAGGGATTTCCGGACCACGTTTTCGACGGCCGTCCGATCATCGGTATCTGCAACACCTGGTCGGAACTGACGCCCTGCAACAGCCACCTTCGCATCCTTGCCGAAGGGGTGAAGCGCGGCGTCTGGGAGGCCGGCGGCTTCCCGGTCGAGTTCCCGGTGTCTTCGCTCGGCGAGACGCAGATGCGTCCGACCGCAATGCTCTTCCGCAACCTGCTCGCGATGGACGTCGAAGAGGCGATCCGCGCCTACGGCATCGACGGCGTCGTGCTGCTCGGCGGCTGCGACAAAACCACACCCGGCCAGCTGATGGGTGCTGCCTCCGTCGACCTGCCGACCATCGTCGTCTCCTCCGGACCGATGCTCAACGGCAAATGGAAGGGCAAGGACATCGGCTCCGGCACGGATGTCTGGAAGTTCTCCGAGGCCGTGCGCGCCGGCGAAATGAGCCTGCAGGAATTCATGGCGGCCGAAAGCGGCATGTCGCGGTCGCCGGGCGTGTGCATGACGATGGGCACGGCCACCACCATGGCCTCGATCGTCGAGGCGATGGGCCTGTCGTTGCCGACCAATGCGGCGCTTCCGGCCGTCGACGCCCGCCGCATGGCGCTGTCGCACATGACCGGCAAACGCATCGTCGAGATGGTGCATGAGGACCTGCGCCTGTCGAAGGTGCTGACCAAGAAGAACTTCGAAAACGGCATCATCGCCAATGCCGCCGTCGGCGGTTCGACCAATGCGGTCGTCCACATGCTGGCGATTGCCGGGCGCGCCGGCGTCGATCTCTGTCTCGAGGATTTCGACCGGGTCGGCAGCCAGGTTCCGTGCATCGTCAACTGCATGCCGTCGGGCAAGTATCTGATCGAAGATCTCGCCTATGCCGGCGGCCTGCCGGCCGTGATGAACCGCATCCAGCATCTGCTGCATGCCGATGCGCCGACGGTCTTCGGCGTGCCGATCAGCAAGTATTGGGAAGATGCCGAGGTCTACAACGACGACGTCATCCGTCCCCTCGATAATCCGCTCAGGGCGGCCGCCGGCATCCGCGTGCTCAAGGGCAACCTTGCGCCGAACGGTGCTGTCATCAAGCCGTCGGCTGCGAGCGAGCATCTGCTCGTACACGAGGGCCCGGCCTATGTCTTCGAAACGATCGAGGAACTGAAGGCGAAGATCGACGATCCTGATCTGCCGGTGACCGAGGACACCATTCTCGTGCTCAAGGGCTGCGGGCCCAAGGGCTATCCGGGCATGGCCGAGGTCGGCAACATGCCGATCCCGCGGCGGCTGGTGGAAAAAGGCGTGCGCGATATGGTGCGCGTTTCGGATGCCCGCATGTCCGGCACCGCCTTCGGCACCGTGGTCTTGCATGTCAGCCCGGAATCGAATGCCGGCGGGCCGCTCGCCATCGTCAAAACCGGCGATCGTATCCGCCTCGACGCGATGAAGGGCGAACTCAACCTGATGATCAGCGAGGAAGAGTTTGCGACGCGCATGGCTGCCTGGCAGGCGCCGCCGCAGAAATGGACGCGCGGCTACTACAAGCTCTACCAGGATACGGTGCTGCAGGCCGACAAGGGCGCAGACCTGGATTTCCTCGTCGGCGGCAGCGGCAGCGAGGTTCTGCGCGAAAGCCACTGACGACGACGCGTCGCAACGGTAATTCGCGAAGTGTTCAGATACCCCGCCACTCCGGCGGGGTATTTTTATCCGGCGAGCGGATGCGAATTGAAGGGGCGTGTTGCAGCCGATGCCGTGACGGGCGAACGCAGACGCGACCAGATCTGAACGCCGTAAAGCGCCAGACCAAGGGCAATGAAGAACTCCTTGTATTCGGTCGGGTCCCAGAGCCGAACGAGCAGTGAAGCCTGCAGGATAAACAGCTCCTGGATGGCAACAATCAGGACGGCGCCGATCGTCAGCACGATGAACTCGCGCCAGTGACCCGCCTTCAACGCGATATCCGCAATCACCAGCAGCATGATCACGGTCATCATCACCATCATCTGCGTCGGCAGTATGCTCCAGTTGTCGCTGTTGAAGGCGGCCATAGGCGCACTTGCCACCAGCACGAGCACGCCCGGCGCGAAGGCGTCGAGCCGGCCAAGGCTCACGCCCTTGCGAAGGTGGAGCCAAATGAAGGGCGCAAGCGTCAGCAGCACGAAACTGCCGGTGTAGTAGAGCAACTCGGAAAAGCCGGTTGAAATGTTGTGCAGGTTCAACTCCTGCTGCTTGTTGACGGCCAGGAGCCCTTCCGGCGTTGAGATGCCGAAGATGCGCTGCATCCAGGATATCTCCTCCATGCCAATCACGAAGAAGCCGGCGCTCAGAAGCGCCGCGGCGCTTGCGGCGATCCACGCAAGCCGCTCTCCCCCGGCGAGGGCTGCACGAAGCTGGCCTGTGGCCGCTGCGGCAAGGAACCCGCTGACGATGAAGATCAGCAGGGCGGACGACCACTCGACCAGGCCGTCCTCGCGCGCCAGGACACTGAAGACGTTCGGATCGATCGCGAAGACCAGTGCCATGAGCGTCGCAAGCGTCCATGTCGCCACGCAGATCCACAGCTCGCGACGCGAGGCCAGCCGGAGCACCGGCTCTCCGAGCCTGGAGACATCGCGGGTGAACCCCTGAACCGCGGCGAGCGACAGGCTGAGCGCGACCCAGGCATGCCAGAGGTTATAGGGCTGAACCTGAGGCGCACGCTCGGAAAAATAGCGAGCGCCGAAAAGGTTGCGCTCGATGGAAACGAGAGCGGCCATCGCCAGGACAGACAGGAGGGAGACCGAAAGAAAGCGCCGCGGCAGAAACATGGTGATGTCGTCCAGGATGACAGGACGAAGCACCTCTGCGTTCTATATCCTGTGTTCAGGGAAGTATCTGCAAGAACAATCAAGAATCCGTCAACGAATAGAAGACCATTATAAACCTCTAAAATACCTGAGTTCAGAATATAAAGACGATTCCCGTGAAAAATTGGCCGGTAATCTCCCGCTAAGTTCCAAAGGACATCGGGGATGAACGGAAGTGCGGCCTTACCCATTGAGATTTGACTGTTTTTTCCGGAACCGTTTGGGCGCTTAGGCGTTGACGTCATATTACCGGTGCGGTGGATCTGGCGACAGCAGCCAGGCCCGTACCTTGATCTGAAACGTCAAGGAAAGGCAGTTTGACATGACTAAGAAACTCGTAACAACCGTCGCGGCTGGCGCGCTCTTCGCGGGTCTTGCTGTCGCCCCGGTAGCTTACACCCAGGATACGACGCAGCCTCAGCCCGACCAGACGCAGACCATGCAGCCGGCACCGACCACGGAAGCTCCGGCTAACGAGGCTCAGACGACGACGCCTCCGGCCGCAGGTGAAGCACCTGCCGACGTCGCGAAGTCGGATGCCACCTATCTGACCGAGCAGGCGAGCGACCAGATTGCAGCCAGCACCTATATGGGCCAGACCGTCTACAATGCCGGTGACGAGAGCATCGGTGAGATCAACGACCTGATCATCAAGAAGGATGGTGCCGTCGAGGCGGCCGTGATCGGCGTCGGTGGCTTCCTGGGTCTGGGCGAAAAGAATGTTGCGGTCCCGTTTGATCGCATCGCGATCGCCGAACAGCCCAATACGGACGCATTGAAGCTGACAACGACGGAAACCGCCGACACGCTGAAGGCGGCTCCGGAGTTCAAGACAAAGGCGCAGCAGGTGGCCGAGCAGAACGCCAACCAGCCGGTTGACACCTCGACGACCTCTTCGACGGGCACGGCACCGGCTCAGCCGCAGCAGTAATCAGTATCAGGCTGTCTTCAGTGCAACTACAGAGAGCGGCGGTACCCATCGCCGCTCTTTCCTTGTTCAAACGGGCTTTGCTCAGACGAGCACTCCATACCGAAGGGCGTCATAGATGCCCGCATGGATGTTGCGACTGGACACGGCGTCGCCGATCCGGAACATGTCGAAGCCGGCCGCGGGGTTTCGCTGCGGGATCGGGTTCTCGCCGCGAAGCAGGGCCTTGTAATCGACCGCGCCCAGATTGCGCGACAGCGGCTTCAGTTCACGATAGAGCTCATCCATCGGCAACGTACCGTGCTCGACCACGACCTGGGCCACGCGCCGTTCGACGACGGCTTTCTCAGAGAAGTCCGACCCCAGCGTTGCAATCAGCCCATTGCCGTCGCGCCGAACGGATCTGAGCCGCGTGTTGATCGTCACCCGCACATTCTTCTCGGCGAAGGCGGCCGCATAGGGCACATGGTTCATGCCACCGATCTCCGGCGCGAACATGCGCTCGGGCGAAACGATCTCGAGCTCGACGCCGGCACGCGCGATCAGTTCGGCAGCCGTCATGCCGCTATGGGCACCGTTGTCGTCGTAGAGCAGCACCGGGCCTTCCGGCTTCACAGCTCCGGCTATGATATCCCAGCTCGACACGACGAGGTTGTCGCCCGCATCGAGCGCAGGATTTTGCGCAATACCGCCGGTCGCCACCACGACGAGATCAGGGGCACGTTCCTCTATGTCGTCCACCCCGGCAAAGACGTTGTAGTGGATTGGAACGCCCAACCGCTCCAGCTCGGCCAGCCGCCAGTCTATGATGCCGATCAGTTCGCGGCGCCGCGGATTGCGCTGCGCCAGCAATATCTGGCCGCCGGCTGCTCCCGTCGCCTCCAGCACCTCGACCTGGTGGCCGCGCTCGGCAAGCACCCGGGCAGCTTCGAGCCCAGCCGGACCGGCGCCGACGACGACCGCCTTGCGTTTCGGCCCTTCGCTCTTCCGGATGACGTGCGGCACGATCGCCTCGCGCCCGGTGGCCGCATTGTGGATACAGAGCGCCCCGCCGCCTTCATAGATACGGTCGAGACAGTAGGTCGCGCCAACGCAGGGACGGATTTCCGCCTCCCTGCCCTCTTCGATCTTCCGGACGATATGCGGGTCGGCGATATGGGCGCGGGTCATGCCGACCATGTCGAGCTTGCCTTCGGCAATCGCGTGGCGGGCGGTCGCGACATCGGCGATGCGCGCGGCATGAAAGACCGGAAACTTCGTCGCCGCCCTCACCTCGCCGGCGAAATCGAGATGCGGCGATGCGGCCATGCCCTGGATCGGAATGACCTTGGTCAACGGCGCGTCATGATCGATATGGCCTCGAATGATGTTGAGGAAGTCGACCCTGCCGGAACCCGCCAGCCGCCGGGCGATTTCGATGCCCTCCTCCTTTGAGAGCCCCTTGTCCCAATCCTCGTCTGCGACCATGCGGATGCCGACGATGAAATCCGCGCCGACGGAGGCGCGGATTGCGTCGAGCACCATGTTGGTGAACCGCAGCCGGTTGTCGAGCGAGCCGCCGAAATCGTCGTCACGATGGTTCGTCGCCGGTGACCAGAAGCCATCCATCAGGTGGCCGTAGGCCTCGAGCTCGATGCCGTCGAGGCCGGCGGCCTGCATGCGCGCGGCAGCCGCCGCATAGTCGCCGACGATACGCTCGATGTCCCAGTCCTCGATCTCTTTGGGAAAGGAGCGGTGCGCGGCTTCACGCACCGGCGAGGCGGAGAGAACTGGCAGCCAGTCACCCTTGTTCCAGCCGGTGCGGCGCCCGAGATGGGTGAGTTGGATCATCACGGCGCAATCATGCTCGTGACAGTCGTCGGCGATCTTCTTCAGCCACGGCACGATCTCGTCCGAATAGGCATAGAGATTGCCGAAAGCCGGCGGCGAATCTTCAGACACGATCGCCGAGCCCGCGGTCATCGTCAGCGCCATGCCGCCCTTGGCCTTTTCCAGGTGATAAAGCCGGTAGCGATCCTTCGGCATGCCGTCTTCGGAATAGGCCGGCTCGTGCGCCGTCGACATGATCCGGTTCTTGAGCGTCAGATGCTTGAGGCGATAGGGCTGGAGCAGCGGGTCTTTCGATAGTGTCATTTCATATTCCTTGAGACGCGACGGATCGTGCCGGTTTCGTCAGTACCAGGCATCCGCCATGCTCTCCTTGCGGCGCGTGACATAATCGATCAGCGCCTCGTCGAGCGCCACGTCCAGCGGCGGCGCTTCGTATTCGGCAAGCGTCTTCTTCCAGGCGCGGTTGGCGCGTGTTGCCATATCGGTCTCACCCTCCTCGACCCATTTTTCGAACGGTTCGTTGTCGGAGAGGGCGGAGTCCCAGAAGGCCGTCTGGTAGTTGCGCATGGTGTGGTCGCAACCGAGGAAGTGGCTGCCGGGACCGACCTGCAGGAAGGCGTCCATCGCCAGCGTGTTGTCGTCGACGACGACACCGGCGAGATAGGAATGCAGCGCGCCGCAGAAATCCGTGTCCATGACAAACTTCTCGTAGGACATGGCGAGCAGCCCATCGACGAAACCGGCCGAATGCAGAATGAAATTGGCGCCGCAATGCACCGCCGACAGCATCGACATCGCGCCTTCCTGCATCGCCTGCGCGTCGGGCAGCTTCGAATTGGAGAAATTGCCGGCACAGCGCAGCGGCAGGCCGAGCCGGCGCGCAAGCTGGCCGACGACCATGCTGCCGATCGCCGGCTCCGGCGTGCCGAAGGTCGGCGAACCCGAGCGCAGCGACATGGACGACAGGAAATTGCCGAAGATCACCGGTGCGCCCTTGCGTTCGAGTTGGGTCAGCGCGCAGCCGGCGAGCGTCTCGGCATAGGATTGGGCAATGGCGCCGGCATTGGTAACCGGCCCCATGGCGCCGCCGAGAATGAAGGGCACGATGACCGCGGCCTGGTTTGCGCGCGCATAGGCGCGCAGCGATTTCGTCATCGTCCCGTCCCAGACGAGCGGCGAGTTGACGTTGACGTTGCCGAGGATGACGCAGTTGCGGTCGACGAAATCGCGGCCGAAAAGAATGCGTGCCATCTCGATCGAATCCTCGGCCCGCTCTTCGGCGGTGATCGAGCCCATGAAGGCGCGGTCGGAATACTTGATATGGCTGTAGACCATGTCGAGGTGGCGCTTGTTGACGGGCACATCGACCGGCTCGCAGATGGTGCCGCCGGAATGGTGCAGCCAAGGGCTCGACTGCGCCAGCTTGATCAGGTTGCGAAAGTCCTCGATCGTGCCATAGCGCCGGCCCTTGTCGAGATCCATGACGAAGGGCGACCCATAGGCCGGGGAGAAGACGACGTTGTTGCCGCCGATCTCGACATTGCGGGCGGGATTGCGGGCATGCTGGGTGAACTGCCGTGGTGCCGAGGCGACGATTTCCTTGAGCATGCCGGGCTCGAAGGTTGCGCGCACGCCATCAATCTTGGCGCCGGCCCGCTTCCAATGGTCGAGCGCTTCGGGGTCGTCGCGGAACTCGATGCCGACCTCGGCAAGGATACGATCGGCGACCGCTTCGATACGCAGCAGGCTCTCTTCGCCGAGGATATCGTAGGTCGGGATGTTGCGGACGATGTAGGGAACGCCGAGGCTTCGGCCCGCGCCTTCGCGCCGTTGCGGTCTTGAGCCCCGCGTCCGTCTCGGTGCCGCCTCGCCCGCTACCATTGCCGTGTCCATGCTCACATCCTCCCATCATCTGAGATGATGCTATTGGCGAAAAATTCCATTGTAACGCTGGAAAAATTCGAGCCATGCGATAAGCATGATTTATGGAAAACCTGCGCCGCCTGCTTCCCTCCGCCGCCAGCCTCATCGTTTTCGAGGCGGCCGGCCGTCACCAGAACTTCACCCGAGCCGCCAGCGAGCTCGGCATGACGCAGGCGGCAGTCTCCTACGCCATCCGCGGCCTCGAAGACCAGTTGGGCGTGCCGCTGTTTCACCGCGTGCACCGGGCGGTGGAACTGACCGAGGCGGGAGAGAAGTTTCACGCCGACGTGTCGGTCGGTCTGTCGCGCATTCAGAAGTCGGCCGAGGACATCCGCGCCAAGGGCCGCGAAACCAACGTGACGCTTGCGGCGTCGACCGCCTTTGCCTCGATGTGGATGCTGCCGCGCCTCAACCGCATGCGCGAGGACCTGCCGGAGATCGACCTTCGCATCCAGACGAGCGTGCGCGATCTCGATCTTGAGGAGGATCCGATCCCGCTCGGCATCCGCGGCGGCGACCCCAGCCACTGGCCGCGCTATCATGCCGCCCAGCTCGCCGAGGAGGTCGTCAACGCCGTCGCAACGCCGGCCTATATCGAGGAGCACGGGCTGCCGGGGACCGCAGCCGACCTGCAGCGGCACAACCTCATTCATCTCGAGGAACCGGTGCGACGGGCCTGCGACTGGACCGAATGGTTTGCGAGCGCCGGCCTCACCTATCCCAAACAGGCACGCCGCCTGACGATCAACGATTATGTTCTGGTCATGCAGGCGGTGCTCGCGGGCGAAGGCGTGGCGCTCGGCTGGGAACACCTGATCAACCCGCAGATCCGCTCCGGCGCCCTGATGCCGGTCGCCGGACACGTGCTCAAGACCGGTCTCGCCTTTTATGTCGTCTGGCCGCGGTCACGCGAACTCAACGCCCAGGCAAAACGGGTCCGCGACTGGTTGTTGGAAGAGGGGCGTCGGGATCGCGTGGCGCTCTCGGGAACCGGTGAATAGACCGATCAGGCCTGGACCGAAACACCGCTATAACGATCGGAAAGGTAGCGCATCGTCGCCACGGCATCGGCCGGTTTTCCATAGAAGTAGCCCTGCCCGAGGCCGCAACCGAGCGCCTTCAGCTTCAAGGCTTCGGAAAAGTCCTCGATGCCTTCAGCGACGACTTCCAGTTCGAGGCCCTCGCACATCGAGACGATCGCCTTGATGATGTGTTCCGAAGCACGGTCGGCGGAAATGCGCGAGACGAAGGCGCGATCGATTTTGACCTTGTCGAAAGAAAAATCGCGAAGGCGACCCAGGCTCGACTGCCCGGTGCCGAAGTCGTCGAGCGAGACGCGCACGCCGGCGGCACGCAGTTCCGCAACGATCTTCTGGGCGATGTCGGCATCGGCCATGACAGCCGTCTCGGTGATCTCCAGTTCCAATCGCCTGGGATCGAGGCCGATCTGATGGATGATCGACAGCAACCGGTGGCTGGTCGCCGGATCCATGAGCTGCGCCGAGGAGAGATTGAAGGAGAGGAAAAGCTCCTTCGGCCAGGAGAGCGCCGCATGCGCCGCCTTGCGCAACAGCACTTCAGCGAGAGATTCGATAAACCCGCGCTCCTCGGCCAGCGGCACGAAAACAGCCGGGGAAACATAGCCGAGATCGGCGTCGCACCAGCGCGCCAGGGCTTCGAAACCGACGACTGCATCATTGCGCAGATCGACGATCGGCTGGAAATGCACGTCGACCTCATTGGCGATGATGGCATTGCGCAGCGCCTGCTCGAGCTGCGTTGCGCGCTTCATTTCCTGAGCGATTTCCTGCGAATAGACGGTGATCTGGCCACGGCCGCGCCGCTTCGAACGATAGAGTGCTGTATCTGCGCTCTTCAGCAGATCCTCGAACACTTCTCCGGCAAAGGGGTAGACCGCAAATCCGAAGGACGCGGACAGACGCACATGGCGGTCGCCGAGATCGAAGGGCGCCGACAGCACCTCCTTCAACATCTGCCCGACCTTCTCCGCCCCCTTGCGCTCGAAGACGAGCGGCAGGACGAAGGCGAACTCGTCACTTTCCGAACGGGTGATCGTCGCCCCCTCGGGCGCGCAGGCTTTCAGCCGGTAGGCCACCTGGCAGAGGATCTCGTCACCAGCCGCCGGCCCGAACAGGTCATTGATCGGCTTGAAACCATCGATATTGGCAAGGCCGATGGTGAAGGGCGCGGGATCGCTTGCACGCTCCCTGGCGAGATCCAGCACGGTCTGGCGCAGGCAGCGGGAATTACCGAGCCCCGTCAATAGATCGACGTTGCCCGTCACGGCGGGCATCTCGAGGCCGATGCGATGATAGGGGGTCTCAACCGCCGTCATTGCCGCGTCTCCGCAGCTCGGTCAGCAGTATGCGGGCGACGACGCTCCGCTGCCGGCGAAACCGAACGCCACGGCGCGAACCGGCAATGTCGTTCCGACACGGTCCGGACATGGGCAACGGGATGGGCGCAATGCATTCGGGCGGGCTCTACACTTTAACGGCAATTCGGTGCAGACGATCGCAATCGGCGGTTAACAATCCGATATCGCTCTGCTCCTAGATCTGCCATTAGCCTCCCCAATTCTAGCGAGTTGACACGTCTTTCATTCAACCTGCCGTTCGCATCGCCTTTGCCGGCATGAATTTTCTAAGCACCGCCTCGATCATGTCGGGGCTCACGGGCTTCATGATATGGTCGTCCATGCCCGATGCCTTGCACTGCTGCAGGTCGATATCCAGTGCCTGCGCGGTGACCGCGATGATCGGCGTTTTCTGTCCCCTGGTGTTTTCTGCCGACCGGATGGCGACCGTGGCATCGAAGCCGTTCATGATCGGCATCGAGACGTCCATGAGCACGAGGGCCGGTTGCAGTTCGTGCCAGAGCTCGACGGCCTCGCGGCCGTTGGCAGCGATGCGATGCGAGACGCCGAGCCCCTCCAGGATTTGCGTGAACACGAACTGGTTGATCTGATTGTCTTCGGCAACGAGCACGTCGACCTGCGGCGTCGGCGGCGGTGCAGCAATCCCCTCGCCTTCAAACGACAACGACCAATCGGGCTGCAGCGTCGGAGACGCCGTAGTCCGCTCGGAGCAGACGCGGAACACTTCGGCCAGCACCGCAGCGCCGTCCTGCTGCGCGGAAAGCGGAAGGACCGGGCAATGACGCCAGGCCGAAACGATCTGCTGTCTCTCGGAAAACGCCAGGTCGAGCAGCAGGACATCGAGCTTGATGCCGACGTCTTCGACCGCATGTCCGAAGGCACGAAGCTCACCTGCATCGCGAACGGCGCAGGCGTCGAGCCCGGACCCACGCAGGCGCGCGACGAGCCGGTCTTCCATCGCCCGGTCGGCCGTGGCAACCAGGACACGAAGTCCGCGGGCCGGCAAGGTCTCGATCATCGATCCCGCTTCCACGAGTTGCTGGACATTCAGCGCCCGGAACGGGTCGTAGAAATTCTGCGCCGCCGCGAAGATGCTGTAATCGCGGATCTGCAGGCCAACTTCGGCCGGAGGTTCATCGCTACTCTGATGCAAGAGGGCGATATCGGTGACGTCGTTCATGCAGGTCACGACGAAATGACGGCCGGGCATGCCGACGCGGTACTTGCGCGTGAGCACCCAGAGATCGCTGCCATCGGCGCGCACGATGTGCTCGGCCTGCGAGTATGGCTTGCCGGTCTCGAGCACCATGCGGTCGGACTGCTCGAAACGTTCGGCAAGCTCGCTTTCGACCAGATCCCAGGCGGAACGGCCGAGAATGGCATCCTGCTGCAGATCATGGATCAGGCAGAAGGCCTTGTTGACGGCGATATAGTTGAGGTTGCGATCCTTGACGCAGATCGGATTGGGCTGGGCATCGAGGATCTGTTCGGTCAGCTCGACGCGCTCCAGGTCCGTCTGAAGCTGCTCGTCGCGCTTCTTCTGATCGGAAACGTCACTGATCGACAGGATGCCGATGCCGCTCGATAGCCGACGCTTGCGCATCGAAACCCAGCGGGTACGGCCGGCGCGCTCGACGCTTTCGTAACGTTCGCGCCAGTGCAGCGCCATATGCTCGGCAATCCAGTCCTCGCGATTGGTGCGGCGGCGGCTGCTTTCCGGAACGGTGCCCGGGCGAACGCCGGTGTCATAGACGGCGCCGAGAAAATCTCGCAGACGCGTGCCCGGCATCAGGATTTCCGACGGCACAGGGAAGAACTGCAGCATCGTGCGGCTGGCGAAGAGAATGGTGTCGTCTCGACTGCAGACAAGCACAGCGATGCCGAGTGCGTCGCAGCTCGACTCCAGAATGATCCGGTTGATGTCCGCGCCGTTCGACGCCCCATCGCTCATTGCGCTGTCCTCACTCGCCTACCGCATGCTTCAATCGTCCCCGATCTGAGGAAACATGCGGCCATTCACAGTGCTACAGCGACCTCAGCGCGCCCAGTAGGACGCGCGGCGCTGCGGCGGCGGTTCATTTCGGGACATGCTGGGAAGGCCTTGGCAGGCGTCTCTTCGAGCGGCGGGAGTACGGCGTCCAGCTACGCCGCAATGCTCAAAAGACAAAACCCGTGATCATTCAGGTTGTTGTGGAAAATCGCAGCAGAGTGTTAAGGGGCGATTAAACCGCCCGCTCATTTTTCCGCAACGAAGACCGCGTTCATTTAAGGCCGCGGACGAGGCGCCATTTCCCCTTTCGTTTCCCAAGCGAATCCGGGAAAATGGGACATGGCCATCAAGCAACTTTCAGAAACCCTCATCAACCAGATCGCCGCCGGCGAAGTCATCGAACGCCCCGCCAGCGCCGCCAAGGAACTGATTGAGAACGCCCTCGACGCCGGCGCCACGCGCATCGAAATCGCGACCGCAGGCGGCGGCAAGACGCTCCTGCGCGTGACCGACAATGGCTCAGGCATGACGCCGAACGATCTCGAACTGGCGGTGCGCCGGCACTGTACGTCGAAGCTCGACGACAGCCTGTTCGACATTCGCACGCTCGGCTTTCGGGGCGAGGCGCTGCCTTCGATCGGCTCGGTCGCTCGCCTCTCGATCACCACACGCACGGTCGGCGCCACTGAAGGCGCGGTCATCGCCGTCACCGGCGGCAAGACCGATCCGGTTCGCCCGTCGCCCGCCAATACCGGCACGGTTGTCGAGGTCCGCGACCTCTTCTTCGCGACGCCGGCGCGGCTGAAATTCATGAAGTCCGAGAAGGCGGAAGCGGCGGCGATCTCCGAGATCGTACGCCGCATGGCGATCGCCTTCCCGGCGGTCCGCTTCGTGCTCTCAGGCAGCGACCGCTCGACGCTGGAATTCCCGGCGACCGGCGACGATCGTCTGGCGCGCATGGCCCAGGTGCTCGGCAAGGATTTCCGCGACAACGCGATCGAAATCGATGCGACACGCGAAGATGTCGGGCTCACCGGCTTTGCCGGCGTGCCGACCTACAATCGCGGCAACTCGCTGCAGCAATATGTCTTCGTCAATGGCCGCCCGGTGCAGGACAAGCTGTTGCTGTCGGCGATCCGGGCCGCCTATTCCGAAACGATCCCGAGCGGCCGCTATCCGGTCGCGGTGCTGTCGATCGCGCTCGACCCGGCGCTCGTCGACGTCAACGTGCATCCGGCGAAATCCGATGTGCGCTTCCGCGACCCGGGCCTCATCCGCGGGCTGATCATCGGTGCCATCCGCGAGGCGCTGACGCGCGAAGGCGACCGGGCGGCAACCACCGGCGCCAGTGGTCTGATGCGGGCCTTCCGACCGGAGTCCTATCGGCCGCAGGCGCCGTGGACGCCGGAAACTTCGCCATCACGACCCATGCAATTCGAGACGGTGAACGGCCGCTTCTCCGAACAGTCGCAGGCGAGCTTCGCTGCCTTTGCGGCACCATCGGCACGGACTGGCGCCCCGTCCGAGCGTGAGGCAGCGGTCGCGCAACAGGAAACGCCGGCACCGCCATCCTTCCCGCTCGGCGCGGTCAGGGCGCAGCTCCATGAGAACTACATCGTCGCCCAGACGAATGACGGCCTCGTCATCGTCGACCAGCATGCCGCCCATGAGCGGCTGGTGTTCGAGGCGATGCGCACGGCGCTGCATTCACGGCCCGTCGCGGCGCAGGCTTTGCTGATCCCGGAAATCGTCGATCTGGCCGAAGACGATTGCGACCGGCTGATGGCGCATGCGGCGGAGTTCGCCCGCCTTGGCCTTGCCATCGAACGCTTCGGCCCGGGGGCGATCGCCGTGCGCGAGACGCCTGCCATGCTCGGCGAAATGGATGCCGTCGGCCTGGTGCGCCAGCTTGCCGACGAACTTGCCGAATGGGACACCGCCAACGGCCTCACAAGCCGGCTCGAATATCTTGCCGCGACGATGGCCTGCCATGGATCGGTGCGCTCCGGCCGACTCATGCGCACCGAGGAAATGAACGCTTTGCTGCGGCAGATGGAGGCGACGCCCGGCTCCGGCCAATGCAACCACGGGCGGCCGACCTATATCGAGCTCAAGCTTTCCGATATTGAACGGCTGTTCGGCCGAAGCTGATCGCGCGCGGCGGCGAAATGCGGCTGGCATTTTGCCGGATGGCGAGCTAGACCAGAGAACAGACCACAGAGACGCAATAGGCAACGAACATGATGAACCGGTTTGAAGGAAGCGCGTCGCGCGAGGCGAAAATCCGTTATCTCGACGGCGACTTTCAGATCATTCTCGCCGGCTCGCATGTGATCTGCGCGATGACCGGCAAGACCATTCCCGTCGACGAGCTGCGCTACTGGAGCGTCGCCCGGCAGGAAGCCTATGTCGATGCGGAAGCCTCGCTCGAGGCGGAAAAGCGCGCCGGCGCGCTGCCGAACCAGCGCCGCTAAGGCTCAGCCCGGCTTCTCCCACACCGATAAGTGATTACTTGCTCGCGCCTTCGCGCAGCTTTCGCGCGCGCGCGGCAGCAAGTGCCGTCTCGATAATCTTCTTGGGCGCCATAGGGTCGTCGAAGCGCACGTCGATTTCGATCACGCGGCTGGCCGCGGCCAGCTCGGCGGCGCGGCCATGGCCGGGCTCGAGCCGAACCATGTCCTTGGCGGTCGTGACAAGCGTGCAGCCCAAGGCCGCCGCTCGATCGAGCAGGTCGGCGATCTCGTCGTCGGAGAAATGGTGATGATCCGGAAAGCTGCGGGTTTCCTCGACGACAGCACCGGTCTCGCGCACCGTGCGGTAGAATTTCTCCGGATCGGCGATACCGGCCCAGGCAAGGACCTTGACGCCTTTCAGCGACCCGTCGTCGAGCCTCACCACATCGGCCTCGTAGATCTGCTTTCCGGCACGGGCTGCGCGGCGGATCAGGGCATCGGCCTCCGTGCCTCCGCCGATCTTCAGCAATGCCGTGGCGTGCCGAAGTTGATTGGGCAGCGGCGCCCGCACCGGGCCTGCCGGCACCAGATAGCCGTTGCCGATGCCGCGGCGCGAGTCGATCACCAAAAGCGCAAAGTCGAAGGCCAGACGCGCGCTCTGGAAGCCGTCGTCCATGATGATGATATCGACACCTTCCTTCACCAGCCGGCGGGCGCCATCGACACGGCGGCGGCAGACGACGGTCAACGCCTCACGCGCCAGAAGCAGCGGCTCGTCGCCAACGTCGCGGGCACGGTGATGCTCCGGATCGACGACGGTCGTCACGTCGAGCGAGCCGCCATAGCCGCGGCTCAGGAACCCGGGTTTCAGCCCTTTCTGATGGATGACGCGCGCAAGCGCGATCGCGGTCGGTGTCTTGCCGGCGCCGCCGACGGTGAAGTTGCCGATACAGATGACCGGAACCGGAACCGAGGCTCGATGGGCGCGGTCCATGCGCAGGCCGGCAACGCTGCCATATACCCATGAAAATGGCCACAACGCGCGCGCGCGCCAATCCGCCTTTGTCCACCAGAATGGCGGCGCTTCCGATACCATCTTCGTTCCGCGGCCCCCAGCCGGTGTCGTCCATCCGCTCCGGGAGGACATATGTCGTTCTTGCCGCCGGAAGCCGACGGATCGCCCAAAAAACGTCAGAATGTGAAAAAACGCAAGCTATGGATACGATTGCAGCGACCTGGGCCGGCGGCCGCGAGGCAAAATCGCCTGCCGACAGACAAGTGCTTCACGCTTTTCCCGGATTTGCGACTAGAGCGTCCCGCTTTCAAGCGGAATCACGTGAAAGCGGAAAGATGCTCTAGAAACAAAGTGCTAGAGCGTCCTTAGTGCGTTCATCTGAACACACGGCGCTCTAGAGGACAGCCTCAAGTTCGGTGATGTCGGCAAGGCAATGGTCCGAAGCCGCCGCGAGCGACTGGCGCGAACCGGTCCCGGTCAGCACCGCGACCGTCATGCCGACGCCGGCACTGCGGCCCATGTGCATGTCGTGATTGTTGTCGCCGACGACGACGACCTGATGCGGCTCCAGGCCTGTTGCGGCACAAAAGCCGAGCACCATGCCAGGCTCCGGCTTGACGCCGTAGCCGCTGTCATAACCCGCTACATAATGCAGGTAACCATCGAAACCGAAGCGTTTGGCGGTCTCGCGGATCGATTTTTCGTTGTCGCTGGAGGCGACCCCAAGCCGATAGCCCTTGGCATGCAGACCGGCGAAGAATGTGCCAAGATCGGTGACCGGGACGGCATATTCCGCCGAGCGTGCGAACAGGCTGTCGAACAGGGTGGTGAGATCCGCCACCGTAAAGGGCGCGCCCGCCCCCACGAAACCGGTCGCGATCTCGACCGTGTTGCCCGCCGCAAGCAGGCTGTCGGGCAGTACATGGCCGGTGTCGGCGTCCATGCCGCCCGCTTTCAGCAATACGCGGGCCAATGCCTCATCACCCTTGGCCGCAAGCCGTGCCAGCTCATAGTTCACCGGCACCCAGCTCTTTGCGTAGTCGAGCAGGGTTCCATCCTTGTCGAACAGGATGCCGGCTATGGCCTTGGGTGCGGTCATGATGAGGGATCGTCTCCTGTTTGTGTCAGCTTTCGGTCGGGGGATTGAGACGCGCCTTGACGATGAGCGGATTGATATAGGGCTCGAGCCCCTTCATCGTCGCCGACAGAGCGCCGCGCATCTCTTGCACGGTTTCGAGGCCGGCATCGATCATCGAGCGACGCATGTCGTCGTTGGCGAGCAGATAGTTGACGCCCTTCGCCAGCATCTCGACGTCGCGCACGATCTTGGCACTGCCGTTCTTTGCAAGCGTCTGATAAGTCTCGCGAAAATTCTGCACATTGCCGCCGGACAGGATAGCGCAGCCGAGCATCGCCGGCTCCAGCGGGTTCTGGCCGCCTTCGGCAAAGAGCGAGCGGCCGACAAAGGCGACTTCGGTCAGGCGTAGATAGAGGCCCATTTCACCGATGGTGTCGCCGAGGAAGACATCGACATCCGGCGTCAGCGGATCACGCCGCGTGCGGCGCGCGACCTTCAGGCCCTTGGCCGTCAGCGCCGCCTCGATCGCATCGCCGCGCTCGGGATGGCGCGGCACGATGATCGTCAGGAGGCCGGTGCGTTCCTTCAGCGCGCGGTGCACGACGCCGGCAGCGTTTTCCTCGCCGTCGAAGGTCGAGATCGCCGCCCAGGTCTTCCGCGTGCCGATCTGCTGCTCATACTCCTTCAGCGCCAGCGGATCATGCGGCGGCGCATCAGTGTCGACCTTCAGATTGCCGGAGACCATGACCGGCAGCGCGCCGAGCGTGCGGAAGCGCTCCGCATCGACGTCGGACTGTGCGATGACCAGCGCCAGGTTTTCAAAAAGCGCGTCGGCAAGCGCCGGCCGCCGCTTCCACCGGGCGAAGGTGCGATCGGACAGACGGCCGTTCACCAGAACCTGCGGAATATGGCGCCGGCCGAGCTCCAGGATGGTCATCGGCCAGATTTCGGACTCGGCGATGATCGCGAGATCCGGCTCCCAATAGTTCAGAAACCGGCTGACCGCCGGCTTGAAATCGAGCGGGACATATTGGTGGATGACGCCTGTTCCCAGGCGCTGGGCAACGACACGTGCCGAGGTCATCGTACCCGTCGTCAGCACGACATTGATGCCGCGCCTGCGGATTTCCTTGATCAATGGGATGACCGCATTGGTCTCGCCGACACTGGCGGCGTGAAACCAGACGAGCGGGCCTTGCGGCCGCGGTGCGCTCGCATGGCCGTAGCGCTCGCGACGGCGAGCCGGATCCTCCTTGCCCTTCGCCGCGCGAATGGCAAGGTAGGACCAAACCAGGGGATAGATGGCCGAGCCGATCCAGCGATAGCTGGAGAGCGCCAGGCGCGCGCGAAAGCTGCTCATGACGAGACACCTTCCCCAGCCGTCTCAGCGGCGAGAAACTTAGGGGCGACTGGCATGCGGGTTTGCGCCGCGCATCCCGACCTCATCGGCATCAGCCGTTTTCCGGGTCGAGCAGACGATGCATGTGGACGATGAAATAGCGCATGTGAGCGTTGTCGACGGTCATCTGCGCCTTGGATTTCCAGGCAACGAGAGCGCTATCGTAGTCCGGGTAGATGCCGACGATATCGAGCTTGTCCAGATCGCGGAAGTGGACGTCCGTCAGCGTGGTGAGTTCACCGCCAAAGACGAGGTGCAGACGTTGTTTCTTCTCGGATTCGTGAGCCATCGGAATTCCATTTTTCTTTTTGGGTATGGGCGTTGATTTGAGGCATTCGGCCCCAAAGGTCAATGGGGCTCCATCGACCGCGATGCGGCGATCAGGCCTGGCAAGAGCGGCTTTGCCGCTGCGCAGAGAACGCCGTGAACGACGCTGGAGCGATTGTAGGACAAGGGCTGCTCGTCGAGATCGACGAGCGCGCCACCGGCCCGGGCGAGAATGAGATCGGCCGCAGCCAGATCCCAATCATGGGAATTCTTCTTCACCAGCGTACCGTCGATCCGCCCGTCGGCAACCATGGCCAGCCGATAGGCAAGCGACGGAACATGCGGCACGCGCGTGACGGTGTTGCGATAGACGGCCGGAAGCTTGCCGACCGTATCTTCGGCGGCCGCCAGATGCAGCATTTCCCCGGCCTTTGCCTCTCGCACCGAGATCGCCGTGCCGTTCTTCAGCGCGCTACCGCCGGCGACCGCCTCGAAGAGTTCGTCAAGCGCCGGAGCATAGAGGACGCCGGCGACGGGCTGCCCCCGGTGGACGACGGCAACACTGACGCACCAGAGCTCCTTGCCGGCGATGAAGGCACGCGTGCCGTCGATCGGATCGACGACGAAGACCGTTTCGCGGGTCAGGCGGCTGGAGTCGTCGTCGGTCTCTTCCGACAGCCAGCCGTAGTGGGGCCGCGCCGCAAGCAGCCGCGTCTTCAGCACATCGTTTGCCGCCAGATCCGCTTCGCTGACCGGCGAGCGGCCCTCGTTCTTCCAGCGGACGTCGGGCGATTTGCGAAAATAACCGAGCGCCGTTTCCCCGGCGACGACCGCGGCGGCGCGGATCAACTCGAGATCCGGCTTCCAGTCCGCGCCCGATGGTGCTGTGTCAAACATTCAAAACCCCGTCAGCCCGCCTCTCCTATAGCACGAGAGCCGGATCGGCGCGGGTCCCCGCGCCGGTTTGTCTTCGGCCTGTTTAGAGACCAGCGAGCGTCATGCCCTCGATGGCAAGCGTCGGTGCGGCAACGCCGAACTTGCGATCGATGTCGTCTGCCGGCGTCAATGCCATGAACATGTCCTTGAGATTGGACGCGATCGTCACCTCGGAGACGGCAAAGGTGAGTTCGCCGTTCTCGATCCAGAAGCCGGAGGCGCCGCGGCTGTATTCGCCGGTCACCATGTTGACGCCCTGGCCGATCAGTTCGGTCACGTAGAAGCCGTTGCCAACACCGCGGATCAGATCCTCACGCGAGATCGAACCCGGCTCGAGCGCCAGATTGGTCGAGGCCGGGTTGACCGTCGGGCCGCCGCGCACACCGCGACCGTTGGTCTCCAGACCGAGTTCGGCAGCGGCGGAGGTCGACAGGAACCAATGGTTCAGCACGCCATCCTCGACCATCGCCAGCTTCGAACCGCTGACGCCCTCGCCGTCGAAGGGACGCGAAGAGGAGCCGCGCACGATCAGCGGGTCGTCGGTCACCGAAAGACCCGCCTTCATCACCTGCTTGCCCATCCGGTCACGCAGGAAGCTCGTCTTGCGGGCGACGGCCGCACCGTTGATCGCGCCCGCCAGATGGCCGACGAAGCCGCGCGCCATGCGCGGATCGAAAACGACGGTGACGTTTTTGGCCGTCGGCACCTGGCGCGGATTGAGGCGCGCGACCGCACGTTCGCCCGCAAGGCGGCCGATCTCCTCGGCCGGCCGGAGATCACCGACATAGAGGCGGCTGTCGAAATCGTAGTCGCGCTCCATCTTCGTGCCTTCGCCGGCAATCGCGCTGACGGAGCAACCGAAACGGGTCGCCATGTAGGAGCCGGAGAAACCGTGCGAGGTAACGAGAACCAGACCGCCCATGCCGGCCGAAGCGCCGGCACCGCTGGAGTTGGTGACGCCTGAGACCGCAAGTGCTGCCTCTTCGGCAGCCAATGCCGCTTCCGTCAACGAATCCGTGGAAACGGCGGTGGGGTCGAAGAGGTCGAGGTCGGGATAGGAGCTTGCCAGCCGGTCCGCATCGGCGAGCGAGGCAAAGGGATCCTCCGGCGAAGCCTTGGCCATGGCGACGGCGCGTTCGGCGAGCAGCTTCAGATCAAAGCCCGGATTGGCCGAAACGCTGGCGACGCGTCGCCCGACGAATACTCGGAGCGAGAAATCGTCGCTTTCGGAGGCTTCCGTCGCTTCGACCTTGCCGAGGCGCACGGAGACGGAACGGGAGCGCCCGCGTACCACCACCGCATCCGCCGCATCGGCGCCGGCCTTGCGGGCGAGGTCCACGAGTTCGGAGGCGCGTTTTTCGAGGTCGGCAGAATCGATCGTGTCTGACATGATGTAGCCTTTCATTCCTGCCCCATTTATTGTGCAGTGACGCAGGCATCAAGGGCATCGGCCTGATTCCCGCCCATACACCGCAAATGACCGCTCTCGAAAGCTCCCTCATCGGGGCCGGGTGCCCAATAGTGAAAGCCGCAGGCATGGCAACGACACCGATCATCTATTCTCAGGCGCTGATGCTGCTCGGCGGCGCAGTGGTCGCCGCACCAATCTTCAAGCGGCTCGGCCTCGGCACTATCCTCGGCTATCTCTGCGCCGGCGTGCTCATCGGTCCGGTCGCCCAAAGCATCACCGATGGCGAGCAGATCCTGCATGTCTCGGAGCTCGGCGTCGTGTTCCTGCTGTTCATCATCGGCCTCGAATTGAAACCGTCACGTCTCTGGCAGATGCGGCGCGATATCTTCGGCCTCGGCACGGCTCAGGTCGTGCTGACCGGCATCGTGCTCTCTTCCATGATCTATGCCCTCGGGCTCCTCGGCCAGGGCGGCAGCATCATCGCCGGCTTCGGCCTGGCGCTGTCGTCGACCGCCTTTGCCATGCAGATCCTCGACGAGGGCAACGACCGCAACACCCGCTACGGGCAGCGATCCTTCTCCATTCTCCTGCTGCAGGATCTCGCGATCGTGCCGCTGCTGGCGCTGATCCCGCTTATGGCGGCGCAAGCGCCTGAGGATACGACACCGCCGCTCGAGGATTTTGCGATCGCCACCACAGCGATCGTCGTGCTCTTCGCTGCCGGCCGCTACCTCGTTAACCCCCTGTTCCAGATCATCGGCCGCACGGGCGCCCGCGACGTCATGATCGCCGCCGCCCTGCTCGTCGTCATGGGCGCGGCGACCATGATGCAGCTTGCCGGACTCTCCATGGCGATGGGTGCCTTCCTCGCGGGTGTGCTCTTGGCGGAATCCTCCTATCGCCATGAACTCGAAGCGGATATCGAACCGTTCCGCGGTATCCTGCAGGCTCTGTTCTTCATGGCCGTCGGTCTGTCGCTGGAGCTTGGCGTCATCGTCGAGCGCTACCAGCTGATCATCATCGCCGTGCCGCTCTTGATGGCGTTGAAGAGCCTGGTGCTCTACTGGCTCTGCCGGCTCACCGGATCACACCACAACGACGCGGTGCGCATCAGCCTGCTCCTGCCGCAGGGCGGCGAATTCGGCTTCGTGCTGTTCACCGCGGCGGCAACCGCTGGCGTCTTCTCGGATGGCGACGCCTCGTTGCTGGTTGCGATCGTGACGCTGTCGATGGCGCTGACGCCGCTTGCCTCCATGCTGGCCGCAAAGCTGATGCACGAACAGGACGAGATGGACGAGGAGATCGAAGAAGATTTCGACGGCGCCAATGCCGACGTGCTGATGATCGGCTTTTCCCGCTTCGGCCAGATCGCGGCGCAGATCCTGCTCGCCGGCGGCCGCGACGTGACGATCATCGACCATTCGGCCGCACGCGTGCGCCAGGCCGCGACCTTCGGTTTCCGTATCTATTTCGGCGACGGCAATCGTCTCGACGTGCTGCGCGCGGCCGGCATCGAGCGGGCCAAGATCGTCGCCGTCTGTACCCAAAAGAAGGAAACGACCGACCACATCATCGACCTCGTGCAGTCCGAATATCCAAATGCACGCATCTACGCCCGCTCCTACGACCGCCTGCATACGCTGGAACTGCGCGCCAAAGGCGTCGACTACGAATTGCGCGAGACTTTCGAGTCCGGCCTGCTCTTCGGCCGCAAGACACTGGAGGCTTTGGGGGTCGGCGACGACGAGGCAATCGCCATCATGGACGACATCCGCAAGCGCGACGAGGCCCGGCTCGTGCTGCAGGAGGCCGAAGGCATCACCGCCGGTCGCGACATGCTGCATTCGCGTCCCGTCAGGCCGGAGCCGCTGGTCAAGCCGAAGCGCGAGGTCGATCACTCCCAGGAGACGGGCGAACGGATCCTGCCGGGGCTTCCTGCCGACGAGCGCGAGAGCGCGTAGTCTCGCTCAGGCGAACCGCCCCTCAGTCGTCGGCGTTCACTTGAGCGTCGGCGCCCGCATCCGCTCGTCGAGCGCCCGTTTCAGCTGGTCCTTGATGGCGACGGTTCCGTTCAGCACGTCCTGGGCCCGCAGAAAATCCATCACCCGGTAGCGGCCGACATCGGGGCGCAGCAGGATATCCGGTGCCCCTTCCTTGAGCTTCATCGCGATGATCGACTGCATCATCAACTGGCTCGCACCGAACAGGCTGTCGATGCGGCTCGGGATCGTCTTGCCGTCGCCGTCAGGACCACCGACGACGTCGACGGCGATGACGATGTCCGCCAGGCCGCGCAGATGATCGAAGGGGATAGGGTTGTAGATGCCGCCGTCGATCATCACGCGCCCGCCGATCTTCACCGGGATGAAGATCGCCGGCAGGGCAGCGGAGGCAGCCAGCGCCTGCCACAGGTCACCCTTTTCGCAGATATGTTCTGTCTGGCCGTAATAGTCGGTAGCGACCACCTTGAGCGGAATGCCTAGATCCGAGAACTTCGGCGGAATGGCCTCGGGCAGAAAAGCCCTGAGAACGCGCTCGACATTGAATTGCCCGAAACGAAAACCGTTCGCCATGGCTTCGGAAAGGCTCGACGGCCGCAATTGCCAGAGCCGATTGAGGACCTCGCGGCGATGGCCGATGGTCGAGAGCGTGTGGCCCCTGATCTCTTCGCCGCGCATGCCGGCCGCCATGCCGGCACCCATGATTGCGCCTATCGAAGAGCCGGCGATCGCCACCGGGCGAATGCCGAGCTCGTCCAGGGCCTCGATGACGTGAATATGCGCAAGCCCGCGCGCGCCGCCGCCGCCAAGCGCCAGGGCCACCGTCGGTTGGCTCGTCACCTGCGTCGGCGCCTTCGTCATCGAAAGATCCTGCTTCATCGGCATGTCCTCCGCTTCTGCATGATTCCCTAAAGCGGAATCATTTTAAGGACAAATTATGCAGAAGGTCGCCGTAAGGCGCGGGATAAGGAAACGTGTATGGTCGGCGTCAGCCTATCTTCGCAAAGAAATCGAAAATATGACGGTCAGGCACCGCGGAAGCGGTAGAAATGCATGCGTGTATCGCCGAAGGCTCTGACATCGAGCCGCTCGAACACGGCCGTCGGCGCGGGCTGAACATCCGCCCGCTCTTCGAGGATCACCAGTGCATCGGGGACGAGCCAGTTGCCGGCGGCGGCAGATTCCAGCGCCTTCTCGCCGAGACCCTTCGCGTAGGGCGGATCGGCGAAAACCAGATGAAACGGCTCCATGGTTCCGACGCCGCCGAGGCTGGTCGCATCACGGCGGAAGACCTTGGCTCGGCCCTGGAGGCCGAGCGTTTCGATGTTCGTCTGCAGAAGTCCCCTGCCCTCGACGCCCTGCTCGACGAAGAGTGCCTGCCGGCACCCGCGTGAGAGAGCCTCGAAGCCAACGGCGCCGGTGCCCGCAAAAAGGTCGAGCACCCGGGTGCCGTCGAGCGCCTCCGGATAGGAATGGCTCAGGATGTTGAACAGGCTTTCGCGCGTCCGGTCCGTGGTCGGACGGATATCGTTGGACTTGGGGGTCGCAAGGCTGCGCCCCCGAAACTCTCCACCGACGATACGCACCGCCGCTTAGTTTCCTCTGCCGCGCGGCTTGCCGCCGCCGGCCGGGCGTCCGCCACCACCGGAGCGTCCAGCGCCGCCGGGGCGCCCACCGCCGGGTTTGCCGCCGCCGGGCTTGCCACCGCGCGGACCGCCAGTGCGTTCGCCAAAGGACTTTCCACCGGACGGCTTGCCCCCGAAGGACTTGCCGCGGGGTTTATCGCCGAACGGACGGTCCCCGCCTTCACGGCGCGGCGGACGATCGCCCTCGGCGCGTGGGGCTCTTGGCTTGTCGGAATAGCTGCGCGGGCCGCCGTCGGCGCGGGCAGGCCGATCACCGAACGGTCGGTCTCCACCTTCGCGGCGTGGCGGACGATCGCCCTCGGCACGCGGGGTCCTCGGCTTGTCGGAATAGCTGCGTGGACCACCCTCGGAGCGGGCAGGTCGATCACCACGCGGGCGGTCGCCACCTTCGCGGCGGGCAGGCCGGTCGCCATCGGCGCGCGGGAACCGCGGCTTGTCGGAGAAGCTGCGCGGCCCGCCTTCAGAACGAGCAGGACGGTCGCCGCCTTCACGGCGCGCAGGACGGTCACCGTGATCGCGCGACCTGCGGTCTCCCGCGTCGCCCGCCTTGCGCCGACCGAAGCCGCCATCCCGGCCCTCGTCCTTGCCGCGACGGGCAGGCTCGCTGGCGCTGATCCATTCGCCCTCTTCGTCGCGACGCTTGACCGGCGCGGCCGCAGCGGGACGATCGAAGTCCCTGTGCGAGCCGCCCTTGCGGTCCGGGTCGAACTTGCCGGATGTCTTCGTCGCAAAGCCATCCTTGCTGCGACCGTAGCGCTTGGTCTTCGGCGCGCCTTCCGGACGCTCGCGACGGGCGGGCTTCTCCGTGGCGTCGCCTTCAGCGGATTTCGGCTTCTTTTCGGCCAGCGGACGGGCGCCCGGCGCCATCCAGACATTGGCGGTGCGGGCGCGCTGCGCCGGCGCGCGCTTCGGCCGGTCCTCAAACTTGGCGTCACGGTCGTCGCGGGAGCCGCCCTTGCCACGAGGACCGTCCTTGCGGCCGCCGTCACGGCGATCGTCGCGACGCGTGTCGAGCCGGGCCAGAGCACGCTCGCGCTTGTCCTCCGGCTTTTCCCAGCGGTTGGCACGTTCAGGCCGGCGCGTATCGGCGGTATCATCCTCCGGCGCGTCGCCGGCTACGGTCGCTGCCTGATCGTTGTAAAGCGGTGCGTCGAAGTTTGCCTTGGCATCCTCGATCAGGCGCGGCCCGAGCTGATCGCGGAGCGTCCGGCCACGGATTTCCTGGACATGTCCCTCCGGCAGTTCGCCGAGCTGGAAGGGTCCATAGGAAATGCGGATGAGGCGGTTGACGTCGAGACCGAGCGCGCCGAGCACGTTCTTGATCTCGCGGTTCTTGCCTTCGCGCAGCCCCATGGTGATCCAAACGTTCGAGCCCTGCACCCGGTCCAGCGTCGCCTCGATCGCGCCATAGAGCACGCCGTCGACGGCGATGCCGTCCTTCAGCCGGTCGAGCGCTTCCTGATCGATCTCGCCGTGGGCGCGAACGCGGTAGCGGCGCAGCCAGCCGGTCGACGGTAGTTCGAGCACACGGGCAAGACCACCATCGTTGGTCAAAAGCAGCAGGCCCTCGGTGTTGATGTCGAGGCGGCCGATCGACAGAACGCGCGGCAGTTCGTCGGGCAGGTTTTCGAATACGGTTGGGCGGCCTTCCGGATCGGCATTGGTGGTCACTAGGCCGGCCGGCTTGTGGTAGAGCCAGAGGCGCGTGCGCTCGATGCCGCGGATCGGCTGACCATCGACCTCGATCGCATCGGCAAGCGTCGCGTTGACGACCGGCGTATCGAGAATGACGCCGTTGAGCTTGATGCGGCCTTCCATGATCATGCGCTCGACGTCGCGGCGCGAGGCGACGCCGGCGCGCGCCAGGATCTTGGAGATGCGCTGCGGTTCGTCGACACCCGGAGCAGCCGCGTTCGGGCGCTCCCTGGCCGGACGCGAAGCGCCGGTCTTTGGTCCGAAGGACTTGGGGCCGTCAGCCCTCGGTCCGGAGGTCTTGGCGCCAAATGTCTTCGGGCCTGCAACCTTTTTCGGTGCTCCAGCCTTCTTGTCGGCGAAATGCGGTTTCTTGTCCCGGCCGGCGGACTTGCCGCCAGGCCGTGTGGGCTTGTCTTTGGATGTCATTTGTGTTGCCTGCCTTTTGCGGCTGTCCTATCAGGTCGCGGCCCGTGGGTTAAGAGAAATTATTGTTTGAGCGATGGCTGAGACGACACACTTCATGGATGTGGCCCTTGAGGAGGCCAGGAAGGCGGCAGAACGCGGCGAAGTGCCGATCGGCGCCGTGGTCGTTTTCGATGGCCAGATCGTCTCCCGCGCCGGCAATCGCACCCGTGAACTCAACGACGTGACTGCACATGCGGAGATTGTCGCCATCCGCGAGGCTGCTGCCGTCCTCAAGGACGAAAGGCTGACGGGCGCCGATCTCTACGTCACCCTCGAACCCTGCACCATGTGCGCCGCGGCGATTTCGTTCGCCCGCATCCGCCGCCTCTACTACGGCGCGGACGATCCGAAGGGCGGCGCGGTCGACAGCGGCGTGCGCTTCTTCGGTTCTCCCACCTGCCATCACGTGCCGGACGTTTATTCGGGCCTCGCCGAGCGCGAGGCTGCCGACCTTCTCAGGAATTTCTTCGCCGGCAAGCGGTGAAACCAATCCCGACTCTGAACGCGAGCCCGTTTCAGATTTTCTTGAGGTCGCCTCAGTCGGCCGCGAAGCTTTCGAGGGCCGCGCCGGAGAGACGGTAGCGCGTCCATTCGGACATCGGCTCGGCACCGACCGCCTCGTAGACCCGTATCGCCGGCTCGTTCCAGTCGAGCACGCTCCATTCGAAGCGGCCGCAGCCTTCCTTGACGGCAATTTTCGCCAGATGCTTCAGCAGCATCTTGCCAGCGCCGGAGCCACGGCAATCCGGCGTAACGTAAAGGTCCTCAAGGTAGAGACCCTTGCGTGCCTGCCAGGTCGAATAGTTGTAGAACCACATGGCGAAGCCTGCGGGCTTGCCGTCCTTCTCGCAGATCACGGCGCGGGTAATGGAACCCGGACCAAAGAGCGAGGCCTGCAACATCTCGACCGTCGCCTCGACTGCGTCGGGCTCCTTCTCGTAGATGGCAAGTTCGGTGATGAAGCGCAGAATGGTCTGCGCGTCTTCCGGGCGAGCGTCGCGAATGCTGATCGTCATGGCTTATGCGCTGCTTAGAAAGGCCAATACCACTTGGAGCCGGAATTCTTGATCTGCGCCTCCTTCTTGCGGCGGCGCTCCTTGTCCTTCTCCGGCTCGCCGAGTTCGGTCTCGGTACCCTCCGGCAGGCGGCGGTAATCAAGCGGCGGATCGCTGAGGAAGCGTCGCTTGTCGGAATAGGCGCCCATCTCGATCTTACGGCCTGCGCGATAAGCTTCCTGCTGCTCCTTGGCCGAGAGCCGGCGGCCGTTGGCGCTAGCCTTGGCAAGCGGGGAAACGTAGTTCGGGTTGTTCTTGTTCGCGTCGGCCTCTTCGCGCAGACGGTTGCGAACCTCTTCCGGAGACTCGACCCATTCCGGGTTAGCCTCACGGCTGGCAAGCGACTTCTGCGGCTCGACGAGAGCAGTCTGCTGCGCCGACGGCGGCAGAACGAGGCCGGGGCGCGGCTGATACTTGACCGGATCACGCTTCGGCGGGCCGAAGCTGGCGACGCTGCCGAGGTCGTCCATGAGCTGTTCGCCGGCGGTCTTGTCCGTGCCATAGGTCGGGCCGCCGATGCAGCCCGAAAGCACCAGGCCGCTCGTCAAAATGGCGGCCACGCTGGCAAACACTCGCAACTCTCGCGTCATTTCCATGAGATTCCTTCCAGCCGGCCACCGGTCAGCGCGGCCACTCAAGCGCCCATGGCGGAGAAATCCGCCAAATTTCGGGCAGGTTTTACCGGATGAACGCAACGAGTGCAATTCATCCGGTAACAATGCGTTAAGCCTTGAAACCAAGTTCGCGCAAGGCAGCGGCGTCACGGGCCGACACGTCGGGGTAGATCGGGTCGGAACCGACATCGGTCGTGATCCGCCAGGAGCGGGCGCATTTCTGGCCTTCGGCAAGCTTCGGCACGACGCTCACCTTGGCCACGTCGGCAAGGCGGAACGCATCCGCAGGGCCTTCCGCGGCTTCGATCACGATGCCCGACGTGATGCAGATCTCGGCGAAGTCCTGGCCTTCCAGCGCCTTCAAGAGTTCCGGATCGGCGACGTAGACGACCGGAGCCGCTTCCAGCGACGAGCCGATGCGCTTGTCCTTGCGCTCGATCTCGAGCGCACCGGTGACAACGGTGCGGACCGTACGGATCTTGTCCCACTTGGCTTCGAGCGCATCGTTCTTCCATTCCGCCGGGATCGCCGGGAACTGTTCGAGATGCACCGAAACCGCATCGGGCTTCCGCGACAGCCAGGCTTCTTCCGAGGTGAACGGCAGCATCGGCGCCAGCCACAGGACGAGGCAATCGAAGAGCTTGCGGATGACGGCGAGTGCCGAACGGCGGCGCAGGCTCGACGGCGCATCGCAGTAGAGCGCGTCCTTGCGCACGTCGAAATAGAAAGCCGAGAGCTCGACGTTCGAGAAATCGATCAACGCACGGGCGATCTTCTTGAAGTCGAAGGCATCGTAGCCTTCGCGCACAAGCTGATCGAGTTCCGCCAGCCGATGCAGCATCAGCTTTTCGAGTTCCGGCATGTCGGCATAGGCGATCTCTTCACCCTTGTCGTGGGCAAGCGTGCCGAGCATCCAGCGGACCGTGTTGCGCAGCTTGCGATAGGCGTCGATGTTGGTCTGGATGATCGTCTTGCCGAGACGCTGATCCTCCCAATAGTCCGTCGTCATCACCCACAGGCGCAGGATATCGGCGCCGGCATCCTTCATCACCTCCTGCGGCGTGACGGTGTTGCCCTTGGACTTCGACATCTTCTCGCCCTTCTCATCCATGGTGAAGCCATGGGTGACAACGGCGTTGTAGGGCGCGCGGCCGCGCGTCGCGCAGGCCTCGAGCAGCGAGGAATGGAACCAGCCGCGATGCTGGTCCGAACCTTCGAGATAGACGTCGGCCGGCCACTTCAGGTCCGGACGGTCTTCGAGCGTGAAGGTGTGGGTCGAACCGGAATCGAACCACACGTCGAGGATGTCCATCACCTGGTGCCACTTTTCGTGGTCGTGGTCGTTGCCGAGGAAGCGATCCTTGGCACCTTCGGCAAACCAGGCATCGGCGCCCTCCTGCTCGAACGCGTCGAGGATGCGGGCGTTGACGGCCTCGTCGATCAGGATCTCGCCCTGGTCGTCGGCAAAGATCGCGATCGGCACGCCCCAGGCGCGCTGACGCGAGAGCACCCAGTCCGGGCGTCCCTCGATCATCGCGCGCAGGCGGTTCTGGCCGGCGCCGGGAACGAAGCGGGTGTCGTCGATGGCCGAAAGCGCACGCGAACGCAGCGTTGTGCCGTCGCCGAACGCCTTGTCCATATAGACGAACCATTGCGGCGTGTTGCGGAAGATGACCGGCTTCTTGGAACGCCAGGAATGCGGATAGGAGTGTTTCAGGCGGCCGCGGGCAAAGAGCGCATGACGGGCGATCAGCGCCTTGATGACGCGATCGTTGGCGTCGCCCTTCTTGCCCTTGTCGTCGATGACGCGGCCGGCGCCACCTTCGGCATCGGGACCGAAGCCATGGGCGTCGGCAGTGAAGTAGCCGGCATCGTCGACCGTGAACGGGATCGCCGAGGAGATACCGCGGGCTTCGAGCGCGCGGGCACTGTCCATCCAGGCATCAAAGTCCTCGCGGCCGTGACCGGGGGCGGTGTGCACGAAGCCGGTGCCGGCATCGTCGGTGACATGATCGCCATCGAGCAGCGGCACCTTGAAAGCGTAACCGCCACCGAGACCATGCAGCGGATGGGCGCAGGTGACGGCAGAAAGCTCGTTGGCCTCAAGGTCGCGAACGAAATTGAAGGTGAGCTTGGCCTTGGCTGCGGATTCGTCGGCCAGGCGCTTGGCGAAGATCAACTTCTCGCCCGGCTGCGGGCCGAAGTCGTTCTCGGCGGTCGCCACTTCATAGAGGCCATAGGCATAACGCGACGAGAAGGCGATGGCGCGGTTGCCCGGGATGGTCCAGGGCGTTGTCGTCCAGATCACGACGAAGGCGCCGGAAAGCGCGTCCGGACCTTCGGTGACCGGGAACTTCACCCAGATCATGTCGCTCTCGACATCGGCATATTCGACTTCGGCTTCGGCAAGCGCGGTGCGCTCGACGACCGACCACATGACCGGCTTGGAGCCGCGGTAGAGCTGGCCGAGCTTGGCGATCTTCATCAATTCGCCGGCGATGCGGGCTTCCGCATGGAAGTTCATCGTCGTGTAGGGATTGTCGAAGTCGCCCTCGATGCCGAGGCGCTTGAACTCCTCGGCCTGGACCTGGATCCAGCCGGAGGCGAAATCACGGCATTCCTTGCGGAATTCGTTGACAGGGACCTCGTCCTTGTTCTGGCCCTTCTCGCGGTACTTCTCCTCGATCTTCCACTCGATCGGCAGACCGTGGCAGTCCCAGCCGGGCACATAGTTGGCGTCAAAGCCGCGCATCTGGAACGAGCGGTTGATGACGTCCTTGAGGATCTTGTTCAGCGCGTGGCCGATGTGGATGTTGCCGTTGGCATAGGGCGGGCCGTCATGCAGCACGAACTTGTCGCGGCCGGCGGCCGATGCGCGCAGCTTCTTGTAGAGGCCCATCTGCTGCCAGCGGGCCACCGTTTCCGGCTCCTTCTGCGGCAGGCCGGCGCGCATCGGGAATTCCGTCTGCGGCAGATAGAGGGTCGAGGAGTAGTCGATCTTTTCAGCGGTGTCGGTCATGGTCTTTGCAATCGCTTCTTCGCGCGAGGGGCCGCGCATACGAAATGGGCTCGGTATCGAGAGATGACTGGGGCGTCGGAAACGCCGAAATCCCGGACCTTCCGGCTGACTAAAGCGCGCGGAAGGCCGGGCCAATAATTCGCTGATCGATGATCAATCGACGGTGCCGGGTCATGGTGGCCGGTTGTTTAAGGCGTTTTCGGGCTTTTGAAAAGGTCCGCCGCCACAGCAACGCCGAAATCTTTTATCGGGCGAAGTTGAGCTTGCGGTCGATGTCGCCGAGCGGCTGCACACCGGAGAGCAACGCCCGCGCCTCTGCCTCGTCCTGGCGGATCTGCGCCACCAGCGGATCGAGCCCGTCGAATTTCAGCTCGTCGCGCAGGTGGCCGAAGAAGGTGACCGCACAGATCTCGCCGTAGAGATTGCCCGAAAAGTCGAAGACGAAGGTTTCGAGCAAGGGCTCACCGTCGCTATCGACTGTCGGGCGGCGCCCGAAGCTCGCGACGCCGTCGTAGAGCGAGCCGTCGGCCCGACGGAAACGCACGGCGTATATGCCAGGCCTCAGTTCCACCTCGGGCGCAAGCCGCATATTGGCGGTGGGAAAGCCGAGTTCGCGGCCGAGCTTCTTGCCGCCGATCACTTCCGCCTCGACCAGATAGCGATAGCCGAGCATGCCGGCAGCTTGCGAGACATCACCTTCGCCAAGCAGCGAGCGCACGTAACTGGACGAGATGACCGATGCGTTTTCGTCGCGGAAGGCATCGACGAGCGTCACGCCAAATCCGTTATCGCCGCCGGCCGCCATCAGGAAGGCGGGGCCGCCCTCGCGCCCCTTGCCGAAGTGAAAATCGAAACCGGTGACGACATGCGAGGCGTGCAGCCATTCGAGCAGGATACGGTGGATAAAATCCGATGCGGAAAGCTGCGAGAAGGTGCGGTCGAACGGATACTCGATGACGGCGCCGAAACCCATGCCTTCGAGAATGCGCGCCTTCAGCGGTGCCGGCGTCAGTCGGAAGACCGGGGTTTCCGGACGGAACACGGTTCTCGGATGCGGCTCGAAGGTCAGCACGAGCGCCGGCACACCGCGCGCATTGGCCTCCTCCAGCGCCCGATTGAGCACCGACTGGTGACCACGGTGCACGCCGTCGAAGTTACCGATCGCGACGACGCCGCCGCGCAGATGCTGCGGAAGCGGATCACGGGTCTCGTTGCGATGAAAAACCGTCATCTCCGTCTTCCCGTCAGGCGAGCCGCGGCATCCAATATTTCGGCGACGCGCCTTCCTTCTTCAGGAAGGCGGCGAGCTTCGCCTCGTCGGTGCGGCTTTCGTTCATGTATTCCTGGGCGTGGATACCGGCACTGATATAGAGCAGATCGAAGCCGGCATCCTGGGCACCCTTGACGTCCGTCGGCATGCCGTCGCCAACGGCGATGACACGCGACAGGTCAAGCGCGCCGCGAACGGCCTTCGCCTCGGTCAGCGCCGCACGGTAGATGGCGATATAGGGCTTGCCGGCAATGCGCGCCTCGCCACCGAGCTCTTCATAGAGCTTGGCGATTGCGCCGGCACAGGGGATCAGCCTGTGGCCGCGCTCGACCACCAGATCCGGATTGGCACAGATGAACGGGATCTTGCGCTTGGCAAGCCCCGTCAGTGTCGCGCGGTAATGCTCCGGCGTTTCGGTTTCGTCGTCATAGAAGCCGGCACAAACGACCGTCTCAGCATCTTCCGACGAAACGATCTGCGTTCCCAGGCCTTCGAGCAGCGGCAGGTCGCGCTCGGCACCGATGAAGAAGATCTTTTTGGCGGCGGCGGCGATCAGCGCGCGGGTCACATCGCCCGAGGTCACGATCCGGTCGTAGGCTTCGTCCGGCACGCCGAGACCGCGGATCTGGATCTTCACACCCGGATGCGGACGCGGCGAGTTGGTGATCAGCACCACAGTCAGGCCGGCGGCACGCGCCTCGGCCAACGCCTCGCAAGCGGAGGCAAAGGCCTGCACGCCGTTATGAAGAACGCCCCAGACATCGCACAGCACCACGTCGTAGCGCGCAGCGATTTCCCGAAAACTGTTGATCCTTGCGGCCATTCTGGCTTCCTGCAAACACGGTTTCCGGCTTGCATGGCAAGGAAGGCAGGAGATTACAAGTCTCGGCGCCCGAAAAAGGCGCCCCCTCCCAAGGATTCCGGCGGTGTCGGGCGTCAAAGAAAAGTGCATTGCCGATGCCGCCCGCTTCGCCAAAGCACTTTGTAGCGGTTATCAACCGTCAAAATCCCGCCAATGCCATTCGTCGACGCGATCGCCTACATTTCGCCAAGAATGGGGCTAGGCTGCCTACGCCCTCGCCTGCTGCGCTCGCCCAAGGCTACTGCCGCCGGCAAAAAATCTAGGCGCCGATCCTTGACTCACCCCATACCCAGGCTTATCTCGGCATCGCTAGCACTCGATAAATGAGAGTGCTAACACCCATCCATCGGGTCGATCAGCGATCCGTAATGTCATTTGATCGAGGGATTAGACTAATGGCAAGCACCAACTTCCGCCCGCTGCACGACCGCGTCGTCGTTCGCCGCGTCGAGTCTGAAGAGAAGACCAAGGGCGGTATCATCATTCCGGACACCGCCAAGGAAAAGCCGCAGGAAGGCGAAATCGTCGCCGTCGGTTCGGGCGCCCGTGACGAAAGCGGCAAGGTTGTTGCTCTCGACGTCAAGGCTGGCGACCGCGTTCTGTTCGGCAAGTGGTCGGGCACCGAAGTCAAGATCAACGGCGAAGACCTTCTGATCATGAAGGAAGCCGACATCATGGGCATCATCGGCTGATCAGCCGTCGTCCACCCCTTTTTATGACAACCAATGGGCAATGAGCCCGGGAGTTTTCTCTAATGGCTGCAAAAGAAATCAAGTTCGGCCGCACCGCGCGCGAAAAGATGCTGCGTGGCGTCGACATCCTCGCTGACGCGGTAAAGGTCACGCTCGGCCCGAAGGGTCGTAACGTCATCATCGACAAGTCCTTCGGCGCTCCGCGCATCACCAAGGACGGCGTATCGGTCGCCAAGGAAATCGAACTCGAAGACAAGTTCGAAAACATGGGCGCCCAGATGGTCCGCGAAGTTGCTTCGAAGACCAACGACATCGCCGGCGACGGCACCACGACTGCAACCGTTCTTGCCCAGGCGATCGTTCGCGAAGGCGCCAAGGCCGTTGCTGCCGGCATGAACCCGATGGACCTGAAGCGCGGTATCGACCTCGCCGTCACCGAAGTCGTCAAGGATCTCCAGGCCAAGGCCAAGAAGATCAACACTTCGGAAGAAGTCGCACAGGTCGGCACGATCTCGGCAAACGGCGAGCGTCAGATCGGCCTCGACATTGCTGAAGCGATGCAGAAGGTCGGCAACGAAGGCGTCATCACGGTTGAAGAAGCCAAGACCGCCGAAACCGAACTCGAAGTCGTCGAAGGCATGCAGTTCGACCGCGGCTACCTCAGCCCCTACTTCGTCACCAACCCGGAAAAGATGGTCGCTGACCTCGACGACGTCTTCGTTCTCCTCCACGAGAAGAAGCTCTCGAACCTCCAGGCCATGCTCCCGGTTCTCGAAGCTGTCGTTCAGACCGGCAAGCCGCTCCTGATCATCGCTGAAGACGTAGAAGGCGAAGCTCTTGCAACGCTCGTCGTCAACAAGCTGCGTGGCGGCCTGAAGATTGCTGCTGTCAAGGCTCCGGGCTTCGGCGATCGCCGCAAGGCCATGCTCGAAGACATCGCCATCCTGACGGGCGGCACCGTGATCTCCGAAGACCTCGGCATCAAGCTCGAAAACGTCACGCTCGACATGCTCGGCCGTGCGAAGAAGGTTTCGATCTCCAAGGAAAACACGACGATCGTCGACGGCGCCGGCCAGAAGGCCGACATCGAAGGCCGCGTTGCCCAGATCAAGGCCCAGATCGAAGAAACCACCTCCGACTACGACCGCGAAAAGCTGCAGGAACGTCTTGCCAAGCTCGCTGGCGGCGTTGCCGTGATCCGCGTTGGCGGCTCGACGGAAGTCGAAGTGAAGGAAAAGAAGGACCGCATCGACGACGCTCTCAACGCGACGCGCGCTGCTGTTCAGGAAGGCATCGTACCGGGCGGCGGCGTTGCCCTGCTGCGTTCTTCCGTCAAGATCACCGTCAAGGGTGCCAACGACGACCAGGAAGCCGGCATCAACATCGTTCGTCGCGCTCTGCAGGCTCCGGCCCGCCAGATCGCAGAGAACGCTGGTGACGAAGCTTCGATCGTTGTCGGCAAGATCCTCGACAAGGACCAGGACAACTTCGGCTACAACGCCCAGACCGGCGAATATGGCGACATGATCGCCATGGGCATCATCGACCCGGTCAAGGTCGTTCGCACCGCCCTTCAGGACGCAGCTTCGGTTGCCGGCCTCCTCGTCACGACGGAAGCCATGATCGCCGAACTGCCGAAGAAGGATGCACCTGCTGGCATGCCGGGCGGCATGGGCGGCATGGGTGGAATGGACATGATGTGATAAGGCGATAGCCTTTTCACATTAGCGATCCATCCGGATCGGAAGGGCGGCCCTCGGGTCGCCCTTTCTCGTTTTTTATCAATGCCGTTCGCGGCTGGGCGAGCCCCCCGCCAATCTCTCCGCAGAAAAAAGCCGCCGGTTGTAGTCCGGTTTCAAAAAACCGTTGAAGTCGAAAAAAAACGAACTATAACAGCGCCCCAAGTGGGCGGAGATTGATGGGAGATCGGGTAGCGAACTCAAGCGGGCGAACAATCGCCGAAGCTTTTTCGCACTAACCGAACATCCGAGACCTCTTCGAGAATATCACGAAAAGCATATAAGTATTTAATCGCAAATTGAGCCGACCTCCCCGACGAAATTACTTCGTAGGCGAGCTTCATTACTATCTCGCGACCTTTCGAGTTGAACAAACGCCCGCAATAGGTGGCGTGTACTCTTGCATTGGTTAATGGTTGGGCGGAATTTGCACAATAGGACGTGTTTCCTGGGGCGTCGAAGACGATGTCCAGGAATGCTGCTGGGGTAGACCGTGTTCAAGATCACGAGAGCAAATTCCGTTCCCCTCGGCTCTCCGGGACAGCCGCACCTCGACCTGCCACATCATGAGTTCCTGCAACAGTTCTGTGCGGCGGAAGGCTGGTCGGGCGACTTGTCCACGGGGCTGTTCCGGCTTGGCGAGAAAGCTGCCGCCATCCATGGCCTGCGCGACGGCGAATGCGGCCTGCTCAACTTCGTGCGCTGCTACGACCCAGCCGACCGCAACCACGTGCTCGAGCTTTTCGAGCAGGCGGCGACAAGCTGCTCATCCTTCTGCTTTTCGACGACGATCGCACTCGAAGAGCACGGCCAGAAACAGCCGCTGTTCTGCATCGGCGAATCCTCAGGCCTCGAACAGCGCTATTCCGGCACGATAACGGGTGTCTTCTTCTTCCCGCGCTTCGTGGTGGAAGGCGCCGGCCGGACGTTGCTGCGGCAATAGCGCAAGCCTGACCCGGCCGACAGTTCGCGCAGACAAGGCGCTCGCCATGGACGCGACCCTCGCGATGATGACGTCCGCCGATCAGGCGGCGGCCGCCTCTTCGTCGCCGCTGAACAGGAGCGTTATCGGGGCCGGCCGGCCGAGCAGATAGCCCTGTGCCTCGTCGCAGCCTTCCGCCTGCAGGATATCGAGCTGCGTCTGCGTCTCGACGCCCTCGGCAAGGACCGGCACCGACAGGCTCTGTCCGAGCGCCAGGATGGCGCGGACGATCGCCTTGGCCTGCGGGCTGCCCTCCACTTCCCACATGAAGCTCTTGTCGAGCTTGATCTTGTCGAAGGGGAAGGAGCGGAGCGTTTCAAGCGACGAGTACCCGGTGCCGAAATCGTCGATCGCGATCGTCACGCCGAGCTCCTTGATCTGACGCAGGGTCAGCAGGGCGCGCTCCTTGTCGTCGATGATCGTCGACTCCGTGATCTCAAGCTCCAACCGGTTCGGATTGAGCCCGGTCTCGGCAAGCACGTCCTGCACCAGGCTGACGATATCGCCATTGGCGAGCTGGACCGGCGACAGGTTGACCGCGATCTTGTGGTTGCTCTCCCAGCCAGCCGCCTCGCGGCAGGCTTCGCGCAGCACCCACTCGCCGATCGGCAGGATTGCACCGCACTCTTCGGCGAGTGGAATGAATTCGCTGGGCGGCACCATGCCGCGTTCGGGATGATGCCAGCGCAGGAGCACCTCGTAGCCGATGACGACGCCGGTCATCACCGACTTCTGCACCTGGTAGTGCAGAGCAAGCTGCTTCTTGTCGACGGAATCCCAGAGATCGTTGGCAAGTGCGCGCCGCTGGCGGGCAGCCTCGTCCATCGAAACCTCGTAGAAGCAGACGGTCTGGTTGAGCGCGGCCTTCGCCCGGTACATCGCAAGGTCGGCATTGTTGATCAGCGTATCGGCCGTTTCCGCATCCTGCGGGTAGATGGCGACGCCCATGCTGCCGCCGGACTTCAGCTCGAAATCGCCGAAGCGCATTTCCTCGTGCAAGCTCTTCTCGATCCGCCGCAGGAAGTCGTTGAGTTCGGCCAGTTCCTCGAAGCGTTTGACCGCGGCGAACTCGTCGCCGCCGAGGCGCGCCACGAACTCGCCTTCCTGCAACAGGCCCTTCACGCGCTGGGCAATCGTCACCAGCACGAAATCGCCGGCGGCATGACCGTGCAGGTCGTTGACTTCCTTGAATTTGTTGAGGTCGATGCCGATGACGGCAACCTTGCGGTTGAACCAGGCGGCCGCATCCAGTTCCTCTTCGAGGTAGCTGCTGAACTGCAACCGGTTCGGCAGGCCCGTCAGGCTGTCGTGACGCGCAAGGAAGGTGATCTGTTCCTCGGTATCCAGGCGCTCGGTAATGTCTTCATAGGTGCTGACCCAGCCACCATCGGGCAGCGTGCGGTGCTTGGTCAGGATCGAGCGGCCGTTGGCGAGCTTCTCGACGATATCGCCACCGCCCTTGCCGACCATTTCGATCCGGTGTTTCTGATAGAGTTCCTCGGCCTTGGCTCGCGCAATTTCGGGCTCGGCGTAAATGCGGGCGAAGACGATATCGACGATCTCGCGGAAGGTCAGGCCTTTGCCGGCAAGCGTTTCGGAGAAGCCGAAGATCTCGCGGCAGCGTCGGTTCGACAGGAGCAGCCGGTCATCGCTATCGAACAGGCAGATACCCTGCGACATGTTCTCGAGCGCGACATCGAGGTTGTTGCTGACCTCGGCAATGCGATCGGCATCGGCCTTCGCCTTGGTGGTGTCCTTGACGATCTTGATGAAGCCGGCGTGCTTGCCCTCCTCGTCCAAGAACGGATCGATCACCACATGCGCCCAGAAGCGAGAGCCGTCCTTGCGATAGCGCCAACCCTCGTTCTCAAACTTGCCCTCGACCATGGCAACCTCAAGCGCGCGGCGCGGCAGGCCATCGCGCTGATCGTCGTCCGAATAGAAGCAGGCGAAATTCTTGCCGATGATTTCCTCGGCGGCATAACCCTTGTTGGCCTCGGCGCCGGCATTCCAGCTCGCCACGCGGCCATCGACGTCGAGCATGTAGATCGCGTAGTCCTTCACGCTGCGGACGAAGCGCGTGAACTCCCGTTCGGTTGCGGCGGCGGAGAGCTCGGCATGATGGGCAAAGCCGGCGGCAACCAGCACCAGGGACAGAAGGAAGAAGGCGGTTCCGGCAATGACGAAGGCGAGCAAGTGCGGCTGGATCATGCCTTCATAGGTCGGGGTGATGAGACCGACTTCGATCGTCACGGCGCCCATGGCGGTGAAGTGCAGCGCGACGATGCCGAGCGTCATCAGGAGCGTCGCGATGATCTTCGCCTTCAGCGGCTTGCCCATACAGGCAATCGTGCCGAGTGCGCCGATGTCGAACAGCGAGCCGAGCACGATCGACGCGACAACGAGCGTGGCGTCCCAGCGCAGGTTGCCGGGAACATCGAGGGCCGCCATGCCGAGGAAATGCATGCAGGCAACACCGGCGCCGAGCACCAGGCCGCCGGCAATCCACGCCTGCCGATCCTGCACGCAGGTCGCGATCAGCAGCGCCGTCGTGGTCAGCACGATCGCAACGGCCAACGACAGGGCCGTCAGGTCCGTCTGGTAGCCAAGGACGACCCCGGGGTCGTAGGCAAGCATGGCGATGAAGTGGGTGGCCCAGATGCCGAAGCCGCTGGCAATGCCTGCAGCCACCGCCCAGATCGTCCGCGCCTTGCCGGAAGATCCACGCGCGCGCTGCAACAGCGCCACCGCGCCGTAGCTGGACAGGAAGCATATGAGCGCCGCCAACGCGACCAGCTTCGGATTATGCTCCACCACGAGGCATGTAAGAACCTTGAACATCGCAATCGCCTAAATCAACAACCGCCGGGGGAAACGAGACCTTTCGCCTCCAGTTAAGCGGCCTGTGTTGACGTCAGGTGATTTAAGGAAATGATAAATCGTCGCTCCGGCGCACAGTTGCGTGGCAAAACAGTCGTTTCGTCGTTAACGAAATTTGAAATCGGACCGCCTGCAAGTTGCAGCAGGTGGAAAGCGCGGCCAGGCGCGGTCCCGCTCAGGGCTGGGATAGCAGCGCCTTGAGGTCCGATTGCGGATCGGCAATGACGGCCCGGTCGGGATTGATGCCGGTTTCCAAGAGTTTCTTGCCCGTCACATAGGCCTTGGCGTCATTGATCGCATCGACCGCCACGAAGCGTCCCTGCCTAAAGTACCAGACGGACACACTGCCCTCGCGCTGACCGGGCCTGACGATGGTTTCGTCATGACCGAGTCCAAAGCCGGCGATCTGCAGCTTGACGTCGTACTGGTCGGACCAGAACCAGGGCTTGGGTTCGTAGGGGTGTTCGCTACCGGCGAGGATTGCCGCAACGGCCTCGGCCTGCTCGACGGCGTTCTGCACCGATTCCAGCCGGATGCGCAGGTCCTCCCAGGGAAGCACGGCACAATCGCCCATAGCGAAAATCGCCGGGTCGGCAGTTCGCCCGAAGGCATCGACGACGATGCCGCCGGCGGTTTCGAGGCCGGCATCATGCGCCAGGCGGTCATTGGCGGTGACACCGATCCCGACAATGACGACGTCGACCGGCAAGGTGGACCCGTCGGAAAGTTCCGCTGCGGTCACCCGCCCGCTTTCGCCGACGAGACGATTGAGGCCGGTCCCCTCGCGGATATCGACGCCGCGGGCGTTGTGAATATCGCGCACCAGGCCGGATGTCGCCGACGAGGCAACGCGCTGCAGGATGCGGTCGGCCATCTCGATGACCGTGACCTCGAGCCCGCAGGTCCGGGCGACCGCCGCCGCTTCAAGACCGATATAACCGCCGCCGACGACCAGGGCGCGACGGCCGGGCTTCATTTCCTCGGCAAGGCGATCCGCATCCCGGAAGTCGCGCACGACGAACACGCCCTCGAGATCCCCGCCGACGGAAGCCGGCAACCGGCGCGGCGTGGCGCCGGTCGCAAAGGCGAGCACCTCGTATTCGAGCGAGGTCCCGTCGCTGAGCGTCACGCGTTTGCCGGCGCGATCAAGGCCGGTCACGGTCGTCTCGAGCCGTATGTCGACATTGTGCTCGCCGTACCAGGCCTCCGGCCGATAGAGCAGCCGGTCGAGGCTCATCTCGCGCAACAGGTATTTCTTGGAAAGCGGTGGGCGTTGATAGGGCAGGCTCGCTTCGGAGGCGACGATGGTGATCGGCCGCTCGTCCTTGAGGGCACGCAGCTTGGCAACCAGGGCAAAGGCGGCCTGACCGCCACCGACAACTACAAGCCTTCCCGACACGCTTCTCACCTGCTTCTTATTCGTCTGTACAGCAAGGCCTAGCCTTGCGCCCGAGCTTCGTCAACTCAGGCACAGGGCTGTCGTGAATGCTATTCCTTGCGCGGCACTTCCATGCCCTTTAGAGCCGCCGGGCGCGACAGACCGCGCTCGACCCAGGCCATCACGTTCGGGAAGCTCTTGTAATCCAGGACCTCGGCGCCGCCATAGAACCTGCGAGCGCCTTCGACCCAGGGGTAGGTGGCGATGTCGGCGATCGTGTAATCGTCATCCATCAGCCATTGCCGCCCCTCAAGACGCGCTTCCAGCACACCGAGAAGGCGCTTCGCTTCGTCACGGTAGCGCTCGACGGGATAGGAATTGTTGGCAACCTTGTCGGCAGCGAACTTGAAGAAATGGCCGAACTGACCGAGCATCGGGCCAATGCCGCCCATCTGGAACATCACCCAGCTGATCGTCTGGTAGCGAGCGGCCGCGTCGGCCGGCAGCAGCTTGCCGGTCTTTTCCGCCAGATAGATGAGGATCGCGCCGGACTCGAAGAGACCGATCGGCTTTCCATCCGGGCCATTGGGATCGATGATCGCCGGGATGCGGCCATTCGGATTGAGCGAGACGAACTCCGGCGATTTCTGCTCGTTGGCATCGAAGGCGACCCTGTGAGGCTCGTAGGCGAGACCCAGCTCTTCGAGTGCGATCGAGACCTTCACGCCGTTTGGCGTCGGCAGCGAATAAAGTTGGATAATATCCGGGTTTTTCGCCGGCCAGCGCTTGGTGATCGGAAAGGCGGAAAGATCGGCCATGAAGGTCTCCTGGAAACGAAGCGGCAAGGGCGCCGTCTGCACGCCTTACATAGGAGCGGAGGGCGCGCTTTGTGAGGGCCCTACTTTAATTTTTGCAGTCCGCGAGGCCAGCGAGATAGCCGAAGGCTCCGCCCTGCCCCGTTCGCAGCGTCAAAGCACGCCGCGAACCGCCGCAATAACCCGTGCCACGACCGGATCGCCGTCATGCGCCGATTTACGCGCCCGCACTAGGCAGGCCTCGGAACGCAGGATCACGCCGTCCGTCAGGATCTTCAGATGGTTCGCCTTCAGCGTCGAGCCGGTCGAGGTGATATCGACGATGATGTCGGCCGAGCCGGACGCCGGCGCGCCTTCGGTCGCACCGAGGCTTTCAACGATGCGATAGAGCTGGATGCCGTGGCTTCCCGAGAAATGGTTCTGCGTCAGCCGCCAGTACTTGGTCGCGATCGCCAGGCGGCGGCCATGGCGGGCACGAAAGTCGGCGGCAACGTCGCCGAGATCGGCCATGGTGTCGACGTCGTACCAGATCTCCGGCACTGCGACGACGACATCGGCATGACCGAAGCCGAGACGGGCGCAGAACTCGACGCGGGCATCGGCATTGGCGAGCCCCTCGCGCACCAGGTCTTCGCCGGTGACGCCGAAATCGATCGAGCCGTTGCCGAGTTCCCGCGAGATCTCGGAGGCCGACAGGAACGCGATCTCCACATCATCAGAACCTTCGACCCGGCCGCGATAGGAGCGATCGTTGCCGACGGCGACGATCTTCATTCCGGCCCGTTCGAAGATCGCCGAGGCGTCATCCTTCATCCGGCCTTTGGACGGCAGCGCGATGGTGATGGTCATTGAACGCCTCCCTGGGAGGTAATCGCCTTTTCGATGCGGTCGAGCCAGAGCGAGAACCCGACGGCGGGAATGTGTTCGCGGGCGCCGAGCAGCGTCAGCAGCCGGTCAAAGCGACCTCCGCCGGCCAGAACTGCCTGAATGCCGGCGACTTCGACCTCGAAGACGAGGCCTGTGTAATAGTCGAGCGGACGACCGAAGGCCGCGCGGTAGCGGATCGCGCCGATGTCGGCACCGGCCGCGGAAAGTGCTGCGACACGGGCATCGAAGCGGGCGAGCGCCTCATCGAGCTTGAGGCCGGACTTCTGCGCGAAGGCGAAGAGTGCCGCCGGAGCATCGGCGAGCGGAACGTCGAGCGCCAGGAACGCGCCAACCTGGTCCAGCGTCTTGCGATCGAGCTGCGTGTTCGCCAGCTCCATCTTTTCCTTCAGCCGCCGGGCGATGTCCTGCGGCGAGCGGCTGGCATTGGTGGAGTAGCCGGTCGATTCCATCGTTTCGGCGATATGGGCGATGAGGCGGGCTTCATCCTCAAGCAATCCGTCCATCGACAGGCGCACGACCTCGGGACCGAAGACACCGACCGTCCGCGGATGAGCGAGTTCGGTGAGCAGCTTCTGCAGGTGCTTCTGGTCGCCAAAGGCATGGATCAGCCGCTTCTGCCAGCCGGCCGGCAGGCCGCAGGCGCCGACGACGGCTTCGAACACCGCCTGGTCACCGAGCGTCACGTTGAGACCCCGGCCCGGCAAGCGGTTGGCAACGACACGCATCGCGTCACCGACAATGCGTGCATCGGCTGTGGCGATATCCGTATCGCCGAGATCCTCGATGCCGGCCTGGTAAAATTCGTTGCCGCCCTCGCGGCGCTGGCGGAAGACCTCGCCGAGATAGGCGTAGCGCTTCGGCGTGCCGGTCACCGTCTCGATGTGGCGCAGGCAGACGGGAATGGTGAATTCCGGGCGCAGGCAGAGGCTCTCGCCGGTCTCGCTCTCGGTCATGAAGATACGGCGGCGCAGATCCTCGCCGGCCATGGCGAGGAAGGGTTCGGCCGGCTGGATCACCGGTGTGTCGACACGCAGCGTGGCGAGGCTTTCGAAGTCGGCAAGCAGATCGTCGGCGAAGGCAGGCAGATTGATGAGGGCCATGATCGTCAGCCCCTTGCCCGATCCTCGGCCTGCGCCGCCAGCATTTCGCGTACCTTTTCGACCAGCTCGGCCACAGGCACGGAAACCTGGGCCACGCGCGCCTCGCGCCAGGCCGCATTGTCCTCGATCTCGCCCGACAGGCGCTTGCCCTCGATCAGGTCCTTGATCTGCACGAGACCGGCGGCGCGTTCGTCGCCACCCTGGATGATCGCCAGCGGCGAGCCGCGGCGGTCGGCATATTTCAGCTGATCGCCAAAATTCTTCTTGTTGCCCTGATACATTTCGGCGCGGATGCCGGCATGGCGCAACTGCTGCACGAAGCGCTGGTAGTGGCCCATGCTCTCGATGTCGCGGTCCATGACACAGACGACGACCGGGGCGAGCACTTCCGACGCGCCGAGCTTGCCGAGGTTCTTGAGCGCCGTCATCAGACGGGAAACGCCGATCGAGAAACCGGTGGCCGGCACCGGCTGGCCCATGAAGCGCGAGACGAGGCCATCATAGCGGCCGCCACCGCCAACCGAACCGAAGACGACCTTCTCGCCCTTCTCGTTGGTGACGGCAAACTGCAACTCGGCCTCGAAAACCGGGCCGGTATAGTATTCAAGACCACGCACGACCGAGGGGTCGATCTTGATGCGGTCAGCCTCGTAGCCGACGCTCAGCACCAGACTGCGGATGGTGTTCAGTTCTTCGACGCCTTCGCCGCCCTTCGACGTTCCCGCAACGAGGGCCGCGAGCTCGGCAGCGCTTTCGGCGTAGTCCTTGATGCCGACGAAGAAGAGCACCTTGTCGATCTGTTCGCCGTTGAGGCCCGCGCCCTTGGTGAAGTCGCCGCTCTCATCCTTGCGGCCTTCGCCGAGCAGGAGCCGCACGCCTTCGGTGCCGAACTTGTCAAGCTTGTCGATGGCGCGCAGCACCGTCAGGCGCGCGTTCGCCTTGTCGTCACCGCCAAGACCGATCGCCTCCATGACGCCGTCGAGCACCTTGCGGTTATTGACGCGGATCACGTAGTCGCCGCGCGCGATGCCGAGGGCTTCCATGGTGTCGGCCATCATCATGCACATTTCCGCATCCGCCTGGACGCCGGCGGCACCGACCGTATCGGCGTCGAACTGCATGAACTGGCGGAAGCGGCCCGGGCCCGGCTTCTCATTGCGGAAGACGTAGCCGGCACGGTAGGTGCGGAACGGAAGCTGGATCTCATTGAAGTTTTCGGCAACGTGACGGGCGAGCGGCGCCGTCAGGTCGTAGCGCAGCGACATCCACTGGTCGTCGTCGTCCGTCAGCGAGAAGACGCCTTCGTTCGGCCGGTCGCTGTCCGGCAGGAACTTGCCGAGCGCATCAGTATATTCGAACAGCGGCGTTTCGACCGGATCGAAACCATAATGCTCGTAGACAGCCCGGATCTTGCCGATCATTTCGTCGGTCGCACGGATATCGGCGGCGGAGCGATCGACAAAGCCGCGCGGAAGGCGCGCCTTGAGCTTCTGCGGTTTCTTCTGTTTCTCGGTCATGGGAGCATTCCGGACTGTCAGCGTGTTGGCTGCTTTCCCTATCGGATCAAGTGGGGGGCGGCAAGGGTTTGCACCGCGCAAAGCGCGCGTTGCGCCGGTCGTAGCAAGCGATGCGGGGTACTCGGCGCGAGACGAAGCTGGAGCCGGCTGTCTCGACGTATCGATCGGATCGGGTTGACTTCAACCATAAGGCGCATTAAATCGCCAGCAATCACTAAAAGTTTATCACCCGATCGATCGCCGACGTTTCGATCATGGAGATCATCGGCTAATTTCGGTCCGGAGCATTACCCGCAGGTCACTCCGGATGCAATGAGAGCATCGGACCCAATACCCCAACGGCAAAATGGAACGGCGAACCATTTCATCGGGAATGGCGGATTTCTGCGGAGACGTCTCGCGGTCGGCGCGAAGAGAGGGATGGGCATCATGTTGAGATTCAGGACACCTGGCTGCGGGACGATCCGGCCCGGACATCTGGGCGCACATCACAATTGGATGCGGGGCCTCGACGAGGGGACCTACCTCATCGAAGCCTGGCGCTGCGATCTCGCGACCGGCATTTTCCAGCTCGGCCAAAATACCGCCGCCTTGCTCGGCATCTCCGCTCCTTCCTGCGGCATCATCGATCTGGTTCGCGCCTATGACCGCAAGGATCGCCCAACCGTGCTCAACATACTCGAACAGGCGACCGCCTCGTCATCCTCGTTCTGCTTTACCGCCATGGTGCGCGCGCCGACATCGCAAGCGGCGCAGCTTATCTGCGTCGGTCGGTCCGTGCTCGATACGCCAACCGGCGAGGAACTGCTGCAAGGCGTCTTCGCCTTTCCGCGCGAGCGCGTGATGCTCTGCGCTTGAGCGCAAAGCTTGAAACCGCGGACACTTTTCCCTGGGTTGAAGCAGCTCTATGAAGCGCCTCGCTGGCGCTCCCTCACCGGGAAACGCCCATCGCCAAGCTGACGACGGGCGCATCAATCAGGCCACGCGAGCCCTGGGTCTTGCGAGCTTGCCACGCAGTTCCTCGACAACCACGCGGCAATGGCAGCCTTCGATGTGATCGTTGACGAGGCCCATGGCCTGCATGAAGGCGTAGATCGTCGTCGGGCCGACGAAGGTCCAGCCGCGCTTCTTCAGGTCCTTGGAAATCCGCGTCGAGGTCGGGGTCGTAGGATTGGCAACGATCGCCTCGTAGGTCACCTGTTTCGGGCGCTCTTCCGCGGCGGGTTCATAGGACCAGAAATAGCCCGCGAGCGAACCGAACTCCTGCCTGAGCTCCTGGGCGCGGCGCGCATTGTTGATGGTCGAGACAATCTTGCCGCGGTGGCGCACGATGCCCGTGTCTGCCAGGCAGCGCTCGATATCCGTCTCATCGAATGTCGCGACCTTATCGAAATCGAAACCGGAAAAGGCCGCGCGGAACGCCTCGCGCTTGCGCAGGATCGTCAGCCATGACAGGCCGGACTGGAACCCTTCGAGGCAGATCTTCTCGAACAGGCGGCGATCGTCGGTGACCGGACGGCCCCATTCGTCGTCATGATAGCGACGGTAGTCGTCGAGATTGCCCTGCCAGGCGCAGCGCTGAAGTCCGTCCTCGCCGATCACTATGCCCTTGACCGTCATCGCTTTCCTCGCTCCATCCCGTTCATTTCCCTGCCTTTACCATTTGCAAACCAGATTCCTAAAGCGGCGGATAACCCTACCCAAAGCTTTATCGGCGCCTTCGCCTTTTAATGAAGCGCCGTTTACCATTCGGTGGCCCCCCGGTGACACGATCGCGCCATTGCCAAGGCGCATACCCCCCCGCTCGAGCGTCCGGTTCTTCGGCTGTCTGCGCCCCCTTGATGAATTTCGGCGAAAGGTAGCGAGTCCGTCCGATGTTGAAAAAATCCCTTCTTTTAGCAGTCTCCCTGCTGACCCTCGTCGCCGCTCCCGCCGTGGCGCAGGATCGGTATCAGAACCGGCCTCCGGTGGTCGTCAGCCCCGACCTCACCGCCCCCTGGGTAATGCAGCTCGGCGGGCAGCAGGCCCGCACGCGGCAGGTCATCTACCGGCAGCAGATTCCGGCAGCCACCCGAAAACAGTATTATCAGGGACAGGTCGCACAGCCGCAGGTCAAGCGCCGCACCATCAACCCGCTGATCCAGCCGGCCAACGCCATGCGCGCCCAGCGGCCGGTCAAGTCGAAATTCGACCCGCAATACCTGCCGCAGACGGTCGCCTATGAGAGCAAGGAAAAGCCGGGCACGATCGTCATCGATACGAACAACCGCTTTCTCTATCTGGTGACTGGCAACGGCGAGGCACGGCGCTATGGCGTCGGCGTCGGCAAGCCGGGGTTCGAATGGGCAGGCGCCCACAAGGTCACCCGCAAGGCGGAGTGGCCGAGCTGGACGCCGCCGCAGGAGATGATCAGCCGCGAGGCCTCCAAGGGCCACTACCTGCCGGCGCGCATGGACGGCGGCCCGGAAAACCCGCTTGGCGCGCGCGCCATGTATCTCGGCTCGACGCTCTATCGAATCCACGGCACCAATGCGCCCTGGACGATTGGCTATGCCGTTTCCTCCGGCTGCATCCGCATGCGCAATGAAGACGTCGTCGACCTTTACGAGCGCGTGAAGGTGGGCACGAAGGTTATCGTCATATAATTGGAGCATAGCATAGAATATTCCCTCCCCCTCGCACGTTTTGCTATTGCCTATGCGTGATTTTCAGGCAACAGCAGCATGAACAGATATAAGTTCGGCGGTCCGCCGGCTGTATGGCAGGCTTGAACTTCGGCGCATTTTGCTTAGCCTGCCTGCAACGAGGGTTAGAGGGAATCGTATATGAAGCGTCATGCCAGCAAAGTGGTCGCGATCGCCATCGCGACCAGCACTATTCTTGCCGCCGCCAGCGCCTCGGCTTTCACGCCGACGCCGGCCACAGGCCCTAAGGTCAAATCATCAGACGTTGTACTCGTGGCCACGCCGAAGAAGCCGGCAAAGCAATACTGGCGCACCAAGGTTCGCTTCCGCACCGACGAAGCCCCCGGCACGATCATCGTCGATACCAACAACAAGTATCTTTACTACATCGACGGCCCGAACCGCGCGACGCGCTACGGCATCGGTGTCGGCCGCGACGGCTTCGGCTGGTCGGGTGTCGTGAAGGTTGGCCGCAAGGCCGAATGGCCGACCTGGACACCGCCGGCGGAGATGCGCCAGCGCGAGGCTGCCAAGGGCCGCATCCTGCCGGTCACCCAGGAAGGCGGCATCGACAACCCGCTCGGCGCCCGCGCCATGTATCTCTACAAGGGCGGCCGCGACACGATCTTCCGGATCCATGGCACCAACCAGCCCTGGACCATCGGCCAGAACATGTCATCCGGATGCATCCGCATGATGAACGACGACGTGGAACACCTCTACGACCGGGCCGACATCGGCACCAAGGTCATCGTCATCGGCCCCGGCAGCAAAGCCGGCGACACCTATTTCGACGATCGCGGCGTCGACATCTTCCGCCAGATCTTCGGCGGCTGACGGTCATCGACCATGCACAGTTTGAAAGGCCGGTTCCTCACGGAGCCGGCCTTTTGCCTGTCCATCAGAGCCCCTTGGGCTTTGCTCCACCATAGGCCCAGTCGAGCAGTTCGACCGTATGCAGGATGGGGATCGCAGTGCCGCTGGCGATCTGGGTAATGCAGCCGATATTGCCGGTCGCGATCGCATCCGGCTTCGTCGCCTCGATGTTCTTGACCTTGCGCGCCTTCAGTTTCGCCGAGATTTCCGGCTGCAGGATGTTGTAGGTGCCGGCCGAACCGCAGCAGAGGTGGCCTTCGGCCGGATCGCGGACGACGAAGCCAGCACGCTTCAAAAGCTGCTTCGGCGCCACGGTGATCTTCTGGCCATGCTGCATGGAGCAGGCGGAATGATAGGCAAGCGTCATGCCCCTCGCATCCTGTTCCGGCAGGTCTAGCGTAGACAGGTACTCGGTGATGTCTTTTGCCAGCGCCGAGACACGTGCCGCCTTTTCCGCATACTCAGGATCGAGCCGCAGCATGTGGCCGTAGTCCTTGATCGTCGTTCCGCAGCCCGAAGCGGTGACGACGATGGCATCGAGCCCGCCCTCGTCTGCGACCTTCAGCCAGGCGTCGACGTTGCGGCGCGCCGCCTCAAGCGCCTGGTTCTCGCGGCCCATGTGGTGCACCAGGGCGCCGCAACAGCCTTCGCCGGCCGAAACAACCACCTCGACACCAAAGCGCGTCAAAAGACGGATCGTCGCCTCGTTGATCTCCGGCTTTAGCACCGGCTGCGCGCATCCGGACAGGAGCGCGACACGACCGACACGTTTTCCCTGCGCCGTGTGGACGCCGGGCACGGCGGAAGTGGAGGGCTGCGGCACGGCGCTTGGCGCGAGATCGAGCATGACGCCGAAGGTCTTCAGCAACGGCATGCGCTTCATCATCCCTGCGAAGGGCCGGGCAAGGCCGACCGCCTTCAGCGACAGGCGGAAGCGCGCGGGATAGGGCAGCACCGCCGCCAGCACGGAACGCGCCAATCTATCCCTAAACGGGCGCCGATAGGTGTTTTCGATGTGGACGCGCGCATGGTCGACCAGATGCATGTAGTCGACGCCGGAGGGACAGGTGGTTGCGCAGGCGAGACAGGAGAGACAGCGGTCAATGTGGGTGACCGTTTCCTTGTCGGCCGCCCTGCCGTTTTCCAGCATGTCCTTGATGAGATAGATGCGCCCGCGCGGACTATCGAGTTCGTCGCCGAGCGTCACATAGGTCGGACAGGTGGCGGTGCAGAAGCCGCAGTGCACGCATTTGCGCAGGATGGCCTCGGATTCGGCCACATGCGGGTCGGCAAGCTGCGCGGGGGTAAAATTGGTCTGCAAACGCGAACTCCACTTTCCGGTTCCGCGGTAACGGGCACTTGCGACGTGCTTCGGTCACCGCGGCATTCTCATTTCAGCATCCTTCGACCGGACCCGGTTTCCGGGTTTGCGCCGTGGTCTACACCATCCAGCTTTCGGGATTGGTGATCGGCTCCTGGCGCGCGGCCCGTTGCAGGCCGACGACGCAGCGCACGACGATCCAGACGGCGGTGGCGATGAAACCGAGAACGCCGATCAACAGCACCGTCAGCAGCAACGATATTACGCCGAACAACAGGGCGATCCAAAAGGTCCGGATCGCCCATTCATAGTGCGTCTGGACCCACGGCGCACCCTTGCCGCGATTGAGATAGGCCATCACCACGCCGATGATCGGAGTGATCCCCACCGCAAAGCCCACGAGATAAAGGACATAGATCACCTGGACATTGATCTTGCCTGGCTCCAGCCAGCGATCAGTCTCGCGGGAAAACGGTGTCTGCGGACCATTATCGCTCATCAACTCCTCCCATGTTCACCGCCGTCGCCTCAGGAGACCGCAGCCATGCGGCCCGGATTGAAGATCCGGTGCGGGTCGAACTTCGCGCGGACGCGCTCGCTCAATTGTGCCACGGCCAAGGGTTGTGGTTCAAACGATGGAATGGCGGCACGATAACCTTCTTCGGCCCTGACCAGCGTTGCATGTCCGCCACCGAGAACCTTGATATAGCGACGCACGAGTTCCGCTTCTGGGTCGGCCTCCATGCGCAGCCAGACGAGACCGCCCTGCCAGTCATAGAAGGCATCGACGCCGGTCTGCAACCGGAGCGCCGCCACCAATTGATGGCCGAGCGACGGGGCGACGGAGACGCGCCAGAGCGGCTTCCTGGTGCCGTCGGCATAGGGTTTGACGTCGCGGATCTCGGCCCAGAGCTGCCGAGTCTGCGGCGCATCGAGCCGGGTCACCGCACCGAAGCGGCCGACCGCGTTCGTCAGTTTTTCAGCCCGGAGCGCAACCGATGCCTCCAGTCCTTCGAGCCGTAGTACCGTCGCGGCGCCGTCCGGAAGCCCGCCATCCAGGAACCGCCCACGCACGCTCTCCGGCAGATGTGCGGCACCCGAAACCTCCACCGTCTGCGCCATCGCCTCGGCCATGACCGCCGCGGCTTCGGCATCGTTGAGCCCGGAGACCACAATGGTCTCAGACGCTGGCGGCAGCGGCAGGACGCGGAAGGTGACTTCGGTGAGGATGCCGAGCGTGCCGTGCGAGCCGGCCAAAAGCTTGACCAGATCCAGGCCGGTGACGTTCTTCATCACCCGTCCGCCGGCCTTGATTGCCTCCCCCTCACCGTTGACGAAGCGAACGCCGAGCAGGCTGTCGCGGGCGGCACCGGCGACATAGCGCCTGGGGCCGGACACGTTGGCGGCGAAGACCCCGCCGATCGTCGGCTCGCCCGACGCGGCGAAAATCGGCCGATGGTCCATCGGTTCGAAGGCAAGCATCTGCCGGTTTTCCGCCAGTGCCTCTTCGATCGCGCGCAGCGGCGTCCCCGAAAGCGCGGTGATCGTCATCTCGGCCGGATTGTAGCTGACGATGCCGGACAAGCGGCGCGTCGACAGTACCCGGTCGGCACGCACGGGATTGCCAAGACCCGAGCGCGTGTTGCCGCCGATCACCGCGAGCGAAGCCCTATCGGCCGCCATCGCGCGAACGACGGTCGCAATCCCCTCTTCGCTTGCCGGTTCGAAATGCACGATCATGCGGCGGGACGCCCTTCGAGCGGGAAGACCTTGGACGGGTTCAGGATCCATTGCGGATCGAAGGCGGCCCGTGCCGCCATCTGCTGGTCGAGGTCGATCCGGTTGTACTGGTGCAGCATGAGGTCCCGCTTTTCGATGCCCACGCCGTGCTCGCCCGTCAGGCAACCGCCGGCGTCAACACAGAGCTTGAGGATATCGTTGCCGGCGGCTTCGGCGCGCGCCGCATCCTCCGGGTCGTTGATGTTGTAGAGGATCAGCGGATGCATGTTGCCGTCGCCGGCGTGGAAGACATTGGCGACGCGCAGGCCGTAGCTCGCAACGATCTCACCGGTGCGACGCAGCACATGCGAAAGCTGGCTGAGCGGCACCGTACCGTCCATGCAGATATAATCGGCGATGCGGCCGGTGGCACCGAAGGCGGATTTCCGGCCTTTCCAGATCGCAGCCGCTTCCATGGCCGACTGGCACTCCTTGATCGTCGCCACCCCATGACGGCGCGCGACCGCAACGATACCGGCAAGCGTCGCATCCATTTCCGGCTCGGAGCCTTCGACTTCGACGATCAGCAGCGCTTCGACATCGAGCGGATAGCCGGCATGGGCGAAGGCTTCGCAGATCTCGATCGCCGGCTTGTCCATGAACTCGATCGCGACGGGGATGATACCGGAGCCGATGACATCGGCGACGCAAGCGCCGGCCGCTTCGGAAGAGGCAAAGCCGAAGAGCACGGGACGAGCGCCCTCCGGCTTGGCAATCAGTCGCACTGTCGCCTCAGTAACGATGCTGAGCTGCCCCTCGGAACCGCAGACGAGGCCGAGCAGATCGTAGCCCGCCGAATCCAGCCCCTTGCCGCCGAGCTCTATGACCGTGCCATCGAACAGCACCATCTTCACGCCGAGCAGATTGTTGGTGGTGACGCCGTATTTCAGGCAATGGGCGCCGCCGGAATTCATGCCGATGTTGCCGCCGATCGTGCAGGCAAGCTGCGAACTCGGGTCCGGCGCGTAGAAGAAGCCGTCAGCTGAAACCGCCTCGGAAATATTGAGATTGGTGACGCCTGCCTGGACGGTGGCAGTGCGATTGAAGACGTCGATATCGAGTATGCGCGACATCTTCGAAAGGCCGATGACGACCGCATCCTCCTGCGGGATGGCACCGCCCGAAAGCGAGGTTCCAGCGCCGCGCGGCACGACCGGGATGCCATAGCGGCTGCAATATTTGAGAAGGGCTGCGACCTGCTCGGTCGTCTCCGGCAGCGCGACGGCAAGCGGCACGCGACGATAGGCGATAAAGGCATCGGTCTCAAACGGCTTCAGCCCGCGCTCGTCGCTGATCAGACAGCCCTCGGGCAACAGGTCGGCGAGATCGGCGACGATCTCGCCGCGCCGGGCGATAACAGCCTGTTTCGGTTGCAGAAAACCGATCGTCTCCGCCATCAGTTTCTCCCGCCGCATGTCAATTGGTCTATTTTCTTTACCACTAGGCTAGAGTCCCTGCAAATGCTATTGAGCTTTTCCGTTTTGGAAACAATGGCAACGATTGATGACGAATTTAGGCGATCTTGAGATTTTTGCACGGGTCGTTTCCACCGGCAGCATGTCGGCAGCGGGGCGGGCGCTGGGGTTTTCCCCAGCTGTGATCTCCAAACGCATCAAGAGGCTCGAAGATCGCCTCGGAACGCGGCTTCTGCAGCGCACGACACGCCAGATCTCTCTGACCGAAGCCGGCCAGGGGTTCTACGATCGCGTACTCGGCATTCTCTCGGGCATCGAGGAGGCCGAGGCCTATGCCTCCGGACGCTCGTCGCATGCGCTCGGCGTGCTCAGAATCTCAGCGCCCACCTCCTTCGGCCGGATGCACATCGCGCCGCACCTGACGAAGTTCATGAAGGACCATCCGGAACTGAAACTGCACATCGTGCTGACGGACGAATTCACGGATATCGTCGCGGACGGCTTCGACATGGCGGTCAGGATCGGCGAATTGGTGGATTCGTCCCTGGTCGCACGGAAACTTGCGCCCGTCCGCCGGCTGCTCTGCGCCTCGCCGGAATACATTGCCCGCAATGGTGCGCCGACGGAAATTGGCGACCTCGCAGACCATCTCTGCCTGCCGGCGCACAACAACGACAACTGGAAGCTTGAAGGGCCGGAAGGCGCGCTGGTCTGGCACCCGGAGGGGCCGCTCGTGACCAATTCCTCCGAGATCGTGCGCGCCGCCGTCATCGCCGGCGCGGGCATTGCGCTGCGCTCCACCTGGGACATCGGCCCGGAATTGCGCAGCGGCCAGCTGGTACAGGTGCTGCCGCAATGGGAGGGTTCGAAGCAACTGACGCTCTCGGCCGTTTACCCGAGCCGGCAGTTCCTGCCGGCCAAGGTGCGCCTTTTCATCGACTACCTGGCCGGGCTTTACGGGCCGATCCCCTATTGGGAGCAGTAGTTTTGTTTCTGGCAACTCCGGACGCAAAACCGCTGCACACTTTGCTGGAATTGCTTGTTTCTCGCAATTCCCGACGCAAAACCGCTGCACACTTTTGTTGGAATTGCTTGTTTCTCGCAATTCCCGACGCAAAACCGCTGCACACTTTTGTTGGAATTGCTTACTTGTGCTCACCTTCCTCGTGATGGCGGCGGATGCGGCGCACGATCAGCCAGACGCCGGCAACGGCGAAGGGAACGGCAAGGCCAGTCAAGAGGCCCGGATCGATCGGCAGCTCGTGGCTGACGGCCTTGGCGAGATAGCCGAACAGGCCAACGACGTAGTAGGAAATGGCGGCGACCGACAGGCCTTCGACGGTCTGCTGCAGGCGTAGCTGCAGCTTGGCGCGCCGGTCCATCGAGTTCAAAAGCGCGCTGTTCTGCCGTTCGAGCTCAACATCGACCCAGCTTCTGAGAAGAGCGGTGGCGCGGGCGAGCTTGCGCGACAGGTTGGCCTGGCGCTCCTCGACCGACTGGCAGGTGCGCATCGCCGGCGCGAGGCGTCGTTCGAGGAAGGTACCGATGGTCTCGTAGCCCGGAAGCGGCGTCTCGGAGAGCGTGCGAATGCGCTCCTGCACGATGCCGTAATAGGCGCGGCTGGCGCCGAAGCGATAGAGGCTGAGCGCGGCACCCGCCTCGAGGTCGGCGGCAAGCCGGGTAATCTCGGCCAGCATGTCGTCGGCCTCCTCGCGCACATTTTCCTTCATGCGCTGGGTGATTCCGGTCAAGCCATCCTCGGTCCGGCGGATCTCCGGCGACAGCGACTGGGCGAGCGGCAGGCCCATCATCGCCAGTGTCCGGTAGGTCTCGATATCGAGCAGGCGCTGAATGAGCGCGCCGGTGCCTGCCTCGGTCATGCCACGGTCGATAACCAGTATCTGGGTCAGGCCGTCGCCGTTCTGGCGGAAGTCGGTGACGATTACCGCCTGGCCGTTCTTGGTTTCGCTGTAGCAGAGGCTCGTCGGATCGAAGAGCCCGATCGCGTCACGGGTTTCGGGCGTGTCCGGCCGGATCTCCAGGCGGATGCCCGAGATCAGCGAGCCCGGCGGCGAAAAGCCGTCGCCGAAGGGATGGATCGGCACCTCGCCGCCGAACTGCTCCGGCGGCGGCGCATCCCAGAAGTAGGTGGAGAACTCGGTGTGACGCTCCCAACGCAACGTGCCCTGCCCCCAGGGCATTGCATGATGGTTCGCGTCCCGCCCCGGCGGTGCGATGCCGCGTGCGCGCGACAGCTCCGACAACACGGCATGATCGACGATCGAGCCGCCATCCGTCAGGAAGGCGAGCTGAAAGATCACCCGCGGCGTGGTGACCAGCGCATAGGGGCGCGAATGAACCTCGCCCAAGGCCAAGGCGCGCATCGGCGCCACCGGAAATGCAAAACTACCCTTTGCCATGAAGCGCTCTTGTCCCCCTCACGCGTTCATCACGACTCTCTTATCAATCGAACGAGCAAAAGAAAAAGGACGCATTGCCGCAGTTTGACTTTTGTCAGCCGCACAAAGTGGACAAGCAAATTGACCACTTGCCGCCGGCTGCCTAGATTGCGGCGCAGAGCGGTGCGAGCAACCTAGGCGCGGATTTCCGTCCCCTCCCGCTCTAACCTATGAGAATCATGATCAATTTTGGGCCGAAAAGACCGAAATTCATCGTGATCCGGGAGACCAAGACGTGACCGACGACCAGATCGACCTCTTCGCCCGCATCAGCCACAGCCGCACGGCGGACGAAGTCGTGCATCAGATCGAGCTCCTGATCCTCGAAGGCGTGCTGCGCGACGGCGATCGTTTACCGGGCGAAAGGGAGCTTTCCAAACGCTTCGACGTATCGAGGCCGATCCTGCGCGAGGCGCTCAAGGAACTCGAAGGACGCGGCCTGGTCGAAAGCCACCATGGCGGCGGCACCTTCGTCGCCGATGTCGTAGGGAAGATTTTCTCCAGGCCGCTGATCGACCTGATTGCCCGTCATCACAAGGCGACCCAGGATTATCTCGAATACCGGCGCGAGCTGGAGGGCCTGACCGCAGAACTGGCCGCCACCCGCGCCACGGATTTCGACCGGGACATCCTGACCAGGATCATCGAGCGCATGCGTACAGCGCACGCCGCCGGCGACTTCGAGGCGGAGCTCGAGGCCGATATCGAGCTGCACCAGGCAATCGGTGAGAGCGCCCACAACATCATCCTGATGCATACGCTGCGCGCCTGTTATCGGCTGCTTCAGCAGGGCATCTTCTTTCACCGCAACTCGGTTTTCGATGCACCGGGCGCGCGCGATCGGCTGCTTGGCCAGCACGAGGCGATCTACGACGCGATCATGGCGAGGGATCCGGCGAAAGCAAAGGCCGCGTCGCAGAACCATATCGACTTCGTTGCCGCCGCAACCCGCGAGGCGGAGCGCACCGGCGAATGGAACCGTATCGCCCGCCTGCGCTTGCAGCAGCGCGACCGCGCGAACTGACGGAGCAGGCCTACGCCCACTTGCCCGCGATTGGCAAACCGACGCGGAAACACCATATCCTGTCGTATCTGGACAACAGTTCAGCGGAAAGCTGACTGCATATCCGGCTGCCCGCTGGCCGCGACATTTACACGCAACAGGACGCTGCCATACTGGCTTTAACAGAAAACAAGAACACTGATTCGTCGAGAGGAGCGCAGACGACCTTGAACTTCTTGAACAGACTCGCATCCGATGTCCAACTGATGTTGCGCCGCCCGGCGCGCATGCAATATGCCGCGCTCTGCTATCGGATCCGCAAGAAGACCAAGGCCCTCGAAATTCTCATGATCACCAGCCGCGACACCGGCCGCTGGGTCATTCCCAAGGGATGGCCGATGCAAGGCAAGCGCGCCCACGAGGTGGCCGAGCGCGAGGCCTACGAAGAGGCCGGCGTCAAAGGGCACGTGCAGAAGTCGACGATCGGATTCTATCTCTACCAGAAGCGCATGGACCATGGCCTGAAGATTTCGGTCAAGGTGCAGGTCCACGCGCTGGAAGTCGACGACCTCGCAAAGCACTTCCCCGAGGAAGGCCGCCGGCAACTCGAATGGGTCGACTACAAGGAGGCCGCTTCACGGGTGGCCGAGCCATCGTTGAAGGACCTCATCCTCGCCTTTGGCGAACGCATGGCGGCGCCGCCTGCGTCGATGCTGAAGGCTGCGAACGGCTAGCCTTCCGGGCCATCCCCCCGGGCACGCAATGCCCCTGAATGCGGGTTCCCGACGCACGCGGCACCGATGTCCATCAAATCCACTTGAATGCTTGTTGCAGTGGCCTTAGTGGCCATGGTGACAATGGAGTTCCAGGCAGTGGCACAGCCGCGCATACGCCTCGCAAAACAGACGATCGACAAAGACCTCGACAAGCTGAGCCTTGCCGAAGAGGCGTCGCAGCATGTCCGCCGCAGCCTGGCGGCGCCGGCGCTCGCCGGCCTCTTTCTGCTCCTCAGCATGGCCTTTGCCGCGAGTTTCGTGACCCATTCTGCGAGCGCGCCGATCATCATCGCCGCGGCAGCGATCGCCGGCTACATGGCCATGAACATCGGCGCCAACGACGTGACCAACAACGTTGGTGCGGCCGTCGGCGCCAAAGCGATGTCGATGGCGACGGCGCTCATCATCGCTGCCATCTTCGAGATCGCCGGCGCGATGCTTGCCGGGCGCGAGGTCGCGCTGACGATCGAAGCAGGCATCGTCTACGGCGAAGATGTGCTCGGCCCGCAAGCGATCATCTGGATCATGATGTCGGCACTCGCTTCGGCTGCGGCCTGGATCAATATCGCCACCTATTCAGGGGCGCCTGTATCCACCACACACTCGATCATCGGCGGCATCGTCGGCGCCGGCATTGCCGCGGCCGGTTTTTCCAGCGTCCAATGGTGGTCGCTTGCCGGCATCACTTTGAGCTGGTCGATCTCGCCGCTTCTCGGCGGCGCAATTGCCGCCGCATTCCTCGCCTTCCTCAAGGAATTCATCATCTACCGCGAGGACAAGATCGCTGCCGCAAGGCGATGGATGCCGGTCATTCTCAGTGTCACCGCGGGCTGCTTCACCGCATACCTCGCGGAGATTGCCCTAGTTCAGGTTGCGGCAATCTCTTTGCCAACAGGACTCAGCCTGGGCGTCATCATCGGTACTGCCGTCTATTTCCTGACCAAGCCGTGGATCTACAAACAGTCAGAGGGGCTGGACAACCGCAACCAGTCACTTCGCAAACTATTTCGCGCGCCGCTCATTCTGGCTGCAGCACTTCTCTCCTTCGCGCACGGCGCCAACGACGTCTCCAACGCAATCGGCCCGTTATCCGCGATCGTTTCGGCCCTGGACGGCGTCATCACCACGGAGAAATCGCCGGCTCCCTTGTGGGAACTGGCGATCGGCGCGCTCGGCATTTCGATCGGTCTTCTGCTCTATGGCCCGAAGCTTATCCGCGTCGTCGGTCAGGAAATCACCAAGCTCAATCCGATGCGCGCCTTCTGCGTCGCGCTCGCCACCGCGGTCACGGTGCTTTTGGCATCGGCGCTCGGACTGCCGATCAGTTCGACCCACACGGCCGTGGGTGCCGTCTTCGGCGTCGGCTTCTTCCGTGAATGGTACATCCGCAATTCCAAGCGTCGCCTACAATATGTCCGACAGCGCACAGGGCAGGCCGACTTCATGGAAACGGAAGAAACCAACTTCGCCGAAGTCCGGCGCCGGCGCCTTGTACGCCGTTCGCATTTCCTGACGATCGTCGGCGCCTGGGTCATCACCGTTCCCGCCTCGGCCGCGCTATCGGCCGTCCTCTACCTCATCCTCTCCAGCATTTTCATGTGAAGGCCCCGATATGCGCGCCAATTTTCGCATGCAGCGACTGTTCGTCGAACATACCCTCAATGCGGGCTCCGCCCACGAGGCGACCAAGGAGCAGTTCAACTACCTGGTCAACGTTCTTCGCTATGAGGAAGGCTCCTCGATCCTCGTCTTCAACGGACGTGACGGCGAGTGGCGTGCGGAACTCTCCTTCGCCAGCAAGAAGAAGCTGGTGCTGACCGCTGTCGAGCAGACGCGCCCGCAGCCCGAACCTTGCGATCTTGTCTATCTTTTCGCGCCGCTGAAGGTCGGCAGGCTCGACTATCTCGTGCAGAAGGCCGTCGAAATGGGCGCAGGCGTGCTGCAGCCGGTCATGACGCAGCATGTGCAGGGCAAGCTCGGCAGCATCGAGCGCGTGCGCGCCAACGTCATCGAGGCGGCCGAACAATGCGGCGTGCTCGGCATTCCCGATGTCGAGGAGCCGCGACGACTGGAGGACGTGCTGGCCACCTGGCCCACCGACCGACGCATCATCTTCTGCGACGAAGGCAGCGACAGCCAGAACCCGTTGCCAATTCTCGCCGCCGTCAAGGAGAAGAAACTCGCTTTGCTGATCGGTCCGGAAGGCGGTTTCTCCGAGACAGAGCGAACGTTGCTGCGCAGCCTCGATTTCGTCAGCAGCATTCCGCTTGGACCGCGGATCCTCAGGGCCGACACCGCCGCTGTCGCAGCCATGGCGGTCATCCAGGCGACTGTCGGCGACTGGCGATAGCCGGTCGCTCCGCAGCAAACCGGGAGCCGCTCGTTCTCCTAGAAGATGGCTCCTAGAAGAAGGGGACCTCTCAACACAAGGTATGGTTGGGTCGACGATACCCAGTTCCACGGAGCTTGCTCCAGCGCAAGCAATCGTCCTACTTTTTTTGATGAGATCTTGAAAGAAATTGACTTGCACCGCACCTGAATACGGTTCAAGCAGCCTTCATCAACTCCCGCTATCCAGTGGGAGCCGCCCAAACAAAAGAAGACGCTCATGGCCCGAGATACCACCGACCAGACGCCGGTAACCTCTGTCGCTGACCTGACCGCCTATCTGGCAGAAGGTTCGAAACCGGAGGAGCGGTTCCGGATCGGCACGGAGCACGAAAAGTTCGCCTTCTTTAAGGCGGACAACAGCCCCGTCCCCTATTTCGGCGAGGCCAGCATCCAGGCGCTTCTGAATGGAATGGCCGCAAAGAGCGGCTGGGAACCGATCGTCGACCAAGGCAACATCATCGGCCTTGCCGAGCAGTCGGGCAATGGCGCGATCTCGCTGGAGCCGGGCGGCCAGTTCGAGCTTTCCGGCGCGCCGCTCGAAAACCTGCACCAGACCTGCAAGGAATCGAACCAGCATTTGGCGGTTCTGCGCGAAGTCGCCGAACCGCTCGGCATCCGTTTCCTCGGCATCGGCGGCAGCCCGAAGTGGACCTTCGCCGAGACACCGCGCATGCCGAAATCGCGTTATGGCATCATGAGCCGCTACATGCCCAAGGTCGGCACCAGGGGCCTCGACATGATGTACCGCACCTGCACGATCCAGGTGAATCTCGACTTTTCCTCCGAAGAGGACATGCGCCGCAAGATGCAGGTGTCCTTGAAGCTGCAGCCGCTTTCGACGGCGCTGTTTGCGAGCTCGCCCTTTACCGATGGCAAACCGAACGGGCTGCTCTCCTGGCGCGGCGATATCTGGCGCGACACCGACAACCAGCGCGCCGGCCTGCTGCCGTCCGCCTTCCGTCCGGATTTCGGCTTCGCCGACTATGTCGAATGGGCACTCGACGTGCCGATGTACTTCGTCGTGCGCGACGGCCACTACCATGACTGTACCCACGTCACCTTCCGCCAGTTCATGGGCGGCGCGCTGAAGGGCGAGATCGCCGACTGGCAGCCGAACATGGGCGACTGGACCAACCACCTTTCGACGCTGTTCCCCGACGTTCGGCTGAAGCGCTTCCTCGAAATGCGCGGCGCCGACGGCGGCCCGTGGCGGCGGATCTGTGCGCTGCCGGCCTTCTGGGTCGGCCTGCTCTATGATCGCGAAGCGCTCGATGCCGCCGAGACACTGACCCGCGACTGGACCCTCGAAGAGGTGAGCGCGATGCGCGACGCCGTTCCGGTTCAGGCGCTTGCGACAAGGTTCCGCACCGGCACCCTCTACGACATCGCCCGCGAAGTCATCGCCATTTCGCGCGGCGGCCTGAAGCGCCGCAACCGGCTGAACGGGGATGGCGTCGACGAAAGCCAGTTCCTCGCGCCACTCGACGAGGTGCTCGCCAAGAAGGCGACGCTCGCCGAAGACCTGCTGGCACTCTACAATGGTCGCTGGAACGGCTCGGTCGATCCGGTTTTCGCCGAATACCAATATTGAGGCGCCCGCCAGGCGCTCTCAAAAAGCGGTTTCCAGCCCCCGATTTCCCGTTATAGTGCAAGGATATGCGTCGCTTACAGCGCCGCGCGTCGAGATGCCGAAGGGGAACTGGGATGGCACCGCTTTTTGACATGTTCGCACAGGCCCAGAATGGTAAGGCCATCGAACTGATGGCTCAACAATTCGGCCTCGCCCAGGAGCAGATGACGAAGGCGACGGCAGCGTTGCTGCCCGCCTTCTCGGCCGCCTTCAAGCGCAACACGGCCAATCCATATGATTTCGGCGCGTTGCTCACGGCGCTCGGCAGCGGCAACTACGCCAAATACTTCGAAGACATGAGCCAGGCCTTCACGCCACAGGGCATGGTCGACGGCAACGGTGTTCTCGGACAGCTGTTCGGATCGAAGGAAATGTCGCGCGCGATCGCCGCGCAGGCCGCGCAGGTCACCGGCATCAGCCAGGAGATCTACAAGCAGATGCTGCCGGTCATGGCCGATACGCTGATGGGCGGACTGTTCAAGCAGACGACCGGGCAATTCGCCGCCGCAAGCGACGCCTTCGCCAACAACCCGATGGCAGCGGCGATGCGCCAGTGGATGGAAGCGGCCGGCTTTGCCAAGAAGCCGGAACCGCAGCCGAACCCCTTCGACAACCCCTTCACGCAGGCGATGCAGGGCTTCTTTGGCATGGCCAAGAAGGAAGAGAAGGCCAAGACATCAGACGTCTTTGCCGACAACCCCTTCGTCAAGGCATTTCAGGACATGATGCAGGCGGGCGCCGCCGGCGCGCAGAAGCCGGCATCGGACAATCCGGCCCTTGCCCAGTTCTCCCAGGTGATGAACAGCATGTTCGACACCGGGCTGGAAATGCAGAAGGAATATCAGAAGAACGTCGAGTCGCTGTTCGATATCTACAAGACCGGACCCGGCGCAAAAAGCTGAAACGCCCTTCCCTGACCACGCCTCCGTTGGACGGCGCAACCTTCTGCGCCAGAGAGGGCGCGCGCGCCCTTGCGCAAATTTCAAAAGAAAAAGGCCCGGTACATGTCTTGGTCATGTACCGGGCCAAGCGGCAGGGTCTATTGGCTCTACCCTGCGGGGAACGTTTGGGCGCGCGACCTCTAACGATCAGCAGCGCCGAACTCTGAAATTCGCAGCATGATCCGCGGCGGCGGCTGGCTTTCGCGGATCATGCTCGACTGGCACACCCTAAGCGGCGGGATGCGCCGTGAAGCGGGCCGAGGATGCGGTTTCCCGCTTTCATCCCGCTCCAACTCGTCAACGGTCAGTCGTGGCGGGTCCCCTTGTAGAAGAGGCTCGCCCGGTTTCGCGAAGCGCGCGTCAGGTAACTCGCCGGATTGTCGAAGAAGGGCGAGGTGATCGCCTCGCGCACATCTTCTCGCTTTAGCCCCATATCGAGGAGCTGGCGGTCATCCATGTCATTCAGACGGCCGATCGCATATCGGTTTCGGAGCTGGTGCCACGCGGACGTGAGCATGCCTGTCACGCCGACGGCGCGGGACTGCTTTCCTGCAACGAAGTCGAGATCGAGGACGTGCTGTGTCGTGCGCATGACAATTCTCCTTTTCAGGCACGAAGAGGCCCATCCCCTGCGGGGAGGTCAAACGCAGGGGCGGGCCAAAGGGTTTGGGAATCGCCGGCGAAATTGCCGGCCGGGGATCGATGAATTTGCCCCTAATTGATCGCAAATCCTTATTGATCAGTCCAACGAATGTTTTTAATGATATTCATCAAACAATTTTATGGATGCATCACGGCCATGTCCGCACCGCTCGATATCGACCAGCTCCAGACCTTTGTCGCGATCGCCGACACGGGCAGTTTCACCAAGGCGGCCGACCGGGTCTTCAAGACTCAATCCGCCGTGTCGATGCAGATGCGCCGCCTGGAAGAGCGCATCGGCAAGGCGCTGTTCATGAAGGATGGCCGCGGCAACCGGCTGACGGTCGAAGGCGACCGTCTGCTCAATTTCGCCCGCCGGATGATCCGCCTCAACAATGAAGCGATCGCCTCCTTTGACGACAACCGTCTTGAAGGAACGCTCCGCATCGGCACGCCCGACGACTACGCCGACCGCTACATGCCCGAGATCATCATGCGGTTTGCCAAGACGCATCCGAATGTCGAGCTCTATATCATCTGCGAACCTTCGGTGGATCTCGCCGAGAAGATGGCGAAGGGCGACCTCGACATCGCGCTCGTCACGCACAATCCGCGTGCACGCGCCTCGGATGTCGTGCGGACCGAACCGCTCTGCTGGGTGAGCTCGATCAACCATCCGCTGCCGGAAAACGCGCCGATCCCGCTCGCCGTCGGCCGGCGCGACTGCCTCTGGCGGCAGGCTGCCTGCGCGGCACTCGACGCGACCGGCCGCGAATACCAGATCCTGTTCACAAGCTGGTCGTCGACGGTCGTCGCCGCGGCCGTGCTTGCCGGCATGGCCGTCTCGGTCCTGCCGGAATCGGCGCTCCGCCCCGGCATGAAGGTGCTGACGCTCGCCGACGGCTTCCCGGCGCTGGCACCGGTGCAGATCGGCATCATGAAGCGGCCGGGCCTTTCGCCCTCGCTCTCCAACGCGATCAGCAACCACATCACCGCCTGCCTCGACAACATCACGCCGATCAGCGCCAATGACGACCTCGAAGCCGACATTAAGGGCTTCCCGCGCTATCCGCGCCTGCGGCAGAGCCACATGCTGCCGGGCTGGTAAGAGCCGGTAGAAACCAAAAAAGGGCCACGCACCGACAGGTACGTGGCCTTTTTCTTTTCCGAAGACTGGCGCCCGCTTCGAGCGCCCGTCCAGCTCACTCCGCAGCCGTGCCGATCGCCTCGGCCTCATAACGATGCGCTGCACGAAGAGCCACACGTACGCCGGCCTCATAGTCCGGATGGACAAGCTTGAAATGGGCAAGCTGACGCTCGACGATCATCCCCGGCACCCCGCCCATGGCGGCCGCGATATTGGAGAACAGCCGCGCCTTCTGTCCCGCATCGAACAGGTTGAAGAGCGCCCGCGGCTGGCTGTGGTCGTCGTTGCCTTCACGGTGGTCGTAGCGGGCCATATCGCCGCTGATGCGCAACGGCGGCTCCATCGCGGAAGGCTGCTCGACCGGGCCGTTGAACGAGTTCGGCTCGTAATAGGCATCCGGATTGCCGGTCTGGATGCCGCCGAACGTGTTCATCTGGCCATCACGGTGATAGTGATGCACCGGGCATTTCGGTCGGTTGACCGGGATGTGCTCGTAGTGTGTGCCGAGCCGATAGCGGTGGGCATCGGCATAGGAGAAGAGCCGCGCCTGCAGCATCTTGTCCGGCGAGAAGCCGATGCCGGGCACGATGTTCGACGGCGAGAAGGCGGCGTTCTCGACCTCGGCGAAGTAGTTCTCCGGGTTGCGGTTGAGCTCCAGCACGCCGACCTCGATCGGCGGATAGTCCGCATGCGGCCAGACCTTGGTGACGTCGAAGGGATTGTAGGGTGTCTTCTCCGCGTCGAGTTCCGGCATGATCTGCACCTGCAGCGTCCAGCGCGGATAGTTGCCCTCCTCGATCGCGCCATAGAGCGCTTCCTGATAGCTTTCGCGCGTCCGGCCGATCACCTCGGCGGCCTCGGCATTGGTGTAGTGCTTGTGGCCATGCTGGGTCTTGAAGTGGAACTTCACCCAATAGCGCTCGCCGGCGTCGTTCCAGAAGGAGAAGGTGTGCGAACCGTAGCCGTTCATGTGCAACGGCGATACCGGACATCCGCGATCGGACATCAGGATCGTGACCTGGTGCAGGCTTTCCGGCGAAAGCGACCAAAAATCCCACATGGCGGTCGCCGAACGCAGGTTGGTCTTCGGGTGGCGCTTCTGTGTGTGGATGAAATCCGGGAACTTGTAGGCATCGCGGACGAAGAAGATCGGCGTGTTGTTGCCGACGAGATCCCAATTGCCTTCCGGCGTATAGAACTTCAGCGCGAAACCGCGCACGTCGCGTTCGGCGTCGGCGGCGCCGAGTTCACCGGCAACGGTGGAGAAGCGCGCCAGCATCGGGGTCTCGGTGCCCGGTTGCAGAACCTTGGCCTTGGTGTATTTGGAGATATCGCCGGTGATCTTCAGTGTGCCATAGGCGCCCCAGCCCTTGGCGTGCACCGCGCGCTCGGGAATGCGCTCGCGGTTTTGATGCGACAGTTTTTCGATAAGCTGGTAGTCCTGCATCATGACGCCGCCGCGCGGACCGGCCGTCAGCGAATTCTGGTTGTCGGGCACCGGCGCTCCGGCACTCGTCGTCAATATGGGTCGATCTGACATCGCGTCCTCCTGTCAAAGGGTTCGCGCCCGGGAGATCGGACAGGCCGAACCGCCTTCCCGACAGCAGCCTGAGAAGGCTGCCAGCCGCCACTCCGGCGGCGCTCAAAGCCCGGACGCCTTGGCCAGACGGTTTTCCCACAGAGGTTCGATAATCTCCAATTGCATATAAATTAAAAATCGATAAGATTTTCTTATCATGCTTACACTTCGACAGATGCGCTATTTCGAGGCTCTTGCCTCCGCTCGCCACTTCGGCAAGGCCGCCGAACTGGTCCATGTCAGCCAGCCGGCGCTCTCTGCCCAGATCATGGAAATGGAAAACCACCTGGGGGTGAAACTGGTGGAGCGCAGCCGCAGCGGCGTTTTCCTCACCCGCAAGGGTGAAGAGGTTTTGGCCCGCACCCGCGCCATCCTCGCCGAGGTGGACATGCTGGAGCAGAGCGCACGCGCCAGCTCCGGCACGCTCGAAGGGCGGATCCGCATCGGCGTCATTCCGACGCTTGCGCCCTATCTCGTGCCGCGGCTGGTGCCGCATCTGCGCCGCGTCTATCCGGCGATCGAGATCGAGTTGAAGGAATCGGTGACATCAAGGCTGGTCGCCGATCTCGGCGAGGGTCTGCTGGACGCTGTCGTTGCCGCCCTGCCGATCGAAACCGATGGCCTCTCGACGAAACCGCTCTTTTCCGACCGCTTCTACATGGCGATGGCGGACGACGAGCGAAACATCCTGATGTCACCGCTGACCGAGGATCAGGTGGATGTCGAACAGCTGCTCCTGCTCGAAGAAGGCCATTGCCTGCGCGACCAGGCGCTCGCCGTCTGCAGCACCGCGGGCAAACGCCGCCTCGTCTCGTTCGGCGCGACCTCGATGACGACGCTCCTGCAGATGGTTGCCAATGGCATGGGCATGACGCTGATCCCTGAAATCGCCATCGCGACCGAGGCCGCACGCAATTCGATCCGCATCGTGCCCTTCGCCGCACCCGAGCCGGCGCGCGAGATCGGCCTCGTCTGGCGGCGCAGCAGTCCGCGCGAGCGCGACATGGAAGCGCTCGCAACGGCAATCAGCGACTGCGCCGACGATATTATCCGGGCGGCTGCCGCCTGAGTTAAGACGGGCTCAGGCGAGCTTGGCCTTCAGGAATTCCACCGTCCGGCCCCAGGCGAGATCGGCGGCAGCCTTGTCGTAGCGGGCGGCCGAGGTGTCGTTGTTGAAGGCATGGTTGACGCCGTCATAGACATAGATCGTCGCGTCCTTGCCGTCGTCTTTCAGCGCCTTTTGATAGGCGTCGATGCCGGCATTGATGCGTTCGTCGAGCCCGGCATAGTGCAGCAGCAGCGCGGCTTTGATATTCGGCACATCCTCCGCCTTGGGCTGCGCGCCGTAATAGGCGACGCCGGCCTTGAGATCGGGCGAGCCGACCGCGAGCCGGTTGACAAGACCGCCTCCCCAGCAGAAGCCGATGGCACCAACCTTCCCCGTCGATTGCTGGTGCCCTTCCAGGAAGGCCACGGTCGCAACTGCGTTCGCCGTCGTTGCTGCCGCATCCAGCGCGCCGATCATCTCGCGTGCCTTGTCCTCGTCCGTCGGCGTTCCACCCGACGGCGACAGGAAGTCCGGTGCAAGCGCCAGGAAGCCTTCGAGCGCCATCCGTCGCGCAACGTCGCGGATATGCGGATTGAGCCCGCGGTTCTCGTGAATGACGATCACCGCCGGCAGTTTTCCGCTCACCTCCGCTGGGCGAACGAGGTACCCCTTCATGTCGCCGCCAGCCCCAGGGTAAGAGATATCCTCGCCGGTGATACGGGTATCGGTCGCCGCAACGATTTCCGCCTTGGCGCCGTTGGCGGCAAGCAGCGGCGCGATCGCCGCGGCTGCAGCCGCGGAACCGGCCAGTCCGGTGAGCTTTTCCATGAAGCGGCGGCGATCGAGGGTCAGATGCGTATATTCGTCATAGGCGTCAATCATCGCCTGTGTGATTGTCGGTTCCTGCATATCAGCCTCCTTCGGTTCGTTCTCCCGCGGCGGCAGACAGAACCGCCCGCGACAGAATAGGTCGGCGGGCGGTTGCGAACATACAAACTTGCGTTACTGCTGCGTGTTTTGTTTTGGCCGATCAGCCGTTGAGATCGAGCACGATCCGACCGTCGATCTTGCCTTCCTCCATGCGCTTGAAGATCGCGTTGATGTTCTCGATCTTGTCCCAGGTGAAGTGCGAGGCGACCTTGCCTTCGCCGGCGAACTCCAGCGACTCCTCGAGATCCTGGCGCGTGCCGACGATCGAACCGCGGATCGTGATGCGCTTCAGTACCGTATCGAAGATCGGCAGGCACATCTGGCCTGGTGGCAGGCCGACGAGCGCCATGGTCCCCTTGGAGCGCAGCATGTTGAACGCCTGCTCCATCGCCTTGGGTGCCACCGCCGTCACCAGTGCGCCGTGCACGCCGCCGGTCGCCTTCTGAACCTGCTCGACCGCGTCCTTGTCACGCGCATCGACGACGAGGTCAGCACCGAGTTTTCGCGCAAGCGCCAACTTGTCCGGGAAGATATCGACGGCGGCGACATGCATGCCCATTGCCTTGGCATATTGCACCGCCATGTGGCCGAGCCCGCCGATGCCGGAAATCAGCGCCCATTCGCCAGGACGCACTTCGGTTTCCTTCAGGCCCTTATAGACGGTGACGCCGGCGCAGAGGATCGGTGCGGCCGGTCCGAATTCAAGCTTTGCCGGCAGGCGCCCGACAAAATCCGGATCGGCAAGGCCGTATTGGGCAAAGGTGCCGTTGACGGAGTAGCCGGTGTTCTGCTGGCTGCCGCAGAGCGTTTCCCAGCCGGTACGGCAGGGCGTGCAACCGCCGCAGGCCGTGTGCAGCCACGGCACGCCGACGCGGTCGCCTTCCTTCAGGTGTGTGACGCCGCTGCCAAGCTTGGCGACATAACCGACGCCTTCGTGTCCGGGGATAAAAGGCGGCTTCGGTTTTACCGGCCAATCGCCGTTGGCGGCGTGCAGGTCCGTATGGCAGACACCGGTCGCTTCGTATTTGATCAGCACCTGGCCGGGGCCCGGCTCCGGTATCGGCACATCCTCGATTACCAGCGGCTTGCCGAATTCGCGTACCACGGCGGCTTTCATCGTTGCGGTCATCTCGTCCTCCGATGCGTTGTCGTCCAACTCGGAAAGACTACCCGCAAAGGCGGCATCGGGTATTTGATACGCATCAAGGCGCGAGGATTGTTCGCGCAGACTGTCTCAGATTTGCGCCAATTCGCTTGGGGTGCGAACCGGGATCAGCTCATCGCCATCCAGACGGCAAGCCACACCCACATGGCGAAAAGCGTCGCGACGCCGCCCATGAACAGCGGGCGGCGATAGCGGATGCGGTTGTTCGTGACATGTACGAAGGCGTGCACGTAGCGCAGGACGACGAAAAGCCAGGCAAGCGCGAGGGAGACGATGTTGTCGGCCTCGGTGATGTAGAGCAGCACGCAGCAGACGTAGAAGAGAACGGGCAGCTCGAACTGGTTGGCGATGCTGTTCTTCACCACCAGGCTTTCGCCCGGCTCGTCACGGTTCTCGCGAAACTGGGCCGCATGCACCTTACCGGCGCGCACCAGCCGCCTGCGGCGGAAGGATAGGAGAGCGTAGAGGCAGAAGACGAGAAAGACATGGACCACGATCGGCCAGAAGATCTCGAAACCCGTCATGCGCTGCTCCCTGAAAAAAGCTTATTCTGAAAAACACTTAATCTGAAAAGGCGAAGGGCGCCGCGAGATGACGCGGCGCCCTTCGAATGCAATCGCGATCAGTGCGCGCCCGGATAGTTCGGGCTTTCGCGGGTGATCGTCACGTCATGGGCGTGGCTTTCGCGAAGGCCGGCGCCGGAGATACGTACGAACTGCGCGCGCTCCTGGTATTCCTTGATGGTCGGGCCACCGACATAGCCCATGGAGGCCTTGAGGCCGCCGGCGAGCTGGTGGAGCACGCCTGCAACCGGGCCCTTGTAAGGAACCTGGCCTTCGATGCCTTCCGGAACGAGCTTCAGCGTGTCGCGTACTTCCGCCTGGAAGTAGCGGTCCGCCGAGCCACGGGCCATGGCGCCGACGGAACCCATGCCGCGATAGGCCTTGAAGGAACGGCCCTGGTAGAGGAACACTTCGCCCGGGCTTTCATCGGTACCGGCAAGCAGCGAGCCGATCATGACGGCCGAAGCGCCGGCGGCGATCGCCTTGGCGAGGTCGCCGGAGAACTTGATGCCGCCGTCGGCGATGACCGGAATGCCGGCAGCCTGGGCAGCTTCGACGGCGCTCATGATCGCGGCCAGCTGCGGAACGCCGACACCGGCGACGATGCGGGTGGTGCAGATCGAGCCCGGGCCGATGCCGACCTTGACCGCATCCGCACCGGCATCGATCAGCGCCTTGGTGCCGGCGGCAGTGGCGACGTTGCCCGCCATGATGCGAACGGAGTTGGAGAGCTTCTTGACGCGGGCGACGGCGTCGAGCACGCGCTGCGAGTGGCCGTGGGCGGTGTCGACGACGATCAGGTCGACGCCGGCATCGATCAGACGCTCCGCACGCTCAAAACCATCGTCACCGACGGAGATGGCGGCGGCGGCACGAAGGCGCCCTTGTGCATCCTTCGAGGCGTTCGGGTTGAGCTGCGCCTTCTCGATGTCCTTGACGGTTATGAGACCGACGCAGCGACCGTCGGCGTCGACGACCAAAAGCTTCTCGATGCGGTGCGCGTGCAGGAGGCGCTTGGCTTCCTGCTGGTCGACGCTTTCCTTGACCGTGACCAGGTTCTCATGGGTCATCAGCTCATGGATCTTCTGGTTTGGATCGGAAGCGAAGCGGACGTCACGGTTGGTGAGGATGCCGACGAGACGACCCTGTTTCTGGCCACCGGCGCCGCCGTTCTCGACGACCGGGATACCGGAAATGCCGTGCTGCTTCATGAGGCCCAGCGCATCGGCGAGCTTGGCGTCGGGGCCGATCGTCACCGGGTTGACGACCATGCCGCTTTCGAACTTCTTGACCTGACGAACCTCTTCGGCCTGCTCGGCCGGCGTCAGGTTGCGGTGGATGACGCCGATGCCGCCGGCCTGTGCCATGGCGATCGCGAGGCGCCCTTCGGTCACCGTGTCCATCGCCGAAGACAGGATCGGCAGGTTGAGGTCAATGTCCTGCGCAATGGTTGTTGCGATATTGGTCTGACCCGGCATGACTTCGGAATGTCCGGGCAGGAGCAGGACGTCGTCGAAGGTCAAAGCCTCCAGACCAGTTGCCGTTTCGATGATGCGCGCCATGGCCAATTCCCTTCAATAAACGAAAACCCCCGGGGACGGGCTGCGATTTGTCCACCGGGCGACTTCAAAGCGTGTCTTGGAAGTTGGCGAGGGCTCGTAACACGGATATGTCAGGATGAAAATAGCCAAAGCCTGGAAATGTCCCGCCTTCGGCCGATATTTGTTGCAGAGCAGCAATTTCGCGAGATGCAGCCCCTCACCCGGCTCGATACCGATCAGATATCGAGCTGATAGCTGACGGGAACGAAGCGGTAGCCTTCGCCCTGCTTCTCGACGAAGCCGACGGCCGGGAACGGCATGTGGTAGCCGATGAAGGGCAGCCGCTCGCTGGCGATCATGTCGAAAACCCTACGGCGCGTCTCGGCCGCCTTCGTCTTGTCCATGTCGAAGCGCACTTCCCAATCGGGGCGCTGCAGCGACAGCACATAGTGGTTGGCGGTATCGGCCGTCAGCATCATGCCCTTGCCGTCGGAATCGAGGCGGAACACCATGTGACCCGGCGAATGACCGAAGGCGGCGACGGCCGAGATACCGGGCACGACCTCGGCGCCGTCGCCGATGAAAGTCGTCTTCTCCGCCAGCGGCACTATCTTCTCCAGCACCGCCTTGTGCCCCGTTTTCCGCCGGCGTGCCTGCTCGTGCCGGGTCCTTCCAGAAGGCATATTCGGTTTCACCCATCACGTAGCGGGCATTGGCGAATGCCGGCTTGCCGGCCTCCATGAGGCCGCCGATGTGATCGCCGTGCATATGGGTCACCACCACGACCGAGACCTGCTCCGGCGCATAGCCGGCGGCGCGGATGCCTTCGGCAAGGCGGCCCATACCGGCCTCGCGGCCGCCCTCGCCCATGCCGGTATCGAAGAGCACGACATCCGTTCCGGTATCGACGAGAACCGGCGAGAAACTGTTGACCAACGCTTCGGTCGGCAGAAAGTTCTGTTGCAGCAGTTCCGCCACCGCCTGCTGCGACTGGTTGGTGCCATAGATCTCATGCGGTTTCTCGGTGACGCGTGCGCCGTCATTGACCACGATGACCTTGAAGGCTCCGAGCTTGAGAGATCGGATCGGAGGAGCGCTTTTCATGTCCGTGTTTTCCGCCTTTTCCTCAGCCACCGCAGCACCTGTCAGCAGCGACGGCGCCGCGAGCACCCCAGACGTGCCCGCCCCCATCAAGGTCCGGCGCTTCATCGACATCTCACTCATGGTCCATCCCACTTCGTTGCCCTGTTGAATCCGGTTGCCCCATGGACAACTGGGCCAGAAGTAGCGTCTTGACAGCAAAGGCCAGCCGGGATCACAGGCTTTTGATCCGCAATCACCGGTTTCGCCCCGACAAAAGCCATCACCGGCATTAGCTTCTCACTATCGCTGGCCGTCTTCGAAGCACATTCCATGAACCGTATCGTCCCGATGATCCTTGCCGTCGCTCTTTTCATGGAGCAGATGGATTCGACCGTAATTTCCACGTCGCTGCCGGCAATCGCCCGCGACATCGGCGTCGGGCCGATCACGCTTAAGCTGGCGCTGACCGCCTATATGGTGTCTCTTGCGATCTTCATTCCCTTGAGCGGCTGGATGGCGGACCGCTTCGGCGCCAAGAAGATTTTCCGCGCGGCGATCCTCGTCTTCATCGCCGGTTCCATTTTCTGCGCCATCTCCAACAGCCTTGTCGCCTTCGTCTTCTCGCGCTTTCTGCAGGGCATGGGCGGAGCGATGATGACGCCGGTCGCCCGCCTGGTGCTGGTGCGCGGCACGCCGCGCAGCGAACTCGTCTCGGCCATGGCGCTTCTGACAATTCCAGCGCTTGTCGGGCCGCTCGCCGGACCGCCGCTCGGCGGCTTCATCACCACCTATTTCTCCTGGCACTGGATCTTCCTGATCAACGTGCCTGTCGGCATCGCCGGCTACATCCTTTCCGGCATCTATCTGCCCAAAATGGAGCCGCGCGATCCTCCACCGGTCGACGCTCTCGGTTTCCTGCTCGGCGGCATCGCCGCCTCCGGCATCGTCTTCGGCCTGTCGGTGATCAGCCTGCCGGCCCTACCGCCGATCGTCGGTATCGCTTCGGTGGTCGTCGGCGTGGTCGCGACCCTGCTCTACATCCGCCATGCCCGCCGCCATCCGGCACCGGTTCTCGACCTCAACCTCTTCAAGGACAGCGCCTTTCGCGCCGCCTCGATCGGCGGCACGATCTTTCGCATCTCGGTCGGCGCGGTGCCTTTCCTGATGCCCTTGATGCTGCAGGTGGGCTTCGGGCTCAACCCGTTCCAGTCCGGCATGATCACCTTCATCGGCGCGGTCGGAGCCATCACTACCAAGTTCTACGCGCGGCGCGTGCTCGCCTTCGCCGGCTTCCGTACGACCCTGATCCTCGCCGCAATCCTCGCTGCGATTACCACCTTCGCCAATGGCTTCTTCACGCCGGCGACGCCCTATCTGGTGATGATCACCATCCTGCTGATTGCAGGCTTCGCCCGTTCCTTCTTCTTTACCAGCGTCAACGCGCTTTCCTTCGCCGATATCGACGATGCGGACGCCAGCAAGGCGACCTCGATGAGCGCGGTGCTGCAGCAGATCAGCCTGGCGCTCGGCGTCGCCGTTGCCGGCGCGATCCTGGAAATCGAGACCAAACTCAGCGGCGGCCCGCTGCAGCTCGACGATTTCCACACCGCCTTCATGATCATCGCCGGCGCCAACCTGATCGCGGCGATCCCGTTCCTGACCATGGCGAAGAACGCCGGCGCCTCGGTTTCCGGGCACCGGCTACCAGTGCGCGAAGTCGAGTCGGCCGCGGGGAAGTAAGGATATTTCAGGGAAACGCGCGGCGATTTTCCGTCCGAAAGGACGGCGCCATAGCGAGTTTATTCAGGGCGCTCGCACACGGCGGCGATCTTGTTGCCGTCGAGATCGCGAACCCACGTGCCGTAGAAGTTCGCGTGGAACGGGCGCAGCCCCGGCGCACCCTCGTCCGTGCCGCCATTGGCAAGGGCTGCCGCGTGGAAGGCATCGACGGCTGAGCGCGTCTCGGCGTCAAACGCGATGCTCACGCCGTTGCCGTAGGTGGCGGGCGCGCGGTTGAAGGGCGTCACCACCCAGAAGCGGATGCGGTCGCCCGCAGCACCATAGCCGATTTCGGTTTCGTCCTGCCGCTGACGGTGATAGCCGAGCGCTGGCAGCACCGCGTCATAGAACGCGCCGGCGCGTTCGAGATCCTTGGTGCCAACGGTCACGTAGAGCAGCATGCTATTCCGCCGCCTCGTCTTCGGCTTCCGTCTCGCTGGCGGCCTTCTGGCGCCCCTTGAAGCCCTTGGCGAGCAGGAACATTTCGACCGATTCGGACCGCGACGATGCCGGCTTCACATGGATGACCTGACGGAAATTCTGCTTGAGCATATTGAGCAGTTCGCGCTCCGTGCCGCCCTGGAAGGTCTTCGCCAGGAAATGCCCGCCCTCGGCAAGCACGTCGACGGCGAAATAGGCGGCGACCTCGCAGAGATGCATGGTGCGCAGGTGGTCGGTCTGGCGGTGTCCGGTCGTCGGTGCCGCCATGTCCGAAATCACCAGATCCGGCGTACCGCCGATCGCTTCCTTGAGCTTTTCCGGCGCTTCAGGGTCGAGGAAGTCCATCTGCAGAATACGCACGCCCGGGATCGGGTCCACTTCGAGGAAGTCGATCGCCGCAACGCGGGGATCGGCATCGGTCGAATTGGTGACCTTGGCGGCGATCTGCGTCCAGCTTCCGGGGGCGGCACCGAGGTCGATGATGCGGCGAGCGCCGTTCAGGATCTTGTGCTTCTCGTCGATCTCCAAAAGCTTGAACGCCGCACGGGCGCGATAGCCCTCGAGCTGGGCGCGCTGCACATAGGGATCGTTGATGTGGCGCTCCAGCCAGCGGCGGGAGGATGCCTTGAGCTTGCCCTTCTTGACCTTCTGGCCAAGCTTGCGGCCGCTGCGGTTGCCGCCAACAGGGGGTTTCGTCATGCCTTGTTTCCTTCCTGGCTGCCGGCGTTGGCGCCGCGCTGGTGACGGCGCGGCCGCGAGCGGCGCCAGGCTCCGTCGTCCGCCATCATATCGGTGAGCAGCCCTTCGCGCAGGCCGCGATCGGCGACACGCATGCGCGTCGACGGCCAGCGGCGGCGGATCGCTTCGAGGATCGCACAGCCGGCCAGCACCAGGTCGGCACGATCCGGACCGATGCAGGGATTGGCGGCACGCGCATTGAAATCCCAGGAGAGCAGGCGCGCCTGCATGGCGGAGACTTCGTCATCGGTGAGCCACAGGCCATCGACGCGGCGGCGATCGTAGCGCGGCAGGTCGAGATGCACGCCGGCAAGTGTCGTGACCGTGCCGGATGTGCCGATCAGGTGGAAGCCGCTGCCGGAGGCGCCGTTTGCCAGCGCCTCGACCGGTGGGCTGTCGAAGCGGGAGAGCATGCCCTCCACCTCCTGCACCATCGCCTCGAAGCTTGCCGGCGTCACGTGCTGGCCGCCATGGCGCTCGGAGAGCGTGACGACGCCGACCGGCAGCGAGGTCCAGTGGGTGATGTGATTGGCAAGCCGGTTCGACCTGGAATCGCCGATGCGGATGACGGCGATCTCGGACGAGCCGCCGCCGATATCGAAGAGCACGACCGAACGGGTCTCGCGATCGACGAGCGACGAGCAGCCGGAGACGGCAAGCCGCGCTTCGGTTTCGCGGTTGATGATCTCGAGATCAAGGCCGGTCTCCCGCGCCACCCGCTCAAGGAAGCTTTCGCCGTTTTCGGCGGCGCGCGCGGCCTCCGTCGCGATCAGGCGGCTGCGGCGAATCGTGCGGGCACCGAGCTTCGAGGCGCAGATCTTCAACGCTTCGACCGCGCGCTCCATCGCCTCGTCTGACAACCGGCCGCTGGCACCGAGCCCCTCGCCCAGGCGAACGATGCGCGAAAAGGCGTCGACCACCCGGAACTGGCCGGGGCGCGTCGGCTGAGCGATCAAAAGCCGGCAATTGTTGGTGCCGAGGTCAAGCGCGGCATAAAGCGGCGCCGGAGGTTCGCTGTCGGCAACATAGGGCGCGCGCGGTTGATCGGCGCGCTGGCCCGGCCGCTGCTGTGACGCCGTCTGCCCGTTGGAGGCGGAGGGCCCCGATCGCCCATTGCCGCCATCGGTAGCCCTTTGCTGGGCCGGCTGGCGCTCGCCGCTCGTGAGCGGACGCCCCTGGAGCCCACGGCGATGCCGCGCCTTCTTGCTGCGCTTGTGGCCCTTGCGCTCGCCGAGCGACGACTCAACGAGTTGCGCGCTGCCGCCCTGCGGCGCGGACGCGACTGCGGCCTGTTGTTTTGCGGATTTCGAACGACGACGCCGTTTGCGCTTGCGCGCCGGTTCCGCCTCGTTCTCTCCTGCGGGACGCCCTGCCATGCCGGCAGTGCCGGGCTGGCTGGCAATTGCAGACGGCGAAGCAGACGACTTGCGTCGTTTCCGCTTGCCCTTGCCGTTGCGCGGACCGAGCTTCGATCCATCACTGCGGCCTGCTGCCGACGCCCCGGATTCGGACGGCTTTTCGCCGTGATCGGGGTCTTTCACTTGTCTCAACCATGGCGCCGCGCAAGCCCAGGGGCCGCTCAAGGCGCTCTCTCGATTTTCGTTGGCGCGACTGTACCAGCGCCAGCCCCATTCGCCAAACTGTTTTTGACTGCGCCGCCAAGGGCTAAGCCCGCATACCGCCAACATTGCAGACGGCGATCCCGATCAGCCTCTTTTGTTCGGCACGCTCACCTATGCCGTTCGCCCACAAATGCGCGGCACCACGACGTACCGTCGGCACCGGCAAATCGGTGCAAAAGATCCGGCCGCCACATCGAGATCGCATTTTTTTGCCAAAAGGTATTTGCATTGGTCGCGCTTTTGTTTATAAGCCCGCCACACCGACGCGACGGGCAGCGCCCGCCAGCGACCTTGGGGAATAGGTTAACGGTAGACCAGCGGACTCTGACTCCGTTAGTCCTGGTTCGAATCCAGGTTCCCCAGCCAAACTCTTCCTGCAATTGAACCAAATTTACGGCGAAACGAGTGCCCGCGGCCCAGCGGCATCGCGCCTTGTCTCGCGCGCAATCTGCCCGATGGCAGTCCGCCAAGCTTAGAAAGCCAGGGCGCAGCCGTCCTTGCGCGGGTCCGAGCCCGCCTGCAGCACGCCGTTGACCGAATCGATCATAATCGCCTGGCCGCCGCCGTGCGGCATCTCGGCCATCTTGATCTCGTGGCCGAGTGCGGCGAGCCCTTTCAGCACGTCCTCGCGGATGCCGCGTTCGGCCTCGAAGCGGCCCATCTGGTGGAAACCGCGGGCGCAGTCGATCGCTTCCTGCACGTTCATGCCGAAATCGACGATGTTGGTCAGCACATGGCTCTGCCCGACCGGCTGGAAGCCGCCCCCCATCACCCCGAAGGAGAGCCACGGCTTGCCCTCCTTCATCGCCATGGCCGGAATGATGGTGTGCAGCGGGCGTTTGCGCGGCCCCACGCAATTGGGGTGGGCGGGATCGACGCGAAAGCCGACGCCGCGGTTCTGCAGCAGAACACCGGTCTTCGGGCTGCTGAGGCCGGTGCCGTAAGGCCAGAACAGCGAATTGATGAAGGAACAGGCGTTGCCCTTTTCGTCGACGACGCCGATGTAGACGGTGTCGCGATAGGTGGTGGCACCGGCTGGACCAACCGCCGGCATGGCCTTCTTCAGGTCGATGCGGCCGCGCAAATCGTCGGCAAAGGCGGCTGAAAGCAGCTTTTGCACCGGCACATCGGCAAAGTCGGGGTCGGCGACATACCTGTCACGCGCCTGGAAGGCCAGCCTCGTGGCCTCGGCTTCGATATGGAAACGTTCGACGCCGACCGGATCGTATCGACCCAGATCGAAGCCGCTGAGGATATTGAGCATCAGCAAGGTGGTAATGCCGACGCCGCTTGGCGGGATTTCCAGAAGTTCTATGCCGCGATAGGTCGTGGAAATCGGATCGACCCAGAAGGCCTCCTGCGTGGCGAAATCGTCGAGCGCGTGCATGCCGCCGAGGCTGCGCAGGTAGCCCACCATGTCCTCGGCGACCCAGCCTGAATAGAAACCATCGCGGCCCTTGGCGGCGATCTCCCGCAGGACTTTCGCGTGCTCGGGCTGGCGGAAGACCTCACCGGTCCGCAGGGCGCGACCGTCCTTCAACCACATGCGGGCGCTGTTGGGGTCCGCCTTCAGCTTGTCTTCGTTGCGGTTCCAATCGACGGCGACCCTTTCGGTGACCGCAAATCCCTCCTCCGCGTGGCGGATGGCGGGCTGCAGCAGTTCACCGAGCGGCATGGAACCGAAACGCCGGTTCAGCTTGCTCCAAGCATCGACCGCGCCGGGGATGGTGACGGCGTGCACCGAGGTGAGCGGGATCTCGTTCAGTCCCTGTTTCAGCAGGTGTTCGGCGGTGAGGCCCTCGGGCGCGCGACCCGAACCGTTGAGGCCATAGACCCGACCGCCATCGGCGAGATTGGTGCCGGCGGGGGCGAAGAGAACGAAATTGTCGCCGCCGATGCCGGTCGAGCCCGGCTCGACCACGCATTGCACGGCGCAGGCGGCAATCGCGGCGTCGGCGGCATTGCCGCCGCGACGCAGAATCTCGATGGCGGCGAGCGTGGCAAGGGCGTGCGACGTGGCGGCGGCGCCATGCCGGCCCATGACGACGGAGCGGCCAGGCAAGTGCAGGTCACGCATGGAACGGGAACTCCCGGGAACAACGACAACTCAGGCTCGCGAGCCTATGCGCCTGCCGGGCGGATGAAAAGGCCGATGTTGACGCGCCGGGGGACTGGTGCGGCGCATCCTGCAGAGGCGATTGGCGGGAGAACACGTCCGGGCTGCCCAAAGCTACGCAGCAGGCGCATAATAGCTCACTTGCAAGCGATCACAGGCGGAGGACGGCCCATGTTCGATGCTGGCAGAAAGACGGACGCCGAATATGCGATCGAGTATATCCAGGAAAATCCGGAAGCCGGTCTTTGTTGCGAGGATCGGCGCTGGTGGATTACGCCAAACGCGAACGAAACCGATCGGCAGATCCTGTTTCTCGACGCCGCAGAGGCAGAACGGCTGAAGGACGATGCGCGGCTTCAAGTCGTGCCCGACATCGCCCACCCCGGCCGCGCTCTCTGGGTCATGCGGAAGATGACATAGCCGCCCGCGACCGGAATAGGTCGGGCAACGGAAGCGGCCGGTCGCGCTAAAGCAGGCCGCGTCCCGCGAGGTTGCGCATCAGCGCCGCAGCACCGAAATTCCAGGGCGCGCATTCCGTCGAAAGCCTGACGGTGTTGGTCAGCCGGCCGAGTTCGGCATTGGCAATCGTCACCACGTCGCCAAGCTTGTGGGTAAAACCCTGGCCGGGTTCGTCGCGGTCTACGACAGGGGCAAAGAGCGTGCCCATGAACAGCATGACGCCATCGGGATATTGGTGGTGCGGACCGATGGTCTGGGCGACGAGATCGAGCGGATCGCGGCTGATCTCCGCCATCGAGCTTCGGCCGGTGAGCCGGTAGCCGTCCTCCCCTTCGACAAGCAGGGTGAGCTCGGCCTTGCGGACATCGTCGATCGTGTAGGTTTCGTCGAACAGGCGAATGAAGGGGCCGATGGCGCAGGAGGCATTGTTGTCCTTAGCCTTGCCGAGAAGCAGCGCGGAGCGGCCCTCAATGTCGCGCAGGTTGACGTCGTTGCCGAGTGTTGCGCCCTTGACCTGGCCTCTGGAGCAGACCGCGAGCACGATCTCCGGCTCCGGATTGTTCCAGCGCGAGGCAGGGTGCAGACCGACAGCGGCACCAGGGCCGACCGCCGAGAGCACCTGGGCCTTGGTGAAGACTTCGGCATCCGGGCCGATGCCCACTTCCAGATATTGCGACCAGACGCCCTCCTCCTGGAGCGCTGCTTTGACGCGGGCTGCTTCCGCCGAGCCGGGCTTCAGGTTGCGCAGGCTGTCACCGATGACGGCGGTGACGCGGCTGCGGATCGCTTCGGCGCGGGACGCATCGCCCGCCGCCCTCTCCTCGATGACGCGCTCGATCATCGAGCGCGCGAAGGTGACGCCACAGGCCTTCACTGCTTGCAGGTCCGAGGGCGCGATGAGATGGAGGGTCGATGCATCCGCTTTCCGCGCGAGACACTCTTCAAGCGAGGCAAGCCGCTCGCCGGCTACGGAGCGCACATGCGCGACCGGATCCGGGAGCTCAAGCAGGTCGCGCATCGTCGGCGTTGCCTTCGAGGTGATGTCGAACAGAGCGCCGTCGCGGATCGTGACAAGCGACGGCCCGCCGAGATCGGGACGCCAGACGCGGCCGACAAAAGTGCCCTTGCCAAACGCTGTATCGCTCATGCCGCCCATCCTCCGTGCGCACTCTATTTCTTGCAGCCGAGAAGGGAGATGTAAAGCCGACGGCAGCGCGCAAGCGTCCCTTGGGTTGTAGCGTCCGGAACATTGCATATTTTCACGCGTTTACGGTTATGCCACGCGCCCTCCGGGCGCCCTTGTCGCTTCGCGACGGCGCGAAATCCGCTGCCTACGGCTGCCCGGAAGGTTCAGGAGAGTCGCCTGAGGCCAGGAGGACGCCAAGAAAAGGATGAACGCAATGAACCAGCACGAAGAGTTCAAGGAAAAGCCGGTGATCGATCCGGTGACAGGGCAGCCTCTGCCGCAGACGCAAGCGCAGATGAGCGATGTGCCTCCGGCCCGGTCGGGGCGCAGCAACTGGCCGATCGTCATCATCCTGCTCGCCGGTCTGGTGTTGGCGCTGATCGCCTGGCTGCCGGCTGAACTGAGCCGGGATACCGCCGATACCGCGGCACCGCCGCCGACTACGGACCAGCCGGCAACGGGTCAGGCAACTCCGGACACGACGGCACCGGGTACCGCGACACCAGGCACGACGGGTCGGGTTACTCCGCCGGCCGATAGCAGCACGGCGCCCTCTGGTGAAACGACGACCCAGCCGGCGCCCGAAGCGACGCCGCAGCAAGGCACCCCGACGCCCGAAACGCAGGGTTCGACCCCGAACTCGACGCCGGGCACCACGCCCGGCATGACCCAGCCGGCACAATAACGGCTGACCGACGGCCTTGGCTGGAGGGCTCTCCCTCCGGCCATTGACGCTTTAAGACAAGCGCTCAGTTCGGCCGCTCAGTTCGGCTTGATCGATGCCGCGACCATGGCGTCCCAGCCGGCGGCGGCGCAGTCGGCGATCGCCAGCAAGGTTTCCCGTGTTGCCCCGTCGCGGGCTTCGATCGACATTCCATGCTGGAGCGAGGCGACATAGGCCGCGATTGCCGCGCACGGCGTGCCCTCAGGCAGATCGCCGTCCGCAACGCCGCGCTCAAGCCGCCGCTCCAGTGCGACCTGCTTCTCAAGCCGGCGCGCCTTCAACGCCTCACAGACCTCCGCATCCCCGCCCGCCATCTGCGGCGCCGAAAGCACGACCATGCAGCCGCGCGGCTCCGCGCCGCGGGTGAAATTGTCAGCGGTCCGTCTCAAGAGGTCATGGACCGCCGCCTTGGCCGTTGGGGCCGTTTCCAGCTCATCCCAGATGCCGGCGCCGTCCGTCCGGCCATAGAGATCGACGGCCTCGACGAAGAGCTGTGCCTTGCTGCCGAAGGCGGCGTAGAGGCTCGGCGGTTTCAGCCCCATCGCCTGGGTCAGATCGGTTAGCGACGTGTTGTCGTAGCCCTTGTCCCAGAAGAGCCGCATGGCGCTCGCGAGCGCCTCCTCTCGGGAAAAATTGCGTGGACGGCCACGGCTCGACATCGGAACGGCTCCTTTCTGTATCGATCAATACATAAATCGCTTGACAGCGACTGGCAAGTCGTCTCTCCATATATGTATCGATCACTACAGATATGGAGAGACCAGTGACGAGCTTAAAAAACAAGGTGGCTCTGGTGACGGGCGGCAGTCGCGGCATCGGCGCGGCGATCGCAAAACGTCTGGCGGATGAAGGCGCAACCGTCGCGGTGACCTACAGCCAGTCCAAGGCAAAGGCTGAGGCACTGGTGGCGGAGATCACCAAGGGCGGCGGCAGGGCGCTGGCGATTCTGGCGGACAACCGCGATCCGGGCGCGGTCGAGGCTGCTGTCGGCGCGGTTGCCGAGAAGCACGGCCGCATCGACATCCTCGTCAACAATGCCGGCGTGTTCGATGCCGGAACAGTGACGGAGGTGACTGCCGAGGATTTCGACCGGACGATCGACGTCAATGTGAAGGCGGTGTTCCTTGCAACGCGTGCTGCAGCGGCGCACATGCCCGAGGGCGGACGCGTCATCTCGATCGGCAGCAACCTTGCCGCCCGCGTTCCGTGGCCGGGGATGAGCCTCTATGTGCTGAGCAAATCCGCGCTCGTCGGCTTTACCAAGGCGGTGGCGCGGGACCTCGGGCCGAGGGGCATTACCGTCAACATCGTCCATCCCGGTTCGACCGATACCGACATGAACCCCGCCGATGGTGAGCACGCCGGTCCGCAGCGCGGGCTGATGGCCATTCCCCGCTTCAACGACGCCACAGACGTGGCGGGTCTCGTCACCTGGCTTGCGGGCCCCGATAGCCGCGGCGTCACCGGCGCCGAATTCACCATCGACGGCGGCACCAACGCCTAGACCGGCTTGTCAAAAGCAAACAAGGCCGGAAGCATTACTCCGGCCTCGTTCAAACATTGCCGGGCAGCCTCCCGCACGTGGCTTATTCTCCTTGAAACGGTGCAATTCCGGGAGAAAACCGCTTCGCACTTTTCCTGGACTTGCTTTAGACGAGGAAACGCTCCGGCCGGTAGGGCGCGATGTCGATGACCGTCTTTTCCCCGGTCATCGCTTCCGCCAGTGCCCGGCCGGTGACTGGCCCGAGCGTCATGCCGTGATGCGCATGGCCGAAGGCAAACCACAGGCCTTCGTGGCGCGGCGCCCTGCCGATAACGGGCATCATATCCGGCGTGCAGGGGCGCGCGCCCATCCACGGCTCTTCGTCGCGGCGTTCGGCAAGCGGGAAGAATTCGCGCGCCACCCGTTCGGCGCGGGTCAATTGTACCGGCGTCTTCGGCGCATCGCGCCAGGCGAATTCGGCGCCGGTCGTCAGACGGATGCCGCGCAGCATCGGCGCCAGGAAATAGCCTTTCTCGGCATCAAGCACCCAGTTGTTGAGCTGCGCGCCCTCCTGCATGCCATAGTGCATGTGGTAGCCGCGCTTGACCGCGAGCGGGATATGGTAGCCGAGCTTGCGAGTGACCGTGTCGGCCCAAGGACCGAGCGCCACGACGACTTCGCGGGTCTCGAGCGGGCCCTCCGGTGTCGCGACGCGCCAACCGGGACCTTCGAGGATATGTTCAGTCGTGGCTGCGTCGCCGGAAACGAGGCGCCCGCCCAGCGATTGGAAATAGGCGAGATAAGCCTTGTTGAGACTGTGCGGGTCGCGGATCGACCAGGGATCGCTCCAGCGCAGACCGCCGACGAGATCAGCCTTGATGGACGGTTCGATCGTCTTCAGTTCGCTTGAAGACAGTTTCTGGTGATTGACGCCGAAGCCAGCCGAAAGCTTCTCCGCCTCCTTGTAGGCCGAATCGCGCTGCTTCTCGGTGCGGAAAACCTTCATCCAGCCGTCTTTACGGATGAGTTCGCCCGCGCCTGACGCCGCGATCAGGTCCTGGTGTTCGCTGATCGAATGCTCGATCAGCGGCGCATAGAGATGGGCGATGCGTTGGTGCTGGGTAAAGCCCGAATGCCACCAGTACCGCGCCAGGAACGGCACCAGCCCCGGCAAGGCCCGCAAATGATAGGACGCGTCGATCGTGTTGTTCAGCGCGTAACGGAAGAGCGCGCCGAAATCATGCGGGAAGCCATAGGGAAACACACCCTCGCGCTGGATCAGCCCCGCATTGCCGTAGGAGGTTTCCTCGCCGGCGCCGCGACGGTCGAGAAGCACCACCGACTTGCCGCGCCGCGCCAGATGGATGGCGGTGGAGATACCGACGATGCCGGCGCCGAGAACCACTACGTCAGTCTTCATTTGCAGCTGCCCCGTTTTCCGATCAAGACAAGCCGCGGCTTTGCTCGAGCCACGGCGCCAACGTCATTTCTTCTTCAGCGAGCGGCTGGAGAGGATGATCTGCTCGACGAGCAGTTCCAGCGATTTCATGATCTTCGGTATCCTCAAGGCAAAAGCGGCGGTATCGGCATCAATAGCCAAGCGGGCCTGCAAGGGCAAGCAAGGCGAGCCGACGGAGCGGACCTGCGGATGCAAGAAGGGCGACGTTGCCGCCGCCCATGTCCAACTACCTTGCGTTTGCGACCGCTCCGTCAGCCTCGACGCACCAGGCCCGCGACCAGCGAAATCACCAGGAAGACGAGGAAGAGGAAGAAAAGGACCTGCGCGATACCCGCCGAGGTACCCGCAACGCCACCGAAACCAAGTACACCCGCTATGATTGCCACAACGAGGAAGACAAGCGCATAGTATAACATAGCAATTCTCCTTGCCAGGATTACTGCAAAGCAAACGCCACAACTATCACTTTGTTCCAAATATCTTATGAAATGCGCTCTGAGAAAATCTTCATTCCCACGGACATTAACCATTCATTTACCATGATAGACAAAAGAGTCCCAAATCGAGACGGTTTGTACCGGAAATGCCCGGAACATTCGAGATACTCTGACGTTCCTCCTCCATGGAATATGCAGGGTCGAAATGAAGATGCCGATAGCACATATCTGGAAAACGGCGGTTGCAGCGGGTCGGGAGAGAAAAGATCTCCAGGCTGGCAATCTTCACATCGGTAAGACGATGCGCGATCTTTACGTCAATAGCAGCGAAGATCAGAGTGCGAAACTCGAACATCTTCTCGAACAACTTCGCCGGCGCGAACGGATGGCACAGAAGAAATAACCAAGCTTCCGCAAGACAATTGAAAAGCCGCCGCGGCCAGGGCCGGGCGGTTTTTCTTATGTCATCGCCTGTCTTCTTCTGTTTGCAACTTTACGCACCTCTGGTTGCCGAGCTTGTGTCGACCCTTTTCCTAGCGCCGTGACATCCACTCGTCGATCTGACGCTCCGCCTCGTCGCGTGCGACCCCGTAGCGGGCCTGAATACGCCCCGCAAGCTCCTGCCGACGACCATCGATGACGTCGAGATCGTCGTTGGTGAGCTTGCCCCATTGCGCCTGCACCTTGCCTTTCAGTTCATGCCATTTGCCTTCGACGATATCCCAATTCATTGCTTTGCCTTTCGGTTTGATGGGCCGCCACACGCGCGGCCCGTGAACTCAGTTGCGGGTCTTCGCATGGCTGTCGTGGCGCGCGGCAACCGTGTAACTGCCATCATCGACCTGCACCTTGACCTGCAAGCGGCCCGCAGGAGTGACGTGCCATTCGATGGTCGCGTCCTCGACAAGCAGAGCCGGGTCAACCTCGGCGCAGGCACCATAGGCGTGCTTGAAGGCCCCGGCGGTCGCCTTGGTCGCCGGCGAAAGCAGTTCGCGGCATTCGTCTACGGTTTCGAACGCCTCGGTCGGCGCCGGCACCTCGCGGCAGGCGTCCGTGGCCTGCATGCAGCCGACCAGGACCATGATGGCAGCTATGTGTTCCATGGGCATGCTCCCCAACGTCAAACTTGAGAACGGCAAACGGGGACGACTGCCCTCCTGTTCCACCGGACGAGATCTAATTTTTGTTGGAACCTTTGCCCACGTAGCGCGTTCGCCGCGCCCATGCCTCGCGCTTCAGATGCGCATGGACGCCGTTCCGGCAGCCGTCGCTGCCGGCGAGAGATGCTATGCCGGACCGGCGGCTATGGAACAAAACGCAGCAGTCGTCGTTTTCGCAACGATAACAAGTGCTGCGACTGCGGCCGAGCGATGGAGGAGATGCTGGGAGGCAAGGACACACCACACGTAGCTCGCCCATTGCGAGCAAGTCAAAGCTGGCCAATGACGCGGCACCGGGTGCGACAGATGCCTCATTGTCGTCATTCTGTTCGTCATCAGTCCCGACAAATCAATTTCAAGTAACCGATTCTATGTTCAACAGAGCAACCGGATAGGAACGCGTCATGAAGAAGATACTGATCGTAGCAAGCCTCATTCTCCCGCTGGCCGCCTGCACGCAAACAGAAAAGGGTGCGGCAATCGGCGCAACCGGTGGCGCCATTGTCGGCGGCGCAGCAACGGGCAATGTCAGAGGTGCTGCCGTGGGCGCAGCGATCGGCGGCGTTGCCGGTGCACTCATCGGGAATGCCAACGAACCGGGCCGCTGCATCTATCGCGACCGCTACGGCCGCCGCTATGAGGCCGCCTGCTGATCGGCACGAACAATGGAGAAACGGGCCTTGGCCCGTTTCTTCCGTTAAGGCGGGTTAGGCTCAAGGCCCGCGCTCAGCCGCCGCCGCTTCCGCTTTCTCCAGCTTTTCAAGCAGATCGACGAAGAGCTCAGGAACCGGCTCCTGTTCCAGCGCTTGATAGAGCGCCTTCAATCTGGCGCCGATCAGCCCGTGGGCATCCGAATTTTCCGCGGCCACACCCGGTCCTCCGCCCTGCCCTTCCCGTCTTTCGGTCCCGTCGTCCATGTTCTGAATCTACCGCCGCTTGCGGCCTTCCCGTTGTTTTCCACCCATCCGCACAGAAGACCGCCTGGCGAGTGTGCCGGATTTGCTCTAGGCCGAAAAACGTGTTCAAAACCATTCACGTATTCCGCCAGATGTCCCCTATCCTCAGAAAACAAACGAATCGTATTGCACCTAAGGAAGTCGTTGATGTCCCTTTCGACCCGGATCGCGCCACACCTGCCCTTCCTGCGCCGCTACGCCCGCGCCGTCACCGGTTCGCAGGCCGCGGGTGACGGATATGTGGCCGCCGTTCTCGAAGCCCTCATCGAGGACATCGGCCTCTTCCCGGATACGTCGAACGATCGAATCAGCCTCTACAAACTATTCTGCTCGCAGTTCGAGAAGATTTCGATCGATCTGACCGAAAACGCCTCGCCCTTTGCCTGGGAACAACAGGCGGCCGCGAACCTGTCGCTGATCGCGCCTGCGCCGCGCCAAGCCTTCCTGCTCGTCTCGGTCGAAGGCTTCTCGATCGCCGATGCGGCGGAGATCATGGGTCTGAGCCAGGGCGAATTTTCGAAGCTCTTGACGGTTGCCTCGGAAGACATCTCACGCCAGGTCGCAACCGATGTGTTGATCATCGAGGACGAGCCGCTGATCGCGCTCGACATCGAAGACATGGTGACAAGCCTCGGCCACAGGGTGACGGGCATCGCCCGCACCCATACTGAGGCGTTGGATCTCTATCGCAAGACATCCCCGAGGATGGTGCTCGCCGACATCCAGCTCGCCGATGGCAGCTCGGGCATCGATGCCGTCAACGAAATCCTCACTCAGGCGACGGTGCCGGTGATCTTCATCACCGCCTTCCCCGAGCGACTGCTCACTGGCAAGCGGCCGGAACCGGCCTTCCTCGTGACCAAGCCGTTCAATCCGGACATGGTGAAGGCTCTGATCAGTCAGGCGTTGTTCTTCGACGAGCACGCCCGCTCGGCTCGGCGCTGATCTTTCCCCTTCAGCCAGGCAGTTGCCGTTCCGGCGGCTGCTCACGGATTTCTTCGACGATTGCAAGGACGATGAGAGAAAGCGGCAGCGCCAGCATGGCGCCGACCGCGCCCCACATCCAGGTCCAGAAGACGATCGCAATGAACACCAGAAACGGATTCACCTCGAGTTCACTGCCGAGGATGGCCGGAATGGCGAGATTTTCCATGGCCAGGTGAACGACGAAGAAAGCCACGGCCGGCGCCAGCGCCAGCCACAGCACCTCGTGCGTCATCAGCCCGCCGACGACAAGGCTCAGCGTCATCACCGTCACGCCGAGATAGGGAATGAAGCTTGAGACAAAAGCAAACAGGCCCCAGAGCGGCGGCATGGCGAGGCCACCGACGAGTGCGATGACCATCGTCACAGTTCCGAGTGCCAGATAGATCAGGCTGGCGATGGAGAAGTACCGCGCCAGTGCATCTTCAATGGCATTCATGATGCGGATGGCGCTGAGGCGCTGCTCGCGGCCGGCAAAGGCGAGAATGATGGCTTTGCGCAGTTCCAGCCGGCCAAGCAGAAACAAACCGAGCGCTGCGAGAAAGATCAAAGTCTGTACGAGGGCCGGTGTCAGTCCCCCGACGGTGGCAGCGAGCATCGGGCCGGCGTTCTTCATAACGGTATCGGCAATCGCATCGTTCCCTACGCTCCGCGCGACCGCCAGCCGCAACCACTCAAACCGGTCGACAAAGGGCATGATGCGCGCCACGACGCCCTCGGCAAGCTTCGGCGCTTCGGAGGCGAGTGCCGTCAGCGGGCCGAGCAATGCGTTGACGAGGAAGGACAGACCGATCACGAAAATCATCGCCAGCAGCAGGCCGCCGAAGATCGGCGGCAAACCATAGCGCGCCAGTGCGTCAGCCGTGCGCCCGAGAACGATACCGACAACGATCGCGAGCGTGATGGGCAGCAGGATCGTCTCCATGGTGTAGATGGCAGCGGACCCGGCAATGACGAAGAGGCCGACGATGCTCCAGGCAACCATCAGATCGATACCGTCACGCCGCGGCGCGGTCGACGGCGCCGCCGTCGCAACGGCCGCCTCCTCTTCGACAATGCGTCTTGCGCGCTTGTACTCGTGTGAAGCACCGGCTCGCCGCAAGGTTTCCAAGATCACGCCTCGCTGTCCCTCAGGCATGCCTCGCTGTCCTTCATGCACGGACGCGCGACTGCCGTCCGGTCTTGCGGGCAGGACATCGAACTGCCCAGCCGCAGGCTTCGCCTCAGATTGCGGCACGCCGCCTGGATCGCGCTCGATCAATGGCGTTCCGGTGGAAAGATATGCAGGGTCAGCGAGAGCAGACCGAGGCCGAGAATGATGACGAGCAAGGTGTTAGCGACACCCGCAGCGGTGTCCGGAATGAGACCGAAAGCGATCAGGACGCCCGCGAAAAGAAGGACACAGACCCGTGGTAGCCAATAGAGCATAGACAGTCCTCCCAAAGGTTGGCCCGGTTTTTTGGCCAGATTCTTGGTTCGGACGATAACGTGCGGGCTCGCCAATTGGTTCCCTGCGCGACCCAAGCGGCGCCACGAAAAACGCCGCCGGACAGGAGGTCCGACGGCGCTGAAAGCGTGATGCGGAAAAGCCCGTACCGCAGGGCTTAGGCGGCAGCGACGACGATGACCTCGACGAGGTATTCCGGGGTCGCAAGCTTGGCTTCGCCGGTAGCGCGCGCGGGGGTATGGCCCTGCGGAGCCCAGGCATCCCAGACGGAGTTCATCTTCGGGAAATCGGCCATGTCGGCAAGCCAGATGGTGGCCGAGAGGATGCGGGTCTTGTCGGTGCCGGCGAGCGCCAGAAGACGGTCGACTTCGGCAAGCGCCTGCTTCGTCTGCGTCACGACATCGTCACCGGCGTTACCGACCTGGCCGGCGAGGTAAACGGTGTTGTTGTAGACCACGGCCTGGCTCATACGGGGGCCGGTTTCGAAACGCTTGATTTCCATGATCGTGTTCCTGAGGTTGGGCCGAACGGTCGTCCGGCCGAAAAGCGGCTGCCCGCCGCCCAGAGGCGAGAAGTGAAGGCGGCGCGACACCTCTACACCATCGTGTCTTGATGTCAAAGAAGCCGGGCAGTGGCTGCCCGGCTTCTCTTGTTTCCTCGGCGAAAATCAGCGGTGATGGATCAGGCCGCCTGCTTCTTCTTCGCCAATCGTGCCTTGATGCTCTCCACGTCCGCACGCGGCGTCGCGGCAAACAGCGTCCTGGTATAGCTGTGTTTCGGATCGGCGAAGACCTCGTCACGGCTGCCATATTCGACGGCTTCGCCGAAATACATCACCATGACGTCGTCGGCGATGTAACGCACGACCGAGAGGTCATGGCTGATGAAGACGTAGGTCAGCTTGAGCTCGTCCTGCAGATCGGCGAGCAGGTTCAAGACCTGTGCCTGAACCGAAAGGTCGAGCGCCGATACCGGCTCGTCGAGCACCAGCAGCTTCGGGTTCAGCATCAGCGCGCGCGCAATGGCGATACGCTGGCGCTGGCCACCGGAGAACATGTGCGGGTAGCGGTTGAAGTGCAGGTCGGTGAGACCGACCTTCTTCAACATCGTCATCGCCCGATCGCGACGCTCGTCGGCGGGCGTATCGGTATTGATGACCAGCGGCTCCATCAGGATGTCGCCGATCTTCTGACGCGGGTTGAGCGAGCCGTAAGGGTTCTGGAAGACGATCTGCACCTTGCGGCGCATCTCCGGCGTCATGTCGCCCTTGGCGATGTCGATCTTCTTGCCTTCGATCAACAGCTCGCCCGAGGTCGCCGGGTCGATCAGAGTGAGGATGCGGCCAAGCGTGGACTTGCCGCAGCCGCTCTCGCCGACGATCGCCAGCGTCTTGCCCTGTTCGACGCTGAAGCTCACGCCCTTCAAGGCATGAACGGTCTTTGCCTTCTTTATAAGGCCGCCGGGGATATGGTAGTCGCGCACCAGGTTGCGCGCTTCAAGGATCACGCTCATTGGGCCGCTCCTTCATCGACGAAGAGTTCGGAGATCGTCGGCAGACGATCGCCGGTCGCGTTGTCCGGCAAAGCCGCCAGAAGTGCGCGGGTATAGTTGCTCTTCGGATTTTCGAAGAGCGTCAGCACGTCGGCCTCTTCCATCTTGCGGCCCTTGTACTGCACGACCACCCGGTCGGCGGTCTCCGCGACCACGCCCATGTTGTGCGTGATCATGATCAGGCCCATCTTGTGCTCGGCCTGCAGCTTCATCAGCAGGTCGAGGATCTGCTTCTGGATCGTCACGTCGAGCGCGGTGGTCGGCTCGTCGGCGATCAGAAGCTTCGGGTTGCAGGCGATCGCGATCGCGATCATCACACGCTGGCACTGGCCGCCCGACATCTGATGCGGGAAGTGACCGAGCCGCTCGGCCGGATCGGGAATGCCGACCGCCTCGAACAGTTCGATGGCGCGCTTGCGGCGGCCGGCCTTGTCGAGACCCATGTGGATGCGCAGCACTTCCTCGATCTGGAAGCCGACGGTGAAGCACGGGTTGAGGCTGGCGATCGGCTCCTGGAAGATCATGGCAATATCCTTGCCGATGATCTTGCGTCGCTCGTTCGCCGACATGCCCAAGAGGTCGCGGCCGTTGAAGGTGAGCTTGTCGGCCGTCACCTTCGCCGTCCAGGGCAGAAGTCCCATGGCGGCCAGCATCGACACGGACTTGCCCGAGCCGCTCTCGCCGACGATCGCCAGAACCTCGCGTTCGTGGACCTTCATGGAGACGCCGTTGACGGCGCGGAAGGGACCGGCGGCCGTCTGGAATTCGACGATCAGGTTTTCGATTTCGAGAAGCGCCATGATCAGGACCTCTTCAGCTTGGGATCGAGAGCATCGCGCAGGCCGTCCCCCATCAGGTTGATTGCCAGCACCGTGATCAGGATCGCGATACCCGGAAGCGTGACCACCCACCAGTGGCTGCTGATGAACTCGCGGGCCTCGGCGAGCATCGTGCCCCATTCCGGTGTCGGCGGCTGGGCGCCCATGCCGAGGAAGCCGAGGGCTGCAGCGTCGAGAATGGCGCTCGAGAAGGAGAGCGTCGCCTGGACGATCAGCGGCGCCATGCAGTTGGGCAGGATCGTCTTGAACATCAGGCGGCCATGTCCGGCGCCGGCGACCTTGGCGGCAACCACGTAGTCACGGGTCTTTTCGCTCATGACGGCCGCACGCGTCAGGCGCACGAAGTGCGGCTGGAAGACGAGCGCGATCGCGATCATGGCGTTGACGAGGCCCGGCCCAAGAACCGCGACAAGAACCAGGGCGAGCAGCAGCGACGGGAAGGCGAGGATGATGTCCATCACGCGCATGATGACGGTATCGACCCAGCCACGGAAGTAGCCGGCGATGACGCCAAGCGCGATGCCGCCGACGAGCGACAACGTCGTCACGATGACGCCGACGAACAGCGAGAAGCGCGTGCCGTAGATCAGACGGGACAGCATGTCGCGGCCGACGGCGTCGGTACCGAGCAGGTAGGCGGCGCGGCCGCCCTCCTGCCAGACCGGCGGAACCAGAACCGCATCACGGTACTGCGCCACCGGATCATGGGGCGCGATCCACGGCGCAAAGACCGCCAGCAGGACGAGGAGCAGGAAGAACACGAGGCCGATGACAGCGCCGCGGTTCTCGGAGAAATAATACCAGAACTCGGCCAGTCGCGCCCGGCGGGACGGATCGGTCGAAACGGCGCTTGTTGCAGCAGCTTGAGACATGACGCCCTCCTTAGTGCCGGATACGCGGATTGATCAGACCGTAGAGCAGGTCGACGATGAGATTGACCACCATGATCACCGCAGCGATGACCAGCAGGCCCCCCTGGATGACGGCGTAGTCACGACGCGACACCGAATCCACCATCCACTTGCCGATACCCGGCCACGAGAAGATCGTCTCCGTCAGGATCGCGCCGGCGAGCATGACGCCCACCTGCAGACCGATGGTGGTGACCACCGGGATCAACGCGTTGCGCAGCGCATGGACGCCAACGACGCGGAAGGTCGAAAGGCCCTTGGCGCGCGCCGTGCGGACGTAATCTTCAGAGAGGACTTCAAGCATCGCCGAGCGCGTCTGGCGCGCGATGACCGCAAGCGGAATGGTGCCAAGCACGATCGTCGGCAGGATCAGGTGGCTGACCGCCGACTTGAAGGCGCCGGCCTGGCCGGACAACAGCGAGTCGATCAGCATGAAACCGGTAACCGGCGGGAAGAAGTACATCAGCGAGATACGGCCCGAGACCGGCGTCCACTGCAGCATGCCGGAGACCAGCATGATGAGCAGCAGGCCCCACCAGAAGATCGGCATGGAGAAGCCGACGAGTGCGGTGCCCATCATCGCCTGGTCGATGGCCGAGCCGCGCTTGATCGCCGCAATCACGCCGGCCGGAATGCCGAGGATGATCGCAAACAGGATCGCGCAGAGCGAAAGCTCGACGGTGGCCGGGAACAGCTCGAAGAACTGGTCGATGACCGGCTTCTTGGTCACGATCGAAGTACCGAAATCCCCGTGGAGCACGCCCCAGAGATAGTCGAGGTACTGAACCACGATCGGCCGGTCGAAACCGAGCGCATGTGAAATTTCCGCATGCCGCTCCGGCGACATGACGCGCTCGCCCGAAAGCAGCGCAACCGGATCGCCCGGAAGCAGGCGAATGAAGGAGAAGGCGATGATGGAGACCCCGACGAAGGTCGGTATCAGGACAGCCAATCGCCCCAAGAGAAATCGGAACATGTTAAACCCCGCGCCATGTTGCCGCGGCATTGTATCCCGCCGCTGGCACCACTGCATGCTTTCCCACTTAACGGCGAAGCATACAGCAAGTCGAAATGCCACAGCGACCTTTTGCGCTCCAGGAGGAACTCGGGTCGCTATAGTGGATGCAAAGAGGGGCGCTTGCCCTTGGCAAACGCCCCCTTAAGGATCAGTTAACTAAATTACTCGGTGATGTCCACGCCGTCGAAGGCAAAATCGCCGAGCGGGCTCTGAACGAAGCCCTCGACATTCTTGCGCATCGGCACGACGGAGAGCGAGTGGTCGATCGTCGCCCACGGCGCCTCGCGCTTGAAGACGGCCTGGGCCTCTTCGTAGAGCTTGGTGCGCTCGGCGATATCCGAGGTTTCCTTCGCCTTCTTCACGAGGGTGTCGAATTCCTGGTTGCACCACTGCGCACGGTTGTTGCCGCCGACAGCATTGCAGCCGAGAAGCGTGTCGAGGAAGTTGTCCGGGTCGCCGTTGTCGCCGGTCCAGCCGAGGATGACGGCACCGTCACGATCCTTCGCCTTGGACTTGTCGAGGTATTCGGCCCATTCGTAAGAGACGATCTCGACCTTGACGCCGACCTTGGCGAAGTCCGACTGCATCAGTTCAGCTGCGCGGCGAGCGTTCAGCATGTACGGACGCGAAACCGGCATTGCCCAGAGCTTCATCGACAGGTCCTTGACGCCTGCGTCCTCGAGCATCTTCTTGGCTGCTTCCGGCTCGTAGGTGTCGTCTTCAAGCTTGTCGTTGTAGGACCACATCGTCGGCGGGATCGGGTTGACGGCCGGCTGGGCAGCGCCCTGGAAGACGGCGTCGACGATTGCCTGCTTGTTGATCGCCTTGTTCAGCGCCTTGCGCACTTCCGGCTTGTCGAACGGAGCCTGGGTCGTGTTGTAGGCGAGGTAGGCGACGTTGAGGCCGGCCTGTTCCATGACCTTCAGGTTCGGGTCAGCCTTCATCTTTTCGACGTCGGCAGCGTTCGGATACGGCATCAGGTGGCATTCGCCGGCCTGGAGCTTCTGGAAGCGAACCGAAGCGTCGGTGGTGATTGCGAAGACGAGGTCGTCGATCTTCTGCTTGCCGCCCCAGTAGTCCGGGTTCGCCTTGTAGCGGATGACAGCATCCTGCTGGTACGCGACGAAGGCGAACGGACCGGTGCCGAGCGGCATCTGGTTCATCTGCTCCATCTTGCCGTCAGCCTGCAGCTTGTCGGCATATTCCTTCGACAGGATCGAAGCGAACGGCATCGCGATATTGGCGAGGAACGGAGCTTCCTTGCGCGTCAGGGTGAACTTGACGGTCAGGTCGTCAACCTTTTCGACCGACTTGATGACTTCCGGGAAGCCCATGCCGGCTGCGTATTCCCACGAAGCGCCGGTGATGTACTTGTTCCACGGATTGTCGGCCTTCAGCTGGCGCTCATAGGAGAACACCACGTCGTCGGCGGTCAGCTCGCGGGTCGGCGTGAAGAACTCGGTCGTCTGGAACTTGACGCCCGGACGCAGCTTGAACGTGTATACGAGACCGTCGTCGGAAATCGTCCAGCTCTCGGCAAGGCCCGGCTCGACTTCGGTCGTGCCCTTCTTGAACTCGAGCAGGCGGTTGTAGACCGTGTGTGCCGCCGCGTCGAACGTCGTGCCGGCGGTATACAGGCCCGGGTCAAAACCCTCAGGCGAACCTTCCGAGCAATAGACGAACGTCTTCGACCAGGCAGAGCCGGCCATCAGCGTGGCAAGCGCCGTCGCTGCAAACAGAGTAGTGAGCTTTTTCATGAGCTTTGCTTCCCAGATTTGTTTTTGTTCTCGTGTTTTCCTGACGCGGAATGCCGTTGCCCCCCGGTCAAGGCCGGATGGAACGACATTTGGCGTCGCATTGCAATAAGTCGCCGCATAAATTTGTCTATGCGAAAAATTCGCCCGCAGGTAGAGCCGGGATCTCTGTCCACTGTTTTAGAATCGACTGACGAATCAATGCAGCGCGACACCTTCGAACCAAGGCTTCCCGGCTGTTTCCGCAGGGTTTACAACGTGCCTTGTTCGTCCCTCCACCGGGGCTAGTCTCGCCCCGGATGCCCGCCTTTATTCTAGCGCGAACGGCGGGCCTGCGGAATACACGATCATCCGCCTCACGAGAGTGAGATTCGGTACCGACAGGTTTCCGTCAATCCCAAGATACTATGGTAGAAATCACCAACAGGATTGTGCAATAGAATGTATACAAAACTCGGGGGAGACAATCGACGTGCCCAGACGTCCTTGGGAGGGACTGGCAGCCGCCTTTTACAGTTTGCCGTCTTTCGGCAGGTTTGCCGAGGGACGGGCATGATGCTTGCTGCCAGCAATGCCGGCGCCGATCTTTGCCGGTTGATCGCTCCGGCGCGCCGGATAGACTGCCGCGCGACGACAAGGGGATAGCCATTCCGTGGCGGCTTTGCTGGAAAATCACAGGCGATACGATCTTCGCGACGAACTTGAGAAAGCGCTGAACCGCGTAGACTTCTTCCGCATCTTCCACACGATGGCGCTCAGGTTCGGCTTCAGCCATTTCGGCATTCTTCAGCTCGGCAACGAGAACGACGCGTGCATGCTGTCCACCCGCCTGGTGCTGCATGATCTTCCCTCCGGGCTTGCCGAGGAATACGACAAGCGCCACCGCTTCGGTGACTCCCTCTTCTACAAGACGCTGCACCGGTCGGCGATTTCCTCCGTCTGGCGGACGGACGACCCGGGCTGCGACACCAGCCAGAATTTGCTCGTGCAGCTCGGTTTCGAGCTGCTGCTCAGCGTGCCCGTGCATGCGGCTGCCACCGGCGCGCGCTACGCCGTTCTCTTTCTCGGTGATGGCGATGACATCGGCCGCACCGAGCATGTCGAAGTCGCCTATGACGCGGTCTCAGCCTTCGACTACTTCTATCGCATCGCGCTGGCCAACAAGACCGGCATGGGCCTAACGCCGCGGGAGACCGAAATTCTCAAGTGGATCTCGCACGGGAAGACGGCAAGCGAGATCGCTCTCATCGTTTCCGTGTCGGAGCACACCGTGAATTCCCACACCGCAACGATCCTGAAAAAGCTTGATGTCGTCAACCGCACCCAGATGGTGGCGAAGGCGATCCGAGAACAGATCATCCAGTGACAGCCGATGCGTGGTATCCCACTACACCACGCCCAACGAACAGGACGCCTGCAAATCAGCAAGGGTATCGGTCATGACGCGAAAAGCTCACATCCTGCTCGTTGACGACGATCCGACTGAAAACCTGATCCTGCGCGCCTTGATCCGCAAGGTGAGCAATATCGAGATCGAGCTGCATTACTGCCAGACGATGGAGGGCGCGCTGGAGTTCCTGCGCTCGGGCAAGCCGGTGTCGATGATCCTCCTGGACAACCGACTTCAGCCGCAGCGCGATTTCCGCGAGACCGTGCCGGCGCTTCGGCACCAGGGTTACATCGGGCCGATCGGGGTGATTTCGGCGTCGCTCGCCGATCCCTACTTTCAGAATCTGGAGGAGTACGGTGCCGACTTCCGCATCGACAAGGCGGAAATCGACCCGACCGCGATCGATTTCATATTGCGGGAATATCTGCCGCAGGGGTGAACCCAGCGAAGCTCCGCTACAGCGCCGCGCGTTCTATCAGACGCGCAAAGGTCGCTGTAGCACTTTGATTTGCTGCATATCTTTGTCCTTAAAACGAGGTCGATTTAAGGTGACATGCACTAGGCCCTGGATCGTCAGGCAGCCGTGGTCTGCGGACGCTTCGTTTCTTCGAGACCGAGCAGGAAGTTGATCTGGGGACGCGCCTTGACGAGGTCGTCGATCGTGTAGCCCTGAAGCACCTCAAAGAAGGCGTTGAGCGCCTTGCGGAGCGCCGAATTGAGGCCACAGCTATCGACGAGCGGACAGTCGATCTCGCCGGCCTCGAAGCATTCCGCCATGGCGAAGCTGTCTTCCGTTACCTTGACGACATCGAACAGGGTGATGGCGGATGCGGGCTTCGGCAGGCGCACGCCGCCATTGCGGCCGCGGACGGTCTCGACAAGGCCGGCCTTGGTCAGCGGCTGCAGGATCTTGAAGAGAAACAACTCGGAAACGCCATAGGCCCTGGCGATTTCGGGAATGCGGCTGAGCTTTTCTCCGTTGGCGGCGCAGTACATCAACATGCGAACCGCGTAGTTCGTTTGTTTCGTCAGACGCATCATTCACTCCGGCATTCGAGAGGTTCACGAGTTCATCATATAGGACGGATCGTAGTTTGGAACAATTCCAAAAAGCTCGAAAATTCACTTCTTGTTGAGTGTTAACCGTTTCCCGATTGACTGTTCTGGGCGCTGAGGTCAAGAAAGATGAGCATTTTTGTTAACTTAGCTCAAACAAGAAAATGGAGGAAGCGATGTCCGTTTCAAGAGCAGCGATGGGCGTTTTGTCCCTGACGGCAACCCTGCTTACGACGAGCGCCGCCTGGGCCGACGGTGAGGTCAATATCTATTCCTACCGGCAGCCCGATCTGATCAAGCCGCTGCTCGACGCCTTCACCAAGGAAACCGGCATCACCACCAACGTGCTCTTCCTCGACAAGGGCCTCGTCGAGCGCATCCAGGCCGAAGGCGCCAACTCGCCGGCCGACGTGATCCTGACGGTCGACATCAGCCGCCTGACCGAAGCCAAGGACGCAGGCGTCACCCAGCCGGTCGTCAACGAGACGATCAGCAAGGACATCCCGGCACATTTCCGCGATCCTGACGGCAACTGGTTCGGCCTCACCACGCGCGGCCGCGTCGTCTACGCTTCCAAGGACCGCGTCGCCCAGGACGACATCACCTATGAAGAACTTGCCGATCCGAAGTGGAAGGGCAAGATCTGCACCCGCGACGGCCAGCACTCCTACAACATCGGCCTGTTCGCCTCGATGATCGCCCACCATGGCGAAGCCGAAACCGAGAAGTGGCTGACGGGCCTCAAGAACAATCTCGCCAAAAAGCCCGACGGCGGCGACCGCGACCAGGCCAAAGCGATTCTCGCCGGCGAATGCGACCTCGCACTCGGCAACACCTACTATGTCGGTCTGATGCTGACCAACGAGAAGGAGCCGGAACAGAAGGATTGGGCTGCCGCCATCAAGGTGCTCTTCCCGAACGCCAAGGACCGCGGCACGCACGTCAACATCTCGGGCATGGCACTCGCCAAGAACGCCCCGAACAAGGACAACGCGCTGAAGCTGATGGAATTCCTGTCGGAAGGCGAAGCCCAGAAGATCTACGCCGAGCAGGTCTACGAATATCCGGTGCTCCCGGGTGCCGAGCCCTCCGACGTGGTCAAGTCCTTCGGCACGATCAAGCCCGACGAGCTGCCGTTGGCCGACATTGCCGCCAACCGCAAGAAGGCATCGGAACTGGTCGACAAGGTCGGCTACAACGACGGTCCGCAGGACTGATCAAAACCATCGCATGAATTGGAGGCAGCGGGCCGTGTGCCCGCTGTTTTCGTTTTGATGACAGCATCGCGCCTTATGTGGCGACGCGGCTCGACGGGCAGAGGCCTACTGACCCTGCGCCCTCAGTTCGCCGGCATAATCGAGGATCGCCTTGCGCCGTTCCGGCGTGCCGGGATGGGTCGCCAAGATGCTGGTATCGGAACTGTCGCCAAGCTCCTTTTCGAGCAGGTCGAAGAACCGTGCGATCGCGGTTGGGTCACGCTTGGCCTTCAGCATCAGTTCCACCGAATGCCGATCCGCCGCCCCTTCCGCGCTACGCGAATAGGAGAGCGTAAGGAGGCCAGCGCCCTGCACCAGAATGTCTTCAGCACCGGACCCGATGTCGCCGCCGATCATCATGATCAGCCCGGCGACGCCGGCGGCACGGTAGATCTGCCGCAGGCTATGCTCGAGCTCGACGTGACCGATCTCGTGCGCCAGCACACCGACGATCATTTCGGTATCGTCGCCGGCAAGCTCGATCAGCTCATCGGTGACAATCAGCGTGCCGTCGGGTAGCGCGAAGGCATTCGGGCCGATGGTGCCACCCTTGCGGAAGTTGAGGCTATATCCGCCCTCGCCGCGATCGGACTGGCGCGCGATCGCGTTGAACCCGTCACGGATCTTGTTCTGCCGCTCAGCTGCAAGCGCCGACGTGTCGAGCAGCGTTCGATCCATTGTTTCCAAGGTGCTTGCCGACATGATCTTCGGCACGATCGGCGGCGTCACCAGCACGGCGACTTCGACGAGCGCCGGCACGGCATAACGATAGATGGCCACGCCGCAGAGCACGGTCGCCAAAACGACCGCGATCAGGCGCGGGTGGAAACGCTCCCACTCGTGGACGAGACTGGTTTTTCCCTTCCGTTTGAGGAAGCGATCCATGGCGTCGTTGTCGGTCGTCTCGAACAGCGAACCGTCGGGAAACTCGACACGACGCGGAATGGCGCCGACAGGCGCGGAAATGTCGACGGCGGCAAGCACGCCGCCTGCAAGTTCGACACCGTCCTCACCCAAGGCCTTGACGCCGCCGCCATCTTCGATCAGCCGCGAGGGCACCGACCGGCTGGAACCGGCCGGATGCCACTCGCCAACAGCAATCTCTGTGACGCTAGAAGCCAAAGTCGAAGCCTTCGAAATCCATGAACTCCGAACCAACGGCCGAACCTTCCTGGGCGATCTTGTCGAACATCTCGCCGACATTACCTTCGAAATGTACACCCGTATGTTCATTGACATAGCGCGTCATGCGCACCGCAGCCCAGGGACGCATCAGGCCCAGTGTGAAGAGGGTGACGATCACGTTGGTGATCGCGATCCAGGCGTAACGGCCCCGCGACAGATCGCTCGTCAGCTGATGCTTGCCATCGAAGGTCGTTGCCGACCAGGCGACGTTGCGAACGCCAGCACGATAGAACAGCGTCGCGACCCCGAAGATCGAGAAGAACGCGATGTAGCCGATGACGAACACCGCAATCATCGAAACCTGCATTTCCGGGGTGGCCACATAGGAACCGTCGAACAGCGTCATGATCACGGCCAGGTTGAGGAAACCGATAAAGGCGATGATCAGCAGGCCAGCAACGATGATGGCCGCCGACAGGAACCAGGACTTGTAGATCGCACCGACCGATGGATCGGTCGTAAATGCCCTTTGTCCGTAACGCAGGTTGCTGCCGATGTAGCGGTAGGACCAGCGGCTGGCGAGCGGCACCAGGATTCCGAGCGTCAGAACCGAGATGACCGGACCGACGATAAAGGCGAGGAACGCACCACCGACGCCGCCGACGAAATCGAACCGCACATTGCGATAGCTGGTGACGCGGGCGCTGAAACGCAGGCCCCTAACGACCAGCCACGGCACGAAGACCACCAGCAGCAGCGCAAGGATGATGCCGGCGATCGGTACGAAGGTCAGCATGACGTTGTAGAAAATCAGGTAGGCGAACACGATCACCCGGCCGATCAGGATCTGCTTGCCCTTCGCATGATATTCGAAGGCGCGCCCGAGCAGCACAGTATTGCCATAGAAATAGCGGTTGCGGCGGACTTTTGCCCAGGCGGAATAGATGCCGAGCGTGATGATCGTCAGCAGCACGTTGACGATCCAGATGCCAAAATACTCTTTTCCGCTACCGCTGAACGACAGGCGGTGGAAATTGTCCGGTACCCTCTGCGTCGACGTCCCTTGCATCGACGCCGTTTCGGCCACGACCATGATAAAACCTCTCAATGAAATCAGCTTGCGGCCGCCCGCTAACAGACAGGCGCCGCGTTGCGACAGGATGACGTCATTTGTGAACCCAGCGAACTGTGGCTATCCCCCCGGATGAGCCTTCCATGCAAAAGAACGATCGAAATGCCTGCAATATTCGACCGAGGCGCGAATCAATTTTCAGCGCCTCGGGGATATCAAATTAGTTGCAGCGCAGCATGGCATGCAACAGGAAAGGAGCTCCCGAGGGAGGTCCCCGGCGCGCAACAAAAAAGGGCCTCCCGAAGGAGGCCCTGGAGGCGGGAGGATCTTTGTCCCGTCGTTACTTCATCGTCGGCATGACGAACTCGGCACCATCCTTGATGCCCGAGGGCCAGCGCTCGGTGATGGTCTTCGTGCGGGTCCAGAACTTGATCGAGTCCGGGCCATGCTGGTTCAGGTCGCCGAAGGACGAGGACTTCCAGCCGCCAAAGGAGTGGTAGGCGAGCGGAACCGGGATCGGCACGTTGACGCCAACCATGCCGATGTTGATGCGCGAGGCGAAGTCGCGGGCCGCATCGCCGTCACGGGTGTAGATCGCGACGCCGTTGCCATATTCGTGCTTCATCGGCAGGTCGAGGGCTTCCTCGTAGTTCTTGGCGCGAACGACCGAGAGAACCGGTCCGAAGATTTCCGTCTTGTAGATGTCCATGTCCGGGGTGACATGGTCGAACAGGCAGCCGCCGATGAAGTGGCCGTTTTCATAGCCCTGCAGCTTGAAGTCGCGGCCGTCGACCACGAGCTCAGCACCCTGCTCGACACCGCTGTCGATCAGGCTTCTGATGCGCTGTTCGGCTTCCTTGGTGACGACCGGACCCATGTCGGCCTTTTCGTCGGTGTAGGGACCGATGCGCAGGCTTTCGACCATCGGGGTCAGCTTCTGAATCAGGCGGTTGGCGGTTTCTTCACCGACCGGGACGGCAACCGAGATCGCCATGCAGCGCTCGCCGGCCGAGCCGTAGCCGGCGCCCATCAGCGCATTGGCGGCCTGGTCGAGATCGGCGTCGGGCATGATGATCATGTGGTTCTTGGCGCCGCCGAAGCACTGGGCGCGCTTGCCGTTCATCGCTGCCGTGCCATAGACGTAGCGGGCAATCGGGGTCGAGCCGACGAAGGTAACGGCGGCAATATCCGGATGGGTCAAGATCGCGTCGACGGCGCCCTTGTCGCCGTTGACGACGTTGAGGATACCTGCCGGCAGGCCGGCTTCAATCATCAGTTCTGCGAGGCGCATCGGAACGGACGGGTCACGCTCGGACGGCTTCAGGATGAAGGCGTTGCCGCAGGCGATCGCCGGGGCGAACATCCACATCGGGATCATCGCCGGGAAGTTGAACGGCGTGATGCCGGCGCCGATGCCGACGGCCTGGCGGATCGAGTACATGTCGATGCCGGGGCCTGCACCTTCGGTAAATTCGCTCTTCTGCAGATGCGGAATGCCGATGACGAATTCGCAGACTTCGAGGCCGCGGACGAGGTCACCTTTGGCGTCTTCGACGGTCTTGCCGTGTTCGCGCGAGAGGATCTCGGCGAGTTCGTTCATATGCGTGTTCAGGAGCTCGACGAACTTCATGAAGACGCGGGCACGGCGCTGCGGGTTGGTGGCCGCCCATTTCGGCTGCGCCGCCTTGGCGCTTTCGACCGCTGCCGCAAGCTCCGCCTCGCTTGCGAGCGCAACGGTGCCCTGCACTTCGCCGGTTGCCGGGTTGAAGATGTTGCTGACGCGACCGCTCTTGCCGGCGACGCGCTTGCCATCGATGAAATGACCGAGTTCGTACATGGTTGGTTCCTCCAGACCTTGATTGTGGCGGCATGATCGCACTACGATTTCAACAAAGCAATTTCCGATATTCAGCAACCGTTGTGCAAAAACTAAAGTCCATGATGTTGAGACGAGGTATCTGCCTATGAATTGGGACGATGTGAGAATGTTTCTAGCCGTGGCGCGCACCGGGCAGATCCTGGCGGCATCGAAGCGGCTCGGCGTCAACCATGCCACGCTCAGCCGCCGGGTGACGGCGCTCGAGGAAACCTTGAAGACCCGGCTTCTCGTGCGCCGGCCGAATGGCTGCGAGCTGACCGCCGAAGGGGAAATCTTCCTGACGGCAGCCGAGCGGATGGAGACGGAGATGCTGGCGGCGCAATCGCAGATCGGCCGGATCGACACGGCGATCGCCGGCACGGTGCGCATCGGCGCGCCCGACGGCTTCGGCGTCTCGTTCCTGGCGCCGCGCCTTGGGCGGCTGACGGCCCGCTATCCGGAGCTGAAGCTGCAGCTGGTGCCGGTGCCGCGTTCCTTTTCGCTGTCGCAGCGCGAGGCCGATATTGCAATCACCATCGAGCGACCGGAACAGGGGCGCCTCGTCTCCTCGAAGCTTACGGATTACACGCTCGGTCTTTACGCCTCATCGGACTACCTGGAAAAACACGGGACGCCGCAGACGATTGACGATCTGAGGGAACATCGCCGCATCGGCTATGTCGAGGACCTGATCTTCACGCCATCTCTGAATTTCTCCGCCGAGATCATGCGAAGCTGGGACGCCTCGTTCGAGATCTCCAGCGCCACCGGCCAGACGGAAGCCGTGCGCTCCAGCGCCGGCATCGGCATCCTGCACAACTATATCGCCCGCCACACGCCGGAGCTCAAACGCATCCTGCCGGAAACGACGATCCGCCGCGCCTATTGGACCACCTATCACGAAAGCGCCCGGGACCTCGTGCGCGTGCGCACGGTGGTCACCTTCCTGCAGGAATTGGTAACGGCGGAACATCAGATCTTCGTCTGAGACCGGACCGGGCCAGGATGCACGAGAGACGGCGCGTCCGCGGGGCGCACGAGCACGATCAACGGGAGCGGCGCACCGAGGCGCTTCAAACGAGAAAGAGAAGAAATAAGGAGAATGGTACGGTTTCCAGAAGCCGTTTTTTTGTCCCACATTTTTCGAAGTGCCTGAGTTTGCTTGCTTTTCAGAATTCCTGCGGGCCCACCATGCGTCACATCGCATCGTAAACTCTGAAGTCTGAAACTGCGGGCTCTGGGACGCAAATCCCCAAAGCCCGCAAATTAAGGCTTACGGCTGCAGATTGACGGTAAGCTTTGCGATTTCACCGTTAAAGGCGAACGGGACCTGATAATCAGTTTCATCTACACCTGTGCGAGTATCGACGCCCACATCGAAAGTCTCATCCCAAGGCATGAGCGCCGGGATCGTGTGTGGTATTTTCGTGTTCGCGACCTCCTTGCCGTCCACCTTCAGGACGCCAGTGCCGCCCTTGCCCATGCCGGGTCCGTCAGATTTGAAATCGAACACCAGCGTGTGCTTGCCGGATGAAAGGGTGTCCTGCCCCTCCCAACGGAAGCGCTCCATATTGACGAAGTTGTACAGAAATACGGGTTTGCCCTTGAGGAGATAGAACCCGTATCCACCGAAGCGCCCCCCCGTGGTGACGAGCATACCTTCGCCGCCGTTTTCGGGAACGGTTACCTCTGCGGTGATCGTGTAGGATTTGTTGATGACGTTGGGTGCATTGCTTGTCGGAATACCTGGCATCACGCCGGCGTAGCTGAACTCCTTCCGTCCGGCGGTGGCGCTCGGCCGTGGCGTCTCAAGGCGTTCCAGGATCGAGTTGTCCAATGGGAAGACGTCGTACTTCGCCGCTTCCATCAGAAACAGTTCCTGCATCTGGTGCAATTTTTCCGGCATTTTTGCAGCAAGGTCGTTGTTCTGGGAATAGTCCTCAGTGAGGTTGTACAGTTCCCATTTATAGCCATCGACGACGTCCGGCATCGCCGTCGTGCCCATCAACCACGGCGCTGCTGGTGGTGTCGTGCAGGCATACCAGCCATCGCTGTAGATGCCGCGATTGCCGAACATTTCAAAGTATTGCGTTTTGCGGGCAGATGAGGCTTGGGCATTGTCCCATGTATAGGCCATGCTCACGCCTTCGATCGGTTTCTGCGCAACGCCATCGACCATAACCGGGGCGGTTATGCCTGTTGCTTCGAGGATCGTAGGAACGATATCGATCATGTGGTGGAACTGAGTGCGAACTCCACCGGCTTCCTTGATCCGTGCGGGCCAGGACATCGCCATGCCCTGACGCGTGCCGCCGAAGTGCGAAGCAACCTGCTTCGTCCATTTGAACGGCGTGTCAAACGCCCATGACCAGGCAACCGACATATGCGGATAGGTTTGGTTGGAGCCCCATTTATCATAGAACGCCATCTGCTCTGCGACCGGCATCTGCATGCCTTCGATCGTGATCAGTTCGTTCGGGGTTCCGAGCACGCTTCCTTCGGCGCTGGTGCCGTTGTCACCTTCAATGTAGATGACGAGGGTGTTGTCGAGCTTACCCAGATCATCGACGGCCTGGATAACCCGCCCGATCTCATGGTCCGAGTAGGCCACGTAGGCAGCAAACACCTCAGCCTGGTGCGCGAACAGCTTCTTGCTCTCTTCGTCGAGAGAATCCCATTTCGGGAGGCTCTCTGGCCATTCGGTTAGCTGCGTGTTGGCGGGAATGACGCCGAGCTTTTTCTGATTGGCGAAAATCTGCTCGCGCAACTCGTTCCACCCCATGTCAAACTTGCCCTTGAACTTGTCGATCCATTCCTTGGTTGGATGGTGGGGGGCATGAGTGGCACCGGGCACGTAGTAAACGAGGAACGGCTTGTCGGGTGCTGCCGCATTTAGCTGCTTTATATGATCAATGGCGTTGTCGGCCGTGTCCGTTATGAGGTTGTAGTCGGGCTTACCGGTCCAGGGGAAAATCTGGGTGGTGTTCTGGAACAGGTACGGCTCCCATTGATTGGTGTCGCCACCCATGAACCCATAGAAGTAGTCGAAGCCCATACCCGTCGGCCATTGATCGAACGGACCAGCGGCGCTGTACTGAAAAGCGGGCGTGTTGTGGTTCTTTCCGAACCAGGACGTGGCGTAGCCGTTCTGCTTCAGGATCTCGCCGATCGTAGCGTTCTCTATGCCGATGATCGAGTCATAGCCGGGATAGCCGGTTGCCTGCTCGGAGATGACGCCGAAACCCGCTGAATGGTGATTGCGGCCGGTGATAAGCGCGGCGCGCGACGGCGAGCAGAGCGCGGTGGAATGGAACTGCGTAAAGCGCAACCCCGCGTTTGCGACACGGTCGAGTGCCGGCGTGGGGATCACGCCTCCGAAAGTGCCCGCAACGCCGTATCCAGCGTCATCGGTCATGATCAGAAGGATGTTCGGGGCGCCCTTTCGGGGGACGATCTGCGGTGGCCAATAGGGTTTTGAGGCTTTCGCGTCGAGGCCGATTTCTCCACCGAACGCCGCCGGCGGGTTCGGTAGATATCGACCGTCGATCGTCGTTGTTGCGCTGGGCGAACCCAATTCACCCGTGGTTTCCTGCGCATTGGCATTGAAATTCGAAGCTGCCGTCAAACTCAAGGTGGCAAGAAAGAGCGTACCTAGTCTTAGCATGTCGCTTCTCCTCCGGTGAAAAAAAGAGAATTACAGAATGCTAAAATTAGGCAAGGTTGTAACAGTTACGAAGCCGGTTCGCATGCCCTGCGGACTGGGTGTCAGCGTGGGACAATCTGAGGGAAACGCATAACGTTGCGTGGGGACGACACTGCGATAGGTTCTTTAGATTTCAAACGCTTATCAGCTGCATCGGCATCATCTGCGGTGCAAACTACTATGCAAAATCTCACCCCCTCCGCCCGCCGATGAGAACACTCCAAGGCGATGCTGACGCGATCATTCGCACGCTGCTCGCCGACCGCACGCACCTGCGCTGACAGCTAGCGCTCGCCGAGACCTCGGCGCGCACCAGCTTAGCTCGAGGATGGCGTCCTCGCGGCGACAGGCAAACCGTACGTAGCACATGAGCGACGAGACGACCAGAAGTGCCAGTCAGGGCTCCATACGGAACCAAGGCCCATGTGCCATCCACACGACTAAAAGATGCTTCCAAACAGCGCGGAATAGACAATCACGGCTATCGCGAGCGTAAACCCAAGCGCGACGAACAGTCGGGTGAAATCGTACGTATAGAATCGAGCGAGAGTAAAGTTCCTCACGGCGACCTCCTAATTTTCATTTTGGTTGCGATGCCAGTGCACGGCGTCCACAGCAACTCAGGACAATGAGCGACTGCAATTCGTACCGACCTTGCCTACGAGACCTGCCGGAACTTGGATATCGGTCATGATTGCGGCTACGAATTCATCGCGTTTCGCACGATTGTCGAAGCCTTTGATTGCAGCGAGGTCCGTGCTTCTGGCAGTAGCCATTCGTCCTGCTGCGCTTGAACAGATGCCCGCAAATGCATCCACCTGAGCGGTTTCCGCCGCCCGCGTGCTGGCAGTCGTGGTCGTAAGCCATCCAGCATTGAAACCGACAATCGGCGCCGCGAAAAGCCCAATGCCTAAACCAATGGCGTAGGGTCTTGTCCATTCAAAAATTCGATCGAGTGTCATGACTTTGCTCCCTCTAATCAGGTGATTATCGGGATCGTTACAGGCCCGCGCTCGGACCATGAGCCAATGGCAATCCAGATTTTCCAGTTTGCGCTTTAAAAACGTCAATGTAAACAATCAAGAATCGATGTTAATGTGAAATATTCGATATTTAATTATTGATACTAATATTTATAGAAATACATAATTCTTGATCTTTCTCTGGATTTATATATATCAACTGACGTCGAATTCTCCAGAATTTTTTCATGAGTCCGTCTAATACTCCCAAAATATCTTGGTAAAGCCTCAATCATCGGATACAGATTAAACGTCGTTCTTAGGCCAGCTTGGCTTTTTGCTTCGTCAGAGGCTCCAGACCGCCAAACTCACCAATCATCGATCCTTGACGGCAGTTGTTCGCGCTGCATTGGCGCCAGACCAGCCCGATTTGGCTAAACCTTGCGAACGGCGTTCGCCATAAGAAAGGGGGCAGTATGTTTACCCGTACGAAATACCGAACCGTCCATTTCGATGAACCGTTCTGGATGCCAGGCCTCTGCGAGATGGTGGCCCCGGGCGACTACGAAGTTGATGAGGACGAGGAGTTGATTGAAGGCATCTCCTGGCTGGCTTATCGCCGCGTGGCGACCCTCATCAAGCTGCCGGCGACGGTCGAGAACAAATACCAAATGCGACTTGTTGCCATCGATCCTGAGGAGCTTGAAGGCCTCATCGCAGTGGACCGCGACAGGCACGCAATCTCCCTCTCGCCCAAATCGGAGAGACAGCAATTCGATGGGTAACGGCGTTTGCCGCTTGGCTCGTCAGTTAGCCCCAAAAGTCGAACGAAGATGTCGGCCTATGCGACCGAAACCTATCGCCCTCATCACAGAAGTAAGGATGCATCGGTGCTGTTCAGACGATTTTCTTCAGGAAGCCATCCAGAGAGACAGACGGCTTTGAACATTGGAACACACACCGAAACCGAGGTTAGGGACGCGATATGAAAAATAGCGACGAAGAACACGCACTCGCCATTAGTGTATGGGAATCGGAAGGCGGGGCGCCCAACAGATCCATGAGGCTCTATCAATACGGACGCCGCGTCGAATGCGACAGGTCGTACACCATCTACCATGTGTTCACGGGCGTGCCGGCAAAGATCGGTTCATGGACGATGACGGGGCTCAGCCAAAAGAATGCGGCGCGGGCTCTGCGTACTCTCAACACGCCCTAAAGCATGTCGCGCAAAAAGTGCGCAGCGGTTTGGCGATAGCGACACGCGTGAAATCAAACTGTCGAAGCGCGTTGCACGAGGCCGTTTAAACGCGACGCGCCCCGGGGCACCCGCAGATGTTCAACAATTGAAAGAGAGGCTCTATGCACGGGTACTCCGATGATATCGTCCCGGCATTGAGTGAGACCGAAATTGGCGTGCTCCGGCGCGTATTTGACGCGGCTTGTGCTGAGTGCGGAATATCGCGGCAGGGCCAACAAATTCAGCGGCTGGCGCAATTTCTCATGACCGAGTTCCGCCTCTACCCACTGGACGAAGAGGCGCTGCTGACAGCCGCACGGGCATTCTATTGCAAACAGAAACGTAAGCCCGGCAGCTCGGAATAATGTCGCCTATTTCGCGGGAAGGCGCTTGTTTCCAATTAATCAAATAACACCTTGGGCCCACCCCTCGGAGGAGAAGTACAAACTGCCGAACATGGCCAGAGCACGGCTATAGTCGATCACAAACAAAATAAGAAAGGAAGAAAACCATGAGATCGTACATTGGAAGCTTCGGATATCAATTCAGATTCGTTGACTTCATGATCCGGTCATCGCTTGCGATTTCCCTTGGGGTCATAATCTATATCACATTCTATGGAGTTTTCTGGTGAAAGCTCGTCACGAACGAGTCCACCGCTCATCGCGCCGCTTGGCTGACGCCCATCCGCCGCGCCTACTGGACCACCTATCACGAAAGCGCCCACGAGCTCGTGCGCGTGCGCACAGTCGTGGCTTTCCTGTAGGAACTGGTGACGGCGGAACATCAGATCTTCGTCTGACACGCCTGAAACGGAGAAATCCGCCACAATCGCGCGTCGGCAACCCGGCGGCCTCGTCGAGCGAATTTTCGCTATCAATGTGCGACTTGTGAAGCGGCCGCCATCAGTTCCTTGGGATTGAGCGCCTGGCACATATTTTGACCCTGGTCCTCAACTTCTGTAAAGCTCCAGCGCACCACACCTTCTCGATCGAGCAGAAAATGGCCGACAAGCTGCATATGACCGGGTGTCCTCACCTGCTGATCGGCGTCTGTGATTTCGTACCCATCCTTTTCGCTCAGAAGATCGCCGGCGGTTGCCGGGTCCATCGGTTCAGGCAATTCCCCCGGCCGATCGACCCGCATCGTCTTGACCAGGTCCATTCCGACCTTGTGTGGCCAGTCGGTTTCATCCTCCGTGAACTCGAGGAGGGGTAAGCCGAAGGCGCGGTGTGACGCCCGCTCCGGGTCGGATGCAGCAAGAAGGCCGGGGATCGGATGATAGCGGAAATAGAGCCGCGCGCGTTCGACCGGGGTGTTCACCACCGCCAGAGAGTCCACGCCTTTTTCGCGCAAAGCCGGGTTTAACTGTGCCATTGCCGCGACATGGCGACGGCAGAAGGGACATAACAGGCCCCGATACAACCCGACCAACAATGGACGACGGCCGCGAAAATCATCAAGGGCGATCTTGCCCTCGCGTGAGATCGCATCCAGCACAAAGTTCGGAGCCTGGTCGCCCAGTCGTAGCGGATGGTCCTGATATTGTGGAGACATGGTCAACCTCCTCGCCCGAAGGACCAATAAAGAAGAGGCCGCACAGCGGCGCACGGCCTGACCTCTCGTCTTAGCGTATAGCCAGGATCAACCTGAGAATGGTCCCACATTGGCTCGCGAGCAAGCAGTAAACGGTGAATCGTGCCACGGGACGCTACCCCGGCGAAGCCGCATGGACTTCCTGACACGCGCCCCTCCCCTCGTTGACGAGCGATGGTCCAGAAGCGATGGATCAGAGCGTCTCAGAACGCATGCTGTCCGGTGTCGCATCTAAAGGGAAATGCCGGCTTCCCGTAGTCCATCCACGAGGCGGCCGAGCACGGCAGGGTCCCGATAGGGCAAGGCCCGTTTGAGGTGGTCGATGGAGAAGTTCGGGTTGACCTCGAACACCTCGTGCCAATAGCGCCGCGCCTCCTCGTGACGCCCGGTGCGACCGTAGAGGCAGGCGAGATAGAAGCGCGTCATGTCGGATCGCGGCGCCAGCGCCAGCCGGCGTATGAAGGCGATCTCGGCCTCGTCGAAACGGCCGAGGTTCAGCAAGGTCCGCCCAAGGAAATGCAGCGACAGGTCGAACTGCGGATCGAGCCGATGCGCCCGCGTATAGAACGGCAGCGCGTCTTCGAACTGGCTCTGAAAATCCCGGATCGTGCCGAGGGCGGTATGGCCACCGGCGGAATTGGGATCGAGCTTGATCATCCGTTGGGCGGCGCTTTCGGCCTCATCGAAACGCCGCATCCAGCAGAGCGCGATTGACAGCGCGTGATAGCCATGCGGCTCGTTGTCGTCGGTATCAACAGCCTTCTGCGCCAGTTCCAAGGCACGCTCCAGATTGTCCACCGTCCCGCCGTTCCATCGGTTGATGAAATCGGTCAAGGCGATGATCGAGAGGGACGCGTAGGCGGCTGCCAAACCCGGATCGATGGCGATAGCGCGCTCGAGCATGCTGCGCGCCTCCGCTGACGACACGGCATCGAACCGCAGAATGGCCTGACGGGACCGGACGAGCAGATCATAGGATTCCGGATCGACCTTACCGCGGCTTTCGCGTCGCTCTTCCTCGCCGGCCGTCAGCTTCACCTTGAGCGCCGTGACGATGGTGCGGGTCACTTCGTCCTGAACCTCGAAAATGTCTTCGATGCCGCGGTCGTAGCGCTCGGCCCAGAGATGACCGCCCGTCGTGCCGTCGATCATCTGGGCGTTGATGCGGATGCGGTTGGCGGCGCGGCGCACGCTGCCTTCAAGAACATAGCGCACACCAAGTTCCTGGCTCACCTTGCGGATATCCGGCGACTTGCCCTTGTAGGCAAAGGAGGAATTGCGGGCGATGACGAAGAGGCCGGAAACCTTCGAGAGATCGGTGATGATGTCCTCGGTGATGCCGTCGGCGAAATAACCCTGCTCCGGATCGCCGGACATGTTGTCGAACGGCAGCACGGCGATCGAGGGCCGAGCCGGTAGCTGCGGCGGAGTTTCGGCGACGACCTCGACAGAAGCGCCCGCGTATTCGTCCGGCGACCAGCTCCAGATGTGCACCGGGCGTTCGATGTTCTTGACCTCGTGGTGACCGCTGTCGGTGAAGCGGAGGTCGATGCGGCCGTGCATATATTCATGAACACCATCCGAGATGGCGACGCCGCCGGGTCTGGCGAGCGCCTCGATCCGGGCCGCGACATTCACGCCATCACCATAGAGATCGCTGTCGGCGACCATGATGTCGCCCATATTGACGCCGACGCGAAGCACGATCGCCTGGTCCGCCGGGACATCCCTGTTTGCGGCCATCATTTCCCGCTGAAGTGCTGCGGCGCATTCGACGGCATTGACGGCGCTGGAGAATTCGACGAGCACGCCGTCCCCTGTCGTCTTGAAGACCCGGCCCTGGTGGGTGGCGACGAGCGGCTCCAGCACCTCTTTCCACCGCGCCATGAGCCGCGTGTAGGTGCTCGTCTCGTCACGCTCCATCAGCCGGCTGTAGCCGACGACGTCAGCAGCCAGGATGGCGGCGAGTCTGCGCTTGATGGATTCGTTGGCCATGGATTGCGGCGCCTTCCGAGAATCCTTTCTCAAAATTTTACCGGCGGATGGCCCCAATGTCTATTCAGTCTGCGGTCGGTCTGCGGCTTGCCTGTTCACGCCTGAGACCCGCCATAGGCAGTTGGCCCAACTGGACCGTCTCTCATCCACCTCGGGCGGCAGCCATGCAGCCGATTAGCCCGATTTGGGTAGCGCAGCGGCAGGAACAGGGAGTTGTCTTCCTGCGTTTCTGCTCCATCGGAAAAACCCTGTGCGATGGCTCAGGGCGACCGCGATGAACAGGCGGCCCGCCCCAGAAGCGGTTCGCATACCGAATTGAGGAAGGAGGATGGAACGATGCTTGTCGCTGTTACGGGCCGGCCAATCCTGCCGGGTGAATTCATCAAGATCGAAGACGTCTTCAGGGATGCGATTAGAGAGAGAAATCTTCCGCGCCGCTCATCGGAGGCTAAGGAGCTGGCAGTCCGGCTGTTCGAGCTTTACCAGAATGGCGTCGATGACGTGGTGGCGCTGAGAGCGATGGCCAAGCTGTTCTGAGCGCGCGATGTTTGCGGCGATGGCTGCTACGCAAGCGCTTCAATATCAATGAGATAAGAAGGAAATGGTACGGTTGGTGGGAATCGAACCTACGACCTCAGGTGCCACAAACCTGCGCTCTAACCAACTGAGCTACAACCGCACTGCTCGCGACATGTGTGTCGCTTGGCGGCTCACATACGGAGACTTCCGTCGCTTTGCAAGCCTTAACTTGAGATTATCCTGCAAAAAGACCGGATGGCAACCCATCCGGTCTTTTTGGATTTCGGCGCGCCCGGCAGATCCGGTGGCGACAAGGTCTGTCGCTACCCGCCAGGCAGCACAGTCGGTCGGCTTAGACCTTCTTGAAGGAGGACATTGCCTTTTCGGCAGCTTCCTTGCCCGGCTTTGCGACGTTCTCGGCAACCTTCTTGGTCGCTTCCTGCATCGACTTGGCCTGCTCGACGGCAAGCTCGGCCTGCTTGCGGACAAAGCTCGTCTGCAGTTCGACAAACTCGGAGAGCGACTTCACGCCGAGCAGCGCTTCCATGTGCGAGAGCGAGTTTTCCGCATTGGTGCGCAGCGCGTCGATCGCCTTGAGGCCGATTTCGACGGTGCCGGTCTGAGCGCTTTCAAGCGTGGCTTCGACGGTCTTCGTCGCCTCTTCGGCGGCGGTCTTCATCTTGGCATAGGCTTCCTTCGACTGGGCGGCACCCTTTTCCGCGAAATCGCGGAAGCTGTCGGTGATCTTCGCCGGGTCGAACGAGGAAAGGGAAAATACGTCGTCGGTCTTCTTGGTAGCCATGAAAGCGCTCCTTGGTGTCAGGCCCTCTTCTGAGGCGCCGTTGCTTGATGCGCACTATATAGTCGATCTCCTTGTGCATTGCAATAAAATTGTGCAGCGCACAAAAACCCGGGCATTAACCTTTCGCGGTGAAAGCCGGGACGAAGCTTCGGGCCTCGCTGGACCCCCGCGGATCCGCCGGGTATTAATAGAGTGTTAACCCGTAAGCGATCCGTCAATAGGCCCGTTCATGCCCGCGAGACAGTATCCTTTCATCGACATCGCCGTGCATGCGCGGGTGCGAGAGCATTTCGCCCGTGGCGATGCGGCGATCCTGTTTTCGCGGGACTTCGCACGCATCCTCTGGGCAAACGATCAGGGCGCCGCGTTCTTCGGTGCCGGATCGATCTATGACTTCATCGATGCAGGACCGGAACAGAACGATCTTTCGCTGCGCCAGTTGCGCGCCGCAGCCGCGCAACTCGTGCGCGTTGGCGATCGCCGCCAGCTTTCGATCCGCAAGTACTCGGGCTTTCGCGGCACGCCGCTCAATGTCGCCGTCGAAATGATCCGCGTTCGGCCGGACGAGGATGCCGTGCTCTTCACCGCGCCGCATGTAGGCGCACCGCTTTCGATCGAAGATCGGGCCGCACGCATGATCGCCGGCCTGGACGGCCCCGACACCCACATGGCCGTGCTCGACAGCGAGGGCGCCGTTGTTGCGCATTCCTCGGGTTTTCCCGACCTCGGCATGTCGGACGAGACGCGCAAGCAACTCGTCGTCGCGGTCTCGCGCGACCACGACTGGCTGATCAAACGGCCGGTCGCCACCCGCAAGGGCCATCTGCCGGCAGCCGTCGGCAAGATCGCCGACGATCCGTCGCTGCACCTGCTCTTTGCCGTCGAGACCATTCTCGGCACTCTCGACCCCGAGGAACACTCTCCTGCAGCCGAGCAAGCGCCGGTGTTGCCGCCCGTCCAGGATCAGGGTCCGGACGAAAGCGAGATTGCGACCGACGCCGAATTGGCAACCGACGAAATGGGCGACGAACCGGCCGCAAGCCTGGCGCCGCGCGAGCCGTTGGAAACGGCTGACGAACCCGACGCATCGGACGTCGAACAGCAGATCGACAACGGTGTCGAGGTCACGGATGAAGTGGGCGTCCTGGCGGACGCTGTCATCGAGCCGGAGCCGTCCAGTACCGCCGACGAGACGACAATTGCACCGTCCGCGGACGAACCCGACGCAGAGGACCTGAGCGTCGAGACCACTGAAATCGCTGCCGAAGCGGCTGTCGTCGAGGCAGCCGAAGACGAAACGGCCGAAATCACCGAAGTGGACAAGGCTGCCGGGGAGCCGGCGGAGTTCGTCTTCACGCCCGGCGGTCGTGCAGTGCGTTTCGTCTGGAAAATCGATGCCGAGGGCCGCTTCAGCGAAATCTCCGAGGAATTCGCAACCGCGGTCGGCCCGCGCGCGGCCGACGTGATTGGCGCAAGCTTCACCGAAGTCGCGGTACGCTACGACCTCGACCGCGACCACAAGATCGGCACGCTGCTGCAGCGACGCGACACCTGGTCCGGCAAGACGATTTTCTGGCCCATTCAAGGCACGAGCCTCAAGGTTCCGGTCGATCTTGCGGCTTTACCCACCTATTCCCGCTCGCGCGAATTCGACGGCTTCCGCGGTTTCGGCATCGTGCGCCTGGCCGATGCCGTCGAGGACGAGAACGCCAACGGCCTGGCGCTCGGCCTCACCGAGGCGGAGACGGACGAGCCCCTGCCAGAACGGGCCGAGAGCGAAAGTCCAGCCGGCGAGGCTGAGGCCGAAGGCCGGGTTGCGGCCGGACCGCAGGCCGAAGAACAACCGTCGCCCGCACCTGAACCTGCGACAGAGACTATCACCGGTGAAAGCAGCGCTGGCGAACCCGAAGACCTGCCGCTTTTCTCGGTCGTGCCGGAAGCAACGGAACTTCCACCTGAAGAGGAAAGCCTTGTCGAAGAGCCCACGCCCCCCTCGAATCCCTTCCAGGGCGAGCGCCCGGTGCTGCGCGTCGTCGAGACACCAGGCCGGCGAACCTCCGACAAGGTCGTCGAGCTTGAGCAGCACCGCGCGGCGAACGGGCTGACACGCGGCGAACAGGCGGCCTTTCGCGAGATCGCCCGGCAACTGGGCGAGAATTTCGGCAAGCCGCCGGAAGAGGAAGAAGAGGAAGAAGCCGCGTCGGAAAGCGGCAAAACAGTCAGCGCGACAACAGGCGAGCCCCTCCCCTCGAGCGAGAACGACGACACCGCTTCGCTGCAGCCCCCGTTGGACGAGCCGGAAATTGAGGGCGCAGCGCCTGTCGAGGCAAGCGGAAGCGAAACCGAGCTTGACGCGGAGACACGCGACACCGCCAGCGAGACCGACGTCCAGCAGCAAACGGCCGATATCGGTCTTAGCGGCGAGATCCTCGACAGCCTGCCGATCGGCATGCTCGTCCATCGCGGCGAGCAATTGCTGCATGCCAATCCGGAGTTCCTGCGGCTCACGGCCTATAGCGATCTCGACGCGTTCGCACAGGAAGGCGGCATAGACGCGCTGTTTGCCAATGGCGAAGAGGCGATCGATGGCGAACCGGACGGCACGATGACGTTGATCCGCAAGGACGGCCAATTGCGGCCGGTCACCGCCCGCCTGCACTCGATCCGCTGGGGCGGCAACAGCGCGCTGATGCTGGCCCTGACGCCGGCAAGCGCGCCAAGCGTCCAACCGGCCAAGGGTGACGAGGCGGGGGCAGGCGGCGAACAGGTCGACCGCCTGAAGACGGAAATCGACGAGCTCAAATCCATTCTGGAAACGGCCACCGATGGCGTGGTCGTTCTCGGCCACGACGGCGATATCCGCTCGGTGAACCGTTCGGCGAGCGCGCTCTTCAACTATGACGAGGGCGAGATCCGCGGCAAACCCTTCGCGGCGCTCTTTGCCCATGAAAGCCAGAAGGCCGTGATCGACTACCTGCACGGTCTTTCCGGCCACGGCGTGGCAAGCGTGCTGAACGACGGCCGCGAGGTGATCGGGCGGGAGGCCAATGGCGGCTTCATCCCTCTGTTCATGACCATCGGAAGGCTTTCGGCATCGAACGGCTTCTGCGCCGTGATCCGCGACATCACCCAGTGGAAGCGGACGGAGGAAGAGCTCCGGAACGCCAAGCGCGCGGCGGAAACGGCAAACGCCCACAAGACCGAATTCCTTGCCCGCGTCAGCCACGAGATCCGCACGCCGCTCAACGCGATCATCGGCTTCTCCGACATGATGGCGAGTGAGCATTTCGGCCCGGTCGGCCACCCGCGCTATATCGAATATGCCGGCGACATCGGCCGCTCCGGCCGCCATGTGCTCGATATCGTCAACGATCTCCTGGATATCTCGAAGATCGAAGCCGGAGAGATGGAGCTCGACTTCGGCGCCGTCGAGATCAACGAGGCGGTTTCCGAGGCCGTGTCTCTCGTCCAGCCCCAGGCCAACAGCCAGCGCGTCATCATCCGCACCTCGCTTTCGGCAGCCGTGCCGAACGTCGTCGCCGATGGCCGCTCGATCAAGCAGATCGCGCTCAATATCCTGGCCAATGCCATTCGCTTCACGCCCTCGGGCGGTCAGATCGTCGTGTCGACTTCCTACGAGGCGAACGGCAGCGTCATCCTGCGGATCCGCGACACCGGCGTCGGCATGACGCGCAACGAGCTGGACCAGGCGATGAAGCCATTCCGACAGGTGACGACGGGCGCACGCAAGCGCGGCGACGGCACCGGGCTCGGCCTGCCGCTGACGAAGGCCATGGCCGAAGCGAACCGGGCGCACTTCTCGATCACCTCCGCGCCGAACGAAGGCACACTGGTGGAAATCTCCTTCCCGTCACAACGCGTCTTGGCGAACTGAGACCGGATGTTATAAGGAAATGTTGACTCACGGTGGCCAGTTTGCTGGCTGCCGGTTAGCTATTCCTGCCGTCTCGCTTCGGAATCGATCGATTGCAGTCCATCACTCAGAGAACAAAGCGGCGTCTTGCACGTGCAGGAACCGGTCTTTCCCATCCTCTCCTGGCGACCTGGGCCGGCCTGACGTCGGTGATCGTGCTGATGCCGATCATTGCGATCGCGTGGCTCGCTGTTTCGGGCGGGGGCGGCAACTGGCCGCATCTCATGGAAAACGTCATTCCGCGCGCAACCGGGCGAACGCTGCTCCTCGTTTCGCTGACCGGTGCCACCACGGCAATCATCGGCATCCTGACCGCCTGGCTGGTGGCAAGCTGCGAGTTTCCGCTTCGCCGATTTCTTTCCGCCGCCCTGGTGCTGCCGCTCGCCATCCCCGCCTATCTTGCGGCCTATGCCTTCGGTGAGCTCTTCACCTTCACCGGGCCGGTGCAGAGCCTGATCCGCTTGATCTTCGGCTTCAAGACGAGCCGCGACTATTGGTTTCCGGATATCCGCTCGCTCGGCGGCGCGGTGCTGGTGCTGAGCTCGGTGCTCTATCCCTACATCTACCTCGCCTGCCGCTCGATGTTCCTGATGCAGGGACGGGCGGCTGCGGACGTCGCGCGCACGCTCGGCGCCGGTCCGCTGAAAGTGTTCTTCCGCATCCAGATCCCGATGGCGCGCCCGGCGATCATGATCGGCCTGACGCTGGTTGCGATGGAGACCTTGAACGATATCGGTGCCGTCGAATTCCTCGGCGTGCAGACGCTGACCTTCTCGATCTTCGATACCTGGCTGAACCGCGGCAGTCTTGCGGGCGCCGCGCAGATCGCCTGCATCATGCTGGTCTTCGTCATCGGCCTGATGATGATCGAACGGGCCGCACGCCGTCGCCAGCGTTTTTCCAGCCAGAAGACGACCTCAGCCGTCCACGACGCCGTCCGGCTGTCGCTGACCGGCTGGAAGAAGTGGGCGGCAATGTTCGCCTGCCTGCTGCCCGTCCTCTCCGGTTTCGCCGTGCCGTTCTTCATCCTCGGCAATTTTGCCCTGAAGCGGATCGACCAGTTCGTGGAGCCTCGCCTTCTGAACGCGCTCTTCCACAGCATCCTGGTTTCGGGCGCGACGGCGATGGCCACGGTGCTGCTCGGCTTCGTGCTGGCCTATGCGGCGCGCACCGGGCACTCCCGCGTCTCCGACACGGCCGGGCGGCTCGCCTCCTTCGGCTACGGTGTGCCCGGCACGGTGCTGGCGATCGGCGTGCTCTTTCCGCTGGCCGCTCTCGACAATGCGATCGACGCCGGCATGCGGGAAACCTTCGGCATCTCCACCGGCCTGATGATGACCGGCACCGGCTTTGCCATCATTTATGCCTGCAGCGTGCGCTTTCTGACCATGGCGGAAGGTACGCTCGAAGCCGGCTTCCAGAAGCTCTCTCCGCATCTCGACATGGCCGCGCGCGCGCTCGGGCGCACGGGCGGACAGACCCTGCGCACCGTGTTGCTGCCGATGATGCGCCCAGCTGTTCTGACTGCGGCCCTGCTCGTCTTCATCGAAACGATGAAGGAGCTATCCGCCACGATCATGCTGCGCCCCTTCAACTTCAACACGCTCGCCACCCTCGTCTACGAGGATGCCTCGCGGGCGAAGGTGGAGGATGCTTCGGTCGCCGCCATGATCATCGTCATCGCCGGCATGATCCCGGTCATTGCCGTGTCGCGGTCTCTCGAAGGCCGATCCTGATAGGTATCGGGAAGCCCGCCCTGCGAGTTTCTGACGGCAGCAACGGCTTAAAAAAAAAGGTGGCTGGGAGGCCACCTCGATAATCGAATGCTAAACCAACAAGTGCTCGAGAAGGGATGACATCATGTCTGCGGCGGCATCGCTGCCGAGCGCCGACTTACATCGACCGGCCTCAAGTTGACATGACCATGCGCCCCCAATTCTTAACAAGACCTTACCAGGCGGCTCCGCAATTTTAGTGATTTTTCAGCAAGTCTGAAGGCGTGGTTAATTCGGGGAGCGCCAACAAGTTAACGCGCCCTCAATTTTTAAGGGCCTCGAGCCCGGCAAAAAGGTCGAGCGCCTCGGGGTTGGCGAGCGCCTCCTTGTTCTTCACCGGACGGCCGTGCACGACGTCACGAACGGCAAGCTCGACGATCTTGCCCGACTTGGTGCGGGGGATGTCGGCGACCGCGATCACCTTCGCCGGCACGTGGCGCGGCGACGCGCCGATGCGGATGCGGTTCTTGATCGCCTTGGTCAGATCGTCGGTGAGCGCGATACCAGATGCGAGGCGAACGAAGAGAACGACGCGCACGTCGTCTTCCCAATCCTGCCCGATGCAGAGGGCTTCTGCGACCTCCTCCATCTGCTCGACCTGATTGTAGATCTCCGCGGTACCGATGCGCACGCCGCCGGGGTTCAACGTCGCGTCGGAGCGGCCGTGAATGATGATGCCGCCATGTTCGGTCCATTCGGCAAAGTCGCCATGGCACCAGATATTGTCGAAGCGCTCGAAATAGGCGGCGCGATACTTGGCGCCCTCCGGGTCGTTCCAGAACATCACCGGCATCGACGGGAACGCCTTGGTGCAGACGAGCTCGCCCTTTTCACCGCGCACGGATTGCCCCTCGTCGTTCCAAACGTCGACCGCCAATCCGAGGCCGGGCCCCTGGATCTCGCCGCGCCAGACCGGCTTCAAGGGATTGCCGAGAACGAAGCAGGAGACGATATCGGTGCCGCCGGAGATCGAGGCGAGCTGGACGTCCGACTTGATGCCTTCGTAGACAAAGGAGAAGCCTTCCGGCGACAAGGGCGAACCGGTGGAGGTGAGCAGCCTCAGGGTGGAGAGGTCATGGGTCTTGGCCGGCACGAAGCCGCCCTTGCGGACCGCATCGATGTACTTGGCCGAGGTGCCGAACACGGCGAACTTCTCGGCGGCGGCATAGTCGAAGAGCACGTTGCCGTCGGGATAGAAGGGCGATCCGTCGAAGAGGCACAGCGTGGCGCCCACCGCCAGGCCGGAAACCAGCCAGTTCCACATCATCCAGCCGCAGGTGGTGAAGTAGAAGAGCTTTTCGCCGCGGCGCAGGCCACAATGGAAACGGTGCTCCTTCAGGTGCTGCAGCAAGGTGCCGCCGGCCGAATGAACGATGCACTTCGGAACACCCGTCGTGCCCGACGAAAACAGCACATAGAGCGGATGGCTGAACGGAAGCCGTTCGAACGTCAGCGTCTTCGCCTCGAACGGCGCGATGAAATCTCCGAGAGTCTTGCCGCCCGCGATCGAGGCCGCAAGCGCTGCGCTGTCGCCGGCATAGGGTATGATCAGCGCCGGCACTGCAAGGCTCGCGGAGACCGCGCGCACCTTCGCGTCGACGTCCTGGCGCTTGCCGTTATACCAGTAGCCGTCGCAGGCGATGAACAGCTTCGGCGCGATCTGGCCGAACCGATCGAGAACGCCCTGCTCGCCGAAATCGGGAGAGCAGGACGACCAGATCGCCCCGATCGAGGCGGTCGCCAGCATCAGCGCGATGGTTTCCGGCATGTTCGGCATCATCGCCGCGACGCGATCGCCCGGGCCGATGCCCTGCGCTTTCAGCGCCTGCTGCAGTCGCGACACCAAAGCACGCAGATCATTCCACGACAGGCGGTAGTCGACCTTGTCCTCACTGCGGAAGACAAGCGCATCGCCATCGCCGGTTTCGCGAAGCAGGTTCTCCGCGAAGTTCAGTTTCGCTTCGGGGAAGAAACGGGCATCGAGCATCCGGTCGCCATTGACGAGGGCAGTCGCGCCACGCTCGCCGACGACGTTGCAATGCTCCCAGACGGCGGTCCAGAAGTCACCACGCTCGGCCACCGACCATGCATGGAACGCGTCATAATCCGCAAAGGTTCTGCCGAAGCGTTCGCTGCACCAGGCGATGAATTCAGCCATGGGGCTATGCGCACGGATCTCGGGACTCGGAACCCACAACGGCTGCTCTGCTTGCATGCTTTCCTCCACTCCTACTCCATGCTCTCTATACCATGCTGCATCGCAAAATAAACAGTACCTGCAGTCGTCTCGGCATCGCGCCGGCGACATTTACCTGTCTGTTTCCTGTCCGTCGCATTTGATTTCTGAAGACCGAAGGCCTATCCAACATGCGAGATCCAAGCGATGGCGACCGGGCAGACATGACACGGAATTTCCTGCATAAGATGCGCGACGCACGCCTGCGGTCGCGGCTCAGCCGTCGCCACTTCCTGTGGGCCGCAGCGATCGGAGTGGGGCTTGCTGTCGCCTACAATGCCGCACTGCCTCTGCTGATTTCGACCGCCGACGTGCGCCCGACGGTGGAGCACATGCTCGACGCCTGGTCAGGTGGGAAAAGCCGGATAACAGGCAATCCCGAGATCAGCTTCTGGCCGGAACCGACCCTCATCCTGCGCTCCGCGACGATCGAGACGGCAGATGGCACATCGCGCAAGCTCGTGCATATCGGCAGCATAACCGCGTCCTTCAGCCTGCTTTCAGCCATCGATGGCGACCCGGACCTCGAGGACATCCGCTTGATCGAGCCGGTCGTCGCGCTGGAAAGGCGGACGGATGGCACGCTCAACTGGCAACGCCCACACTGGTTGACTGTGCCGGAGCGATCGACCTCCGGCGACGATACGCCCTTCGGTGACGTCACGGTCGAAAACGGACGCCTGCAGGTCATCGATCTCATTACCAATCAGACCCGTGAATTTTCCGGCATCTCCGGAACGGTCAAGTGGCCGTCCTTCTCCGAGCCTCTGGGCGCCCAGTTCTCGGGCAGCCTTGGTGGACAGCTGGTGACCTGGACGCTCGACTGCAACGAACCGCTGGCGCTTCTTGCCGGCCGCGATACGACGCTCAGGACATCGCTGACCTCAACGCCATTGAACCTCTCTTTCGAAGGCGTCGGCAGTCTCTCACAAACACCGATCAGTTCGGGCCGGCTCCAGCTTTCGACCGCATCCCTGCAAACGCTGGCGGCCTGGTTCGAGGGCAAAGCCGAGCGTGCCCTGCCCGACAGCAGTTTCAACCTCAGCGCCAATGTCACGACTGGTGATAGCTCCCTGAAGCTCGACGATCTGCAGTTTGCTCTGGGCGGCGCCAACGCGACCGGTGTTCTCGACGTCTCCACGCCAGCCAACGATACGCCCCGTATTGAGGGCACGCTCGCCTTCGACCGCATCGGCCTCAACGGTTTGCAACCCCTCATCGATCAATTGCCGGTGGAGCCTGACGACATCGCCAAGCAGCTCGGTGACGCTTTCGCGCGGACCTGGCGTGCCGATGTCCGCCTGTCGGCGCAGGAGGCATTGGTCGGCCCGCTGCGGCTTGTGGATGTGGCGGCCGGCATCATCATCGACCATGGGCGCGCTTCCATCGACATCGCCGACAGCACCTATGCCAATGGCCGGCTCAGTGGCCGGATCGCCGTCTCGGAAGCGGGGTTGGCAAAGGGCGGCAAACTCGAACTTGTCCTGAAAAATGCCGACCTCGCCGCAGCGCTCGCGGACTTCGGGTTTACCGGCCCGATCCCGTCCGGCCGCGGCAACGTCAACTTCGACCTGGTGACCGAGCATCCGTTCTGGACTGAGCAGGCGGCCGAGGCTTCGGGCCGCATCAGGCTCTCGCTCGCCAACGGCACCCTCTCCAGTTTCGACGCAAACGCCTTTGCGGACCTGGTCAGGGCGGGAGAGTTCTTCTCGCTGGCTCAGGCGAGCGATGGCAGCTTCGCTTTCCAGACGGCCGACATCGAAGCCAGTTTCGGCCAGGGGTCGGCGCGGCTGAACCAGGCGCTTTTCACCGGCAAAACCGGCAGCCTCTCGGTCAATGGCGTCATTCCCTATCGCACCGGCAGCCTGGCACTCGCCGGCACGTTCATCGACACACTCAATGCCGGACAAAGGCTGCGCTTCTTCGTCGGCGGGTCCTGGCCGAATGCGGTGATCTCGCCCCTATCGGTCCTCGGCGAACCCAACTGAAAACGGCCGGCGTCGAGACACCGGCCGTTGGCTTGCGGTTCATAACCGGACAAAAGCCGCTTCACGCCAAGCGTGGAGCTTCTCCCGCTCAGGATTGCGCAAAGGCAGCCCGCTCGTCGCGCTCGCGCTGTGCCTCACGCTGCTTGGTGACGATGGAGGCAACGACGACCCCGATTGCGACAATGCCGATGAGAATGGTGCAGATCGCATTGATTTCCGGCGTCACGCCGAGCCGCACCTGGCTGTAGATCTTCATCGGCAGCGTCGTGGCGCCCGGTCCCGTCGTGAAGCTCGAAATCACCAGATCATCCAGCGACAGCGTGAAGGCCAGCACCCAGCCGGAAAACACCGCCGGCGCGATAACCGGCAGCGTGATCGCAAAGAAGGTGCGGACCGGGGTGGCGCCGAGATCGAGCGCTGCCTCTTCGATCGACTGGTCGAAGCTTAAGAGCCGCGACTGCACGACCACGGCGACGAAGCACATGGTGAAGGTGATATGCGCCAGCGTGATCGTCCAGAAGCCGCGGTCAAGGCCGATGGCGACGAAGAGCAGCAGCAGCGACAGACCGGTGATCACCTCGGGCATGACGAGCGGCGCATAGACCATGCCGGAAAATAGCATGCGGCCGCGAAAACGCGTGTAGCGAACGAGCGCCAGCGCCGCGAGCGTCCCGAGCACCGTTGCGCAGGTTGCCGAGATCAGCGCGACGCGGATCGTCACCCAGGCGGCATCGAGCAGCGCCTGATTGTGCCAGAGCTGCGTGTACCATTTGGTCGAAAAACCGGCCCAGACCGTGACGAGCTTCGACTCGTTGAACGAGAAGATCACCAGAAGCACGATCGGCAGGTAGAGGAACCCGAAGCCGAGCACGATCGAGGCGATGTTGAAGCGAGACCAGGTACCCATCTCCTACCTCCCCTCGCTGTCGGCTTTGGCCTGCGCGTTCTGGAAATAGACGATCGGCAGCACCAGGATCAGAAGCAGAATCGTCGCCACTGCCGAGGATACCGGCCAGTCGCGGTTGGCGTTGAACTCGTTCCAGAGGGTCTTGCCGATCATCAGCGTTTCCGAGCCGCCGAGCAGGTCGGGGATAACGAATTCGCCGACGGCCGGGATGAAGACGAGCAGGCAGCCGGCGACGACGCCCGCGAGCGAGAGCGGGAAGGTCACGCGCCAGAAGGCCGTAAACGGCGTGCAGCCGAGGTCGAGTGCCGCTTCGGTCAGCGTGTGGTCCATCTTCTCGAGCGACGAATAGATCGGCAGCACCATGAAGGGCAGATAGGAATAGACGATGCCGATATAGATCGCCCAGTTGGTGTTGAGGATGATCAACGGCTGGTCGATGACGTTGATACTCATCAGGAACTGATTGAGCAGGCCCTCGGGCTTCAGGATCGCGATCCAGGCGTAGACGCGGATCAGGAAGCTCGTCCAGAACGGCAGGATCACCAGCATCAAGAGCGTCGGCCGAATGGTCTTCGGTGCCTTCGCCATGCCGTAGGCGACCGGATAGGCGATCAGCAGCGTCAGGACAGTCGAAACCGCCGCGATGATGACGCTCGATACATAGGCGTTGAAGTAGAGGACGTCTTCCGTCAGCCAGACATAGTTGTCGAACGAGAACTCCCGCGCCTTTTCAAGGATTCCGGACAGGCCGCCAAAGAGATCGAAGACCGGCGTATAGGGCGGCATCGCCACTGCCGTCTGCGACAGCGAGATGCGGAAGACGATGAAGAAGGGGATGAGGAAGAAAAACAGCAGCCAGGCATAGGGGATGATGATGACGAGGCGGCTGAAGAGAGCGGATGCGACGCGTGTCATGGTCTCAATCCTTCAGAACGACGCCGGCGTCTTCGCCGAAGGAAATCCAGACCTCCTGGTCGTAGCCGAGCGGATCCTCAACCGCGCGCACCGCATTCAGCGACGACGCCTTGATCACGCGTCCGTCCTTCAGGCGCACGTGGAAGACGGTCATGTCGCCGAGATAACCGATATCCCAGATCTCCCCCTGGACGGCGTTGACGGGCGCGTGTGCCGGCGGCTGGCGGCTGACACGAATCTTTTCCGGGCGGACGGCGACGGCGGACTTGCCGCCTGTAGCCGGTCTTTCGGGCGACGCCATGCGGATCGGGAAGCCGTTGGTGCCTTCAAGGCGCACGTAGCCGCCGTCAGCCCCGCCGACCGCTCCCTCGAAAATGTTGACGTCGCCGATGAAGTCCGCGACGAAACGGGAATTCGGCGCCTCATAGATCTCGGCCGGGGTCGCGACCTGGATGACCTTGCCGTGGCTCATGACCGCGATGCGGTCGGCCATGGTCATCGCCTCCTCCTGGTCGTGGGTCACCACGACGAAGGTGAGGCCGAGTTCCTGCTGCAGGTCCATCAGTTCGAACTGGGTTTCCTCACGCAGCTTCTTGTCGAGCGCGCCGAGCGGCTCGTCGAGGAGCAGCACCTTCGGCCGCTTGGCAAGCGAACGGGCGAGCGCGACGCGCTGACGCTGGCCGCCGGAAAGCTGGTGCGGCTTGCGCTGGGAAAACTTTTCGAGCTTCACCAGCTTCAGCATCTGCGCGACGCGCGCAGCGATATCCGCTTTCGGCATGCCGTCCTGCTTGAGGCCGAAGGCGATGTTGTTCTCGACCGTCATGTGCGGAAAGAGCGCGTAGGACTGGAACATCATGTTGACCGGCCGCCGGTAGGGCGGGATGCCGGCGAGGCTCTGCCCGTCGAGAATGATCTCACCCGACGTCGGCTGCTCGAAGCCGGCAAGCATGCGCAGGAGCGTCGACTTCCCGCAGCCCGACGCGCCGAGGAGCGCAAAGAACTCGCGTGTGTAGATATCAAGCGAAAGGTCGTCGACGGCGGTGAAATCGCCGAACCGCTTTGTCACGTTCTTGACGGAAATGAATGGCTTGGAAGCGGGATCCGCCCAGGGGGCAAAGGACCGCCGAATACTGCCGAGAGACTTCATCATCTATCCCCGAATGATACAGCCGATTGGGCGCTCTTGTTTTCCCCGGCGCCCATTAAGAAAATTGCCCGGATTTTGAGGTCCGGGCAATTCGTTTTCCGCTCTTACTGGCCGGTTACGACCTTTGTCCAGAGTCGGGTCAATACCCTCTGTTCCTTCGCCTCGAAGGGCGTCACCGTGAACAGTTTCTGCATCACCTCTTCCGACGGATAGATGGCGGTATCCTCCAGAACGGCCTTGTCGAGGAACTGCTGCGAGGCCTTGTTGCCGTTGGCGTAGAAGACGTAGTTCGATGCCTTGGCGACGACTTCCGGCTTCATCATGTAGTTGAGGAAGGCATGGGCTTCCTCAACGTGCTGTGCATCGGCAGGGATCGCCAACATGTCGAACCACATCTGCGCGCCCTGCGACGGGATCGCATAGTCGACGGTCACGCCGGCCTTCGCTTCGGCCGCACGGTCGCGGGCTTGGAAGACGTCGCCGGAGAAACCGACCGCAAGGCAGATGTCGCCGTTGGCGAGCGCGTTGATGTATTCCGACGAATGGAACTTGCGCACGTTGGGACGGATGCTTGCCAGGAGTTCGGCCGCCTTTTCCAGATCGGCAGCATCGTGGCTATCCGGATTAAGGCCGAGATAGGCAAGCGCCGACGGCATGACGTCGGTCGGGGAATCGAGGATGTGGATGCCGCAATCCTTGAACTTCGCCGCCAGTTCCGGCTTGAAGATCACGTCCCAGTTGGGCTTCTCGTCCGTGCCGAGGATCGCCTTCATCTTGTCGACGTTGTAGCCGATGCCGGTGGTGCCCCACATGTAGTCGACGGCGTATTCGTTGCCCGGATCGTACTTGGCCGTACGCTCCATGATCACGTCCCACATATTGGAAAGGTTCGGCAGCTTCGACTTGTCGAGCTTCTGGAACACGCCGGCGGCGATCTGCCGCTGCAGGAAGGTTGCCGTCGGCACGACCACGTCGTAACCCGAACCGCCCGCGAGCAGCTTCGTCTCCAGGATCTCGTTGGAATCGAAGACGTCGTAGACGACCTTGATGCCGGTCTCCTTGGTGAAGTCTTCCAGAATGCTGCTGTCGATGTAATCCGACCAGTTGTAGACGTTGACTACGCGCTCCTGCGCCGAGGCCAGCATGGTCGAACCGGCCAGTACGGCTGCCGCCAGGGTTGTGACGATGAGCTTGGACATACAACTCCCCTTTTGATTTTTCGTATCGGGCCCGGCATGCCGGGACACCGTCCAATCCGCTTCGCTCAGGCCGGAGGTTAGGCATGTTTCTCGATAACCTCAAGCGCTTTCGTGCCAACAAAAAGGCGCCGCCGTATCGGTCGGTGTTTTTCACAAGCCAAGGAAAAACGGGCACTTATGGCAAGCCGCCGGGCGGCTGCTTAAACCGGGCGTCACCGCTCGCCGCAGTTAACCATGTCGATGCTCGACATGTACGGACCGACGTTTACAATTGATTAACCATGATCACCGTGCGATTTTCTCGCCGGTTGTGTATCAAGGCTTGGGTATTGCGATGGGCGAGAAGATCGTTGGCGAGAAGGCCACAGGCGGGCGGGACCGCAGGATCGACCCCAAGGAATTGAAACGCCTTTCGGTGCTCGAGCCGCGAAAGGCACTGGGCGCAATCGCGTTCGACTGGGCGATGATCGCAGCGGCGATCGCCGTCAGCGAATATGCCGGCAATCCGCTGGTCTATCTGCTCGCCGTTGTGCTGATCGCCGGACGCATGCATGCGCTCGGCTGCATGATCCACGAGGCAGCGCATTACCGCATCATCCCCAACAGAAAACTCAGCGACTGGATGAGCGATCTCGTGCTCGCCTGGCCGGTGCTTGCCACCGTCGACGGCTATCGCCAGAACCATCTCACGCACCACCAGCATGCCAATACCGACGAGGATCCGGACTGGACGGCGAAGCTCGGCATGCCGCAATTCACCTTCCCGCAGAAGCTTGCTCGCGGCATTACACAGTTGCTTGGCTACCTCGTTGCGGTCAATTCGCTGCGCGACATGCTGCACATGGCCAAACGCATGGGAAAGAACGACCGCTCGACGCTTCAATACAAGCTGCTGCGCATCGGCTTCTATGTGGCCGCCGCGGCGATCTTCACGCTGCTCGGCATCTGGCGGGAAGTGGCGCTCTACTGGGTGGTGCCGTTCCTCACCTTCTTCTGCCTGTTCCTTTATATACGCAGCGTCGCCGAGCACTTTGGCAGCATGGACTATAGCGACGAACTAACGAGTTCACGCACGGTCTATCCGTATGCCTGGGAGAAGCTGTTCTTCGCCCCCCACAACATCAATTATCACCTTGAGCACCACCTCTATCCGGGCGTGCCCTTCTACAACCTGCCGGAGCTGCACGCGATCCTGATGCGCAACAAGGCCTATGCGGACAAGGCGCATATCACCCGCGGATACACCACGGGGCTGCCGGCGGAATGCTTCGCGCCGGATGCACCGCTGCTGCCGAACCAGCACCCCGTCAGTTATTGAAAATCGAAAACGCTGAGCCCGGTCGCCATTTCATCGAGCCCCAGCGGCCGCGTGACCGGCGGCTCGGCGCGTGCCAGACAGCCCTGCCGTTCACAGAGCCGGCAGGCGGCACCAATCGCGACCGCCGGCGGCATCCCCGCACCGTAGACCACCTCATCAGCGAAGGACGCTTCGCAACCGAGGAGCAGGGCCGTGCGCCGAACCCGCTCCTGAAACGCCGCCTGCGGGCCATCCAGCGTGCGCGCCACCGTCAGAAACGCAGCGCCATCGGGCATTCCGACACGATCGACCAGAACCTGCCCCGGCACCGAGAAGGCGGCGTGGATATTGAGCTTCGGACAGCCGCCGCCGAATTTCGCCTGCGGGAAGCCTGAAGCGCCGGCCCGCCGCAAGCGGTGGCCGGCATGGTCGATCTCCATCAGAAAGAAGGGCACGCCTTGTGCGCCCGGCCGCTGCAGCATGGTCAGCCGATTGGCGGCCTGCTCGAAGGAGACCTGAAAGCGCGCACGCAGCACGTCGACATCATTCTTCGCGCGCTGCGCGGCGGCGAGGAAGGCGGCATAGGGCATCATCAGCGCATGCGCGCCATAGCGCGCAAGCTCGAAACGGGCGATGCGGCGCGCCTCCGCCGTCGAGAAACGCAAAGGCTCGAGTTCGGCGATGATCGCCTCATGGCAGGCGATCGATACGGCCTCCATGGCGATCTCGCGGAGCTGGTCATAGGGCGATAGCCGCTCGGAGATGAAGAGGCGCATGGAATGCCGGTCGAAACGGCGGCGCAGATTGGGCATGGCATGCACCGGCAGGCTGCGCACCACCAGGCCATGCTCCTTCTTCAGCCAGTTCCTGAGAGCACCCACGAGATCATCGCCTGGCGACAGCGCCTCATGAAAGGCTTCCGCCGCTGCCTCGATCGCAGCAAAATGATTGGGCCGCGCCTCGAAGGTCTCGCGCACCTCGTCCATCGGCAGCCGCGTGCCCGAAAGCGCCTCCATATGCCCCTGCCCCGCCAGCAGGTCGGCGAGATCCTTCAGGCGTGCTGCCTGCTCGCGATAGGCGCGATAGAGCTTGACGACACCGCCGGCGGCATTGGGGGCGGCTTCCGCCACCTCGATCAGCTCCTGCTCTCCGGGCAGTTCGGCTGACAGCAGCGGATCGGCGAAGACCTCGCGCAATTGCGAGAGGCTGCCACCGGTTTCTCCCTGCAGCTCGTCGAGATCGACCTTGTAGACCGACGCGAGTTTCAAAAGCAGCTGAACAGTCAACGGCCGCTGATTGCGCTCGATCAGATTGAGGTAGGACGGCGAGATGCCGAGAGCCTCGGCCATGGCCGTCTGCGTCAGCGAGAGACCGTTGCGAATACGCCTGACCCGCGGACCGGCGAAGATCTTGTTCTCGGCCATTTGTAACTACCTTTACAATTTGCAACGAACGCGACACTTTACATTTTTTACAAATTTACTTCGCACTTCTGTCAAAGGCAAGACAAGATAACCCTTTTGATCGCGCCATTTCATTGTTTCCAATAGCCGAATATCGCAGCGCAATGTAAAACCTGTCACATGAACTCGAAACACAAAGCGCCGTGCGACGAAAGTCGAATGGAAGTCCGATTTTGACAGGAGGATGTAATGACTGATTTTTACAAGCTCGTTCCCAGCGCACCGCAAGGCCGCTTCGATGGCGTCGAACGCCCCTATACCGCCGAGACCGTGAAGCGGCTGCGCGGGTCGGTCGAAATCCGCTATTCGCTGGCTGAAATGGGCGCGAACCGCTTGTGGAAACTCATTCACGAGGATGACTTCGTCAACGCGCTTGGAGCGCTCTCCGGCAACCAGGCCATGCAGATGGTCCGCGCCGGCCTGAAGGCGATCTATCTCTCCGGCTGGCAGGTTGCTGCCGACGCCAACACCGCTTCGGCAATGTATCCGGACCAGTCGCTCTATCCTGCCAATGCGGCGCCCGAGCTCGCAAAGCGCATCAACCGCACGCTGCAGCGTGCGGACCAGATCGAGACCTCCGAAGGCAAGGGTCTTTCGGTCGACACCTGGTTCGCGCCGATCGTTGCCGATGCGGAAGCCGGTTTCGGTGGCCCGCTCAATGCCTTCGAGATCATGAAGGCCTTCATCGAGGCAGGTGCTGCCGGCGTCCACTACGAGGACCAGCTCGCGTCTGAAAAGAAGTGCGGCCATCTCGGCGGCAAGGTTCTGATCCCGACGGCCGCCCATATCCGCAACCTGAACGCAGCAAGGCTTGCCGCCGACGTCATGGGTACGGCGACGCTGGTCATCGCCCGTACGGATGCGGAAGCGGCAAAGCTGCTCACTTCCGATATTGACGAGCGCGACCGTCCCTTCGTCGACTATGACGCCGGACGTACGGTCGAAGGTTTCTACCAGGTGAAGAACGGGCTGGAGCCCTGCATCGCCCGGGCCATCGCCTATGCACCGCATTGCGACCTCATCTGGTGCGAGACCTCCAAGCCAGATCTGGAGCAGGCCCGCAAGTTCGCCGAAGGCGTACACAAGGCGCATCCGGGCAAGCTGCTCGCCTACAACTGCTCGCCGTCGTTCAACTGGAAGAAGAACCTCGACGACGCGACGATCGCCAAGTTCCAGCGCGAGCTGGGCGCGATGGGCTACAAGTTCCAGTTCATCACGCTTGCCGGCTTCCACCAGCTGAACTTCGGCATGTTCGAACTGGCGCGCGGCTACAAGGCGAGACAGATGGCCGCCTATTCGGAACTGCAGGAAGCGGAATTCGCAGCCGAGGTCAACGGCTACACCGCAACCAAACACCAGCGCGAAGTGGGCACCGGCTATTTCGACGCCGTTTCGATGGCGATTACCGGTGGCCAGTCCTCAACGACCGCGATGAAGGAATCGACCGAGCACGACCAGTTCCGCCCGGCCGCAGAGTGAAAGCCCGGCGGGAGCGCGGCAATCCCTGCCCGCTGCGCTCCTGCCGATCCTCATAAATCAGAGCGGGACACGGACGGAAACCGCAGACACTCTTCCGCATCCCACTCTAGCCTCGAACCTCAAGGAGAAGTCCAATGACAGTCCAGACACGCGTCAAGGAACGGGCCGAGGAACAGTCTTCGGCGATGACCCCGGACCAGCAGGCAGCGATCCGTATGGTCGCCAACGACCTGCACCGCCTCAACCAGTCCGTCATGAAAGCCGTCGATGCCGGCGTTTCGGTCGAGCTCGTTCGCTCGGCCCGCCACCACGGCGGTGAAGGCAACTGGGGCGACCTCCTGATCCCGGTCATCGTGACCCAGGGCAGGCCATGACACTCGTTGCTGTGACGCTTGGGATGGCCTTGCTTTCATCCGTCTCGCTTCGTCCGCTCGCTGCATCTTTCGTCCGAAGCACAATTTATCGTTGAACATCATTGAAACTGCAGCGCGAGATCTCGGCGCACAAGATCGGAAAGGCCGGCAGCGATGCCGGCCTTTCCGTGCTCGCGGTGATCGTTCACGATGCAACGATCACCGGCAACCCACTATTTCAGGTTGATCGAACCGCCCGCTCCTGCCTATATTAGCCGAACCTACCTTAGGCAGAGGTGCGCATGCATCGATCGACGAAAGCTGCCGATACGGCCGAACTGACGGAGTTGATCTACGGCGCCGCTTTCGGCGACTGCGGCTGGCAGGACTTTCTTGACCGGCTGACCACGACGATGCCCGGCGGGCGCTCGGCGCTCCACTACCACGATCTCACATCGCCAGCGGCATGCGTGCCCTATGTCTCCGGCTTTACGCCGGAGGCGATCGATCAGTTCAACAGCCATTTCGCGGCGATCAATCCCTGGATACCGAAGTCCGTGCTCGTGCCCGTGGGCCGCGGTCTCGCCGGCGAACACATTGTCTCGCGCGCGGATCTGGTGAAGTCGGAATTCTACAATGACTGGCTGAAGGGCCAGACCGGCTGCGAGACCACCGTCGGCGTCACCATCGTGCGCAGTGCGACGCGCACATTGCTCGTATCGACCTGTACATCGTCCACGGACGAGGAACTCAACCGGCAGGCGGCCGATCAATATACCCTTCTTGCCCCTCATCTGAAACGCGCCTTCGATTTCCTGCGCCGACGGGACCTGATGATGGCCGAACAGCATGAGGGCCAGACGCTTCTCGATACGATCGGCGTCGGCGTCATTTATGTCGGCGACAATCTTCGCATCCGCTCGATGAACGTCAACGCCGAACGCATGGCGGCGAAGGGTTCTCCGTTTCGCGTCACGATCGGCGGACGCTTGTTCATGGACGAACCGGAAGCCAACGCGGCACTGGAGCTTCTGGCCTCACCGGTCGGCACTCCCGCACAGCCGCAGGTTCGCATCGTCAGGACCGCGGAGGATGGCGCCTTTCGGATCACGCTCGTCCGGCGAAGCGCCAGTATCTTCACCGAACTCCTCGATGGCCCCACCGTCGCGGTGCTGGTCGAGCCGGCGTCCTCGCTGGTTTTTGACCAACGCCTCACCCACCTGAAAGACAGCTACGGCCTCACGCCGGCCGAAATCCGCATCGCGTCAGGCGTCGTTGCCGGCCTGACGCTGAAGGAAATGTCGCATGCCAACGGCGTCAGCTACGAGACGATCCGTACGCAGCTTAAAAGCATCTATGCCAAGACCCGGGTCAATTCGCAGGCCGCCCTCGTCAAGCTCCTGATGCGCTGACCGAAGGCGCCAGAACCCACGACCCGTCGTGCTGGATGCGGGCCGGTCGCGCGTGCTCAGCCGCGACGCGGCCGTTTTCCGGCAAAGACGTCGGCGTGGCTACGCAACAGCTTCGTCATGCGATCGACCACTGTGCGGATTTCCTTTCGGTGGCGGTCCTCGTTGTTCATCACGATCCATTGCCGATGCCTGAGCGCCGGGATTTCGTCACCCGCCCGCTCCAACATCGGATCGAGATCGCCGATGAAACAGGGAAGCACGGCGCACCCGGCGCCGGCACGGGCGAGATCCAGGAGCGAACGCGGCCGTGTGATCGTCGCGACGATCCTGCCCTCTGGCTGCTGGTGAGGCCAGCGAAGATAGGCCGAGATCGCCTCCTCTTCGCCCACGGCCACCCACCGACTGTTGGCAGCTGACGCTGCGTTCTTCTGGCGATAGGCGGCGTAGGCGACGTCACCGATCAGGCTCGCCGCCAGATAGCTTTCCTCGGGCTCGAAAGCACGGATGCCGATATCGGTCTCACGATAGGCGAGGCTTGCCCGTGTCTCGCCGACCGTTATCGCCAGGCTGAAACCATCCCTCTCGCTGCAAAGTGCCGGGAAATTCTCGGCAAGCAGCCAGGCATTCCAGGTGCCGACGGTGATGCGGACCGTCGCGCCTTCACCCTCACGCCGCCAGCTCTCGACCCGGCGCGCCGCCGCCTCCATCTCCTGCAACTGCTCGAAGAGGAGTTCGCCGTCGCCGGTGAGCTGATAGCCGGTCTGGCTGCGCAGGAACAGGGCGCGGCCCGTCCGCTCCTCGAGCTCCAGCATCCGCCGCCCGACCGTGGCCGGACTCGAACCGAGCGCCTGTGCCGCGCCGGTCAGGCCGCCGGTGCGCGCCACGCTCATGAAACAGCGGTAGATATCCCAGTCCATGTTTTTCATTGCTGAAAAATATAGGGCGATATCCGGTGTATGTAAAACTGCTTTTGATGCATAAAAGAGGTGATGCCCACCAACTGAGGAGCATCACCATGGAAATGATGGCAATGGTCTATATCGCCGACATGGCCTTGAAAAACCGGCGTTGGGACGAAGACTTCGATCCGAAGCCACCGGGATATCTTCGGCGCCTCTTTAACGCCCTGTCCGTCAGGATTGCCCAGCGGCGCATGAGGCGCCTTGGCGCTGAAAAAAAGAGCACCGCGGAGCCCTGCGGCCACGCGGTGCAATGTTAGCCCCTGCCCTTGTTATGTCGCACGGCGATACCGGTTTGCCGTGCCTTCGCCTGAAGGCGGAGCGTCCGCCGTCAGCGAATTCGATTGCCGGCCGCCTCAGGCCGCCCGGTAATTGTAGTCGTCTGCCTGCGGCTCCAGCCGGAACTGCTCGACAAGCATCATCAACGTGTCGGCCTGGTGCGCGAGCGACCGGCTCGTCGCCGTCGCTTCCTCGACCATGGAAGCGTTCTGCTGTGTCATCTGGTCCATCTGGTTGACCGAGCCGTTGACCTCGTTGAGCGCAACGGCCTGATCGCGGCTAGCGGTCGCGATCATCTCCACATGCTGGCTGACGGTGACGATCTGCGCGCTGATCGATGCCAGCACTTCGCCCGTTTCCTTGACCAGGTGCGAACCGGCATTGACCTCGTTCGTCGACTTGTTGATGAGCCCCTTGATCTCGCGCGCGGCCTCTGCCGAACGCTGCGCCAGTTCACGCACTTCCTGGGCGACAACGGCAAAGCCCTTGCCTGCTTCACCCGCACGCGCCGCCTCGATGCCGGCGTTCAGCGCCAACAGGTTCGTCTGGAAGGCGATGTCGTCGATCACCTCGATGATCTGCTCGATCTGGCGCGAGGCCTCCTCGATGCGTCCCATGGCGGCGATCGCGTTGGTGACGACGGTCGCCGAGCTGTCGGCGCTGCGCTTCGTCTGGATCACGGCATGGTTGGCTTCGCCGGCACGCTCGGCCGAAGAGCGAACGGTCACGGTGATCTGGTCGACCGCAGCGGCGGTTTCTTCAAGCGATGCCGCCTGGGCTTCCGTTCGCTTCGACAGCGAGTCGGCGGCATGATGCATGCTTGAACCGCTTTCCTGGATCGCCTGCGCATTGGCACGGATCTGGGAGAGCGTGTCCTGCAGCCGGATCAGCGAGCCGTTGAAGTCCTCGCGCAACTGTTCGAGACGACCGTGGAACGGAACCTCGATCTGGCGCGAGAGGTCGCCCTGCGCGAGACGGCCGAGACCGGCTGCAAGCTCGCTGACGGCCAGATCGATCTGACGATCGAGCTCCCGCTTTTCCCGATCGTTGCGGCTGCGCTCCATCTCGGCGCGAGTACGCTGCTCTTCGCTCTCGGCCTCGATGCGCACCTTGGAAAGCGCGTTCTCCTTGAAGACGCCGAGCGCGCGCGCCATGTCGCCGATTTCGTCACGACGGGCGTCGCCGTCGATCGCCGTGTCGAGGCGGCCATCGGCGAGGCGCCGCATGGCAGCGGTGATCTGACCGATCGGCTTCTTCAGCGTCAGCGTCAACGCAATGCCGGCAAGCAGCGCGATGACGACGCCGCCGACGGTTGCGGCCACCGAGATCTGGTTTGCTTCCTGGCGTTCTGTTCCGGCGGCCACCTTCTGCTGCTCGGCAAAGCCGGTGAGATCGCCCCAGATCTGGTCGATCGATTGGCCGGCAGCGTCGAAGTCGGCGGTCCGCTTGACGGTGATTTCGACGAGCGCTGCGGCATCCTTCTTCATCGCCGTCAGGATCGGCATCAGCGTATCGGCGATCTTGTCGAAGGAAGCGCCGTCACTGGCAACACCACGCAGCGTCGCCATGTTCTGTTGAACGGCAAGCGACTTGTCGAGCAGCTTCTGGCGGTTCTCTTCGTTCGTCTGCCCCATGAAAGTCGCAGCGGAAATCTGGATGTCCGTGATCGACGCGGCGAGCCGGCGGGTTGCGGTCAGCACCGATTCCGTCGTGACGATCTGCTCGTCGAGCTCGGCGAAGATCCGCGTCGCGTCACGCATCTTGCCGACCGACGCCGCCTCCAGTCGGAAGCTCGCAGTGCGGAAACGGTCGACATATTTGGAGATGCCGGCAAGCGTCTCCGGGCCGGCCGGCGCCTTCAGCAGCGAACCGATCTCGCTCGAGGCCGACGTGATCGTTTCGGCAAGCGACTTCTCGTCCTTCGGCAGAAGACGGAAGATGTCACGCTCGGTACGGCCGATCATCGGGAAGCGTTCCTTGACCGCCTTCAGCTTGTCGTCGACGGTGATCGCCTTGCTGACCTCGGTGCCGAATTCGTTGAAGAAGCGGCTGGCGCGCATCAGCTTTTCGGCTTCGCGCAACATGGTCTTGGCAGCGTTTTCGTTCTTCCGCACGGCGTATTGCAGCCGGTTCGATTCCTCGTTGATCTTGGAGCGCTCGATCAGCAGCGCGTCGAGGTTTGCCGCCATCGCTGCGCGCAGCTCCTGCTCGCCGACATGCAGCTTCCAGAGGCCATCAATGCGTGCCTCGATGTCGTTTGTCGCGGCGATTGCGGCCGTCAACTCGTCCTGACCACTCTGGCCGGCGACCTGCGCGGCCGTCGCCGCAAGCACGTCCTTCTGAGCCGAAATCTTCGACTGGACGGCTTGCCTGGTTTCCTCGGTCGTCGAATGCAGGAAGGCGTTCATGCCCGCATAGACATCCTTGAAGCCGCTCAATGTCTGCAGCACGCTGTTGGAAATCTCCATGCGGCCCTGAAGCAGGCCGGATGCATAGAGGCCGGTGATACCGACAGCACAGATGCTGACGACGAAGGGCAGGATGAAAAAGAGCACCTTCGTCTGGATCTTGAAACGGGCAAGAATTCTATCAATGAACATTGAAAACACCTTGGCTCGCAGCTCGCATTCGCCTCCCCCGGCAGCTCGAGACGTCTCCGCCTTCAACGACAGGGCGTGAAGGTGCGAGCGATCGAGAGCCACCCGATGCGCAAACAGGCTGATGTTTTTCGGAAAATCATACGGCGCACGCCGCAAGTCCGTCGGCAATCATTGCGGATCCGCGTCACCACTCCTAGGCAACGTGGACCTGACGAACTCACATCGTCGCACTATCCAATTTGAACGATTAAAATTTATATAAGCGCGTTTCGCCTGCGGTAGAAAATCCGAAGGGCGCGGGGCGCTTCAATGGCGCCCGAGGAACCGGCCGTCTAGGGCCGGTTGCCTGAGATCAGAACCAAAGGGCCGGAACGGTTGCGAGCGCAGCTACAGCGAAGAAAGCGATGAGGGCGAGGCGCGTGATCGCGGCCTTCTGCTGACGGCTTTCATCGGTGCGGGCGACCGCGATGGCGCGGGGACGGCGGCGTGGTTGGTTCATGGCATCCTGTCCTTATCACATTCACCGGCAACCATCGGCCCGGATGAACCGGCTTGCCAGTCACACGTATATTGCAGCCATGCCGTGGCGGAGGAAAGTCAAAAAATAGGAAACAGTGTTATTTCCGTTTACGCGACAATCCGATCACACCAACCGCCGGCTGTGCCGACGAGAAACAAGGTTCGATCAGACCCGTTAACAATCGCTGAAGCACGACCCACCAAAAGCGGGGAGATCAGGCGTCCTGCCCGGCAGCAAAGCCCGATGCCCAGGCCCATTGGAAATTGTAGCCGCCGAGCCAGCCGGCCACATCGACGCATTCGCCGATGAAGTAGAGCCCCGGCACCGCCTTCGCCTGCATCGTCTTGGAATCGAGCCCTTTGGTATCGACGCCGCCGAGCGTGACCTCGGCCGTGCGATAGCCTTCCGATCCGGCGGGCTTGATCGTCCAGGCCTGGATCGAGGCCGAAAGCTGGTTGATCGTCTTGTCCGAGAGGTCGGCAAGCTGACGGCCGGTCAGCTTCGCGCCGTCGGCGAAAAACTGTGCGAGCCGGCGCGGCAGGATATCGCCAAGCGCCGTCTGCACCGCCTGCTTACCGTGGGTGCGGCGGATCTCCTTGAGGATCGCGGCGATGTCGATATCGGGCATCAGCCGCAACTCGATCTCCTGTCCCTCGCGCCAATAGGAAGAGATCTGCAGGATCGCCGGGCCGCTCAGGCCACGATGGGTGATCAGCACCGCCTCGCGAAAGGCCGCCTTGCCGAACCGGGCTTCGGCGTCGGCTGCGACACCCGCCAGTTCGCCGATCGTTTCGAGTTGCGCCGGATCGAGGGTCAGCGGCACGAGGCCCGGCCGCGTTTCGACGATGCCAAGGCCGAACTGCTCGGCGATCCGGTAGGCGAGCCCGGTCGCACCCATCTTCGGGATCGACTTGCCGCCGCTGGCTATGACGAGCGATTGGGCATCGATGGGCCCCTCATCCGTCATGACGCGGAAGCCCGCCCCGTGGCGTTCGACGCTTTCGATCGTTGTCTCCAGCCGCAACTCGGCGTGCACATCACGCATTTCCGCGAGCAGCATCCTGATGATGTCCTTGGCCGAGTGGTCGCAGAAGAGCTGGCCGAGCGTCTTTTCGTGCCAGGCGATGCCGTGCTTTTCGACCAAGGCCAGGAAATCGCGCGGCGTATAACGCGCCAGTGCCGACTTGCAGAAATGCGGGTTGGCCGAAAGGAAATTCTTCGGCCCCGCATGGATATTGGTGAAGTTGCAGCGACCACCGCCGGAGATGCGGATCTTCTCGCCGGGTGCCTTGGCATGGTCGAGCACAGCCGCGCAGCGGCCGCGCTTGCCCGCTTCGATGGCGCACATCATGCCCGCAGCACCGGCGCCGATGATGACCACGTCCTTCTTCTCAGCCACGAAACACCCCAGCTCTTTTGTCTTTCCTTCCCGGTGGCAAAGAAGAAAGTCAATGACCAAGCCCATCTAGCCAATTGCCAATCTGTGGTTATGATGCGTCATCCGAAGCCAAAACCGGTGATTTATGCCCTCCAAGAGAAGTGCTGCCCAACAAACAACGAAAATCAGCAAAACTTCGAAAATACCCCCCGCCTTGCACTCCCTCCGCGGTGTGAAGACCTGGAAGGAAGCCACGGACTGGCTCAAGATCCGCGGCATCGAAGACGTCGAATGCATCACGCCCGACCTTGCCGGCGTGCCGCGCGGCAAGATGATGCCGACCTCGAAATTCACTTCCAACACCTCGCTGGCGCTCCCCTCGGCCGTCTACCGGCATACGATCTCGGGCGAGTATCCTGACGAAACCGGGCAGTTCCGCTACGATTCGCGCGACAGCGACATCAAGCTCGTGCCTGATCTCTCGACGCTTTCGGTCGTGCCCTGGGAGACCGACCCGACGGCGCAGGTGATCTGCGACATCGTCGGTTCGCAGGGCGAGCAGATCAGCTACACACCGCGCAACGTCCTGAAGCGCGTGGTCGACCTTTACAAGAAGAAGGGCTGGAAACCGGTCGTCGCACCGGAAATCGAATTCTACCTCGTCGCCACCAATGACGACCCTGACTATCCCCTGCATCCACCGAAGGGTCGCTCCGGTCGCTCGATCCTTGGCGGTCAGGGCTATTCGATTGCCGGCATCAACGAGTTCGACGAGCTGATCGACGACATCTACCACTTCTCCGAGAAGCAGGGTCTCGAAATCGACACGCTGATCCATGAAGAGGGACCGGCGCAGCTCGAGATCAACCTTCGCCACGGCGACCCGATCGAGCTGGCCGACCAGGTCTTCCTGTTCAAGCGCACGATCCGCGAGGCGGCGCTGAAACACGGCATCTATGCCACCTTCATGGCCAAGCCGATGCAGGGCCAGCCGGGTTCGGCGATGCACATCCACCAGTCAGTGGTCGAAATCAACACCGGCCGGAACCTGTTCTCCAACCCGGATGGATCGGCATCGAAGGAATTCTTCCACTTCATCGGCGGCATGCAGCACTACGTGCCGCGCACGCTGGTCATGATGGCGCCCTATGTGAACTCCTTCCGACGGCTGACGCCCGACATGTCGGCGCCGGTTAATACTGCCTGGGGCTACGACAACCGCACGACCGCCTTCCGCATCCCGGTGTCGGAACCGGTCGCCCGGCGTATCGAAAACCGGCTGCCGAGCTCGGATGCCAACCCCTATCTGGCGCTCGCGGCCTCGCTTGCCTGCGGTTATCTCGGCATCGTCGAAGAGCGGGAGCCGACGGCACCGACCGAGGACACGGCCAACGAGGGCGAGATCGACCTGCCGCGCGGCCTGCTTGAGGCCGTGGCGCTGCTGGAATCGGCACCATCGCTTGCGGAGGTGCTGAGCCCAGAGTTCATCGCCATCTATGCCGGCGTCAAACGTGGCGAGTTCGAGACCTTCATGCAGGTCATCAGTCCCTGGGAACGCGAATTCCTGCTTCTCAACGTCTGACCTCAGAGGTTCTCCATGCCCTGGCAAAGCCCGATCTCGCCCGGTTACTCCTGGTATGAGGCGACCGTTCCGGATCGACCGGAGTATCCCGCCATGCCGGGATCGCGAAAGGCCAATGTCGCGATCGTCGGCGGCGGCTATACCGGGCTGCAGGCCGCCTGGAACCTTGCGCGGCAGGGCGTCGACGTCACCTTGATCGACGCCTGCCGCTTCGGCGACGGTGCCTCCGGCCGCAATGGCGGCCAGTTCGGCACCGGGCAGCGCGCCTGGGCGGACGAGACCGAGACAAGCCTTGGTCATGAGCGGGCACAGGCGCTGTTCGACATGGCGGAGAATGCTAAGCGCTACGTGCTCGACTTCGCAAACACACACGAAATCGACATCGAGTTCGTGCCCGGTCAGCTCTCGGTCGGCCACAAGAAGAGCCTCGAAAAAGACTATCGCGACCATGCGGAAGCGATGGCAACGCGCTTCGGCTATCCGCATCTCTCCTTCATGGATCGCGAGGAAACCGCAAGCCGGCTCGGATCGAGCCATTACCACTTCGGCATCCGCGATGCCGGCACCGGCCATATCCACCCGATGAAGCTGCTGGTGGGCCTTGCGAAACAGGCCGCCCTTGCCGGTGCCAATCTCTTCGAGCAGACGAAGGCTCTGAAGATCGACCGGAACTCGGGCGCGATCGTCATCACCACTGACCGCGGCACGATCACTGCCGATCGCGTGCTTGTCGCCTGCAACGCCTATATCGGCAATCTCGAGCCGGTGAGCGCCAGCCACGTCATGCCGATCCGCTCCTTCATCGGCGCAACGACGGTGCTTTCCGACCACCCAAAGGTCATTCCCGGCGGCGAATCGGTCGATGATTCGCGCTTCGTCGTGCGTTATTTCCGCAAGTCTCGGGACGGGCGGCTGCTCTTCGGAGGCCGTGAGGCCTATACCGCTGACAATCCGCTCGATATCTCGACCCACATCCGCCGGCAGATCAGCGAGATCTATCCGGAACTTGCCAATATCGAGATCACCCATGCCTGGGGCGGCTCGGTCGGCATCACCATGCCGCGCACACCCTTCTGTCGCGAAGTGATGCCCGGCGTCACCTCGATCGGCGGCTATTCCGGCCACGGTGTGATGCTCTCCAACTATTGCGGCAAGCTCTATGCCGACCTGGCGCTCGGCAAGGATACCGAGCTCGATCTACTGAAAGCCCTGAAAATCCCGGCTTTTCCCGGTGGTACACGGTTCCGCTCCGCCCTTCTCTTCCTCGCGTTAAGCTGGTACGCATTACGCGACAGGTTCTGAGAAGCCCTCGCGGCGGCATTTTATTGCGCCGCACCCTAGCGCATTTAAATCGATTAGATTATATGTGTCCGTGACCTGAACAGATCGAGATATCCCATGAGCAGCCAGATCATTCCCGTCGAACCATTTGACTATGTGGTGTTCGGGGGCACCGGCGATCTTGCGGAGCGCAAGCTGTTGCCGGCGCTCTATCACCGGCAACTGGAAGGCCAGATCACCGAGCCGACCCGCATCATCGGGGCGTCGCGCGCAGCACTCAGCCATGAGGACTACCGCAAATTCGCCGTCGATGCGCTGAAGGAACATCTGAAGGCTGATGAGTACAAGGAAGAGGAAGTCGCCAAGTTCGCCGCGCGCCTGTTCTATGTTTCTGTAGACGCCAAATCGGACCAGGGCTGGGATGCGCTGAAGAAGATCCTCGAAGAGGGCAAGGAGCGTATCCGCGCCTTCTATCTCGCCGTCGGCCCGGCGATCTTCGGCGACATTTCCGAACGCATCCGCGATCACAAGCTGATCACCAAGAATACCCGCATCGTCGTCGAAAAGCCGATCGGCCGCGACCTCGCATCGGCGACCGAGCTCAACGACACGATCGGCAAGGTCTTCCGCGAAGAGCAGATCTTCCGCATCGATCACTATCTCGGCAAGGAGACGGTGCAGAACCTGATGGCGCTGCGCTTTGCCAATGCGCTCTACGAGCCGCTGTGGAACTCCGCCCATATCGACCACGTGCAGATCACCGTGGCGGAAGCCGTCGGCCTCGAAAACCGCGCCGGCTATTACGACAAGGCCGGCGCGCTGCGCGACATGGTGCAGAACCACATTCTGCAGCTCGTCTGCTTCGTCGCCATGGAAGCGCCGACCTCGATGGACGCGGAAGCGGTCCGCGACGAAAAGCTCAAGGTTCTGCGCGCGCTGAAGCCGATCACCTCGTCCAACGTCGAACAGGTGACGGTGCGCGGCCAGTACCGCGCCGGCGCCTCTGCCGGCGGTCCGGTCAAGGGCTATCTCGAAGAGCTCGAAGGCGGCGTTTCGAACACCGAGACCTTCGTGGCGATCAAGGCCGAGGTCAGCAACTGGCGCTGGGCCGGCGTGCCCTTCTACATCCGTACAGGCAAGCGCCTTGCCGGCCGCATGTCGGAAATCGTCATCACCTTCAAGCAGATTCCGCACTCGATCTTCGACAACAACGCCGGCCGTATCTCCGCCAACCAGCTGGTCATTCGCCTGCAGCCGAACGAAGGCGTGAAGCAGTCGCTGATGATCAAGGATCCTGGCCCGGGCGGCATGCGCCTGCGTAACGTTTCGCTCGATATGAGCTTTGCCGAGGCATTTGCCGTGCGCAATGCCGACGCCTATGAGCGGCTGCTCTTCGACGTCGTCCGCAACAACCAGACGCTGTTCGTACGCCGCGACGAGGTCGAGGCCGCATGGAAGTGGGTCGACCCGATCCTGAAGGCCTGGGAGGAAACCGGGCAGCAGGTTCAGGGCTATACTGCCGGCACCTGGGGTCCGAGCCAGTCGATCGCGCTGATCGAGCGCGACGGCCGCACTTGGAACGATGCGATATAGGTGCGACCATGACGACAGAGCTTCATACATTCGAAAACGGTGCGGCACTCGCAGAGGGCTTGGCTGACGCCGTAAGCAGCGCACTTTCTGCCGGCATTGCAGCACGCGGTTCGGCGAGCATCGCAGTCTCCGGCGGCTCGACCCCCAAGGCTTTCTTCAAGGCGCTGTCCAAAAAGGACATCGCCTGGGACAAGGTAACCGTGACGCTCGTTGACGAACGTTTCGTGCCGCCGGAAAGTGATCGCTCCAACCATGGCCTGGTTGCCAGCAACCTGCTTCAGGACAAGGCGGCCGCGGCCAAGTTCCTGCCGCTCTACCATGCGGCCCCGACCGCCGAGGCGGCCGCTGAAATCGCAAGCCGGGAAACGGCAGCAATCGGCGCGCCGTTCGACGTCGCCATTCTCGGCATGGGAACGGACGGGCACACCGCGTCGTTCTTCCCGGGCGGATCGCAACTCGCGCGTGCCGTCGATCCGACGACGCCGCGCGGCGTGATCACCATGGAGGCGGAAGGTGCCGGCGAAACCCGCCTGACGCTGACCTTCGCCAGCCTTCAGGATGCGCGGCTTCTGGTGCTGCACATCGAAGGCGAAGGCAAGAAGACCGTTCTCGCCAAGGCTGAAGAGGCCGGCGACGAGAAGGACATGCCGATCCGCGCGATGCTGCGCCGTGCCGCATCGCCGGTGCAGATTTATTGGGCGCCGTAGCGCGTCGCCCGTTCCTGTGAACGCGCGACGGACGCTCTAGATCGAATGATGTTGGGTCGAACCGACCCAATAGGAACTTTGGAGACACGTTCAGCCGATGGCGCCCCATCGGAACGGAAGCGTGTTTCTGAGAAATGCCGGGACGCAACCTGCGTTCTCCCAAGCTAAGCGCGTTCCGGACCGATGACTGGATGAAGATGAGGAGCTTCAAGGCTCCGGAACAGGATTTGCCATGTCCGCCGATTCCCGCATTGCCGCGATCACCGCTCGCATCGTCGAGCGCTCGAAACCGCACCGCGAACCCTATCTCGACCGCGTCCGCCGGGCGGCGTCGAGCGGCCCGCACCGCAGCGTGCTCGGCTGCGGCAACCTTGCGCACGGGTTTGCCGTCTGTTCCCCCGCCGAGAAGGTGGCGCTTGCGGGCGACCGCGTGGCCAATCTCGGCATCATCACCTCCTATAACGACATGCTCTCGGCGCACCAGCCGTTCGAGACCTATCCGGCACTGATCCGCGATGCGGCGCGCGAAGCGGGCGGCGTCGCACAGGTTGCCGGCGGTGTGCCGGCCATGTGCGATGGCGTCACCCAGGGGCAGCCGGGCATGGAGCTCTCGCTCTTCTCGCGCGACCTGATCGCCATGGCTGCGGGCGTCGGCCTGTCGCACAACATGTTCGATTCCACTGTCTATCTCGGCGTCTGCGACAAGATCGTACCGGGTCTCGTCATTGCGGCGCTGACCTTCGGCCATCTGCCCGCCATCTTCGTGCCCGCAGGTCCGATGACCTCGGGCCTCCCGAACGACGAGAAGGCGCGGGTGCGCCAGCTCTTCGCCGAAGGCAAGGTCGGCCGCGACGAGCTTCTCGAAGCAGAGTCCAAGTCCTACCACGGGCCGGGCACCTGCACCTTCTATGGCACGGCCAATTCCAACCAGATGCTGATGGAGATTATGGGCTTCCACCTGCCCGGCGCCTCCTTCATCAATCCCGGCACGCCGCTGCGCGACGCGCTGACGAAGGAAGCCGCCAAGCGGGCGCTGGCGATCACCGCCATGGGCAACGAGTTCACCCCCGCCGGCGAGATGATCGACGAGCGCTCGATCGTCAACGGCGTCGTCGGCCTGCATGCGACCGGCGGCTCGACCAACCACACGATGCACCTCGTCGCCATGGCGCGTGCCGCCGGCATCGTGCTCACCTGGCAGGATATCTCCGAGCTTTCGGATATCGTGCCGCTACTCGCGCGCGTCTATCCGAACGGCCTTGCCGATGTGAACCACTTCCATGCCGCCGGCGGCATGGGCTTCCTGATCAGCCAGTTGCTGCGGGGCGGGCTGCTGCACGATGACGTGCGCACCGTCGTCGGCCAGGGCCTCGATGCCTACAAGATCGACGTTCGGCTTGGAGCCGACGGCGGCGTCGAGCGCGTGCCGACACCGAAGGAAAGCGCCGACCCGAAGGTGCTTGCGACCATCGACCAACCCTTCCAGCATACCGGCGGCCTGAAGATGCTGACCGGCAATCTCGGCAAGGCGGTCATCAAGATTTCAGCCGTGAAACCGGATCGCCACGTCATCGAGGCCCCGGCCAAGATCTTCCACGATCAGGCCGAACTGAACGCCGCCTTCAAGGCCGGCAAGCTCGAGGGCGATTTCGTTGCCGTCGTGCGCTTCCAGGGCCCGAAGGCGAACGGCATGCCGGAGCTGCACAAGCTGACGACCGTGCTCGGTATCCTGCAGGATCGCGGCCAGCGCGTCGCCATCCTCACCGACGGGCGCATGTCTGGCGCCTCCGGCAAGGTACCGGCGGCGATCCATGTGACACCGGAAGCCAAGGACGGCGGCCCGATCGCCCGGATCCAGGAAGGCGATATCGTGCGTATCGACGCGGTCGCCGGGACGATCGAGGTGCTGGTCGAGGACATCGCGCTGAAGACGCGGGTACCTGCGCATGCCGACCTCTCGGACAACGATTTCGGCATGGGCCGTGAGCTTTTCGCGCCGTTCCGGGCGATTGCAGGTGCTGCCGACCACGGAGCGAGCGTTCTCTTCCACTAGGACGCAAATAGCGCCGCCTCCTGAGCCGGGGCGGCGCTCTTTTCTAGCGAACTTTTCTTCGAGGCCGCGGCGAGCTCTCCGCCCTCACTGCCCGCTTACGGCAGCGGACCGGGGAACATGTCATTGCGCCCATCGTAGCGCTCGATCTCCAGCGTAAATACATCGACGCCTTCGATGCAGCGGGCATTGATGGAGATCTTGTTGTCCGGATAGCCGCTGCGCATGATCGCCGTCGAGCAGGTCGGGCAGAACTGGTGCCCCTCATTGAGACCGCGCCAGATGTAGCTCGACAGCCGACGCTTCTCGGTGAGCAGCTTCACCTTGGCGGCGTCCACCTTCCAATGCAGGAAGCCGGAGCGCCGGCAGGTCGAACAGTTGCATTCGACGAGGCCGGTAAGCTCCTCGTCAACCTCGACTGCGATGTCGCCGCAATGGCAGGAAAGCCGATAGGGTCGCTGCATGGTTCCGGTCCCACCTGTTGAAGAAGACCGCAACCATTCATTGCGCCGACAGGACGGTCAAGCCCCACACCTCAAGCCGCGTTCGGCCTCAGCGATAGATATCGAGCGTTCGGTTGCGATGGTTCGGATGGGTGCTGTAAACGAAGATGCGATTGAGATCGCGGTCGGTCAGCAGGCGGAGGAACCGCGCTTCGATGACGTTGTTGGCATGCACGCGCTTCAGCAGGCAGCCGACCATCTGGATGCGGGCACTCGGGATATCGAGATAGAAGTTCTGCGGAAGCTGATACTGCGTCAGGATACTGATGACGGCGCCGCTTTTGGAGAGCTTGATGATCTCGCAGCGGCGGGAACTCAGCTGCGTCATGCCCTTCTCGGTATATTCGATGCGCGCCTCGTTCCGTGTGTCCTCCATCGGAAAGTTCGCTTCCCGATCGTACATGAAGGACTCTTCCTTGTTCAGGAAGTGCTGCTGCATTGCGGGCGCCGCGCCTCTCATCGATATGCCTTTCCTATCCCCTTTTGAAACAGATTAGCGGCAGAGATTTAACAGAGGGTTTGATCCGTAGGTTGCATTGAAAAAACCCGCCCGATTTTACGGGCGGGTCGAGATGACCAATTGTTCGTTAGACAAATCCGGACGGAGGGCCGCTACGCACTTTTCCTGGAACTGATCTTCCAAGCCGCAAGTCCGGACGGAAAACCGCTACGCACTTTTCCTGGAATTGATCTTCCAGGCCGCAATTCCGGACGGAAAACCGCTGCGCACTTTTCCTGGAATTGCTTAGGCGCGATAGCTGCGACCGTCAGCATCGAACAGGTGCAGCTTGGCCTTGTCGGCGGTGAAGCGCACCTTGTCGCCGCGATGAACCGGCAGGATGCCGGGGATCTTGGCGATGATCGGCTCCTTGTCGACCAGACCTTCGATATAGAGCAGCGTCACTTCGCCAAGTGCCTCGACGATGGCGACCGTGCCCTCGAACAGGAAGTCCTCGCCAGTGGAGACCTGCAGGTCTTCCGGCCGGACGCCGAAGCTCGCCATCTTGCCGTTCTGCGATGCGTCCGTGGCTATATCGAGCGTGACGCTCTTGCCGCCGGTCAGCTTCACCGTGGTCTGCGCGCCGGTGGCGGTAATCGCCGAGGGGATGATGTTCATCGCCGGCGAGCCGATGAAGCGCGCGACGAAGAGATTGGCCGGCCGCTCGTAAAGTTCCAGCGGCGCACCCACCTGCTCGATATGGCCCTGCGACAGCACGACGATGCGGTCGGCGAGCGTCATCGCCTCCACCTGGTCGTGGGTGACATAGATCATCGTGGTATCAGCCATCTGCTCGTTGAGCTTGGAGATCTCGATGCGGGTGGCAACGCGCAAGGCCGCGTCGAGGTTCGACAGCGGCTCGTCGAACAAGAAGACCTTGGGGTCGCGGCAGATCGCCCTGCCGATCGCAACGCGCTGGCGTTGACCGCCCGAAAGCGCTTTCGGCAGACGATCAAGGTATTTGGTGAGCTGCAGGATATCGGCGGCCGCGCGCACGCGCCGGTCGATCTCCTCTTTCGATTCCTTGGCAATCCGCATGCCGAAGGCCATGTTGTCGTAGACGGTCATATGCGGATAGAGCGCATAGGACTGGAACACCATGGCGATGCCGCGCTTCGACGGCGGCACGGTGTTGACGCGTTCGCCATCGATGAACATGTCGCCGCCGGTGATCTCCTCGAGACCCGCGATCATGCGCAGCAGCGTCGACTTTCCGCAGCCGGACGGACCGACGAAGACGATGAACTCGCCCTGCTTGATGTCGAGATTGATGCCGTGAATGACATCGACCGCGCCGTAGGACTTGCGGATATCTTTAAGCAGCAGACCCGTCATTGCACCCTCCCCTTCGGTTCTTCCCGTCAGTTCTTGCTCTCATCATTGTTCAGCCGGCGTCACACCAACCGGGCGAAGTACGCGCCCCAGGCCGGCAGGTTGACCGTTCTGTCCTTCACTTCGGCTGCAAAGCCGTGCCCTTCAAGCGCGGCGACCGGTTCGTTCGGCAGCGTGGCCGCAGCCGGCGTACCGCTCATGTTGAACAGGCAGAAAAGCTTCTCGTTGCCATAGCTGCGCACGAAGGCGAGCACCTGTCCATCCGTGTTCAGGAACTCGATCTCGCCCTTGGCGAAAGCCGGATGCGCCTTGCGGAAATGCAGGAAGCGGCGGTAGTGCTCGAGCACCGACGCCTGGTCGCCCTGCTGCGCCGATACGGCGCGTTGGAGGTGCTCTGCCGGCACGGGCAGCCAGGGTTTCGCGCTGCCGAAGCCGCCATTGACCGCGGATCCGTCCCAGACCATCGGTGTACGGCAGCCATCGCGGCCCTTGAAGTCGGGCCAGAACTGGATGCCATAGGGATCCTTCAGGTCCTCATAGGCGAGTTCGGCTTCGCTCAGCGCCAGCTCCTCGCCCTGATAGATGCAGACCGAGCCGCGCAGCGACATCAAGAGGCTCGCAAGCAGCTTTGCATGCGCGTCGCGATCGGCAACGCCAGCGCCCCAGCGGCTGACATGGCGCACGACGTCGTGGTTGGAGAAGGCCCAGCAGGCCCAGCCCTCGGGCGCTGCCTTCTGGAAATTGCGGAGAACCTCGGCGACGGTCGCCGGTGTCAGCGGATCGGGCGCTAGGAATTCGAAGGCGTAGCACATCTGCATCTTGTCGCCGCCGGAAGTGTATTCGCCGGCGATCTCCAGGCCGCGCTGGCTGTCACCGACCTCGCCAACAGCGGCAATCGCCGGAAACTCGTCCATGACGGCGCGGAACCGCTTCAGGAATGCCAGGTTCTCCGGCTGGTTCTTATCGTAGAGATGTTCCTGATAGTTGTACGGGTTGACCGCCGGTGCGGTCTGGGCGTTGCGGCGTTCCGGCGCCAGCGCCGGATTGTCGCGCAGCTGCTTGTCGTGGAAGTAGAAGTTGATGGTATCGAGGCGGAAGCCGTCGACGCCGCGCTCCAGCCAGAAACGCTCGACACCAAGCAGCGCTTCCTGAACTTCCGTATTGTGCAGGTTGAGATCCGGCTGCGAGGTCAGGAAGTTGTGCAGGTAATATTGCAGGCGCGTCGGATCCCATGCCCAGGCCGAGCCGCCGAAGATCGACAGCCAGTTGTTAGGCGGGGTGCCATCCGGCTTGGAGTCGGCCCAGACGTACCAGTCGGCCTTGGCGTTGGTCCGGCTTGCGCGGCTTTCGACGAACCAGGGATGCTGATCCGAGGTATGCGAGAGAACGAGGTCGATCATCACCCGGATGCCGAGGCGGTGCGCTTCCGCGATCACGGCGTCGAAATCGGCAAGGCTGCCGAAGATCTGGTCGACATCGGTGTAGTTGGAGACGTCGTAACCGAAGTCCTTCATCGGCGAGGTGAAGAACGGCGAAATCCAGATTGCGTCGGCGCCGAGGGCGGCAATGTGCGGCAACCGGGCAACGATGCCCTTGAGGTCGCCGATGCCGTCGCCGTTGGAGTCCTGGTAGGAGCGCGGGTAGATCTGGTAGATCACCGCGCCGCGCCACCAGTCCCGATCCGGCTGCAAAGTGGAAGTGCTCATTTCGGTCATGCTCATTTTCTCTGGAGGTCCTTGATAGTCAGCCGCCCTTGACCGAGCCCGCCAGCAGACCGCGCACGAGATAGCGCTGCAGGCTGAAGAAGACGATCAGCGGAACGATGATGGTAATGAAGGCGGAAGCCGTCAGGATTTCCCAGTTGCCGCCGCGGGAACCGAGCAGGTTGATGAGCCGGCCGGTCAGAACCAGTTCATCGGGGCCTGCGCCCAGGAATACGATCGCCACCAGCAGGTCGTTCCAGGTCCACAGGAACTGGAAGATCGCGAAGGAGGCGAGCGCCGGGAAGGACAGCGGCAGAATGATCTTGACGAAGATATCGAAATCGCTGGCACCGTCGACGCGGGCGGATTCCATGATTTCGCGCGGCAGGCCGGCCATGTAGTTGCGAAGCAGATAGATCGCCAGCGGCAGGCCGAACCCGGTATGGGCCAGCCAGATGCCGACATAGGTCTTGGCCGGCACGCCCAGGATCGTGCCAACGCCGTTGTAGAGCTTCAGCAGCGGGATCAGCGACATCTGCAGCGGCACGACGAGAAGACCGACGACCACGGCGATCAGGATCGCCCGGCCGGGGAACGGCATCCAGGCAAGCGCATAGGCGGCGAAGGCCGCGATCATGATCGGGATGATCGTCGCGGGTACGGCAACCGTGAGCGAATTGATGAAGGAGCGGCCGATGCCCTCAGCGCTTAACACCTCGACATAGTTGTCGAAGGTAAAGCGCGGCGGCGAAGACGCGGTGACGAAGACGCGCTGGCCGCGCGAACCCTCCATCTTCTTGTCGGAAACGATCTCGAAATTGCCGTCGGCCTGAACGGTCAGCTTTTCGCCGTCGTTGAGTTCGGCGGTTTCGCCGGCCTTGAACGCAGTCGGCTCGCGGCTGTTAAAGCCGAAGGCGGAGATTTGGCCCGGCTGACCTTCGAGCAGGTTGCCGGAGATCACGAACTTGCCTTCGCGCTCGACCTGGCTTTCTGGGCCTGGCGCACGGACGACGGTGTTCTGCGACGAGGTCGAAAGTGCGGTCCACCAGCCGGAAACGGCGAGCTGATCCTTGTCGCGCAGAGACGAGATCAACAGGCCGGCGGTCGGCAACGTCCAGAGCGCGACGATCAAAAGGACCGAGAGGTGGACCACCCACATGAGGGGTGAGCGTGTCGCTGGATTCATCTCAGTGCCCCTTCATTTCCTTGGCCGCATTGCGGATGTTCCAGACCATGATCGGAATGACGAGGATCATGATGACGACGGCGATCGCCGCACCGCGGCCAAAGTCGCCGCCCCCGCGGAACATCCAGTCGAACATGAGGTTGGCGAGCACCTGGCTCTGCCATTGGCCGTTGGTCATCGCCAGCACGATGTCGAAGACCTTCAGCACGAGAATGGTGATGGTCGTCCAGACGACGGCGATCGTGCCCCAGATCTGCGGCACCATAATCTTGAAGAAGATCTGCCAGCCATTGGCGCCGTCGATGACAGCGGCTTCGATCGTTTCCTCAGGGATGCCGCGAAGGGCAGCGGACAGGATGACCATCGCAAAGCCCGTCTGGATCCAGACGAGGATCGCCATCAGGAAGAAATTGTTCCAGAAGGGCAGCGTGATCCAGGCCTGCGGCGCGCCGCCGAAGGCGACGACGATGGCGTTCAGGAGGCCGATCTGCTCTGCGCCTTCGGGACGGAAATCGTAGATGAACTTCCAGATGACCGCGGCACCGACGAACGAGATCGCCATCGGCATGAAGATCAGCGTCTTGGCGATGTTGCCCCACCAGATGCGGTCGGTGAGTGCTGCGATGACCAGGCCGAAGAAGGTCGCGAGCGCTGGAACGACCAGCAGCCAGAGGAAATTATTGTAGATCGACTGGCGGAACTCACCGTCGTTGACCATCCAGGCATAGTTGCTGACGCCGACGAAGTTCTGTCCGGCGCGATCATGGACGCTGTACCAGAGCGACATGAAGACGGGATAGATAAGGTACACTGTCAGCGCAAGGAGCGCTGGTCCCAGAAACAACCACGGACGGATGGCGTTGGTGATACGCAGATTTCTTGACGCGACGGCACCTGATTTTCCCTTCGACGGGAACATCAGGTCGAGAATGAAACTGGTTCCCCAGAAATAGGCGGCGCAGCCGATGACCCCGCCCAACATGAACCCTGCAGCCTTCAAAAGCTGAAACAACATGACATGTCCCTCCCCCTCGGTGCACGGTCGCGTGCAGGGCTGGCGATTGTCGCCGTTCTCATTGGGGTGCGCTGCTTCTCATAGACGAAGGCGGGAAGCGAACGGAAAACCGCATACACTTTTCCTCTGCCCGCCTCTGCAGCGAACCCGGATCGGCAACGGGCGGCATCGCCGCCGCCCGTCATCCGGTTCTTACTTGATGGCGTCCCACGCCTTCTGCACGCCATCGGCGACATCTGCCGACGACTTGCCGCCGACGAAATCGACCATGCCGGTCCAGAACGCGCCCGCACCGATCTTGCCCGGCATCAGGTCGGAACCGTCGAAGCGGAAGGTGGTGGCGTTGAGCAGGATCTCGCCCTGCTTCTTCAGCGGCGGGTTGCCGTAGGTGTCGACGTTGACGCTCTTGTACGGCGTGAGGAAGCTCGTCTGCGCCATCCAGACTTCATGGGCGATCGGCGTCTTCAGGAATTCGATGAAGGCGCGCGCGGCCGGCGTGTCCTTGGTGATCATCGCCAGCGTACCGGCGCCGAGCACCGGATTGCCGAGCTCCTTCTTGCTCTCGTAGGGCGGCATGTAGAAGAAGTCGGCGTCCTCGCCGATCTTGGTGCCCTCAGGGAAGAAGGATGGGATGAACGACGCCTGGTGGTGCAGGTAGCACTTCGGCGGCGAGGCAAAGAGGCCCTTCGGGCTGTCGCGGAAGTCGGTGGAGGCAACGGCTGCAGCGCCGCCATCGACGAACTTGTCGTTCTTGGCAAACCAGCCGAACTCGTCGATCGCACCGACGACAGCCGGATCGGTGAAGGGAATCTCGTTCTTGACCCACTTGTCGTAGACATCAGCCGGCTGGGTGCGCAGCATCATGTCTTCCACCCAGTCGGTCGCCGGCCAGCCGGTCGCGCCGCCCGAGCCGAGGCCGATGCACCATGGCTTGCCGCCGTCAGCGGCGATCTTCTCGGTCAGCGCCTTCAGCTCTTCCATGGTCTTCGGCACTTCGTAGCCGGCATCCTCGAAGTTTTCGGGCGAGTACCAGACGAGCGACTTCACGTCGATCTTGTAGGGAAATGCATAGAGCGCGGCATTGCCGTCCTTGCCCTTGTAGGTCGAAAGATCGACCCAGGACTGGCCGGCGGCGTAGTTGTCGAGCAGCCACTTCTGGGTGTCGTCGCCGAGCGGCGTCAGGTAACCCTTGGAGGCGAGATCGCCGATCAGACCCGGCTGCGGGAGGACCGAGATTTCGGCCGGGCTGCCGGCCTGGGTGTCGATGACGATCTGCTGCTCATAGTTTTCCGAGGACGAATATTTGATCTCGGCGCCCGTCGCTTCGGTGAAGTAGGCATAGACGCTCTTGAACAGCGCCTCGTCCTCACCGCGCCAGGGGCCGAAGATCGTCAGCGTCTGGCCCTTGAGGTCATGACCCTTCTTGAACTCCTCGAAGCTCGCCCAGTTGAACTTCGAATCCTCGCCCGGCTTGAACTTGAGGTCAGCGGCGCCGGCAGCACCTGCCAACAGGGCAAACGCCGCCACGCCCAACAGCAATGATCTCTTCACGTTCTTCTCCTCCCAAAGATGAACCCGGATCCCACCGGGCAGACGATGATGCGCGAAAATTCAAAGCGCTTTGAGTTCGCTAACAAACCATTGCGACACGCGAGGAGTCAAGAGATTTCCCATCCCTGTCCTCAATGCGACGAATTTGTGCTTTGCGGTAACGTTTTGCACCGCGCAATGGTTGAATTCCGCTTTGTTGCTCGAAAAACGGATGCTACACCAACCCGAGGCGCTGGGACCAAACACCAAAAATCATACGGATATCCAAAGCGCTTTGGGAGGAATCCTGACCATGGCGGTCAATCTCAAGCAACTTGCGGAACTGCTCGGCCTGTCCCAGACGACGGTCAGCCGCGCATTGAACGGCTATCCGGAAGTGAATGCCGAGACCCGTCAGCGCGTGCTGCAGGCCGTGCGCGAGACCGGCTACAGGCCGAACCGCGCCGCCCAGCGACTGGCCACCGGCAGAGCCTTCTCCATCGGCATGGTCATGCCGATCGCGCCCGGTATCGATTCCGACGTGCATTTCGGCGAGTTCCTGGCGGGGCTTGCGGAAGAAGCGGTCAAGCACGACTTCCATTTCGTGCTCAATCCGAGTGCGCCGGAGGACGAGGAAGTGACGTTCCGGCGGCTGGCAGCAAGCGGCAACGTCGATGCCCTGTTTCTTGCCTATATGCGCGCCAACGACCCGCGCATTGCCATGCTGAAGTCGCTATCGATCCCGTTTCTCGTCCACGGGCGCTCGATCGGCGAAAGCCGCGACTACCCCTTCCTCGACATCGACAACACCAGTGCCTTCTACGATGCGGCGCGACTTCTCATTCAACTCGGGCATCAACGGATCGCGCTGATCAATGGCCCGGAGTATCTGACTTTTTCCATCCGCCGCCAGAAGGGAATGCTCAGGGCGCTTACCGAACACGGCCTCACGCTCGACGAGGCGCTGGTCGAACATTCGCTGATGACCGACGAGCACGGCTACCGCAGCATGCAGCGCTTCCTGCAGCATGCGCAGCCGCCGACCGCGGTGCTCTGCTCCAGTACGGTGCTGGCGCTCGGCGCCGTCCGGGCGATCAATCAGGCGGGCTTGAAAATCGGCGAGGACATCTCGCTGATCGCCCATGACGACGTGCTGCCGATGCTGAAGCCTGAGAATTTCAGCGTGCCGCTGACGACGACACGCTCGTCGCTCAGGGCGGCCGGAGCCCGGATTGCCACACGGTTGATCGGCGGAATCCTGAAACGTGGCGACTATCCGGAACAGGAACTCTGGCGCGCCGAACTGATCGTGCGCGCCTCGACCGGGCCCGCCCCGCAAAAATGAGAACGCGCCGCAATCGCGACGCGTCTCGTCATTCGATGTGAGCAGGAATTAGAAGCGCGGCGGCTTGCGGCCAGCCTTGCGGTGAGCGGCAATCACGGTGTTGGCCATCAGCATGGCGATGGTCATCGGGCCCACACCGCCCGGCACTGGGGTAATCACGCTTGCGACCTCGGCGGCCTCGGCAAAGGCGACGTCGCCAACCAGCTTGGATTTGCCCTCGCCCTTTTCCGGCGCCGGCACGCGGTTGATGCCAACGTCGATCACGGTCGCGCCGGGCTTCACCCAGTCAGCCTTCACCATCTCTGGGCGGCCAACGGCGGCAACGAGGATATCCGCATTGCGGCAGACGGCGGCCAGGTCCTTGGTGCGCGAATGCGCCGTCGTCACCGTCGCATTGGCGGCGAGCAACAGCGCCGACATCGGCTTGCCGAAGAGGTTCGAACGGCCGATGACGACAGCGTTCAGCCCCGAGAGGTCATCGCCGTGTGTCTGGCGCACGAACACCATGGCGCCGGCCGGCGTGCAGGAGACGAGACCGCCTTCGAGATCGCCCGTCGCGAGCTTGCCGGCATTGACGATATGCAGGCCGTCGACGTCCTTTTCCGGAAGGATCGACTGGATGATCGGCTCGGAGTTCAGGTGCTTCGGCAGCGGCAGCTGCACGAGGATCCCGTGAATGGCGGGATCCGCATTGAGCTCCGCAACCAGCGCGGCGAGTTCTTCCTGCGTGGTTGCCTCCGACAGTGTGTGCTGGATCGACAGGAAGCCGCACTCCTTGGCCATCTTGCTCTTCGAGGAAACATAGGCGTGGCTTGCCGGATCGTCGCCGACGATCACGACGGCAAGGCCTGCGCGAACACCGGCATCCGTCTCGAGCGCCTTGGTCGCGGCCTTCACAGTCTCGATGACCGAAGCGGCGACTTTCTTGCCATCAATCACAGTCGTCACGGCATGTTCCTCCTGGCTTCCTGTTCACGCGGCACACTCTAATTCGCCCGAGAAAAGGCGATGGCCTCAAAGCGCCCTATGCTGTTCCAAACGCATAAATGCAAGAGGCGGCTACGAGGTTGGCGGATGTTTCGCTCCGCCGCGCGGCATTTCCTTTCACGGGTGAGAGGAGAGACGGCTTCGCTCAAAATCATGAGAGAGCGATCGCAACGTCGCACAGTCGGGGAATAGAGCCCACCTGTCGGCGATGGCCTAGCCGCGTGCCAGCTTTTGAAGGGAGTAGTGTTCGACGCGGGTTTTCAGCGCTCGAAGATCTTCCTGGACCTTGGCGATTTCGGTATCGTTCTCCGCTTCCGCGTATGGTGGCGTGCGCCGGACCGTAGCCCCCTCAGCTTCGCCACGACGCGCAGCGGCGTAGGCGGCTGTCAGCGATTGAGCATGATGCGCCGCTGGGCTGAACGGCGGCGGTAGATCGGACTTGGCAGGAGTGGGATCGGCCTGCGGCTGCTTGCGCGGCGAAGGTTCGGGATCGCCCTCCGGCTCTGGCGGCTCCGGATCCTGATCGCGCCGCGGCTCTGCACCAGGGCCGGCAAACAAACCGCGCATGCTGCGGTAGATGCCGAGCAAAACGCCGAGGCCGAAGCCGGCGAAGAATCCGGCCATGGTGGCGGCAATCACGATGATCTTGCGCGAAGGACCCTTCGCCTGCAGCGCAGGCTCGGCCTTCGAGATCACCCGGATGTTCTTCGCCGTCAGCTTTTCCTCTTCGCGCGTTTCGCCGGCGCGCTTGAGGAAGGATTCGTAAATTGCGCGGGTGGCCGCGGCTTTCCGCTGCAGCTCACGCAGTTCGACGAACTCGGCGGAAGAATCGATCTGCCGCGCCTTCTGCACCGCAAGCTGCTGCAGCAGATCCTGCTCGGTGCGCTGGGCGCGATCAAGCTCGGTCCCGGCCGCGGCGGCAATGCGGCGCAGTTCGTTGCCGATTTCGGAGCGCGAGGCCTCCAGCGCCTGCTGGGTGGCGATCCGTTGCGGGTGGCGTGGTCCGAGGCTCGCGTCAAGCGCACTCAATTGCGCCCTGGTCGCGGCAAATTGCTTGCGCAGTTCGGACAGCGCCAGCGAGCTGATTTCCTCCGGATAGGCCCCGGTCAAAACGTCGTTCAGCTGCACCTTGCCGGAGGCTTCCGCTTTCGCTTTTGCTTCGGCGATGCGGTTGCGGGCGGCGGCCACCTGGTCGCTGAGGCTCAGGAGCTGCTTGTCGGCGATCAGCTCGCCGCCGGCGCCGACGATGTCATAGCTCGCCTTATAGTCCTCGACCGCCTTCTCGGCCGCATCGAGCTCGGCCTTCAATTCCTTGATGCGGACGTCGAGCGCCACCGTTGTTTTCTGGAAGAAGCCGGATTGCGCTGCGGTTTCTTCACCGAGAAAAGTTTCGACCAGCCGGTTGGTGATGAGCGCAGATTTCTCCGGGTCGCGCGTCTGCGCCTCGACCGTGACGATGAAGGTCTTCGGGTCGCGCCAAACCTGGATGGCCTCGCTCAGCTTCTTCAGCATACGGGCGGACGCGTCGCCGCCGGCCTTTCCTGCGAATTCCGGATCCTTCTCGAGATCGAGGCCGGTTGCAACCTTCTCCATGACGGTGCGCGAGCGCAGCACTTCAAGCTGGCTGTCGACGAGCGCGAGAATGCCTTCGGTCGCCAGCGATTGTTTCGACAGATCCGAATCCGTCAGCCGCACCTCGCGCGGATCGATGTAGAGCTTGCTTTCGGACACGTAGACGCTGGGTGTGGAAAGCGCGAGCAGTATGCCGCCCACAGCACCGAGCGCGGTCGTCGCAATAATGATCTTGCGCAGTTGCCAGACGGAGCGCAGGACGGTCTTGATGTCGACGAGAGGACGGTCACCGGGTGCGTCGGTGGCGGGCGCGGCTGCCGCCTGGGCATCGTCCCGGCTATCGGTCAACCATTGTACCAGCCTGTCGCCTATGCCGCTCAGGGCGCGACGATGCTTGGCCGCTCCACTCGCTCCCTTCGAGGCTTTCTCGCCGATTGTCGCTTGCGCCGCGGAACGGGTCGCCTCCCGAGCGCCGGACTGGCCTTCGGCTGCGGACAGGCGATTGAGCAGAGGAGAATTGGCCGCGGAAGCGCCGACCGCACGGGGCTTTTGCGCGCGCGCGGAACCGCGCGTGTCCTCGGCTACGAAATCGAGCAACGATGCACGCGGAACCGGGCGTTTCTCGTCGTCGATGTTGAACATGACTGATCCCGCGGCTGCCGAGACGGCGAATTCCGAATAGTGAAGCCAACCTAAGGAAACATGGAAAACAAATGGTTAATTTCTGCGGATCGACGTGCGCAAACGGGTCAATCTCACGCCTTATTAAGCTTTCCCGCCTATGACGGAAGGCAGCAAAGCAGTTCCAGCAAAATGCGACACGCGCCGTGCGCTCGGAACTCAGCATAAACAAAGAGATAGAGCGCTTCCAACGGCCATGCCGGGAGACGCGCTATTGGAACGTCGGCCGTGCCTCATCGCGTCAAAGCGCTTTATCTCCGCCACCAGGCGCTGATCCACGCCTACCTCTCCATGACCGGAGGTTCGGCCGGGCGGCTTGTGCTGTCGCTCGTCTACTTCATCGCCGTCGCGAACACGCTTGTCATCGCCGATTTTGGTCTCTTTGCCACAGCGTCAGCCGCCGGCATCATGATCTCGCGGGTGCTTGCCTTCGGCTTCATGTCGCCGCTCTACCGGGTCGCCACCGTAAAGCCCCTGCTGGTCGGGACCTACAGCGCCGGCTTCCTGGTGGGTGCGGTGCTCTCGCTTCCCCTGATCGCGATCATCTGCACCATTACCTTCCTCGCCCTTTTTTCCCGGGACATGACGGCGAGCGCCTTTTCTGCCTTCATGCTGGCGGAAATCATCTGCTGGCGCGGACTGGAAACCGCGGTCATCGTGCTGAATGGCCTTGGCCGTTTCGGGCGCGGGGCGCTGCTCGTGGTGATCGGTACGGCGATCCGCACCGGTGCTGCATTGCTCTTTACTCTCCTATCCTGGAAGACGCTTGAGGCCTGGTCCTATTTCTACCTGGCTGCGAACGCACTTGGCCTCGTCGTGGCGCTTTTGTGGTTCTACCCTCGCGTCCGGCTGCGCTGGAAGCCCAGGCTCTATTTCCGGCGCTGGTCGGATTCCGTTTCCGTCGCCGGTGCCGAGGTGCTGTTCTACATTCAGTCGGAATTCGACAAGATCGCCGTGCTTGCCATCGGCGGTCCGGCGGTTTCCGGCCTTTATGCCATCCTGATGCGGCTTGCGGACCTGACGGCGCTTCCGGTGCGGTCGTTCAACACCCTGCTCGTCCAGCGCATCATGCGTACGCCCGAGGCGATCGCGCGCTGGCGGATCAGGTTGTCGATCGAACTCCTGGTGGCGCTGGCTTCGTTTGTCGCCATCGCGGCCATGGCTCTCTATCTCTGGATCTTCCCGAACGGCCTCGGCCGCAACGTCTCCGCCGCTGCTCCGATCATCGCGATGATCCTTCTCGTTCCCTCGTTCCGCAACCTGATCGAGTATCACTCCGAGCTGCTCTATGCGACGGGCCGGACGGTGCGGCGCATGCTCAACCTGCTGATCGCCGGCGTGGTCAAGGTGGCTCTGCTGGTGCTGTTGCTGCGGACAACGACGGATGTTGCCGCATGGGCGCCGTCGCTCAACGCGATCTTCTTCGCGCTCTACGCCCTCTCCTTCGTCCTGACCTACACGGCACTCAGGAAGCCGGCTGAACGCGTCATCTGACGCCGGTCAAACCTTCAGGCGGCGAGTTCGACCACCGCCCGGCGGATGTCGTCGAGGTCGTGCCCGACGAAGGATTGAACGCCGATGCCGATCTGGTGCGGCTCCATATCCTTCAGGAAGTCCCTGAGACCGGAGAGGTCCTGCCGGTAGCTGTCCTCGAACCAGAGCACGTGACAGAGCGCGGCATCGGAGGGCACATGCCCCTCCCCGCCGAGCACCTCGTCGACGAAGCGGCCATAGATCGTGCATTCGGAGAATGCGCGGGTCCGCGTGATCGCCCGAACCCAATTGCGGCCGTGCTGCGCCTCGATATGGTCGAGCAGCTTCCGGCACGTATCCGTGCGCCAGGCGATCAGCGTGTTGATGTAGTCATTGGCCGGCAGGCTGTAGGGGCCGATGCCAAGAAGGCGATCGGAATGGGCGAGCCATTCGAGATGGTTGGAGCGCATATGCGCGTCGATCGCGCCATCCTTGCGGTAGAGCGTCAGCCGGTCCGCCTGCCAAAGGCTGGCGGGATCGAAGGCGCGCAGGAAGACGACGTCGGAGTCGACCGCAAACATCGCCGGCTCGTCGATATGCCGTGCGAGCGCCAGGCGACGAAGCTGCTGCGCATGCCAGCCACGCAACGGCAGACCGAAGGGGCTGAGCCACACTTTCCTGCGGCCGGCGGATAGCGGATCCGTAACCGGATGCAGCCACCAGGGCAAAAGATCGCCCTCGCTGACAACCACCCGCCGCGCCCCTTCGAGTTGCCGGAAGAGCGTCACGTCGAAATCGGCGACCAGCAGATAGTGTTTCCAATCGCCCTGAAGCTTGCGGTCCATGCTTTCGCACATGAGCCGGCAACGCTCGAAATCGTTCGCATAGGACGCTGTGACAACCGCAGTGCGCATGGTCTGACCGTTCACGATGTCCCCGTTCGAAGGCTGGTGTCGGCGATCGTTTCGCGCGAACGTCCCGAGAGTTTGTGCCAGAGGACATGGCACAGGAAAAGCGGGTTTCCGAGAACGTAGCGGCGCCACATGCGCCGCGGTTCCATCGCCAGACGGAAGAACCACTCCAGCCGCAGCCGGCGCAGGAATTTCGGCGCCCGCGGAAACTCCTCCGCGACGAAGTCGAAGAGCGCACCGACGGAAATGACCAACCGGGCATCCTGAGGGCCGACATGGGCATCGACCCATTTCTCCTGGCCCGGACTGCCCATCGCGACCAAAAGGATATCGGCCTTCAACGCGCGGACTTCAGCGAGAATCTCCCGGGACCGTTCCCGGTCGAAGAAACCATCGGAAACCGGCAGGAACTCGTGCCACGGCGCATGCGCCTGAAAATTCTCGGCGGCGCGCGCGAGTACCTTCGGCCGCGCGCCGATCATGGCGATGCGCAGCGGTCTTTCGACATAGGTCAGCAGTGACGGCACGAAGTCCGTGCCATTCAGATTGGCAGGAAACATGCGGCCGTAAAAAAGATAGGAAGCGATATCGACGCCGTGCCCATCCGGAAAGACAACCTGGCGCGCCAGCGCCGCACGGTATTCTCCGTCGCGCATCATCAGGTTGGCATTGTTGGCATTGAGGAAGGCAAGGACCGTTTGCCCGCCCGGCCGCGAAAGCGCTTCTGCAGCAAAGGCGAAAGCCTTCGCCCAGCCGAGATCGACGACCGGCATTCCGAGGATCAGACGCCGCGACACGGAAGCGTTGTTTGAGGCAACGATTTTCGTCACGATCGTCCCCCTTCATGAATCGTCAAGTCCGGCGGCAGCGACGGCCCGTCCGCTGCGCTCGCAGGCGCAAGGCCCGCCAGCACATTGCGCATCACCCGCATCAGCCGCACTTTCTGGGCACGGTGGAAGACCGAGCCGTCGAGACGCTGACGATCGCCGGCCCGCACCTTGGCAACCTTGTCGACCAAGAGGCGCGCGAATTCCGAGGGATCATCGGCCGCGGAGCAATTGTCGGGGATAGCCTCGATGCCACGCAACGACGCCTGCGTCGCGACGCAGGGCATGCCGAGTTCGAAGGTCTCGAGGCTCTTCAGCTGCACGCCGGTGCCGCCACGGCTGATGAGCGGGACGACCGCGCTTTCGGTGACGAAGGCGCGCGCGTCCGGCACCCTGCCTACGAAGTGGACACCGGGATGGGAGACCGTCGGCACGCCATCCATCTGCCCGGCGATCGCGATCGTCATATCCTCCGGCAAATGCGGGACGACCTCGGCGAGGAACCAGTCGAGGCCCAGCCTGTTCGGCCGCCAGCTCCATGTGCCGATCAGGCCGAGATCGTGCTGGAGGTCTTGATCAGGTTCGCCGGTCCGAGCCGCCGGCGCGTCCCAGCCCGTTACCAGCGGCAGAACGAAGGCACGCTCACTGACAGCGCGGCCGAAACCGAAACGATCCGCCTCGGCAAAAGTCCAGACAGCAACCGCATTGTGCGCCAGGTGCTGCTCGTAGTGCTCGAGATATTGCGCTTCGCGCCGGAAGAGAAAGCGCTCGATGGTGCCCTTTGCCCGCTCGGCACTCTCGAAGGCGGAATCCGCCTCGACATTGTGGGCGACATAGACCGACGGATAGGGTCGGAAGACCTGCGCGAAGGCGGCCGGCAATTGCACCGAATTGAGCACCAACCCATCGAATGGGGCGAGGCTGTCGAGGATCGACTGGATCCGGTTTGCCGATATCGTAAGCATCTTGCCGGATGAAACCGATGTGCGGTTGAGGAAGGCGGTCGCGAGCCAGCGCAGCTTCTGAAGCGTGCCGACCTTGGCATTGGTTACCTCGAGTTCGCCGAGGAGGTGCATCTCGCAATCGAGCGCGGGTGTTTGTCCGGGCTGGAGAAAACCGATGACGCTGACCCGGTGACCGAGCGCACGAAGGCCGTCGAGCACGGCCCGGTTGGCGATGTCGAAGCCGGACGCCGGATTGGCGACGGGAACGAGCGAGGAAACCAGGACAAGATGCATTTTGCCACACGTCATGAATGGAGCTGGGCACTTCTTTAACAGCATGGGGTGAAAGAGCGCTTAAAGCCCCCTTTCAAAATCTGCCGTCCGGGTTCAGCATCTGTTTAGGAAGATTTGTTGTATTGCACATCAATTTTGCTTGCACAGGTTTCGCCATGACGTCGACCGGCCAGGACATTTCCGTCTACTTCCGGACAGAGCTGGAGGACGCCGGCGACATCGAACTCGTCGTCGTGCTGCCGACGTTTCGCCGGCCCGAACACGTCGTCAAGTCGCTGAAAACCATTGTTTCCCAGAGGCCTGATGTCTCCTTCGCCACGGTCGTCGTGGAGAACGACGATGAAGGACTGGCCGGCGCTCAGGCCGCCAAGGACTTTTTCCTGGGCCATCCCTCCGAATCGATCGTCATCGTCGCGCATCAGCGTGGCAACTGCCATGCCTACAATGCCGGCTGGTCGATGGCGCTCGAAACCTATCCGAACCTCAAGGCGATCGCGATCATCGATGACGACGAGGTCGCGGCACCCGAGTGGCTCGATTGCCTCATCACGGTACAGGAAACGACGGGCGCCGACATGGTCGGCGGGCCGCAGCTCCCGGTCTTCGAGGGCGACGGCGGGCAGAAGTGGAAGCGCCACCCGGTTTTCACGCCCCACTATGACACGAGCGGACCGGTGCCGATCCTCTATTCCTCGGGCAACGTTCTCGTTACCCGGCCGGTGCTCGACAGGATGCCGCGGCCGTTCCTGGACCCGGCTTTCAACTTTATCGGCGGCGGCGATGCGGATTTCTACAGCCGCAGCAAGGAACAGGGCTTCTGCTTCGCCTGGGCGGCGGATGCCTGGGTCGCCGAAACCGTGCCGGCGCGCCGCACGAGCGCATCCTGGATCCGGGCGCGCAGCCTGCGCAATGGCGCGATCTCGACGATGCTCGAACATCGACGCGACCCAAGTTTCGGCGGGCGGATGCGAACCTTCGGCAAATCGCTGGCGCTGCTCGGCGCTTCGATCCCACGCGGCATCGAGCTCTGGAGCAAGAGCGGGCTGGCAAGCGCCGGGCTCTATCATTTCTATGTGGCGATCGGCCGGTTGATGGCCGAGTTTGGCCTCGTCAACGAACAGTACCGCACGCCGGAGAAAAACTGACGGCAGTAGCATTTGCAGGAGCGCATCCAGGAAAAGCCTGGAGCGGCCTCCGCCCGGAATTCCGCGACGTCAAAAAGGAAATGGTCGAGGTCGGAAAGCGAGCGGACAAAGCGCTCGCGTTTCTCCGGTCAATGCGAGCTGCTTGCCTTGACCGCGCCTTCCGGCAGCTTGTCGCTGGCGACATGGCCGTTCTTGTCGACGATTGGAACCGGCTTCTGCCGCGGCACGTTCTGGCTGTTGGCGACGCGCTTGACGTCGTCCTTGGTGAGGTATTCGAGCTGCTCGACGAGCACCTCCATGATCACCTCTTCACCGAGCTTCTTGTTCAGGCCATCCTTCACCGTGGTCTTGAAGGTTGGCAGATCGAAGGTGCCGGTATCGGCAACGTCGATGAACTTCGAGCCGACGAGCAGATCGTAAAGCACGTCGGTGACCATCTGCCGGAGCGGAGCACGGAGATTGTTGATCCCCTCCTTGGTCGCAGAGAAGGAAAGCTTCGTGAGGAAATAGCCCTGGACCGAGCCTTCCTTGATCACCGGAATGGTGATCATCTCACCGGGAACATATTGCTCCGACGCGCGACGAGCGGCCTCGCCGTCCGTGACGACGGGCGCCGAAGCGCTTTGCATCGAAAAATAGACTGATCCGAGCGTGACCGCGCAGACCCAGACCCCGGTGAGAATGAGCTTGAGCATCAGAAATCGCTATAGCGGAACTGCGCTTCGGAATAGATGCCGTCCGCATCGGCATCCTGTGCAGCCGTCTTCAGGAGATCGACGACGGAGCGAACCGCTTCGAGATGCGCTTCCACCTTCTGCGAGTTGATCGCCAGCTTGTCGCGCAGATGACGAGCATGCGACGAGAAGGTCGACGACGTCTCCCCCGGCTGCATGTCGCGATGCAACATCGTCAGTTCGTAGAGGCAACGACTCTTATGTGCGTTCGACGTCTTGATGTCGAATTCCGGGTCGAGACCGATGCGGCTGTTCTCGTTGTCGAGGATCATTTCCAGTCGCCCGAGCACGTTCTGGATCCGGACGTCATTGGATGCCACAGCTTCCATGAATCAACTCCCAATTAGATCACGATAATTTTGGGTCGGATCGACTCGAAATTATAAACGTGATCGATTCCAATGAATTAGAGCGGGATGCGGGCGGAGAACCGCATACACTTTTCCTCATTCCGCTCTAGGCTTGCTTGTTCTTGTCGTCTTCAGGCGTAAAGCCGGTCAGCGTCTTGCGCTCATATTCCTGCACGAGGCTTGCGGCGAGGTTTCGGCTGTTGCCATCGAGCGAGGCCTGGACCCGATCGGTCGCGCTGCCGCTCGCCAGCTGATCGGCGATGCCGATGCCGCCGCTCTTCGAGATGACGTCGCCGATCTGCTCGGCCATCATGCTCTTCCAGATATCGCCTGCGTTCCCTTTACCGAACACGTTCTCGCTGTCGGTCGGCAACATCGACTTCACGAAGTTCTGCAGCACCATGGCCTCGAACTTTCGATAGGTTTCAGGGATCTTCTTCTGCTCGACGCGGTTGTTGATATCGCCGAGCCCGGTCGAGCCCTCGGAAGAATTGAGGATGTTGACGGCGGCGGTGAAACCGTTGCCGTTTTCCGCGAGGCTCGTCGCCTTGAAAGCCGCACGATTGGCCTTCAGCCGCGCCTGCGCTTCCTGCACCTCGGTCGGGTCGGCGGCGCGCACGACATCCATCACCAGATCGCTGGGCGGAGAGATGGCCATGACGAATCCTCTCAAAATCGAGCCTGCATCGACCAGGGGCGATGCACAAAGGCAATAGTCGGACCGGCATCGCTCCACCGTCGGAGCATCCCCGGATGGCGTACTATCGCCCGTCAACCTTACCGGAAGCTGGCGCCTGCCCGGTAACGTGTTGATCGATCAGGTCATAGATGGAGTTGTCGGCTTCCTCGCGCTCCTCGGACTGGCGCGCTTCCTTCATGTTTTCCTCGAGCCGGTCGGCCTTTGCCCGTTCCCTCAGCATCCGCGCTTCATGCGTCTGCTGGATGCCGAGCAACATCTGGTCCTTCTGCACCAGACGCCCGACCTGCGAGGAATAGTGGCCGGAGAACATGCGATGCATCGGATGGGCCGAACCCATGGCATCGACGACCACGTCGATCGTCTCGGCCAAGGCCTCGCGTTGGCGCACCATCTCGACATAGTCGGCCTCGGCCATCTGCTCGAGATGGCGCTGGACGGCAACCAGGCGCTTGAGCTTCTGCGAACGGGTCTTCATCTGGCTATCCTCCCTGCATGACCGGCGCGAAACCGTCGCCGAACAGGCGCAGCATTGCGGCAATGCCGAGATAGAGCAGGAACATGCCGCCCATGATCAGATAGGGCTGCGAAATGAAGTAGATCGGGATCTGCGGGGCGAGCTTGTTGACCATGCCGATCGCTACGTTGAAAAGCAGGCCGTAGATGACGAAGGGGCTCGCGAGCCTCAGCATGATCATGAAGGTCTGCGCCAGCGAGTCCGTGAGCGTGATCAGCACGCCTTGCGGATCGAAGGCGGTACCGATCGGCATGGCGCGATAGGATTGCACGATCGCCTCGATCATCACGTGATGGAAATCGAGCATGAAGAGCACCATCAACCCGGCGAAGCTGATGAGGCTGGTCAACTGGTTTTCCGGCGTGTCCTCAATCACATCCGACGAGGGCGGGGAGCTGAAGCCCATCAACATGGTGATCGCCGCGCCGGCGAACTGCAGCCCGAGCACATAGTAGCGGGCGACGAGCCCCATGACCACGCCGACGGCCGTCTCGGCGGCGATCAGGTAGATGTAGGTATGCCCCTTGCCGGTCACCTCAGGATAGATGTCCGTCCACATGACCGGCAGGATCGCCATGGACACCGCGACCGCGATGAACAGCCGGACCTGCATTGGAACGCGGGCAGAAGAAAACCCGGGCATGATCATGATGCAACCACCGATCCGGCAAAAGGCCGCGAACAGCGCAAGCACCGAGCCCTCCGGGTCGGTGATCATGAAACTGAGCCGATGATCTTGATCTCGAGGCCCTTGGCAAGCTCGACATGCGAGAGCACGGGCAAAGTGGCAAAGAGACGCTCGATGATCATGCGAACATAAGAGCGGGATTCGGGCGAACTTACCAGTACGAAGGGCATGCCGCGATCGAGATGTTCACGGATAACTTTGGTCGCCTGTTCGCTGAATTCTTCCAGATGGCGCGGGTCGATGTCGAACTCGACGACTTCGCCCTTGGCGTCGCGCTTCAGTGCCTGGTGGAAGACCATGTCCCACTTGTTGCCGAGCCGCAGCACGCGCAGGACGCCATTGTCGGCGAGGTCGCCGCAAAGCTGCTGCGACATGCGCACGCGCACGTGCTCGACGATCTGTTCGGTCTTGCGCACATGCGGCGCAAGTTCGGCAACCGCTTCGAGGATCAGGTGCAGGTTGCGGATCGAGACGCGCTCAGCAAGCAGCAGCTTCAACACGGCCTGCAGGCCGGAATAGGACATGTGCGAGGTGCAAATTTCGTCGGCAAGCTTGCGGTATTCCGGATCGAGCCGTTCGATCAGCACCTTCACGTCCTTGTAGGAAAGCAGGTGCGGCAGGTTGTTGCGAATGACCTCGCTCAAATGCGTCAGCACTACCGAGACGTTATCGATCGGGTGGAAGCCTTCGCGCTTCAGGTCTTCGGTGAAGGTTTCGAGGATAGAAACCGCCGGCATGCCGAAGGCGGGTTCGCGGATCTCGTCGCCCGGCACGCTCGGCCGGCGGCCGCCGCCTGTCACCACCAGCACTTCGCCGACACGCACAGTGTTCGAGGCGATCGTCGTACCGTGGATACGGATATGATAGGCCTTGTCCGGAATGCTGATGTCGTCGGACACCTTGATTTCGGGAATGACGAGGCCGTATTGCCCGGCGAATTTGCGGCGCATCTTACCGACGCGGAAGGCCAGTTCCTGGTGGGCGCCGAGCAGGCGCGTCGAGACCTGTTTGCCGAGGAGAAGCTCGATCTCGGCGGTCTTCAGCACCGATTTGACGGAATCCGCCTCGCCTTCCTTGGTCTGCTGGACCTTGGCGGCCTCCTCGGCGCGGCGGGCCGCATTGGCCGCTTCGATCTGGCGCGGCACGAGCCAGCTCAGAAACGCCATGCCGCCGCCGAGAACGGCGAAGGGTAGGAACGGCAGGCCGGGGACGACCGCCAGGAGAATGATCAGACCGGAGGCGACCATCAGCGCCTTCGGATAGCCACCGAGCTGGCCGACGACGGCCTGATCGGTCGAACCCGAAGTACCACCGCGCGACACGAGCAGGCCGGCGGCGAGCGAGACGATCAGCGCCGGGATCTGCGAGACGAGACCGTCGCCGACCGAGAGCTTGACGAAGACGTCGGCCGCTTCTCCGATCGGCATGCCGTGGCGGAGATAGCCGATAATGATGCCGCCGAAGATGTTGATCGCGGTGATGATGAGGCCGGCGATCGCATCGCCGCGCACGAATTTCGAGGCACCGTCCATCGAGCCGTAGAAGGAGCTTTCCTCTTCGAGTTCGCGGCGGCGGCGCTGGGCCTCCTTTTCGTCGATCAGGCCGGCCGAGAGGTCGGCGTCGATCGACATCTGCTTGCCTGGGATCGCATCGAGGGTGAAGCGCGCGCCAACTTCGGCGATACGCGTCGCACCCTTGGTGATGACGATGAAGTTCACGGTGATCAGGATCAGGAAGACGATCAGACCGATGACGAAATCGCCGGACATGACGAGGCTGGCAAAGCCCGAAATGACGCCACCGGCAGCACCATGACCTTCATGGCCATGCGAAAGGATGACGCGGGTCGTGGCGATGTTCAGCGCCAGACGCACCATGGTCGAGATCAGCAGAATCGTCGGGAATGAGGAGAACTCGAGCGGGCGCTGGATCCACAGCGAGACCATCAGGATCAGAACCGAAAAGGCGATCGAAAACGCCAGCCCCATGTCGATCAGGAACGGTGGAATGGGCAGGAAGAGGATCGACAGGATCATCACGATGCCGAGCGCAAAGCCGACGTCGCGGCCCTTCGGTGCGACTTTCGGGATGATCAGCGCTGCTTGTTGTGCCATGTCTCTTCCGTCTCATCATGAGAACAAGGCAGCATTCACACGCGCTGCCCCACTATAGAGACGGAGATACCGGTCCAAGCTTGTGCGAGGGTTTCACGGCCGCACGTGCAGATCGCCCCGCACTGCGAGCGGATCAGAAACCGGATTGGATGCGCGAGAAGATGATGTCGGTGAAGATCGAGATCTGGGCGCCGATGAAGGGCGCGGACACCGCAACGGTGATCATGACCGCAAGGATCTTCGGGACGAACGTGAGGGTCATTTCCTGGACCTGGGTCAGCGCCTGAATGAAGGCGATGACAACGCCGACGATCATGGCGGCGAGAACGGCGGGGCCCGAGGCCACGATCACGGTCCAGATCGCAGCCTGTACAATATCGAGGGCATCCGCCTCATTCATGGATGTGTCACTTCACCTTGACGCCCGGGCCGATAACAAGCTCCTTGCCGCTATCCAGCACCGCAATGATTCCGTCAGAGTATAGTTTCACTTCCTTAACCACGCCAGTGGTCTTGCCGTCCTCGCTGGTGACGGTGCGTCCGATCACGGCATCGGCTTCGCTCAGCGACGTGCGCTGGAGGAGGCTCTCGAGGTTCTTGTTGGTCTTGATCGTCTGTTCCACCTGCGAAAAGGTCGCGAGCTGGGCGATCTGCTGGGTCGCATCCATAGGTTGCGTCGGATCCTGGTTTTTCATCTGGGCGACCAGCAGCTTCAGGAAGCTCTCGTAGTTGAGCGATGCCTTGGCCGCGTCGCCGCCCGAATCCTGGCCGGAAACGATCGGGGTGTAGCTGTTGTTGTTGACGCCGCTTACCGCCACGGTGCGATCTCCTTGCGAATCTGCTCGACCGTCGCCGGCGTGATTTCCTGCGTGTTGAGAATGCGGTCTTCGATCGCGTAGAGGCCACGGATCGCTTTCAGCGCCTCGAATGCGCGGCCGTTGGTGACGAGACCGTCGACGCGCTTCAGTTCGGCCAGAATCTCTTCGTTCTTGAAGCAGTTGAGCAGCATGACGACCGACTTGCGGAACATGGCGGTCGACTGTTCCGCACCTTCCGGATTGATGAGGATCATCTGCGCGATGAAGTAGAGCTGCTTCAGCGGCGTCGTCGCGTCTTCCGGCTGCAGCACGTGGTTTTCGAGCAGGAAGGTCACGTCGTTCAGAAATTCGACTGCGACCTTGCGGTCAACGCGAAGCACCGCGCCGTTAACAAAAATCCGTTCGCCCGACTTCAGCGAAATACGCAGTGTGCTCTTCATTTCAGTCCATCCCTGATGATGGTGGTAATGTCAATTATGCCCTGGAAGTTGGAGGATTCGCGTTTGCGGATCTTCTCTGTCTCGTTGAGTATCCAGATGGCGATCGAAATCAGATTGGCGCGCAGCTCTTCGTTGAGCTGGTTTTCCGGAGCGCGCAGATCCTCGATGAAGCGGATCCACAGGCGCCGGGTGAAGTAGATGGCCTCGATGGCCTCTCTCGAATACCCTTTCTGCTGTTTCGCTGCTTCCATGAGCGCGATCGAGCGATCGAGTACCTGCCGTTCTCGATTTTTGGAGTCGGCGACGCCGTCCTCCATGATCTCGGCATAGGAAAACTGATACATTCAGACATCCTTCATGTTTGTCCGGTTCCCCATACTAGAGGAAATTGAGCAAGCTCATCTGCTGTAGTCGTGACGTTAGTGTATAGGACGTTTCCAACTGCACCTTTAGCGTGTTGATCCGGGTCGATGTCTCGATCGGATCGACGCCCTCGATGTCGGCGACATGCGTGTTGACGAGCTTGAGCTGCGCTTCGATGGAGGTATTCGCCTTCTTGACGCGCGCTTCAGAGATACCGAGCGAGCTGCGCTCCGCGTTGAGGCCGGCAATCCCCTGTTCCGCGTAGTCGAGGGCTGCGACGCCAATGGCCGAGCGCACCTCAGGCGTTACGTTCTTGTCCATCAGTTCAGCGGCGATCACGCTTGCCACCGCGAACATCCGGAAACCCTTGGTATTGGCGTTGGTCGAGCTCTCGATGACTTCGCTGGTGCTGATCCGGCTCGTCATGTTCTGGTTCGAAGCGTCGGACCAGTTGGCATCCCAGCCAGGTCCGGTGAACATCGGTTCGACGGTGTTCTTGATGAAGTCCTGCATTTGCGTGACGGAGAACTGGTTCATGCCGGTCAGCGGCGGAACCTGCGCAGCCATGAAGGTCGAGAGTGCATTGTCGAAAGCAGTCTTGGCGGCCGACGGCGGTGTCGTGTCGTAGTCGGCAACCGGCTTGGCATCCGTGTTGATGCCCGAAAACAGGAACTCGCCATTGAAAGAAGTGTTGGCCGCAGCAGTAAAGGTCTGCAGCGCGCCCATGATCTCGGTCTTCTGGATCTTCAACTGGCTGGCAGCATCGTTGCCCTTGTAGGTGACGAGCGTGTCGCGCACCTTTTCCGCCGCCTTCGCCATGGTCTCGAGAGCGCCCTGCGAACCGGAGAGACGCTGGGTCACGACCGAGTTCGTGCTCTTCATCGAGTTCAGCCGGTCCAGCTCGCGCTGAAGGTTGAGTGAACGCGACGCCGTCGCACCAAGCGCCAGGCCAACGTCATAGTGGCGGCCGGTGGTCTGCTCCTGGGTGAGTTTGAGCAGCTCCGACTGATTCTGCTGGATCGTCAGGCGCATTGCGCTCTGGATCGCCAGATTAGAAACGTAGGACGTCTTCATGATTACCTCACGGCTTCCATAAGGGCTGCCATCATGGCATCCACGGTACTGACCAGCTTGGCCGATGCTTTGTAGGATTGTTCGAGATCGAGCAGCAGCGACAGTTCTTCATCGATGCTGACGCCCGTCTGCTTGCTGAGTGCTTCCTGGGTGCGCGCAAGCATTGCCTGCTTGTTGTCGTCCGCGGTCGAGGCCGTCTTGCGTGTCTGCTCGAGCCAGCCGACCGAACCGGTCGCAAAGTTCAAAAGGCTGCTATTGCTATCGAGGCCCGTCGACGGGGCGAACGACATGTTCTCCCCCATCTTGTTGATGAAGCCGTCGAGCAGCGCGGTATAGCCGGGGCTCGGATTGGCCGCACCGCCCGGGTTCGACACCACGCCATTGAAGCCGCCGTCTCGCAGCAGCAACGGGTTTGCTTTGGCCAAGGCGTTGACGGTGATCTTGGACGCCATGCCGGGGACGACGGTGCCCGTTGGCGGAACGCCAGCACTTCCCCAGGTGAACAGACCGGGCTGATACGCGATTGCCGGCGGGTTGCCTTCCTTGAAAAGCTCGACCAGACCGCGCGCGATCTCGTCCAGCTGCGACTGGAACTTCGGCGCGATATCGTCGCGCAGCTGCACCAGGCTCGCGAGCTTGCCCTTGGCTGTCGTGTCCGCGCCGGTTCCGGCTGCGATCGGCACGCCATCGACGAAAATCTTGTTTCCTGTGACGGTGGCGTCGAATGTGGTGGTAGGAGCGAAAGTGACCTGACGCGGAATGTTCTCGAAGAGCACCGTGCCGTCGGTGGTGAAGATCACCGTATCGCTGTTGCCGCGCGTGACGGTGGAGATGCCGATGATCTCCGAAACCTGCTTCAGGATCTTGTCGCGCTGGTCGAGCGCGTCGCTGGCGTCACTGCCTAGGGCCGTCGCCGACTTGACGGCGTTGTTGGCCTTCTCGAAATCCGCCAGCAAGCCGTTCAGCTTGTCGACCTCAAGGGCGATTTCCTTGTCGGCATCCTTGCGCAGATCCTGCACCGTGGTGGAGGTCTTGTTGAGCGAGTCGGCGAGATCCTGCGCATCGGAGACCGCCGTCGCCGCGATCGTCTTGTTTCCCGGCGTTGCGGCCAAGGTCTGCAGGCTGTTGCGGAAATCGGAAAGCAGCTTCGACGGCGCCGTTTCATAGTTGTTGCCGCCGAGCGCCGACTTCAGCAGTTCCAGCCCGTCGCGAAGCCGGGCCTGGCCCGAGGCTTCGCCGATGCTGGCGATGCTCTGCTTGAGCAACGCCTCGTTCTGGGCCCGGTAAATAGATACGACCTGCGCCCCGTTCGGCGTGCTGCCCAAGAGAGCGAGACGACGCGAATAATCCGCATTGCCCGCATTCGCGATGTTCTTCGACACGGTCGCGGTCTGCTGCGCCGTATTGCTGAAGGCCTGCTGTGCGATGGATATTGCGGAGGACAGCGACATGACGCGGACCGTATCTCTTTCAATTACCGTTTCAGGTTGACCAGCACGTCAAGCAGGTCCGAGGCGGTCTGGAACACCTTGGAGTTTGCCGTGTAGTTGCGCTGCGCCTCGATCATCGAGGTCAGTTCGTTGGCGATGTCGACGTTGGAGTTTTCAAGCGCCTTGGACTGGATGTTGCCGAATGCCCCGGAGCCGGCAAAACCGGTGACGATGACGCCGGAATCGGTGCCCTGCGAATAGACGTTGCCCGATTCCGGCTGCAGCTTGTCCGGGCTCTGCACGGTCGCCAGCGCGATGCGATACTTCGGGACGAGGTTGCCGTCGCCGTACTTGACGTAGACGATGCCTTCCTTGTCGATCTCGAAGCCCGACATCTTGCTCGGCTTGCTGCCGTCGATGCCGCCGCCGGTGCTGGTGAAGTCACCGCCGAGCTGCGTGGTCTTAGTGGTGTCGATCGTCAGAGCGCCGAGATTGGCGCCGGTGCCCGGCAGGTTGTTGATAGCCGTCGTCGTCAGTGTGGCAGGGACCGCGCCGGTGCGCTTGCCGGCCGCGTCGAAAGTCATGACCTGAGAGCCGATCACACCGGTGATCGGCGGGCCGGCCGAGTAAGTCGCCCGGTCGCGGATCTCCAGCGACCACTCATTGACGTTGGTTTTCTTGTAGACGAAATCGAGGATACGGGTGTTGCCCTGGCTGTCATAGACGACGAGCGAGGTCGGCTTTTCGTCGCCGATCGCTGCACCCGACGGCAGGTTGGCTTCCATCGCGCCCTTGGTCGAACCGGAGGCCACCAGGCCTTCGTCCTTGAGCTTGACCTGCGTCAAGCCGTCAAAGCCGTTGACAACAACCGTCGGATCAGCGCCGGCCTTGTATTCGTAACCCATCAGCGTGAAGCCGGCGGTGTTGACGAGGTTGCCGTCCTTGTCGGGGACGAAGGAGCCGGCACGCGTCAGGAAATTCTGGCCGCCATTGCCCTGGACGATGAAGAAGCCGCCACCGTTGATGGCCAAGTCACTTGCCGACGTCGTGTAGCTCGTGCCGCCCTGCTGCGAGATGCTGTAGCGCACCTGGGTCTCGACGCCGCCGGAATTGTAGTTGCCGCCGCCCGAAGGCAGGATCATCGACGAGAACTCGGTCGAGGCGCGCTTGTAGCCCGTCGTGTTCGCGTTCGCGATGTTTTCGGCGACCGTGCCGAGACGGTTGGACTGGGCGTTCATACCGGACACGCCCGTTCTCATGCTGCCATAGAGACTCATATCGGATCCTCATTTCCTTGTTACGGCGACACTAGGAAGCGGGCCTTGCGTGAACCTGTCTTGGTTCGGCGCCCGCTCAACCGCGTGGCGTTCAGTTCCAGTCGATGCAGTAGCCAAGGAAGCGCTTGGAATCGATCGGATCGAAGCCGAGCTTCTTGCGCAGTTTCTTGCGCAGCTTGCTGATGTGGCTCTCGACGACGTTTTCTTCGACATCCTCGTCGAAGATCCCGTAGATCGCGTTGAAGATCTGCGACTTGGATACGCGGCGGCCGCGGTTTGCGACCAAATACTCGAGAATCCGCCGTTCGCGGCGCGGCAGGGCGAAGACGTCGCCGTTGATCTCGGGATCACGACCGTCGGCAAAGACGCGGATCGGACCAATGTCGGTGAAGTTGGTAATCGCCTTCAGGCGGCGGCGGATTGCGGCGACGCGGGCGAGGATTTCGCGGGGGTGAACCGGCTTGCGCACGACGTCGTCGACGCCACAATCAAAGAGCGCAAGCGTGTTTTCGAGAGAGGGGGTGTCGCTGACGGCGATGACGGGCGCCATCGACCGGTCGCGGATGGCACGAGGCAGTGCGAAGGTGGCGTCGCCCTGACCGATCAGGAAGGCCTCGACGGCATCGATATCCGAATCAGCCGCCGCGTTTACCCACTCACCAAACTCCCTGGGGTCGAAGCCCGTCGAGGGAATTCCTTCACGCCCGAAGAGCGACGTATAGCCGTCCTTCACAAGCTCTCTTTCATCAACCACTACGATCATTCGCCCGCCTCCGAATCAGTATGGCTCCGCACTGATCGAGAGGTACGAATCGAGGGATTCATGAACAACTAGAGGAAGTTACTGGGTGGAATTAATAATTGATTAACCATGTTTCGCCGATTTGATCTATATCTAGTGGCACCCCGTTAACAGCGGCACTAAAATAATGTGGAAAAGTTAACGGACTGCGACAAATCCGCTTGCCGTCACATTGTCCACGCATTGTCGCCACAATGCGGCAACGCCTTCAAAAATGCAATCATGGGTTGTTCATTGACAGAACTGCGTGGCGTTCGGCGTCCACTTGCCGTAGCCCGTCGCGACGAGATTCGCGATCACCCGACAGACATATTTCTTCTGCGCCGGGTCGTTGTTCGGGCCCGCGTGATAGCGGGCAACAGCCATAGTCCAAGTCTCATGCTTGGCGTGCAGATTGGCCAAGAAGCGCGCGGCATATTCGACATTCTTGCGCGGGTCAAGCATCTCCTGCGGCGAGCTGAAATGCTCGCCATGGAAGTAATAGTTGATCTGCATGCAGCCAAGATCGATGAGCTTGGCGCCCTGCGCACGGGCATTGCCGAACTGCGTGAGAACGTCCTGTTCACTGGTGCCAAAATGGGCCTTGCCTTCGATGTTCATCGCATAGGGCTGCAGCGAGCCCTTGCGGCCAGTTTCGGTCAGCCCGACGGAATAGAGTATCCCGGCAGGGATGTCGTATTTCGCCGCGGCGTTCATGATCTCGCGTTCGCAGACGCCGGCGCTGGCCAAGGCACTACATGTAGACGTGACCAGTGCGAGAGCGCTCAGTGCCGGCAGCCGCATCGTCCGTCCCGCCATTGCCAACCCACCTTTCCGCCATCGAAGCCTGGCCGTCGTCCTGTCGCTGCTGACGTCCCTGGCCGTTCCCGTCAGCCCGCTCGCGTCCCTGCTGCCCGGCCTGGGTTTGTGCCTGAGCCTGCGAGCCTCCGCCCGAGGACGTGTCGCCGCCCGAATTGAACACGATGTTGACCTGGTCGACCGCGAAGCCCTGCGCACGCAGGGCCTTCACCATCTCGCTCTGGTCGTCGCGCAACTGCCGGAACGCTTCGCCGGTCTCCACCTTCAGCTCGACCTGCAATTCGTCATCCTTGAGCCTCAGCGTGGCGGTGACGAGACCGAGCTCGATCGGATGGAGCTGGATCTTCAGCGTGTTCAGCGTCTTGCCGGCCTGGGTCCAGGCGCCTGGCTGGCTGAGTGCCGCGCTCGGCTGCAACGGGCTGGCGCCGACTTCGCCTGCGATCGCGTCCGCCACGGCGCTCGTGTTCGGATTCACCGAGATGCCCAGGTAGCGCCGAGCCTCAAGTACCGTGACGTTCTCGACCTTGGCAGCCTGCGAACGGGTGCCGTCGAAAGCAGCCTCTCCGTCCTTGGAAAGGCTCATGGTTACGGCCTGTCCCTTGCCGTCGGCCCGTGCGAAGCGGAAGAGCCGATCCGTATCGGCCTCGCCTGCCGTAGCTTCGGCCTTGGCGCCGTGCTCGCCGGTCCCAGCGACATGCATGCCTGCAGCCTCGCCCGTGCCAGTCGCCGGCTGACGGCCGGCCTTGGTCGTTTCGCCGAGAGCCTGCCCGACTGCCTGGCCGCCGCCGAGCAGCGTCAACAGGTCATCCATATCCATCTTCGATGCCGACGTCGCTTCGCCGCCCTCGCCATTGGCGGCATCGGCGTCGCCTGCCGCCGTCGTTTCGCCGTTTGCCTGCGCCTTTGCCAGCCGCTCCGCAAGGTCGGCAATGCGCTCTGCGAGTTCGTCCGGGACGGTCGCGTTGCTCAAACCGGCCGGATCCGCGTTCGCCTTGGCCGTATCGGCCTTGTTCGCCGTGCGACGCGCGCCAAGGTCGCGTTCCGTTGCTGGGAAACGGTCGTGGGGCGCGTGTTCGCCAAGTGCCTGTTCGTCGCGGCCGATGGCAATGCTGCGCGCCGCCGCGCCGTGCCTGCCGGCGCTCTTGGCAATGTTGTCCTTGTCGATCAAGGCTCCAGCCTCCGTGTCGTCGCCGGCAGCGGTGTCGCCGAGGCCTTTGCCGGTTCCCGCCTGATCATTCGCCTTCTGCCGTCCAGCATTTGCCACGGCGTCCTCGAAGGCACCGCCCAAGGCGCCATCCGCCTGCTCCTTGCCGCCGGCGCGCCCATTTCCCTTGCCGGCAGGGGCCGGGGGCAGACCACGCAGGCTATCATCAAGAGCCCTCATTTCCCTTCTCCCTTCAGGAGAGCATCGATCTCTTCGATCTTCGACCTCCCCTTCGCCACGAACCCGTCGTGTTCGGGATCGCCGGCCGCGCCAGCGTCGATTTCCGCCGTGCCTTCGGCTGCGGCCACCGGGATCGGCGTATTGCCGAAGGGGCTTAGGCCACTGCCTGTCTCCTCACCCGCTTCCGAGATGTCGGCTTCGACCGGTCTATCGGGTTTAGACGCAAACGCTTGCGTGAGGCTTTCATCATTCGGCGGCCTGACGACCGCATCTGCGACGGCTCTTGCGGCATCACGCAGCGCGCGGTCGCGTGGCGAAAGCTCCGCATCCGGTATCGCTGCTATGTTCGCTGTCGCGGCGAACACGTCGCTGGAGGGAACGGACGCCAGGCCCGCATAGAAACCGGCGAGCACTTTCGGCTGCATCGCGCCGTCGGCACCAAGCGCTTCTGCCCGCTCAGAAGCCTGTTTCGCCAATGCCTGCTTGCCGGCAATCGCTGCGCGCCGGGCGACACGCAGATAGACCTCGCGCTGGCGCGGCGCGTCCATGAAGTCGAGAATCTCGGAGATCCGCCCCTGGGCTTCTCCGTCGAAATGCGCGACGGCAAGCTCGACGAAGACGTCGGCGAACTGGCTGGCATAGGGAGACGTCAGGTAGCGGCGCGCATAGGTCAGCGCGTAGTGAAAGCCCTTGTCCGGCGCGTCGGCCTGCACCGCCAGGAACACGGAGCGACGCAAGGCCGCCTCCTCGATGATCGTGCCGGGAGCCGTCAAACGCGCCCAGTCGTAGTACTTCATCGCCGCAACCGGATCCTGCTGCGAGGTCGCATTGCCAAGAATGAGATAGAGATAGGGACCGATGCGGGCGTTTCGATATTCCGGGGCAGCCTTGGACAGGTTCTCGACGATCAGACCACCCTTGCCGTTCAGATACTGCCGTAGCGCTTCGGTCACGCGGGAATCGAAATTGCCGGCCACGTCATGATCCGAAAGGTACTTCAGCGTCTCGGGATTGCCGCCGCTCATCGCATAGACAAGCGCCGCATCGACGTTGCGCGGGTCGCTAAACACCGAGGCATCGGCGGCGCGCAACCGCTTGTCGATCGCCCCGAGCATGAAACGCTGCATCTCGATCGCGGAGTGATCGCCGAGCACCACGGAGTCCTGCACATATTGCAGCGACCGGATCATCTTGAAGGGTGCGAGTTCCTCGATATCGTTCGCCCTGACGCTCCCGATTGCAAACGGGGTCGCCAGCACGCAGCAGGTCATCAGGATCGATCGCAGGCGTCTCAGCATCATGTTTAACCCGGAGCCGATTGCAGCAGGATCTCGATGCGCCGGTTGCCCGGCGCATAGGGATCAGCCGGGATCTGCAACCGCCGGTCGGCGAAGCCAGTGATCTGGCTGACGCGGTCTTCCTTCAGACCACCGCGAACGAGCATGTAATAGGCACTCTGGGCGCGTGCGGCGGAGAGCCGCCAGTTGTCATAGGTACCGTCCTTGAACGGGCGACCGTCGGTGTGGCCGCGGATCGCGACAGCACCCTGCCGCTCGGCGAGCAGATGGCCGATCTTTTCCATCGCCAGTACCAGTTCCTTCTGCGGCACGGCCGATCCGATGGCGAACATCTGCGCGTCCGTGCGCTCGCTGATCGTAACCATGAGACCGCCTTCAGCCGGGGTCACCACAAGGCCTTCCGCCAACTGGCCTGCCTCGCCGGCAAGTTGCTTCTTGAGCTCGGCCTGGAGTTCTTCGGCCTGTTTCTCCGCGGTCGCCTCGGCCGTGTCGGTCTTCGGCTTGTCGCCGGCGTCGCTCTCGGCCGTTTTGTCCGTGCCGTCTCCTGCCTTCGCCTGCTCCGCCTGTTTTTCATCCTCGGTCTTGTCGACCGCGGGCGCGCCACCTGCCTGCATCGCAGATGCCGCGGCGAGCGCCACGTCGCTCTTGGTCGTATTGCCCGCTTCGGTCAGTTCGACCTGTTTGGTCCAGAAATCCGGATCGAACGGATCGCGATAGGCTTCGCCGCCGTCGGCGCCGGTTGCCGGACCGGACTGAGCCGCTCCGCCCTCACCCTTCACGCTGATGTTGGCCTGCTGGCCGACTTCGCGGGCGATTTCGGAGAGCACCGAATAGGGGTTCTCGAAGAAGTCTGCGTCGGAATACTTCGTTTCTTCGCCCGAGGTCGCCGTCAACTGGTCGCCGGTCTTGGCCGACCCACCGGACTTTTCCTGCTCGCCATCGACCTTGGAGCGCTGCTGCGTCTCCTCGCCCTGCGCATCCTTCGCCGGATCCTTCAAGCCGCGTTCGGCAGGCTTCTGGTCGGTCAATTGCACCGGATTGAAATAGGAGGCGATCGCCGCCTTCGTTTCCTCGTTGGCAGCGTTGATCAGCCACATGACGAGGAAGAAGGCCATCATTGCCGTCATGAAGTCGGCATAGGCGATCTTCCACGAGCCGCCGTGATGCCCGTCATGGCCACCGTTGTGGCGCTTGACGATAATGATCTCATGTTTGCCGTTGTGATGGTTTTCGTCGCTCATGCGAGAACTTTCCGGACGGTATCGGCCCAGGCGGCCATGCGTGTCACCAGGATCGCACCGTCCATTTCGACAGCGAGATCGATGTCGTCGGTTTCGACGTGGCGGAACAAAGGCATGTCCTCCCCGAGCTGGCGCTTCAGCGCCTCGAAGAGTTGGGTTGGGCCCTTGACGACGAGGGTGCAACCTTCGCCGGCCACCAGGCCCTGCTTAATCATCTGCGCCATATCGGCGACGGCGCGCTGCAGGAGGGCATCCTCCATGACCGGCGCAAGAACCCGAGCGGTCTGGTCTCCGAGCGCGGCCACCAGACTGTCGGCCATGTCGGCAAAACGCTCTGCCAGGCGGTTGGCGGTCTCTGCTTCGAGGCGTTGGGTCAAGGCCGCGAGCTCGGCCGCATGGGCCGCCTGCAGGTCGGCAATCTGGCGCTCGTGTTCGAAGACGAGCTCGGCCGTCGCCTCGGCGCGGCCTTCTGCGAAGGCGCGTCGGCGCTCCGCGTCGATGTCAATCTCTGGCATGGCTGGCCTCGCGCCGAGGCGGTCGCCATCGGCATAGTCGCTGTCCAGATCGGGGAAATATTTTTGGGGCATCAGCGACAGCTCGACTTTCGGCGCGCTGAAATCCTTGAGGTAGCGGGAGAGCATCGCACTCATGACCGGTCACTCGCGGCGGCGCAGCGATGCGGCAATCCCCGTCTGATCACGAGACGGCACCCTCTGGCGCGGATTTCCATGGCTCCTGGCACTGCTGACATGTCTCCCACGGGTCCAGCCGCGGATGCGAAGAACCCAACATTCTTGACGTACATCGGCGATGTTCGGGCTAGTCGTTCCCGGAGCGATCCGATGCAGGCGGCGGCCAAGATTCATTTTGGCCGGCAGTCATGCGACAGGACTGCGAGAGAAGGCTATTCGGTCAAACTTGTGCGAAAATGAATGTGTTGGACCGCGCCAGGGCAATTAGCGCGGTCCAACCGTTTCCACCGGGTGCCGTGACCGACGACGTGGCAGAACTCAAACTTTGCCGCCCCCATTCCGGGAAAGCGGAAGCGTTTTGGCGGATCCGCCGGGCGCAGCCGGCCACTCTCCGCCGATGCGCCTTACTGTTGGAACAGGCGCAGGATGTTCTCGGAGTTCGTATTGGCGATCGAGAGCGCCTGGATGCCGAGTTGCTGTTGCGTCTGCAGTGCCTTGAGGCGCGTCGATTCCTCGTTCATGTCGGCATCGACCAGGCGACCGACACCCTTGTCGATCGTATCCATCAGGTTGGCGATGAAACTTTCCTGCATGTCGATGCGCTTGGTGATGGCGCCGAGCGTGGAGCCGGCATCGGTCAACTGGCCGAGGATGTGGTCGACGACGCGGATCATGTCGTCCATCTGGGCGTCGGTGGTCGCTGCCGTCAGCTTGACTTCCGACGAGGTCGCATTCGGGGTGGTCACCGGTGCGCCGATCAGGTGGAAAAGCTTGGCCGAGGTGCCGACCGGCGACGTGAGCAGCGAGGCGTCGTAGCTTCTGGTCAGGAGGCCACGGCTCGCGTTGGCCGTATCGATGAGCATGGATTGCGCCGTGTCGAAGTCGAGCGTGGTGACCGACACGTTGCCGTTGGCATCGCGGTTGAACGAGGCAACGATCGACTTGGTGCCGACGGAAGCCGCATTCGCGTTATAGAGCCAGTTTTCGCTGGAGAAGGATGCGGACTGCGCGGCAGCCAGGAGCTGGTTCTTGAGTTCGGTGATTTCCTTGTCGATCTTCAGCTTGTCGACGCCCGGCTCGCGCGCGGCAACCAGCTTGCGCTTGATCTCGCTGACGACGTCGATCGACGAATTCATCGCCGCATAGGCCGTGTCGATCTTGGCTGCACCGAGGCCAAGTGCGTCTTCGACGGTCGACAGCGCCGCATTGTCGGAGCGCATGGTGGTCGCGATCGACCAGTAGGCGGCATTATCCGCAGCGGTCTGCACGCGGTAGCCGGAGGAAATCCGATCCTGGACCTCGGCCATGTCGGTATTGATGGAACGCAAGGTCTGAAGCGCCGCCATGGCGGCGGTATTGGTCATGATGCTGGTCATTGGTCACCTGCCCGGAATGAATTTCTGAAGACATTCCGGAGTGCAGAACCGGCAGCGATGGGACTGGCATCATGCGAATCGCCCCTGTTTTGCCCTGGAGGCGACCCTTCGCTCTTAACCAATATGTAACGATTGCATGGTTAACAAATGGTTAACGCCGTTAGTAAGTCGGTAACAAAGGTGAACAAAAATAAGGGAATATGGATGAAAGGTTAAAGGCGGATCGCGCACCCTGCCTGACACGCCTGGGAAAGTTTGAAGCGCACACAGCAGAAAGGTCGCACGACCCCGTTGGGCGTGCGACCTTTCTGCTGTGTGCGCAAGAGGGGCGAAAAGTCGCCCGTCTTGCCTGTCGTTCGCTTAGCGGAACAGCGACAGGATGTTCTGCGAGTTGGTGTTGGCGATCGTGAGCGCCTGGATACCGAGCTGCTGCTGTGTCTGCAGAGCCTTCAGGCGGGTCGACTCTTCGTTCATGTCAGCATCGACGAGGCGGCCAACGCCCTTCTCGATCGAGTCCGAGAGGTCGCGGACGAAGTTCTGCTGCAGTTCAACGCGGCTGTTGAGCGCACCGAGATCGGCAGCAGCGTCGGTCATCTGCAGAAGCGTTGCGTCAACGCCCGAGATGGCTTCTGCCAGAGCGCCGGTGGTCATGTTGGTGATGTCCATCGACAGCACGCTGTAGCCGGTCGTAACCGTCGCACCGTTGGTCGCCAGCTTGTATTCCATGTAGCTGGATAGCAGGCCGGTGCCGCCGGTCGTAACGTTAGCGCCGGTGGCGTCGACCTGGATCAGCGAGCTCTTGTTCGTGTCGAACTGGAGCGTCGTCAGGCTGACGTTGCCCTGGGCGTCGCGGTTGAACGAACCGACGATCGACTTGGTGGCAGCCGTGTTGTTGGCGTCGTTGTAGACCCAGTTTTCGCCGGAGAACGAAGCCGACTTGGCAATGCTCACGAGCTGGCTCTGCAGCTCCTTGATTTCTTTCTGGATCTTGCTCTTGTCGACGCCCGGCTCGCTGGCGGCAACCAGCTTTTTCTTGATCTCGTCGACGACGTCCTTGGAGTTTTCCATGGCCGTGTAGGCAACGTCGGTCTTGGCAGCGCCGAGGCCAAGAGCGTCTTCAACGGTCGAGAGTGCCTTGTTGTCCGAACGCATGGTGGTTGCGATCGACCAGTAAGCGGCGTTGTCGGCAGCGCTACCGACGCGCAGGCCCGATGAGATGCGGTCCTGGGTGGTTTCCATCGAGGAATTGATCGAACGCAGGGTCTGAAGAGCCGCCATTGCGGCGGTGTTCGTCATGATGCTGGTCATTGGCTGAGTGCCCCTTGTTGGCTGATTTGGAATGAAAAGGGACATTCCGGGATTACCGGGAAGCAGCGGTCAGCCTCATGCCTGTTAATGTTGATTAACCCGCCGTTTCGTTGGCCACAGAAAACACCATCGTGGTTAACAAATGCTGAAGCTCAGTCGATAATTTCGGCACGTGTGGCTGAAATAGACCAACAAAAAACCGCGCCTCCTGCGAAGCGCGGTTTCGATTTTCTGCCGTCGGGCGCGAGCCGGAACCCGCGCCGCCTGGCGCCCGATTAACGGAACAGCGACAGGATGTTCTGCGAGTTCGAGTTGGCGATCGTGAGCGCCTGGATACCGAGCTGCTGCTGCGTCTGCAGAGCCTTCAGGCGGGTCGACTCTTCGTTCATGTCAGCGTCGACGAGCTTGCCGATGCCCTTCTCGATCGAGTCCGAGAGGTCCTGAACGAAGTTCTTCTGCAGTTCAACGCGGCTGTTGAGCGCACCGAGATCGGCAGCAGCGTCGGTCATCTGCAGGAGCGTCGCATCAACGCCCGAGATGGCTTCGGCCAGCGCGCCCACCGTCATGTTGGTGATGTCGAGCGACAGCACGCTGTAGCCGGTCGTAACCGTCGCACCGTTGGTTGCCAGCTTGTATTCCATGTAGCTGGAGAGCAGGCCGGTGCCGCCGGTCGTGACGTTAGCGCCGGTGGCGTCGACCTGGATCAGCGAGCTCTTGTTCGTATCGAACTGGAGCGTCGTCAGGCTGACATTGCCCTGGGCGTCGCGGTTGAACGAACCGACGATCGACTTGGTGGCAGCCGTGTTGTTGGCGTCGTTGTAGACCCAGTTTTCGCCGGAGAACGAAGCCGACTTGGAAATGCTGATGAGCTGGTTCTGCAGCTCCTTGATTTCCTTCTGGATCTTGCTCTTGTCAACACCCGGCTCGCTGGCGGCAACCAGCTTCTTCTTGATCTCGTCGACGACGTCCTTGGAGTTTTCCATGGCCGTGTAGGCAACGTCGGTCTTGGCAGCGCCGAGGCCGAGAGCGTCCTGAACCGTGCCGAGAGCTTTGTTGTCCGAACGCATGGTGGTCGCGATCGACCAGTAAGCGGCGTTGTCGGCAGCGGAACCGACGCGCAGGCCCGACGAGATGCGGTCCTGGGTGGTTTCCATATCCGAATTGATCGAACGCAGAGTGGAGAGAGCCGCCATTGCGGCGGTGTTCGTCATGATGCTGGTCATTGGCTGAGTGCCCCTTGTTGGCAATACTCGTGAAAAAGGGACATTCCGGGAGCTACCGGGAAGCAGCGGTCAGCCTCATGCCTGTTAACCGGTTGTTGTTGTTGGTTAACCCGCTCCTTCGATGGACACAGCAAACACCATCGTGGTTAACGGCAACCTAAGACGCCGCGATTATTTTTCGAAACGCTCCAACATCCGATTTGGCACAACAAAAAACCGCGCCTCTTGCGAAGCGCGGTTTCGATTTTCTGCAGTCGGGCGCGAGCCGGAACCCGCGCCGCCCGGCGCTCGATTAACGGAACAGCGACAGGATGTTCTGCGAGTTCGAGTTGGCGATCGAGAGCGCCTGGATGCCGAGCTGCTGCTGCGTCTGCAGAGCCTTCAGGCGGGTTGACTCTTCGTTCATGTCAGCGTCGACGAGCTTGCCGATGCCCTTCTCGATCGAGTCCGAGAGGTCCTGAACGAAGTTCTTCTGCAGCTCGACGCGGCTGTTGAGCGCACCGAGGTCGGAAGCGGCGTCGGTCATCTGCAGCAGCGTTGCGTCAACGCCCGAGATGGCTTCTGCCAGAGCACCGGTGGTCATGTTGGTGATGTCCATCGACAGCACGCTGTAGCCGGTCGTAACCGTCGAACCGTTGGTCGCCAGCTTGTATTCCATGTAGCTGGAGAGCAGGCCGGTGCCGCCGGTCGTAACGTTAGCGCCGGTGGCGTCGACCTGGATCAGCGAGCTCTTGTTCGTGTCGAACTGGAGCTGCGTCAGGCTGACGTTGCCCTGGTTGTCGCGGTTGAACGAACCGACGATCGACTTGGTGGCAGCCGTGTTGTTGGCGTCGTTGTAGACCCAGTTTTCGCCGGAGAACGAAGCCGACTTCGCGATGCTCACGAGCTGGTTCTGCAGCTCCTTGACTTCCTTCTGGATCTTGCTCTTGTCAACACCCGGCTCGCTGGCGGCAACCAGCTTCTTCTTGATCTCGTCGACGACGTTCTTGGAGTTTTCCATGGCCGTGTAGGCAACGTCGGTCTTGGCAGCGCCGAGGCCGAGTGCGTCCTGAACGGTCGAGAGCGCCTTGTTGTCCGAACGCATGGTGGTCGCGATCGACCAGTAAGCGGCGTTGTCGGCAGCGGAACCGACGCGCAGGCCCGACGAGATGCGGTCCTGGGTGGTTTCCATATCCGAATTGATCGATCGCAGGGTAGCGAGAGCGCCCATTGCGGCGGAATTGGTCATGATGCTCGTCATTAGAGTGTCCCTTTATTACTTAAGACGATTGGGGGACATACCGGACTGTTTACACTACCGGTGATGATGGATCGGCTTCATGCCTCTCGGTTCCAACGACTTTCTCGGAAGAAACCAAACCCGTCATGTGAGGCCGAATATCGAGCCCAATGCTTGCGAATTCCTTAAATGCCAAAGCGGTCTCAGCGAGAGATAATTTATACTTAACAACGCCTTAAGTGGACGGTCCGGGTCACCAAACGCGCCGTTCGAATGGCCCCTTGCGAGACAGGACCAGGCTTTGATCGGGGTTGACCGCGTCATGCCTGAGGCAAGCTCGCATTACTACGATGGCCACGAGACCTACTTTGCGACATCGAGGTGCCAAGCCTTTGATGCCGGCAGCCCAGACGACGGAGCTATCAGTGAACGCCCAAGCCATTTTCTCGACCGCTTCCCGGCAATATCAGAAAGGCCAGTACACGGACGCGCTCGACCAGCTCAACATCCTGATGAATATCAATCGGGATACGAAGACCTTTGTGCTGCTCGCCAAGGTTCTGCTGAAGCTCGGCTTCAAGCCCGAGGCGGCACGCGCCTACCAGCTCGCTGGAGAGGCCGGCGGTTCGCGGTCGCAGGACTATCTGACCGAGGCGATGAAACTCTATTTCGTCAATGGACACGAGGACGAAGCTCTGGCCATCGGCCTCCCGCTGCTGGAGAAAGCCAAGACGGATCCGGAGATCGCATTCATCATTGCTTCGATCTTCCTCAAGCGCGACCAGAAGGAAATCCTCGGCCTGTTCAAGGCACCGCTGTCGACCAGCGCCAATCGCCATCATCAATCGCTGGCATTCAAACTTTTGACAGCCGATGTCAACGATGCGCTAGACCGTGAGGCCGTCGCAAATCTCTTCAAGACGCACCCCAAGAACACGACATTGCGCTCCGCCTATCTCGTCTATGCCCGCGAGGCAAACGACTTTGCCGAAGTCGAGAAACACAGCCGCGACATCGACCGAGCGCTGAGGCTCGGCGAGGCGGATATCCTCGCCGCCGAGGCGCCCTATTACCATATCACCTGGTGCGGCGACGAACGGCTGAACCGGATTGCCGGCGCACAGCACCGTCCCTTCCCTGCCGGACTGACGGAAGCCCGCCGCGCCATGCCACATGCCTGGAACGACCGCATCCGTATCGGCTATGTCTCTTCCGACTTCTGGCACGACCACGCGACCATGAAGCTGCTCGCAGCCGTGCTCACGGCGCACGATCGCTCGCGTTTCGATATCACTCTCTTCTGCCACACATCGCCCAACAACGTCGTGCGCGACGACGGGTCCCGCGAAAAGTGGGGCAAGATCGTTTCCATCAACGACCTTAGCGATGACCAAGCGGCGGAGGTCATCCGTTCCGAGAACATCGACATTCTTGTCGACCTCAAAGGACACACGCTCGAGAGCCGGGTGAACATCTTCAACCGGCAGACCGCTCCGGTTCAGGTGAGCTGGCTCGGCTTTCCCGGGACGACGGTCAATGTCGACCTCGACTACATCATCGGCGACCCCCATGTCCTGCCGGATGGCAGCGAACCGCACTACTACGAGAAATACTGCCGGCTTCCCGACACCTATCAGCCGAACGACCCTCTCAACCGCCCGCTGCCGCAGCCATTGTCGCGTCGCCAGCTCGGCCTTCCCGAGGATGTATTCGTCTTCGCGTCGTTCAACGCCAACCGCAAGATCTCGTTGCAGACCATCAACCTGTGGATCGAGATCCTTCAGCAGACCCCGGACAGCGTGCTCTGGCTGATGTGCAGCCGCCCGGATGCGCGAGCGAACATCATCGCAAAGTTCAAGAGTGCCGGCCTCGACACCAAGCGCATCATCGTCTGCCCCAAGGTCCTCTATCAAGACCACATCAGCCGTATCCCGGTCGCCGACATCGGTCTCGACACCTATCCCTATAACGGCCACACGACGACCTCGGAACAGCTCTGGGCCGGCCTTCCGGTGCTGACCTTCAAAGGCACCAACTTCGCCTCACGCGTGAGTGAGAGCCTGCTCAACGCCATTGGCGTGCCGGAACTCGTAGCCGCCGGGCCGGAGGACTATGTTCGCGAGGCGGTCGCGCTCTACAACAACCGAGACAGGATCGCCGACTATCGAAAGACCCTCGAGGAGAACCGGTTCCGCATGCCGTTGTTCGATGCCGAACGCTTCTGCCGCCACCTGGAACAGGGCTACGAAATGATGGCTGACCGCGCGAAGAGAGGTCTGGTACCGGATCACATCGACGTTCCGGCGCTACCGGCGCGGACTGGCTCGTTCGAGCGCTGAGCGATCCGACACTCGACCCCGAACGACGAAAGGCAGCGCCAAGGCGCTGCCTTTTTTGTTTGCGCTTTTCGAAGCGCTCAAACCTTTTGCGGGTTTCGGTAATTCGCGGACAGGGTTTCCATTAAATCCCGGACAGCGATTTCACTAAATCCGGGACAGCATTTCCGCTAATTCCCGGACAGCGATTCCGGTAAATCCCGGACAGTCTTTCGGC